>Ga0228644_1000003_pt1 | contig 401263 bp, 351 predicted proteins | sample 56DmetaG_FD_186020 | JGI IMG/M metagenome (GOLD analysis project Ga0228644, IMG submission 186020) | Seawater microbial communities from Monterey Bay, California, United States - 56D | ecosystem: Environmental > Aquatic > Marine > Coastal | place: USA: California | collected 2016-11-09
CAATAGCAATAGAACTCATTTCTTTCACCAATGCTGTTTCTTCAGAATAATTAATGATAATAGATACAGCATTAGAGGCCGCTTTTTGTTCTAAAAATGCGTGGTCTGTTAATATTTGCTGCAAATTGACCTTGGCAATTTCTGCCCAAGAAGTCTCAGTTTCAAATTGTAATCCTAACATACTAATTATAATGTTTTTTGTATTCCCATTTTAAAATAGGTAAGGGATTTCATTTCTATTTCAGAAAAAGCATCATACATCCAGTGTATTTGTTTACTTATAATTTCAATGGATTTTAAGTTGAGAGAAAATGCAATTTCCGATACTATTTTATCAATTTTTTTAAAAAAAAAATTGATAAAATAGTATCGGCACAAGATAGGAAACTTTAAAAGAAATAAAAAAAACAATATTTTTATTTTTTATCAACTACAAACATTCTTAAATTTACATATTAAATGAAAAAATTAAATGATAGAATTAGCCGGAATTATTATTTTAGGAATCGTAGCTCAATGGGTTGCATGGAAGTTTAAAATCCCGGCAATTTTACCATTATTATTAATTGGTTTGTTAGTAGGGCCAATTGCTGCTGAATTTTTAAGTGAAGATGGAGGGAAATGGATAGAACCTATTTGGAATGGAGAAAAAGGCCTTTTTCCTGGAGATGGTCTGTACTATTTTGTTTCTTTAGCTATAAGTATCATACTTTTTGAAGGAGGTTTAACTTTAAAAAGAAGTGAAATTAAAAATGTTGGACCTGTAATTACAAAATTAATAACCTTAGGTTCTGCAATTACTTTTTTTGGAGCAGGATTGGTGGCGCATCATGTTTTTAATCTAGGATGGGAGCTTTCTTTCTTATTTTCAGGACTAATTATAGTGACTGGACCTACAGTGATTACTCCAATTTTAAGAAATATTCCATTAAAAAAAGATATTTCTGCAGTGTTGAAATGGGAGGGAATTTTAATAGATCCAATTGGTGCATTAGTAGCCGTTTTAGTTTTTGAGTTTATTAGTGTTGGAGGAGGAGGAGGTTTTACGAAAACAGCTTTGATTGAGTTTGGTAAGATTTTACTGTTTGGAACCACTTTCGGATTTACTTTTGCACATGCGTTGGCTTTTTCTATTAATAAAAAATTTATACCTCATTATTTATTAAATGTTGTTGCTTTATCAGCTGTTTTATTGGTTTTTGTCTTGTCAGACATTTTTGCTCATGAATCAGGTTTATTGGCAGTGGTGGTTATGGGAATGGTTCTAGGGAATAGTAATCTAGCAAATTTAAAAGAGTTACTCTATTTTAAAGAATCTTTAAGTGTTCTATTAATTTCTATTTTATTTATATTGTTGTCTGCAAATATTAATATTGAAGACTTGTTTCTTCTCTACACATGGAAAACAGTGGTTCTTTTTGTTGTGGTTGTTTTTATAGTAAGACCTATAGCGGTATTTGCCAGTACCTGGAATTCGAATCTAAAGTTAAATGAAAAATTTTTTATTAGTTGGGTCGGACCTCGTGGAATTGTAGCCGCGGGAATTGCCTCTTTATTTGGAAGTAAACTAATAAAACAGGGAGTTGAAGGGGCAGAATATATTACACCATTGGTTTTTATGATTGTTTTAGGAACGGTATTATTAAATGCTACAACCGCTCGGTTTTTTGCTAAAATAGTAGGTGTTTTTCTTAAAAAATCGGATGCTATTTTATTTGTAGGAGCTTCTAAAGCTGTAAGGATAATTGCTAGTTTTTTAAAAAGTAAAGGTAAAAGAGTTATTTTAATAGATTCGAATAAAAACTATATTAAGGAGGCCTCAGATGATGGATTAGAGGCTTTTAAGGTAGATGTATATGATGATGAATTGGCGAATAATATAGAGTTAAATGATGTTGGATATTTAATAGCACTGACAGGAAGTGATGCGGTAAATAAGCATGCTTTAAATAAGTTTTCTGAAAATTTTGGGGAACAAGGCGCCTATAAGTTGGCCTCTTCAAAAGAGATTATTGAAGCGTCCAGTAAAGAACGAGAATCTTTCTTTACACCCAATGATGATTATATTAATTTATGTGAAGCATACAGAGAAAATTCAACAATTAACAAAGTGAATATTTCCAATCAAAAAGAGTATGATTCATCTTTAGAAATACTTTCTAAAGAAGAAAAATCAATTCCATTGTTTATAGAAACAAAGGAAGGAATCTACCTATTGCCAGAATTCGAAAAAAATAATACCTCAAAAGAGAACATAAAATTATACTATTTAGGAAAAATTATAACATCAATAAAATAACTAGTTTCTCTTTAATATTAGAATTAAAAAGGCAAGTAGTACTAGACGTCTAGCTCAAAAGTATGACGTAATTTTTCTAATAGAGGATTAAGCTCTTTCATCTTTTGATACTTTTCTTTTGGAGTGTACGCGAATTTTTTCTCTATTTTTTCGTTTAACGTTACAAGAATATCAATACCAAAGTTATTTAAATTCTCTCTTAAAAAGTTCAAAAGCTTTGGTTTACCTTTTTTAAATTGATCTTCCATCAATTTATTAGGAACCGTAAATGAAATTTTAAATTGATTTTTTAATTTTGGCAACTCTGTTCCAACAATGGAAGCCATGCTTTTTTCTCCTTTTTTATTTAATAAATCGACATATTCTTTCCAAAATTTCTGAAGCGATTCTTCAGTAAAAACCTCTTTTGGATGCTCGTCATAATTTACTTCAATATCAGATTTTTCTACTTCTTTTTTTTGATGGATACTTTTTAAAGACAGAGAGGAAGTTCTTCTTTCTAGAGATTTAAAGGGTGCTTTTTTTAACTTTGGTTTTGGAGATTTTGTTTTTTGGACTTTAACTACTTCCCCCTTTTTTTCTGATGGTTTCGCTACTTCAATAGCAGGGGGAGAAAGTGCTTGAAAAAAAGTAGCAGGAATTATGTAATTAGCTGATTTTTTTTTTTCTCCATCAAAAGTGATGGAGGCAATTTGCATCAAGGTCAATTCTACAAGTAATCGCTGGTTTTTACTAGATTTATAATTTAGATCGCATTCATTTGCTTTCTGAATAGCCTGCATTAAAAAAGAAATAGTTGCTTTTGACGCCTGGGTTAAATATTTCTTTTTTGCAACATCACCAACCTCTAATAGTACTAAAGTTTCTTTGTCTTTTGCTACTAATAAATCTCTAAAATGGCTTGCCAATCCGTTTATAAAATGATGTCCTTCAAAACCTTTTCCTAATACTGTATTGAATGCATTTAATACATGTGGAATCTTATTTTCTAAAACCAAATCGGTCATGTTAAAATACGTTTCATAGTCTAAAACATTTAGATTTTCAGCAACTGCTTCTCGTGTTAAATTGGTTCCAGAAAAACTTACGACTCTATCAAAAATAGACAAAGCATCACGCATTGCGCCGTCGGCTTTTTGAGCGATTATATGCAAAGCATCGTCATCTGCCGTTATGTTTTCTTTGTCACAAATAATTTTTAAATAATTTTTAGCATCTAAAACTCCAATTCGTTTGAAATCAAAAATTTGACAACGAGATAAAATAGTCGGAATAATTTTATGCTTCTCTGTGGTCGCTAAAATAAAAATAGCATGAGCTGGAGGCTCTTCTAGTGTTTTTAAAAAGGCATTGAAAGCTGCTTGTGAAAGCATGTGTACTTCATCTATAATATATACCTTGTACTTGCCAGTCTGAGGTGGAATTCGAACTTGCTCGGTTAAACTTCTGATGTCATCTACTGAATTATTCGAAGCTGCATCTAACTCAAAAATATTAAACGCAAAATCTTCATCAGCAGAAATTTCTGCATCTTGTTGATTGATGTTTTTTGCCAAGATTCGTGCACAAGAAGTTTTTCCAACACCACGCGGACCCGTAAACAACAATGCTTGTGCTAAATGATTATTTTTGATAGCATTTTCTAGCGTATTTGTAATGGCTTGTTGCCCAACAACATCCTCAAAATTTTGAGGACGGTATTTACGCGCAGAAACGATAAAATGCTCCATTATTTAAATAAAATTTTTAACAAAAATAGACATCTTATCTATTTTCTACAAGTGGGTTTCTTAAGAAAATGCTAAAGTTGTAAACAAGTTGTAAATAGATAGAGCATCGCTTGTTTATATTACATTTATATAATTCAAATAGTCTATTTTTGTGGTATTATTTCTGTAAATTTTAGAAATAAAAATATACTATTTTTGAGTTTTTTAACCCGTATAATTATTTGCAAATGTCTATTATAAAATCTGTTAGTATCGTAAGCTTTTTAGTATTATTGATTTCTTGTTTGGGATTTACTGAAAAAAAAGAGATTGAATCCAAAGTAGCCCATATGTCTAAAAAGGAGAATAAGGTTGCTTATTTTGCAAGTGGATGTTTTTGGTGTGTAGAAGCTGTTTTTGAAAGTGTTATTGGAGTAGATGAAGCTATTTCTGGGTATGCAGGAGGCCATACATTAAACCCAACTTACCAAACAATTGGAACCGGAAAAACAGGGCACGCAGAAACTGTGGCTGTGTATTACAATCCCAAAAAAGTAAGTTTTAAAACTTTGGTAACTGTGTTTTTTGGTTCTCACGATCCAACTACTAAAAATGGTCAACACCCAGATTATGGAACACAATATCGTTCTATTGCTTTTTATTCAACAGATAGTGAAAAGAAAATTATAGAAGCTGCAATTACTAAACTAAACCAAGAAATTTACTCAGGTAAGATAGTTACAGAAATAACCAAACATACCAAATTTTATAAAGCTGAAGATTACCATCAAGATTATGAAAAAAGAAACCCCAATCAAGGGTATGTGAGAGCAGTCTCTATTCCAAGATTAAATAAATTCAAAAATAAATTTCCAGAGTTGTTAAAAAAAGAAGCCAAATAAAAAACTATAACTTGTGGTTTAATGAGCAAATCCTTGAGGAGCTACTTTGTCAACTACCAATCTTTTTTCTCTGTTGGCAATTTCCCAAGCTGTGTGAAAAATCAAACGTGTTCTTTTTGCTAATAGATTGTATTCAATTTTATCAGGAGTATCTGTTGGCCTGTGGTAATCCTCGTGAGTACCATTAAAATAAAAGATAACAGGGACATTCATTTTTGCAAAGTTGTAATGGTCGGATCTATAGTAAAAACGATTAGGATCGTCTTTGTCATTGAATGTATAGTCTAAATTAATATTGGTATATTTTGAATTTATATTTTCAGATACTTGGTGAAGTTCTGTACTCAATTTATCTGAACCAATTAAATACACATAATTAGAATCAATGGTATGCGCTTTATCAATTCTACCTATCATGTCAATATTTAAATTACACACCGTTTTTTTTAGTGGGAAAATTGGATTTTCTGTATAGTATTTTGATCCTAATAAACCTTTTTCTTCACCAGTAACGTGAAGAAATAATAAAGATCTCTTAGGGCCTTTTCCTTCTTTTACCGCCTGTTTAAATGCTTTAGCAATTTCTAAAATTGCAACAGAACCAGAGCCGTCATCGTCTGCACCATTATAAATTTCTCCATCATGATTTCCAACATGATCTAAATGTGCTGAGATCACAATAACCTCATCAGGTTTTTCCGTTCCTTGAATATATGCCAAAACATTTTCTGAGTCTTTTAGTGATACTCCTCTCGCATTTTTATTCAAAAATTTTGCAGGAACCTCTTGAAAATAATCATTTCCTCCTAATGGAGAAGGAATTTTTTGACCAACATAAAATTCTTTTAAGTAATTAACAGCTTTTTTTTGTCCTGCTTCTCCGGTGTCTCTTCCCTCAAATTCATCTGAAGCAAAAATATATAAATGTGTTTTTAAGTTTTCTGCTGTAATCGATTTTGCAAACTCAACAGCATAATCTGTTATCGTATCTTTTTTAGAGATGTTATGACTAATACTGCATGCTATAAAAAGAGAAAGGCAAAAAATAGGTAGTATTTTTTTCATGAAGTTATTTTAAATAATTTTTTAAATATATGATTTTAAAATTATATAATTCTCAGACAATAGTATCATTAAATTTTAGTGATCACAAATTGTGCTAGCGTTTTATTGAACCTAACAAGTTCTTTGGGGAATAACGTTGTGAAGGCATTTGCTTTGATTAATTCACTTGGTGAGCCAAAATGAAATGTATCTGAAGATAAAAGCATCATTTCATCTGCTAGTTGAATTGCTAAATTTACCTCATGAGAAGATATGATAATTGTTTTTTGAGTCTTTAAAACGAGCTCTTTTAACAAAGAAAATATTTTAATCGTATGATGCATGTCTAAATGTGCTGTTGGCTCATCTAGAATGATAATTTCGGTATCTTGAGCTAAGGCTCTTGCGATTAAAACTCTTTGAAGTTGCCCATCACTTAATTCATGAAAACGGCTATTTTTAAGATGTTCAATTTCTGTTTGCTCAATAGCCACTTCTATTTTTTCGATATCAGAAGCACAAAGTTTATCAATCCAATTTGTGTAAGGTTGTCTTCCTAGAGCAATTAACTCATAAACGGTTAGTTGGCTTTCCGGTAGGCGTTCTGTTAATACCAAGCTCAACTGTGTAGAAAGTTCTTTTTCAGACAGTTCCTGTATGTTTTTTTGGTTGATAAATATTTTACCTGAAAGCGGCTCTTGAACTTTAGAAAGTGTTCTTAGTAACGTAGATTTTCCGATTCCGTTTTTACCTAAAATAGCAACTAGTTTTCCTTTTTTAATTTCTAAGTTGATTTCTGATCTTATAATTTTTGTCCTCTTTTTTTGCTGATATCCGATTGTTAGATTTTCAGTTTTAAGCACAATATTTTCTTTTGAATTCTTCATTTACACGTACAGTTTCTTTTTTCGAACCAACAACCAAATAACAACAGGTGCTCCAAAAAATGAGGTGATGGCATTTATAGGGAGTATAAAATCGCTGGTTGGTAATTGTGCAATAGAATCACAAATTAATAGAATAATGGCCCCAATTATTGCAGTAGCAGGTAATAATATTTTATGATTAGAACTCGAAAAAATTATTTTTGTAATGTGTGGAACTGCAAGTCCTACAAAAGCAATCGGGCCAGAAAAAGCAGTAATCACCCCTGTTAAAAGACTTGTAATGAGTAAAATAATATTCCTACTTTTTTTTATATTTATCCCTAAACTTTTTGCGTAACTTTCTCCCAATAACAAACTATTCAACGGCTTAATAACGAAGATTGTTCCAACAATTCCAACACAATAAATACAGGAAAGAACGATTAATTCATTCCAAGATAAATTGCCCAAACTTCCAAAACTCCAAAACAGGTATTGTTGAATTTGAGCCGCTTCACTAAAGTAGGCTAAAACACTTATCACTGCAGATGTTAAAGAACCAAACATCAATCCAATAATTAAAATAGACATGGTATTTCTTACTTTATTTGCAGCTAAAATTACTGATGATAATACTAAAAAAGCACCAAAACTGGCGGCAATGGGTAGTGATAAATTAGAAAGCGAGTTTGTTAGTAATGCTCCACCAAAAATAGAAGATCCTAAAATTAAGATCGCAACACCCAAGCTTGCACCAGAGGAGATGCCCAAGACAAAAGGACCTGCTAAAGGGTTTCTAAATAGGGTTTGCATTAATAAGCCACAAACAGACAAACCAGAACCTACTAAAATTGCTGTGATTGCTTTAGGAACTCTAAAATTAATAATGATTGTTTCCCAACTATCTTTGCTAATATCTCCACCAAAAAGGATATTAAAGATGTCTTTAAAGGGAATTGGAACAGACCCAAAACGAATGTTTATAAAAAAGAAAACGATCAGTATTACCGATAGAAGTAAAAAGTGATTTGTATGGTTTTTTTCTTTCATATAATCATTCCTATCAAAAAGGGAACCTATTTTTTGTATTCAGATAAAAAAGCAACTAATTTTTCAATAGCGATTCCCCTATGAGAAATTGAATTTTTTTCTACAGAAGACATTTCGGCAAAAGAAGCAGTGTGATTTTCGGGTTTAAAAATAGGATCATATCCAAAACCTTTTTCACCTTGTTTTTTTGTTAAAATTTCTCCTTTACAAATCCCCTCAAAAAGAAATTTTTCTTCATTTAAATTTAAAGAAATAGCCGTTCTAAATTGTGCTTTTCGATTTGTTTTATTTTTTAATTTAGCCAATAATTTTTGCATGTTGTTCTCAGAATTACAGGGTTTACCCGCAAAACGTGCAGAGTATACTCCCGGTTTTCCTTTTAAAATTTCTACCTCTAAACCGGTATCATCTGCAAAACAATTGTATCCAAATTTTTGGGTGATATAATCTGCTTTTAACTGAGCATTCCCTTCCAAGGTAGTTTCAGTTTCCTCAATTTCATCAAAACATTGAATATCTTTCAAGCTTAAAAGCTCAATTGTATTTGGTAATATTTCTTTAACTTCTTTTAGTTTGTTAGGATTGTTAGTTGCAAAGACAAGTTTCATAATATTGCAGATGGTGGTTTGAAAATAGAAAACCAAAGTTACAAAGTTTTAGTGCTTCAAATTTAAAAAATTAGAAAATAGTATGTTACGAAATTCGTTACTCATGATGATAAGGTTCATTTTTAAGAATGCTAAAACCTCTGTAGAGTTGCTCTACTATAAACAATCGAATCATTTGGTGAGAAAATGTCATTTTAGACAATGCTATTTTTCCAATAGATTTTTTATAGACGGCTTCAGAAAAGCCATAAGGTCCTCCAACAACCAATACCAATCGTTTAAGACCCATATTCATCTTCTTTTGCAGGTATTTAGAAAATTCAATTGAAGTAAAGTGTTGTCCTTTTTCATCTAACAATATTAAATGATCTGTTTTTTGGAGTTTTGAAAGTATCAGTTCTCCTTCTTTTTCTTTTTGCTGAATTTCGCTTATTTTTTTTGCATTTTTAAGATCAGCAATAATCTCAAATTCAAATTTTATATAATGTTTTAATCGGTTTTGATATTCATCAATTAATTTTATTAATTGGGGGTTATCAGTCTTTCCGATGGCGAGTAATTTAATTTTCATGATGCAAAATTATGAATTATGAATTACGAATTACTATTTTTACATCAGAATAAAATGACTTATGATATCAGAAGCACTATTTGAAAAAGAATTAGAACTCATTATTTCTAATGCAATTAGAGAAGATGTAGGTATTGGAGATCATACTTCTCTGTCCTGCATTCCTAAAACCTCATTAGGGAAGGCACAGTTATTGGTAAAAGAAAAGGGTATTATTGCTGGGGTTTCTTTTGCTAAAAAAGTGTTTAATTATGTGGATTCGAATTTAAAAGTAGAAACCCATATAAATGATGGAGAAAATGTGGTTGTTGGTGATGTTGTTTTTCATGTTTCAGGCAGTTCTCAATCTATTTTAATGGCAGAAAGATTGGTTTTAAACGCGATGCAAAGAATGTCAGCAATTGCGACTAAAACTGCCTATTTTGTTGATTTAGTAAAAGGAACAAAAACTAAAATTTTAGATACAAGAAAAACTACCCCGGGCATTCGGGCATTAGAAAAATGGGCTGTTAAAATAGGAGGCGGTGTCAACCACCGTTTTGCCCTCTATGACATGATAATGATTAAAGACAATCATATTGATTTTGCTGGCGGTATTTCACAAGCAATTTCCAAAACAAAAAACTATCTAGCAGAGAAAAATATTGATATTAAAATAATTGTAGAAGCAAGAAGCATTGACGAAATCAAGGAAATTCTTTCTAATGAGGGTGTGTACAGAATTCTAATTGATAACTTTAATTTTGAAGACACAAAAAAAGCGGTACAATTGATTGGAGGTAGTTGTTTAACAGAATCTTCTGGTGGTATTACAGAAAAGACCATCAAAAAATATGCAGCATGTGGAGTCGATTTTATTTCCTCCGGGGCCCTTACTCATTCCGTTTGTAACTTAGACCTGAGTTTAAAAGCAATGTAAGATCTTAGCCGTAGGGTATAAAATATTTATGTATGGACAACCACTTTGATAGTAAAGAATATGTGAAAATTGATTTTAGTAAAACTAAAATTAAGAAGGGTGAATATGATAATTGCACCTTTACCAATTGTAATTTTGAAAACACACATGCCTCAAATATTCAGTTTGTAGAAACTGAGTTTATCGATTGTAATTTTAGCAACGCCCTCATAAAGTCTTCAGCCTTTAGAGAGGTTCATTTTATAAATTGCAAAATGATAGGTGTAAAATTTAATGAATGCGATCCTTTTTTATTGCAATTTTTATTCAAGGATTGCCAATTAAATTTCTCTTCTTTTTTTCAATTAAAAATTCCTTCAACACAATTTTTAAATTGTAATTTACAAGATGTAGATTTTACAGAAACAGTTTTGACAAATTCTGTTTTTGCGAATTGTGATTTAAGGGGTGCTCTTTTTGAAAGCTCTAACATAGAAAAATCAGATTTTAGAACTGCTTTTAATTTTAATATAAACCCAAATCATAACAAACTAAAAGGAGGGAAGTATTGCAAAGAAAATATAGCTGGATTGTTAAATGATTTCAAGATCAATATAGAATAATTAATGACCAAAGAAATAGAAAATAAGCTTGGAAAAGTACCAATTCTAAATGTTTTGGTATCTTTTGGAAAAAAAATTAAAATCCCAGGTTTAAATGGAATGTCTTTGTATGATGTTGTAGAAATGTATAGCATAGGTATTTTAAAAGGTGCTTTAACAACAAGAGCAGGAGGTATTGCTTTTAGTTTTTTTATGGCTGTTTTTCCATTCATGCTTTTTATTTTAACATTAATTCCATACATACCAATTGAGGGTTTTCAAGATGGCTTGTTCTCTTTTATCAAAGAAATTTTACCCCCTCAAACTTTTGAAGCTGTAAATACGGTTTTAGTAGATATTATTAACAATCAATACGGAGGTTTGCTTTCTTTTGGTTTTATAGTCTCTATTTTTTTAATGACAAATGGTGTCAATGCAATTTTTGGAGGTTTTGAATACTCCTATCATGTAACAGATGTAAGAAACGTTTTTAGAGCGTATTTTGTCTCTTTAGGGGTTTCCTTATTAATGTCTCTATTTTTAATAGTCACCATAACCTCCCTTATACTTTATCAAGTAGCATTGTCTAAAATAGATGAAGCAGGTTGGTTAAATACAAGTGATTTAAATTTATTCTATTTGGGTAAAAATGCCCTTTTTTTAGTGATGCTTTTTACAATTGTTTCTTTACTTTTTAGATATGGAACCACACAAGGAAAAGAAACAAAGTTTTTTTCTGCTGGTGCAATTTTAACAACAGTAGTTTCTTTGTTTACCTTTTATTTGTTTGGTATTTATGTTGTGAAATTTGCACAATACAACCAATTGTATGGCTCTATAGGTACCCTTTTAATTTTAATGTTATTTGTGTGGTTAAACGCTATAATTTTACTGCTAGGATTTGAGTTAAACGCTTCCTTATATAGTTTAAGAAGAAGAAATAAAACCGTTACAACTTCCTAGAAAGTATAACTTTTTTACGATATTTGTGCTTTCACAGTTCAACAGGTTTTCTAGAGTGCTATTTTTGAAAATCGATTACTGATAACATAAAAATGATCTCTGATCATTGATAACTGAACACTGTTTATGATGAAACCAAGTATTCCCAAAGGAACAAGAGATTTTTCACCAATAGAGGTAGCAAATCGTTCGTCTATTATGAATACCATTAAAACTTCTTTTGAAATCTTTGGATTTCAACCGATAGAAACTCCGAGTTTTGAAAACGCTTCAACTTTAATGGGTAAATATGGTGAAGAAGGCGATAGACTTATTTTTAAGATTTTGAATTCTGGAGATTTTTTAGCAAAAACTGATGAAAAATTTCGACTAGAAAAAGACAGTTTAAAATTAACCCCACAAATTTCTGAAAAAGCATTGCGTTACGACTTAACTGTTCCTTTTGCTAGATATGTTGTTCAGCATCAAAACGACATTACATTTCCTTTTAAAAGATATCAAGTGCAACCTGTTTGGAGAGCAGACAGACCTCAAAAAGGCCGCTTTCGAGAATTTTTTCAATGTGATGCAGATGTTGTTGGGAGTAAATCATTATGGCAAGAAGTAGAACTTGTTCAATTGTATGATACTGTTTTCACTAAATTAGGGTTAGCAGGAACAACCATTAAAATAAACAATAGAAAAATACTTTCTGGGATTGCAGAGGTTATTGGTGCTCAAGATAAACTTATTGATTTTACAGTTGCTCTGGATAAGTTAGATAAAATTGGTAAAGAAGGTGTTGTGAAAGAAATGATTGCTAAAGGAATTCCTGAAGATGCAATAGTGAAAGTTGACCCTCTTTTTAATTTTACAGGTTCTAATTCAGAAAAACTAGCGTGTTTAGAAAAGATGTTGGCTGACTCTAGTGAAGGAAAAAGTGGGGTAGATGAATTGCGTTTTGTAATAAATTCTATTGCAGAACTTGGTTTAGAAACTGCTAGTTTAGAGTTAGATGTAACCCTGGCAAGAGGTTTAAATTATTACACAGGAGCAATTTTTGAAGTGTCTGCACCAAAAGGAGTAAAAATGGGTTCTATTGGTGGTGGTGGAAGATATGATGATTTAACAGGTATATTTGGATTGAAAGATGTTTCTGGAGTTGGAATTTCTTTTGGTTTGGACAGAATTTATTTAGTTCTTGAAGAATTAGGCTTGTTTAAAACAGATGATTTGCCAAAGCCAAAAGTTATTTTCTTAAATTTTAACGAAACTTCAGATCTTCTAATAATGAAAGCAATCAAGATTTTGCGAGAAAATAATATAAAATCTGAATTTTATCCAGATCTAGGTCTAAGCAATAAGCAACAAAAACGTCAATGGAAGTATGTAACGAATAGAGAGATACAATTTGTTGTTTCTAAAGTAGAAAACAATCTATTCCCTTTAAAAAATATGATTTCAGGTGAAATTACGAATTATTCTTTAGCTGAATTGGTTCAGCAATTAAAATAAAACAGCAACAAGACCAGATTATTAAGATCTTTCTTAACTGGGGAAATTTATAGAGTCATAACTATAATTTATAAAATATATATATTAATACGATGTAAACTCGTAAATTTGCAACTTAATAAAGAATGAAATGTTTGAACTGAACAGCAAAATGAATGACGAAAGAATAGACGAAATCGGAGAAAATCATGTAGCAACTTCTGCACAAAATCCATTGAGGGCAGATGCATTTGATATTTCTGATGAAGAGAAAATTAACAGAATCCAAAAAAATGTAAAAGAAATATTGCATACTTTAGGAATGGATCTAGAGGATGACAGTCTTCAAGGAACCCCCAAGAGGGTTGCCAAAGCTTTTGTAAATGAATTATTTATGGGGTTGAACCCTGTAAATATGCCAAAGGCATCTACTTTTGAGAATAATTATAATTATGGGGAAATGTTGGTAGAGAAGAACATTGTTGTGTATTCTACCTGTGAGCATCATTTATTGCCAATTATTGGGAGAGCACACGTTTCTTATATATCTAATGGTAAAGTAATTGGCTTGTCTAAAATGAACCGAATTGTAGAGTATTTTGCAAAAAGACCTCAAGTACAAGAGCGGTTAACGATGCAAATCGTCCAAGCTCTGCAAGAAGCACTAGGAACAGATGATGTTGCCTGCGTAATTGATGCAAAACATTTGTGTGTTAATTCTAGAGGAATAAAAGATATTGAAAGCTCAACGGTAACTTCTGAGTTTGGTGGAAAATTCAAAGAGAAAGAAACTAGAAAAGAGTTTTTGCACTATTTGCAGATGGATACTTTGTTTTAAATATCCTAAAATTATTTTATAAAACCCATTTTATTAGTTTAAAATGGGTTTTTTATTTGTTTTATTGATCAATCTCATTTGAAATCTATATTATTAGATTTTTTATATTCTTATTAAATAATAGTTTATATCTATAGTTTGGAAGAGATGTTTTTATCAATTACAGAAAAATGAATAATCTAGATCAAACTCTTTTTTTTATAAAATTACAGTCTTAAATGAACTATAAAAACTACAATTAGTTTACGCTAGTATTCAATTTATTTACCGTTATTCTTATTCTTATTATTATTATTATTATTATGCAATAACCATACAACAACTTTACTTTGTTTCTACTAACTTGTAGCCGAATTTAAAGGCTATTTTACAGGGTAACTATATGTTTTTAAACAATTTATATTTACCTATATAAAGATTCTTAGTTTGGTTATGTATGTTTTTTGTTGTGGTAGTTTATTGTTTACTCTATAATTATTTATTTAATATTGAGGAATAATATGTTTAATTTATTAATAAAAAAACACATATCAATGCTTAAAAGAGTTTCATTTTTATTTGTCATTTTCAGTATATCGATTTCAGCTCAAGTAACTTCTTTGGGAAACGGTAGTTACACCAATTCACATCCCGGTGCAGATAGCGCTGGTAGAAATGGGTATCCTTCTGGTGCTCCACAATTATCAGGAAATGCCCAAGGAAAACCAGTGCCGACAAATGATTGGTGGTCTAAATTGGTCAAAGAAAACCATGCAGATAATTTATTCAATTATCCAATGACTATGAAAACTACCAACACAGGTTTAATCGTTACTTACATTCCTTCAGGTGTTATTGGAGATTCTGCTCCTATAGAAGTTGGTTTAAAAGGTTTAAATACTACAAAAGCTACTGTATCTGATTTTTCAGATTGGACAGTTACAATGAACTGGAAAGACAATGCCCACGAACTAAAAGCGACTTCTGGTATTGGTATGCCTTTTTTATATTTTGAAAAAGACAATGATGATGTGGTAGAAATTAAAATTAATTCTGGTAATGTTACCATTTCTAATGAGGTATTAATCATAGAAAATGCTTCCGACAATCAAGATTTTATTTTTTATGCACCTTCTGGAAGTACGTGGTCTTCATCAGGTAATTTATATACATCCTCTTTAAATGGCGAAAATTACTGGTCTATGGCTATGTTACCTCAAAATACCAGTAACGTAAATGGAGTCGCACAAGAATTAAAAAAATATGCGTATGTTTTTCCTGCCAATACAACAACTTCATGGAATTATAACGAAAGCAATTCTATTTTAAAAACAACTTTTAATGTAGTACCAGATGTAAAAGAAGGTTCAAATTCTAATATGCTATTGGGTTTATTACCCCACCAATGGTACAATTTAAGTTCAAATTCTCCAGTACCAAGTTCATATACATATGGTTCTGTGAGAGGAGAATTAAAAATGCTAGAAGGGAATAGTTTTACGGTTCAAAATACCTTTAAAGGAATTCTACCTACGATACCTTACTTAGCAAATTATAGCGACGGATTTAGTCCTTCTGAAATGGAACTTAAAATTTCTCAAATCGAAAATGATGGTTTAGCAACTTGGACAGATTCTTACAATGAAGGACAGGTAATGAATCGTTTGGTTCAAACAGCTAGAATTGCAGATCAGACGGGTAATATAGAAGCAAGAGATAAAATGATTGCAACTGTTAAAGAACGTTTAGAAGATTGGTTAACCTATCAATCAGGTGAAGTTGCTTTTTTATTTTATTACAATAGTACTTGGTCTACGATGCTAGGATATCCTGCAGGTCATGGTCAAGATAGTAACATAAATGATCACCATTTTCATTGGGGATATTTTATTCATGCAGCTGCTTTTATGGAGCAATTTGAGCCTGGATGGTCTACAAAATGGGGAGAGATGATTAATATTTTAATTAGAGATGCAGCTTCTACTGATAGAAATGATACAAAATTCCCATTTTTAAGAAATTTCAGCCCTTATGCAGGGCATAGTTGGGCCAATGGTTTTGCAAGTTTCCCTCAGGGAAATGATCAAGAATCTACTTCAGAAAGTATGCAATTCGCATCTTCATTAATTCATTGGGGAACCATTACAGAGAATACTTCTATTAGAGATTTAGGAATTTATATTTATACTACAGAACAAACCGCTATCGAAGAATATTGGTTTGATGTTTATGATCGTAATTTTTCATCGAATCAGCAATATAGTTTGGTTTCTAGAGTCTGGGGTAATTCTTATGATAATGGAACATTTTGGACTTCAGATATTGCAGCTTCATATGGTATAGAAATGTACCCAATACATGGTGGCTCTTTTTATTTAGCCCACAATCAAGAGTATTCTAAAAATTTATGGAATGAAATTTCAACAAATACAGGGGTATTAAGTAAAGAAAATAATGATAATTTATGGCATGATACCTACTGGAAATATTTATCTTTTACCAATCCACAAGAAGCCGTAAATTTATACAATGCGTATCCAGAAAGAAATTTAAAGTTCGGTATTTCTGACGCACAAACCTACCATTGGTTACATTCTGTTAATGCTATGGGTGTTGTAGATGCTTCAATTACGGCAGATTATCCTATTGCGTCCGTTTTTAAACAAAATGATGAAACTACTTATGTAGCTCATAATTATTCGGATTCAGAAATTACAGTAACTTATTCTGATGGGTTTCAATTAACAGTGTCTGCAAATACAATGGCAACTAATAGGGATATTGACGTTTCTGGTGAGATCTCTTCAGATTTTACTCAAGCTTATCCAAATGGAAGTGTAAATTTATCAACAACAGTCTCTGGTTCTGGAATTACTAAAGTAGAATTCTTTGATGGATCAACTTTATTAGGAGAAGATACTGCAGCTCCTTATGAAATGAAAGCAGAAAATCTTTCATTAGGTATTCACGGTTTTTTCTCAAAAGTTTATCAGAATGATAATTTTAATGTTACCAATAGTATAAATGTTGTGGTTGGCGAACAGGTACCATACTCTGGAACGGCTTTTCAAATTCCAGGAGTTATAGAACCAGGAAATTACGATAAATTTCAAGGAGGTGTTGGCCAAAATATATCGTATTTAGATTTATCTCTTAACAACTCAGGAGATTATAGAACTGACGAATATGTAGATTCAGAACTAAATAATTCTGAAGGTCCAATAGTTGGTTGGTTTTCTGCTGGAGAATGGATGGAATATACCATAGATGTTCAAACTGCCGGGAAGTACGATATGAGTTTTAGATATGCTTCTGGGAACTCAAGTGGAGGAGGTCCTTTTTATTTTGAAATTGATGGAAAAAAAATAAGTCAAGACATCTCTGTCCCAAACTCAAACGATTGGGATAATTGGGCTACAAAAACAGTTTCAAATATTGAGCTAAACAAAGGAGTAAAAAAACTAAGGTTATTTATTGTAGATGGAGAATTTAACTTAGGTAGAATGACATTCGCCTACAATAGTCCTTTAAGTTATGTGCCTCCTGTTGCAGATGCAGGACAAAATGTAGTGGTTACGTTACCAAATACTACCGCTGTTTTAGATGGAAGTTTAAGTAAAGACCCAGAAGGGGAGACTATTACTTATAGTTGGGAACAGATTTATGGTCCGTCTACTATCACTTTTAGTGATAACAAATCTGTTTCTCCATCAGTCTCTAACCTTGTTGAAGGGGTTTATAAGTGTAAATTAACAATTAGTGACGGCACCTATGAAGACTCTTCAGATGTTTTGATTATTGTTTCTTCAACCGGGAATTCAAGTCCATCAATTTCTATTACTTCTCCATCAGATGGAGCTGCTTTTAGAGAAAATGACGACATTACTATTTCAACAATAACTAGTGACTTAGATGGTAGCGTTGCGTTGGTAGAATTCTATAGCGGGGATACAAAAATTGGAGAAGATACTACTGATTCTTTTGAATTTACTTGGAGTGGGGCAAGTATTGGGAATCATCAACTTACCGCGGTTGCAACAGATAATAACGGTGCAAAAACTACTTCAGAAATTGTCAATGTTACTGTTTCTGAGAAAAGATCTTGTACAGTAACATCTTCTGATGCGCAACAAGGAAGCTTTTCTACAGGCTACGAGGTTATTTATGAGACGATTGGTAACAGTGTAGTAATTTCATTTACATTATTGGACACAGATAAGTCTGGTGTTGTTGCTTATTTATGGAAAGAATCACCTTTTGGAGAAACTCAAATGGAACAAGTTTCAGGTTTAACTTTTTCTAAAACTATCAGTGGTTTTACAATTGGTGATACAATAAGTTATGCATGTAAGTTTGCTTTTGCTGGAGGTTTGTCTGCTACAAAATATGTGAGTTATGTGGTAGGTGATAATTGTTCTGGAAGTAATTCAGATACAGACGCTCCTGAGAATTTTACAGCTACAATTGGAGATGTAACTTCTAGATCTGTTGAAATTTTACTAAATGCAACTGATGATTCAGGTTCTGTATTGTATACTGTTTCCATTGGTTCGAACTCACAGGATATAAAAGGAGATTCTGGTGCTGAAACCTCTTTAATCATCAATAATTTAAATCCTGAAACCTCATATACTTTTAATGCAATCGCTAAAGATTTAACTGGTAACCTGGCCTCTAATAACCCAATTAGTATTCAAGCTACAACAAATGAGGATACAAATTCATCTTGTTCAGGTGAAAGTGGAGAGGCTCAACAAGGAGCTTTTGCTTCCGGATATTCCTATAATTTTGAAACAATAGGAACTGATGTGAAGTTTACTTTTGAGTTGTTAGACGCAGATAAATCAGGTGTTGTTGCTTACTTATGGAGACAAACTCCTTTTGGAGAAATTCAAATGAATAATGCAGGTGGAAAAAAGTTTACCAAAACAATTAGTGGTTTTACTAATGGAGAAACCATTCGTTATGCCTGTAAATTTGCTTATGCTGGTGGATTGGCTGTAACAAAATATTTTTCATATACGGTGGGTGATAAGTGTTTATTAAATGTAGAAGACCATATATTAATGCAGTCGGTTAGGTTCTTTCCAAATCCTGTTAAAAGTATTTTATACATAGATTCACCACTAAGAACTCTTGAAAAGGTTGAAATTTATTCTTTAATTGGTAAAAAGCTAAAAGCATTTAATTCAAATTTAGAAAATGTATATGTTGATGAATTATCTAGTGGATTATATTTAGTAAGAGTTTCGTCTAAAGATGGTTCTTTTACAACAAAGTTTTTAAAAGAATAAAATAATTGATATTTTTATTAAAAAACCCGTTTAGAATTTTCTAAACGGGTTTTTTGTATTTAATTTTACTTTGTGGGCTATTGAGAGCTCTATTCATTAATAATTTAATGAAGTAGTATACTCAGTTACATAAAATATATTATTTATGAACGAGTACCCATTCTCCTTTTTCAATCAAAGGAATTGCTTGTTTAAATTTTACTTCTTTTTCTTCACCACTCATTACATTTTTAATTGTAATTCGCTCATTTCTTCCAATTTTAGGTTGCTCTCTCACAACAGTTTCAACCGGTTCTTGCTGTCTAGAGTTTTGGATTGCTTGCTCTGAAGTATTTTGAACAGTTGCTTTACTTGTGCTTACACGTTCTCTTTTTTGTTTTCGTGCTTCAGAGATTTGATTTCTATTTTGTGCAGGTAATTCTCCTTTAAACAAGAAAGATAGTACTTCTCTATTTATTTGGTCAACAGTGATTTTGAACAATTCAAAAGCTTCAAATTTATAAATTAATAATGGATCTTTTTGTTCATAAGAAGCATTTTGGACAGACTGTTTTAAATCATCCATTTTACGTAAATGATCTTTCCAGTTTTCATCAATAATGGCTAGAGTGATGTTTTTTTCAAAGTCTGTAATTAAACTTTTCCCTTCACTTTCATAGGCTTCTTTTAAGTTGGTAACTACCTGTAAAGATTTAATGCCATCTGTAAAAGGTACTACTATGCGTTCGTATCTATCACCTTCATTTTCAAATACATCTTTTATAACTGGGTAAGCTAAGACGGCATTTCTTTCAATTTTGTTTTTATAGTGTTCAGCAACAAAATCATATAATTTGTTTGTAATTTCTTTTTCAGATAATTTTTCAAATTCTTCCTCAGTAAAAGGCGAAGTTATAGACGAAAAACGAATCAATTCGAATTCGAAATTTTGAAAATCTTTTGCAGCTTTATTTTGAATAATAATAGACTCACATGTATCATAAATCATATTTGCAATGTCTACTTGTAGACGTTTACCGTCTAGCGCATGGCGTCTTCTTTGGTACACAAATTCACGTTGAGAGTTCATGATATCATCATATTCTAACAAACGCTTTCTGATTCCAAAATTATTTTCTTCAACTTTCTTTTGCGCTCTTTCAATCGATTTGGTAATCATAGAATGCTGTATTACTTCGCCTTCTTTTAAGCCCATTCGATCCATCATTTTGGCAATTCTTTCAGAACCAAACAAACGCATTAAGTTGTCATCTAAAGCTACATAAAACTGAGAAGAGCCAACATCTCCTTGTCTACCTGCACGTCCTCTTAGTTGTCTATCTACACGTCTAGAATCATGTCTTTCAGTACCAATAATTGCCAAACCTCCAGCATTTTTAACTTCTTCAGATAATTTAATATCCGTTCCACGACCTGCCATATTTGTTGCAATTGTTACGATACCAGGTTTACCAGCTTCAGCAACAACATCAGCTTCACGTTTGTGTAATTTAGCATTTAAAATATTGTGAGGAATTTTACGCATTTGTAACATTCTACCTAATAATTCAGATATTTCTACTGAAGTAGTACCAACTAAAACAGGTCTTTTTTCAGCTACTAATTTAACAATGTCGTCAATAACTGCATTGTATTTTTCACGGGCTGTTTTATAGATTAAATCTTCTTGGTCATCTCTTTGAATAGGCTTGTTTGTTGGTATTTCTACGACATCTAATTTGTAGATTTCCCACAATTCACCAGCTTCAGTAATAGCAGTTCCTGTCATACCAGACAGTTTTCTATACATTCTAAAGTAATTTTGCAATGTAACTGTAGCAAAAGTTTGAGTTGCATCTTCAATTTTTACATTTTCCTTTGCTTCAATTGCTTGGTGTAACCCATCTGAATATCGGCGACCGTCCATAATACGTCCAGTTTGCTCGTCAACGATCATTACTTTGTTTTCCATTACAACATATTCAACATCTTTTTCAAAAACAGTATATGCTTTTAAAAGTTGATTCATTGTATGAATTCGTTCACTTTTGATACTGAAGTCTTTGTACAGTTCTTCTTTTTGAGAAGCCTTTTCTTCAGAAGTAATTTCTGAAGCATCAATTTTACCAATTTTAACTCCAATATCTGGTAGAACAAAGAAGTTTTCATTTGCTGTTTTTTTAGATAAATCTGCAATTCCTTTATCAGTTAAATCAATTTGATTATTTTTTTCTTCAACAACAAACCATAAGTCCTTATCAACTTCTGGCATTAACTTGTTGTTGTCTTGCATGTAGATATTTTCTGTTTTTTGCAAGATTTGTTTTATCCCTTCTTGTGATAAAAACTTAATTAAAGCTTTGTTTTTAGGCAAACCTCTATAAACTCTTAACAATAAGAATCCACCTTCTTTGTCATCACCTTCTTTAATTAATTTTTTAGCTTCTGCTAAAACACCCACCAAATGTTGTTTTTGTAAAGTAACTAGATCAGCGACTAGAGGTTTTAATTCGTTGAATTCGTGTCTGTCTCCTTGTGGAACTGCTCCTGAGATTATTAACGGAGTTCTAGCATCATCAATTAAAACAGAATCTACTTCATCAATAATGGCATAATTTGGTGCTCTTTGAACTAGATCATCTTTAGAACTCGCCATGTTATCACGTAAATAATCGAATCCAAACTCATTATTTGTTCCGTAGGTAATGTCTGCGTTGTATGCTTTTCTTCGAGCATCAGAGTTTGGTTGATGGTAATCGATACAGTCTGTAGTAAAACCGTGAAATTCAAAAATTGGTCCCATCCATGCTTTATCACGCTTTGCTAAATAATCATTTACAGTAACTAAGTGAACCCCATTTCCTGTCAATGCATTTAAATAAACAGGTAAAGTAGAAACCAATGTTTTTCCTTCACCAGTCATCATTTCTGCAACTTTTCCTTGATGGAGCACAGAACCACCAATTAATTGTACATCGTAATGAACCATATCCCAAGTAACGGGTTTTCCAGCTGCGTCCCAAGAATTAGCCCAAAATGCTTTGTCATTTTCTAAAGTAATATTTTCTCTTTCTGCAGATAATTCTCTATCGTAAGGAGTTGCAGTAACTTCAATTTCTTCATTTTCAACAAAACGTTTTGCCGTTTCTTTTACCACGGCAAAAGCTTCTGGCATAATTTCAATTAGGGTATCTTCAGAAACCGTATACGCTTTATCTTTTAAAGTGTCTATTTCAGAGTAAATGTCTTCTTGACGGTCTATTTCTGCTGTTTTTGCTTCGATTTCTAAAGCAGTAATTTGATCATTAAACTCTTTTGTAGCAGATTTAATTTTATTTTTAAACGCGATTGTTTTCTCTCGAAGTTCATCATTAGAGAGTTTAGAAAATTCGATTTCGAATTTTTTTACATCTGTTACTATTGGTTGTAATCCTTTTAAATCCTTTTGTTGCTTATCACCCACAAAAAGTTTAATAACTGAATTTAAAATATTCATTTTATATGTTTTTTCAGTTACTTACGTAACTGTGTTATTTCAATTGAGATTCAATTTTTATTTTGCTAAAAGAAATGTTTTCGAATACATGAAAAAAAAAAAAGCCTCTTTAGAGACTTTATATTTTTGCTGTATTTAATATTCATCCTCATTCCAAAGATAATCATCTTCAGTTGGATAATCTGGCCAAATCTCAACAATTGAGTCATATGAATCTCCCTCATCTTCTATATCTTGTAGATTTTCTACTACTTCTAAAGGAGCTCCAGTTCTAATAGCATAATCTATTAACTCATCTTTGGTTGCTGGCCAAGGTGCATCTGCTAAATAAGATGCTAATTCTAACGTCCAATACATTTCTTGTTGTTTATTTTGTGCAAAAATAATTTTTTTACGCAATTATGCAAGTCTTTTTTATGAAATTTACTGTTATTGAACGTTTAAATTTCATTACCTGCTTAAAATCAATGTTTTAATTGTGAAATAAAATTTATAAATTAACAAAATCGATAAAAAAAGAACTTATTATTTTTTTTCGGGAATCCACTTAATTTCCTCTACTAATAGGTCTTTAGACAATTTTCGTGCCAACATAAAAAGATAGTCAGAAAGACGGTTTAAGTATATAATTATATTGGTATTAATTTTTTCTTGATCATTCAGTTCTACAGATAACCGTTCAGCGCGCCTACAAACACATCTTGCTATGTGACAGAATGACACAGCTTGATGACCACCAGGAAGAATAAAATGTGTCATTTGAGGAAGCTCTTCATCTATTTTATCTATTTTTTTTTCCAAAGATAGAATTGAAGTTTCATCAATTTTCGGAATATTTAATCTTTGTTTTCCACTTTTCAGTGTTTCTTTTTCAGGAGGAGTTGCAAGCATTGCTCCTAATGTGAACAATTCATTCTGGATTTGTAGTAAATAGCTTTTATTAATATCACTAATATCTTGGTCTTTTATCAAACCAATATATGAATTAAGTTCATCTACGGTTCCATAACTTTCAATCCGTAAATTGTATTTTTTAACCCTTGTTCCTCCAAAAAGAGCAGTGGTACCAGTATCGCCTGTTTTTGTATATATTTTCATTTTTTTTGAGTTTCAAGATTGAAGAGTTCAAAGTTACAACGATTATTTTCTAAAAAATTGTTAAACTCTGATCTTAAAATGTTCTTTAGCTTGTCCTTTTTTAAAAAATACGATTCCCCAATGAAAAATATCAACAGTAACCCTAACTTTTGGATGTTTTTTTATTTCAGACCAAGCTTGTTTCATTTCTTGATTCAAATAAATATCATCAAAAACCCAAATAGATTCATTTTTTATTGTGAATAAACAATCTTTAAAATATTTTAAGGTGTCTTTTTTTGTATGATTTCCATCAAAATAAATAAAATCAAATTGCTTCTCTTTTATTGCTTTTTTGATGGTGTCTTTAAAATCACCGGTAATTATATGAATATTATTAAATTTTTGCTCTTTGAATAAATTTTCGGCTATTTTACTTGTTTCCAGACATCCCTCTAGTGTGGTAATGTTAGATTTATCATTACCAATTTTAATAGCAGAAGTACTTAAACCAACAGAGGTACCTATTTCTAAAATATTTGAGGGCTTAAAATAGTCAACCAAGCGAATTAATATAGCTGCCTTTTTTTTTGAAATGCCAGCTATTTTTCCTATCTTAGATATCTCCCGTTTATTTGTTTTCAAAATTCTAGAACCAGAGCCTAAATCATTAACGAGAATCGTTTTTTTAGAATTTAATATTTGTTTTTTAATGTTTGAAAAAATCGCCAATTGATTGAGATTTATTTTTTTATAAAAACAGTGCGTTACTATATTATATACAAAAGGAGAATGCACCCCATGCTGATTTGAAGATTTTGAAAGAAATTTTATATACTCGATGATTCTAAAGCTCATATTTTAATAAAATACGAAAATAAAACAAAATTATAGCACACCACTTTTAAAAAGTGTATTTGTAATTATTGAAGATAAAAATAAAATGAAAATGAAAAAGTATTTTTTACTATTCTTATTATTCTTTATTCTTTTTTCATGTGTCTCTGGTAAAGACTTAATTTATTTACAAGGAAATCCAATTCAGAAAAAAGAATTAAAAAGAATAAATGATATTCCATACAAATTACAAGTTGATGACTTATTGAATATTGATATTATTTCTAATGAGGAAAAGTTAGTTGCAATTTTTAACAAGCAAAATTCTGGAAATCAAAATTATTCAATAGAAAACGGTTACCTTTCAGATTATAGTATTGATATTTATGGCAATATAAGAATGCCAATTTTAGGAACAATAAATGTTTTGGGATACACCACCACGGAAGTTAGAAAAAAAATTGAAAAAAAATTAAAGAAGTTTATAAAAAATAGTGAAGATATTTTTGTGTCAGTAAAATTATCGGGTATTCGATATACTGTTATTGGAGAAGTTTCAGAACCCGGGTTAAAAGTAGTTTTTCAAAACAAAGTTTCTATTATTGATGCAATTGCAAACTCCGGTGATATTTCAATTGTTGGTAATAGAAAGAAAGTAGAAGTGATAAGAAATTCAATTTCGGGTACTGAAAAGTTTCTTATTGATTTAACAGATATAAATGCTTTTAACTCTGATGTTTTTTATATTAAATCTAACGATATTATTAATGTTATTCCTTTAAAACAAAAATCTTGGGGTACTGGAACTACTGGTTTACAGACTCTTTCAACAGTAATATCAATCTTTACATTATTAACTTCTACTTTTATTTTAGCCAGAAACTTATAGTCTTTATGAATTATAAAAAAAAATTTAAGATACCAAATGCTAAAGATCATATAGATTTAAGATTTTATATTTTAAAATTAATATCATATTGGAAACTTTTTTCTATAACGATCCTTACTGCTTTAATTATAGCCAATTTCTTGAATGGCTACAAACAAAAAAAATATACGTTAAGCACTATAATTTCTATAAAAGAAGAGAATAACCCATTGTTTTCTACGGGTACTAATATTGCTTTTAATTGGGGAGGAGCAAGCGATGAAATAGAAAGCATTAAGGTAATTTTAAATTCTAGATCCCACAATGAAAAAGTAGTTAAAAAAACAAGTTTTTTTGTAAGCTATCTCAAAGAAGGTGAGTACAGAAATGAGGATATATATGGGCACACACCTTTTACAGTTAAGCTGCAAACAGATAAACCACAATTACTAAATAAACTTTTAAAAATAGAAATTGTAGGGAAGAATACTTTTAAATTATCTTTTGATTTTAATAGTGATGAGCCAGATAATTTGATAAATTATGATACAAATATTATTTCTAAATATTCATCTTCAGAACCTAGTTTTTCAAAGGAGTTTGACATAGATGAAGTTATTGAAACTCCTTTTTTAAATTTTTCTCTTCAAAAAAATAATTTATTTAAAATTGGAAAAATTTATTTTATTAGTTTTCAGGATTTCGATGATACAGTTGGCGCATTCAAAGATATAAGTGTAAAAGAAATTACCGACGCAGCTTCTCTTTTATCACTTTCTATGAGCGGGCCCAATAAAAATAGAATCGTAGATTATTTAAACGCTACAGTAAAAATACTTGGTGAAGATAAGCAGGAGCAAAAGATACAATATGCCATCAATACTAAAAAGTATATCGACGAACTTTTTGCAATAGAAAAAGATAGTTTAAATAAAATAGAAAAGGAGATCGGAATTTATAAAGAGCGTTATAATATTTTTGATTTATCTCTTGAGGGTTCTCAGTTATATGACGAAATACTTGAACTAGAAAAACAGAAAAAGGAGCTAACAGAATATAACAATTACTTAAAAAAATTAAAAATTTATATTTTAACACACAATCAATATGTAGATGGTATTCCTGTACCTGCTTTAATTAAAATTCAAGATACAAAAATAGCTGAAGGGATTACAATTCTAATTCAAAAGTCAACTTTAAGATTGCGATTAAAATCGATGGTCACCGAAAGCTATCCAGGGTTGAGGGTTTTGAATACCGAGATTGCTACTGTTAAAAATAATTTAATCGAAAACATAGTAAATTTAAAATTCATAAATGACGATAAAATCAATAAGTTAAAGAAAAGACTTTTAATTTCTAATTCCAAATTAAAACAATTGCCATCAAGAGAGCAAGGATTATTAAAATATCAAAGAAATTTTGAAATTTCGGAAGCGAATTACAACTATCTAAAACAGAAGAGTTATGAGGCTGGTACAGCAATTGCTGCCAATATATCGGATATTAAAATAATTGATAAAGCGAAAGATTTGGGCGAAGAGCCTAATTACCCAAATCAACAATTTAATTATTTAGTTGGTTTAATGTTAGGGTGTATTATTCCGTTTTTTTTCATCATTGTTAGAGAGCTATTAGACAATAAAATTCATTCTGTTGAAGAAATTCAAAATAATTATGTTATTCCTGTTCTTGGAGTTGTTGGTAAAAATACAGACAATCATAATCTGGCAGTTTATACTAAGCCGAAATCTTCTGTTTCAGAGTCATTTAGAGCTATTCGAACCAATATTAAATTTTTGTTTAAAAATGCTGAGAAAGTTGAATCTAAAACATTATTGGTAACATCTTCGGTAAGTGGTGAAGGAAAAACAATGATTTCTATCAATATGGCATCCGTTTTTGCTTTGAGTGGAAAGAAAACAATTTTGATTGGTTTAGATTTACGAAAGCCAAAAATTTATGACGATTTTGATTTACCAAATGACTCTGGTGTTGTCAATCACCTCATAAATCAAAAGACTTTAGATGAAACTATAATTTCTAGTAAAATACCAAATTTAGATATTATTTTGTCCGGCCCAGTTCCGCCCAATCCCTCAGAGCTTTTATTAAATGATACTACTGATTCAATGATTAAAAGTCTCAAAGAAAGATATGATTATATTGTTATTGATACACCTCCAGTAGGAATAGTTTCAGATGCTTTAGAGTTATTTAAATATGCAGATGCAATTATTTATGTGGTTAGACAAGATTATTCTGAAAAAGGAATGATGAAAATGATAGATGATAAATATAAAAACAAAGAAGTTACTAATATTAGCTTCGTATTAAATGATTTTTTTGTTACTAATAATTACGGTTACGGTTACGGTTATGGTTACGGATATGGAAAGTATAGTGATGGATATCATGAAAATGAAAAAAACAAGAATCTTTTTTCAAAAGTTATTCGTTTTATGAAATTAAAAAAATAATTAAAAAGTATTATTAACTTATTGTTTTTTTCCTTTTGTATAAACAGTTTCTATTGAGCTACTTCCAAAATTATATGGAATAAAATTAAAACTAGGAATTTCTTTTGAGATAAAGAAGTTCGCAAATTTCCCTTTTGTAATACTTCCCACTTTTTGAGATAAATTCATTGCATAGGCTCCGTTAATGGTTGCAGCATTAATAGCTTCTTCTGGTGTTATATTCATTTTTATACAAGCTGTAGAGATTACAAAATTCATGTTTCCTGACGGAGAAGAACCAGGGTTGTAATCTGAAGCAATTGCCAAAGCTAAACCATTGTCAATCATCTTTCTTCCCGATGCATAAGGGATACTTAAAAAAAAAGAACAAGAAGGAAGAACAACTGGAATTGAGTTTGAAATTTTTAAAATTTCTAAATCTCTAGCGGATAAAATCTCTAAATGATCTACAGATATCGCATTGTGTTTAGCAGAAATTTCAATACCTCCAATGCTATTAAATTGATTTACATGTATTTTAGGAATTAAATTATATTGTTTTGCTGCTGTTAGAATTTTATCAGTATCAGTTACAGAAAAATAACCTGTTTCACAGAAGATATCTATAAAATCTGCTAAATTTTCATTAGCGATCTTGGGTAACATTTCATCAATTATTAGATGGATATACCCTTCTTTATTGTTTTTAAATTTTTTTGGAATTGCATGTGCTCCTAGAAAAGTTGCTTTTATTGGAATATCATAATTTTGTTTTAATTTTTTAATGACACGTAACATTTTTAATTCAGCATTCACGGTCAGTCCGTAGCCAGATTTTATTTCAATCGCACCGGTGCCAAGAGAAATCACTTCTTCCAACCTTTTTGAAGATTGTTGATATAAATCTTGCTCAGAAATTTTATTTAACTTTTTTGCAGAATTTAAAATACCTCCACCATTATTGGCAATTTCTTCATATGAAAAACCTTTAATTCTATCCTTAAATTCTTGTTCTCTATTATCTGCATAAACAATATGAGTATGAGAATCACACCATGAGGGAAATACCATTCTACCTGAACAATCTATGGTTTTATCAATTGAATAATTTGGGAGTTCATTCATTGCGCCAAAATCAGAAATTAATTCGTCTTTAATTAATAAAAAAGCATTTTTAATAGTTGGTAAAATACTCATTTCAGAGCCAGAAACTTTTTTTACTGACTCATCTCTGACTTGAACTAATTCTTTAATATTGATGAATAATTGAGTCATAAAAAATGATTAAATTGACATTGACAAACATACATAAATCTACTGTAATGATTCTTAAAAATAGATAAGCGTATTTTTTCATGGAATCAATTTAGCTAATTTCTCCCTAAATCTCACTTTTTTTTCATTTAGTTTTTTTAAACTTATGTATTGTAACCTTATTCAGAAATTTTTATAAATATAAAACCTAGGAAAGGCAGATCTATCTTTATATAGTGAAATTTATTTTAGCCAAAAAAGCTGCATGGAGGATGCAGCTTTTTAGATACTTTAAACTTTATGTTTTTACTTTAAGCCGCTAGTCATTTCTTTTGGTTTCACCCATTCATCATATTGTTCTTTTGTAACATGTCCTAAACGTACTGCTTCTTCTTTTAAAGAAGTTCCGTTTGCATGGGCAGTATTTGCTATTTCTGCTGCTTTATAATAGCCTATTTTGGTGTTTAGAGCAGTTACTAACATTAGAGAATTATTTACTAATTCTGTAATTTTTGCATGATTTGGTTCGATACCCACAGCACAATTTAAATCAAAAGAAACGCAAGCGTCTCCAATTAATTGAGCAGATTGTAGAACGTTAGCAGCCATCATAGGTTTAAAAACATTGAGTTCGTAATGTCCTTGAGTGCCACCAATAGTAACAGCAACGTCATTTCCCATTACTTGTGCACAAACCATGGTTATTGCTTCTGCTTGGGTAGGATTGACTTTTCCAGGCATAATAGAACTTCCGGGTTCATTTGTTGGAATAATTAACTCTCCAATTCCTGATCTTGGACCTGAAGCCATCATTCTAATATCATTGGCAATTTTATTTAAAGAAACGGCTATCTGTTTTAATGCTCCATGTGTTTCTACTAGAGCATCATGTGCAGCCAAAGCTTCAAATTTATTTTCAGCAGTTACAAAAGGCATTTCTGTAAATTTAGCAATATATTTTGCAACCAAAACATCATATCCAGCTGGAGTATTCAATCCTGTACCTACAGCTGTACCTCCCAAAGCCAATTGAGATAAATGTTCCAACGTATTATTTAATGCTTTTAAACCAAAATTTAATTGCGCTACATAACCAGAGAATTCTTGTCCTAATGTTAATGGCGTAGCATCCATTAGATGCGTGCGCCCTATTTTTACAACATCTTTAAACGCTTCTGATTTTGCTTTTAAGGTATCTCTTAATTGCGTGATACCAGGAATTGTAGTTTTTATAATTTTTTTGTAGGCCGCAATATGCATTCCTGTTGGAAATGTATCATTAGATGATTGCGATTTATTGACGTCATCATTTGGTTGTATTGTTTTTTCTCCTTGACCAATAATTTTTCCAGCAATTTCATGAGCTCTGTTAGCAATTACTTCATTAACATTCATGTTAGATTGAGTACCAGAACCTGTTTGCCAAATTACCAAAGGAAATTGATCATCTAATTCACCTGCTAAAATTTCATCACACACTTTCGCAATTAAATCTCTTTTTTCTGTAGTTAAAACACCTAAATCTGCATTTGTGTATGCGGCTGCTTTTTTTAAATAAGCAAAACCATATACGATCTCAAGCGGCATAGATGCTGCATCACCAATTTTAAAGTTATTACGAGAACGCTCTGTTTGTGCTCCCCAATATTTATCTGCAGGAACATTTACTTGTCCAAGAGTGTCTTTTTCAATTCTATATTTCATAATTATGATATAAATTTTAGATAAAACAAAATTACAAAAAACTATGATTAGATGAAGTTCATTAGTGTCATTTTTAGAAAAGTATTTATTTTTTAATAGTTGATTTTTAAAAATAAGTATTATTTTTGTGATATTAATTTTTCAATTCAAAACGATGTTAGATTTTTCACAATTTTCAGGTTTAGTTTTATTTATGTTTATTTTTACAGCTGGTTTTTGGTTGTTAATTTTCTTATTGACATTTGTAGTACCTTATTGGATTGGAGGAACTATTTGGGAAAATATGAAATTAAAAAATGAAGCTAAAAAAGCTGCTGAAGGAAAGTAGTTTTAAAAAAAAATAAAAATACAAATCTCATTCAATTTTTTGGATGAGATTTTTTTTGTGGTAGTAATTTTAGAGAAAAATCATCTTAAAGACAGGATAAGGTTCAAAGAATAATTTGAAAGAATCATTAAAAATCATTTATTTCATCAGAATTTCTTTTTTTTATTTTCTCTTTTTGATTCCATCGGTAGGAAAAATTCAGAGAAATTTGACGAATTCTTCTTTGATACGTTTGATCAGATATATTCGTTGGATTTTCCTTACTAGGTGCAAAGTTTTTGAAATTGTATTTTCTTGAATTGAATAAATCATTAATATTTAAAACAAGAGTTGCTTTCCTTTTGAAAAGATCTTTGCTAAAAGCTAAATTCACTGAAAGCAAACCATCTACCTCACTTTGAGCATCATTTCTTGGTCCTGTGTATAAGATTCTAGTTTGTGATTGAATCTCCCAAGGAAATGTTATTTTAGCATCAAAACGGGTAAACCAAGAAGTATTTTTAGCATCAAAATTTTGAGAAATTGTAGTAGTAGTATTGGTAATTGGATTGGTTGTATTGTATGAGTATTCTCCTTTTGTCTCAAATTGAAAGAAGTTAAAACTACCAGATAGTTTTACTCTATTGTTGGCAGTATAATTTGTTGTAAACTCAAAACCAACCCGGTCTTCTGAGGCTAGATTAATAGGTACTCTTACTATAATACTTGTTTCTTTATCATTAATTACCCTAATTTCTTGACTATTAACTCTAACAATATTATTTGTTGAATGTTGATAATAAATAGATGAATTAAAAGTTAGTTTTTCCCATTTGTTTAAATACCCCAAATCGAAGGAGTCTGAATAGGTTGGATCTAAATTAACATTTCCTTTGTAAAATAGTATTTCACTTGCTCTGTTTTCGAAAGGGTTCAATGCTCTAGAACGTGGTCTCCTCAGTCTTCTGTTGTAGCCTAAAGTAAGACTTCTTTCTTTTGATATTTTATAACCAATATTCGCTGTTGGGAATAAATTGGTGTATTTTTTATTAAAATTTTGGTTTGAATTTATCAATTTAATATCAATTTGAGTCATTTCAACTCGCATGCCCAATAGATAGGTGAAATTGTTTACTTTATCACCAAATTGCGTGTAAAAAGCATTTATTTTTTGGACAAAATCTAACTTATTAGAGGGATTAAATCTTGGGTCCAAATTTGGAGCAATTACTACATAATCTGCAATTAAGTTTTCAAAATTACCACGATATCCCATTTCAAATTGAGCGTTTTCTCTAATGGGTAAAATATAATCAGATTGTATCAACTGCTTTTCAGAAAATCTGTCTGTAGCAGTTGTTTCAGGATTGATATCTGTAATAACAGCAGACTCGTTCTCTCTACTTTCACTATGTTGAATATCTATAGTTAATTGATGTCCTTTTTTATTAAAATTATTTACATAATTAAGAGAAAACTGTGATGTTTTATTTTTCTCACGTTCATCTTGAATTCGAATAGAATTGTATAGATTATTGTCTGAATCATCAAATGAGCTAATTGTATTTGATGATATGTTTTGTTCGTTTGAATCTTTTAAGAAAATACTTGCAGTGATAGAACTACTTTTATTGATAAAATATTCTAGACCAACATTAGCATTTAAACTTTTTCTATTTCTGTCATAAACTCTATTTTCTATCCTTGTACTGTCTATAATCTTATTTGTTAAATAGGTTATATTAGAGTCAAAAATTCCAGGACTACCACCATCATTGTAACTTAAATTTGAAAATAAATTTATTTTATTTGATCGTAGATTCAAATTTAGCGCCGTTTGATAATTTTTGGGATCACCCAATGTTGCGTTTGCAGAACCATTGAAACCGCTTGTTTTTCCTTTTCTCAATATAATATTTATAATTCCGGCTGTTCCCTCTGAGTCGTATCTAGCTGAAGGAGAGGTAATCACTTCAACTTTTTCTATAGCATCTGAAGGCAACTGTCTTAATGCATTTACATCGTTTAAACCTATTAATTCAGAGGGTTTACCATCTATTAGGATACGAACACTCTCATTTCCACGAAGACTAATAGTTCCTTCAGGATCAATATTTACAGCAGGTACATTGTCTAAGACATCAGAGGCTGTTCCCCCTTTTACAGTCATATCTTTTCCAATGTTATAGATCTTTTTGTCCAAACGAAGATCTACAGTAGATTTTTCTGATATGACAATAATTTCATCCAGATCATTTCCATTTTCTTCTAATTTAATGATTCCTAGGTTTTTACTTGCTGTAATATTTTGTAAATGAAATTTCTTTGTTTTAAAAGAAATAAATTCTACACTTATATCATAAATCCCTTTTGGAGTTTGGATGTTGAAATTTCCTAGTTTATCAGTAATTCCTCCTGTGATTTTTTGTGTTTCAGTATTCTTTAAAATAATGGTTGCATATTCTAGGGGCTGGTTTGTTTCAATCTCTAATATTGTTCCATAAACAATAAAACTTTCAGATTTGATGGTTTCTTGTCCAAACAATAATGTGATCGAGAATAGGCAATATAAAACAATCCAATTTTTTATGATCAAAATAAATACGCATTATTTTAATTGCAAAGTTCTAGTTAAATTTAATAAGTAATAGTTAAACAAAGGTTAAAGAACATATTAAAGAATGAAAGAAATATTTTCAGGGGGTCTTCCAATTACGGCTTTTTTATTATTAATAACGATGGGACGCTCAATTAATTTAGGGTTTTCAATCATAGCTTTGATGATCTCATTGTCTGATAGATCAATTCCTTTAAAATGTTCTTTCCAAATTTTCTCATTTTTTCTTACCAATTCTATGGGCGAAATTTTAAGTAAATCGATAATTTCTCTCAATTCACTTTCTGTGGGAATATTTACTAGGTAAAAGATCGTTTCAAAATTTTGTTTTGAATTTTCTAAAATTTTCACGCCTTGTCTAGATTTAGAACAACGTGGATTGTGGTATATTTTTATCATAAAATGATTTTTCTTGGAAGGTTAAGTCGGATTTTTTTGTCCGTTTAACATTAAATAAGATTTTAAAAACGGATTGATATTACCGTCCATTACTGCATCAACATTTCCTGTTTCGTGAGCTGTTCGAACGTCTTTCACCAATTTATAGGGGTGCATTACATAGTTTCGTATCTGACTTCCCCACTCATTTTTTAATTTACTTGCTTCAATATCATCCCTTGCCGCTTGCTGTTTTTTAAGTTCAATTTCATACAGTTGAGATTTTAACATTTTCATGGCAGTGGCCCTATTATCATGTTGAGATCGAGAATTAGAACATGAAATTTGTATTCCAGTAGGTTTGTGAGTTAATTGAACTTTTGTTTCAACTTTATTTACATTTTGTCCACCAGCTCCACTAGACCTAGCAGTAATAATCTCAATATCTGCAGGATTTACATCTATTTCTATAGAGTCATCTGCTACAGGAAAAACATATACTGAACCAAAAGTAGTATGACGTTTACCATTGGAATCAAAAGGCGAAATACGAACCAGTCTGTGAACGCCATTTTCTCCCTTTAACCAACCAAAGGCATAGTCTCCCTCAATTTCTATGGTAATTGTTTTAATACCTGCTACATCACCTGCTTGGTAGTTTAGTGTTTTTAATTTAAAACCTTGCTTTTCTGCCCACATTGTGTACATTCTAGATAACATCTCCACCCAATCACAGCTTTCAGTTCCTCCAGCACCAGCAGTAATTTGTATGGTTGCAGATAAAGAATCCCCCTCTTCAGAAAGCATGTTTTTGAATTCTAGATCTTCTAAAAAAGAACGTGTCTTTTCAAACTGTTCTATGATTTCATTTTCTTCAACATCGCCTTCTTTGTAAAATTCATACAATACATTTACATCTTCATTAAGGGTTTTTGTTTTGTAGTAATCTTCTACCCATTTTTTCTTGAAACGAAGTTCTTTCATAAAAATTTCTGCTTCTTTAGGATTGTTCCAAAAGTTTGGATTTACAGTTTTTTCTTCTTCATTGGTAATTTCAATTAGTTTTTTATCTATTTCTAGATAAGATTTTAATTTTTTAATTCTTGAAGTTATGTCTTTAAGTTGATCTTGTGTAATCATAAGTTGAACAAAAATAAATGAATTTTTAAGATTTCTTGTTTAAAAACTGATCCTTATCTTATTGATTTATAAAAATTATGCCAAGGATGGGTAAAATAATGTTTTTTTATTTTTTTTAACTAGTTTCGTTATTTAAAATCGATAGATGATCTTTTTTTTTAATGAATCTAAAATAGATACTATGTATCGAGTTAGATCCAAAAAATACAAATATGATAATAGACTTAATCTCAGATACAGTTACTAGGCCTTCAATAGGAATGTTAGAAGCAATGATGAATGCGAAAGTAGGTGATGATGTTTTCAAAATGGATCCAACAGTTACTGCATTGCAAGAGAAAGCCGCCACTATGTTCGGAATGGAGGATGCATTATTTTTTCCTTCGGGAACTATGGCGAATCAAACAGCTATAAAATTGCATACACAGCCAGGAGACAAGTTGATTTGTGATAAATATGCACATGTGTATAATTATGAGGGTGGAGGAGCAGCTTTTAATTCTGGGGTAACCTGTAAATTAATTGATGGAAATAGAGGCATGTTTTCTGCTGCACAATTAAAAGAAGCAGTTTCAGGAAGATCAGATATTCATGTTCCGTATTCTAGATTGGTTTGTATTGAGAATACAACAAATAAAGGAGGAGGTGCTTGTTGGGATTTTTCTGAGTTGGAAAAATTACAAAAAATAGCCAAAGAAAATAACCTAGCTTTTCACTTAGATGGAGCACGTTTGTTTAATGCGTTGGTGGCAAAAAATGAAACACCACAACAATATGGACGGTTATTTGATACTATTTCTATTTGCTTGTCAAAAGGATTAGGAGCTCCAATTGGTTCAATTTTATTAGCTTCTAAAGAAGATATAGCAAAAGCTTTAAGAATTAGAAAACTTTTTGGGGGAGCAATGAGGCAAGTTGGTTTTTTAGCGGCTGCTGGGATTTATGCATTAGACAATCATGTAGAAAGATTGGCTGAAGACCATCAAAAAGCAAAAGAAATTGGTGATGTTTTAGCGTCTGTTGACTATGTTACAAAAGTAGAAACGATAGAAACAAATATCATTATTTTTTATGTCGATGAAAAAATAGGAACAGATAATTTTATTCATAGAATGAAAACTAAAAATATTCTTTTAACACCAATGGGTGAGGGTAGAATTAGAATTGTTACACATCTAGACTATACAGATGAAATGCACGAAACTTTAGTAAAAGAACTCAAAGAGTTTTCTAAATAATAATTGTAATTAGAAATCGTAGAAGTCTTCTTTTTGTAAGATTGGCTAATTTTATCTTATCAAACATTGCCAATTTTCTATATTTTTTTACAAATCTTGTGAGCTATATTTTCATTTTCTTCAAAGTTAAATAAAAAATCGTTTTTAAATTTTTTCTGCAATTTTGTTATTTTTTATTTAAATTTGTTTACACAAAAACAATATAAATTGAACAATATTAAGAAATGTTTTAGCATTAAAGACCTTGAAAATATTTCTGGAATTAAAGCTCATACCATTCGCATCTGGGAAAAGCGATATAACTTGTTAGAACCCAAAAGAACCAAAACAAACATTAGATTATATTCAAATGAAAGCTTACAGAAACTATTAAATATTGTTTTATTAAAGAATAATGATTTTAAAATTTCTAAAATTGCTAAGTTGTCTTCTGAAGAAATTATTAGAAAATCAAGAGAAATAGCCCTTACAATTGGTATAAATGATGAGGCTATAAATTCTTTTAAATTATCAATGTTTCAATTTGATAAAATATTATTTAATAATACATACAACGTTCTTTCACACAAAAAAACATTTAGAGAAATATTTAAGGATGTTTTTATACCTTTTCTAAAACATATCGGTTTATTATGGCAAACGGATACCTTAATACCTGCACATGAAAACTTTATCTCAAATTTAATAGCTCAAAAAATTCAGATCAATACAGAAAAGCTTCAACATAGTGTTCCGCATTCATCTAAAACCTATGTTTTATTTTTACCCGAAAATGAAATTCATGAATTGGGTCTGTTGTATTTAAATTATGAACTAGTTTTGCGGGGCAACAATACAATATATTTGGGGCAAAGCCTTCCGTTAGATAATTTAAATTACTTTTTTAAAAATAGAAGTGAAATTTGTTTCATTATATCAATGACTGTAATGCCATATGATGACAACTTAGAAGCTTATTTTAATAAAATTGACAATATTTTAAAAGATTCGAATCATCAATTAATAGCAATTGGTCAAAAATCTAGTCTTGTAAATACTGAAAATTTTAGATCAAAAATTGAACTCTACACATCTGTTTCAGACGTATTAAAAGAACTGTAATATTTTATTTAAAGGAATTATTAGTTTAATTATTCCTTATATTTGTTAAACAAAATAAACAATGAAGAAAAACATTTATATAATTGGATCTGGCTTTTCTGCTTTATCAGCTTCCTGTTATCTAGCTAAGCAAGGTTACAATGTAACTGTTTTAGAGAAAAATGATACTTTAGGTGGAAGAGCAAGACAGTATAAAAAAGACGGTTTTACATTTGATATCGGTCCTTCTTGGTATTGGATGCCAGATGTTTTTGAACGTTTTTTTGCTGATTTTGGCAAAAAACCTTCAGATTATTATACTTTAGATAAGTTGAATCCCGGATACGAAGTTTACTTCGGTAAAAAATCTTCTTTAAAGATCTCTGAAAATTTAGAAGATATATACAGAATGTTCGAAGAGGAAGAAAAAGGAAGTGCAAAGCACCTAAAGACTTTTATAGATTCAGCAAAATCTAATTATGATACTGCTATAAAAGATTTGGTTTATAAACCAGGTGTTTCTCCTTTAGAGTTGATAAACACATCAACTATAGCAAGAGTTTCTCAGTTTTTTTCTACGATCAGAAAACAAGTTAGAAAAAACATAAAGAACCCCAAATTAATAAAGATTTTAGAATTTCCTGTATTATTTTTAGGAGCCAAGCCAACCAATACACCCGCATTTTATAACTTTATGAATTATGCAGATTTCGGACTCGGAACTTGGCACCCAAGAGGGGGTATGTATGCCGTTATAGAGGGTATGGTTTCACTAGCAACAAGTTTGGGCGTACATTTTAAAACAAATTCAAATGTTCAAAAAATAATAACTGACACCTCTAAAAACGTTGTCGGACTGCTTGTTAATGGTGAGGAAATCAAAACATCATTAGTTTTAAGTGGCGCAGATTATCATCATACAGAGACATTGTTGGATAAAGATGTAAGACAATATTCAGAAAACTATTGGGACAAAAAAATCTTTGCACCCTCATCTCTTTTATTTTATGTTGGTTTTGATAAAAAGATAGAAAATGTAAGCCATCATACATTATTTTTTGACACCGATTTTGATGCTCATGCAAGAGAAATTTATGACAATCCAAAGTGGCCAACAGATCCATTATTTTATGCCAATTTTACCTCACTTACAGATGAAACTTCTGCACCAGAAGGGAAAGAAGCTGGTTTTTTTCTAATTCCTTTAGCTCCTGGAATTAAGGATACTCTAGAATTAAGAGAAGAATATTTTGACAAAATAATGGATAGATTTGAAAAATTAACGAATCAAAAAGTAAAAGAGCATGTATTGTTTAAAAAATCTTTTTGTGTAAACGATTTTAAAGAAGAATATAATTCATACAAAGGCAATGCATACGGAATGGCAAATACACTTTTTCAAACTGCATTTTTAAGGCCAAAAATTAAAAGCGGTAAAGTAAAAAATTTGTATTTTACGGGGCAGTTAACTGTACCGGGTCCTGGTGTACCACCAGCATTGATATCTGGCAAGATTGCATCAGAATTAATCATTAAAAATCAATATTAAAATGAAACAGCTATTTGATCAAGTTTCTAATGATTGTAGCAAACTAGTTACCAAAAGCTATAGCACTTCTTTTTCTCTAGCGGTAAAAATGTTATCTACAACTATCAGAACTGATATTTATAATATTTATGGTTTTGTTCGTTTTGCAGATGAAATTGTAGATACTTTTCATGAGTATGATAAAAAGCAATTAATATCTCATTTTGAGAAAGATTATTACCTTTCTAAAGAATTAGGCATAAGTTTAAACCCCATTTTAAATTCATTTCAACAAACTGTAAATAAGTATAAGATCCCTGATGATATGGTGCAAGCTTTTTTAAAAAGTATGAAAGCAGATCTATTTAAAACAGAATATAAAACCAAAGCTGAATATGACGAATATATTTATGGCTCTGCAGATGTTGTAGGATTGATGTGTTTAAAAGTATTTGTGAATGGAAATGATGAAATGTATGAAGAATTAAAAAATGCTGCAATGCGTTTGGGATCTGCATTTCAAAAAGTGAATTTTTTAAGAGATTTAAAAGATGATTTAGAATTGTTGAATCGATCTTATTTTCCAAATATTGATTTGGGTCATTTAAATGCAGTTTCAAAACAATTAATCATTGACGAGATTGAAGCTGATTTTAAGTATGCGTATGAAAACGGAATTTTAAAACTACCAGTAGAAGCAAAGTTTGGTGTTTATATGGCTTATAGATATTACACAAGATTGCTCAAAAAATTAAAAGCGGTACCCTCAGAAAAAATTATGGATACCCGAATTCGGATTTCTGACCCAATGAAAATAAATTTATTGGCTAGAAGTTATGTAAAATATAAATTGAATATTATATAATGATATACGTTCTTATTACTCTAGGTGTTTTTTTATTGATGGAAGGAATTACTTGGTGTACACATAAATATGTGATGCATGGGTTTGGGTGGTACTTGCACGAAGACCATCACCAACCAAAATATAATGGATTTGAAAAAAATGATGCTTTTTTTGTTGTTTTTGCCATTCCTAGTATGTTGTTGTTTTATTATGGAAGTTACACACCTCATACCTATTTATTTTTTATTGGTTTGGGGATTTTATGTTATGGATTGGCTTATTTCTTAGTACATGATGTCTTAATTCATCAACGTTTTAAGTGGTTTAAGAACACCAATAATGCGTATTTAAGAGGCTTAAGGAAAGCTCATAAAATTCATCATAAAAATATGGGCAAACATGACAGTCAATGTTTTGGAATGTTGTTTGTTCCTTTTGAATATTTTAAAAAACCCAAAGTTTAAACTTTTAGTTAAATTCATACTTCAATATTAACCTCTTTAATCCAAATGAATTATTACGATTACATAATTGTTGGTGGAGGAGCTTCTGGCTTAATGATGGCATACAGAATGTCTAATGATCCTTTTTTTGACGATAAATCAATCTTAATTTTAGACAAACAAAAGAAAATCAATAATGATAGAACTTGGTGTTATTGGGAAACTGAACATGATGAGTGGAACGGTATTGTAAGTGCATCTTGGAAAAATATTATTTTTAAAAGTGAACTTCACTCTGCTAAAGAAAGTATCGCCCCTTATCAATATAAAATGATTCGTAGTAAAGATTTTTACTCAAAAATCTGGGCTCATCTAGAAACGAAAGCAACAATAACTTTTGAAGTAGCAAACGTTTTGAGTATTCATCAGCGAGATAACGAAGCATCTGTAATTACTGACGACAAAATTTTTAAAACAAAGACCATTTTAAACAGTATACTTTATACTGATTCGCATAAAAAGCAAAGTAAATACCCAGTTTTACAACAGCATTTTGTTGGTTTTTTTATCAAAACTAAGAAAGCTTTCTTTGATGTTAATGCTGCCACTTTTATGGATTTCACAGTTGCTCAAAAAGGGAATACACGTTTTATGTATATTTTACCCTATGCGAATAACGAAGCTTTGTTTGAGTATACCTTGTTCTCAAAAGATTTATTGCCATATAATGACTATAAAGTAGAAATTGAAAAATATTTACGCGAAAAAAATATTACGGATTACGAAATTGTAGAAAAGGAGCAGGGGTCCATACCAATGACCTGTTACAAATTCTGGAATCACAATTCTAAAAATATCATAAATATTGGCACAGCAGGTGGTTGGTCTAAAGCAAGTACAGGTTTTACATTTAAAAATACCACTAAAAAAACTATAAAACTTATCGAGTATATTAAGCAAAATAAGCCATTACCTAAATTTCATGAATTAAATAAATTTTGGTTTTATGATCTGTTATTGTTAGATATTTTGTCTAAAAAAAATCATCTAGGTGCATTTCTTTTTGGGAAAATGTTTCAAAAAAATGCTCCCAAACAAATACTAAAATTTTTAGATGAAGATACTTCTCTAGCAGAAGATTTACAGATTCAATTAAAAATGCCTCCAATTAATTTTATCAAAGCACTCCTCATAAGAATTTCCAAATTTTATATTGGATATTTTTCTCTAATTTTTTCCAAACTTAAATTGTGAATACTGCCAACATGAGAATGTTGTTTTCCTAAATCGGGTTTGTATGTTCCTGATTGAACTTCACCACCAATTTTTTGATAGGCTTCTCTAAAAGACATGCCTTCAACTACTAAATTATTGATGCTATCAACTGTAAATAAGTATTGATATTTTTCATCATTCAAATCAATATCTTTTACTTTTACTTGCTGAATAGAATAGTTAAAGATGTCTAAAATATCTTTTACATCTTCAAAAGCATTGATGATATTTTCTTTTAATAATTGAAAATCTCTGTGATAACCTGTTGGTAAATTATTGGTTATCATAACCATTTCTGTATGTAAAGCCTGAATTTTATTACACTTTCCTCGAATCAGTTCAAAAACATCAGGATTTTTCTTGTGCGGCATAATACTACTGCCAGTTGTTAATTCATCAGGAAAAGAAATAAAATTAAAATTCTGACTCATATACAAACAAACATCCATGGCAAAACGTGACAATGTATTGCACAATCCGCCCAAAGCTGAAGCAATAGAGCGCTCACTTTTTCCTCTACTTAATTGAGCAGCAACAACATTGTATTTTAGAGTAGAAAAATCTAGTTCTTTGGTCGTTAATTCTCGATCGATAGGGAAGGAGCTTCCATAGCCAGCAGCAGAACCTAAAGGATTTTGATCTACAACTTTTGCAACTGCATGTAACAGATACACATCATCAATTAGTAATTCTGCATAGGCAGAAAACCACAATCCAAAAGATGAAGGCATTGCTACTTGTAAATGAGTATATCCGGGTAAAAGACTTTCTTTATGCATATCTGCTAAACTTAAAAGAGTATCAAAAAGTGTTTTTGTTTTGTCTTTTATAATGGATAAATTTTCTTTGTAATATAGTTGAAGAGCCACTAAAACTTGATCATTTCTTGATCGTGCTGTGTGAATTTTCTTACCAACTTCTCCTAATTTTTTTGTCAATTCCCATTCAATTTTAGAATGTACATCTTCAAAAGAAGTTTCAATACTAAAAGTCCCGTTTTTAATATCATGAGCGAGTTCTTGCAACCCTTTTTTTAAGTCTTTTAATTCATTAGAAGTAATAATACCAATCGATTCTAACATGATTGCATGTGCTAACGAAGCTTGAACGTCATATTTTGCAATATGCATATCAATTTCTCTGTCATTACCTACGGTAAATTTTTCTATTTGTTTGTCTATTGAAAATCCTTTATCCCAAAGCTTCATAATTTTATATTTTGTATTCCTGTCCTAATATGGGAGGAGTTTATTTTATAATTTATATCTGTTTAATAATTACTCGATTTAATATTTCAATATAAATCGAAATTCCTTCTTCAATTTCAGAGATATAGATAAACTCATCAGCTGAATGTGATCGTGTGCTATCTCCAGGTCCTAATTTTACAGATTGACAAGTTAATGCCGATTGATCGGATAATGTTGGAGAACCATAGGTTTCTCTTCCTATTACAATTCCTGCTTTTACCAAATCATGATCTATAGAAATAGACGAAGAATTTAAGTGTAAACTTCTTGGAGTTATCTTTGTACAAGGAGCTTTTTCTTGTAAAATAGCCGCAATTTCTTGATTTGAATAGGCATCGTTTACACGAACATCAACCACCAAATTTACATGAGCAGGAACCACATTGTGCTGAGAGCCTGCATTCATTTGAGTAACGGTCATTTTTACATCTCCCAAAGCTTCCGAAGTTTTTTCGAATTTAAAATCTTTAAACCATTGTAAAACTTCAATGGTCTTATAAATTGAATTGTTATTGTTAGGATGTGCTGCATGACTCGGGGTGCCCTCTACAATTGCATCAAAAACTACCAATCCTTTTTCTGCAATGGCCAAATTCATCAAGGTTGGTTCACCAACAATCGCTACATCTATGGTTGGTATTAATTCTAACATACTATTCAAACCAAAAGCACCACTGTTTTCTTCCTCAGCAGAGGCCACAATGACCAAATTATAGGTCAAGTTTTCTTGTGCGTAAAAGTGTGTGAAAGTAGCCATTAAAGACACCAAACATCCGCCTGCATCATTGCTTCCCAAACCATATAATTTTCCCTCTTCAATGACCGCTTTAAAAGGATCTCTTGTATAAGCAGAATTTGGTTTAACAGTGTCATGGTGAGAGTTTAGCAACATCGTTGGTTTGCGTTCATCAAAATGTTTATTGGTTGCCCAAATATTGTTTTTGCTTCTACTAAACGGAATTTCATTTTCTACAAACCAACCTTCAATAAGTTTAGCGGTGTTTTCTTCTTCTTTAGAGAATGATTGTGTTTCAATCAATTTTTTTAAAAGAGAAATGGCATTTTCGGTTAATTTTTCTATCCCCATTTTTTATAATGTTATGGTTGTAAAATTATCATTTTCATTTGTTAACATTGAAGTATTACCCATATTAACTGTATGTACTCCGTTATTTAAAGCGTCAAAACAGTTTTCTAATTTGGGTAACATTCCATCAGCTATAATTCCCTCTTTTAATAAAGTTTGATAGGTTTTAGAATTGATGTCTTTTACTACCGAGTTTTTATCATTGATATCTTTTAAAACTCCATTTAATTCAAAACAGTAATAAATAGAAGTCTCATAAATTTCACTCATTCCAATAGCAACTTGACTTGTAATTGTATCAGCATTTGTATTTAATAACTGCCCATTTCCGTCATGTGTAATCGCACAAAAAACAGGGGTAAAATCAGCTTTAATTAAAGTATTTATAGAATTGGAAGCAACCTCTTTTACATCACCAACAAAACCAAAATCTATCTCTTTTACAGATCGTTTATCAGATTTAATACTATTGATATCAGCACCGCTTAAGCCAATTGCATTGGTTTGTAATGCTTGAAGTTTGGCAACTATATTTTTATTGACTAAGCCTCCATATACCATGGTAATTACTTTTAAGGTCTCTAAATCTGTTATGCGTCTTCCATTGAACAGTTTTGACTCGATACCTAATTTTGAAGCCATTGCAGTTGCGCGTTTTCCTCCTCCATGAACTAAAATTTTCTTTCCTTCTACCTTAGAAAATAATTCAAGAAAAGAATTTAGAGAAGTTTCATCTTCAATAATATTTCCTCCTATTTTTATGATTGATAGTTTTTCCATGTAAGCTGAACTTGTTTCAGTTTTATTATTTGTCATTAGGAGGATGAATGACGAAGTAACCAGTTTTTAATAAAGAGTTGCTTCGTTCCTCGCAATAAAGTTTGCTTTTTACAAATCGTCTAATATTTTTTTCAACACCAATTGAGCAGCATAGGTTCTGTTATTCGATTGTTCAATAACCAAAGAACTATTGCTATCTAAAACAGCATCTTCTACAACTACATTTCTTCTAACAGGAAGGCAATGCATAAATTTAGCAGTTCCTATTTTATCCTTCGTAATCTTCCAATCTGACGCTGTTTGAAGTATCTTTCCATATTCTTCATAGGAACTCCAGTTTTTTGTATATATAAAATCAGCGTCTTTAAATGCTACTTCTTGCGAATGAAAGATAGGAACATCTTTTGTAATTTCTGGATTCAAATTATATCCTTCCGGATTTGCAATTACAAACTCAACATCCATTTTTTGCATTGCTTGTGCAAAACTGTTTGCAACTGCATGAGGCAAAGCTTTTACGTGCGGCGCCCAACTCAAAACTACTTTTGGTTTCTTTTTTGAGGAGTTTTCAGAAATTGTAATTGCATCTGTTAAACCCTGTAAAGGATGACCAGTAGCACTTTCCATACTTAAAATAGGTACTGAAGCAAATTTTACAAATGATTTTAGAACGTGTTCACTTTCGTCTTTTTCTTTGTCTGTTAAAGTTGGAAAGGCTCTTACAGCAATTACATCGCAATATTGAGAAACAACGGCAGCAGCTTCTTTAATGTGTTCTGCTGTGTTTCCATTCATCACAGATCCGTCTTCAAATTCAATTCCCCAGGCATCCCCAGAAACATTCATAACAATAGGGTTCATGCCTAAGTTCAATGCTGCTTTTTGAGTACTTAAACGTGTTCGAAGACTAGAATTAAAAAAAAGTAACCCTAAAGTTTTGTTTTTCCCTAATTCAATATTTGCTATTGGATTTACTTTAATTTCTTTTGCTTCTTGTATCCAAGTGTTGATGTCTTCAATATCATTTATAGAGGTGTAATTCTTCATTTTTTACTATTTTATTTTTGTGAAATCAGCGCTGCTTTCAAATGCATTTGTAATAAAATCGTCTTCTAAACCGTTTACAATCCATGTTTCTATATCTGCACCTCTACTCAAAGAGGCAGCTTCAATTTTAGATTTCATTCCTCCACTACCATGCGAAGATACAGAGCTTACAACTTCTTTTTTTAAAGCCTCTAAATTGGTTACCTCTTTAATTGTAATTGGTGCTTTATTTTTGATAGACTCTTTGGTGTAAATTCCATTCGTGTTTGTAGCTATTATTAACAAATCTACATTTAAAAGAGTTGCCGTCAATGCTGCTAATTTATCATTGTCACCAAACTTAATTTCATCGGTAGCTACTGTATCATTTTCATTAATAATTGGAATGTAATTATTTTGGACTAGAACGTTTATCGTATTTACAATATTTACTTTGCTTTCTTTTTTTTCAAAATCAGAATAAGAGAGAAGACATTGAGAACTTAATAAACCATATTCTCTAAAAATTTCTTGATAAATTCGAATCAAATGAGGCTGTCCAATAGACGCTAGTGCTTGTTTTACAAATACTTCTTCGTGTTTACTCTCTAATTTTACAAATTGTTTTGCAACCGCTATTGCACCAGAGCTAACAATTATAAATTCGTAGGTATGCTTGAGTTTTGCAAGCTGTTTTGCAATATCCTCTATTTTTCCTCTAGAAATATTATCAGTTTCTTTGGTAAGCGTATTAGAACCTACTTTTAGTAAAATGCGTTTCTTTTTTTGCATACTATCTTATTTGCCCATTTCCGTAAACATACCATTTGTTCGTGACCAAATGTTTTAAACCTATGGGGCCCCGTTGATGTAATTTATCTGTACTTATTGCCAATTCTCCTCCTAAACCTAATTGACCTCCGTCTGTAAAACGAGAAGATACATTGTGATATACAGCAGCTGTATCTACGTTTTCCATAAATAATTTAGCTTCCGCCTTATCTCTGGTTATAATAACGGACGAATGTCCACCAGAATACGTGTTGATCATTTCAATTGTATCTTTATTCGAGGAGATTTCTCCAATTACAATTTTATAATCTAAAAATTCTTCATACCAAATATCTTTGGATGAAATTTTTTGAACAGTATCAAATTTTGAAATAATTTCATCGCCTAAAACCTGAATCTTAAGTTCTTTTAATTTAGATAACAATTTATGAATGAAAGCTGTCTTATCAGGAAGATTTTTATCAATTAAAATTTTATCGATAGCATTACAAGCAGATATTTTTGATTTTCCATTTAAAATAACATCAATAGCAATATCTATATTGGCTTCTTTATGAACGTAGACGAAGTTATTTCCACGTCCGCTAATAATAACAGGACAAGTAGCATGTTCTTTAACAAAAGCAATTAAGCGTTCACCTCCTCTTGGTACGATCAAGTCGACCTTCTGAGTTGGTTTTTCCAAAAATACTTGCGTTTCAGTTCTACTAAACTGAAGGTAGGTAACCCAGTCTGTAGAAGCGTTGTGTTGTTTTAAAGCTTGATGCCATAAGTCTACAATTTTAAGGTTTGATTTTAATGATTCTTTCCCTCCTTTTAATAGTATTTTATTTCCGGATTTAAAGGCAATCCCTGCAGCTTCAACCGTTACATCTGGTCTAGATTCATAAATAATCAACACAGTACCAAAAGAGGCTGTTTTATTATAAACTTGCATTCCGTTATCATGTTTAAAGCTAAAACGTTCTAAACCAACAGGATCTTCCTGAGAAGCTAAATGTTTCGCAGCAGCAATCATTTCATTGACTTTTGTATCATCAACTTTTAACCGATCAAACATAGAAATGTCATTTCCGTTATAGGCCTCTAAATCTTCTTTGTTTTTGTTTATAATCGCTTCTCTTTCTTTATCAAGAAGTTCCGCCATTGTTAGCAAAACATTATTTCTAGTTTCTATGGATAATAAAGTATTCATTTATAGTAGTCTTTTTTTTTTATGAATCTAAAGCATGAACCAAAGCTTTAAAAAACTGATTGATATGCTCTTTTTTTACGTTTAATGGGGGTAAAATTCTTAACAATCGTTTATTTGCAGCTCCACCCGTAAAAATATGATGATCGTAAATTAATTTCTTTCTTAAATCTCCCACTTCATAATCAAATTCTAGACCTAGCATTAACCCTCTTCCTTTGATCTTTTTTATTTGCGGAATTGTACTCGCTATTTTAATAAAATATTCAGACATTGCGTTCACATTGTCCATTAAGTTGTCTTCTTCAATTACGTTTAAAACAGATAATCCTGCAACACAAGCTAAATGATTACCACCAAAAGTAGTCCCCAACATTCCAAATTTTGCTTCAATAGTTGGGTGAATAAAAATGCCTCCAATAGGAAAACCATTTCCCATTCCTTTCGCTATTGAAATAATGTCTGGAGTAACATTATAATGCTGAAATGCAAAAAATTTTCCAGAACGTCCATAACCAGACTGTACTTCATCCGCAATAAAAAAGGTATTGTTCGTTTTGCAAAGTACATCAACCTGTTCAAAAAACTGGGCATTGGCTTGATCTAAACCTCCAACACCTTGAATAAATTCGACTATAACTGCACAAACATCTCCTTTTTCAAGCTCATTTTTTACCCCTTCAATATCATTTAATTCTAAAATTGTAACTTTTTGTTGTGCGTTAATTGGGGCAATAATGGTAGCATTGTCTGTTGCTGCTACTGCAGCAGAAGTTCGTCCATGAAACCCATTTTTAAAAGCAATAATTCGTGATTTACCTGTTTTAAAAGAAGCCAGTTTTAAAGCGTTTTCATTGGCTTCTGCACCTGAATTACATAAAAACAACTGGTACCCTGAACATCCAGAAAGCACTTCTATTTTAGCAGCTAATTTTTTCTGTATTGGATTTTGAATTGCATTTGAATAAAAACCTAATTTAGCAACTTGTTTTGTAATTGCTTCCACATATTTAGGATGTCCATGCCCAATAGAAATGACGGCATGTCCTCCATATAAATCTAAATATTCTGTATTATTTTCGTCATAAACATAAACACCTTTTGCAGAAACAGGGGTAACATCATATAGAGGGTATACGTTAAACAATGGCATATTTTTAGTTTTTTATTTGGTTAATTTTATCAAATGATTTATTGATCCCTTTGATTAAAGAAGAGCTTAAGCCTTGGTGTTCCATTTCGTTCAAACCCTCTATGGTACAACCTCCAGGAGTAGTAACTCTGTCTATTTCTGCTTCTGGATGATTGCCAGACTCGTTCAACAAGCTAGCAGCTCCAAAACAAGTTTGCATGGCTAATTTATGTGCCTCATCTGCTTCAAAACCCAATTGAATTGCACCTTGAGTTGTGGCTCTTATTAATCGCATCCAAAAAGCAATTCCACTTGCACAAATTACAGTAGCAGCTTGTAACTGTTCTTCAGGAATTTCCATTGAAACTCCTAAACTGTTAAAAATAGTTTTGGCCAATTCTACTTTTTCTTTTCCTTTTGTATTTGAAGAAAGACAAGTCATAGACTGCCCAACAGAAGCTGCCGTATTTGGCATTGACCGGATAATACAAGTGTTAGCGCCAACAATAGTTTCAATTTTTGCAATAGAAAAGCCTGTAATTACCGAAATTAAAACATGATTATCAGTTAAAAGAGGTTGTATACTTTCTAAAATACGATTAAAATGTCTTGGTTGCACTGCAAAAATTAGAATGTCAGCATTTTTTACAGCTTCCGTATTGTCAGATGTTAAAATGACTTCCTTATACTCATTGAACTTGCTTAAAGAATTGGTATTCCTCTTGGTTAAATACAAAGCACTTACAACATCATTAATCAATAAACCTTTTGCTATTGACTGTCCTAAACTTCCTGCTCCAATAATTGCTACTTTCATAATTTATTATTTTTGTGCGTTACTTTATTCTGAAGGCATTCAGAAGCAAGTCGCGCTATCTACTATATCTTTTTTGTCTGAATTATCAATTGTATATTATTTCTTTTTTTAATAATTAATTTTTAAATACTTCAGAGATTCCAAATCAAATTCAGCCTAAAAAAGGATGCCGTTTCTATCCCTAACGCAGCTTTTTTGTTTTAAAAATAATTTGCTTTTAAATTCAAGCCAAGTGTTTCTTTAAATCCGAACATTAAATTCATATTCTGAACAGCTTGACCAGATGCTCCTTTTAAAAGGTTGTCTATTGTACTTGTAATTAATAGTTTATTTCCATGCTTTGCCAAATGAAGAATACACTTATTTGTATTCACTACTTGTTTCATATGAATATCATTATCAGAAACAAATGTAAATGCTGCATCACTGTAATATTCTTCGTATATTTTTTTTGCTTCTTCAATGTTACCCTCAAATTTTGTGTATGTTGTTGCAAAAATTCCTCTCGAAAAATTTCCTCTATTTGGCATAAAGTTTACTTGAGAATCAAAATTTGTATCTAATTGATTTATAGTTTGATATATTTCGTCTAAATGTTGATGATTAAACGCTTTGTAATGAGAAAAATTATTGTCTCTCCAAGTAAAATGTGTTGTGGCAGACAAGGAAGTCCCTGCACCAGTTGCACCAGTCACTGCATTTATATGAATATCATTAGATAATAATTTGTGAGCAGCCAGTGGTAAAATAGCTAATTGTAAAGCAGTAGCAAAGCAACCTGGATTCGCAATATATTGTGCTTCTTTAATTTTTTCTTTCTGTAATTCTGGTAATCCATATACAAATTCTTTTTGGTCGAAATTTTTATCAGCAAGAAGTCTAAAATCATTACTTAAATCAATAATTTTAGTATTTGTCGAAAACTGATTATTTTCTAAAAAAGAAGTTGAGTTTCCATGCCCTAAACATAAAAATAGGAGATCAATTTCAGTATTAATTTTATCTGTAAAACTTATTTCAGTCGAACCAATTAAATCTTGATGTATTTTATGCAATTTGTTGCCAGCATTAGAAGTACTATACACAAAATTGATAGTTGTTTCAGGATGATGTAGTAACAATCTTATCAATTCTCCTGCTGTATAGCCAGCACCGCCTATAATTCCTACTTCTAACATATTTAAGAATTTATTTGTTGATAAATTTTATTTTGATTTCCTAAAATCTTAATGAAGCCTTTGGCATCGTCTGCTGACCAAGCCTTGTTTTCTTCACCATAAGTACTAAATTTACTAGACATTAAATCGTGTTCAGAGACAATACCGTCTAAAGAAAAATGATGGGGTTTTAAAGAAACCACAACATTCCCAGAAACCATTTTTTGAGAACTTTCTAAAAAAGCTTCAGTATCTCTCATTACAGGATCTAAATATTGACCTTCATGTAAATGCATTCCATAGAAACTGGATAAATATTCTTTGTGTTGCAATTGCCATTTTGTCAATGTATGTTTTTCTAACAAGTGATGCGCCTTCACTGTGATTAAGGCCGCAGCAGCTTCAAATCCAACTCTTCCTTTAGTGCCAACTATCGTATCCCCAACATGGATGTCTCTTCCAATTGCGAATTCAGAAGCTATGTTGTTTAATTTTTCAATATTTATTTCTGGTAAATTTTCCTCTCCGTTTAAAGCAATAAACTCTCCATTTTTGAAAGTTAGTGTAACTTTTTCTTCCCCATCTTTTTTTAATTGAGAAGGATAAGCCTCACTTGGCAATGGTTTTTCAGAATTTAAAGTCTCAACGCCTCCAACACTTGTTCCCCAAAGCCCTTTGTTAACAGAGTATTTTGATTTTTCCCAAGACATGTCAATTCCCTCTGATTTTAAATAATCTATTTCTTCTTGTCTTGTTAGTTTTTGATCTCTAATGGGAGTAATTATATTGATTCCTGGAGCCAAAGTTTGAAAAATCATATCAAATCGTACTTGATCATTTCCAGCACCTGTACTTCCATGAGCAATATATTCAGCACCAATACTTTTTGCATATTCTACAATTTCAATGGCTTGTATAATTCTTTCTGCACTGACAGAAAGTGGGTACGTATTATTTTTTAATACATTTCCAAAAATTAAATACTTAACTACTTTATTGTAAAATGTGCTTACTGCATCAATATTTTTATAAGTAGAAACGCCCATTTTATAAGCATTACTTTCTATGTGATTGATTTCTTCTTTTGTAAAGCCACCGGTATTCACACTTACTGCATGAACATCATATACTTTTGATAAATTAACAGCACAATAAGAGGTATCCAAACCACCACTGTATGCGATTACTAATTTTTTCATTTTGTTTTATTTCTTCAGGTTATTTATTTTAATTGTCTTATTTCCGATTCAAAACTAGAATTAACAAAATATTTGTAACTTAATTCATCTCTTAATTTTCCAATTTTTTCAAGTTCTTCTATCAATATTTTAGACATTTCGGAAAGCGTAATATGAGTCATTCCTAATAGTTCATTATAATGATGTACCTTAGATGTTTGCGCAATCGAAATAAGAAAGTCGTTTGTATATAACTCTGTCATTTTAGACATTAATAACAGTCCAAGATTATAATTACGATAATTTCGATCTACCCACAAAGAGGAACGCTCATAGACAGAATGTCCTTTTACATGGTGCTCATGAGCAAAAATATGTCCAATGACCTTTTCTTCTTTTTTTATTAAAAAACAGCCATTTTTTAACCGTCTTTTTAACAAAGCTATGCTAACAAAATAAAGAGTAGGCAGTGCTTTCGATCTTTCAGAGATAATTGCTAGTAATTCCTGTTGTAGCTTATAAACAAGTTCAATTTCTATACCTTCGGTATCGCAATAGGTTTTGGCGTTGTCAATGATACTTTTAATACCTGTATTCACTATGGTTTCCATTATTTGTGATGCCACTTTTTTACGACATTTTTTAATTTTATTCAAAGCTTTCATCCAAGCTTTAATTTTACATTGATTAAATGATTTAAGTACCTATTTAAAAATAGAGACTAAATTTTTATTTTAATAATAACGGATACATGAAAGTGAATACTTTCTTAAACAGAACAAATCCCTAGGGACGAGTTTTAGGAAAACGCTGAGTGGTTGTTTTAGTATTTTTTACCAAAACAAAAGAGATAAAAGATATGTTGTTTCCTGTTTTCACTGAATAACTACATTTGCTATTAACTCTAAATCGTCGGCGAAAGCCCCTTTCGTTAATATTAGCCGCAAAACTACAATTTATTATGAATTAAACAATGATTAAATATCAAAAATAGAAGCTTATTGAAAAGGAAAATGAAAACAAGTGTCGATTTATGTTAGCATATTTAATTTAAAAAATAGCATATTCGCTTTAAATATTCCTATTTTAGTGTTGTTTTACCTCTAAATTACAATTGAATTTTTTAAAAATAACAAGCCAATATCTAAATGATTCATTTATGATTTAACCTTACTTCGTTTGTAAGATTTTTTACTCACTCTATTTATTTTAAAACTAAATCTTCAAATAATTTCACATCCACTAAACTTTGATTATTTTTATACAAATTTAAGGAGCTGTTTTAGAAATAGTAATTTTTTAATGAAACGTATTAAAATTAAGTAAAATGATTAAAAAGAACCTCTTATCAATAATAGTAGTCATGTTTTTACTATTTACAATTTGCTGTACTAATAATAGTAAATTTAAAATCGCAAAAGGAAAGGTTGGTAATATTACAATGAAAACTACTATTCAGGAATTAAACACCATTTTTAAGAACGATTCTATTGTAAAGAATTTAAGTGAAGGAGCTCAGGGAAATAACTATTTTCAAGAAGATGATGAATATTTTATTTTTGAAAAAGGAGGCAAATTATTGTTAACAATTCTGCCAAACGAACAATTAGATTCAACTTCTACGATAAAGAGTATTGAAATTCATGATGAGCGATTTAAAACAGTGACGGGTTTGAACATAAATTCAAGTTTTTCTGAAATTAATCTCAACAATAGTATCAATAAAATAGAGCGAACTTTTTCTTCTGCAATGTTATTTTTAGACGAATTAAACACCACAATTACAATAGATAATGATGAACTAGGGCTCAAGGAATTTAGTTCCCAAAAAGTTACCAAAGAGCAAATTCCAGATTTGGCCAAAATGAAAACATTTATAGTTTGGTTTAATTAAAGATTCTTTACTTAAAAAAAGCTCAATTTCGATCGTTGACTCCAACTAATTTTCAATGAATAAAAAATATACCATTCAAAACTCTCCATTTATTGTTCCAACAACAGATGGTAAATTAATTGAAGAACATTTCGGAAATGCAACTGATGGTAATTCAAAAATAAGTATCGCTCATATGATTGCCCCTTCTGGTTGGAATGAGCCTTTTCAAACCCCAGAATTTGACGAATATACATATATCATTAAAGGAAAAAAGCAATTCATTATTGATGGAGAAACAGTTGTTTTACAATCAGGGCAATCCATTAAAATTGAAAAAAATACAAGAGTTCAATATTCAAATCCTTTCAAAGAACAGTGTGAGTATATTGCAATTTGCTTGCCAGCCTTTTCAATGGATTTGGTAAATAGGGAAGAGGATTAAACTTTTTTTCTTGTGAGGTAAAAAGGCAAATACAACAATAAAAAATAAGGAATTACGATCAACTCAACTATAAAAACATATTGAGGCCATTCTCCAAAAACATCTAATAAGGTTGCTACATTTGGTTTTCTGTTCGTGTAAAAATAATTTGATCCTAAAAAATAATTCAAAACAAACATTAAAATCATATAGATTTGCATTCCTAAAAATGATTTACCAACACTTTTTAAAGTAGGTCTCATTTTATATACAAACGTAGCATACATCATAAAAAACACCAATCCTCCATGCACAAACCAATATCTAAAAAAGGGAAAGTTAAGATAGTTGTATTCATCGGGAGTAATTAACGATTGTGAGGTTCCTGCTATGATTAAGAAGAACAAAATTTCGTAGTATAAAAACTTTCTTGTGGTTGATAATATTGGAATAATTAGTGCCAAAAAACTACATAAATGAAATGGTAAGTCTTCTTGATAGTTAAAACTTCCGATAAATAATTTCAGAGAAGTTCCAAAAATAACAGTTAGGGAAATTGAAAAAGCGACAATATTACCAATCTTTATTTGAGTGCTTTTCTTTTGCTTTCTTGTCCTCAAAATTATCGAACTACCTATAAGTAGCATAAGAAAAATCACCCATAAATGCTGTGAGGTATATGGTATAAAATTACTATTTTCTTTTAGAAAAAAATCAGTCAAAATATTAAATTATTTTAATTCACCTAAAGATAGCTTAATCATTAGGAATTTGATCTTTGACAGGCTAACAAAGTATTTTTTAGCAACATTGCAATTGTCATTGGTCCGACACCCCCTGGAACAGGAGTTATAAATTCAGATTTTTTAGATACTTCCTCAAACGCAACATCACCCACAAGTCTAAATCCGTTCTTTTTACTAGCATCTGCTAAACGAGTAATTCCCACATCTATAACAGTAACATTCTCTTTTACCATGTCAGCTTTTAAAAACTCAGGAATACCAATTGCTGCTATAATAATATCTGCTTTTAATGTAAATTCCTTTAAATTTTTAGTTCTACTATGACACATGGTTACCGTTGCATTACCAACGGTTCTTTTCTGAGACAATAGTATGCTCATTGGGCTACCAACAATGTGACTTCTACCGATAACAACGACATGTTTTCCGGAAGTTTCAACCTTGTATCGCTCTAACAATTCTAATATACCAAATGGAGTTGCAGAGATAAAAGTTGGTAAATTTAAAGCCATTTTACCAACATTAGTTGGATGAAATCCATCGACATCTTTGTTTGGGTCTACTGCCATTAGAATCTTTTGCTCATCGATGTGTTTTGGCAATGGTAATTGTACGATAAAACCATCGATGTCTTTATCAACATTTAAAGTAGAAATTTCATTCAATAATTCTTCTTCAGAAGTGTCTTCCGCTAATCTAATTAGAGTAGAATCAAACCCAACACGTTCACAAGCTTTTACTTTCGCATTAACATAGGTGATACTTGCTCCATTATTACCAACTATAATTGCTGCTAAATGGGGTTTTTTCTTACCGTTATCTTTCAGATTGCTTACTTCTAAAGCAATTTCTTCTTTAATATCTGCTGCTGTTTTTTTTCCGTCTAATAAAATCATTTTTAATAAGAATATTAATAGTTATGTTGTGTTTTGTAAATTTTTTTAGTGATGAATAGTTTTTATCTAAATCATAATATTCTTCATCAGTTAAATTATAAACATTAGAGTAAAAGACATATTTATTTTTGTTATTGAACTTAGAAAATGATCTTTTATCACCTTTAAAATCAACTAAATCTAAGGATGTACAATTTGGAAAAAAACTGGCTACTTCATCGATATTTATATTATTTGTATTTAGGTATTTAATAGCATGGATTCTTAATTGATGATAAGGAATATGTGCTAGAGTTGCATCCCAACCTTGAGATATTTCTTTTGGATATATCCAAAAGTTTCCTGTGACTAGACCTAAAAACAGCAATGTATAAATTGTTTTTTTCTTGAAAAAATAGTTATTTATAATTACAAATACTAAAAGGTTGAGGCTACAAAATGAAACAATAAAATACCGATGGCCAAAAGAATTTGTAGAAATTAAAACTGCAATAACAATAAAAATTATTGTAGAAAAAGAAATTAGCAACAACTGTCTGTTTTTTTTTGAAGTAATTATTTTTTTTCCGAATAAAAATAAACTAATAATTAAAAATAATAGTAAAAAAAATCTTCCATAATCGACAAAACGATGTGTGAGTGTAGCAAAGTTTTTTAAGAAAATTTTTGGTGTTGCAATTTTCCATAAACTTACCCAAGGAGAGTCAGGATGTGTTTGTAGCCAACCTTTTGTACACAATCGCCAAGAAACAAATATTATACCAGGTAAACTGTTTAAAATGTATGATAAAATAAATTTAAAGTTTAAAATAGATTTAAGACTTTTTTTATTTAGTAGGTATTTATTTAGAATATCAAAAATTAGAATACCACCTAATAACATCATGCTTCTAAAAGAAATGATACTTAAAAAGAACAAACCAATAAATTTTAACCTTTTATTTCTAAATAAAATTCCGTTTATAGTTAAAAAAAAGAAGAAAATAATAATTACTTCAGGGTTTACTATAACAAACTGTGTAGAAAGTGTTGGGTCTATTATTAAAAGTGAAAAAGCAAAAATTTGTCTTTGTTTTTGTTCTATAAAATAAGTAACAAACTTAAATAATTGATAAAAAACACCAATTGTAAAAGGTAACATCAATAAGTGGCTTACCCATAATTTATGACCAAATATCTTCCAAAAAACAGCTAGTAGAAAACCTAAGAAAGGTGGATGACCTGGATCGAATTCGTTAGGGATTGTCCACTCAAAAATAGAATTATAAAACAAATGGTTTCCCATTTTTGATGCAAAAAGGACATTGTCCCAAAACATTCCATTGTTTTCTGATATAAAAAAAATACAAAAACCCAAAACAACAAAGAGAAAGTTTTTCTTTTTTTCGAAATTAAATGATTTTGTATTTATATTAAACATTTTTATAAGAAAATAGGTCCTTTTTAAAGCAGCCAAATTGTTTTTTACTTCATTCCCTGCATCATCTGCATCATTTTTTTACCACCACCACCTTGCATCATCTTCATCATTTTACTCATTTGGTTGAATTGTTTCATTAGCTGGTTCACTTCTTGTATTGTTGTTCCAGACCCTTTTGCAATTCTCTTTTTTCTACTGACATTTATTGTTGTAGGTGTACTTCTTTCTTCAGGAGTCATCGAATGAATAATCGCCTCAATTCCTTTAAAAGCATCGTCATCGATATCAACATCCTTCATTGCTTTTCCTGCTCCAGGTATCATTCCAACAAGATCTTTCATGCTTCCCATCTTTTTAATTTGTTGAATTTGATTTAAGAAATCATCAAAACCAAACTGATTTTTAGCAATCTTTTTTTGTAATTTTCTTGCCTCCTTCTCATCATATTGATCTTGAGCTCTTTCAACTAAAGAGACAACATCTCCCATTCCGAGAATACGATCTGCCATTCTATCAGGATAAAACACATCAATCGCATCCATTTTTTCTCCAGTACCAATAAATTTAATGGGTTTGTTTACAACAGATTTTATAGATAAAGCAGCTCCTCCTCGAGTATCTCCATCTAGTTTGGTAAGAATTACTCCATCAAAGTTTAAAATATCATTAAAAGCTTTTGCAGTATTTACAGCATCCTGACCTGTCATAGAATCTACAACAAATAAGGTTTCTTGTGGATTTACAGTTTTATGAATCTCAGAAATTTCGTGCATCATTTCTTCATCTACAGCCAATCGCCCTGCTGTATCAATAATAACTACATTTTTGCCATTTGATTTAGCATGTTTGATAGCATTTTTTGAAATTTCAACGGGGTTGTTATTTCCAACTTCAGCATACACCTCAACGCCTATTTGTTCTCCAACAACTTCTAGTTGATTTATGGCTGCCGGTCTGTATACATCACAACCGACTAATAATACTTCCTTAGATTTTTTTGTTTTAAGATAGTTGGCTAATTTTCCTGAAAAAGTAGTTTTACCAGAACCTTGCAGGCCAGACATTAAAATTACAGTTGGTGATCCCCCCAAATGAATCCCCACAGTTTCGCCACCCATTAATTCGGTTAGTTCATCTTTAACTAACTTTACCATCAATTGCCCTGGGTTTAAGGTGGTTAATACGTTTTGACCCAGTGCTTTCGTTTGAACTCTTTTGGTAAATTCTTTGGCAATTTTAAAATTTACATCCGCTGTTATTAAAGCTCTTCTGACTTCTTTTAGCGTTTCTGCAACATTTATCTCTGTAATTTTACCATGACCTTTAAGGGTATGTAGGGCTTTATCTAACTTATCGCTTAAATTATTAAACATAATTCGTCTTCTTTTTTAGGAATCACAAATATAAGAATTAGAGGTGGATTTGTAAACTGAATAGGAGTAGTTTTTTGTATTAACTTTTCAAATAGAAGCTACTTCAGAACTTAATTGAATGACTGAAAAATGTTCAAAAAATAAAATAAACTTAAAAATATGTATATGCGTTCATTTCATTTTTACGATTTAAAAATTCAAAGGATAAAAGAGCTGAACTAAATTCTCTATCATTACTACTTATTTTTTTGATGGAATAAACTCCAAGGCAACTCCATTAATACAGTGTCGCTTCCCTGTTGTGTTCTTGGGGCCATCATCAAAAGAATGTCCTAAATGACTACCACAAGTAGTGCATTTTAATTCCGTTCTTGCATACCCTATTTTATAGTCTACATCTAATTCAACATTTTCTTTTATTGCTCTGTCAAATGAGGGCCATCCTGTACCTGAATCAAATTTATGTTCAGATTTATACAACTCGGTTTTGCAAGCGGCACAGACATAAATTCCTTTCTTGAAATTTTTATCGTAAGAACTAGAAAAAGCTCTTTCTGTTCCGGCTTCTCGAAGAATGTAATATTGTCTAGCTGTCAATTGGTTTTTCCATTCAGCATCCGTTTTTTTAATTTTATAATTTTTTTTGTCTTTAGATGAGTTCTGAGCTGCACCAGAACAGCTTATCAAAAAAAATAGAAATAATAAGGGAAAAATAGTTTTCATAATTTCATATTGTTTTTACATTTGGCAAAATAAAAGTGATTATTGTAAAATAATCCCACTTTTTTTATAAAGATAGAATATGTAGTTTTATAAAATGTTAAAAATAGTTTAACTTTCTTTCTAATCTAAATTACATAATAGAACAAATAGAATAAGATGAAAAAAATAGGGTTGCTTTTTTTATTCGCTTTTTATTTCATTTCGTGCAGCACAGTTCCTATTACTGGTAGAAAACGACTAAATTTTGTAAGTGACTCAAAAGTTTTACCCGTAAGTTTTACTCAGTACAAAGGCTTTTTAGAGGAGAATAAATTGTCTGACGATGAAATAATGCGCAATCAAATTAAAAAAGTTGGAAAAAAAATTTCTGAAGCTGTAGATCGTTTTATGCGAGCAAATAAGATGATTTCCGAAGCTGACTCTTATGAATGGGAGTTTAATTTGATAGAAGATACAACGATAAATGCCTGGTGTATGCCAGGTGGTAAGGTTGTTTTTTATACTGGAATCATACCTGTTTGTCTCAATGAAAACGGAATAGCTGCAGTCATGGGTCATGAAGTTGCGCATGCATTTGCAAAACACGGTCAAGAAAGAATGTCTCAAGGTCAGTTACAGCAAATTAGTAGTGAAGCACTTGCAGTAGGAACTTCTAAAAAATCAAAAAAAGCACAGCAAATATGGAATACTACTTTTGGGATTGGTGCTGGTTTAGGAATGTTGAAGTTTAGTAGAATTCATGAGCAAGAAGCAGATAGGCTTGGCTTAATTTTTATGATAATGGCAGGATATGACGGAGCTGAAGCTGCTAAAGTTTGGAGTAGAATGAGTTCACTATCTGAAGGGAAATCACAACCTGAGATTTTAAGTACACATCCATCAAATTCTTCACGAATTCAAGATTTGAAAAATTATTTACCAATTGCAAAGAAATATGCCACACAATTTAACGGGATAAAAACAGACAAATAGATAAAAGAAATAGATTTCCTATATTGCCACCTTTTGTACTTTTAAACTTTTTCTTAAAAACAATCTTATGTTAAAAATTGGAGATAAAAAATTGATAAATGCTTGGGCATTTTATGATTGGGCTAATTCTGTATATTCTTTGGTGATTAGTACGGCAATTTTTCCAATTTATTACGCGGGCCTAACCACATCAGAGGGTTTTGCAAATGCAGAAGGAAAGATTGCCTTCTTAGGAACCTTGTGGACGCCAACAACTTTATACAATTACGCATTGGCTTTTTCATTTTTAATAGTGGCATTTATCTCTCCAATGTTGTCGGGAATTGCTGACTTTGCGGGCAACAAGAAAAAATTTTTAAAAGCTTTTTGTTTCTTGGGATCAATTTCTGTAATGAGTTTATTCTTTTTTACAGGTAAAGAAACGCTTTGGGTAGGAATCTTTTTTTCAATTCTAGCAAGTATTGGTTTTTGGGGAAGCATTGTTTTTTACAATGCATATTTACCGGAAGTTGCACATCCTGATCAACAAGATAATGTGAGTGCAAAAGGTTTTATGTTAGGATATTTAGGGTCAATACTTCTTTTAATAGTAGCTCTTGTTTTAATTGAGACTGAAGTTTTTGGTTTTTATGATAAACAATTTGGTTCTCAATTATCTTTTATTTTGGTTGGTTTATGGTGGCTAGGTTTTGCTCAAATTACCTACGCTAAATTACCCAATGAAGAAAAAGTGTTACTCCCTAAAGACAATTACTTTAAGAAAGGAATGGGTGAAATTCAAAAAGTTGCAAAAGAACTATTTGCATACAGAGCATTAAAGATTTTTTTAATTTCATTCTTTTTATTGAGTATCGGTGTACAAACAATGATTTTGATGGCCGGTATATTTGGAACAATCCTAGGGTTAGAAACTTTAAATTTAATAGCGACTATATTATTAGTTCAATTTGTTGCAATTTTAGGAGCTTTCTTATTCTCGAGACTGTCTAATAAAATTGGAAATCTCAAAACTTTAAAAATCACGATTGCAATTTGGGGATTGGTTTGTTTTGTTGGTTTTAATTTGACAAAAGATACTCCAAACATAGAGCTGTATTTCTATGTTTTAGGAGGGTTAATAGGACTCGTACTCGGTGCGATACAATCATTATCCAGATCAACCTATTCCAAATTATTGCCCAAAACTGAAGATACTACTTCTTATTTTAGTTTTTATGATGTTACAGAAAAAATTGCTTTGGTAATTGGAATGGTTACTTTCGGGGTTTTAAATTCTGTGATATCTATACAATCTAGTGTCTTAGCATTGGCTATTTTCTTTTTAGCAGCTTTTATATCTATAAGTAGATTAAAAAAAACAGAACATGTTCATTAATAAAAAACTCTTCTAATGCTTATAAACACAAAAATTAAACCAGAATAAGCTATGAAAAATGGAATGATCATTTGTTTTAATCCCAAAACCAATAGAACGCTTATAATAAGCAATTGAAACCCCAAACCAAAGGTTGAAATTAGTGACATTAACCAATTCGGGAATGTTTTCCCTTTGGATGCATTTCTGTCCAAAGCATAAATTATTTTATCAAAAATCCCATAAAAAGTCTTGTAGAGAAAAAAAAGAATATTCACATTTTTTTGTTTTTCTCCAGGCAAGGCCAAAGGAGTTTTATCTTCAAAAATTCGACTTGTCATGTCTCCATTAAACCTATTTCTTAGAATTACATAATAATAATTATACAAAGTCCCTTGAAGTTGAAGGCCGAAAAAAGCGACAAATGCAAGTAAAAAATGATGATCTGTTAATAAACAAAGCGTAAAAAAAATAATTAAATTTAAAAGAATATCAGAGACAGAATCTAAAAACCTTCCAGTGAATGAAGGGGTTTCCTTCATTCTTGCCAATTCACCATCTGCAGCATCTAAAATCGATTTTAAAATTAAAAAAAATGCAGCTGCCCAATAGTAACCAACAATAATAAAGTATACAGCAATTAATCCTGAAACTACAAATGCTAGGGTAACATCTACAGGAGTAACTGGTGTATTTTTCAATGATTTTGCAATTATTTTAGCAATCGGTCTGCCGTAATCCGAGAAATCTATAAATTGATGTTTTTTTGGTAATTTAGACATAAAATGCTTTTGTAGTGAGCATTTTTATAACCTTAAAAGTAATAAAACAGCACAAGTTTAAATTTTTCCAAATTTATATAAAAAGTGTAAGAAATTCGCAATACTTTTTGTGTTTTTTAGACAGTTAAAAGTTGTTTCTACCTATGCAATAACGTTAATCACAAAAAAAAGCGTAGCATTTGCTACGCTTTTTCTGATTAAAATTAAAGTTTTATTCAACAGTTACATCAAAAGTAACTTCAATATCTGTTGTACCATTTCCAGACACGGCATCTGTAACTGTTCCATCATTTGGTTTCTTACCTTCATGTACAATACTAATAGTTAAAGCACCTGAACCTGCGTCACCTGCAGTTACATCAGTATCGAAACCAAGCGGATTAGAGTTGGCATCAACGTCCGTTGTAGTAAATTGTAAGCCAGCAACATTAGTTATGTAGAATATCTCATGATCTTCTGCATCGTCTTCAGCAATTTCTGCACCAACATCCTCTCCTTCTTCTAAGTTTAATAATTCTAATTTGCCCTTATAAGTTGCATTTGCAGTTAGATTTCCTGATACCACTGAAACTCCGTCTGCACCACCTTCACCATCTTCATCCGTAAATGTAAATGTTACTACATCAGCAGAGTTATCAGTATTGGTTAATTTATATACTAATTGAGTGATTTCTTCTTCATGTTCACCATGCTCCACAGTTACATTAAAAGTAGCTTCAATATCTGTTGTACCTCCCCCAGACAATGCATCTTGTGTAGTTCCATCATTTGGTTTTTTACCCTCATGCACAACACTAATAGTTAAAACACTTGTGCCTCCGGCACCTGTAGTTACTTCAGTATCGAAACCAAGCGGATTAGAGTTTGCATCAACGTCCGTTGTAGTAAATTGTAAGCCAGCAACATTAGTTATGTAGAATATCTCATGATCTTCTGCATCGTCTTCAGCAATTTCTGCACCAACATCTTCTCCTTCTTCTAAGTTTAATAATTCTAATTTGCCCTCATAAGTTGCATTTGCAGTTAGATTTCCTGATACCTCTGAAATTCCGTTTGCACCACCTTCACCATCTTCATCCGTAAATGTAAATGTTACTACATCAGCAGAATTAGCGGTATTGGTTAATGTATATACTAATTGAGTGATTTCTTCTTCATGTTCACCATGACCGTGGTCATCGTGATCATGATCATCATCTTCTGAACATGCTGTAAAGCATAGTGCTGAAATAAATAAAATGGCTAATAATTTTGTTATTTTCATTGTTTTTGATTTAAAATTTGACATAATTAATAATTGAATTTAAGTTTAATATTAAAATTTCTACCTACTTCATCTGCGAAGTAGCGTAATCTGTTTAGGTAATTTTTATAGGATACATTGAATAAATTTTCAACATTAAAAGCTACATCTAAGCTGCTAGTACTAGATATTTTAAAGTTAGCAGAACTATTGAAGTGAAATAGGCTATAAGTATTAGGTGTAGAACTTATATCTACGTATACATCTTCTAGAAGTATAGGGTTGAATGTAAAAAAGTTATAATCAGGAAACCTATTTTGTTTAAACTCTGTAAATTGAGTAATTCCTATTGAAAGTTGGTTAAGGTTTTTATTGGTATAAATAATGCTGTTAGAAAAATTTGTTGATGGCATGTTAATGAGTGGTGTGTCTTCTGTTAAATTGTCTCCACGTAAAAAACTTAAGCTTCCTTTGTACATAAATTTATCAGAAAGCTTGTTGTTTATATCTATATCTACACCAAATATTTGAGCATTAACTTGGTTGTATTTCCATTCAATAAAAGCTCCTCGAATTGTTGTTAAAGCTTCTCCAGAAGGGATTAATTGAATAAAATCTCTTATATGATTATAATACGGACTTATAGAAAACCCAAAGTTTTGATTTTTACGTTCAATTGAAGTTGCTAATTTATTAGCAATTTCTTTATTAAGTAAAAGGCTTCCAGTCTCTATTCTTGCAGCACTATGATGTAAACCATTGCTAAATAATTCAGATGCATTGGGCATTCTTGAAGCCAATCCATAGTTAACAACAAAGTCAAAGTCACTTGCAAAATTACTAGTGAGCCCCAAGCTTGCAGAAATATTGTGAAAATTAAATTTGGGTGATGTATATATTTCAAAATTATCTATAACACCTGAGCTAAATTCAGGAAACAATTCATCATATTTGTTTTCTTCCCAGTCAAATACTTTATATTTCTTTTCAGCTTCAACTCTTGAAAAATCATATCTAAAACCTGCACTAATTGTTGTATTTAGGTTTAGTTTATAATTACCAGTTGCATAAATACCAGCTTCGTATTTATTATAATCAGGAATTAAAGGTATGCTTATACGTGTTACCGACTCATCAGCAGAATCATTTTGTTGATAACGCAACAAAAAACCAGTATTCAATACTAAATTATCTATGGCATCAATTTTTAAATTAGGTTGAATAGAGGTAGTAAATAATCTAAAATCGGCAGCAGGAGCATCTTCAAAACTAGCTCTTCTTCTATCAAATTCTTTTCTTCTATTTACCTGAAAATCGTATTGCAATGATAGTTTACCTAGGCCTTTGAATCTCTTATAAGCTTCTATTTTACCTAAATGATGAGATATTGCTTGTTTAGGATTGTCAATAGCATAAGAAAAGTCGTCTATGAAAGAAGGTTCCTTTCTATTAATTGCTCTTATTAAATCATTTACATTACCAACGTGAGCGGCTCTAATAATACCAATAGTATTATTTACATAACTATAATAAGCATCAAAACCTTTTTCAAAAGACTTGTATCCAAATCGTGCAGAAGCATTTATGCTTTTTACACCAGAATTAGATAAATTATAATCTGCAGCTTCAAAGTCTCCAAACATTTTATAACTAGCCTGTACTTTTGCATAATAACCACTTTCGTAGGTTTTAACTATTTCAGAGTTTATATTTCCTCCCCATCCATTTGTATTTAATGCTGTTGATGTGCCACCAAATAAAGTGTCTTTTCTCGTGTAATTTTCAGGACGAATTAAAATCAATCCACCAATAGCGTCACTTCCATAAATTAGCGTATTTGCCCCTTTGATAACATTTATACGACCGCCAGTATTTATATCTATGTTGGGTGCATGTTCTGCTCCCCATTCTTGATCAAATTGACGAACATTATTGTTTATTATTAAAAGTCTACTGCTATGTAAACCATGAATCATAGGTTTTACTATTGAGTTTCCTGTATTAAGAGAAGATACACCGCTCAAAGATTTCAAGGCATCTCCCAAAGATTTATCTGAATAAACTTCTACTTCTTTTTTAGAAAGTGTTTGTTCAATACTTGTCATTGCTGTTTTTGTATTGGTTTTTACAACCACTCCATTAAGCTCTTCTAAATGATGTTCCAAGTAAAATTCTTTAAAATAATCCTTTTGAATTTCTAGCGTTACTATTTTTGTTTCACAAGCTATGTGTTGAATTTCAAGTACTATTTTCCCTTTACACAAATCATTGAATTCAAAAAATCCCTCCAAATCAGTAGAAGTGTATTTGTTTAAATTTATGATACGTATAGATGCACCAACAATTGATGTATTATCATGAAAATCAGCTATTTTGCCCTTAAAATTAAGGTTGCAATTTTGTGCGGCTATATAAATATTTGAATAAAATATAGCGATGCACAAAAAAATTATTTTTTGCATTTTTAGTTTTTATGTTCAACAAGAAAAAGAGAATTTTTTATACTTGAACTTCAAGAGGGGGGGGCCTTAGTGAAAACGGTAATTGCTGATGATTTTTTAAGAAATTATCTGTAAGACTTTCTACTGAAGAAATTTTAGTGTAATTGATAAAATTATAAAGAGAATCACTTAGGTAAAAGGGCTTGTGATGAACGGGATGAAGATCACATTCGATTTCTTTTTGATGGATATGATTCTCAAATTTGGAATCACAAATATGATGCTCATGATTGCTAAAAGAATGCAAAAATAATACCATTGTTGGGATCATAATTATCACCAACAACAAAAAACTAACGTTATGTTTTTTGTATTTAATCAACTTTACTTTATATTTTTATCTTTTAAATACTATAAATATCAGCTATCTAAAAAGATTTTGCAAGTTAAAATATTCTACAAGAATAAACCTTACATATTTGTATTTTTTTCAATTTAAAAGTGAACTTCCTAATAATTTATTTTACTTTGTATATGGTACCATCAGTTTTGAATTTACTGAAGCCAATTTTGGCTGAAAAACTGTAGGAATCATCTGTTACTTTTACTATTTGAACATAAATAGGATCTTTATCTAATTCTTTTTTTGGAGACTTCATCTTTAAAGTATAGAAAAAATTATTTTTCCATTTGATATAAAGCGTATCAATATGCTTGCTTCTTTTTACACCCGATGAGCTATCATTAGAAATTGAGACAACTTTCTCATATTCTTCAATTTGGAGGCTATCAATTCTTGTGATGGTCGTTTTGCCATATCCTTCTCCAGCTGGAATCTCAAAAACTCCTTTTTTAAACCGATCAGAATTATCATTAATTTCCGATTTACAGGAAGTTAACACAGTAGCAAGGATAAGTGTTTTTAATATATAATTCATTAAATCCCAGTATAATTTGCAGGTGTAATAGCCTTTAACTCTTTTTTAATTTCTGGAGATACTGCTAGTGTATCTATAAAATTTGAAATTGAATTTTGATTTATCTTTTCATTAGTTCTGGTCAGTCCTTTTAAAACCTCATAAGGATTCGGATACGCTTCACGTCTTAGAATCGTTTGAATGGCTTCTGCAACTACAGCCCAATTATTTTCTAAATCTTGTTCAAATTTTTGTTTGTTTAACAATAGTTTATTCAATCCCTTTATGGTAGAGGTAAAGGCAATAACTGTGTGACCAAAAGGAACACCAATATTACGCAAAACAGTACTGTCTGTTAAGTCTCTTTGCAAACGAGAAATTGGTAATTTAGCAGAAAGATGTTCGAAAAGAGCATTTGCTATTCCTAAATTCCCTTCAGAATTTTCAAAATCGATTGGATTTACTTTATGTGGCATTGCAGAAGAACCGACTTCACCTGCTTTTATTTTTTGTTTAAAATAATCCATAGAAACATAGGTCCAGAAATCTCGATCTAAATCTATCATTATGGTGTTGATCCGTTTTAAAGAATCAAATAAAGCGGCCATATGGTCATAATGTTCAATTTGAGTGGTCGGAAAAGAATGCTGCAAGCCTAATTTTTCTGTAACAAATTTACTGCCAAAAGCTTTCCAATCAATCACAGGATATGCAACTTTGTGGGCATTAAAATTTCCTGTTGCTCCTCCAAATTTAGCAGCATTTGGTATCTGGTTTAATAAATTGTATTGTTCTTTTAAACGAACCACAAAAACATCAATTTCTTTCCCTAATCTAGTTGGAGATGCAGGCTGTCCATGTGTTCTTGCCAGCATAGAAATATCTTTCCATTCAATGACTAATTCTTGTAATTTTTCTAAAACCTGAAAATAATTAGGAAGATAAACTTCGTTCATTGCTTCTTTTATAGAAAGCGGAATTGCAGTATTGTTTATGTCTTGAGAAGTCAAACCAAAGTGAATGAATTCTTTGAAATTTTGCAATCCTAAGACATCAAATTTTTCTTTTATAAAATATTCAACAGCTTTGACATCATGATTTGTAATCCCTTCAATTTCTTTAATTTTTTGAGCATCCTCAGTTGTAAAATTAATATAGATTTTTCGCAAATCATCAAATAAATGATGATTGAATTTTTCTAATTGTGGTAGTGGAATTTCACACAAAGAAATAAAATATTCAATTTCTACACGAACTCTATATTTTATCAAGGCTTCCTCAGAAAAAAAGTCTGCTAATTTTGATATTTTACCTCTATAGCGGCCATCTATAGGAGAGATTGCATTTAATTTTGTTAAGTTCATTTTTTTATTTGTGTTGTTCACTGCAAAAATAAGCATTTTAACAGATTAATAAAGTCGATTTTTGATGTTTTTACATCAAAAATAAAATATGTTAAATGAGCGTTTTAACCACTTTAAAATTAGGCAGGTTTTATTTTTTATGCTCGTACTTATTTTTAATTTTTTTCTGAAAAAATATTTAATTGTATTCACAATTTTTACCACCATAAACTCATTTAAAATATGTTATTATGATTTTTAAATCAAGAATTTTATGAATCTAGTTCGAAAGTAAACAATGATTCTTTTGAGCCTAGTGTCATATACAAGTTATTTTAGCATGATTAACGTATCTTTGTTTTAAATTAATTTGTATGATAAGTATGAAAAAACTTGGTTTTATTTTAATTTTCTTTGTTTTTTATTTTGTACCCGAAAACAGTAATTCACAATCTATTAATAGTTTCAATGCTGATAATCAACGAACAGGGATTTGGAAGAAGTACTATTCCAATAACAAAATACGGTATGTTGGTCAATTTGAAAATGGAAAAGAAGTTGGAGTTTTTAAGTTTTATGACATGTCTTCTTCTAAACATCCAGTAATTGTAAAAACTTTTTTTAAAGATTCTGATTCGTTGTTTGTCCAATTTTATTCTTTGGACGGAATCATTAAAACTGAAGGAACTATGAGAGGAAGAAAGCGCGTTGGTAATTGGAAATATTTTTATAAGAATGGTACTGTGATGTCTGAAGAAAATTATACAAATGGAAGTCTAAATGGAGAACAAGTAATTTTTTATCCAGACGGTCAAGTAACTGAATTTGCCTTTTATAAGGAGGGATTGTTAGATGGTTTTACAAGCAAGTATTCGAGTAAAGGAGTTCTTATTGAGAAAGTTTGTTACAAAGAAGGTGAACCTAATGGATTGGCAAAGTATTTTGAATTGAATGGAAATTTAAAAGAAACAGGCTATTATAAAAAAGGAAAAAGAGTAGGGAAGTGGGAGTATTATATGGATGGTGAAATAGTTACAGATGACGAAAAAAAGAAAAATAAGTCCACTTTTACAAAGGAAAAAGAGAATTAGTTTTTCAAACGAATCTTGTATTTTTTCGATCACCAAATCACATACAAATATGTAAATTTGCAATATCAAAATTAAATAATGAAACGAGTAGTTGTTGGTCTTTCTGGGGGTGTAGATTCAAGTGTTACTGCACATTTGTTAAAAGAGCAGGGGTTCGATGTTATCGGACTTTTTATGAAAAATTGGCATGATGATTCTGTAACAATTTCTAATGAGTGCCCTTGGTTGGAAGATAGTAATGATGCAATGATTGTTGCTGAAAAATTAGGAATCCCATTTCAGGTTGTTGATTTAAGCGAGCAATACAAGGAACGAATTGTGGACTATATGTTCGATGAATATAGGAAAGGAAGAACACCAAATCCGGATGTACTTTGCAACAGAGAGATAAAGTTCGATGTTTTTATGGACATCGCTTTAAAGTTAGGAGCAGAGTATGTAGCTACGGGTCACTATTGCAGAAAAGGTGAAGAAATTATTGATGGAAAACCTGTTTATAAATTACTAGCAGGAAAAGATACTAATAAAGATCAATCGTATTTTTTATGTCAATTATCTCAAGAACAATTAACAAAAGCATTATTTCCGATTGGTGAACTTACAAAACAAGAAGTTAGAAAAATTGCCAAAGAAGCAGCTTTAATTACTGCTGAAAAGAAAGATTCTCAAGGTTTGTGTTTTATCGGAAAAGTAAGGTTACCAGAGTTTTTACAGCAAAAGTTAGCACCCAAAGAAGGAGCTATTGTCACGATTCCTGTTGATTTCTCTCAGTATACAAAGTCAACTCCAAATTTTGAAAACAAAGAAGCGGAGTTGGCCTATTTTTCAACAAAATTTTCTTACCAGAAAGAAGACGGAAAACTTGTAGGGATGCACCAAGGAGCTCACTATTTTACAAAAGGCCAACGTAAAGGGTTAAATGTGGGTGGCACAAAAGAAGCCTTGTACGTTTTAGAAACCGATGTTGTAGAAAATATAATTTATACTGGTGAGGGTAAAAATCACCAAGGGTTATATAGAAACGTATTGTTTGTTTCTAATGAAGAAATTCATTGGATTCGGGAAGATTTAGCTTTAAATATTGGCGAAAACATGCAGGTTGAAGCTAGAATTAGATATAGACAAACATTAGAAAAAGCAACCTTGCATAAAGTAGAAAAAGGGTTGTATGTAGAATTCGAAAAGAAACAGTCTGCCATTCAAGAAGGGCAGTTTGTAGCTTGGTATCAATATGAAGAACTTTTGGGTTCTGGTGTTATTTCATAAATAAAAGTTGGTATGAAAAAGAAGTTTTTATTAATATCTATCTTATTTATTTTTTTTTCTGTGTGTTCTCAAGAGAACGAAGATGCTTGGGTGTTTATGAAAGACAAACCCAATTCTGCTACTTTTCTAGCAAATCCTCTACAAATGTTATCTCAACGCTCAATTGATAGAAGGGAAAAAAGTAATATTTCTATCGATGAAAAAGATGTTCCTATTCATCAAGTTTATTATACTAAATTAAAAAATGAGGTTACAATAGCTGTTTTAGGAAAATCAAAATGGTTAAATGCTGTTCATGTTCAGGGAACAGTAACTCAAATTAACGATTTGTTCTCTAAATTTAACTTTATAGAATCTATAGAATTTGCTAATAAATCTTTGAATACCAATGAAAAATCAAAAGTAAATAATTCACCGTCCGACCATTTCAGTAAGTTTAATGAAGTGCAAACTGATTTTAATTATGGAGCTGCTGACAACCAAATTAAAATGTTAAAAGGAGATTATTTACATCAACAAGGATTCACAGGTCAAAATCAAGTAATAGCGATAATTGATGCCGGTTTTCCGAATGTCAATACTCTCTCAGCTTTTGAAAGACTAAGAGATAATAATCAAATTTTAGGAGGTTATAATTTTGCTGATAGAAATGCAAATTATTATACAAGAAATAGCCATGGGACTCATGTTTTATCAACAATTGCAGGGTATATAGAAAATGAATTTGTCGGTACTGCACCAGATGCAAAGTTTTATCTATTTATTTCTGAAATTGCTGAAACAGAAACAGTCTTAGAAGAAACACTTTGGGTAGAAGCTGCAGAAAGAGCAGATAGTTTAGGAGTTGATATGATTAATACATCTCTCGGGTATACCACTTATGACAATCCAAATCATAGTCATTCCTATGCAGATATGGATGGAAATACTACCTTTATTTCAAGAGGAGCAGAAATAGGTGTTTCTAGAGGTATGATTTTAGTAAATTCAGCTGGAAATAGCGGTGCGAGTTCTTGGAGGTATGTTGGCGCCCCTGCAGACGCATCTTCAGTATTTAGTATTGGAGCCGTTAATGCTGACGAAAATATAGCAAGTTTTAGTTCTTTTGGTCCAACTGCTGATAATAGAATAAAACCAGATGTTTTAGCACAAGGCCAAAATACTACCATTGTTAATTTTTCATCAGGAAGTGTGTCAACTTCAAACGGGACCTCTTTTTCGTCACCAGTTATGGCTGGAGTTATTGCATGTTTTTGGGAAGCTTTTCCAAATAAAACGAATGTTGAAATTATGAATTTAATTCGGAATTATTCAGATAAATATAATAATCCTACAGATCAATATGGGTATGGAATTCCTGACTTTGAAGCTGCATATAATACAGTATTATCTCTTCAAGATTTTGATGTTTTTTCTAAAATTAAAATTTCTCCCAATCCAGTGAAAGATTTCTTTTCAATTTCAAAAAACAATATTTTATTAACTGATTATTCTGCTGAAATATTTAATATTTTGGGTCAAAAAGTTATAGAACTCTCAAATTTTTCTTCAAATAAAATAGACACATCCTTTTTAGAGAAAGGCATTTATCTGCTCAAAATTCAAAAAGGAAATCAGCATAAAACAATAAAGTTGATAAAGGAATAATGACAAACAAAATTACAGGCCTTTTTAAAATAGAGTATCCAATTATTCAAGGAGGTATGATTTGGGTTTCTGGATGGAAATTAGCATCTGCTGTTTCTAATGAAGGCGGTTTAGGCTTAATTGGAGCAGGGTCTATGTATCCTGAAGTCTTAAGAGATCACATTCAGAAATGTAAATTAGCAACGAACAAACCTTTTGGTGTAAATGTACCAATGTTATATCCAGAAATTGAAAAAATTATCAACATTATAGTTGAAGAAAGGGTGAAGATTGTGTTTACATCTGCTGGAAATCCAAAAACTTGGACTTCTTTTTTAAAAGAAAAAGGCATTACAGTTGTTCATGTTGTTAGTTCGGTGAAATTCGCGAAAAAAGCAGAAATTGCAGGGGTTGATGCTATTGTTTGTGAAGGTTTTGAAGCAGGTGGGCATAATGGCAGAGAAGAAACCACAACCTTTACTTTAATACCTATGGTTAAAAAGCAGGTTAAAATACCAATAATTGCAGCAGGTGGGATTGGAACCGGTAGAGGAATGTTAGCAGCAATGGTTTTAGGAGCAGATGCTGTTCAAGTTGGTAGTAGATTTGCTGCAACATTAGAATCTTCAGCCCATCAGAATTTTAAAAAATTAATAGTTCGTATCAAAGAGGGTGGGACGCAACTAACATTAAAAGAGTTGGCGCCTGTAAGGTTGGTTAAGAATAAATTCTATGATGAGATTCAAGAGTTATACAAGAGAAACCCTACGAAAGAACAAATTAAGGAATTATTGGGTAGAGCTCGTGCAAAAAAAGGAATGTTTGAAGGAGATTTGGATAGTGGTGAATTAGAAATCGGACAAATTGCAGGATTAATTGATGAAATAAAATCTGTAAATGAAGTTTTTTATGACATTATTCAAGAGTATAATACGGTTAAATCATTAATTTACAGTATTTAAACAAATTTTAAAATAAAATACTATTTTACGTGATATCTTCATTAATGTCATTATATTTGCAAATCAAAAGACGTTGTTAGTAATTAAATTAACAACACAATAATTTTTTATAATGAATAAAGGTACCGTAAAATTTTTCAATGAATCTAAAGGATTTGGATTTATTACTGAAGAAGGAACAAACAAAGAACATTTTGTACATGTGTCAGGATTAATTGACGAAATTCGTGAAAACGATGAGGTTGAATTTGACTTACAAGATGGAAAAAAAGGATTAAACGCAGTAAACGTAAGAGTATTATAATATATTTATTACTAGTTAATTTTTTATTGAAAAGCTTATCATTAAATGATAGGCTTTTTTTAATATCTTTTTTTAAATCTTATTATGATGATAGATGGTAGACAAAGAAAAAATATAAATACAGCTTTGTTTGTTGAAATTGTACAAAAATCACATCAAAGAACTGGGCAATTAACAAAAGGCATTGTTGCTAAAATTTTAACAAAATCAGCAAATGATCCTTATGGAATAAAAGTTCAATTAGAAACTGGTTTTATTGGGAGAGTTATAAATAGACTAGAATAATTATTCAGTCGGAATCTTAATTTCATATAATTTCCTACTTTTATTATTCAATTTATTTTCTCTTAACCATGGATTGTAAATTTTAAATTCTTTGTAGGTGATTCCAAATTTTTTGGCAAATAGAGTAATATTAGAAATGGCAGTATCTACTTTTATAGTCGTAGTTTTAGGCAAAGTATATAAATCTTCGGCATCATAAGAAAAACCATATTTTTTAGGATTAGAAATGACCTCCTTTAAAGCAATAATTCGAAATACATATCTCTCTGTTTCATCTGGTAATAAAGCATCATAGTAATTATTTACTTGCTGCTCCTCTAACCTTTTACTTATTCCGAAACTTCCAGCATTATATGCTGCTGCAGCTAAAGTCCAAGAATTAAATTTTTTTTTAGCTTTTATTAAGTATTCAGCAGCAACTTTCGTAGATTTTTCGATGTTGTATCGTTCATCAACATTTTTATTTATCTCTAAACCGTATTCTTTGCCAGTATTTTTCATAAAATGCCAAATTCCTGCTGCACCTACAGAAGAGGTTTCATCAATGAAAGCACTTTCAGCTAAAGCTAAAAATTTGAAATCGTCTGGTAAACCATATTTTTTAAGTAGAGGTTCTAAAATTGGAAAGTATTTATTTGCTCTTTTTATAAGCAGCAACCCGTTTGATTGCCAATAGGTATTTACGAGTATTTCTCTATCCATTCGTTCTCGGACATCAGCTTTTCCTAGAGGAACCTTTTCACCAGCAAGATTTAAATTTAAAGGGAGCTTTATCGCTTTAATTTTATAAGTCTCATGTGTGCTAGTTACAGGATCTATCTCATCCTTATTCATTGCATTAAAAAATAAAATTGTAACTATTAATACACTCAGTAGCGAGAGAAATCGAAAAGATTTATACATGATACATGTTTTTAGTTTTTTTAAAATAGTATTGATTGCTAATTTTCAACAAAAGTAAACCTTACCAATCCATCTTGATCAATTTCTGTAAGAATAACACTTTTTAATGTATTTGCTAATTTTGGGTTCCATGGTGCTTTTACTTTTACATAGTTTTCTGTAAATCCGTTTATAAAACCTTCTTTATTTTCGTTTTCAAATAGAACTGTTGCAGTATTTCCTAGTTGACTTTCATAAAAAGAGCGTCTTTTTTTTGCTGATAAGCCTCTTAACATTTTACTGCGTTTTGCCCGTATTTTTTTTGGTACTGTTCCTTCAAAATTTACTGCTTCAGTATTTGGTCTTTCAGAGTAAGTGAAAACATGTAGGTATGAAATATTCATTTCATTTAAGTAGTTATAGGTTTCTAAAAATAATTCGTCAGTTTCACCAGGAAAACCAACAATAACGTCAACACCAATGCATGCATTTGGCATTACTTCTTTAATTTTAGCAACTCGATTTGTATAGGTTTTAAGGAGGTACCTTCGTTTCATTTTCTTGAGTAATTCGTCACTTCCAGATTGCAATGGAATGTGAAAATGAGGAACAAAAGAGTTAGATTTTGATACAAAATCAATTGTTTCGTCTTTCAGTAAATTAGGTTCTATAGATGAAATTCTTAATCGATGAATGCCCTTAACTTCGTCTAATTTCTTCACCAATTCTAAGAATGTATGTTCGTGTTTCTTGTTGCCAAATTCTCCTTTGCCATAATCACCAATATTTACTCCTGTTAAAACAATTTCTTTAATTCCTTTAGATGAAATTTCCTTGGCATTATTGATTACATTTTCTAAAGTATCACTTCTTGAAATCCCCCTTGCTAAAGGGATTGTGCAATAGGTACACTTATAATCGCATCCATCTTGTACTTTTAAAAAAGCACGAGTTCTATCTCCAATTGAATAAGAACCTACATAGAAGTCTGCTTCAGAAATTTCGCAAGAGTGTACTTCTCCGATAGTATTTTTAGTCAAATCGTTTATATAGCTTGTAACATTGAATTTTTCAGTGGCCCCTAAGACTAAATCTACACCATCCACAGCAGCCAATTCTTCAGGTTTAAGTTGTGCATAACATCCAACTGCTATTAAAAAAGCATCATGATTCTTCTTTAAAGCATTTTTTACAATAGTTTTAAAACGTTTATCAGCATTATCAGTAACTGAACACGTGTTTATTACGTAAACATCTGCTGTATCTTCAAAAGGAACACGTTTAAAACCCTCGTCTGTAAAATTACGAGCAATAGTAGAAGTTTCTGAAAAGTTTAATTTGCATCCTAGAGTATAAAAAGCAACTTTTTTTTCTAAGTTCATTCTTGTACATTTAGCAGGGGCTAAAGTACGATATTATTCATGATTTTTGAAACAGAAAGACTAATTGTTAAAAGACTTGTTATAGATGATTTAAGAACATTTCATCAATTAGAAAGTGCTCCTAAAGTTTTAAAATATGTAGATGGAGACTCAAAGTCATATCAACACAATGGAAAGTAATAAAACTATAAACTTAGATATCTTGAAACTTTAGTATAGGGTATTATTTTTATCATGAAATAAAACAAGATTTTTTGATACTGCATTAATTAAGAACATGTCATCGATGCGTAAAAAATACATTTGGAAATTAACAAGGCAAATTATTACTGAAACTTCAGTTTACTGTTATTTAAATAGCCATCAATAGTGAAAAATTTACGTTCAATTTTTTATGTTAATTTCAAAAGGGATATTCCTTCATCCTCTATTAACAAATACACCCCACAGGTCTTATATCATGGTAATGTTTCTTTCTCAATAATAACAGAAGAAATTCCTTGCTTACCAAGGTAAAAGGCTTTTAGGCTCCTGAGGAAAACTGCCTATTGAAGCTTCGTCAAAATGTTTCTTAAATCTATTTAAAATAGTTAGAAATATATAGAATCTTACCAATTAATTCTTGCTAGAATAGGGTAGTGGTCTGAATACTCTTCGGAAAAAGTAGTGTATTGATTGATTTTTGCGGAATTATCTGCGATAATAAAATCAATTCTAAAAGGAAACCAGTAATTGTATGTTTTTCCAAAACTTATTCCTGCTTCAATAAAAGCATCTTTTTTGTTTTTTGAAATTTGATTGTACACCCAAGAATATGCAGTATTGTTAAAATCTCCACAAATAATTTTTTTTCCTTTCCATTTTTGCTCATGAGCTAAAAATAATTCAGTTTGTGCTACTTGTTTTAAAAAGTTTTGTTCGATTTTCTGTATTAATTTTTCTGAATCTTTTTCCCCTAGATTTTCTTTTTTAGGAGATATATTAAGTGATTGTAAATGAAAATTATAGATTCTAATGGTATCTTTATCTCTAATAATATCTGAAAAAATGATATCATTTACAGTATTTTCTAATTTTAGAGAACCTTTATTTATTATTGGAAATTTAGAATAAATAGCCATTCCTAATTGGTGCTTTTCATTCTTATTTTCTATGTATTTGTGTGGGAAATCAAAGGCATATTCTTTTGAAGAAATATTTTCCTGAATAGTCAAGATATCAGGATCATTTTCTTTTATTAAAGAAAAAATATTTTTTTTAACATCATTTTCTTTTATCCATTCTAAACGATTAAACATTCGAACATTATAACTCATTACTTTTAAATCTGAATTTAAAGAAGTATTTTTCTTCGATAGTTTGTAGAATGGAGTAAGTACAAACCATCCAATGAGCAAAATTAAACCAGATAACAAAAGCTGTTTTTTTAGTTTCGTTAACCAATATAAAAAGAAAGCGATATTTATGATTAATAGAACAGGTACAAAAAGACTTAAAATTGCAAGAATTGGAGTGTTTTTTGGAGAGATATATGGCAATGCATAAGATAATAATAGAAGGGTAGATAATAAAGAGTTTATGAAATATATAAACTTGTCAAAAAATGATAGTCTTTTCATACTATTTTCTTCCTTGTTTAAATAAAAAGTCTTTTTCAGCTTTGCTTAAAGTATCATATCCAGACTTACTTATTTTATCTAAAATACCATCAATTTGTTGTTGAGTTAAGGAAGTACTTTTATTTAAATTCGATTTTTTACCAGATTTATAAACTGTCCTTAAATGTTTTTTTGATTTGAAAAGGGATGCAATTTTTCCCCAAATTTTTATTTTTTTATCAAATACTTGATTTACATATAAAAAACCAAATAAGGCACCTCCCAAATGAGCAAAATGTCCACCCGCATTCGTGCCAGACAATGCTAGAATATCCAATCCGATCCAGATCGCGGCTAAATTCCATAATTTTACAAACCCAATAAAACGAAGTTTTAATTGATAGTTTGGAATATAGGTTGTAATACCAATAAATATTGCTGAAATTCCAGCAGAAGCTCCTACCAAAATGGATGATTTACCATCAAAGAGTGGAAAATAATTGTGACTTATTATATACAATAGGCCTCCAGAAAAGGTTCCTAAAAGATAGAAATTGAGTAACTGTTTTTGAGTAAAATACGTTATGAATAGGTTGCCGATAAAGTATAAGGTTATTAGGTTTAAGAGAACATGTAGAAAATCTGCATGCAGAAAGCCATAGGTAATTATAGTCCAAGGTTTCGTGAGTAATGATGAAAAACTATCCTCTAGAGAAAACCATTCTAGAACCCAGTTCATCTGTCCCCTGTACAAATCTTTAAAGACAGAAACGAATAGTGTAAATAGGAATATGGCGAAGTTAATGTAGATTAATTTCTCAACTATATTTCCGCTTTTGTAGCGTAATTTTATATCGTTTATAAAATTCATTAATTTTTTATAAATTGATTTTTATTCCAATACCAAGCAATTAAAAATCCAATTAGAGCACCCCCAATGTGAGCAAAATGAGCAATATTACCTACGGAGTAATCTGTCATACCAAAAAATAAATCAAAAGCAATGATTACTGGAATAAAGTATTTTGCTGCGATGGGTACGGGAAAAAATATCAAGGCTAATTTTGCATCCTTAAAATACATTCCAAAAGCAACTAACACACCATAAACTGCACCAGAAGCTCCAACAGCTTTTGCGTTGTAAAGGCCGATAACTTTGTCAAATTGTTCTTGGGTGATATTTTCAATAACTCTTGAGTCATTTGTTTTTGCAGATTCTAAGATAGTAATTATTTCCGATTGATTTAAACCGGCATTCACAAATACATCATAGATTGCATTAAACTGGTAATAATTTGCCATTGTATAAATTAATCCTGCTCCAATTCCAGCAGAAAAATAAAAAAAAATAAATTTATTTTTCCCCCACATTTTCTCTAAAGGTGTACCAAAAGCCCATAAACCGTACATGTTAAATAGAATATGACCAAATCCACCGTGCATAAACATGTGGGTTACGTATTGCCAAATCCCGAAATGCTCATTCTTAGGAAAATGCAATGCTAAAATATTAGAAAAATCTAATTTTAGAAATTGTGGGGCAACAAATAAAATCACATTGATAATGATTAAATGTTTTATAGCATCAGTAATATTATTCATTTTTAGCTGTTAAATAGAGTGTCTATTTGGGTTAATGTTAGTGTTTTAAAAATTGGTTTTCCAAAAGGAGAAGTCGAGGGTTCTTTGCATGAAAATAAATCGTTTACCAATCCTTCTTGTTCTTTTTCTGAAAGCAGTGCTCCTGTTTTTATTGACAATGTTTTTGCAAAAGATTTTGCCATTATATCAAAATGACTGAAACTTGCATCCGGAACTTCTAAATTTATATCATTTAATAACTGTTCTAATATAATTGTTATTTTACTTTCAGTGACTGAAACAGGAATTCCTTTGATGGTAATAATGTCTTTTGTGAATTCATCAAAAGAAAATCCAGCACTTTCTAATTCTGTTTTTATTGTATAAATCATTTCTATTTCTGAAGATGAAAAAGAAATTTTGACCGGGAATAATAATTGTTGACTGTTGGCTTCTTTTACAGTAATACTCTCTAAAAAGTTTTCATATAAAATTCGTTGATGCGCCAACGACTGATTGATTAACACAACTCCAGATTTAATAGAACTTAGGATGTATTTTCGCTGAATTTGAAATGTTTTTTGTCTTTGTATCTCTTGTTGATTGTGAAATAATTCTGCTTGTTTTTCTTCATCTGTAGAAGCAATAGAAGTGTACAATGATTCCCAACTTTCAGTACGTTTATCTATCTTATAGGGTAAAGAATTTTCTTTTTTATCATCTTCTTTAAAGGGGTTGAAACCAGGGTCAACAGAAATTTTAGGTATTTTTGTAGCTCCAGAATTTGTATGTAAATGATACGATGTATCTAAATTAGCATCCCTATTAAAATCTAAAAGAGGTGCAACATTATATTGGCCTAAACTGTGCTTTACAGTTGCTCTTAACATTGCATAAAGAGCTTTCTCATTGTCGAATTTTATTTCTGTTTTTGTGGGATGTATGTTAATGTCAATTGTATTTGCAGGGACTGTTAAATATAAAAAGTAGGAGGGATGTGAGCCTTGCTCTAATAAGCCTTCAAATGCATTTACAACCGCATGATTTAAATATGAACTTTTTATAAAACGATCGTTCACAAAAAAAAATTGTTCTCCTCGTTTTCTTTTTGAAAATTCCGGTTTTGCCACAAATCCATCTATAGAAAGAATGTCTGTTTGTTCGTTAATAGGAACTAACTTTTCATTCATTTTATTCCCGAAAACACTTACAATTCGTTTTCTTAGATTACTGCTTTTTAAATGATATACCTCATTTTTGTTGTGGTACATTAAAAAAGAAATTTTTGGATGCGCTAGTGAAACCCTTTGAAATTCATCAACAATGTGTCGTGTTTCAATAGTATCAGATTTTAAAAAATTTCTTCTTGCTGGAATATTAAAAAATAAGTTTTTTACAGCAATGCTTGTTCCTTCAGTTGTAGATATAAAATCTTGAGAAATAATCTTACTTCCTTCAATTTTTATAGAAGTACCAAGCTCTTCATTTTTTTGTTTTGTTTTTAATTCAACGTGAGCAATAGCTGCAATAGAAGCGAGTGCTTCTCCTCTAAAACCTTTTGTACTAAGGTTAAATAAATCATTTGCTTTTTGAATTTTTGAAGTTGCATGACGTTCAAAAGACATTCTAGCATCTGTTGAGCTCATTCCTTTTCCATCATCAATTACTTGAATTAAGGTTTTTCCGGCATCTTTTAATACTAATTTGATATTTGTTGCACCAGCATCAATAGCATTTTCTATCAATTCCTTTGCAACTGAAGCGGGGCGTTGTACAACTTCTCCTGCAGCAATTTGATTTGCAACATGATCCGGTAATAATTGAATAATATCAGACATTAACTTCTTTTGAAAATAGATACATCGAAATCTATGATATACAAAAAGATAAATACTAAAATCGAAATAATAATAAGTAGTGTTTTGTTTACCTTTTTATCTGAGTTCTTTAAGTCAGAAATAGCATCATTAAATTTCGCTTTTATCCCTCTGTTTTTTCCTGCAGTTTTTCTAAATTGATCTAATTTATGTTCGATTTTAAAAGGATTTCCTTCCCCTTTGTAATATCGAGGTTGATAATCAAATTTGTTATTTGTACGTTTTAAAAATCCCATAGTTTTAAGATAATTGATTTTTATTGATTTTGAGTAAATCAATTATTATACCAATTGAATAGATATTTCAAATTTACAGAATTAAAAGGAGTTCTTCAAGAAATGATGAAAAAAGTGCTCTTTATTTTTAAATTTAAAAACACTTTATTAGAAACCAATACTTTCTTTGGTTATATCAATATTTTTAATGGCTGCCATCTTAATCGCGGCAATTGCACATTCAATTCCTTTGTTGCCTAATTTTCCTCCTGACCTATCGATGGATTGTTGTTTTGTATTATCTGTTAGTACACAAAAGATGATAGGAACATCGTGTTTTATATTTAAATCAACAATTCCTTGAGTTACACCAGTACAGACAAAATCGAAATGTTTCGTTTCCCCTTGAATTACATTTCCAATTGCAATAATAGCATCAACTTGTTGAGATTGAACCATTTTTTTGCAACCGTATACAAGTTCAAAACTTCCAGGAACCTCCCAAGAAAGAATGTTTTTTTTTGCGGCACCACAATCTAATAAAGTTTCAATAGCCCCTTTTTGTAAATTTTTAGTAATTTCAGGGTTCCATTCTGAAACAACAATCCCAAATCGAAAAGACTTCGCATTTGGGATTGTATCTTTATCGTAGTATGATAAATTAGTTGTTGCCATTTTTATTTTGAACGTTTTTTAGTATCACAGTCGAATTTGTAACTCAGCAGTTAGTCAAACATTAACTAATTAGCATATTTAGCTGCTGCAATATATTTTTCGATCTCTCTACCTTGGTCAGATTTTGAATATTCTTTATAAATTTTTGTAAAGAGAGCTTCAGCTTTATCAAACTTCTTTAATTCCATTGCAGTTTGTCCTGCTTTAAATAAGAACAAAGGTGTTGTGAATTCGTTATTTTTATTATTAGCAGCTTTTTCATAATAATCAAGTGCGTCTTCTGGTTGGCTTATATCTGCAAAAGCATCTCCGATAGCACCAAGAGAAACAGGACCTAACATTTGATCTTCAGAATCAAATTTACTTAAATAGTCAATTGCTTTGTCGTATTCTTTCATTTGTAAATAAGAAACCCCTGCATAGTAATTTGCTAAATTTCCGGCATCAGTTCCACTATATTCATCAGCAATATCTAAAAAACCATATCTTCCATCTGCTCCTTCTAAACTTAAATTTAACAAAGAATCTATTCCAGAACCTGCAGTTGCAGCCTCATCAAAATGTTTTCTTGGAAAAGCTAATTCATTAGAGGCTTCTAACTCGTTAGGTTCAACTTCATATTTTATATATCCAAGGTAGGCCAAAAAGATAACAACAACCGCAATCAAACTCAAGAATAGAGGTTTGTTATTTTTCTCAATCCATTGTTCTGATTTTGAAGCAGTTTCATCTAACGTGTTTAGAACACCAGCAGTTTCAAATTCTGATTCGTCAATTTGATTTTCATCTTTTTTACTTTCTGCTTTGTATTTCTTCTTGTATGTTGCCATGTTTCTTAAAATTATTGGTGACAAAAATAGTTTTTTTAATTGGAATTTAAAAGCGTATAATTTGCTAAATTTTCAATATTTTGCAGATTGTTTTTAATATTAAATTTTATCAATGTATTTACAAAAAATTTCTTTAGTTAATTATAAAAACATTGTGTCGCAATCTTTTGATTTTCAAAAGAAAATAAATTGTTTTGTGGGTGAAAATGGTGTTGGAAAAACAAATGTTTTAGATGCCATTTATTATCTATCATTCACGAAGAGTTACTTTAATTCTGTAGCAATTCAGAATATTAGACACGGGGAAAGTTTCTTTATGATAGAAGGGGACTATCTTTTAAATCAAAGAAATGAAAAAATTGTTTGTAGCCTTAAAAAAGGACAAAAAAAAGTTTTGAAGAGAAATGGAAAAAGTTACGAAAAGTTTTCTGAACATATTGGTCAGTTGCCTTTGGTTATCATTTCTCCTGCAGACAGAGACTTGGTTACTGAAGGAAGTGACACAAGAAGAAAGTTTATTGACGGTGTAATATCTCAACAAAATAAGACCTATTTAAAAGACTTAATTTCCTACAACAAAGTACTTTCTCAAAGAAATGCATTGTTAAAATATTTTGCTGCAAATAGAACTTTTGATGCACTGAATTTAGGTGTATATGACGAGCAACTTTCTGAATATGGAAGTAGAATTTATAAAGTAAGAAAAAGTTTTTTAGAGGAATTTATTCCTATTTTTAATCAAAAGCATCAAATAATTTCAGGTGATAAAGAGCGAGTAAATCTCCGTTATAAAAGTCAGTTACATGATTTTTCTATGGAGACATTATTGAATAAATCTTTAGCTAAAGATAAAATCATACAGCATACAACATCAGGGATTCATAAAGACGATTTGAGTTTTGAAATAGGAGCATTTCCAATAAAAAAATTTGGTTCTCAAGGGCAGCAAAAATCATATTTAATAGCTTTAAAATTAGCGCAGTTTGAATTTATAAAACAACAGTCTCGTGTCACCCCAATTTTATTATTAGACGATATTTTTGATAAATTAGATGAAAATAGAGTTTCTCAGATTATAGATTTGGTAAATAATGATGAATTCGGACAAATATTTATTACAGATACTCATTCTGAAAGGACTGAGAATATATTAAAACAAGGGGCAAAAGAATATCAAGTTTTTAGATTATAATGTGTTTTTTTCTAAATAAGCACAATGTAATTTTCTAATAAGTATTGATATTTTCTTATTTTTAATGAAATTTTTGCAAATACAAATAAACATAGCATAATGGCAAAAAGAGAAAATGATTCTTTTTCAGTAAAAGATTTAATGCAGAGCTTTATAAAAGAAAACAACTTGAGTAAAGGGATGCAAAAAATTAAAGTTGAAGAAACTTGGCTTAAAATGATGGGACCTGGTGTTGCTTCGCATACCAACTCTGTAAAATTACAAAACAAAACACTAATCATTCAGTTAAATTCTTCTGTTCTAAGAGAAGAATTAAGTTATGGCAAAGAGAAAATACTAAAAATGATGAAGGAAGAAATCGGTGAGGAAGTGATTTCTAAATTGATGTTGGTATAAATGTATTGATGCTTTCTAACTTTTTTTATTTTCTGTCACAATTTTAATTAAAGATCTCGTTACTGAAATGTAACGAGATCTTCTAGTATGTTTTAAAAAAAAATATTAAAACTTTTCTCTTCCTGAAAAGTGAAAATTTCCTTCAATCTCTGCATTTTCATCACTATCAGACCCATGAACTGCATTTTCTCCCATAGAAGTTGCATATAGTTTACGGATGGTTCCCTCTGCAGCATCTGCAGGATTTGTACTACCGATTAGAGTTCTAAAGTCATCAACTGCATTTTCTTTTTCTAAGATTGCTGCTATGATTGGTCCACGAGTCATAAAGCGAACTAGTTCACCAAAAAAAGGGCGCTCATTATGAATAGCATAAAAAGCTTCAGCATCAGCTTTTGTCATTTGAGTTTTTTTTAACGCGACAATTCTAAATCCTGCAGCATTAATTTTTTCTAAGATTGCACCCATATGACCGTTTTCTACAGCATCTGGTTTAAGCATTGTAAATGTTCTATTTGTTGCCATTTTATTGACTTTTTAATTTCTTGTTTATTGTTGTGAACCTTTCCACAAATTTGCTGCAAAATTACATAATTTTTTTATTTAAATTGTATATTTGCAACCTATGATTTTAAAAGGATTTGACGAGTTAATAAGCTTTCTTGAGAAACCAAAATCAATTGTAATAATTGGTCACCGAAATCCCGATGGAGATGCCATGGGTTCTACATTGGCTTTGAAGAAGTATTTAGACAAAAAAGGACACGATGCAACTGTCGTTGTTCCCAATGAATATCCAGAATTTTTACATTGGTTACCTGGTTCGGACACAACATATCGTTTTGATTGGCAAAATACCCAATCAAAAAAAGCAATTGATAAATCAGATATTATTTTTCTTTTAGATTTTAATGCATTGCACAGAGTAGGTTCTGACATGCAAAACTCGTTAGAGAAGTATCCAAACGATTTTGCGATGATTGATCATCATCAACAACCAGATGATGTTAAATATATGTATTCAGATGTTACTATTTGTTCAACTTCTCAAATGGTATATCATTTTATAGAAATGAATAGTGATTTAGATTTAATTGATGCTGATATTGCTACTTGTTTATACACGGGTATCATGACTGATACCGGTTCTTTTCGTTTTCGATCTACAACAAGTAATACCCATTTAATCATTGCAGATTTAATTGATAAGGGAGCTGAAAATGATAAAATTCATAACAATGTGTATGATGCGAATTCCTATGACAGATTGTTATTATTAGGCCAAGCATTGAGTAATTTACAAATTTTACCAACTCATAAAACTGCATTTATTACTCTAACATCAGCAGAAAAAAAACAATTTAATTTTCAAAAAGGAGATACAGAAGGAATCGTAAATTATGCTCTTTCGTTGAAGGGAATTATTTTTGCAGCAATTTTTATTGAAGATAATGAACAAGGAATTATAAAGATTTCTTTTCGTTCCAAAGGAAGTTTTTCTGTAAATCAATTTTCGAGGAATCATTTTAGTGGAGGTGGTCATGATAATGCTGCTGGTGGAAAATCTAGTTTGTCAATGGAAAAAACGATAACGAAGTTTAGCGGATTGTTACCACAATATAAAAAAGAATTAGAAGTCTCTTATGAAGATTAATTTTTTAATTTGTATCTGTTTTTTGAGTCTTGGTTGCTCTAAAGTAGAACCAAGAAAACCTATTAACCCAAGGCCATCTTCAACTATTTTAAGTAAAACTGTAGCGGAATCTATTCGTTTAAACACTGTTGAAAATCTGAAGATTTTAGAGGTTATTAAAGCAGATTCTTCAAAAAAATATCAAGTTTCTCCAAATGGATTTTGGTATTCGTACGTCACTAAAATAGATGAAAACAGGCAAACTCCTAAAACTGGTAATGAAGTTATTTTTGAATACAATATAACTGATTTGCAAGGTGCTGTGATATATGGTAAAGATGAACTAGGGCTTAAAAAGTACAAAGTAGATAAAGAAGATTTTATTTCCGGACTTCAATCCGGAATAAAGTTGATGAAAATGGGAGAAACCATTATATTTGTTATCCCATCTTATAATGCTTTTGGTATTTCAGGAGATGGAAATAGAATAGGAATTAACCAATCAATAAAAAGTACAGTAACATTAATAAATATTAAATAATTTAAAAAAAATGAAGATTATAAGAGGTATTTTTACAATCGCAGTAGTAGCAACAATGTTTTCTTGTGGAAACCAATTCAAAGAAGTTAAATCTTTAGAGACAGAAATAGACTCTGCAAGTTATGCTTTAGGTCTAGATATGGCCATAAAAGTGAAAGCAAATTTTAAGGAAGCTAATAGAGATCTTTTTTTACAAGGTTATAAAAATGGAATAGATTCTACAAATTTATTAATCAATACCAAAGACCTTAATGCTTTTTTAAGAGTCTTCTTTCAAAAGCAACAAATTGCAAAACAGAAAGAGCAACAAGAAAAATCAGCTAAAATAGCAGAAGCAAAATTTGGTGATAATAAAAAAGCAGGAGAGGATTTCTTAGCTGAAAATAAATCTAAAAAAGGTGTAATAGTTACAGAAAGTGGTTTGCAATATAGAATTCTTAAAGAAGGAAAAGGGGCAAAGCCAGTAACCACCTCTAAAGTTAAAGTTCATTACCATGGTACCAATTTAGATGGAGTAGTTTTTGATAGCTCTGTAGATAGAGGTACTCCTGCAGAGTTTGGAGTAACCCAAGTTATAAAAGGATGGACAGAAGGTTTACAGTTAATGAAAAAAGGAGCGAAATATAAATTCTTTATACCTCAAGAATTAGCCTATGGTCAACAACAAAGAGGTAAAGAAATTAAGCCTTTTTCAATGTTAATATTTGAAGTAGAATTGTTGGAAGTGCTAGATAAATAATTCATTAGTAATTGATGAAGAATTTAAAATTTATTTTTGCTGTAGTTTTCGTGGTTTCAGCTTGTAAGTCTAACAAGTATGTAGGTCTAAACGAAGGTTTGTATGCAGAATTACAAACGACTAAGGGTGATATCTTATTAAAATTATACGCAAAAGATGTACCGATGACAGTTGCTAATTTCGTTTCACTTGCAGAAGGCACAAACACCAAAGTTATAGATTCTATTAAAGGCAAACCTTTCTTTGACGGAATTCGTTTTCATAGAGTCATTAAAAACTTTATGATACAAAGTGGAGATCGAACCAATTCAGGAAGTGGCAACGCTGGTTATAAATTTGCAGACGAATTTCCAACAGATTCTGTTGGAAATTTGCGATATAAACATGATGATAAAGGAGTTTTATCAATGGCAAATTCAGGACCAAAAACAAATTCAAGTCAGTTTTTTATAACGCACAAAGCAACTCCGTGGCTGGATCGAAAACATACTGTTTTTGGTAAAATTCAAACAGGTCAAAACGTGGTAGATAGTATTGTAAAAAACGATACAATAAAAAAAGTAGCGATTATTCGAGTAGGTTCATTTGCTAAAAAATTTAAGGCATCAAAAGTTTTTGAAGCTGAATTGGCAAATACAAAATCCAAAGAGATAGAATATTTAGATAAGTTAGAAAGATTAAAAACTGTTTTTTTGAGAGATAAAGGACATGAAAAAGCTACAAAAACAAGCTCGGGATTAAAAATACTAGAATTAAAAAAAGGAACTGGAAAAAAGTTTAATAGCGCTTTGCCTGCATCAATGAATTATACAATTTATTTGGCTTCAGGGAAATTAATTCAATCTTCAGAGGGTAAAAAACCATTGCAATTTACACTTGATAAAAACCCAATGATTGCAGGAGTAAAAGAAGCTCTTTTAGAGATGAGAATTGGAGATAAAAAAAGACTCTTCATTCCTTATTATCTGGGTTATGGAGAGGAAATGTATGGTCCTTTCCCACCAAAATCAGACATCGTTTTTGATATAGAACTTTTAAAAATAGAAGAATAAGTTGTTAGACAATATCATTCAAATTGATCAAAAGATTCTAATCTTCTTAAATAATTTGGGAAGCGAACAATGGGATCCATTTTGGTTACTTATTACCAATCAATTATCCTGGAGTCCATTGTTTATTCTTATTTTATATTTAACAATTAAATCGTATGGATGGAAACGAGGTGGATGTATTATTTTATCTATGATTTTGTTAGTTGCCTTTTCAGACCAGTTTACAAATCTTATAAAAAACACTACACAACGTCTACGTCCTAATAACAATGAAGAAATAAGGTATTTATTAAGAACTTTAATAAATCCTCAGAGCTACAGTTTTATTTCTGGTCACGCTACTACATCAACATTTTTTTCAGTTTTTGTTATACTTCTTTTAAAGGATAAATACAAATACATATATTTTATATTGTTTTTCCCTTTATTATTTGCTTATAGTAGATTGTATTTAGGAGTGCACTTTCCTGTTGATATTATTGTAGGAATTCTAACTGGAGTTATACTTGCAAATTTTTACTTTTACTTGTTTAAAAGGGCGTACAAAAAATTATTTGGCTAATTTCTTATTGTTGAAGTATAAATATTTTGTTGAATGATAAAATGCATTTAATAAACTATCCATTTTATTAGCTATCAACGCATTATCTTCCTTAATATCTTTTAAATCTTTAGTCTTTAAATTATATAAATTTGTCTTTTTACTAACAGTGGATTTTGAATAATATAAGCTATCTTGAATCAACCCAATAGCAGGTTCTCCATTGATTTTTAGATATACAAAAGATACCGGTTTTTTTGGGATGGAATCCAACAAATTGTTGCCAAGCGTATAATTTGTATGGTCTAGGTTAGCGAGACTCGCTATCGTTGGAAAAACATCTATTAGTTTTCCATTTTTATGAATTATTTCTGGGGTAACAAAATTTGGTGCGTGAATAAAAAACGGAACATGTTGCAACTGAATATTTAAATCATACTCTTTTGAGTAGTTTTTTGTTCTTTTCATGGCTGTATTATGATCTCCAAAGAAAGCAAAAATAGTATTTCGGTAATACCCTGCTTTTTTAGCTCTTTCTAAAAATTTACCAATATTAAAGTCTAAGTATCTCAAAGCGTTTAATTGAGCCACAGATTTAAACCCAGATTTTTCTAGTAGGTTTTTCTCAATTTCATTTTCATTTAAAGGTCTATAACTTTCTTTTTTATCAGGCACTGTATAAGGCATATGGTTAGATGCCGTTTGAATATATGCTACAAAAGGTTTATTTTTATTTGATAATTTTTCAAACTCTTTACTAGATTCTTTAAACAATTCAAAATCATCAATTCCCCAAACATCAGCTCTTTTTTCAGTTTTATAACTTCCTTCTTCAAATATTTTTAATCCTTTTATATTGGATTGAAAAACACTTCTAATATTTGCCCAATTTGCGCTTCCACCCAAAAAATATAATTTTTCATAACCCTTAAATTGATCAAAAATAATTCGTTGATCTTGAATTAATGGATTTCTTGATGCTGTTCTAATATTTTCAATATCTGGCAATCCTGTTACACTTGAAAAAACACTTGCTGCAGTTCCCGATTTATGAACATAAAAGTTTGGGAAACTGAGACTTTTCTCTATTATAGAATCCATTATTGGAGTACTTTTTATTGAATTTCCATAATAGCTCATTGGCTTTACACCAACAGATTCCATCATTACTATAACTACATTTGGTTTCTTTTTAAAAGTTGAATTAGAAATGAACTTTCTCTCAAATGATAATGAATCTTTTGGGAGATTTAAATAATCAGCAATTGCAGGATAATATGTTTTAAGTTTTTGCATATCAACTCCTTCACTTCTATAAGCAAAACTGTCGAAAAAGTATAAAATCGGATTTAAAGCAAACTGATTAACTGAGTTTTTTTTAGAGAAAAATGCTTGACTCCATCGCAACGGATAATGTGTTATGCTATTGTATATTCCGTAAGATAAAAGCAGAACAGTTCCAATAAAATAAGCTGCTTTTAATTTTTTTGAAATATTTTTTTTCTCAATCGAAAAAGATGTATATATGAATTTTGATAATTTATAAATAAGGAAACAAAGGATTAAAACCCCGAAAAAACCTTTGTAAATTGGATAACTCTCTATTAATACCTGACTAGAAATTTTAAAATTACTTAAAAAACGAAGAGAAGAAGCGTCCAAACGGATGCTTAAATAATCATAATATCCAAAATCAAAAATATAAAATATGGTCAGCGTTAAATATATAAAAATCAAATATAGGTTTGCCAAAATTTTAAAAAATGCTCTTTTAAAAAAATCATTATTAACGATGAGTACTATTATTACGAGAGGAAAAAATGCAATAATAGCTAGCTTAATATCAAAACGAATTCCTAACCAAAAAGCTTTTTGAACTTCTTTAGAAGAAACCGTCTCTAATTGTGCAAAAAAAGAATAAAAAATAACTCTATAGGAGAAACAATATATAAATAATAATAAAATATTTGTAAAAATATATTTAATATAGTTCGGAATTTTCTTTAGCATTATTAAAATTTTAAGTTTACAAATATATTTGTTTTATGATGATTAAAAATAAACTTTCGTTTTTAAAATGAAAAAGAAGAATAAAAAGTAGATTTTAAGTAAATTTGCAATTAACAAACCCGGAGAAAGATTATGAAAATATCATATAAATGGTTACAACAATTTTTGCAGATAGATTGGGAACCTGTTAAAACAGGAGAATTGCTAACTGATTTAGGTTTAGAGGTAGAAGGAATTGAAACTAAAGAATCTATAAAGGGAAGTTTGAAAGGTGTTGTTGTAGGTGAAGTTTTAACTTGTATTCAACATCCTAATGCAGACAGACTAAAAGTAACTACTGTAGATGTTGGTCTTTCAGAGACCGTTCAAATTGTTTGTGGTGCTCCTAATGTTGCTGTAGGTCAAAAAGTTCCTGTTGCTACAATTGGTACTTCTCTTTATGATGATAAAGGAGCTGCCTTTAAAATAAAAAAAGGAAAAATTAGAGGAGAAGAAAGTTATGGGATGATTTGTGCTGAAGACGAGTTAGGTTTGGGTAATAATCATGACGGAATTTTAGTTTTAGATAAAGTAATACCGATAGGAACAGCTGTCGCAGAAGTATTTAACATAGAAACTGATTTTGTATTTGAAATTGGTTTAACTCCAAATAGATCTGATGCAATGAGTCACTTTGGCGTTGCTAGAGATTTACGTGCTGGTTTAATGCAACAACATGTAAATTTAGAACTAATTTCACCTTCTGTAAGTGATTTTCATGTAGATGAAAGAACTCTTAGAATTGATGTAGAAGTTGATGACAGAGAGCAAGCACCAAGATATTGTGGCATTACTATTACTGATATAGAGGTTAAAGACTCTCCTCAATGGATTCAAAATAGATTAAAATCTATTGGCATAACTCCTAAAAATAACATTGTAGACATTACAAATTACGTTTTACATGAATTAGGGCAACCGTTGCATGCATTTGACGCCCAAAAAGTCAAAGGAAATAAAATTTTAGTAAAAACATTACAGCAGGGAACAAAATTTACAACTTTAGATGATATTGAAAGAGAATTATCCTCAGAAGATATTATGATTTGTGATGCAGATTCCAATCCACTTTGTATTGCTGGTGTTCTAGGTGGACTGAAATCTGGTGTGACAGAAAATACGACTTCAATCTTTCTTGAGAGTGCCTATTTTAATCCTGTTTCTATTCGCAAGACAGCTAAAAGACATGCTTTAAATACAGATGCTTCTTTCCGTTTTGAGCGTGGAATCGATATCAATAAGTCTAAGTACGCTTTAAAACGAGCAGCGCTGTTAATAGAAGAATATGCAGGAGGGAAAATGGGATCTGATATTTCAGATTTTTTCCCTGAAAAAATTGAAGATTTTCAAGTTTTTTTATCATATGAAAATGCATACGGTCTAATCGGACAAGAAATTCCAAAAGAAACTATAAAAAATATTTTAGCTTCTTTAGAAATTAAAATTAATAGTGAAACAGAGGGCGGTTTGGGCTTAACAATTCCTTCTTATAGAACAGATGTTCAGCGAGAAGCAGATATTATTGAAGAAATTTTAAGAGTTTATGGATACAATAATATAGAATTTTCTCACAAGCTAAATACCTCAATTTCTTTCGATTCTAACAAAGAAATAAAGATTGAAAATATTATTGCAAATCAACTTACTTCTATTGGTTTTAATGAAACCATGGCGAATTCTTTGACAAAGCCAGAATATGTCACTTTTTCAGAAAATTTAAATGAAGCTGCTACTGTAGAAATGTTAAATCCATTAAGTAATGATTTAAAAGCCATGCGTCAATCTTTATTGTTTGGTGGTTTAGAATCTATTGCTTACAATATCAATAGAAAAAACAGTTCCCTTCAATTTTATGAGTTTGGTAAAACCTATCATAGATACAATGAAAAATATGAGGAAAACAAACATTTAACCCTCTTTGTAACCGGAAATAGGACTAAAGAAAGTTGGAGTATTGATAACAAAGTCTTGGATTTCTTTTTTTTAAAAGGAATAATAACTTCTTTGTTAAGTAGACTAGGAATAGAAAAAGTAAAATCTTCACCCACAAAACAAGATATTTTTTCAGAAGGAGTTTCTTTTGGTTTAGGAAAAATGAAGTTAGTAGAATTCGGTGTTGTAAAACCCACTCTTTTAAAAGAATTTGGAATAAAACAGGAAGTTTTATTTGCAGACTTTAACTGGGATACTATTTTAAAATTAACAGGAAATCAGAAAATTAATGTAAGTGAATTACAAAAATTTCCGTCTGTGAAACGTGATTTAGCACTCTTATTAGACTCAAAAACAGCGTTTGATGAAGTGTACAATTTAGCATTTCAAACGGAAAGAAAATTATTAAAAGAAGTAGATTTATTTGATGTATATGAAGGTGATAAATTACCTGATGGAAAAAAATCATATGCGGTAAGTTTTTTATTACAAGATGAAACTAAAACTTTGGCAGACAAACAAATTGATAAAATAATGCAAAAACTTCGACAAGCATTCGAAAAGAATTTAGATGCAGTTTTGAGATAAATTCAAAAACTCCCAATTATATATAACTGAAAAAACCATCTGAATGTAGATGGTTTTTTAGTTGCTCTTTTTTATAAAATTATTTTTAAATAGCATGTTTGTGTGCTTTGTAAGAAGACCTAACCAAAGGACCACTTTCTACATACATAAAACCCATTTTTAAACCTAAAGTTTCGTATTTTTTAAATTGTTCAGGAGTGATAAATTCTTTAACTGGTAGATGCTTTTTAGTTGGCTGAAGGTACTGACCAATAGTTAAAACATCCAATCCAACTTCCTGTAAATCCTTCATGGTTTCAATGACTTCTTTTTCAGTTTCACCCAAACCAAGCATTAATCCAGTTTTGGTTCGCATTCCGTTTTCTTTTAAATATTTTAAAACTTGTAAACTTCTATCGTATTTGGCTTGAATTCGAACTTCACGTGTTAACCTTCTTACGGTTTCCATATTATGAGAAACGACTTCAGGGTGTACCGCTATAACTCTGTCAATTTGTTTTTTATTCCCTTGAAAATCAGGGATTAATGTTTCTAATGTTGTTTTTGGGTTTGTCCTTCGAATAGCCTCTACAGTTTCTGCCCAAATAATAGAGCCACCATCTTTCAAATCGTCTCTGTCTACCGAGGTAATTACAGCATGTTTTATGCTCATTAATTTTATAGAACGAGCCACTTTTTCAGGCTCATCCCATTCTACAGTTTCTGGTCTTCCTGTTTTGACTCCACAAAAACCACAAGAACGTGTACATATATTTCCTAGAATCATAAATGTTGCAGTCCCTTCACCCCAACATTCTCCCATGTTTGGGCAACTTCCACTTGTACAAATTGTATTTAATTTATACTTATCTACCAAGCTTCTTAATTCAGTATACTTCTTACCAACCGGTAACTTTACACGCAACCATTTGGGTTTTTTAGGTCTTTCAGCAACTATTACAGACTCTATCTCCATTTTTCTATCAAATTTATATGCAAATATACAAAGGAAAGTTTTAAATACTTGTTAAAAACCAAATGCTAAACACAATTAAAAAAACAATTCCAGCAATGCTTAAGATGCGAAGGTACATTCCTGGTTGATGTTCTTTTGGGGTATGTATTCCTGTAATTAATTTATAATTTAAAATGGCATAAAAAGGAGCTGTTAAGAAGGATAAGACAGTAGCGATCTTAACAAGTAAGCCCATATTGTCCATAAAATATTTTAAAATAAAAAATGTTCCAATAAATAAAAAGACAATCCAAAACCAATATCCAAATCTAAATTCTTTTTTCCATAACAACTTTGTCGTTCTATTCATTGTTCTTGGTGAAGCATCCATTGTTGTTATAGTGGTGCTGAACATTGTTGTAAATGCAGCAATAGCTATAAAAACATGAGAGAATTCACCAAGATTTTCTGTATATAAATGAATTAATTGTGAAGCAAAAACACCTCCTTTATTGGAGAATGTTTCTCCAGATTTGTACATTACCAATGCGCCCAAAAGGACAAAACAGATACCTAGACAAAGTGTGCCAATATACCCCACATTAAAATCAAAAATGGCCTCTTTTCGTTTTGTTTTAACCACTGAAATTTTATCTTTTTCAATAGACCAAATAGAATGCCATATAGAAACATCTAATGGAGCAGGCATCCAACCTAAAAAAGCAATTAAAAAAGTAATTTCAACCGCTCCTGAGGGAAGTATTTGTGTAACATCAAAAGTATATTTTGTATTGAATAAAGCTACACATACTGCAATAAAAGTACTAATCGATAAAATGACAATAATGTATTTCATTAAGTTGTCTAATAATTTGTATTTACCAACTATTAAAAAAAGGATGCTAAAGAATAATATTAGCGAAGACCATAAAACAAAATCATCTGTAATTCCAAAAAGTTGTGATGCTAATCCGGCAGTGACAATCGTTACAGCGGCTTGAATAGTAAACATTGTTGCAAAATTTACAATGTAATATGCAATTAAAACACCTTTACCCAATTTCAGGTACCCATCTAACAATGTTTCTCCTGTTGCAGAAGCATAGCGAGGGCCAAATTGAAAAAAAGGATATTTAAAAATATGAACGAATAACAATGCCCAAAGTAGGCCAAAACCAAATTCTGCACCAGCTCTTGTAGATTGAACTAGATGAGAAACCCCAATTGCTGCTCCGGCAAATAGCAATCCTGGACCTAATGAATGTAAGAAAGATTTTTTCATTTCCTTTTTAACTTTTTATTGAATGCATTGGGCCTTTGTATATTAAGATCTCTTAATAATTTCTGCTAATAATTTTTTAGCCCTCAATAATTTTACTTTTACATTGTTCATTGGCTCGTTGATTTGCTCGGAAATTTCTTTATAACTTAATTCTTGAAAATAACGTAATTGAATCACCTCTTGATATTTGGGCTTTAATTGCTTTATATCCGTTAAAAGTTTTGCTAAATTTTGTTCCGTAATAATTTTATCTTCAGGTGTAGGGTTTTCATCTATGACTAAATACACTTTCTCTTCCTGTTCTTTAGAGGTATTAGTGGCAATAGAAATACTTTTTTTGCGTAAGGAATCGATATGAACATTCTTTGAAATTGTAATCAACCAAGTTTTAAAAACATATTTTTCATCAAAAGTATCAATCTTACTAAAAGCTTTTGAAAATGTTTGTATTGCAATATCTTCTGCATCATTTTCACTTTTGGTTCTTTTTAATTGGTAATGATAAACATCACTCCAAAAAGTGTCTAATAAAAATCTAAATGCAGATTGATTTCCAATCTTAGCTTTTGAAATATTGACATCAAGTTTTGTTTGGCTTATTTCCAATGATTTGGTTTTGATGACAAATTAGTGATAAATATCGAAAAGTGAAAAATGAGAAGAGCAATTTCTAAAAAAGGTAAAAAATAAATGAGCCTAGGTTCATTTAATTTTTTTGTTGAAAATCCTATTACAATAAATTGTAGGGTATAGTAGAGTACAGTTAGAGATAAAATAATTTTCGAAGGGTAAAACATACATAATAAAATTGCAAGTAGATAAAATAGCAACTTAGAAATATAGAACATCCCTAAAAAAAATTTATGCTTTAGCTTGTAATGGTTTGCTGTAGAAATATGTCTCCTTTTTTGATGAAACCATTCTGTAAAACTTTTTGGAGCAATAGATTCTGTAAAACTATTTTTTGATAAAGAGATTGTTGTATTTTTTTTATTTGCAGCATCTTGTATGAATAAATCATCATCACCAGATTTAATATGTATGTGATTGATAAACCCCTTTACTTTAAAAAATTCAGATTTTTGATATGCTAAATTTCTACCAACAGCCATATAAGGAGACCCTATTTTAGAGAAGCTGAAGTACTGAATTGCAGTTAGTAAGGTTTCAAATCTGACAAGTAGGTTTATAAATGATTTTTCGATTTTGTATTTTCCATAACCTAAAACAATCGTTTTTTCTTTATGGAAATTTTGACTCATTTCATAAATCCAATTTTTGGAAACTGGTGAACAATCTGCATCAGTAAATAAGAGGTGTTCATTTTTTGCTGCTTTAATTCCTAGAGTAAGAGCATATTTTTTATTACCCCAGAAAGCTTCAATATTTTTTACAGTAATAATTTTAATTTTTGAGTATTTTTTTGCGAAGTATTTCATTACTTCTGCCGTTTTATCTGAAGAGGCATCGTTGATTAAAATTACTTCAAAGTCAGTATATTTTTGATCTAAAATAGTTGGAAGAAATTTTTCAAGATTTTCAGCTTCATTTTTTGCACAAATAATAATAGAAATAGGAAGAACAGTTGATTTTCTATTCTTTTTTTTGGTATGAAACAAAAAAGAAGAGAAGACGAGATAGTAGAGTATTTGAATTCCTGTAAATACTACAAAAGAGTAGAGGAGTACAGTTACTATCATCTAGAAAAGAGAATTAGTGATGTTTTGGTTCAATACAAGAATCAAATTGATCAGGAGATTTTCCACAAAAGCCACAAGATTCCCCTGTTTTGTTTAGCATCGGGTTTTGGCTAGCACAAGTTCCTGCAAATTCCCCGTCTTTTTTAGCCCATATTTTTATAGCAATTCCTGCAACTCCTATTGCCAATAAGCCTAAAGTAAGTAAAAGTAATTTCATAAAAGATAATTGAAGTTGTAAAGATACATTTATTATATGTTTTTTGAAATGCTTTTAAAGTCTTATTATACTTATTTCTAATAATAGTTCAACCCCAATTAATTAATTAATAACTTTGAGAAATTATGACTGAAAAAAAGATTAATAAAGTATCAATAGTTTTTAAACTATTTTTTCTTTTAGAGGTCTAATTTTTATATAATATATTTTAAATGAAAAAAAAACCATATATAAAACAATCATTTTCACATTTTCTTTTGTTATTTCTAATCATCTCCTGTAGCTCTTCAGGAACTGGAAATGAGGAAGAAATAGACGACACATCAGACCCTTCTCCATCTACAGAATACGATATTACATCGATTCTCTCTAAATTTGATGGAATAGATGCCGTATCATACTCCGTTTCTGGAAATACAGTAACTTTTACAACTACAGATTTACCAAATCATACAAGTCCTTATTGGGACACCTCTCATCCTTTGTATGAAGCTTATAATGGAACAAATTCTAATTGGAGACAGAATCCAAACTCAATTGGCGAGCAAAATATTACATTTAGAATGACGCTTCACCCTGCTGAAGCAACTAATAAAAGCGCCACTCCACTTGGTCCAATAGGAATTTCTAGGAATGGTGTTGTGTTTTTTAATCAATATGCAGGTCCAAATAATCAACCTTTAACGAATGAAATAAATTCTTTTGATCAATGGTTGGGACATCCTGCAGGAACACAGTATCATTATCATATAGAACCTTCTTTTTTAACTGATAATTTTGGTAAAGATGCATTTTTAGGTTTGCTTTCTGATGGATTTCCTGTATACGGGCCAGAGGAAAATGGAGGTACAATTATATCATCAAATTTAGATGATTATCATGGACATACTCATGAAACAGTGGATTTTCCTGATGGGATTTATCATTATCATATTACAGCTGATGCGCCCTATTTAAATGGAAACGGATTTTTTGGAACTGCAGGAACTATAACAAGATAGTTTTTTGAAGTTTTTTAAAATCAATATATTAACTTTTCTTTTTTTCTTTTCTTGTAATGATACGTGTCAAGAAAATGAAAAAACGATCTCAGTAGTTGAGATGAAGATCCCATCGATGGAAGTTGATAAATCTCACAATAATTTAATATTAAAAAATGGTATTTTATATTTTGAGGAAAAACAGTATTCTGGGATTGTAAATGAGTTTTATGATGGTAAAAAAATCAAATCAAAATCGGCCTATCATCAAGGAAAAAGACACGGTTTTTTTTGGGGGTGGTACAAAAATGGAATGCAATGGTTTCAGCGATCTTATACAAATGGATTAAAGTCAGGTATTCATAAAGGTTGGCATAAAAACGGATTACAAATGTTTGAATATCAATTTAACAATAAAGGTGTTTATAACGGAACAGTAAAAGATTGGTATTCTAATGGTATCTTAAGCAAACATTTTAATTTTGTAGAAGGAAAGGAGACTGGGAGTCAAAAAATGTGGGATTTATATGGCAAATTAAGAGCTAATTTTTACACTGTAAATGGAGAAAGACACGGTTTAATTGGATTGAAAAATTGCGTAAGTGTTATGCACAAACAAACTGAATAATTTAGTCATTCCTTTGAAGATAGCAACCTTATTATGAATTAAAAAAAATGAAGTTTAAATCCATACTATTATTTTTTATTCTCTGTGTTTCTTGTAAACGAGAAGCGAGCGTTGATAAAACAAAAACACTTCCTTTCTACAATTCAGAAGAATTTACTCCTGAATGGATTCATGAGAGTGCCGATGCATATTCAGAGATTCATACCATAGCTGATTTTGAGTTTACAAATCAAAATGGACAAAAAATAACGAATCAAAATTTTATTGGTAAAATATATATTGCTGATTTTTTCTTTACAACGTGCCCCAGTATTTGTCCGATTCTGGCCAAAAATATGGGTTCACTTCAGGAAATGTATAAAGAAGATGAAAATATTTTATTACTATCCCATTCAGTAATGCCTTGGATTGATTCTGTAAGTAAAATCAAAGAATATGCTTTAGAACAAAAAGTAATTGATACTAAATGGCATTTAGTTACTGGTGAAAGGGAGTCTATTTATAAGATAGCAAGAACCTCTTATTTTGCAGATGAAGATTTTAAAAAATCAAAAGATGAAAGTGAATTTATTCATACAGAAAACTTTGTTTTAGTTGATAAGAAAGGAAGGATTAGAGGTGTGTATAACGGGACATTAGCTCTAGATGTACAGCGATTAAAACGCCATATAGAAATATTAAAAAAAGAATTTTAAAAGTATCAATCAATAATATTTACCTCAATTTCTAAAGAAACTCTGAATTTACTTTTTACAGTTTTTTGTATTTTTTTTGCAAGTTCATAGATTTCCTTCCCAGATGCATGGTTGTAATTTACCAATACCAAGGCCTGTTTTTTATGAACACCAGCATCACCAAAACGTTTTCCTTTAAAACCACTTTGTTCTACCAACCAACCAGCAGGTATTTTAATTTCAGTATCAGAAACGGGGTAACTAGGGATGGTAGGAAATTCTTTTTGAAGTAATAAAAATTGACTTATTGGAATCACAGGATTCTTAAAAAAACTACCACTATTTCCAATTTTTGTAGGATCTGGAAGTTTTGATTTTCTAATTGAAATTACAGCATCCGAAATGTTCTTCAATGTAGGATGTGTAATTTTATTTGAAATTAATTCAGTTTCAATTGCCCCATAAGACGTATTTAGTGTATGATTTCTTTTGGTAAGTCTAAAACTTACTGAAGTCAGAATATATTTTCCTTTTGCTTCATTTTTAAAAATGGAATTTCGATATCCGAACTTGCATTCTTCATTTGAAAAATGCACTAATTTTCCTGTTTTAATAGCTAATCCTTCCACTTTTGTAATAGTGTCTTTTACTTCCACGCCATAAGCACCAATATTTTGAATAGGGCAGGTACCTACATTGCCAGGAATTAGCGAGAGATTTTCTATTCCTCCATAATTTTCAGAAATACACCATTGTACAAATTCATGCCAATTCTCTCCAGAATTAACTGTTAAATAAACAACGTCAGATGTCTCCTTATCAATTGATATTCCTTTAATATTAATATGTACAACTAATTTTTCAATTTCTTTTGTTAATAACATATTGCTTCCCCCAGAAATTAAAAAAACATCTTTTTCAATTTTTAAAAGTTGTTGAAGTTGATAGACTGAATCTACAGAAATAAAACGTTTGGCGTTTACAGCAATACCAAAAGTGTTATAAGTCTCAAGCGATATATTTTCTTTGATATTCAATTAACTATTGTATTTTTTTAAAGCTTGGGCTAATATCTCAACTGATTTCACTAAATCTTTTTTATTCAAAACGTACGCAATTCGAACTTGTTTTTTTCCTTCACCAGAGGTAGAATAAAACCCACTAGCAGGGGCAACCATGACGGTTTCATTATTGTAATTAAATTCTTCTAAAATCCATTGAGCAAAATGGTCTGTATCCTTTACAGGCAATTCTGCAATACAATAAAAAGCTCCTTTTGGGTTTACTACTTTTACTCCATTAATTTTTTGTAATTCAGTAATTAATGTATTTCTTCTTTCAACATATTCTTCTTTTACATCATCAAAATATTTTTGAGGTGTATCGAGAGCTGCTTCACTTGCCATTAAAGCATAAGTTGGCGGACTTAAACGTGCTTGAGCAAATTTAATGGCTGTTTTAATAAATGCATTATTTTTGGAAACAATACAACCTATCCTTGCGCCACACATACTATAACGTTTAGAAACGGAATCTATTATAATAGCATTCTGTTCTAAACCGTCTAGAGACATAATAGACCTGTGTTTTAAGTCATCATAGGTAAATTCTCTATAAACTTCATCGGCAATTAAAAATAAATCATGCTTTAAAACAATTTCTTTTAACTTTTGAATTTCTTCTGCTGAGTATAAGTATCCTGTTGGGTTTCCTGGATTACAAATTAATATTGCTTTTGTTTTTTTTGTGATGAGTTTCTCAAAATCTTGAATTTTAGGCAATGCAAAATGATCTTCAATTTTAGAAATTACAGGGACAACAGTAACACCAGAGGCAGATGAAAAACCATTATAATTAGCATAAAAAGGCTCTGGAATAATGATTTCATCTCCAGGATCTGTAATGCTACCAATTGTAAAAAGCAATGCTTCAGAACCACCTGTTGTAACCACAATATTATCCGAAGTTACTTCTATAGAATGTTTTTTATAATACTTTGCAAGCTTATTTCTGTATTTTTCTGAGCCTTCAGAACGTGCATAAGCCAATGTTTTTATCGTGTTTTTTTTTACAGCATCTAAAGCAACTTGGGGTGTTTTTATATCTGGTTGTCCAATATTTAAATGGAATACCTTGGTTCCTCTTTTTTTAGCATCTTCTGCATAAGGTACCAATTTTCTAATTGGTGATTCAGGCATTTTAAGCCCTTTTTTAGATATTGCTGGCATACTATTTTTATGTATTTAAGTAGGCTAATTTCCGAAATATATTTTATTTATATCACTTTATTAAAGAAACTTTAATGATTAAAAGTTAATAATATAAAAAATATGCTAAAAAATGAAAAATATAAGACGGCTATTGAAAAAATGATGCTATTTTAGAAATAAATGGGAAATAAGCGGGTAAATGTATGGTAATAGTTCTTGTTAAATAAATTTCAAAAAAGAGATAAAAAAATGCTTCTTATACATTGAGAAAACTCAAAATATGAATTTTGTTTTGAAAAGAGAGTGTAAATTATTTTTTTGAATCAGAAAGCATACTTTTTTCTTTCTGCAAAGAAATCGCTTTATTTACAATACCCTTTATTTTGATTACTTTTCGAGCATTTTTTGCATTTGAAAAAATGGTAATAGCTTTAGAAAAACCTCCAACTCTTTTGGTGTCGTATGAAACTTTAATTTCCCCTGTTTTTCCAGGCATAATTGGTTCCTCAGGTTTTTTTGGAACGGTACACCCACATGAAGATTGAATATTTTTTATAATTAAAGGTTGATCTCCAATATTTTTAAACACAAAAACTCTTGCACCGTCTGAGCCTTTGTCTACTTTTCCGTAATTAATAACTTCCTCCTCAAATTTAAATTCTTGGGCATTTAAAGAAAAAGTAATAAAAAAGATGACTAAAAATGTTTTAAAAGCTCTCATACCTTGTGTTTTATACTGTAAAATTACTATTAATAATTTGTTTTAAAAAATTCAACCGCTAATTTTCTCTACAAAAATAGATAATTGTATTTTTACCGTCGATATTTAAAAAATTATTACAGAGTATGACAATCCCATCTAAATATGATGCAAAGCAAGTAGAGGACAAATGGTATGAGTATTGGATGAAAAATAATTATTTTCATTCAACACCAGATGAAAGAGAGCCTTATACAATTGTAATTCCACCTCCAAATGTGACAGGAATATTGCATATGGGGCATATGCTAAATAACACAATACAAGATGTATTAATTAGACGTGCACGTTTATTAGGTAAAAATGCCTGTTGGGTTCCTGGAACTGATCATGCATCTATTGCAACTGAAGCTAAAGTTGTAGCCAAATTAAAAGAACAAGGAATTCATAAAAGTGATTTGACTCGTGAAGAATTTTTACAACATGCTTTTGAATGGAAAGATGAATACGGAGGAATTATTTTAGAACAATTAAAAAAGTTAGGAGCCTCTTGTGATTGGGAAAGAACAGCTTTTACTATGGATCCAGAGATGTCTGAGGCTGTAATTAAGGTTTTTGTAGATCTTTATAATAAAGGATTTATTTATCGAGGTTATAGAATGATAAACTGGGATCCTGAAGCTAAAACGACATTGTCTGATGAAGAAGTAATATACGAAGAAAGACAAGGTAATTTATATTATTTAGAATACAAAATAGAAAATTCTGAGGATACATTAACAATTGCTACCACAAGGCCAGAAACTATTTTTGGAGATACTGCAATTTGTATCAATCCAAACGATGAACGTTTTAGACATTTAAAAGGGAAAAAAGCAATTGTTCCAATTTGTGGAAGAGTAATTCCTATCATTGAAGATGAATATGTAGATATAGAATTTGGAACAGGTTGTTTAAAAGTAACTCCTGCTCATGATGAAAACGACAAGAATTTAGGAGAGAAGTACAAATTAGAGGTGATAGATATTTTTAATGATGATGCTTCTTTGAATTCTTTTGGATTACAGTATCAAGGAAAAGACAGGTTTGTTGTTCGCAAAGAGATTGTAAAAGAATTAGAAGAAAAAGGAATTTTATTAAAAACTGAAGTTCATACCAATAAGGTTGGTACTTCAGAAAGAACAAAAGCAGTCATAGAACCAAGATTGTCTGATCAATGGTTTTTAAAAATGGAAGAGCTCGCAAAACCAGCAATTGATGCTGTTTTAGGAGAGAATTCTGAGTTAAACTTGTATCCTAAGAAATTTAAAAATACCTATCGTCATTGGATGGAAAATATTAGAGATTGGAATATTTCTCGTCAACTTTGGTGGGGACACCAAATTCCTGCATTTTTCTATGGAGATGGAAAAGAAGATTTTGTAGTTGCAGAAACAATTTCAGCTGCATTAGTTATAGCAAAAGAAAAGACAGGAAATACGACTCTAACAATTTCAGATTTGAAACAAGATGAAGACGCTTTAGATACTTGGTTTTCTTCTTGGTTATGGCCAATGTCAGTTTTTGACGGAATTAGAAATCCAGAAAATGAAGAAATTACATACTATTATCCAACAAATGATTTAGTAACGGGACCCGATATTCTATTTTTTTGGGTGGCAAGAATGATCATCGCTGGATATGAATATAAAGATGAAAAACCTTTTCAAAATGTTTATTTAACAGGTTTGGTAAGAGATAAGCAAAGACGCAAAATGTCTAAATCATTAGGCAATTCTCCAGACGCTTTAAAGTTGATTGAAGATTATGGAGCAGACGGAGTTCGAGTTGGATTGTTGTTAAGTTCAGCAGCTGGAAATGATTTAATGTTTGACGAAGATTTATGCCAGCAGGGAAAGCAGTTTGCAAATAAAATATGGAATGCTTTTCGTTTGATAAAAGGATGGGAAGTTGATCAAAGTATCGGACAACCCGAAACTGCAAAAATTGGTTTGGCCTGGTATGAGGCTAAATTTCAAAAAGCACTTACTGAAATAGAAGATCATTTTTCTAAATATCGTTTATCTGATGCTTTAATGACAATCTACAAATTAATTATGGATGACTTTTCTTCCTGGTTATTAGAAATTGTAAAACCTGCGTATCAACAACCAATAGACACTAAAACATTTGAAGCCATACTTGAAGTTTTAGAAAATAACCTAAAAGTTTTACATCCATTCATGCCATTTTTAACAGAAGAAATATGGCAGTTTATAGCAAAGAGATCACCAGAAGAGGCATTGATAATTGCTAAGTATCCAGTTCAGAAAGAGTTTGATGCTAAAATTATTGCTGATTTTGATTTTGCTTCTGATGTAATCTCTGGTGTAAGAACAATCAGAAAAGATAAAAATATTCCTTTTAAAGAGGGGATAGAATTATTTGTAGTACAAAATGAAAATAGTAACGTGAAATTTAATGCTATTGTTCAAAAATTAACAAATAGTATCACCTTTAATACCGTTTCTAACAAAGTCGAAGGCGCGTCTTTTAGAGTGAAATCGAATGAATATTTTGTGCCAATTTCTACTGAGAATATAGATGTTGAAGCAGAAATAAAAAAATTAGAAGCAGAATTAAAGAGAGCAGAAGGTTTTTTATTTGGTATAAGAAAGAAGTTATCGAATGAACGATTCGTTTCCAATGCACCAGAGCAGGTAATTACCATAGAACGAAAAAAAGAAGCAGATACAAAAGCAAAAATTGAAACGATTAAAGGTAGTTTAAAGGCTCTTAAATAAGAAATCATTAAAAGGTCTGAGATATTTCATCTTATCGTAGCGATACACATCAACTATATAATTCCTTTTTTTACTTATAATTTTGATATCGATTTTCTAAAAGCTAAAGCAGCAATTAAACCAGTGAATGGAATTAATGTGAAAAATGTAAACAAATTTTTATATTCAGTAATTGTAGGATTTTCACCTAACATATATCCTGTAAATAATGACATAAATATATCTGGCGTAAATCCTACAACAGAGATAATTCCCACCAAAGTTCCAGTAAATTGAATAGGAGTTTTTGTTTCTTCAATAATTGCAAAATACAATCCTCTTAAAGAATAAGTTCCCAATGCCATAAAAATAAAAACTGTTATAGATATCAATATGGGTTGCTGGTTAAAGATTCCTAACCCTAAGATTAAAGAGGTTATCACTAAAACAGAAAAGGAAGGAGCAATTAATTTGGAAGGAATGAATTTATCAGCAATCCAACCAATGGTAATTGCTGCGAGCGGTCTTAAAAATTGAATAAAAACTGCAAAATAAGTAGCTTCCTCTATAGAATAATTCCAAACATCTTTTGCATATGTACCGAAAACTCCTGTGAGTTTATATGCACAATAGGCGCAAAAAATGATCATTGAATGAAAGATTACTTTTTTTTCTTTCATTAAAGAATATGCCTTGTTAAAATTAAATTTAAATTCTTCACCAGTTCTAGATTTATAATTTTCCTTTGGGATTACTTTCCAAACGAACAAAGCAACTATAAATACAATAAGAGTGATAGCGCCAATGATATACCGTAGCGTTTCAACTTTGTTTTCAAATGTTATTTCTGCTCCTTTTTGAGGAAAGAAAAAAGTCAAAATTCCTGCACCAGATAACGCTATAGTTGCAGCAAAAATTCCTCTTCCACCATCTAACAATCCAAATGATAAGCCTTGATTGTTTTTATTCCCCCATTGCCTTGTTCCTTTAATTAGAGCGGCCCAAAAGAATAAAATCGTAGACACCCCCCAAAAAGCGTATAGTAGTTTTAGCGTAAAAATAGAAGGAATTAATGCCATCCAAAAACCACCAACGGCTGTTAATAGTAATGAAATTGATAATAATTTTCTAGTTTCCCATTTATCAGCAATAAAACCACCAAAAAAATAGGAGAGTACAGCTGTAATTCCATACAAGGCTTGTGCTTCCCCAATTTCGGCGTCAGAAATAAGAAAAGCTTCTCTAATAATAGGTTTAAAAACCCGCATTAAAATAAATGGTAATAAAAAAATAGCTTCCCCAGCAATAATTAGGGCAAACATTGATGATACTTTATTTTTACTTTGCATTTGCCTAAGATAAGGCTTCTTTTAGAATTGTAATTGGATGTTTTGCAAGACGTTTTGTACCGTCAAAAATTTGATGTCTACAGCTTGTTCCTGATGCTGCAATTTCAGTATCAGGAGAACAATTTCTTATTTTTGGAAATAAAGTATCTTCACCAACTTGCATTGAAACTTTATAATGTTCTTTTTCATACCCAAAAGATCCCGCCATTCCACAACATCCTGTATTTAAAATACTCACCTTATAATTGGAAGGAATGTTTAAGATAGAGAAGGTTGCATGGGTTCCAGACAAGGCTTTTTGATGGCAATGTCCGTGAATCTTCAATGTCTTAGCTTCCGATGTAAAAAGAGAACGATCTATATGTCCTTTCTCTAATTCTTGTGATAAAAATTCTTCGAAAGTAAAACTATTTTTTGCTATTTTTTCTGCGGATACTTTGTCATCTGCTAAACGAAGATATTCATCTCTAAATCCTAAAATTGCAGAAGGTTCTATACCTATTAAAGGAGTTTCAGCAGTGACAATATCTCTAAAAATACCAATATTATTATTGCAAATTTCTTTTGCTTCTCTTAAAAATCCTTTAGAAATATGACTTCTACCACTTTCATCATGAGCAATCAATCTTACTTCATATCCTAATTTTTCTAACAAAATAACAGCATCTATTCCAATTTCAGAATCATAAAAATTAGTAAATTCATCATTAAATAAATAAACTGCTTTTCTTGATTTTTTAGGGTGATGTTTCTTGAACCAACTTTTTAACGTCTGATTTGCTAATTTAGGCACTGTACGCTCCACAGCAACCCCTAAAACTCTTTTAGCAAGGATTGAATTAGTGAAAAAGTTGGTAATTGTTGGGAAATAGCTACCTAGTTTATTGTATTTTGCATTGTTCGCAAATAATTTATTTCGAAAAGAATACCCGTTTGTTTCCTGATACTGATATAAAAACTCAGCTTTTAAAGTAGCTACATCAACATTACTTGGACACTCACTGGCACAAGCCTTACAGCTGAGACATAAATCAAAAACTTCTTTTAATTCTTTGTGGTCGAATTTATTTTGTTCCTCAGAATTGGTTAAAAACTCCCGTAATGTATTTGCTCTTGCTCGTGTAGTGTCTTTTTCGTTTTTTGTTGCTCTGTAACTCGGACACATGGTACCGCCAGCAGAAGCGGGTTTTCTACAATCTCCAGAACCATTACACTTCTCTGCTAATTTTAAAATACCTTCGCTATCAGAAAAATCTTGAATCGTATTTATTTTTGGTTCTTTCCTGTCTATTTCATAACGTAAATTTTGATCCATTGGAAAAGCATCCGTAATTTTTCCTTTGTTAAAAACGTTATTTGGATCAAAGACTTTTTTAATACGTCTTAATAACTGATAATTCTTTTCACCAATCATTAGCGGAATAAATTCTGCACGTACAATCCCATCTCCGTGTTCACCACTAAAAGAACCTTTGTATTTTTTAACCAATTCAGCCGTTTCAGTTGTTATTTTTCTAAACAGAACAACATCCTCTTTTTTCTTTAAGTTTAAAATTGGTCGTAAATGTAATTCTCCAGCTCCTGCATGTGCATAATACACTGCATTTTGCTGATATTTATCCATAATTTTAGTAAATTCTTCAATATAACTTGGTAAGTCTTCAAGAGCCACAGCGGTATCTTCTATACATGCTACAGCTTTTTTGTCTCCAACAATATTTCCTAACAAGCCTAAACCAGCTTTTCGTAAATAATGAACTTTTGCAATGTCTTCACCGTACACTTTTGGATGATGATATCCAAAGTTGTTTTTTTCTAAATCGGCAATTAAATTATTTGCTAGATTTTCTGCTTCCTCTATAGTGTTTGCTGAAACTTCTAACATTAAAATAGCTTCAGGATCACCTTGTAAGAAGAACCTGTTTTTTGCCTGTTCTCGGTTGTTTTTGGTACAATCTAAAATAGTTTTATCCATCAACTCACAATTGTATAAATTGTGTTTCATTGCTGTAACAGTAGCAATCAAGCTCTCATTAATACTGGTAAAATGAGAACAAACCATGATGCTTTTTTGAGGCGGTAAAGGGTCTAATTGCAGGGTTACAGCAGTAATGAAAGTAAGGGTTCCCTCGCTTCCAGATAGGAATTTTGCAAGGTTTATTGTAGGTGAATCTCCACCAAACAAATCTGAAGCTAAAAATTCATCAACAGCATAGCCTGTATTTCTTCTGTGAATAGCCTCTTTTGGAAACTGATCGTAAATTTCTTTTTGTACAGATTCTGAAATTAATTCTGAATAAATTGTTTTATAAATTTTCCCTTCTAGTGAGTCCTCTTTTGTTTTTTTAATGAATTCATCAGAAGTTATTTCTTTGAAAGTTGCTCTGCTTCCGTCACTTAGAATTGCATCAATTGCCAAAACTTTATCACGAGTAACTCCGTATTTTATTGAAGTACTTCCGGAAGAATTATTGCCAACCATACCACCAATCATACATCTGTTTGAGGTAGATGTATTCGGACCGAAAAATAAATGGTAAGGTTTTAAAAATACGTTTAAAGAATCTCTAACTATTCCTGGTTGTAACCTAATTGTTTTTGCCTGTTCATCAAAAGAAATAATGTTGGTGAAATGTTTGGAAACATCCACCACAATTCCGTCTCCTACACATTGTCCTGCAAGAGACGTGCCCGCAGTTCTTGGGATTAACGTAATCTTATTATTAGTAGCAAAATGAAGTAATGTTTGTAAATCTTTTTCATCTTTTGGAAAAGCAACCGCCAAAGGAATTTTTCTATACACAGAAGCATCTGTCGCATAGAGTGTTTTGTGAAGTTTATCAAAAAGAACATCACCTGTAAGTGAGTTGTGTAGGATTTCTAAAGTAGCATTATCGATCATTGTTAACAATATGGAAAAAGTAGAATCTCGTTACAAATATCCGAATAAAAAATAGTATTGCTTGTACAAAATGTGAGCGTAATTGATAATTTTATTAAATTATCAATTTTAAGCCTACTATTAGTAGAATTATTTAATTATTTCTTTTTGAAAAAACTATTTTCTAAAATTATCATTTAAATTTGAATCCATAAGATTTTAGAAGAAATATTATATTTGAATGGTCATAATTTGAATTAAAAAATTATCCTAAGAAAATAATAATCGACTAAAAATAGTTTGCCTCTTCAATAGAATATTTATCTTTGGATCAGATGAAAAAAGTAAAAATCATAGAATGTCCAAGAGATGCAATGCAAGGAATTAAATCGCATTTTATTTCTACAGAAAAAAAGGCATTGTATATAAACTCTTTATTAAAAGTTGGTTTTGATACCATTGATTTTGGAAGTTTTGTTTCACCAAAAGCAATTCCTCAAATGCGAGATACTGCAGCTGTTTTGGCACAATTAGAGCTGTCTAGAACTAAAAGTAAATTATTGGCAATTATTGCCAATGCAAGAGGCGCAGAGGATGCCTCTCAGTTTGAAGAAATTGATTATTTAGGCTACCCTTTTTCAATTTCAGAAAATTTTCAAATGCGTAATACTCACAAAACAATCAATGAATCTATAGCAACATTAGATACTATTTTAAACATCGCAGATAGATCAAAAAAAAAAGTGGTAGCTTATTTATCTATGGGTTTTGGAAATCCATATGGAGACCCTTGGAATGTAGAAATAGTTAGTGATTGGATAGAAAAATTATCAACAATGGGGGTTCAAACACTATCGTTATCAGATACTATTGGTAGTTCTAGTCCAGCAATAATTGAGTATTTGTTTTCTAATTTAATTTCAGCATATCCGAAAATTGAGTTTGGAGCACATTTGCACACAACCCCAAATACATGGTATGAAAAAGTAGCCGCTGCACACGAAGCAGGCTGTGTACGTTTTGACGGAGCAATTAAAGGGTATGGTGGTTGTCCAATGGCAAAAGATGAGTTGACGGGCAATATGCCCACTGAAAAATTATTGAGTTATTTTACAGCACAAAAAGTAGCAACAGGAATTAAACCCATGAGTTTTGAAAGTGCTTATAACAAAGCGTTAGAAGTTTTTTCTCAATCACATATATAATTAAATTTTAATTTAAAGAACAATCAAAAATGAAATTTATCAAATCTATTTTCTACCTATTATTTATTTCTTTTTTGTCATCTTGCTCAAAAGAGGATGGTAAAATAGACTTTACATTTTTACAACTGAATGATGTGTATGAAATAGCACCCATCCAAGGTGGAGCATATGGAGGCATGGCAAGGGTGGAAAGTGTTCATAAAGAATTGCTTAATGAAAATCCGAATACCATGCTTTTTTTGGCAGGTGATTTTTTGAATCCTTCTTTATTAGGATCCATAAAGGTTGATGGAGAAAGAGTTCGAGGGAAACAAATGGTTGAAGTCATGAACGCTATGAACTTCGATCTTGTGGCTTTTGGAAATCATGAATTTGATGTATCACAAAAAGACCTTCAAAATCGATTAAACGAAAGTAATTTTCCTTGGATCTCGGCCAACATAAAGTTAAAAACAGATCAAGGAACCCACCCTTTTTACAAAGAAAGAAATGGACAAAAAGAGTCCGTTGGAGAAACTTTTATAAAAGAATTTTCAGATGAAGATGGCACAAAAATAAAAATAGGCTTTGTAAGCGTTTGTATTCCTTCTAATCCAAAAGACTTTGTTGAATATGACAATATGTTTGAAAAAGTAAGTGCCTCTTATGATGCTATAAAAGATCATGTTGATGTTATTTTTGGATTGACTCATGTTACTCTTGCAGATGATAAAAAAATTGCAAAATTATTGCCAAATATTCCACTAATAATGGGAGGTCATGAACATACACATAGCAATGATTTTGTAGGAAACGTTCAAATTTCTAAGGCAGATGCCAATGCAAAAACAGTGTATATTCATAAAATATCGTACGATAAAAACACAAAAGCAACATCAGTTACATCAGAATTAAAAGAAATTAATGCCTCAATAAAAGTCGATGAAAGAGTAGGGGGCATTGTCAAAAAATGGCAAAGAATTTTAGTTGCTCAAATTAAAAATGTTATTCAATACCCAGATGAAGTTATTTTCGAAGCAAAAACACCTTTGGATGGAAGAGATACTCCTATTAGAAGTGTACAAACAAATTTGGGTCAAGTAATTACCAAAGCCATGTCTTTTGCTTTTAATGACAAAGTAGATTGTGCACTAGTAAATGGAGGTTCAATAAGAATTGATGATCAATTAAGCGGACCTGTTTCAGCAGTAGATATTTTTAGAGTATTGCCCTATGGAGGGGGAGTGTTAAAAGTAGGTATAAAAGGAAGGCTTTTAAAACGTGTTCTTAACTACGGAATTGCAGCTCAAGGAAAAGGTGCCTATTTACAACGTTTCAATGCATATAAAATTGACAATCAATGGATGATTAAAAATAAAGTATTGAACCTAAATAAAATTTACACAGTTGCTTTTTCAGATTACCTATTAAAAGGTCTTGACATTCCTTTTTTAACCACAAATAATAAAGATATTACTTCTGTTATCCCACCTAAAAATAATGATTTAGCCTTTGATATCAGAAAAGTAGTGATCAATTATTTAAAAACTTTATAATATAAAATATTGATTTTCAAATCAATATCATTTTAATCCTATTTTTATTTTTATTTATTCTAAATAAGCTTTGTGGATATTATTTTGTGTAGTATATTTGCACAAAATAAAACGTTATTTATAATTAATCTTAATAAAAATGAAAAAAGTAATTTTATCCTTAGCAGTATTTTCAACACTATTATTTTCTTGCTCAGATGACGATCTAGTTGTAGACGATTCAGTTGTAGTTGAAGCTCCAGACACCTACACATTCACCAGAGAAGGTGAGACCACAGTTAGTTTTGGAGGACAAACTGCAAGATTAGAGATGGCAGCATCTTTAATGGGACAACTAAATTCTGAAAACGTCTTAGCATCAGACCTTTTAACCATGTTTAATGACGGTACTGGTTTTGGTGATTCTACGCTAGATGATTCTGGAAAAAAATTAGGAAACAAAACGGCTGCTTACGGTGATGAATCTGTAGTAGAAGATATCAGAGGTTTTATAACTGAATATGCAGATGATGTATCTACAAGCTTTAGTACTGATGCGGCGGCGGGTGTTGCAGGATCTCATACTGGTGCTGGAGGAAGAACTGTTCGTATAAACGGAAAGGGAATGGAGCTAAACCAAGTATTTGCGAAGTCTCTTATCGGTGCTTTGGTAATGGATCAAGTGGCTTACGGGTACTTAAGTGCTAACAAAATTGGTGATGGCGTTGAGAACGTAGCATTAGAAGATGGTAAAAATTACACAAAAATGGAACATCATTTTGATGAAGGTTTTGGGTATGTGTACGGCCAAGAATCTGATATTACTGCAGCAGCATCTCCTGATGGATCTGGAGTATTATTTGCAAAATATCTAAAAAAGGTAAATGCTTCTGAAGAACCAGGTATTGCCACTGAAATTTACGATGCATTTAAAATGGGTAGAGCTGCTATTGTTGCTAATGACTCAGAAGTAAGAGATGCACAAGCTGAAATAGTAAAAACAAAAATGTCTAGAGTAATTCTTCACAAAGCTGCTTATTACCTCAGAGGTGCTGCCGAAGCGAAATCAGCAGCAGCTGTAGATTATGCTGATTATTTCCATGGTCTTTCTGAAGGATATGGATTTGTTTTGAGCCTACAGTTTACGTATGACCAAAATGGGGAAAGTTACTTTTCTCATGCTGAAGTAGACACAATGTTATCTGCTTTAGAAGCTGGAAATGGATTTTGGGATATAACTCCAGAAGAACTTAATGCAATGGCTGCTCAAATTGAAGCTAAATTATAAGTATCTATGATAGCTATTCTAACTCAATTATAGTATTTTTGCAGGAAGAAAAAATCATATTTTTTCTTCCTGTCTTTTTAATTCAAATTTAAGATATGTTTAAAAAATATATACTTTACATAAATCTATTATTCTTTCTATCTGTCTCTTTTTCTTGTACAGATTCTTCTCAATCAAATGAAAATTTAGTTGATAATTTTGATCGTCAATCATTGTTAATAAACATAACTGACAATATTATCTTACCTGCTTTTGAAGATTTTAGAGAAAAAATTGAAGTCCTAGACCAAAGTGTAAGTACATTCAGCAATGATCTAGATCTAGCCAGTTTAGAACAAGTTCAGTCTCACTGGATTGAAGCTTATAAAACTTGGCAATACATTGAGATGTTTAATTTAGGAAAAGCAGAAGAGATCTATTATATTCAAAAAATGAATACGTATCCAGCTACTATTTCAAAAATCGAAAATAATATTAGTACGGGTATCTATAATTTAGAGTCTAACAATAATAATTGGGTTGCTCAAGGGTTCCCCACCTTAGACTATTTATTATTTGGTATTGAAGATAATGTAACAAATACACTTTTATTCTACCAAAACAATGACAATATCGCTCATTTAGAATATTTAAAAGATGTAGTATCTCAAATGGTAAGTATTACTGAGGTAGTTCATCAAGATTGGATTTTAACAAGAGATATTTTTGTAAGTTCTTCAGATAATTCAGCGACTTCTAGTTTAAACACTCTTACAAATGATTTTATATATTATTTCGAAAAAGGTTTAAGAACGAATAAGTTTGGGATTCCTTCGGGCGTTTTTTCCGGAGACAACACCCGATCATCAAAAGTAGAGGCATACTACAACTCTAATGTATCTAAATTATTGTCATTAGAGGCACTAAAAGCTGTAAAAAACTTTTTTATTGGCCAGTCTTATACTTCTATTTCTTCAGGAAAATCCTTAAAAGATTATATAGAATATATGACAGAAGATTCAGTTCTAACAAGTGCTATTACAACCAAGTTTGATGAATCTAACGAATTGATCAATGATTTAAATGACAATTTTGTTAGCCAAATTAATACCGATAACAGTCGAATGATAGCTGTTTTTAATAAACTTCAAGAAGGAGTTATTTTATTAAAAACCGATATGTTGTCTGTTTTAAGTATTTCTGTAGATTATATTGATGCTGATGGAGATTAATCCTAAATATCAAATCTATACTACCTAAAACCAAGGTTCTCTATATTCATGAGAACCTTTTTTAAATATGAAAAAAACCATCAACACCTATTTTAAACGCCAAACGAATGCCGCTCCTTTAGCGGTGTTTAGAGTTTTCTTTGGTTTTTTAATGTGTGTTAGTATCATACGATTTTGGTCAAAAGGGTGGATTAATTCTCTTTATATTGAGCCTGAATTTCATTTTTCTTATTATGGTTTTGAATGGATTCAACCTCTAGGATCATTCACCTATGTTTTATTTGTTGTATGTGGTATTTCTGCATTGTTAGTTGCCCTTGGTTATAAGTATCGTTTGGCTATTTTAGTTTTCTTTTTAAGCTTTACGTATATTGAACTAATGGATAAAACCACCTATCTAAATCATTACTATTTTGTATCGGTTATTAGTTTTATGATGCTTTTTTTACCCTGTAATGCACAATTTTCTTTGGATGCTATTGTTAAAAAAAAATCGTATCAAAATATTCCTAATTGGACTATTGATAGTTTAAAGTTAATGCTGGGTATTGTATATTTCTATGCGGGTCTTACTAAAATAAATTCTGATTGGTTATTTAGAGCTATGCCTTTAAAACTGTGGTTAAAATCAAAATATGATTTACCTATTATTGGCCAAACAATTATGCAACAAGACTGGTTTCATTTTTTGATGAGCTGGGGAGGTATGTTATATGACCTTAGTATTCCTTTTTTACTGTTATACAAGAAAACTCGCTCTTTTGCTTTTGTTTTGGTAATTGGATTTCATATAGCAACCCGAATTTTGTTTCCGATCGGAATGTTTCCTTATATAATGATATTTTCAACCCTACTCTTTTTCGATTCAAACGTTCACAATCGCATACTTAAAATTTTTAGAAGAGTCTTAAAAGCTATTAAATTTAAAAGCCTAAATTTAAATACTAATCTTATACAAATTAATAACTACAGGGCTCATAAAAGACTTTATTTTGTAATCATATGCTTTCTTTTTTTACAACTAATTATTCCATGGAGATCTCTATTGTATCCAGGAGAATTATTTTGGAATGAACAAGGCTATCGTTTTTCATGGAGAGTGATGTTAATGGAAAAAGCTGGTTCTGCAAATTTTAAGATTGTAGATAGCATAACGAAGAAATATTTTTATGTTGATAATAATGATTTTTTAACCTCTGTTCAACAAAAACAAATGAGTTTTCAGCCTGATATGATTTTAGAATATGGGCATTATTTAGGCAATCATTTTAAAAGTCAAGGTCATAAAAATGTAGCTGTTTTTGTTGAAAGTTACGTATCTTTGAACGGTCGATTAAGCCAACAATTTATTGATCCAAATATCAACTTAATGGAACTTGAAGATACATTTAAACACAAACATTGGATTAACCCATTAAATGATGAAATTAAAGGCTTTTAAACTTCTTGTTTGTTTAATTTTATTCCCTACACTTTCCTACACTCAAGTAAGTGTTTTTGGAAAAGTTTATGATAAAGAATCCAATATTGGACTCCCTCAAGTGGAAATTTATAATGAATCAGGAGATTTATTAGGCAAGACTGATTCTAATGGTCTGTATAAATTTACATACTCAAAGCCTAAATTAACTCTTATTTATTTTAATTATGGTTTTATTCCCTTCAAAAAAAAGGTACTATTAAATGGATTGCAATTAGAGGATGTTGCGCTTGAGGAATCAACAGAACAATTATCTGAGGTGCAAATTTTAGCTGGTAAGCAAAAACTATTTTCAATAAAACGACTCAAAGATGTTGAGGGAACAGCTATTTATGCTGGTAAAAAAACAGAAGTAATTTTAGTTGATAATTTAATGGCCAACCTAGCAAGTAATAACGCACGTCAAATTTATAGTCAAATTGTGGGGCTAAATATATATCAAAATGATGACGCTGGTTTGCAATTGAATATAGGAGGAAGAGGCTTAGACCCTAATAGAACTTCAAATTTTAATACGCGTCAGAATAATTATGATATCAGTGCAGATGTTTTAGGATACCCTGAAAGTTATTATTCACCCCCTACAGAGTCATTGTCTGAAATTCAAGTAATTAGAGGTGCAGCATCGCTACAATATGGAACTCAGTTTGGAGGACTGGTTAACTTCAAAACAAAGTCACCTAATCCAATTAAACCTCTAGAGGTTGTCATTAGAAATACTTTTGGAAGCAATCAACTTTACACTAATTTTACAAGCTTCAGTGGAACAAGCAACAAGCTCAGTTATTATGCATACGTAAATTACAAAAAAGGGGACGGTTTTAGACCCAATTCTGAATTTGAATCCAAAAACATATTTTCTCACTTTAAATATGCTTTTTCTCCAGAAACAACACTAGCATTAGAAATAACTTATTTGGACTATTTGGCTAAGCAAGCAGGAGGGCTTAACGATAGAATGTTTACTTCTGATCCCTATCAAAGCGTTCGCTCAAGAAACTGGTTTAAAGTAAATTGGTTACTGTACAATGCAAAATTTACACATAGCTTTTCTGAACAAACTAAATTTAGTTTTAATTTTTTTGGACTCAATGCAAGCAGAGATGCAATTGGTTTTAGAACAAACCGTGTAGATCAAATAGACTCATTTGAAGAAAGAGATTTAATAAAAGGAGAATTCAGAAATTTTGGTTTTGAATCAAGAATATTACACGAATATAAACTTTTAGGAAAGAAATCTAAAGTTCTTTTAGGAACTAAATTTTATAAGGCTAATAATAGCAATAGTCAAGGACCGGGTTCTAATGGACCTGGACCAGATTTTAGCTTCAAAACAGAACAGTATCCAGACTATCAGTCGCAATCTGCATACGATTATCCAAACTTAAATACAGCCTTTTTTGGGGAACAAATTATCTATTTAAAAGAAAATTTATCGGTTACACCCGGGTTTAGAATTGAATACATTAAAACTGAGAGTGAAGGATATTATAAAAATATAAATTTAGATGCTGCTGGTAATCCATTATTAAATGAAACTATTTACAGCAATGATACCAGAAGAAGATCCTTTGTATTATTCGGTATTGGTTCAAGTTATAAGCCTTCTAAGTATTTAGAAGTATATAATAACATTTCACAAAACTATCGTTCTGTGACTTTTGCAGATATTAGTATCGTAAACCCTGCATTTGTCATTAATCCTGATATTACTGATGAGAAAGGATATAATTTAGACATAGGAGTTCGGGGTGTTTTCAAAAAAATAGTCTCTTACGATTTAAGTGCTTTTATGCTGTATTACAATGATCGAATTGGTTTTGTACAAAAAGTTTTTCAAGACGGTAATGTTAAGTCAGAACGTGGAAATGTTGGAAATGCAGTTATTTATGGCCTCGAAACTTTAGTTGATTTTAATCTTATAAAATTATTTGATGTCGACTATGATTATGCAGCTTCCCTTTTTCTAAACACCTCATTTATTGACTCTAACTATAAATCTTCTTCTATAAATGGAATTACAGGTAAAAAGGTTGAATTTGTTCCTAGAATAAATTTAAAATCAGGGCTTAAATTATCGTATAAAGATTTCACTTCAAGTATTCAATACACCTATATGTCTGAACAGTTTACCGACGCTTCTAATTCTGTTAAAAGCAATTTGAGTGGTGTTATTGGAATTATCCCTTCTTATGATGTTCTAGATTTTGCGTTTTCTTATAAGTATGAAAACTTTAAAATTGAATCAGGGATCAATAATTTACTTGATACTTCTTATTTTACTCGTCGTGCTACCGGTTACCCTGGACCAGGAATTATACCCTCTCCACCAAGAAATTGGTATGTTACTTTAGAATTTAAATTCTAACATTTAATTAATAGCGTTAACTCAATAAATAGTTGTAAATTTGTTCGCAATTATATTATAATTGCAACATGACAGCACACAACAACAAAATTTTAGGAGAAGGTTTAACATATGATGATGTTTTATTAGTACCCGCTTTTTCAGATGTACTTCCAAGAGAAGTGAACATTCAAACAAAATTTACTAGAAATATCACCATAAACGTTCCAATAGCCTCAGCAGCAATGGATACGGTTACAGAATCTGCTTTGGCAATTGCAATGGCTAGAGAAGGAGGAATAGGTGTTTTGCATAAGAACATGACTATTGAGCAACAAGCGCATCAAGTAAGAAGGGTTAAACGTGCAGAATCCGGTATGATTCTTGATCCAGTTACTTTACCATTAACAGCAACTGTTATAGATGCAAAAGCAAATATGAAAGAGCATCGTATTGGAGGAATCCCTGTCATAGATGAAAATGGAATTTTAAAAGGAATTGTAACCAATAGAGACTTGCGTTTTGAACATGATAATCAAAGACCCATTGTAGAGGTAATGACAAGTGTCAATTTAATTACAGCTGCAGTTGGTACTTCTTTAAAAGATGCTGAAAAAATTCTTCAGAAAAATAAAATTGAAAAATTATTAATTGTTGATCAAGACTACAAGCTAAAAGGGTTAATTACCTTTCGAGACATTACGAAAGTGACTCAAAAACCAATCGCAAACAAAGATTCTTTCGGTAGGTTAAGAGTTGCTGCGGCTCTTGGTGTTACTGCTGATGCTGTTGTTAGAGCAGAAGCTCTTGTTAATGCTGGTGTAGATGCTGTAATTATAGATACCGCTCATGGTCATACTAAAGGAGTTGTGACTGTTTTAAAAGAAGTGAAAGCAAAATTTCCAAATTTAGAGGTTGTGGTTGGTAATATTGCAACAGCAGCAGCAGCTAAATACTTGGTTGAAGCTGGCGCAGATGCTGTAAAAGTAGGAATTGGCCCTGGCTCTATTTGTACAACAAGAATTGTTGCAGGTGTTGGTTCTCCTCAGTTTTCAGCAGTTTTGGAAGTAGCAGCAGCGATCAAAGGAAGTGGTGTTCCCGTAATTGCAGACGGTGGAATTCGCTATACAGGAGACATCCCTAAAGCAATTGCTGCGGGTGCAGATGCTGTTATGCTTGGTTCTTTACTTGCTGGAACAAAAGAATCCCCGGGAGAAACAATTATCTATGAAGGAAGAAAATTTAAATCTTACAGAGGAATGGGTTCTGTAGAAGCCATGAAGCAAGGTTCTAAAGATAGATATTTTCAAGATGTAGAAGCAGATATTAAAAAATTAGTGCCAGAAGGTATTGTAGGACGTGTTCCTTACAAAGGAGATTTAGATGAAAGTATTCATCAATTCATAGGTGGTTTAAGAGCAGGAATGGGCTATTGTGGAGCCAAAGACATAGCAACATTAAAGGAAACAGGGCAGTTTGTAAGAATTACCACTAGTGGAATTAATGAAAGCCATCCCCATGATGTAGCAATTACTAAAGAAGCTCCTAACTATAGTAGAAGATAGTCCTATTTTTAAATGACAAAAAATATACCGATTGATTTTCATCGGTATATTTTTGTTTATAGATGGCACTCATTTACTGTAAGTCAATTTTTGAATTACTTCCTTCAAATAAATGGATGTAGTCTTTTATTTCAAACACCTTATTTCTAAAATGTGATGTTCTATTTTTAGCTTGACTTTGTCTGGTAATACTTCTAGCAAAACGTCTAATTTCATTTTTGTTTGTTAGAATAATTCCAGGAACTGAAACACTTTTTCCAGTTTCATCTTTGGCAACCATCGTAAAATAAGATGAATTACAATGTTTTTTCTCTCCGGTTCTAATATTTTCAGATTCTACTCTTAAGCCCACAACCATAGAGGTTCTTCCTGTAAAATTAATGGAAGCTTTCATGGTTACGAGTTCTCCAACCTCAATAGGGTGTAAAAAATCAACTTTGTTTACAGAAGCTGTTACACAGTAGTTTCCAGAATGTTTGGAAGCACAAGCAAATGCAATTTGGTCCATTAAATTTAGAATATGACCTCCGTGAATTTTTCCGCTAAAATTAGAGTTGGACGGGAGCATTAACTCAGTAATCGATATTTGTGAGTCTTTGATGTATTTCATTATATTTTAAAACAAGTTTTATTATAAAATTAATTTAATAATATTTTTAGTGTACTTCACTACTTTTTTTTGTAGTTTTAGATGTCAAAATTAAGCATTATTATTATTATTTTAACTCTACGATTATGAAAAAACACTACTTTTTTAAAGTATTATTACTGATGATTCCAATTTCAGCAATTTCTTTAATGTCTTATTCTGGAGGAATAACAGGAGCATATTCTGGTTCTCCTGGTGATGGAGGTTCTTCTTGTACAGCTTGTCATTCTGGTAGTGCAAACCTTGGAGCTTCCGCATCAATTACAACAAATATACCCTCAGATGGTTATGAATTAAATACTGACTATACCATAACAGTTAATTCAACTTCATCTTCTTCAAAATTAGGGTTTCAGCTAACTGCAGAAAACGGATCTAACACAAAAGTTGGTTCTTTTATTGCTGGTTCTGGAACCAGAGTCAGCGGACAAAGAATTACACAATCTACTCCTTCAACTTCCGGAGATTGGTCTTTTACCTGGAAATCGCCAGCAACAAACGAAGGAAATGTTACTTTCTATACAGCAGTTAATGCTACAAATGGCAATGGAGGGATTTCTGGAGATCAAGTAGTTCTTGCGAATAAGTCTGTTGGAGTTTTAGGTATTTCAGAAGCAAAACGTTTACATTTTGAGATGTTTCCAAATCCAGCCTCAGAAAACCTAACCATTCAATTACCTTCTGGTTCAAAAAACGCATCAGTAGTCTTTTATGATTATATTGGTAGAATGGCTTTAACGCAAAAAGTATCGCAAACAAACAATCAAATAAACGTACAAAAATTAAGTTCTGGTGTTTATATTATAAAAGTACTTGCTGATGGTAAAATAGGAACTCAGAAATTTGTTAAAAAATAACTATTATCTCAATTTTTTAATTTAAAATTTAAAAAACCGATTGTAGCAATTCAATCGGTTTTATATTTACCTTTTTTAAAGTAAATTTGTAGCGTTATAAAAAATTAAAAAATGAATTACATTTTATTTGATGGTGATGTTAGAAATTCACTCCTACCTTTTACTTATACCAGACCTGTAGCAGATATTCGTGTTGGAATTTTAACCATCAGAGAAAAATGGGAAAAATATTTAGGCTTAACCACTACAACTATTACAGAGGAGTATTTAGAAGAAAAATACCCAATGGTAGAACTAGCAGAGAATGTTTTAATCAATGCTTCGTTTTGTCCGACCAAAAGCCTGGTTGAAAAAGTGAAAAACTTGTCAAAAAATGAAGCTATTTTTAAAGGTGAAGATGTCATTGCTTTTTTTACATCAGACTCTCAAGAAGAAGTAAATTTTGATGATTATAGGCAAATTGAGTTTGATGAAGCGCTTCTTCAAATAAAAAATACTTGGGATATTTTTTCATTAAATGACAAAGCTATTCAAGAGGATTTCGACTTAATTACCGAAGGAAGAAAGTCACAACCAATACCTGAGGGAACAAGATATCTCCGCAAAGAGAATATTTTTATTGAAGAGGGTGCAGAAATTATTTTTGCCACTCTAAATGCTTCTAAAGGGCCAATTTATATAGGAAAAGACACCGAAATAATGGAAGGTTCCGTTGTAAGAGGCCCTTTTGCAATGTGTGAACATTCGGTATTAAAATTAAATACTAAAATTTATGGAGCAACTACATTAGGCCCTTATTGCAAAGTTGGAGGAGAGGTGAATAATTCAGTATTGATGGGATATTCTAATAAAGGGCATGATGGTTTTTTAGGAAACTCTGTTTTGGGCGAATGGTGTAATCTAGGCGCAGATACGAATAATTCGAATCTTAAAAATAATTATACAGAAGTAAAATTATGGGACTATGAAACCGGACGTTTTGCTAAAACCGGATTGCAATTTTGTGGTCTAATGATGGGAGATCATTCTAAATGTGGCATTAATACCATGTTTAATACAGGAACTGTAATTGGAGTTAGTGCTAATGTTTTCGGAAGTGGTTTTCCTAGAAATTTTATTCCGTCTTATAGTTGGGGAGGGGCTTCAGGATTTACAGAATATAAAACGAATAAAGTTTTCGAAGTTGCTGAGGTTGTAATGCAACGTAGGAATTTAGTTTTTGATGATAAAGATCAAAAAATTTTAACTCACGTTTTTGAAGAAACAAAAAAATACAGAAATTATTAAACGATTTTGTGTTAATAAGCATCAATATCTATAATAAATCGTATCGGTCTAAAATCGCTAACAGCTTCAAAAGTATTTTTAATTTTTTGAAGTTGTTTTTTTGTGCTAATTAAACTTTGCTTAGGAGGAATCTTAATCACTATATTTTTAATATACTGGTTTCTAATTCTGGAGACTGCTGGAGCAGTTGGGCCTAAAACATACTCTCCAAAAGAGTTTTGCAATGCTTTTGTCAACCAATTAACACCAGTATCAACTCTGTTATAGTCTTTGTGCTTTAAAGTGATTTTTATCAATCGATAATAAGGAGGGTACTTATATTGCCATCTTTCTTGTAACTGTTCTTTATACATTTCTCCAAAATTAGTTGTTGAAACTTGTTGCAATATTTGATGATAAGGATTGTATGTTTGAATGGCTACATTACCCTGTTTTTTACTTCTTCCAGCTCTCCCTGAAACTTGAACCATCATCTGATATGCGCGCTCATGTGCTCTAAAATCTGGAAAATTTAACATGGTGTCTGCATTTAGAATCCCTACCAAAGAAACATTGTCAAAATCCAAACCCTTAGAAAGCATTTGTGTTCCTACTAAAACATCTATTTCTCTTGCTTCAAAAGCACCAATTATTTTCTGATAGCCATGTTTCCCTCGCGTTGTATCTAAATCCATCCTTCCAATTTTATAATCTGGAAACAATTCTTTTAATTCCAACTCAATTTGTTCGGTTCCAAAACCTTTATTGTCAAGAGCATTACTTCCACAAGCACCACAATTGTTTGGCATTGGTCTTTGATAATTGCAATAATGGCAACGTAATTCATGCTTGAATTTATGATACGTTAAACTCACATCACAATTGGGGCATTGAGGAGATACACCACATGTTTTGCACTCTACAACGGGTGAGAACCCTCGTCTATTTTGAAATAAAATGACTTGTTCTTTTTCATTTAAAGCTTCTTGAATACATTTTAATAATCTGTCAGAAAAATGACCTTTCATCTCTTTTTTTCGATGCTTTTCTTTCACATCAATCAATTCGATTTTTGGCAATAAAACATTTCCGAAACGTCTATTTAATTCAACAAAACCATATTTATTTTGTTGTGCATTGAAATAGCTTTCTAAAGAGGGTGTTGCAGAACCTAACAAAACTTTTGCATGATGAATTTTTGCTAAAACAATAGCAGCATCACGGGCATTGTATCTTGGTGATGGCTCAAACTGCTTATAGGACGTCTCATGTTCTTCATCAACGACTATCAATCCCAGGTTTGAAAAGGGTAAAAATATCGAAGATCTTGCGCCTAAAATTATTTTTGCTTTTGTTTTATTTTCCAATACGTTATTCCAAACTTCTACGCGTTCATTCATCGTATACTTAGAATGGAAAACAGAAATTTGGTCTCCAAAATAAAACTGTAATCGTGTTATTATTTGTGTGGTTAAAGCAATTTCAGGTAACAAAAAAAGGACTTGTTTTCCTTTGTCTAAGACCTCTTGAATTAACTTTGTATAGACTTCAGTCTTACCAGAACTGGTAATTCCATGAAGTAGCGTTACTTCTTTTTTTGTGAAGCTTTCTCTAATTTCGGTAAGTGCTTTTTCTTGAAATTCATTCAATACTTTTAAAGAATTGGTATCCCCTTTAAATTGAATTCTATCTGTTTGAATGTGATAAAATTCGAAGATATTTTTGTCAACCAACGATTTTATAATACTTGAAGAAACATTCGCCTTATCTTCTAAACTTTTTACTTTTATAGGTTTATTTCCTGTTGACAATTGAAAAAAACTTAAAACTGCTTCTCGTTGCTTTTTAGCCCTTGATAGTTGTTCTAATAATTTTTCTAAAGAGTCATCTGAATTATAATCTGGGTGTAATCGAACATATTTTACCAATTTTGGTTTGTATTGCTCGTAAATTTCTTCTTTAATTGTAATTGCAGATTTTTTTAATAGTTCATTTACAATTGGCATTACTTTTTTCTTTCCTAAAATATCTGCAACTTGATGAATTGTTAAATGCGACTGATGTTCTAAGGCTTCGAAAATTAAAAACTCATCATCCGTTAAAATAGTAGTGTCTATGAATGATTGATTTTTATTGATAATAGTTTCACTTTCTAACAAAAAAGCGGAAGGTAAAGAAGCTCTATATACATCCCCTAAAGAACACATATAATAATTAGAAAGCCATTGCCAGTGCTGTAATTGTTGCTCATTAACCAAAGGAGTTTCGTCTAAAATTTGATGAATTTCTTTAGCTTCATACAAAGTTGGCTTTGTTTGATGTTTATTCAAAACCAACGCAGAGTATATTTTAGATTTTCCGAAAGATACTGCAACGCGCATTCCTTTTCGTAGGAAATTTGCTTCGTCTTCAGTTACAGAATATGTAAATGTTTTCTGAATAGGAATGGGTAATATGACATCTATAAAATGAAGCAATCAGTTTATCTTTTGGTGATTATTAGAACAGTAGTTGTAGAAACCTAAATTTTCAAGATTTTTATTGGGATTTATATTTGTTTTAATTTAGAATGAAAGTATAAAACCAAAACTACATAAAAATCAGTATACTTTTTTTGATAAAAATAAAAAGTTCTAATTTTTATTGAAGAACTTTGATCAAAATTACCAGGTATTGATGTAAAATGTTCTGTAATTAAAAAGACTATTTATTTGTAGTAACATGTCTGAAAAAAAAGCCTCCAGTATTGGAGGCTTTTTTTAGGCTAATTTTTTAGCATTTTTTACGTTCTGTTTCGTCAGCGCTAAATCGATAACTTCTTTCATGTCAGTTACATAATGAAAACTCAAGCCTTTTAAGTAGCTTTCTTTAATTTCTAAAATATCTTTTTCATTGTCTTTACACAAAATAATTTCTTTGATATTGGCTCTTTTAGCAGCCAATATTTTTTCTTTAATTCCACCAACCGGTAATACTTTTCCTCGCAACGTTATTTCACCAGTCATGGCTAATTTATTTTTAACTTTTCTTTGTGTATAAGAAGAAATTAAAGAAGTTAACATGGTAATACCTGCACTTGGTCCATCTTTTGGAGTTGCACCTTCAGGAACGTGAATGTGCACATTATACTTTTCTATAATTTCGGGTTTAATTCCAAAACTTTCTGCATTTGATTTTATGTATTGCAATGCAATTGTTGCAGATTCTTTCATAACAGTTCCTAAATTCCCTGTAATAGATAGTATTCCTTTTCCTTTAGAAAGAATAGATTCTATAAATAAGATATCACCTCCAACACTGGTCCATGCTAAACCTGTAACGACTCCTGCAACATTATTGTTCTCAAACTTATCTCTGTTTCTTGGGGTTCCTAAAATTTCTTCTACTTTTTTTGATGACAAAGCAATAGTATATGCTTCCTCTAAGGCAATAGATTTTGCTGCAAAGCGAACCACTTTTGCAATTTTCTTTTCCAAACCACGAACACCAGATTCACGTGTATAGCCCTCTACAATCTGTTCAATTTGTTTTTTACCTAACTTGAGATGTTTGGAAGATAAACCGTGTTCTTTTAATTGTTTTGGTAATAAGTGTCTTTTGGCGATTTCAATTTTTTCTTCAATGGTATATCCTGTAACATTGATAATTTCCATCCGATCACGTAAAGCCCAGGGAATTTGACCTAAATTATTTGCTGTTGCAATAAAAAGCACTTTAGATAAATCGTACCCAACTTCTAAATAATTGTCGTAAAAAGCTTCGTTTTGTTCAGGGTCTAATACTTCTAACATTGCAGAAGAGGGATCACCTTGATTGCTTTGACTTAGTTTATCAATTTCATCCAATACGAATACAGGATTTGAAGTCCCAGACTTTTTTAAGTTCTGAATTAATCGTCCGGGCATAGCACCAATATAAGTTTTTCTATGTCCTCTTATTTCTGCTTCATCACGCAAACCACCCAAAGACATTCTAACATATTTACGCCCTAAAGCTTCTGCAACAGATTTTCCTAATGAGGTTTTACCAACTCCAGGAGGTCCATATAAACAGATAATTGGAGATTTCATATCACCTCTCAGTTTTAAAACGGCTAAATGTTCTATAATTCTATCTTTTACCTTTTCCAAACCAAAATGATCTCTATCTAAAACTTTAGTTGCGTTTTTTAAATCAAACTTATCTTCTGAATAAATTCCCCAAGGTAATTCTAGTAGCAATTCTAAATAACTTCTTTGAACTCCGAATTCTGCAGCCTGTGGATTCATCCTTTTTAGTCGATTTAGCTCTTTTTCAAAAGTTTCACCAACTTCTTTTGTCCACTTTTTAGTTTTTGCTTGTCGACGCATTTCCTCTAATTCTTGGTCATTAGAAGCGCCACCCAATTCTTCTTGAATTGTTTTTAACTGTTGGTGCAAATAATATTCGCGTTGTTGTTGGTCTAAATCTTCGCGAGTTTTAGACTGAATATCGTTGCGTAATTGGAGTTTTTGAAGTTCTTTATTTAAATTTTTTAATGCCAATAAAGCACGTTCTTTTAGATTGTCTTTCTCTAAAATTACCTGTTTTTGAGTCACTGACAAATCCATATTTGATGAAATGAAATTCACTAAAAAAGAATTGGATTGTATGTTTTTAATAGCAAAAGAAGCTTCAGAAGGTAACATTGGGTTTTCTTTAATAACCTCTAATGCTTGTTCTTTTATAGACTCTATGATTGCAACAAATTCTTTTTTATCATCAACTTCTTTATCTTCAATAGCTTCTTTTACAGTTGCCTTTAAATAGGGTTTGTCTTGAATGATAGTATCAATTTCAAATCGTTTTTTCCCTTGAATAATTATTGTTGTATTCCCGTCAGGCATTTTTAAAACACGTAAAATTTGTGCAACAACTCCAGTTGTATGAATATCCTTTAAACCAGGTTTTTCAACTTCTTCATTTTTCTGTGCAACAACTCCAATAACCTTATCTCCTTTATTCGCTTCTTTTATCAATTGAATAGATTGATCTCTTCCGGCAGTTATAGGAATCACCACTCCTGGAAATAAGACTGTATTTTTTAAAGGTAAAATGGGTAAAATTTCAGGAACACTTTCTTTATTAATAATCTCCTCATCTTCGGGTGTCATTAAAGGAATAAGCTCTGAATCTTCATTTAAAAGACTATGAAGCGACATGTTGTCTATATGCATTATTTTTGGTTTGCTCATTGGTTATAACTCTGTCATACTGACATTTGATTTCTTAAAGTAGAAAATAAATATCATTTATATTTTTACAATTTATTGACAATCAGTATTTTAAAAATACTTTGTTATGTTGTCACTTAATAAAAATCAATTGTTGTGCCAAGATGAACATTCGTTTTTATTTTTATTAAAAAAATAATTCGAATAAAGGGTTCCAATTCAATACATCTGATAAAGAGTTGTAACGATTCGTCCTTTTGTGTTCTCTGGAGTAATTGATAGTAATTGTTTTTCTTTTACTATTTTTAAATTAAAAGGAGGTAATAATACATTTATACCACTTTTATTTTTAAGCCTAATTCCTTGTCCTGATATAATGTTTTTATTTGGTTTGAAATCTTCATTAGGTAGGTGTTCAGTTAAAATAACATATTTAAAAGCATTTAGCTTGCTCACTATATTTTGAACTTCTTCGTTCGATAAATGTTGCAATACTTGTCTAATCAATGCGCAATCAGCAGAGGGCAATACGTCTTCAGCAATATCCAAACAACGAAATTCTAAATTTTTATCTTTAAATACATCTTTATGATGAGTTATAAGGTCTTTTACAATATCTACCGCAATATATTTTTTTGTATACTTTACCAAATCTTTTCCCACATTAAAATCACCACAACCTAAATCACAAACTACAATAGAATTTTTAAATGAACTTAAAAATGAGGTTACAACATTGATATACGGATCTATTATTTTTGGGTCATGCGAACCTATACCAGAGTAAAAATGAGTTTTATTACTACCCCAAAGATTCTTTTCATACACTTGTTCCATTGCATCTTTGGTAGGCCAAGGTCTTTTTTCTTTTTTTTTCATTTCAAATTCAGACTTTTATCAGTATTCGCTTATATCTATATTATTAGTATCCATATGTGGTAGTGTAATAATAGCCATACTATTAGAATTTATATACGTCACTTTTTTTCACCATTTTTGCAATTGAAAAAATTTAACAGATGTCAGGTATCAATATTAGTAATATAATTTATAAAGGTTGGAAAAAATCAATTGAAATTTCAAATTCAGAGATTAAAATTATAGTTGTTCCTGAAACTGGAAGAATTCTTTTTTACGGTTTTGTAGAAGGTGAAAATATATTTTATGAAAACAAAGAACTAGAAGGTATTGTATTTTCTAATGGAGAATATTTTAAAAAAGAGGCTAAAATTTTAGCTCCAGATGTCGGGGGCAACAGAGTTTTACCCTGTTCTGAGGAGTATTTCCATCTTTTGACAGGAAGTAGACATGTTCCAGATCCTTTTATCAATGCTAGTTCTTATAAAGTTTCTAGTTTAAAAAACGGAGTTATTTTAGAAAGTCCTATCAGTAAGTTATTGGGGATACAAATAAAAAGAACCATTACAATTTCTGAAAAGGGAACCGGGGTTAAAATTGAACAAGAATTGATAAAAAAAGTAGCTGCACAAAATCAGAAAATAGAAAAAATACCCCTAACAATATGGAGTTTGTCAAAAATTAAAACACCGAATACAAGTTATTTGTCAATGCAAGAAAACAGTATTTTTAAAAATGGTTTTTTGATTCCTGAATGGGCAGATGCAAAAAACAATGCTTCCATTAATATAAATATAACCCCCTCTTTTTTAGAGTTAAAATCTTCAGAGAACCTGCCTCAAAAAGTAGGTTCAGACGCGAAAAAATGGGTTGCAGGTTTTTTAGAAAAACAGGTGTTTGTCGAAACGTTTAATTTTGATACTGAACAGAAAGAGTCCTACCCTGACAACGGAACATCAGTCACTATTTTTGGAAATAATTTGTTTACAGAATTAGAGTGTTTGAGCCCTGAAAAAACCTTGAAAATTGGAGAAAGTATTTCATATGATTTGCATTGGAGTTTGCATAGCGTAAAGGATAAAAATGAAGTAAATACATTATTACAAAGACTCTAATTTTTTAGTTTTGGAGGTGTAATTCTAAAAATAATAAAATGATTTACCACCAGACTAAAAATAGCTTTAAAATTTCTCCATTTTTTTGTTTTACCCAACAAAGAGGGGAGGTTTTTTTTTGAAAATAATTTTTGGTAATTGAGTTAAATTCTTCAAATTTTAACCAATTTACGTTTTTATGAGGAATGACAATCCAATCTTTTTTAAAAGGAATGTAAAACTTACAATCTTTAAAAAGGTGTACTTCTTTTTGAGGGATATAAAACCCACTAATACAGTCTTGATTTAAGAATGATAATTCGATATTTCTGTTTGAAAAGGGAACAAATAATTGGGCTTTAAAATAGATGTTCTGTTCAATTTCACCAGCCTTTAAATTGATTGATTTTAAATATTCAGAGCACTCATTTGAGTAGAGTAGAGGCAATTGTTTTTCTTTCAGTTTAACTAATTTTTCTACCAAAGAATCCTTCCTGTTTGGACCAATAAAATGGTCAATTTCAGTTTTTCCACAAGAAGCGTCATACAAATAAAACTTATAAATAATTTCAAGATGAATCGTTTTATTCTCTTTTTTTATGATACAATCTAATTCTCCTAAAGTAATTTTTTCTTTTTGAATTTGTACATTTTCACATATAATTGAAGTAGATTCCTCCTGATCTAATTGATAGGAAACCAAACGTTCAACATATTTTCCAAGTCGTAATTTTTCATTGATTTCAATGTCAATTTTTCTGGATCTAGCTTCAATTTCAAATTGATTTAATTCATATATAGCATTCTTTTTCCACAAACTATTTGTTTGAAGAAACCCCTCGTATCTTTTTTGAATATCTTTCATTTTAGATCCATCTTAAAACCATAGTTCCAAATCTATTTTGTAAATTTAACCATTAAAATTTATTCAAATGCAATTCGAAAAAACTACTTTTAAATACCTTCAAGAATTACACAAAAACAACAATAGAGATTGGTTTTCAGAACATAAAGAAACCTATCTAAAAGCACAACAAAATGCAAAAGAGGTTTTTGAAGAAGTCAACCAGAACTTGCAAAAGCATGATGAAATTGAAAAATCTAAAATGATGCGTATTTATAGAGATGTTCGCTTTTCTAAAGACAAAACACCTTATAAAGCTCATTTTGCAAATTCATTTTCTAGAATGGGAAAAGAACTAAGAGGAGGCTATTTTATAAGAATTAGACCTGGAGAATCTTTCTTAGCTGGTGGTTTTTGGGAACCAAATAAAGAAGATCTATTTAGAATTCGAAAAGAGATTGAGTTAGATGCATCAGAAATTAAAAATATTTTAAAGGACAAAAATTACAAAAAGTATTTTGGAGGAAAATTTGAAAGTTTATCTGAATTAAAAACAGCTCCAAGAGGGTTTGATAAAGAACACCCAGATGTAAATTTACTCAGAAAAAAGGGATTTATTGCTTCCAGAAAATTTTCGGATGCAGAAGTTTTATCGCCTGATTTTGTAAATAGCGTTGATGAAAGTTTTAAAGCATTACGCCCTTTTTTTAATTTATTCAGCGATATTTTAACCACAAATTTAAATGGTGAACAACTTATTTAAGATTTTTATCAATTTCACGTTTTAACACCAAAACAGTAATTGTTGTTGACAATAAATCTGAAATAGGGAAAGACCACCAAACGCCCTCTATACCATAATATTTAGGTAGTAAATATGCTAAGGGTATTAAGAATATACCCTGTTTTAAAAGGGTTAAAAATAATGCAGGAAGTGCTTTTCCTGCCGCCTGAAAATACGCAGATCCAATCAATTGCATTGTAATGATAGGGGTTGCTAAAAAGACAATAAACATAGCATTTGGTGTTTTGTCCAGCAAAGTTGTATCGTTTGTAAAAATCCAGATAAGCTCTTCTTTAAAAAGAAAAATCCCAATAAATACAAGAGTTCCAATGATAGTACCAAACCAAATAGATTTTTTAATTGTTTGTTGAACTCTCTTATTTTTATTTGCTCCAATATTAAATCCGGCAACGGGTAAAAAACCTTGACTAATTCCTATAATTGGAGAATATGCAAACATTAGAACTCTATTGATGATGCCAAAAATAGCAATGGCTATTTCTCCACCATATTTAAAAAGTGAAAAATTCAAAACAATCATTAAAATACTTATTGCACCTTGTCTAACAATAGATACTCCTCCTAATTGAAAAATTTCAAGAACAATTTTAAAATTTAATTTAAAGTTTTTTGGAATAATTTTTAATTCACTTTTGGTAGATAAAAAGAAATATAAGATGTATAAACCACAACTTGCATAAGCTATTGAGGTTGCCAAACCTGCACCCCACATACCCCAATCAAAAATTTTAATAAATAAAATATCTAATAAAATATTTAAAACAGCAGGAACCATCATGGCATACATTGCAAACTTTGGTTTTCCTTCAGCCCTTATTGTAGGGTTTCCCATCATTGCAAAAGCTAAAAAAGGAACTCCATAAATGATAATATTAAAATATTCTGAAGCTATGGGTAAAATAGCTCCTTTTGCTCCAAATAGATTTAGAATTGGTACACTATAAACATTCCCAATTGTTACAAATAGCATCGCTAAAATTACAGTCAATGAAATTTGATTGCCAAAAGTAAGAAATGCTTTTTCAGTATTATTAGCCCCCAGAGCCCTTGATATAATCGAGCTACCTCCAATTCCAATTCCCATTCCAATGGAGGAAATTAAGAAAGCTATTGGAAGTATAACTGTAATTGCTGCAATGGCCAAAACACCAATCCATTGTCCCACAAAAATGGTGTCGACAATCATGTTTAAAGACATTACAAGAATTCCAATGGTAGCCGGAACGGCTTGTTTTATTAATAATTTATTAATTTTTTGGGTCCCTAAATCGTTTGCTAAATTTGTCATAAGATTCTGCAAATATCATCATAAATAAGAAATTTTATGTAAATTAATAGGGAATACTTACTAGGTGGATATTAAAAAATTTTATTTTTGTGAAAATTCACTAAATGAAAAACATATATACACTTACGATTACAGTTTCTCCTGAAGACCTAGATCTTTTACACCATGTAAATAATTTAGTTTATGTTAAATGGATGGATAAAATTGCCACAAATCATTGGGCTCATTTAACAAAAGACACTCCTCTTCCTCAATATGTTTGGGTGGTGGTTAGACATGAAATCGACTATTTAAAACAAGCAATTTTAGGGGATGAAATTATTGTAAAAACATGGGTAGGAGAGACCAAAGGGGTTACCTCTGTTCGTTTTATGGAGTTTTATAAAAACGATGTTTTGTTAGTGAAAGCAAAAACAACTTGGGCAATGTTAGACGCAATAACCCATAAGCCTTCAAGAATTAGAGAAAATGTTTTAAAAGTATTACAAGCTCCTAAATAAAAGTATCTTTGCATAAAATTTAGATCCAAAATGTCAACTTTTTCTTCCTTAGGAATTCACAACGATTACATAAAAGCAATAAAAGAATTAGGGATTTCTGACCCTTCAGAGATTCAAGAGAAAACCATTCCTGTTCTATTGAAATCTGCAACAGATTTTATCGGTTTAGCACAAACAGGAACTGGTAAAACAGCAGCCTTTGGCTTACCAGTTTTACACCATATTGATGCTAGCTCTGATCATATTCAAGCATTAATTCTATCGCCTACTAGAGAGCTCGTTCAGCAAATTAAAAAACAATTATTTAAATTCACGAAGTTTAGGGAAGATAAAATTTTTGTAGAAGCTGTTTTTGGTGGAGAAAAGATAGACCGTCAGATGAATAATCTTAAAAGAACTACGCATATCGTTGTAGCAACACCAGGGAGGTTAATCGATTTAATTGAACGTGGAAGTGTTGATATTAGTCAGGTTAAAACTGTTATTTTAGACGAAGCTGATGAAATGCTGAGCATGGGATTTAAACAAGATTTAAATAGAATATTAAAATTTACCACAAAAACAGATAGAAAAACATGGTTGTTCTCTGCTACCATGCCTGAAGAAATTAAAAGGATTGTTAAGACCTATATGAATGCCAACGCTCCTAGAGTAGAAATAAATAAAAATTCTTTGGTCAACTCAAATATTCGTCATCACTTTACAAAAACAACCCTAAAAGAAAAGATAAATGATATTGTTTCGTTTTTAGAGAAGAGACAAGCAGAAAGAGGAATTATCTTTTGTAGAACAAAAGCGGGTGCTCAGAACTTAGCCTCTTACCTGATTGAAGAAGGTTTTTCTACGGCAGCTTTGGAAGGGAATATGCAACAAAAAGAACGTGATAAAGTAATGCGTGCCTTTAAGAAAGAAAATTTACAATATTTAGTTTCTACAGATGTTTCTGCGCGTGGAATTGATGTAAGTGGGTTAGAATTTATAATTCATCATCAATTACCTGAACAATTAGAGTATTACACACATCGAAGTGGAAGAACTGCTAGAGCTGGAAAAACTGGAATTTCAATCGCTTTTATTTTGCCATCAGAATTAGAGAAAATTCATGAAATCCAAAAAGAATTAAACATTAAATTCACAGAAGTTACCGTATAAATGGAACTCATTTATATTTTAGATATTTTAGGAACTTTTGCTTTTGCAATTAGTGGGGCTTTGGTGGCTTCGGACAAAAAATTTGATTTATTTGGAGTTATTATCATCGCTTTTGTCACTGCTGTTGGAGGAGGAATGCTCCGTGATGTCTTAATTGATGCTCATCCAATTAATTGGATAGGAGATTTAAATTATTTATACACAATTTTTATAGCTGTTGTTTTTACTTTTCTTTTCAAGAGTAAAATAGCACATTTAAGCAAAACCCTGTTTTTATTTGATACTGTTGGTTTGAGTGTTTTTACATTATTGGGCTTGGAAAAAGGCTTGACACTTCATTTAAACCCATTTATAGCTCTCATTATGGGAATGATCTCTGCAGTTTTTGGTGGTGTATTGCGCGATGTTTTAACAAATAAAATTCCACTAATTTTTGAGAAAGAAATATATGCTTCAGCCTGTTTGGCAGGTGGATTTTCATATTTATTATTGAGTTATTTTAATATCTCTCAAAACCTTATTTTTATTACTTCTGCTTTTGTAATTGTTATTATTAGAGTGATTGCCATAAAATTTCAGTTACAACTACCTAGAATTAAAGACGATTTATTTACAAAAACGAAGAGATGAAACCATTAGAATTTAAAAATTTTGAAGATTTTAAACTAATGATCGGTAAACAACTACCATTAGGAGAATGGTATACTATCAGTCAGCAAATGATTAATGATTTTGCAAATGCCACTTTAGACAAACAATGGATTCATGTTGATGAAAAGAGAGCGGAGAAGGAGAGTCCTTTTAAAAGTACTATTGCTCATGGATTTATGTCTGTGTCAATGATTTCTAAGTTATTAGAAGCATCTTTCTCCATAAAAAGTGTGAAAATGGGACTGAACTATGGATTGAATAAAGTTCGTTTTCCAAATCCAGTTCCTGTAAATAGTCAATTAAGAATGGTTTCCGGTGTCAAAGAAATTGATGCTATTTCTATCAATGGAATTAAAGTTACATTTTCTTGTACCATAGAAATTAAAGGGCAAGAGAAACCAGCTTGTGTTGCAGAATTTATTGCTGCTTTTTTTGAATAAAAGATACGAACTAAAAAAAGTGTTACTAACTTTTTTTTAAATCTACACTATTTGAATGAGGCATAATTCCTGAATAAATAGTATATTTGTATTAGAGAGGATAGAATATAGAATAGTCATTGTACCGATTAACGTTGGTTTGATTATGATTTTTCAGTCAAAGTATTTTATCTTATTAGAAACAATAACTCAAATCTATTATATTTATAATGGCAAAGTCGCAACAAACATTTAGTAAAAGTGAAAAAGAAAAAAAACGTTTAAAAAAACGTTTGGATAAGCAAAAGAAAATGGAGGCTAGAAAAGCGGCGAAAGAAGAAAACGGACCAACAGGGATTCAGTTTGCCTATGTCGATCATAATGGAAATTTGACAGATACACCTCCAGATCCAGATTTGAAAGTAGAATATGAATTAGAAGATATTCAAATTTCAGTGTCAAAAAAAGAAGATTTACCAGAAGAAGATCCTGTTAGAAAAGGAAAAGTTTCATTTTTCGATACTTCAAAAGGTTTTGGTTTTATAATCGATTCAGTGAACAATGAAAAATATTTCACACATGTTAGTGGTTTGATTGATGAAATCGCTGAAAACGACAAAGTTTCTTTTGAATTAGAAAGAGGAATGCGTGGAATGAACGCTGTAAAAGTCAAAAAAATTTAAGAACACTTTGTAAATACATCTAAAATCTTTCTTCACAGAAGGATTTTTTTGTTTAATATACCTTCATTTGTAATTAAACCTTCCTTTTTTATTTAGTCTAAGACCTATATTATAAATAATTCTATCAAAATCTTTTTATGAAATTTAAAGTACAATCATATTTATTGTTTTTTTTAATGTCAACTCAGTTTGTTTCCGCTCAATTAACTGGTGAAATCAGAGCAACTGAAGATAATTACCCCCTAGAATACGCTACAGTAGCTTTGTATCAATCAAATAATAAAAAGTTAATTACAGGTGTCCTTACAGGTAAAGATGGTCGTTTTTTAATTCCTGAAATAAAACCTGGAAACTATTATTTAGAAGCTTCGTTTATCGGATATCAAATCAATAAAATTGAATTGATTGTCGGTAATAAAAAACAAGAGAAAAAGGATTTAGGAATTATAAAACTAGTTTTAGGAAATGGAAATAAATTAAATGAAGTAATTGTTAAAACAGAAAGACAAACTGTTTTACACAAAATTGATAGACAAGTTTTTGATGTCAAAAAATATCAAAGTTCGGTTGGTGGTAATGCAGTTGATGTGGTGAAAAACTTGCCTTCAGTATCGATTGATGGTATGGGAGAAATTAGTATCAGAGGGAGTAAAGAATTTACTGTTTTAATGAATGGAAAGCCAACGCAAGGAGATGCAAGTGCACTTTTAGCCCAATTGCCAGCAAATGCTTTAGAAAGTGTCGAGTTAATTACTGCACCTTCCGCAAAATACGATCCTGAAGGAAAAGCAGGGATTCTGAACATCATTACAAGAAAAGGAGCTATTAATGGAACTTTTGTTCAAATCAATGTACGTGGAGGATTTCCTTCTATAGAAAATTATGAGACTAAAGTAGCTGCAAAAAGACATGGTATTGATGCAACTTTCAATAAAAGAACAGAGAATTGGAACATCTCTCTAGGAACTAGTTATCAAAGAAACGATAAGTCAGGTAGAAGAGAAGGAGATATGTTTATTGTGAACTCTTCAGAAAATAAAACAACTTTTTTACCTTCAGATGGGGAGCGTAGTTTTGATGAAGTTATCTACAATGGAAGGTTTCATATAGAATATACTCCCAATGAATCTGATACGTATTCTTTAGGCTTTTTTGCCGGTCAGAGAACAAAAGAAAGATTGGCAGATATTGTGTATTATGACAATCATTCAATTTCTCCAATAGGATCTAACAATCGTCAATATACATTAGCGTATTACAATCATAATTTAAGAATTAGAAAAGGTGATTTTGCCTTGGGTAGTTTTGATTATTCGCATCAATTTGAGAATACATCTAAAATATCAGCTTCCATATTATATGAATACACGTTTTTAGGTGGGCCCACGGAAAATGATAATGTTGGTTTTCCTGATAATACCATTATTTATCAAAAAGAATACAATACCAATGACAATCCTTTATATGGTACTCGTCTTAATATTGATTATCAATGGAAACCTTTTTCTTTTGGAACTCTTGAAATGGGGTATCAATTTCGCGATTTAGATCATACAGGGAAATTTGTTTATGAGAGAGATGGAATTGAAGTTCCAGAATTTTCTAGCGACGTAAGTTTAAAAAGAAGTATTCATTCTGGTTATGCACAAGTTTCTGGTATGAAAAATAAATGGAATTATGCTACAGGAATTCGCTTAGAGTCTATGGATAGAGAGTATAAAGAAGTTCTAAAAAGTGATACCAATGAAAATGTGTATGAGTACGATTTTATAAAATTATTTCCATCTGCATCTTTACAATATAAAATTAACAACAAGACAAATATTAAAACAGCCTACAGTAAAAGAATTGAAAGAACAACGACTTTTAAAATGAATAGTTTTGCAGAACGCGAGCATTCTGAAGTTTTTGAGCAAGGAGACAATACCTTATTACCAGAATTTATTGATGTGGTTGAATTGGGAATTACTAAGAAATTAAAAAGAGGGAATTCTATGTATGCAACCGCATATTTTAGACATGTTGAAAATGTGATTAATCGTGTAAATACATTAGCTTATAAAGCTAATGGTGCAGTAATTGATAGTATCATTAATAGAGTTTATTCTAATGTTGGTAAGAGCAATTCAATTGGTTTAGAAATTGGAGCAACCATAAAGCCTTCAGAAAATTGGACAAATTTTATTGGTGCAAATATTTATAATTATGCAATTGATGGTCTTCTAAATTTTAGACACAGAGATGGGGTTGAAAGAAATTATGATATAAATTCAAAATCAACTATTTACTCATTTAATCTAAATTCTACCTATCGCTTTGCAAGAAATACTACTTTGCAATTTACGTTAAATTATTTGTCTGATAGAAACACAGCGATGGGAGAAGATTCTCGTTTTTATTCTCCAAACTTAACGTTTAGAAAGAAATTTTTGGATGACAGACTCATAGCAACTTTTCAATGGCAAAATATTGATATGGGGATACTTAAAACCAATGAACAACGAATTACTACTTCTAGACCAAATCAATTTTATACTACTACAAACTATGTGTATGAAGTAGACATGCTTTCGTTAAACCTTTCATACAGTTTCAATGCAGCTAAAGACAAATCAAAATTTATTGACAGTGAATTTGGGAAGCGAGAGTTTTAAGTTAGTACTCAAAGCGAATGTATGATTATGTGAAAAGCCTTTTTTAATGCTTTGCAGAATTTTTTTAGAGAATTTATAGCCTTTTGTTAAATATTATAAAATTCCATACTCTCAATGATTAGTTCATTAGAAACTTTACAATCGAGCTTGTAATCTTCGTAATCTTTTAGTAAGACAAAGTTTACTTGGCCGTTGGTGTTTTTCTTATCATGTTTTAACAATTCTATAATTGCAGAAAAATCTTCAGTTAAAAGGGTTGTTTTATTATAGATTGATAAAATGACTTCTTTTATTTCGTTGACTTTTTCAAACGAGAACTCTAATAATTGGGAAGATATATAACTTTCACAAACCATACCAATAGCTATTGCTTCACCATGTGTGAGACTTTCTTTGTCATCAGATTCTAAGTAAAAAGATTCAATAGCGTGACCTAAAGTATGCCCGAAATTTAGAATTTTACGAATATTTTGTTCTTTAGGATCTTTTAAAACAACATTGTTTTTTATCTCTATAGACCTACCTATTAAATCGTTAATATTGAGCTCCTTATTATGTCTTATTTCATTAAAAAGTTTCACATCATATGTAATACCATATTTAATGATTTCTGCAGTTCCAGACTTAATTTCTCTATCTGAAACAGTTGTTAAATAATCAGTGTCAACGATAACCATTTCAGGATTTGCAAACAATCCAATCTGATTTTTTAAAACACCCAAATCTACTCCTGTTTTTCCTCCAACAGAGGCATCAACCATAGATAATAATGTTGTTGGAATATTTACAAAATCAATTCCACGTTTAAAACAAGAGGCAACAAAACCACCCAGATCAGTAATAACACCACCCCCTAAAGTAATTAGTAAACTTTTTCTATCACCTCCTAATTCAGTTATAGCATTCCACACTCCAATACAAGTCTCGATATTTTTATTAATTTCTCCAGATTCAATTTCTATGACTTCAATTCGCTTTTGCGCATCTAATTTTTCTATAAATTTAGGATAACAATGTTCAAAAGTGTTTTCATCAACCAAAACAAATAGGGTAGAATAGTCTTTAGTCTTAATTAAATCAGAAATTTCTTTATATGCTATGTCTTGAAAATGAACAGGATACGTTTCTGCTTGAATAGATTTCATGTGTATTAAATTGAGTGTGCAAATTAAAAATAAAATATTTAATTATCGGTATTCAATAGCTATATTTGTTCTTAATTAAATTCCTCTAGCCTATGAAACTCTTTGATAACACAGAAGTTGCTTTTTCTTTAAAATCTGATTCTCAATTAGAACGTGCCTATTTTCTATTCCGAATGATACAAAACCAACCAATGGTTAAAATTGGTAGTGCAGTTACCAATTTTGCTTTGAAAGCTCATTTGCCCATAGAAGGCTTAATTCGTTCAACAGTATTTGATCATTTCTGTGGAGGTGTTACAGAAGATGATTGCATACCAGTGATAGATAATATGTACACAAAAGGAAATGTACACAGCGTTTTGGATTATTCTGTAGAAGGAAAAGACGAAGAAATAAGTTTTGATGGCGCTTTAGAAAAAATTTTAAGAATCATTAATTTTTGTGAAGAAAAAAAATCAATACCCTATGCTGTCTTTAAACCCTCAGGATTTGGTCGTTTTAGTTTATATCAAAAAGTATCTGAGAACAAAACATTAACGAATGAAGAAGAGGAAGAATGGAATAGAATTGTAGCCCGTTTTCATACCGTTTGTAAAATTGCGGTAAAAAAAAATGTGCCTTTGTTAATTGATGCTGAAGAAAGTTGGATACAGAAATCAGCAGATGAGTTAATTGAAGAATTGATGGAAGTTTATAACAAAGAAAAATCCATTGTTTTTAATACTTTGCAGATGTACAGACATGATAGGATGGACTATCTTAAAGCATTGCATCAAAAAGCAAAGGCAAAAAATTTTCATATTGGAATAAAGGTTGTAAGAGGTGCTTATATGGAGAAAGAACGAGAAAGAGCCTTAGAAAAAGGATATCCATCTCCAATTTGTAAAGATAAACAAGCTACAGATGATAATTATAATGCAGCAATTACATACATGATGAAGCACCCAAAGATGGCGCTTTTTGCAGGTACTCATAATGAGCAAAGTTCCTATTTACTTATGAATCTAGCTAAAAAATACAATATCAAAGAGGACGATAATCGTCTTTGGTTTGGTCAATTATATGGGATGAGTGATCATATTAGCTATAATTTATCTAGTCAGGGGTATAATGTGGCAAAATATTTACCTTTCGGGCCTGTAAGAGATGTTATGCCTTATCTTATTAGAAGAGCAGAAGAAAATACCTCTGTAGCAGGACAAACAAGTAGGGAATTAAATCTTTTAAAATCAGAAAGAAAGAGAAGAAAAATATAATGAATAGTATCGAAGAAATAAAAATAGTACTTCATAAAAATAAACGAAGACTTGCCTTAGAATTAAAACAAAGTAAAGAAGCTGTTTTTTTAATAAAAAAAGCGACTCACTCCAATTTATCAGAAGAAGAAAAAGAAAAGATTAAAATACAATTGTTAGATATTTGTAAAGCAATTCCTTCCTTGGCTGTCTTTTTATTACCAGGCGGCGCTCTACTATTACCCCTTTTAATAAAATTAATTCCAGATATTTTACCATCGGCATTTCAAGATGACCTGAATGAATAGAGAATACGTGTTTTTTAAGTCGTTGCTAAAATTCATATTTAAAATTTATAAAGGCCTCACTTTTTACTATCAATATTCATAAAAAAACATCTAAAATATATTCCTACTTTGGACTGTTTATTATACTTTTTGCTCACATTTTTACCAACTTTTATTTCTTGTGAAATTAAAAAAACACACTAGAATTGCTATAAATCATATATAAACAACTACTTTTGCACGAAATTTAAGAAACACGCATGCAACCAATTAGAAACATTGCTATTATAGCACACGTCGATCACGGAAAAACAACCTTAGTTGATAAAATTATTGACCAAGCAAAAATTTTAGATGATCGAAAAGAACGTACCGATTTATTGCTAGACAATAATGACTTAGAAAGAGAAAGAGGAATTACAATCCTTTCAAAAAACGTATCTGTAAACTATAAGAATACAAAAATTAATGTAATTGATACTCCTGGTCACGCCGATTTTGGTGGCGAAGTTGAACGTGTATTAAAAATGGCTGACGGTGTTTTATTATTAGTTGATGCATTTGAAGGCCCTATGCCACAAACCCGTTTTGTACTAGGTAAAGCCTTAGAGCTTGGATTAACACCAATTGTAGTTGTAAATAAAGTAGACAAAGAAAATTGTACACCAGATATTGTGCACGAAAAAGTTTTTGATTTAATGTTTGCTTTGGAAGCTACAGAAGAGCAATTAGATTTTACAACTGTTTACGGTTCTGCGAAAAATAATTGGATGAGCACAGATTGGAGACATGAAACTGATAATATCGTTCCTTTATTAGATGCTGTTCTAGAATCTATTCCGGAAACAACATACAATGAAGGTACTCCACAAATGCAAATTACTTCTTTAGATTTCTCTTCTTTTACTGGTAGAATAGCTATTGGTCGAGTATTTAGAGGAGATTTATTGGTGGGTAAAGATTACATGTTATGCAAAGCAGATGGTACTACTAAAAAAGTAAGAATCAAAGAACTACACGTATTTGAAGGAATGGGTAAGGCTCAAGTAGATAAAGTACCTTGTGGAGATATTTGTGCCATTACTGGTATAGAAGGATTCGAAATTGGTGATACTATTGCTGATTTAGAAAACCCAGAGGCATTGCCAAGAACTGAGATTGACCAACCTACAATGAGTATGTTGTTCACAATCAACAATTCTCCTTTCTTTGGAAAAGAGGGAAAATATGTAACATCTCGTCATTTAAGAGACAGATTATTTAAAGAGTTAGAAAAAAACTTAGCATTAAAAGTTGAAACTACAAATTCTGAGGATAAATTTAATGTTTTCGGTCGTGGTGTTTTACACTTGTCTGTTTTGATTGAAACCATGCGAAGAGAAGGGTATGAATTACAAGTGGGGAGGCCACAAGTAATTTTAAAAGAAATTGATGGTAAGAAACATGAGCCAATGGAAACATTATCGATAGATGTTCCTGAAGATGCAGCCTCGAAAGCTATTAACTTGGTTTCTCTCAGAAAAGGTGATTTATTAATAATGGAACCAAAAGGTGATTTGCAACACTTAGAGTTCTCAATACCCTCTAGAGGTCTAATTGGGTTGAGAAATAGAATTTTAACTGCAACAGCTGGTACAGCGATTATCAATCATAGATTCAGTGAATACGGACCTTATAAAGGTGATTTCTCTGAAGATATAAAAGGAGCTATTGTATCCTCTGCTGCAGGTAAAGCAACAGCGTATGCATTGAACCGTTTGCAGGATAGAGGTCGTTTTTTTATAGATATTAACCAAGAAATTTATATTGGTCAAGTAATTGGAGAAAACTCTAAATCAGATGATTTAGCAGTAAACTTAATTAAAGGAAAGCAATTAACAAACATGCGTAAATCTGGTTCAGATGATGCTATGAAAATTGCTCCTAAAGTTGATTTCTCTCTTGAAGAAAACATGGAGTACATTAAAGCAGATGAATATTTAGAGGTAACTCCAGAAAGCTTGCGCATGCGTAAAATTACTTTTAAAGGGTAATTTTCAATACTAAATTTCATAAAGAATAATATAAATTTTAAACCCCTCATACTATACAGGGGTTACTTCAAATAATAAAAGCTCAAGTTTTTTTCTTGAGCTTTTATTATTCAATAGCGTCTGAATTTCTTAAGTGAAATACAACCGATCTTTAAAACCATTTACACCTATTTTTCACAAAGATTAGAATGTATTTTTTTCTTTTGAATTAAATGATCAATTGCATCCCAAAGTTCAATTCTTTTATTCAAACATTGTTTTGCAATGGTTAGTGTTTCTTCCCATTTTTGATTGTCATTTTCGCACAGCTCAGAAATCATTCTGAGAGAAAGAGGACCGTGTTCATCTCCATCTATTTCAACATGTCTTTCTAAATAATAGGTGAGTTTATTGTACTTGTTATTTTCAGAATTAGAATTTTTAATAATTTCGATAAACATATCAGGAATTAAGTCTTCTCGTCCAAATGTAAAAGCAGAAGCAACAAGGTGAGGTTTGTTTGTTTCAATAATTGAAAAAGAAAAACTTACAAAGTCAGCTACTTTTTTGTCTATATTGATTTGATTTAATGAATACTCGACTGAATTTCCTGATGCTATTAAATTTATAAAATTATTAATTTCATTTGTATCTGCATTTATTTGCAACATTGCATCCAAATACATTTCAAAATGACTATTAGGCTCACCTTTTTCGTTGAGATCACTTTCTTCACCGTGAACAATTTCATTTATAAATCTAGACAATGTTGGGTTTTTTGGAGGAATCCAAGGTGTTTGAACTGTTGTAAGATTTAATTGAAGATTTTTTAAAAGAGACATAAAATCCCATACAGCAAATACGTGACTTTCCATGAAGATTTTTATATCGTCTAGGGTATTTAAACTTTTATAAAGTTTGTGATTTTGTAGTACATTTCTAAGTTCAGAAATTTCATTTTCTATATGTTGAATTCTATTCATAGTTTTTTTATTTCCAAAGAACCTAAGCTCAGCTATAGGTGTATTCTGATAGTTTTATTTAAGTATGCTTAACACGCATTTACAAGTTGCAAATTTAAAGTATTAATTGAAAAAATCAATGCAGATAGAGACCAATTTTTATTATTTTTATTAGCTCTTAGTTTTAAAAAGTATAGTTACTTCTATTATTTGGCTGGTAATATTGTACCAATACACTCTCCAAAACCAATACGAATGTGCTCATTTTTACAATGAGCACGCATAATTACCGTATCATTATCGTTTATAAATTTTCGCTCCGTTCCGTCTTTTAATTTGATTGGATTTTGTCCCCTCCAAGTTAATTCTAACATAGAACCAAAACTATCTTTTGTAGGTCCTGAGATAGTTCCAGAACCCATCATATCTCCAGCTTCAACCGGACATCCGTTTACGGTGTGATGCGCTAATTGTTGTGCCATAGTCCAATACATATATTTAAAATTAGAATTAGCAACTACAGTTTCTTCTCCATTTTCAGGTTGAATACCAACTTGTAAATGAATATCATAACTTCCTTTTCCCTCTTGTTTCAAATATGGAAGTGGCTCATTGACCTGCTTAGGGTTGTCAACTCTAAAAGGCTCTAAAGCATCTAGAGTTACAATCCAAGGTGAAATTGTAGAGGCAAAATTTTTACCTAAAAAAGGTCCTAATGGAACATATTCCCATGCTTGAATGTCCCTTGCAGACCAATCATTAAATTGAACCAATCCAAAAATATATTCTTCAGCCTCTTCAATTGGTATTCTATCTCCCAAGACATTTGCATCTGTAGTAATAAATGCCATTTCAAGTTCAAAATCTAATAGTTTTGTTGGTCCAAAACCAGGACTATTACTCCCTTGAGGAGGCTTTGTTTGTCCATAAGGTCTTCTTATTTTTGTTCCAGAGGGTATGATGGAAGAGCTTCTACCATGATAACCGATAGGAACATGAAGCCAATTAGGTAATAATGCATTTTCTGGGTCTCTGAATAAAGATCCAACGTTTGTGGCGTGTTCTTTACTTGCATAAAAATCTGTGTAATCTCCAACCGAAACTGGTAATAACATTTCTACTTCGTCCATTCTAAAAATCACCTTTTCTTTATGAATGGGATTGTCGCGAAGTTTTCCATTAGTAACGTCAAAAACTTCAGCAATTCTATTGCGTACTAATCGCCATGTCTTTCTTCCATCTGCAATAAAATCATTCAAGTTATCTTGTAAAAAAAGATCATCTGTAAGCGGAATTCCTTCAAAATACCCTAGTTGATGAAAGGCTCCTAGATCAATTGCAAAATCTCCAATTCTACTACCAATAGTAATCATATCATCTCTTGTAATAAAAACACCAAAAGGAATATTTTGTATTGGAAAATCTGACTCTTTTGATACATTCAACCACGTTTTTCTTTTTGGATTATTTGCAGTAATTATCATATTTTTTATTTTTTACTCAAATTTAGGCAATTTTTTACCATTTTTGTTAGGAATAGTCATCAATAACTTATTTTTAACACTCCTTTTTTTATGATACTACAATTGTTGATAGAAATGGAAAATAATCGCTAAAACTTATGTAATCCAATATTCATTTTTATTATTTTTGTAAATCCAAATCAACAAACAAAATGCAACAAGATAATTTAATTTTTGACCTCATAGAGGAAGAAAAAGAAAGACAATTAAATGGTTTAGAATTAATTGCTTCTGAAAACTTTGTAAGCGATCAAGTAATGAGAGCACAAGGGTCTGTTTTAACCAACAAATATGCTGAGGGATATCCTGGAAAACGTTATTACGGGGGTTGTGAAATTGTTGATATTGTTGAGCAAATAGCAATTGATAGAGCAAAAGAATTATTTGGTGCAGAATATGTGAATGTTCAGCCGCATTCTGGTTCTCAAGCAAATACTGCAGTGTTCTCGGTTTGTTTAAAGCCCGGTGACAAAATTTTAGGATTTGACTTATCGCACGGTGGTCATTTAACGCACGGATCTCCTGTGAATTTTTCCGGAAAATTATACAAAACCTCTTTTTATGGAGTTGAAAAGCAATCAGGGGTACTAGATTATGACAAAATACAAGCAACTGCAACAAAAGAACAACCAAATTTAATCATTGCTGGAGCATCTGCATATTCAAGAGATATCGACTTCAAACGCTTTCGAACAATTGCAGATAGTGTTGGGGCTATTTTACTAGCCGATATTTCTCATCCTTCAGGAATGATTTCCAAAGGTCTTTTGAACGATCCCATGCCTCATTGTCATATTGTAACAACCACTACTCACAAAACGTTACGAGGACCAAGAGGGGGAATGATCATGATGGGAAAAGATTTTGACAATCCTTTTGGAGAAACTTTAAAAAGTGGAAAATTAAAGAAAATGTCTTCTTTACTTCAATCTGCCGTTTTTCCTGGGAATCAGGGAGGACCTCTAGAACACGTTATTGCTGCAAAAGCAATTGCATTTGGGGAGGCATTAACAGATGAATTCTTAGAGTATCAAATTCAAGTGAAAGAAAATGCTGCTGCTATGGCAAAGGTATTTGTAGAGAAAGGCTATGATTTAATTTCTGGTGGTACAGACAATCATGTGATGCTAATTGACTTACGTAATAAAAATATTTCAGGAAAAGATGCAGAAATTGCTCTGGGCAAAGCAGATATTACTGTGAATAAAAACATGGTTCCTTTTGATGATAAAAGTCCTTTTGTAACCTCTGGAATTCGTGTTGGTACCCCAGCAATCACAACTCGAGGATTAAAAGTTTCGGATATGGAAGCTGTAGTAGGATTTATTGACGAAGCGATACAGAATGCAGACAATGATGATGCATTGCATGAAATTGGAGAACGAGTTTCAAATATGATGTCTCACAGAAGATTATTTGTAATGTAACTGAACGTATAGACCTGTTTAAATATAAAAAGCATCACTTTAATTCGTGATGCTTTCTTTTTGTTAAAAAGTTTTAGAAATTTATATTAAAATAATAGCACCATACTTCTCTAGTCATCTTGAATAGCTCTGTCTAATAAGTTCTGATTTAAATTTTTAGAGGTTGTTGCACCTAATTTCTTTATACTTTCTACTTTTTTAATTAAGTTTCCTCTTCCTGTGAGTTTTTTCATAGAAGTATCGTAACTTCCTTGTACCGTTTTTAATTGGTTTCCGACCTTTATCAAATCGTTTGTTAAATTTACAAACTGATCATACAAAGCTCCAGCTTGTTTCGCGATTTCTATAACATTTCTTTTCTGATTTTCTTGTCTCCATATTGATGAAACAGTACTTAAAGTGGCTAGAAGAGTAGAGGTAGAGACCAAAACAACGTTTCTATCTAAAGCTTCTAAGTATAAATTATTGGCTTTATTTAATGCAATGAGTAATGCGGGTTCAATTGGTACAAACATTAGTACATAATCAGGAGAGTTAATTTCGTACAGAGTATCGTATTTCTTTTCTCCTAATTCTTTAAAATGCTTGCGGATACTTTCTACATGTTTTTTTAAATACACTTCTTTTTCAGCCTCATTTTCAGCACTGAAATAATTTTCATAGGCAGTTAAGGAGACTTTAGAGTCAACTATCAAATGTCTATTATCTGGAAGGTTGATAATAAAATCTGGTTTTTTTAAACGACCTTCTTCATCTCGATATCCACCCTGAGTAGAAAAGTGTATGTCTTTGGTTAAATTGGCTTTTTCTAACAAAATTTCTAATTGTGCTTCACCCCAATCTCCCTGGGTTTTATTGTCTCCCTTTAAAGCATTTGTTAGATTTATCGCCTCTTGACTCATTTGCTTGTTCAAATCTTTTAAGTGCGTTAATTGCTCTTTTAATGAAGCGTGCATACCAGTGCTATTTTGCTGATTTTCGGAAACTTTCTTTTCAAAATTTTCAATTTTCTCTTTTAAAGGGTTGAGTATGGTTTGAATATTTTCCTTATTTTGTTTGGTGAATTTAGTTGATTTTTCTTCTAGTATTTTGTTTGCTAAGTTTTCAAATTCTTTTGTGAATTTATCTTGTAACTTTTCTACTTCCTTTTTATTCTCATTTAATTTCTGGTTTGAATTGAATAGCTCAGAGTCTTGTCTCGCATTTAAAATGCTTAAATTCTCTTTCTCTTCCTGAACTTGTTTTAGCTCTTTTTGTAATTTATCAAAATTAGTCTCTAAAATTTCTTTAGATTGTTCCATTAAAGAAGCACGTTCTTCAAGAGTTGCTTTCTCCTTCTCTGAAGTTAATTTTGTTAGTATTTTGCCAATATAAAAGCCAATTGAAGCAAAAGTAAGTGCAATTGTGAAGTAAGTGATTAATTCGTTCATCATGTCAATTTAAGTTCCTAAATTTAGCCCTTTTAATTACAAAAATAAAACCTTTAAAGAAAGATTTTATTAACATCTATTATATTTATGAAAAGAATTGCAAGATTTATTTTATTCACAGTTTTAGGTTGGAAATTTGAAAATGATTTTCCTAAGGATGTAAAAAAGTATGTTGTTATTGCAGCACCTCACACAAGTTGGGTAGATTTTCCGATTGCAATTTTATCTAGAATGGCTTCAGGAACGATGATTCATTTTATTGGTAAAAATTCCTTATTTAAGCCACCTTTTGGTGTTTTTTTTAGAAAATTAGGAGGAACACCTGTTGATAGAAATAAAAGTAACAATTTAGTCGATTCAATCATCACTGTTTTTAATTCTAAAGATGAATTTAAACTTGGTATTTCACCAGAAGGAACAAGAAAAAAAGTAGAAAAGTGGAAAACTGGTTTTTATTATATTGCTAAAGGAGCAAATGTTCCCATAGTGATGGCTACATTAGACTTTGAAAATAAGAAAATAAAAATTTCAAATCCCTACTATACAACCCTCAATAAAAGTCAAGATTTTGAAGTATTTTATAATTTTTTTAAGAATGTAAAAGGAAAGAAACCAGAATTATGTTAATTTTTTTTGTAACTTTAAGAGATATTGTTTAATTTTGTTATAGTAATATTATTTTTGATAAAGATTAGGGGCTTTGTCATTAATATGTTTATAAGATGGCTTAGGCCATTCTGCAAAAAGTCTTTAGTTTACTAAAGGCTTTTTTTATTTATGATCTTTTTGAAACTTTCTCTGCAATTCCGATAATAACCTCAGTAGCTTTTATCATAGATTCTACAGGGATATACTCAAAACGCCCATGAAAATTATGTCCGCCAGCAAATATATTTGGACAAGGCAATCCTTTGTAAGACAATTGAGAACCGTCTGTACCACCTCTTATCGCTTTTATTAAAGGGGTAATTCCTAAATTTTTCATAACTTCTTCCGCAACTTCTACAATGTGCATAACAGGTGTTATTTTTTCTTTCATGTTAAAGTATTGGTCAATAATGGTAACACTAATGATTTCTTGTTGGTATTTTTCATTAAAATCCGTAACAATTTTTTTAATAAAATTTTTTCTCTTTTCAAAGAGGTCAAAGTCATGGTCTCTAATAATGTATTCTAAGATTGTTTCTTCTACATTTCCATTTAGATCATGTAAATGAAAAAAACCTTCATAACCTTCAGTTTTTTCTGGAACTTCATCCGATGGAAGCGCTGCAATAAATTCATTTGCAATTAGCAAAGAGTTGATCATTTTTCCTTTTGCATACCCTGGATGAACAATTTTACCAGCAATTGTAATTTTAGCTGCAGCAGCATTAAAATTTTCATATTCTAGTTCACCAATTTGGCTGCCGTCCATTGTGTAAGCCCATTCTGCTCCAAATTTTGATACATCAAATAAATGAGCTCCTTTGCCAACTTCTTCGTCAGGTGTAAAACAAATTCGTATTTTACCGTGTTTAATTTCCGGATGCTGAATTAAATATTCCATGGCAGAAACGATTTCTGTAATACCAGCTTTATCATCTGCACCAAGAAGCGTTGTTCCGTCAGTAGTTATTATCGTTTGCCCTTTGTATTGCAATAAATCATCAAAATAATCGGGAGATAAAATAATATTTTTCTCTTTGTTTAAAACGATATCATTTCCTTGGTAATTTTCAATAATTTGAGGTGTAACATTTGCTCCAGTAAAATCAGGACTTGTGTCCATATGAGCGATAAAACCAATGGTAGGTACTTGGTACTCAATATTGCCTGGCAATGTTGCCATTACATAACAATTTTTATCTAATTCTACCTCTTTCATTCCAATTTGTTTCAGTTCTTCAACTAGAACTTTTGCTAAATTCCATTGCTTTTCTGAACTAGGAAAAGCAGGATTATTTGGATCTGATTCTGTGTCTATAGTAACGTATTGTATAAACCTATTGGTTATGTGTTTTTTATCAATCATTTTGTTCAATTAATTTAATTTTATCTATTCATTCAAAACCATCACACAATCTATTATTGATTCATGAATCTTCATAAATTTCTACTTTTGCAGGTATAAAATGGTGCCCGTTTATTTTGATAAAAAAATGACCCACGTGAAAATTATACTTTACTTTTTTTCCTTTCGAAACTCTAATATGAGGTGTTCTTTAGGAATGTTGTTTTTTCTAATTTTACTTTAAAATTAACTTTCCAATTTTATTATTTCCAGATAACCATGCGGTATTTCTATCTATAAATTGAATTGCATAATAACCTTCATTTGAAACCTCTTTCCATGAAAAACCCCCATCATTAGAATAAGAAATTCCTGTTTTACCAACAGCAAAAATTTCTTTTCCATTGGTGTTTGGAACATATTGCACACAACTTTTGTAATTCGGATTTTGATTGTCTGCAATTAATGTCCAGGTCTTACCACCATCTTTAGTAATGGCTTTGTTTGCTTTGTTTTTTAATGGTTTTGAATAATCTCCACCAATGATAATTCCATTTTTTTTATCAGAAAAATCAATAGAATAAATCCCCTGTGATCCGTCTCCTTGTATAATTGGAGTCGTAAAAATTTGCCACGAATGACCATAATCTTCCGATTTAAATATACGCGCTTTTTTACCTCCTGAAGCAATCCAAACGGTACTTCCAATTGTTTTAATATTGGTATTGCTAGCCGCAAAAAAAACTTCATTCTCTTCAAATTTTGGTGAATTTTCACAAGATAATTTATTCCAATTTCTACCACTATTGTTGGTTACTATTATAGATGCACAATCTTCTGTAGGGTCTCCTACTGCAATTCCATGTTGCTTGTCATCAAAAAAATGCATTGAATCATAAAATACCTTTTCATTATTTTCGGAATATACCAAGCTTGCTTTTTCTTCAGAGACGTTATATAATAAGGCAGGATTTCCAATCGAAAGTACAAAGTAATTATGACCATTAAATGCGATGCTTCTAAAATTTGGAGTTATAGAATCTTGGTATTTTGGCATGATTATTGAATTTTCTTCTTTACCAAAGAAGCCAATTTGTCCATTATCACTAGCATATGCAACATTGTCTTTGTCAATTATCTGAATTGCTCGAATGCTAGTGCTGTCTATTTTAAATTCTTTTATAGAAATAAAATTGATTTCTCTAGGGTGATAATTTTTCTTACAAGAGAGAAAAATTGAGAAAGCGAAAATAAATAGAATTATTCTTTTCATTTTTGATACTTTTATAGTACTAAATTAAAACAAATCATTTTAAGATCATGAAAAAAGCATTGGTAATTTCAGGAGGAGGAAGTAAAGGAGCGTTTGCAGGAGGAGTTGCCCAATATTTAATCAATAATGAAAATAAAGAATACGATATTTTTGTTGGTACCTCTACAGGAAGCTTAATGGTTTCTCATTTAGCATTAGGGAAATTAGAGGATCTAAAAAAGTTGTATACGAATGTAAATCAGAAAACTATTTTCAGTAATAATCCCTTTAAAATCAAAAATATTGATGGAGAAAAAGTCATAAGTATTCGTCACTTAAATACCCTTTGGAACTTTTTAAACGGAAGAAAAACTTTTGGAGAAAGTAAAAATTTAAGAACTTTAATTAAAAAACATATTACCAAAAATATGTACCATGAAATTAGAGAAAAAAATAAAAATGTTGTCGTGACAGTTTCTAATTTAACAACAAATCAGATAGAGTATAAAACGATAGATGAGTGTACTTATGATGATTATTGTGATTGGATTTGGGCTTCTTGCAATTATGTTCCTTTTATGAGTTTGTTAGAAAAAAATAATTGTCAATATGCTGATGGAGGTTTTGGTTCTTTGGTGCCTATTAGGGAAGCAATTATTAGAGGAGCCACCGAAATAGACGCAATAATTTTAGAAACTGAAATTACTCAATTCAATAGATTGCCTGCAAAAAATCCTTTTTCATTGCTATTCAATCTTTTTGATTTTATGTTAACAAATGTAGAAAGACATAATATTACTATTGGTAAATTAGCTGCAAAAAGCAAAGGTGTTAAGTTAAATTTATATTATACTCCTACGGTATTAACCACAAATTCTTTAATTTTTGATCAAGTTTTAATGGGTAAATGGTGGAACTCGGGTTATGAATATGCAAAATCTAAAAAAGAAGCATTAATGAGTGATTTTAGACCCGATTTTTTAACGGATAAAGAAATTGCTCTCGGATTAGAAAACAACAGGTTAAATAAAGGGGTTTAAAAAAACCTAGTTTTAAATACGTTTTTGTAAATTTTTATTTTTTTAACTCCAAGTACATGGAATTTCTTGCAGGAGTTCCTAATTTAGAATTATATATTTCAGAAAATTTTAGAGGAACATTTTTTGAAATTCCTTTAAAACCTGTCGTTATATATTGGATAGTTCTGTCTAATAATGGGTCTGAACGTTCACCTAAAACTCCCATATTTCCAGGTGTTTCTTCGATTTCTATTCCCGGTAAACTAATCCCAGGAATAAAACCATCTGGTTCATTTTGATTGTCTTTGTTAGAAATTTCTAAAACAATAGGTTGTATTGCATAGGTATGATTAGGGTTTAAATTTGCTCCATTTCTGGTTAAATTATCAGAATCATACAAAGTAACAGAACCTACTTGTTTGCCTACAGTAGTGGTACCAATTATTTTTACATCTATATACGGTCTTAAAGAATTAATGACCAACTCTGATGCCGATGCTGTGCTTCCTGAGACTATAAAATACACAGTAGAAAGGTTTAAACTGTTTATGGATTCTTGAAGAATAATAGTTCCGTCTTCATCTGTTTTTTTTATTTCATTGGTAAAATAATTAAAAAATCTTTCGGTATTGAAAGCTCCTTGAATTTTAGCATTCCATACTTCTTTAGAATATAACTGCCCTGTAAATTGTCCAGTAATCATACTGCCTAAATAGGTAGCTGTTCTAACAGAACCTCCACCATTATACCTTAAATCTACAATCAACTCATTTATATTTTCGCTATCAAATGAATTAAATACCTTATTTAGTTCAGCATCATATGAACTAGAAAATTGGTTGTAAAGTAAATAGCCAATTTTATGAGTTCCCTCTGTAAAAACCTTAAAATTGGCAATAGGGTTTTCAGCAACTTGTTGTTTAGATACCAAAATAGTAGTTCCATTTGCCGTTGGATTACCATTGTTAAAATCAGCAAAACCAACATTTAGACTGATGTCACTGTTAAATAACAAATTTTGATAATTTCTGTCTGTAAGTTGAGTTCCGTTTATAGTATTAAAAATCATTCCACGTTCTAGAGATTTTTCTGCTGCACTAGACTTTGGTATGATGTATCTAATGTATCCGTAAACATTTGAAGAACTATTACTGAAACGATTTAACCCAAAATCCATTCCTGTAGTTAAGTTAATTCCTTGAAAGGAATTTTCTAGAGCAATATAATCATCAACAATCCATGAAAATCGATCTATAACCCCTGGCTGAAAAAGCAATGATTCAAATATTTCTTCAGGACTATTGTACCCATTTAAATAATCGTTCAATTCAGATTGAGTAGAAAATCGTGTATCTGCTAGATCAGGTTTTGAACCTTGCCAAAGATAATAGGCATTCATACCTTTCCATACAAAATCTTGAATTTCAATATCTTTCGGAATTAAATTATCGTCTTTTGAACAATTAAAAAATAAGGTCAATACGATTGTGACTAGGAATATTTTTGTCAGTTCTTTCATGAAATGTGAATAAATATGAATCTAATAAAAACGCAATATAAATAGAATTCGTATTAATTTTTAAGATATTTGTAACAACATACCTTCTACTTCGTCTATATAAATATAAACGTTATCAAATAAAAGTAGCTGTTATGAGTTTATAGAAATAAATAACCCCCTGAAAATGAATCAATCAGACTTTTTAAAAATGGTTTCACCATTCAAAGACAAGGTCTTTAGATTAGCAAAAAGGCTTTTGATTTCGAGAGAAGAAGCTGAAGATGCTACCCAAGAATTATTATTTAAATTATGGAAAAGCAAAGAGAAAATTTCTGATTATAACAATATTGAGGCATTTGCAATGACGATGACAAAAAATTATTGTTATGATCGTTTAAAGTCTAAACAGGCAAGTAATCTAACATTAGTTCATACAAATTATAAAGAAAAAGAAACACCTTTGGATAAAAAAGTTGAAGATCAAGACAGTGTAAACCTAGTTCACACATTGATTGAAAGCTTACCGTTACAACAAAAAATTATTATTCAGTTAAGAGATATTGAACAATATGATTTTGATGAAATATGTAAAATGGTAGCGATGAAACCGGTAGCAGTAAGGGTTACATTATCTAGGGCTAGAAAAACAATACGAGAAGCACTAATTAAAAAACACAACTATGGAGTTAGCTAACATAGAGAAATTAGTAGAAAAATATTTAAATGCAGAAACTACTTTGCAGGATGAAAAAACGTTGAGAACATATTTTAAAGAAGCTATTGTTCCCACCCATCTTCAAGAGTATGCCTATCTGTTCAGTTATTTTGCGAATACCAAAGATGAAACATTTTCACAAACAATCAAATTGGAATCTAAGAAATCTAAAAAAAGCACCGTTAAATGGTTATCTATAGCAGCATCCATACTACTTTTGTTTGGAATATTTATTGGTGAACAAGCATATAAAAGACATCAAGCAAAAAAACAGTTTGAGCAAATAAGTAAAGGCTTAAGATTGTTGTCATTAAATCTTAAAAAAGGAGAAGTAGCAGTAAGCAGCTTGTATGGGTATGAAAATACTGTAAAAAAAATAATAAAATAAAAACAAGTAAGACCTAGTAAATACATCAGTTATGAATAAAATAATAGTATTAATTGCATTAATAATAGCACCAATAATGTCAAATGCACAGTCATATTTTGATTCTTTAGAAGATTTGAATGGTGTGGATATGGTGGTGGTTACGAAAGATGCTTTTGAATTGATCTCAAAATTTAAAAATCTAAAAATAGACGACAATGAAGGAATGAAGGTCTTTCAGATGATACAAGATTTAAAAGAGTTTAAAATGTTTTCTACGAATGATTCTGAAGTTGCAAACAAAATGGAAGGGATGGTGAATACTTCTATTCAAAAAGAAAACTTAACTCAGTTAATGCGAATAAAGGAAGATGATTCTCGTGTTAAAATTTATGTGAAAGCTTCAAAAAGTAAAGATTATGTAAACGAGGTTTTAATGTTTATTAGGGGATTTAGTAATAAAACAAACAAAGCTTTTGAAGCTGTAATCGTTTCATTAACTGGTACTATAGATATCAATAAAATATCTGCATTAGCAGATACCTTTGTGCAAAATAAATAATAAAACCTTTAAAGTGACTGTTAGAGCTACTTTTATTAAAATAACTAAAGTATGAAAAAGAGTACTAAAATATTTTCACTTTTAATCCTTTTTTTAATGATTTGTTCCTGTAAAAATGAAAAAACATTACAAGAATATTTAGTTGAAAGTCAAGAAAAAACAGGATTCATTGCTGTAGATGTTCCTACCAGTTTTTTACAATTAAAATCAGAAGACGTTTCAGATGATGTGAAAATAACTTTAGAAAGTATTCGTAAAATAGGTGTTGTTGCTCTTCCAATTAAAGGAAATGAAGAGATGTATGATGAGGAAAAAGCGGAACTAAAAAGTATTTTTAAAGATAATAAAGAGTATAAGTCTTTAATGACTATGAGGGTAAAAGGGGTGCATGCAACTATTTTTTATAAAGGAAGTACAGCTTCTATTGATGAAGCAATCGTCTTTGGTTATGGAGAAAACGTAGGGGTAGGAGTTGCAAGGTTGCTCGGGAATAAGATGAATCCAGCAAAAATTATTGAAATGATGAGTACTGTGAAATTTGATACTGAGAACCTAAATTTAGAACAATTTAGCGCTATTTTTAATTAATTTTTCTAAAAAATTATGGCTTTTTAATTTTGTTTTTGTCTACTTTTTGAATTTAACGAGTCGTTAACAGCATCAACATATATATTTCTTACTTTTGAAACACATGTAAATGATTTTTATGAAGATTCAAAAGTTTTTATTATTGCTACTATTAATGTTTCGTTTTGTGAGTTTTTCTCAAACTTATAACACGTATAGACCAGAGAGAGAGAAAATTCATGATTTAGTTCACACAAAATTAAAAGTTGATTTTAATTTTGCTGAGAAGCAACTAAATGGTGAAGCTTGGATCACTGCAAAACCTCATTTTTATGCAACAAATCTATTCACCCTAGATGCAAAAGCAATGATTATTCACCAAGTTTCTTCAAATAATCAACAATTAGAATACAACTACGATGATTTCAAGATCTTCATAAAGTTGCCAAAAGAGTATGAGAAAGAAGAAGAATTTACGGTTTATATAAAGTATACTGCACGTCCAGAAAAAGTGAAGCAAAAGGGAAGTGCCGCAATTAAACAAGCAAAAGGACTCTATTTTATCAATGCTGATGGTTCCGATAAAAAAAAACCAACTCAAATCTGGACTCAAGGAGAAACAGAGGCAAGTAGTTGTTGGTTTCCTACCATAGACGCCCCAAATCAAAAAACAACTCAAGAAATTTACATTACTGTTCCCAATAAATTTATAACACTTTCAAATGGCAAATTAATCAATCAAATCACAGAGGGAGCAAACAGAACAGATTATTGGAAAATGGACCAAAAGCATGCGCCGTACCTTTTTTTTATGGGGATAGGTGAGTATGAAATTATAAAAGATTCTTATAAAAATATTCCAGTAGATTATTATGTTGAAAAACAATACGCACCCTATGCAAAAGATATTTTTGGTTTAACACCTGAAATGATGGAATTTTTCTCTAATTTATTAGGGGTTGAATATCCTTGGAATAAGTACAGTCAGATTGTAGGAAGAGATTATGTTTCGGGAGCGATGGAGAATACAACAGCAGTAATTCACGGAGAACAAGCATATCAAAAACCGGGGCAATTAATAGATGAAAATAGTCAAGAAAATACAATTGCTCATGAATTATTTCATCATTGGTTTGGAAATTTAGTAACATCAGAAAGTTGGTCTAATTTAACTCTGAATGAATCTTTTGCAAATTATAGTGAATATTTGTGGAGAGAGTATAAATATGGAAAAGCCAATGCAAGCATGCACTTGTTTGAGGTGAATGAGGCCTATTTGAATGGTCAAAACAACGACAAAGATTTGGTCCGTTTTGAGTATGCTGACAAAGAAGATATGTTTGACTTGGTAAGTTATAATAAAGGGGGAACTGTTTTACATATGTTGCGAAATTACATAGGTGATACTGCTTTCTTTGAGGGCTTAAAGGCCTATTTAACAGAGTTTAAATACAAATCTGCCGAAGTACATCAACTACGATTAATTTTTGAGAATATTACAGGAAAAGATTTAAACTGGTTTTTTAACCAGTGGTATTTTAATTCAGGACATCCGAAAATAGATGTTTCTTATGATTACAATACCATTCAGAAAAAAGTCACTGTAAATCTATTGCAATTAAATTCAACTGTTTTTAAATTTCCTTTTGCTATTGACATTTTTGAAGATGGAAAAAAAATAAGACACCATGTCTTTGTTGATGCAAAAGATGCTTCTTTTACTTTTCCGTATTCAAAACAACCCACTTTAATTCAAGTAAATGCAGACGGGGTACTCCTTTGTGAGATAAATGAAAACAAAGTATTGAGTGATTATATTTTTCAATTAGAAAATGTTCAAAACTATTCTCACAAAAGAGAAGCTCTAATTGAAGTTTCTAAAAAGCAAGAAGAAAAAAAGGCCTTTAATGCAGTTGCAGCTGCAATGAATGATCAATCTTATAAAATTAGAATTCTTGCTCTACAAAAGATAGACTTGATTAATAAGTTTTCAAAAAAAAATACGATTGATAAAATAAAAGAAATAGCAAATTTTGACAAAAAGACTATGGTGCAAGCTGTAGCAATTGAAACTTTAGGGAAACTAACAGATCCTGAATTAAAACCAATTTTTATAAAAGCATTAGAAAGTCAATCATATTCAGTGATCGGTAAAGCCTTAATAGCCATGTATTATGTAGACAAGCAATTGGCAATTGATCGATCTCGAAAATTACCAGATGAAATTAGAAAAATATTAGCAACTCCTTTAACGCGAATTTATATTGAAGAAAAAGATGAAAATGAATTGCCTTTCATTGCAAAAAGTTTACTTTCTGGAATGTTTTTAACAGGAGATGATGCTACAAAAACTCTTTATCAAAAGGCATTTAAGCAAATTTCTGAAAGCAATAACTCAGAAGCTATTCAAAATCTAGTAAATGACATGGTTTTAAAAGGAACCCAGTATAAATCCTTTAATTTTGATAAAGTTGTCATTAATTTAATGAGAAAGATGGTTCAAGATCAAAAAAAGAAGAACACTACCAATAAAATTAGAAATATAGAAATTATAAAAGAAGCAATGGCCAAGTTGTTATAGGCTTGTCAATAATTTACAATCTTTTATACCTCAACTAAATCTAAAAGCTATTTTAAATATTCCTCAAAGGTACCATCTGCATAAAAAACTACAATTCTTTCTATTTTTTTTCCATCATTAGATGTTGAATCAAATAATGGTGGAGTAGAGGCGGACGTATTTTCAGTATTTTTAGGAAAACTACCATTTCCATGAAGCAACCAATATATGTCAACATCGCTAAATTCCGAAGTCACTTTTAAAATAAAATCCAAACTTGGTTTGTTTCTTCCTGAAAGAATATGAGAAATACTGGAGCGTTGAACCCCTATTTTATCTGCAAACATAGAAGCAGTTATTTGATGGTAATCCATTACTTTTTTTAGTCTTGAAGTAAATTTTAAAGTGTTTACCATTGTAATGTGTTTGTTTTGTACAAATGTAAATAATCTAAAAATAACATCAAAGAATAAGTATATATAATAGGAAAATAAAATAAAAAAAATTAAACTATTACTTTGGTTTTGTATTATAAAATGCTGATTAACATATATTTAATAAATAATATTTATTTGGCAAATTTAGATGATTGATACGGGTATTGTTTTTTTTGCAAATAGTTTACAAAAGTAATATTTAAGTCCGTTTTAAATGTTTACAAATGTGAAATAACGCAATTTTACAATTGTAATTTTTTTAGTTTGATACCATTTACAAATGGTGTAATTTTGAAAAATAAATATTATCGGAAATAATGAATTCTTTATCCATCAAATTTTTACAAAGTATTTACGAAGCGCAGAAAGAAAATGCTTTGTTTGGTAAGTGGGTTACTTTTGAAGACCTCGAAACACTATTTTCTAAACATGAATCTAAATTTCTTGTTTCTCAAGTTGGTACATCAGAAGAAAATAGGCCAATCATGCAATTAAAAATTGGAAATGGTACTAAAAGAATATTGTTATGGTCTCAAATGCACGGAAATGAAAGTACAGGCACAAAAGCATTATTTGATTTTTTAAACTGTATAACACATACTTCAGATGCTATTATTACTAAGATATTAGAAGAATGCACATTGGTTTTAATACCCATGCTAAATCCGGATGGTTCTCAAGCATATACAAGAGTGAATGCAAATAATATAGATTTAAATAGAGATGCTGTCAATAGGGTTGCCAAAGAAAGCAAGATTTTACGAGCAGTTTTAGAAGAATTCAATCCACAGTTTTGTTTTAACCTTCATGATCAAAGAACTATTTTTGGTGTAGAAGGTACCAAAAACCCTGCTACCATATCATTTTTAGCTCCTTCCGAAGAAGTTACTAGAGCAATTACAAAAGGAAGAATAGAAACGATGGATGTTATTGTAAGTATGAATTCAATGCTTCAAAAAGTCATTCCAAATTACGTAGGTAGATATACAGATGAGTTTTATCCAACTGCAACTGGAGATAATTTTCAAAAATTAGGATACAACACAATATTAATTGAATCAGGTCATTATCCTAATGATTATAATAGAGAAGAATCAAGAAAATATACTTTTTTTTCAATTTTTCAAGGAATCCATCATATTGCAAATGAAAATACATATACTAACTACGAACGGTATTTTGACATTCCTAACAACGACAAAATTTTCTACGATGTTATTCACAGATATGCCAACCCATCAAATGATGTATCTTTTCAATATGTAGATAAAATTATAGATGGAAAACTTGTTTCAAAATTAAACAAAGTAGATGAAAATAGTTTAATTTCTAAGATTGGACACTCCGAAATCGTTTTCGAAGTTAAAAATATTTAAACATTTAGTAACTTTATTATGATTTAATTAAATTAAATTCATAAATTTGCATTATTATCTATATAAAACGCAAAAAATGAAAAAATTTATATTAGACGAAATTGATCATCAAATTTTAGACATTTTAATTGAAAATGCAAGAACACCTTTTACTGATATTGCAAAAAAATTATTAGTATCAGCAGGAACAATTCATGTGCGAGTTAAAAAAATGGAAGACGAAGGTATTATTCAAGGTTCAACGCTTACCTTGAATTACGAGAAAATGGGGTATTCTTTCATAGCCCATGTTGGAATTTATTTAGAAAAAACTTCAATGACTCAGAATGTAATTTCTGATTTAAGACAAATTCCTAACGTTACTGTAGCATACGTTACAGCAGGTAAATATAATATTTTTTGTAAAGTAAGAGCGAAAGGAACCAATGATGCCAAAGATATTATTTACAGAATTGATGATATTCCTGGAGTAAATAGAACAGAAACAATGATTGCTTTAGAGGAAAGTATCAATGATAAAAAGAGAATGATGCACGCAATTTTCAAAGAATTATAAAATAAATTACTTTATACTTAAAAAATCCTTATCAGTAAAATGATAAGGATTTTTTTTATGGATTCTATATCTTTATGATTATGTTTGTTTATATAATTATGAAATATATAATGTATGTCTTTTAAAATTAAATTTTTAAAAAAATCGACTCGCAACGAAACGTTATTAGACTTATATGTTAATATGTTAAAACCTCGTTTAATCGAGGAAAAAATGCTCATTCTTCTAAGACAAGGAAAAATATCCAAATGGTTTTCTGGTATTGGACAAGAAGCAATTTCAGTAGGGGTTACATCTGCTTTAGAAAATGATGAGTATATTCTACCAATGCATAGAAATTTAGGGGTTTTTACAACCCGAAACGTACCCTTACATCGTTTGTTTTCTCAATGGCAAGGGAAAATGAATGGTTTTACAAAAGGAAGAGATAGAAGCTTTCATTTTGGTACACAAGAATACAATATTGTTGGTATGATTTCTCATTTAGGACCCCAATTAGGAGTGGCAGACGGAATTGCTTTGGCTAATAAATTAAAAAATCTTAAAAAGGTTTGTGCTGTTTTTTCTGGAGAAGGAGGGACCAGCGAAGGAGATTTTCATGAAGCTCTTAATATCGCTTCAGTTTGGAGTCTGCCAGTTCTATTTTGTATTGAAAATAATGGCTATGGATTGTCTACTCCTGTTAACGAGCAGTTTAAATGTGAAAACATTGCAGATAAAGGAATTGGTTACGGAATAGAAAGTCATGTAATTGATGGTAATAATATTTTAGAAGTTTACACCAAAGTAGATGAACTAGCAAAAAGTATTCGAACAAATCCGAGACCTATTTTATTAGAATTTAAAACCTTCAGAATACGAGGTCATGAGGAAGCTAGTGGTACAAAATATGTTCCTCAGGAGGTGTTAGAACATTGGGCAACGAAAGACCCTCTTGAAAACTACCAGGAGTTTTTAAAAAAAGAAGGTATTTTAACAGATTCATTAGTTATTTCTTTAAAAGAAGAAATAGTGCTTGAAATTGACAAGCATCTTCAAATTGCTTTTAATGAAGAACATATAATTCCGAATTTAGAGACAGAATTAAAAGATGTGTATAAAAATTATCAATACAAAGAGTTTGAGGCTTCAGCTAAAAAGAAAAACAATCGTTTCATTGATGCTATTTCAGAAGGTTTGTATCAATCTTTAGAAAAACATGATAATTTAGTTATCATGGGACAAGATATAGCTGAATATGGGGGCGCTTTTAAAATTACTGATGGATTTGTTCAGAAATTTGGGAAAGAACGCATTAGAAATACTCCAATTTGTGAATCGGCCATCGTCTCCGCAGCCTACGGTTTGTCTGTAAATGGCATAAAATCTATCGTTGAAATGCAGTTTTCAGATTTTGTTTCTTCAGGTTTTAATCCAATAGTAAATCTCTTAGCCAAGTCTCATTATAGATGGTCCGAAAAGGCTGATGTTGTTATAAGAATGCCCTGTGGTGCAGGAGTAGGGGCAGGTCCTTTTCATAGTCAAACAAATGAAGCTTGGTTTACTAAAACTCCCGGTTTAAAAGTAGTCTATCCTGCATTTCCACAAGATGCCAAAGGATTGTTAATAGCCGCTGTTAATGATCCAAACCCTGTCCTTTTCTTTGAGCACAAAGCTTTGTATAGATCCATTTATCAAGACGTTTCTGAAAACTATTTCACATTAGAAATTGGTAAAGCAGCGCTTTTAAAAGAAGGAAATCAACTTACAATTATCAGTTATGGGGCCGCAATTCATTGGGTTCTTGAGCTGTTGAAAAACGATACAAATATTTCTTTAGATCTCATTGATCTCAGAACATTGCAACCTTTAGACGTAGAAACAATTTATAAATCCGTTAAAAAAACTGGGAAAGCATTGATTGTTCAGGAAGATTCTCTTTTTGGAGGAGTTGCAAGTGATATTTCTGCACTAATTCATGAAAATTGTTTTGAATACCTAGACGCTCCTGTTAAACGAGTTGCCAGTATAGAAACTCCGATTCCCTTTGATAAAGCTCTAGAAGATCAATATTTGGGAAAAAATAAATTAGAAAAAAGTATTTTTGAGCTCATTAATTATTAAAATTGTTATTTTAGTGGACATAAAACGTCAACATGAATAACAAACAAATTATTTTTAAAAACCGACCTCAAGGAATTCCAGATCAGAATACTTGGCAATTAGAAGAAAATCCAATTCCAGCACTTCAAGAAGGAGAAATTTTAATTCAGCAACATTACATATCCTTAGATCCCGCAATGCGAGGTTGGATGAATGATACCAAATCATATATTCCACCTGTTGCAATAGGAAGTGTGATGCGTGCAGGAACAGTCGGTAAAGTTATTCAGAATAATAACAACCCTAATTTTGAAATAGGAGACTGTATTTCTAGTTGGGGAGGAGTGCAACAGTTCACTATTTCAGATGGAGAAGGATGTTTTAAAGTTGATGAAAAGGTCGCGTCAATGCCCACTTTTTTAGGCACGTTAGGCATGCCAGGGATGACCGCTTATTTTGGTATTCTTGAAGTTGCAAATATTAAAGAAGGAGATATTGTATTGGTTTCTGGAGCTGCAGGTGCTGTTGGAAGTATTGTGGGGCAAATCGCTAAAATTAAAGGATGTAAAGTGATAGGAATCGCTGGCGGAAAAAAGAAATGTGATTACATCATAAATGAATTAGGCTTTGACGAAGCAATAGACTACAAATCAGAAAATATTTACACAGCCTTAAAAAAGAAATGTCCTAAAGGAGTTGATGTTTATTTTGATAATGTTGGAGGAATTATTTTAGATGCAGCACTGAGCAAATTAAGAATGCATTCTACAGTCGTTATTTGTGGTGCAATTTCTCAGTATAACAACAAGAAAAAAATAAATGGCCCAAGCAATTACCTGTCACTATTAGTTACACGTTCATCAATGAAAGGGATGGTTGTCATGGATTATACCAAAGGTTTTGGAAAAGCAGCAAGAGAAATGGGGAGTTGGTTACATGCAGGTAAATTAAAATCTCGTGAAGATATCTATGAAGGAATAGAAAACTTTCAAGAAACCTACAATCGATTATTTTCAGGAGAAAAAAATGGAAAACTAATTTTAAAAGTAACGGAGTAATAATGGAGTTGGAACATTTCTTTCAATGTCCACACTGTTGGGAAGAAATCTCGATGCTTATAGATGCAAGTGTTCGCCAACAAACCTATATAGAAGATTGTGAAGTATGTTGCAATCCTATTCAGATTTCATCAACTTTTGCAGATGGAGAACTCATAGGATTTTATTCAGAATCAATAGAACAATAATTTTTCATTCCTTAGTGAAGGATGCGTTGTCTTTTTTGAAGCATTATCCTGCTTTCACTACTCGCTTTTTCGTACCTCAAAGAGCTCAAACAAGCCGTTCAATCAGGGCTAAACAAGCGAACTAAGTTCATGGATGTAATGATACATAAAAGCTTGTAAAAAAGAGAGGCGTTATTTTTTTTGCTAAAAAATCATGAGATGAATTAAATTAATGTAAGGGATTTTTCCAATTAAACTCTGTAAACAGAGCGATCCAATCTGTTGGAAAAGGAGCTCTTAACGCTAGAATTTCTGACGTAAAAGGATGTAAAAATTCTAATTTTCCTGCATGTAAAAATAAATTTTTCCATCCAAAATTTTCAGCAAACATAGTATCATGATTTTTATCTCCATATTTAGTATCGCCAATTAAAGGATGACTAATTTTGTTTGAATGCACTCGTAATTGGTGCATTCTTCCAGTTTTAGGAGACAATTCAACCAAACTATACCGTGAAGAATCATAGGGTTTCACAGGAATATTAAGTGTAATTCTGTCTATTGTTTTTAAGTCTGTTAAGGCTTCTTTGTGCACATTTGCATCTCTCCCTTTTACAGGAGAATCAATTTTTTTTGAGTCTGGAGAAAACCCACGGACCACCCCAAAATAGGTCTTTTGAATTTTATGATCGGTAAACAATTCTTGAAATTTTGAAACAAATTGAGTTTCTTTTGCTAGTAAAATAATTCCGGAAGTTTTTCTGTCTAATCTATGAATAGGGTAGACTTTCATTCCTTTTTTATCTAATATTAATTGTAACAAAGAAGTTTCATCAGATACATTTCTAGAATGCTGTGCATGATGAACCAACATGTTATTGGGTTTATGGACACAAATTAAAAAATCATCTTCAAAAATTATATGTAAGTGGCTCATCTTTTGGTTATTATTGAAATAGAATGGGGTTATTTCATTAGATTTTAAATACGGTCTTTTTCTTTTTTAAAAAACTTTAAATATGCAATTAAAAGTAAAGAAATAGAACCACAAACAAAAAAGCCTATAAAAAGGGATAAAGCGGTATCAGTAATAAAGTTACCAATGAATGTAGCAATTGGAACCGCCATCATTGTAGAGACAAAACCATTAGTCGCTGCGCCAATATAAATTCTGATTTTTTGTTTGATTTTTACGAACCAAAAGTAATTGTAATTTTATTAAAATAAGTTTTTATTTCTTTAATTCTGATGTTTCGTTTATGTACTGTTTTTGTTTCACAAAGGAGACATGCCTTTTAAAATTATCTATTTAACATAATATAAATTATAGGACATTTTGCATTATTGGTTTATCCTGTGGATGAAGCAATAATCAAGAAAGTTGGCGCGCTGGCGATTATACAGTATTTAGCACTATTATTAAAATGATAGCTATAATTCTATATGATATAAAATATCCCAGAATCATTCGTTTTCATAAGAATAATTCGAACTTGGGTCAATAAACATTCGTGCCTTTGGTTTAGTACTAAATAGTACAAATACATAGTAATTTCTGTATAGCCGTATTTCAGGCTATTTACACATAATTGTAGATATAGCGCCTTTAGGTCTATATCGTCAACAATTATGTTAAAAGAAATACGAAGTATTCATGAACTCAGATAAAAAAAATAAGAATGACATGAACTAAATTACTGCTAATTAACCCATAGGTTTATTTGATAGCTATAATTCTATATATAGAATTTTACACACATTATGCTTACCTCCTATGTCGTCGCATAAAAAATGTTCCATTAACTCTAGTAAATAAGTTTTGGAGAAGAAAACTTTTAGAAGAAAAATCAGCAAATGAAACTATTACTTTTAACCAAAGCTCAAGTTACATAACGCAGAACATTATAATACAAGATTGGTGTTATTTTAAAAATCTGCCTATTATTAAATTTGCTTTTTCATCCAAAATTTTTGATTTTTTTACAGGTTTTACTGGATCTTGTCCTAAAAACAAAACGAGCTTTCCTTTTCGCTTCCTCAGAAAGTGAAGCCAGTAATTCTATTATTTTTTGCTCTAGTTCTGTAATCATTGTTTTCCGTTATTTAAAATTTCATCATTTATGGGTATTGATATGGGTTCCTTTTTATTGTACCTTATTGATGTATAATTTTAACCCTAAAAATTATTAATTATGAAAAAGGTATTTAAAAAATTAAGAAACCCTTATCTGTCTATTTTTTTAGCTGGCTTGGTGTTATTTGTTAGTTGTAATCAATATGAAAAACCTAATACTGAAATATTAGATAGTCAAACTGTTGAAGCAATTCAAAATGCTACTAAAGAATTCTTAAAAAATCCTGAAAATTTTAAGCCACAAAAGAAAGGTAATAATAACAATGATTCTTATTTAGATGTGTTACTAAAGGAGGCTATAGAAAAATATGCTTCAGACGATCTGAATACCTACAAACAAGATGTTTTAAATTATTCTAATTGGAATAACGACCAATTAGCTAGCATTGAGGCCTCATTTATTGTTATGACGACTATACAAGACGACTATTATAGTTCTAGCGAAGAAAAACAAGCTTTATATCACAGTTATAGTAAAAATAGTAAAAGAGCGGCTTGGTGGGCGCCCATAGCTTTTGCAGGGATATGTCTTGTTGTTGGGGTTTTATCGGTAGGAATTGCAGGTGCTGCTTGTGGAATTATGTTTGCAACTCTTCAATCTGTACAAAATAGAACTTAAATTTATTTGCTTATGTTTTTTAAAAAATATTTCAAAAAGGGGATATCACTTGAATGGAAAGAAGATACTCCAATTTATATAAGAGCGATGATAATGGTTATAATTTTAACTCCAATTGTGATATTAACATACTTTTTAATAAGTTAGTAAATAAAAAAAAACCGTTAACACAAGTTTTAGTTTAGCTATAACTAGCAGCCATCAATTATGAAAAAATCTTGCAAAGATCAATCTTTCTATTTTCAATCGGAATTTCAGCTAATCCCTGTGATACAATACCAAACCCTAAACAATTAATAGCGGTTTGAGTTTTCAAACAAATTGTTTATTACGAGGAACAACTAAAACCTTGTTATGCTGGGCATCGTTTAGCGACCACTCAACGGTGCGAGAAACAACAACACCTCCGTCATTAGATTTTAGGGTAATTCCAGTACAAGGATATGCATTAGAACTCACCATTAGTAATGCCAAATGAATAGCTATTAATTTTTTAAATTTATTTTTCATTGTGTTTACAGTTTTTAAATTATAAGATATCTGTCTAAATTACTGCCCAACGGTTTTGTGAATGGCGTCGTAGCATCCCGGAGGGTGCTATGCACTATGCACATTCTTGGCAAACGTTATTTTATAATAAGCTTAGCAAACTCTGTTTTGTTATAATTATTAATCTGAATTATATATAAACCTGATTTAACATTTAATTCAAATTGATAAAATTGAGATATGACATTTTCAGTTTCGTAGATTACCTGTCCATTAGTGTTAAAAACTTTAATTGAAGAACCAATAGGTGTTGTGCCAAAATTAATATTGACTCTTCCGTTATTAGGATTAGGGTATAGAAGAGTTTTCGTATTATCAATGTTTAGAGTAGATAATGTAAGTAATGGGCAATTGCTTGAAATATCCTCCAAATTATTCAAATAGTTACTGTAATTTATAATTCCAAAATTAATATTATCATAATAATCATATATTTTACTCTCAATAGTGTTAGCTTCAGCTGAACCCCACCAATTATTCATAGCTGATATGTTTTCGATAGATGTATTTCTAATATTAAAAGAAGAATTATTGTAAATATTAGAATTACTAATTGATATTTCATTGGCATTTTCTATATCTATGCCAATGGAATTATCCTTGATAGTTGAGTTTGAAAAAACAACATTATTTCCAATATTATAACCATCATAACCGGTTATTTTTATCGCTGTGCCAGTATTATTGCCGCTTATTTGTGAACATTCAAATGTTCCATTTCCAAAAATTAATCCAAACGAACCATCGAAATTAAAAACACTGCTGTTCGACTCTACCCTTGCAGCAGGTAAATTGAGCGTAGTGTTGTCAAATTCACTTTGAGTTATTTTCACAGGTCCAACTTTTGGGTTGCCACTACCTTCTGAAATAGTTGAATCTATCAGATTTGATTCAAGAAATTCAAGATTAGCTCCACAGCATCCAATACTGAAATTAGTGTTTTGTGCTGTACAATTATCTATAATTATCCCATAATTGTAAGAGTCTGAGTTTACATTTGAATTATATAAATTGCTGTTTTTCAATTCAATTGATTCACTTCTAGGGTAAGTGCCTTGAACATTTGTAGAATTAAATGTTGAATTTTCGATAAGTAAATTTGCAGTTGTCTGATAACCGTCCGTACTTATTCTTGTATTTGTAAAAGTCACATTAGAAATAGATAATGTTCCTGAGTTTTTGATTGCATCTTGAATAAATTCTGATTCGTCAGCAAGTTGAAATGCATTTTTAGGACCATTAAATTCTAAAAAGGATAGTTCGCTATTTGATAAATTTGTATCCTTAAATATAATCATTGACTTTCCATTGATATTTCCGTTAAAAATGATTGGTGAAGTATTATTGCCATTCGCTAATAAATTGCCTTTAATTAAAATTTCATAATCAGAATTAAAATTAATAACCACACCTGCTTCGACAGTTAGTGAAACGCCATTGGGAATTTGTACATCTCCAATTAAATTATATGGACTTCCTGAAATATTCCATGTAGTATTAGAAAAATACGGACCACTAGCATTGGTCTGTGTAAAAGCTTTTGATGAGATTAAAAGCATAATTATGAATAAACTTAATGCAGTAATTTTTTTCATATTTTTTAATTGTTTATGGATTTCGTTCTAAACGCTTGCCATCGTGTTTACATGAGGAATTCTTATATGCTTATAACTCCTTTTTGGGGGGATAAACGGAAGTTTAGTGATTATTATCCTAATAGTGCTTAAATATAAATTTTTAAAATAAATCATCAAATGGATTTTTGATTTTTTTAAAAAATTATTCAGTTTTCTCAAAAAAATAATTCATGGAATCATTAAATTAATAAGCCGTTTGCTTCGCAGATCCAAAATAACATGTGTTCTAATAATTAGCAATTATGTAACAGTAACACCTTAAAAATTCACGAATTCTCCTTTCTTATACAGCAATTGGCCATTGATCTTGTGTAGAAAATGATTGATTTTTCCATTTTTCAATTTCTTCTTTTGTAAGTATACATTTTTCCAATTCAGCGATCATTCCTTTCTTATCTAAATGTTGTCCAATAAAAACCAATTCTATTTTTCTGTCGCCAAAAAGCGCATCCCAATCTGATTCAATTTGATCTTTGTTTTCGTTAAAAGAAGCATTATTAATTCGTTGAGAAAAAGGCATAGATGCCCACCAAACACCGGCACTATCTGCTTTACAAGAGCCACCAGCAGAACTCCACAACAATGCCTGATTAGATCGTGAGGCTAGCCAGAATAGACCTTTACTTCTAATAATGTTTTGTGGAAAACGTTCATTCAAATAGTTTAAAAAACGTTCTGGATGAAATGGTTTTTTGCTTCTAAAAACAAAGGAACCTATTCCATATTCTTCCGTTTCAGGTACATGTTCATTTTCTAATTCTTTGAGCCATCCAGCTGAAGCTTCGGCTTTTTCATAATCAAACAAACCAGTGTTTAAAACACTTTCTAAAACAACCTTAGATTTTTCTGTTATAATAATACTCGCTTCAGGGTTTAGCTTATGAATAATAGCGCGAAGTTCTTCCAATTGATCTTCAGAAACTAAATCTATTTTATTGATGATGATTACATTGGCAAATTCAATCTGATCTGTTAATAAATTTACTATGGTTCTATTATCGCCTTCTATATTGGTAAGTTCCCTAGTTGTTAAATAATCGGAACTAGAGAAATCTTTTAAGAAGTTAAAGGCGTCAACAACAGTTACCATCGTATCTACATAACTAAATCGACTCAAATCTATCTTGCCATCTTCACTTTCAAAAGTAAAAGTCTGTGCCACAGGAATTGGCTCACTGATTCCTGTACTTTCAATTAACAAATAATCAAATTTATTTTGAGAAGCCAACTTTTCTACCTCTATCATCAAATCTTCACGAAGGGTACAACAAATACAACCATTAGACATTTCTACCAATTTCTCCTCGGTTCTTGAGAGCGTATTTTCATTTTCAATAAATTGAGCATCAATATTTACTTCGCTCATATCATTTACAATTACAGCTACTTTTAAGCCTTCTTTATTATGTAAAATATGATTTAATAATGTAGTTTTTCCAGCTCCTAAAAAGCCACTCAATACAGTTACAGGTAGTTTTTTCATTTTATTTTAACAGGTAAAAATTATGCTTCAATTTGATTTAGTTTGTTCATTTTTTCGATTAAATCTCCAGTAATTGCAACAACCGCAGGTTTGGGGATACCCTCATTGTCAAAAGGCCATGTACTTGTAGGATTATTTTTGTCTTGTGTTTGCTCTCCGGGATGCTGTACACTCAAAAACAATGTTTTTCCGTCCGGAGAGAACCAAGGTCCAGTGAGTTCAGCATCTTTGGGAGCTGAAGCGACTCTAATTACTTTTCCTGAATCTTCTCCATATCTAGGGATCACAAATAGGCTATTGTTTTTAAATGGAAGATAAGGATTACCTTCTCTATTCATATCACTTCCAGAGATATCTGAGGTTATCCATAGGTTTCCTGATAAGTCAAAGGCTAAATTATCCGGACAAGAAAATCCGTTTTTTTCTCCACCAGCAATATAGGTTGAAGCTTTAAAAGTCAGTGCATTAAAAGCTCCATTTGTTTCTTCTATTTTTAAAATAGAACCGTGAAAATCATTTTTACTTTTATTATTTGTTAATGAAACAAATATATTTCCTGTAATGGGATCAATCTCAATATCTTCAGGGCGGTTTAATGCTGTTGCACCTAATAATTTTGAAGCTTCTCTTGCTCTAATTAGTACCTCGGTTTGATCTTTAAATTTACTCTGTAAAATAGGTTGATTTTCCCAATCTAAAGCCATCCATTTCCCTTGGATAGTATCAGCTACATATAAGGTTCCCTCCTTTAATGACGAAGGTTTAGATGAAATAAATTTATACAGGTGTTCATTGTTTTTATCGTCTCCTGAATACGCAACCACGCGCCTATCTGCTAATTCATATACAGTGCAACATTCGTGAGCAAATCTTCCTAGCGCAATGTGTTTTTGAGCTGTTCCGTCTGTTGGATTTACCTCTACTACCCACCCATAATGTTCTGGTGGATACTTGTAGAAATTTTCCCAACCCTCCGTGCTCGGTCTGTGACTCGCTATATTATTTTGATCATATTCAGTTTCTCCGAAAAAATTATCATAGTTTTCTTCGCAGGTAAGAAATGTTTTCCAAGGTGTAATACCACCAGAACAATTACTATGAGTTCCTATTACCGTAGTTTTTCCTTTAATAGGTGTATCCCAGTTTAGTTTCATTGGAGTTTGAGCTGTAATACGCCTGTTGTATGGATCGTTTTTTACAATTTTCCAAATTCCGTTTTCTTCTCTAATTCTAACAATACTTCCACCCACATTGTACATTTCTTTGTCAATTTGTTCTATCGTTCGATGTTTGGAAGGTACTGCATGTTTATTAGGATTAAAATCAGAAACAAAAAGTGGATTAACATATTCGTGATTTACCCATAATAATCCATCTTTCGGATTGGTATCATTAAAGGGAATAAAACAGGTAAAATCATTATTAAACCCAAAGGTATCTGTATCACTAATTTTATCACCCCATTTTATAATCGTATGATAATCCAATCCATTGGCTACTAATAAATCGTCTTTTTCAGAAGGAAGTAATCCTTCTAAAACAAGTCTTTTTAGTTTTTCAAGCCTTTCTTTGGTAATTGTAGTAAACCCTTTTGTGGGTGTCGTTGTATTTCCACAATGTATTAAAAATTGAGGCATAATAACAGCGCCTAGACCAGCTTTTCCTAAAAACGAAATAAATTTTCTTCGATTGTATTTCAAAGTTTTTTATGAATTAAAATAATCACAATATTTTTAATATAAATTAAACCTCTCTAAGCAAATTAAATTGGAATGTCTATTAGTGAAGGTTTCTTGATCTTTTACGACAAATTTTACTCCCTAATTTTAATGGATTCATTTGGTAAATTAGTCAGTTGTAATTCTAGTTGTTCTATTTTTTTATAATTTTAAAAAAATCATTTCGTATGGCAGTTTCAGAAAAACATCCTCCGTATTCTATAGTTGTAGTATAGCTGCTTTGGTCTTTTATTCCTCTTGAGGAAACACAAAGGTGTTTTGCAGTTACTGAAACTATGACATCTTCTGTGCCCAAAACATGTTGTAAATCATTCAATATTTGAAGGACCAATCGCTCTTGAACCTGAGGACGACGAGCGTAATAATCTACTAAGCGATTAATTTTTGACAAACCAATTACCTTATCTTTTGGAATGTATGCTACATCAGCATGGCCGATTATAGGAAGAAAATGATGCTCACATGCAGAATCAATAGTGATATTTTGTTCCACCAACATTTTTTTATAACCATACTTATTATCAAATGTAGAAAGTGTTGGTTTATTCACTGGATTCAATCCGTAAAAGAGCTCCTTTACATACATTTTTGCAACGCGATAAGGGGTGCCTGATAAGCTATCATCAGTTAAATCCAAACCGATTTCTTCCATGATCTTTTCAAAATAATAGGATATATTTTTTATTTTTTCATCATCAGATTTATCAAAAGCATTCGAGTGCATTGGAGTCTCTATATTGGTTGATATATGATCATTACCCATTATTTCAATTTGCTCTTTATCCTTCATTTGTAGATGGTTTGGTTTTGTTGCATTGACAATATTTGTGATTGTATAGATGAATTAGTATCAATAGAGAAGCTACTATGTAAGTGATGATCTCAGGCAAATGAATGAGCGCTGTTTTCTCATTTATTATTGTTAAAAAAAGCGCTATCCAGCTGATCCATAAGGTATTTTTTACCAAAGTATTTGATGTTTTATTTGCAGAATGATATACTGCTAATAAAGAGATGCATATGAAGAAAAGATCAATCCATTTCCACCAAAAAGGCATTGCTTCACTGTGTTTTATAGAGTCATTTTGTATTATAAGAAAAAATGGTGTAACAAAACAGTGTATCATACATAATGTACTTGCAAGTGCCCCAATATTATCCGATTTGTTTTGTATAATTAACGTTAGTGATTTCATTTTTAAATTTTAATGCAACTAAGTTGCAAATATAACTGTTTTATTTGTTATTGCAACTCGATTGCATTATATTTGATGTATGGGAATTATCAGAAAAACAAAGTCGGTAGAAGCATTACTTAATGAGTTTAACAAGAGCTCATCTGCTATTTCTGCAAAAAAATTAATTCAAAGTCTGGATTCTAAGTTTAATAAAACAACTATTTATCGTGTACTTGATAAGCTTGAAGATGATGGTGTTTTGCATTCATTTCTTGGAAAAAATGGATTGAAATGGTATGCAAAATGTAATGATTGCTCTTCAAATAAACATCGTGATCTTCACCCTCATTTTCAATGTTTAGATTGTGGAAAAGTAGATTGTTTAGCTGTTAGTGTTTCGCTTCCAAAAATACCTAACAGAAAAATAGAGGTTTCTCAATTATTAATACAAGGGAAATGTGAAACTTGTTTTGCATAAAAAAATCATCCTACTAAATTCATCGGTTATTTCTAAATCATTCATAACTATTCTAGATTTTAAAATCTCCTCATCTAATAGCATAATTTCGCCCAATAGGTATTAAAATGGAAGTGAGCTTTTCTGCACTTCTATACATACCCTCAATTAGATGCTATTCTTTTAAAAGTAAAGTGAGGGAATAAAGTATTTGTTTGAAGAATTTGTCCTTTTCTTATATTGCTTCGAAGCAATAACCTAATATTATTGAATAATACGATTTATAAAAAATGTCTATGAAATATAGTATTATTTTTTAATAAGTTTTAAAGACCCTATCGATCCTGATAACATTCTAATCTGTGCAAAATACAATCCAGACTTTAAACTATGGCTATCAATACTTACGGTATTGCTATTTGTCGATAAAGTCATAATTTTTTTACCTAAAACGTCATATATTTTTACTGAAGAAATTATTTCATTACTTGTTTTTAAGAACCATTTTGACTTGGTAGGATTTGGATATACTTCAATATTTGAAAGGTTAAAATCTTTGACACTAAGATTACTTTCACTTGTAAAATAAATATTATCAATAAAAATTGTTCCTACTCCTCCATTATCAACAAAGTTATATTGAAATAAATCTTGAAGGTTTACTCCTTGTGAGCTATAATGTGATAAGGGAATAAATACACTTGTCCAGGCATTTTTTATGATAGATTCATCTCCTCCTAAACCAAGAGCATATTGTTTGTCATTTGTTAATGGAGTTTCAGAGTTAATACGTAGAGCAAATTTAGTAGCATCGTTTGTCCAATAATCAAAATGAACATAAACATCTCCAGAAGCATCAGTATTTTGGAAACTGGCTCCATAATATCCTAAATCTACTTCTAACGCTTTATTACCGTTATTTTCAATATCTACTTCTTTAAATGATTCAGCAAAATTGTAGCGATATGGAATATTTGTATAACTTTCTCCATAAATTCCTTTTACTTTATTTGCAGGTAATGTGGGGATTGGCGCGGCTTGAGAGGGTGAAGGTCTTGGAGCTATATTTTTTGCTCCCTGAATATCATCTATAAGATACACATCGGTTTCAAAGCTTTGAAAATCTGGAAAAATTATAAGATTTCTATAGTTTCTAAATCCTGAACCAAAATTTGCAGTTATTGTTTGCCAGTCAGTTCCTGTTGTGTTAAACCTAACTTCTACGCCAAAAGGAGAACTTCCTCCAGAAAATTTTAACATATGATTTCCACTTCCTGTGCCATTTAAGGGTTTTATTCTAAAAGTAATAGTATTATTGTTATTATCTGATAGGTCTACGTATTGGTCTAAATCAATCGTTTGAGCTGATCCAAACTCTGCATAATTGTAACTTGTAAGTTGACCAACTTTATTTGTTGCATCTTCTGGGTCTGATGTTATGCTAAAATCACAGTCGAAGCAAGTAAAATAATATTCTGGGTTCGTAGATTCATCAAAATTAATTGGTAAAGATTGAGAATGACCTAAGAGATTAGAAATAAAAAAAAGGAAAGTAATTTTTTTCATGATAATTATCTATTTTATTTTTTAAAATTAAAATAAATTAAATAATTAAATAAATAAATTAACCATACTTTAAATTAACATATTGGTTTATTTATTAAATTATACCGTTAATTGACAAAACATTAACAATACACAATACAACTGATCATAAATTGTGTAATAAAAATATACTTACATATTACATCTTGCAATATAATAAAGTTATACAATGATTTTTTCAGACTCTAAAAAATAATGAAAATTAATAGTCACAAAAAAAGCCCATCAATAAATGATGGGCTTTTGTAAAACTAAAAGTATGTTTTTAGATAACTTTAACGTTAACTGCATTTAATCCTTTTTTTCCTTCTTGTAAATCAAATTCAACATTGTCGCCTTCATTGATTTCGTCAATTAAACCAGAAATGTGTACAAAATGATCTTTCTCTACTCCTTCTTCAGTGATAAATCCAAATCCTTTGGAATTATTGAAAAATTTTACTGTCCCTTTATTCATAATAGTGGTATTAAAAAATTAAATTAATTCTACAAATATGACCCTATTTTTCTGACTTACAATATATTATTGTATTCATTTTTATTTTTTTTAAATTATATTCTTGTAAAAATGCCAAATAATAGCTTGTAAATTAAAAATATTTGATTCTAAAATAAAATAAGAATTACAGATTATTTTTCTTTCTAATAATCCTAAATTACTATACTAATCTAAATACCTAACGTTGATATCTTTAATACATTTTAGTCCCATTCTGCTATTTTTATTTCTTGATCAGGTAAGGTTTACAGGGAAAGTACTGGTAATTGAAAGAGATTCGACCTCTCCTTTAATTTTTTTCATAGGTCTTTATTGATTTTTTGAAGAATATAGTATGCGATAGCAGCACTGATAATTCCTATGATGTTTTTTATTTGAGAAGTCATACTTATCATTAATATAACGCCTGAAATCCATGAAAAAATTCCTTTCCAATTAAATTTTTGAGCATCTTCTTTGTATGTTTTAGAAATATAATAATCTGAAATCATTACGCCTGCAATTGGTGTAATTGTAATTGTTAGAAGCGAAATAAAACTCATAAAATGTGATAATACACCCAAAGCAGCTAATAAGATTCCAAATAAACCTACTATTAATGTTGTTTTTGAACGATTTTTATCTCCTCGGTTTAAAAGATTATTAAAAGCCAAACCTGAAGAATAAATATTCATAACATTGGATGTCCACGTTGCAAGGATAAGGATTGACATTGCGAAAAAGGGAAACCCAAGTGTTGAGAATATTTCAACGATATCATAAGTACCTTGTGTAATCGCTAAAATGGCTCCGATTGCAAGAAGACACAGAGCAGAAGGTATAATTCCAAAAATTGAGCCAAGGATTGCATCCTTTTTTGTGGCTGCAAACCGATTGTAATCTGGAGAAATTACCCCACCTACTGATATAAAACCGATTGTAAAACCAATAGCCTGTAACAAGGGCATTTTTTCTTTAGGAGTAAAGTTTATTATTTCTTGAATATTATGTGTTTGAAATGTGATAACCAATCCATAAATAAGCAATACAATTATTGCTGGAACAGCTATGTAATTAAGCCATTTTAAATATTTAAATCCGAAAACTGCAGTAAGTACCATAATGCCTCCCCAAAAAACGGAAGACAACCATACAGGGATTTCGGGGCCATTCATTTCAACTAGTATTTTTGAAAATGAAGCGCCTGCTATATTACTTTGTATACCAAACCAACCTATAGTTGATAAGCCAATGATTAAGCCGACAATTAATTTTGCACCATTTACACCAAAACTACTTGATGCTAATGACACTGTTGCCTTTCTTTTTTCTACTGCAGCGATACTTAATAATGACATAAATAGTACGACAAAACTAAATCCTATTAAACCTGCCCACATAGAATGATTAAAACGTAACGAAGCTATTAATGTACTTCCTATCAGTAATGCAGGTACACTTACAATACCTCCAAACCATATCCCTGCAAGACTGTACCATTTTGTCGTATTTTGGTTATTTTCCATATGTATGCTATTTAATTAATGTGTAAATAATAGACGTATCCTCTATAACATTTCCTGCTTGAGCCTCAAGAGCTTCAATATAAATCACATCACCTCCTTGTATATACCTTTTTAAAGAACCGTCTTCATGAAGCATTTCAATTTTTCCTTTTTGAATAATTGAAATTTCATGACTGTCATGCTTTGTGAATCCATTTTCAGGAATTCGAGTTCCCTTTTTTAAAAATACGGTACCAAATTGAATTTCTAATTTTTCATTTTTAATATGAAAAATAGACTTGTTGTAATATTCGTTTTGTAATGGGTATGTAATCTTCTTTAGTTCCATTAGTTTACTATGATTCTATTACCGAATTGATATTCTTCAGAAAACAATCCAAACCGTTTTATATCAGATTCAGGCGGAGCTTGTGTACTGTATTGTCTTGATGGTTTCCATCCAAATTTATTTTTTAAACGAGCAGCTTGCTCTGCTTGCTTTAAAGCGGCAATTGAAGGGTCAATGACAGGAATATTGAATGTTTTTTGAATTTTTTCAAAAAAACCAAACTCTAAAGTGCATCCTAATATTATTGACTCAGCTCCATCTTCTTTAATAGCCAAACGAGTAGCTTCTATCATTTTTTTTTCTGTTAATTGATGATTTTCTTGAAATTCAGGAACGGTCATACAAACGTTTCTAAACGAAGCTAAATAATCACCATACCCATATTCTATTATTGTTGAATGCATTTCATGTTCCCATTTTTTTTGTCCAATAATAACAGAAAATTTATTTGATAGTTTTAATGCAATTTCAATGGAGGATTGACAAGGTCCAACCACAACCATATCTCCAGAAATTTCCCGAGCATCTAATACAAAAGGGTCATAAAAACAGCCTATTATTAAAGCATCAAAACCTTCTTTTGCTGCCTGTCTTGTTGCTTTAATTAAATCGGAAGCAATTAAGGCATTATAGGTTCGATATTCTAGATTATCCATTTGACCAACTTTTGAACTCAAAGATGTTACATGCGCTTCTGTATTTGAAAACTTATTTTTCTCAATCATTTCTGCAAAAAAAGAGTCATAGGTATCAAAACCAATAGGATTTAAGTACATTATTTTTAAGCCATCGTTCATCTTATATTTGATAAAATTCTTTTGCTTCTTTTTGGGTGATATATTCGTTCTTAACATCTAATAAAACTTCTTCTTTTGAACGATTTTTAGGATTGCCATAACCGCCCCCAGTAGCTGTTACACATCTAACAATATCTCCTTTTTCTAAATAGATATTTGTTCCCAAACTGCGTCTTTGTCTTGTTCCCTCTTTTTTTATAATCATGAAGTAATTGTAAGATCCATCATGTCCGCCATTCATTCCCCATGTTTTTGTTTTTTCTCCTAGGAAAGCAGCTGTAACGTGCGCGCCGTCAGACACAATTTTATAATCTAAATACTGTCCATTTCCTCCTTGAAATTCTCCATACCCTCCCCCTTCGTTATGAAAAGCATATTGCTCTACCTGAATTCCATAGCGCATTTCTCTTATTTCGATAGGGATGTTGTAAGATTCACCACTTCCACAAGACAACTGCCCTCTGTTACCGTCGTGGTTTGCAGAGGCTCCCCAACCACCTGCAAGTGGTTCTGCTTGGATATAAAATTGGTTTGTCTCTGGGTGAATTCCTGAAATGAATGTTGCACAAATAGAACGCATATGTCCTGCAGGCAATTTATTAGGTATTAAAGGTGCCAAAATTTTCCAAATTAAATCAATCGAAGTAACCAAAACCTCATAGTATACAGAAACTGCCGAGGGCGCTTCAGCACTCACAATTGTTCCAGGTTCACAGAGTACTTTCATCGGTCTAAAAGAACCACCGTTAGCATCCATTTGTGGCGTTGTAATGGCCTTAAACAAACTTCTACAACCGGTGACTAAACCACTAAACGACAGGTTAGTTGCACCTTTTACCTGAGGATGAGATCCGTTAAAATCTGCAATAAATTCGCTGTCTGTAACCGTTATCTTAGCCTTAATAGGAAAAGGTCCTTCACCAAAACCATTATCTTCTATGGTTGTTTCACCTTTATACACCCCATTTGGAATTTCTTTTAGGGCTTCAATACACATGCGCTCCCCATAATCAAGAAAATCATTTTTAGCTTTTTTATAGGTAGGTAATCCATATTTTTCTATGATAGAAATGACACGTTTTGCACCCACTTCTGCAGCTGCAATTCCCGCAAATAAATCACCTAAAGTGCTCTCTGGCAAGCGAACATTGCCTTTAATAATATCTATAATTGAATCGTTTAAGATCCCTTCTGATTTCACTTTGATAAAAGGAAAATGGAGTCCTTCTTGATAAATTTCTGTAGCAACTGTAGATACAGAACCTGGAAACGTACCTCCTAATTCTGTCCAATGTGCTTTGTTTACTGTAAAAGCAACCACTTCATTTTTGTAAAAAACAGGATAAATCACAGAAACATCAGACAAATGAGTTCCCCCACCGGCATAAGGTGTATTCGCAATAATGATATCTCCTTCTTTTAATGGATTGTTTTTGTCAAACTTTTCTAAAGTAGCTTTAACTACTGAGTCTAAAGCTGCTAAAAAAGCAGTAACTCCATTTCCTTGTGCCAATAATTCTCCTTTAGAATCTGTAATTCCCACAGCATAATCTAATGATTCATAGATGATGGGGCTCATACTAGTTCGTTCTAAAGTTTTAAACATTTCATCACCTGTCGCAACCAATGCATCTTGAATTATTTCTAATGTAAATTTTTCCATACTTAAATAATTAGTTCTCTATCGTTAAAATTAAATTACCGTATTGATCTATATTCACTGTATGTAAAGGTGTAACTACTGTTGTAGTGGCTTTTTCGGCAATAATAGCAGGCCCTTTAAAAGTCATGTTAGGTTCCAGTAAATCTCTGTGATAAAAAGGAGTTGCATGCACGCCTAAATCGTCAAAATCTACTGTTCTTAGATCAAAAACAGCATCTTCTATTCTTCTGTTTGTAACAGACATCTTGGGGAAATCTGGCTTATCAACAGGCACTTCTGCAACTAAATGAAAATTCACCAATTCTACCACTGCATCCAATGCAAATGAGTATTGTTTTTTATGCTCTTGATGAAAGTGTTCGATGATCTCATCCAACGATGTTTCTTTGGAGAAATGATCTAGTAAAACTTTTACATAATGCTCTTGACCAGCATAACGTAAATCTGCATAATAAGTGAATTTTACTTTTTCGGAAGAAGTATCATCGGCTTTAAAATTTGAGATTGCTTCTTCTTTTATTTCGTTAAAAGTAGCAACAATTGTATTTTTTTGATTTTCTCTAAGCGTACATACATTTGTTCTGATATAGTCTCTTCTGATGTCTGACATCAGCATGCCAAATGCTGAGAATACACCGGCATGTGGTGGGACTATCAGTTCTGATACTTGTAATTCTCTTGCTAAATCAGCACCATGCATGGCACCTCCACCACCAATAACGACCATGGTGAAATCTCTTGGATCGTAGCCTTTATTGACAGAAATTAATTTTAAAGCATTGATCATATTTGCATTTGCAATTCTTATAATTCCCTTTGCAACGTCTATCTTGTCTCCTTTCAATACTTTGCAAAGTGGTCTTGTAGCTTTTTCAATACTTTCATAATCTGGCTGTAATTCACCCCCTAAAAAGTAATCTGGATGAATTCTACCGGTAAGGATATTTGCATCTGTTGTGGTAAGGTTTTTTCCTCCTCTTCCATAGGCAGCAGGTCCTGGCATTGCACCTGCACTTTTTGGCCCTACATGCATTTTGCCTCCTTGATCTACCCAAGCAATACTTCCTCCTCCGTTACCGATCTCTACAATATCTATCACTGGAGTTTGAATAGGATAACCTGCCTGTGTTCTAGAATGTTCAATTTTATAATTGGTAGTTATTTTTATTTGACCATTTTCTACCAATGCACATTTTGCGGTGGTACCTCCAATATCTAAAACAATTAAATCGTTTTTACCAATTACCTTCCCCAATGCAATTGCTCCGAATACACCACTAGCGGGTCCGGATTCTACCATGGTTATAGGATTGGATTTTACATCATTAATCGTTGTAATACCTCCATTTGATTGCATGATATAGGGAGTATTTCTAAGGCCCTTTTCTTTGAGGTTATTCTCTAAATTATTTAAATATTTTTTTGCAATAGGCAAAACATATCCTGATAAAACTGTAGAACTTGTTCGTTCATATTCTCTCCATTCTCTTGTTACTTCATGAGAGGCAATTATTTCTATCGAAATATTTAGCTCTGTCAATCTCTTTTTTAGTTGAATTTCATGCATTGGATTTTTATAAGCATGTAATAAGCAAATAGCAATTGCTTCTACTTTCTCTTTTTTACATTTTTTTAAGATTTGTTCTAATGATTTCATATCTAATTCCCTTAAAACATCCCCTTTATAACTCATTCTTTCCTCTACTTCAAAACGTAAATGTCTCGGTACAAAAGGAGGTTGTTTCACAAAATTAAAATTGAAAAGATCTGGTCTATTACACCTTGCGATCTCTAAAACATCTCTAAATCCCTTGGTGGTTATTAAAGCTGTTTTCGCGCCTTTATGTTCTGTTAAGGCATTAATCACAACGGTTGTTCCGTGTGCAAAAAAAACTACTTTTTGCAAATCAATAGCTCCTTTTTTAATGGTATTTAAGATTCCTTGCTCAAAATTAGTGGGCGTAGTATCTGATTTGGCTACTTTTACACCTATGGGTTTCCCTGTATTTTTATCAAACTCAAGGCACACAAGATCTGTAAAAGTTCCACCAATATCTGTGGCAACTCTCATAGTATATGTTTTATGTTTCTAGATTAAAAAGCCGCTAAAAGAATAATTATAACGGCTAATATTAAATAATTAACTCTGAAGATAATTTGATTCATATAAGATATAAATCAAATCACTATTTTAAATACTAAATTTAAAATTTATAAGTCAAATCAATACCATAAGATACTGGTTGACTTGGTGTTCTGATGTCTCCAATAGGACCTCCAGTTGGGTCATCATCAAACACCCCAAACGGCCACCATTCTTGATTGTATTTTGTATTGAAGATATTTCTTCCCCAAACACCAATACTAAAGTCTTTAACTTCATAAATCATTTTTGTATTTACTAGTGTAAATGGATTTTGAAATACATTTTCCTGATCTGTTCCATAATCATCAGCAAACCAATATTTTTTTCCTTTGTTTTCAATATTAATATTTGCAGATATTTTTGAGTTTTCACCGGTTTTGAAGTTCGTAAACACTCCTATATAATAACTGCTTTGTGGAGCAAAAGGAATTTTATTACCAATTGCAGATGCTTCAAAGGCTTTGGTTATTTCTGTATTAATAAATGAAGCACCACCCAGTATGTCTAAATGTTTAGATACTCGTAACTTTGTATCTATCTCAAAACCTGAAGATTTACTTTCTTCAAAATTAACTGTTCCTAAAACACTTCTTGCACCAACCATTCCAAATCTATATACCTGTTGATTTTCAAAAACAGTATCGAAATATGCTAGATTTAAAATAAATCTATTGTTCCAAAAACTAGTTTTTGTCCCTATTTCAAATGTATTTGTAAATTCAGGATCAATTTCTTTATTGATACCACTTGCAGCAATTACTAACGGATTGTATCCTCCGCTTCTAAAACCTTTACTATAACTAGCATATAACATTTTATCTTTTAAAAATTTATAAGCTGCAGATAATTTTGGTTGAAATGCGGTGTACGATCTTTTACTGTTTACACCACTTACATTTTCTGTATTTTCTAGAGTTTCCCATTCATTTCTCAAGCCTGCAGAAATATTGAATTTTTGGGAAATATCATACTCTAAAAAACCAAAAAGACCTATTGAACTTAATTTATTATCATCTGCAGTTATTTTATCTTCAACTGTATTGGTGTAGTTTACATCTGTTGAATCTTGGTTGTAAAATGCACTTGTATCCCAATCAGAGTTTATATTTTGATAAAATAAACCCAAATTCCATTTCAGTTTAGCATCTGCATTTGAAGATACAAGTCTTAATTCTTCATTTATTGTTCTGGAGTCTCTTGTCATGGCTTGAGTTGCAGCAGGAGTTGGTCCGTACACATCAATTGGAGCAAATGATAAGTAATCACCATCATAAAATAAATTTACATCAGAATAGGAAGTATGAGACATTAATTTAAAGCTACTAAATGAAGTTTCAAAAGAGGCTGCAAGAATGGTAGATTTTAAGCTCCCTTCTCCTAAAAAATCTGCGGTAGGGCTCCCTTCAAAGCTATTTGGATCAAAATCTTTAAAATCAGCATTTTCATTACTATTTATAAATGTGATCGCACCGCTTTTTGTATCATTATGCTGTCCTGTAAAAGATAATAAACTTTTGGATCCAAGTTTAAATTTCAACATTCCTCTTAGCCCTAAATCAGATCTGAAATCTACATTTTGATTGAGGGTAGTATTTTTTATAAATCCATCAGTGTTTGCATAATTAACTCCCAAACGATAATATGTTTTATTATCAACTAGTGAACCTGAAAAATTTGTTTCAAATGTATAAGAATTTCCATTTCCATAACCTAATTTCGCTTTACCTTCAAATTCGTTTTTTGGTTGTTTCGTTGTGATTATTACTGCACCACCAATAGCATTTTTACCGTAAAATAAACCTTGAGCACCTTTGATGACTTCAATTTGGTCTATGTCAAATAATGACTGACTTGTTAAATCAGCTGAAGCTAAGTATACTCCATCAACTACTGTTGCAATCGGAGAAGCTCCATATCTTATTTGAGGAATCCCTCTTACACTAATAAGAACGGTACCCGGATCTTGTGATTCTCCATAAGATATTCCTGGAATTTGCGTTAAGAAGCTACCAATATCATCTATTCCTGTCATTTCAATTTCTTGAGAAGTTACCGCTACAACACTTTCTGGCATAGACTGTATAGACTCCAAGCGTTTTCTTGCCCTACCTTTAACGCTAGTAAAACCTTCAATAATTACTTCGTCTAGTGAGGAAGTATCTTCCTCTAAGATAACCGTAAGAAATTTTTTATCAGAAACTACTATTTCCTGAGTTTTATACCCTAAAAAAGAGAACACCAATGTGGCCTTTTGGTTCACTTTAATGGAATAGTTACCATCTATATCTGAAGAAGTTCCATTAGAGGTTCCTTTCTCTAATATCGATACTCCTGGTAATAAGTCTTGTGCGTCTGAGACATTTCCCTTTATTATTATTTTTTGACCAAATGCAATTAATGGAAATAAGAATGTGATAATTAGTAATTTTTGTTTCATGTTTGTTGAATTATTTTCTAAATAAAAGTATGGATATACGGTTTCCTAAAATTATTTTCCATGTATTTAATTTTTTATTTGTAATTCTACTTGTTAAATTTGGAAATGACTGGAAAATTATTGTATGTGAGATATAAAGACAACTCTTGTAGTACTCAAGAGTTGCCTTTTTATTTTAATCTATTGTTAAACTTGCTTAGTTTACATTTATTCCTTAATTATTTTCTTTGTGATTACCTCTTTTTTATTGGTGATTTTAATAAAGTAATTACCTGCTGAAAGTTTACTTAAGTCTAAGTCTAAAGAAGAAATTGATTCTTTATAAATATAATCTCCTACTACTTTTCCTAAAACATCTGTTATTGAAATGAACGAATCGCCCAATTTTTCTTCTGATGAAGGTATTATAATGTGTAAGCTTGAAGTAACAGGGTTTGGATATATTAGAATATTCTCGGTACTAGTTTTTTGTTCTTTTTCAATATTTGATTTTCTGAAAGCTGATTTTGCTTTACATTTATTTACACTTGCTATCCAACCGCGTTTTGTTGTCCACCAGCTTGATAGAAAAACGACTGTTAACGCTCCACTAGGATGGGTAGAGGTAATTTTTTTATTTCTATGAGTACCACTAAAAAAATTTTTGATATTTAAGGGATTTGTGGTTGGTCCATCAAAAATAATTAAAAAGTCGTTTGAATTTAAATCAATATACTTAAAATTAAGCCTTACTTTTTTTCCTTCTTCAGGAATAAAAACATATGGGTTAAAAAAATTATTTTCGAAATTTTTATAATTCCCATAAATTCCTCCACTGTCTGTAAATTTTTCTATACAATGATCCTGAGTTTTATTTGAACATTTATTAACCTTCGCTTTCCATCCTCTTTTTGTAATAGAATAATCCGAAGTAAATTTAATTGTTAAGGCTCCACTAGGATGAGTAGAATTTATTCTTTGATTTTTATACTGACCACTATATATTTTAATAAGATTAGCTTCTTCAACATTTGGTCCATCATAAATAGATAAAAAATCATAGTTCTTTTCAGTATCAATATACTTAAAATCAAGTACTACTTTTTTTCCTTTTTTAGCAGGTTTGTATACAATTGTTTCAAAAGCATAATCTTGATAATTACCTAAACTTCCGCCTGAGTCAAAATATCTATCTTTACAAGTAAATTTAGGCTGAATAATTTTGGGACCTTTTATTTTATTGTACAGTGCTACAGATTTTGCTTTTAACACCAATTCTCCCTTAATATTAAAAGAAATATCATAGGTAAATACAGAATATAAATCTTCTAAGAGTGTTGTTCCTTGCACCCATAAATCAGGAACACTACCTAGCTGTTGAACCTGTATTTGTTTTGTTCCACTTAAATCTCCTTGGTCAATGGTTTGATTGTATTGATCGGGACCAATTACAAATCTTCCAGGCTGCCCATTTTTGTTAACTCCCATGCTATATTCAATAGTAGGCGAATTTTTTGCTCCTATTATTAATTTATTTTTCACTTCCAACATCTTTTCTGAATCTCCTTTTAAGGAAGAAGAGCCTGTATCAAAAGCAAACACAGTTTTTGAAGGATCTATTCCTGAAATTATTTCTCCACCTACTTTTACAGAATTTAACGCAGTACTCCATAAATAGGAAACGGCATAGGGATCTTTTGGGATCTCTGAATCAGAATAATTTTTTTGTTCCAAGGTAATTTTACTTTCTATGTCTACCTTTGTTTCGTCAATTTTGTCACTACCTATAACATAATTGCCTTTTTTTGTTTCTTTATCGTAGTAAAAAGATACCGTTAATTTATTTGGATCAATAATACACACAAAGCATTGAAGTATGGTAATTAGCAAAAAAGTGATTGTATTTTTCATTTGATTGTTTTTATAAATATTTCTCCCGTTGAGATATCGTTAGCTTCAATTCTATATATACTTTGCTCTTCATTAGATTTTGTTAAAAACATGTTTATTCTATGAGAACCATCTCCTGAAGAAAACCCTGATAAAGAGATATTATAGGTAGTTTGATCTTTTGGTTTTTCTAAAGTTCCTACAAGAGACATTGCAAAAGGAAAATCAGTTTCGTTTCCTTTTTGAGGTAAATATGGACTTGCGATCCCTGTAAAAGGGATGCTTTCACCTGACGACAAGTTAAAACTTCCTAAAACTTCATAATACCTGAGTTCTTGATAACTGTTCCCTCTTGGAACTAGATTGGTAATATTTAATTTGCTGATACTACCATAACTGTTTTGGGGATCTACTTTCCATTCTCCTTTTAGCAAATTTTCATATTGTTGATCTTTCAAACTCCCTTGTCCTGATGGTTTTATCGGTACTTTACGTGGAATATACTTGCAAGAATCTCCTGAAACAGTAGTAAATGATTGTGATTGCGGGAGGTTTCCTGGATTGAATATACTCACAGCATCAAATGGTCCTGGTGCAGAAATAACATTGAGTAAATTTAGTTTCTTTTCATTAGGATAATAATTTCCTGTCATGGATGAGCTCCAATATTGCGACGGATCATCAGGTTTTGAAGCAAGTGTTCCCCAACCAATAGTAAAAGTAATAGGAAAGTATGTTTCTAAACTTGGTGCTGTTGGTGTTTTGCCTATAATCCTATAGACTCCAGAAGACCCAGTGGTGGAGGCATAGAACCCTTCAAATATACCAGTATCAGTATTGTGTTGCGTAATTAATGCGTTAGAACCAAAACTATTTTTAAAACATTTGTTGGTTAATCCTTGGGATTTGGTAATGCTATTAGTAAAAAAAAAAGTAAAAAAAGAGAAAATAAAAATGGAGATACAATAATACGTGTTTGTTTAAAGTAAACATTTTTTTGTTTCATAATTATTGGTTTTTAAAATTAATATTTAAGGGTTAAATTGATACATTGTAAGTAGTATGATTTATCACAAATTTTTCTTTATCAGAAACAATACTTATTTCAAAATCAGTACTTAGATTTTAAAGAATGTTTTTTAATACATTTCACACTATTTTATGAATTATTTATTTTTTATGAATTATTGTACTGTTATTTATTTATTTCACTTTTTAAATGTATAATTATTGAATTATATGTAATATTTTTCCCTATATTTATATTTAAAATAGTATTTATAGGAATGAAATTAGGAAAGCAATGGAAAATAAATTAGACAAAGAAATAAATCAAACTTTGTTGTTGGAAAAGAAAGTATTCATGACTCTGTTAAATAGTATTATCAGCCAATTTAAATCTACTCATCTTTCCCATAAATTCAAAGACTCTCAATTATACGGGTTTGGAAATTATGATTTGAATAAGCCAAATTTAAAGCATGAATTTGAAGCTCTTTTAAAGGGGTATGTGAATGGTAAATACCTATATAATAAATATAGAGAAGCATGTTCAGGTATGCCGATAATAAAAATTAGCAGAGAATACCAATCGTTGTTTTTTAAATATTTAGACTATAAAAATATCTTTGAGTTTATTGAAAGTGATTTGTTTACGTTAGAAGAAAAAAACAAACAATTAGAATTGCTTACTAATATAGAAACGATTGATGATCATTATTATATTTGTTATTATTTTGGAGAAGATAATAAAATGATTAAAGGTCAAGTAATTTTATATAATGGATGGAAAACTATTGAAATTAAATATTTTTATAATCAAAATAATGAAGATAATATGGTTTATTCATTTAATGGTACTGTAAACCACAGTGAAGATTTTGTTCATTTTGATACGAAATACTTTGATGGATCCAAAAAGAATGAAGGTGCAAAATTTATATTTTTTATTGGAAAATCATCTCCTAATGAAAGGCAGTACTTAATTGGTACTTATTCAGGGTTTGATAAATATGATAGAGCAATTGCTGGAAAAACGATTTTAGAAAAATTTAATTCAAAGGCTGAAATTGATGCGAAAGTAATTGACCCTTTTTTTGATCCAATTATCTGTCAAGAATTAAATAAAAATAGAATTGTAGTAGAAAGTAATATTAGGAAAAATCCTTTAATGTTTTCCAAAAAAAGTCCTTATTCAGAAATTTTATTGAAATCCTATGGAAACTATTTTTTATCTTTTGAGATAGGCGAAAATGTATTTGAATTGAAAGTGAAAATTGAAAAATATCATTTCAATATAGTTAGTTTAAATAATTATATTATGGTCGAAGATGATAAAATTTCTCTCATAAATAAGGGGCAAATTTTAAATTTTGACTTTTCTATATCCGGAATGTTTCATTTACAAAAAGTATCTATTTATCTTAATATTTTTGATTTTACAAATCACAAAAGAGAATCAAGAAGCGATTTTATTGGCGTAGATATTAATAATAATATTGTTTCTGGAAAACTACTTATTAAAGATCTTGATTGATTTTACCAATTACTTAGTTTCCTTACCCTATCAAAAGAAAATATTTTACATGTAGGTGATTTTGTCTGCTTTGGGTATAAATGCAAATAGCAGATTATTTGTACGTTAAAAGTACTTCAGATTGTGATGCGTTGATTGTATTACTATCTGCTATCAAAAGAAGTCAGATTTTAATTGCAGTTTTATTGGGTGGTATTTTTTTTAAGAAAAAAAAATAAACCTAAAAAACTGATACCCCTATTGGGTATTTTATTCGATGTATTATAAATTTTATACGTATAAAAAAAGCTTCAATAAAAATTATTATTGAAGCTTTTTTTACTGATGTTTTCAGTTATGTTAGCATTCCTCCATCAACCGATAAAGTTTGACCTGTAATATACGAACTCATATCAGAGGCTAAAAACACACATGCATTTGCAATATCTATAGGTTGACCTCCTCTTTTTAAAGGGATTCCATCTCTCCAGTTTTGAACGGTTGCTTCATCTAGTTTAGTTGTCATTTCAGTTTCTATAAAACCAGGAGCAACAACATTACTTCTTATGTTTCTAGAGCCTAATTCTAATGCAACAGATTTAGAAAAACCGACAATACCCGCTTTTGAAGCCGCGTAGTTAGTTTGCCCAGCATTTCCTTTTAAACCCACAATAGAACTCATATTAATTATAGAACCTGATCTTTGTTTCATCATAGGACGAATCACTGCTTTTGTTAAATTAAACACAGATTTTAAGTTTACTTCTATTACTTTATCAAAATCTTCTTCAGTAATACGCATTAATAAATTATCTTTTGTAATTCCTGCATTATTTACTAAAATATCAATGGTTCCAAATTCTTTTAGAACCTCTTTTGCTAATGCTTGAGCGGCATCAAAATCTGCTGCATTTGATTGATATCCTTTAGCTTTTACACCTAAATTTGTCAATTCTTTTTCTAAAGCGATTGCTGCATCCACAGATGAACTGAAGGTAAAAGCGATGTTGGCTCCTTGTTTAGCAAATTCAACAGCAATTCCACGTCCAATTCCTCTAGTAGCACCGGTGATTATTGCTAATTTATTTTCTAATAATTTCATATTATCTAGTTGTTTTTTAACCGGGCAAATATAGTAAAATAAAAAAACTCGTAATACAATTTTGTGTTACGAGTTTTTATCTTTAGTAAAATTAACTTCTGTTTTTAATAAAAGTTACTATTGTTTTACTTCCATTTTATTGACATAATTGAATAAATAATCGATTTCTAATTCTTTTATCTTTCCCAATTTCTTTAATGACTCAACATTTAAATCTTTCTTATTACCAATGACCATAACATTGTATGATTCACCTTTGATATTTTTATTGAAAAAGAGGTTTAAATCTTTTAGGGTCATTTTTTTAATGGTATTGTAAATTTGTTCTCTGTTATCTTTATCTATTCCTAATTTTTGCAATCTTTCATATGACCAAAAAATATTAGATTTAGTAATTCTTTGCGCTGCTATTTTTTTTAGAGTTGCTTCTTTTGCTGCTTTAAATTGCTTTTCTGCTTCTGGCATATTATTCATTAGATCCATCATGGCATTAACAGCTTGTTCTAATTTATTTGCTTGTGTGCCAATATATGCCATTACATAATTTGCAGATTCTTTCTTAGTCGCATTGCTATAATTAGCAAAAGCAGAATAGGCTAAAGATTTAGACTCTCTAATTTCTTGAAACACGATAGAGGACAAACCGCTTCCAAAATAGCTGTTAAATAATGAGGAGACAGCAATGTTTTCTGGTTTAAAAGGTTCTCCTTTTGCTAAAAAAAGCATTTCTGTTTGAACCATGTCGTAATTCGTAAAAAACACATTTCCTCCAGTCTCTTGTTCTTTATATTCTTTTGCTGCTGGATACTCTTTTAAATCTCCATAAAGTTTATGGTGTTTATTAAGTAATGAAACAGCGTTATTTGCATCTTTACCATAATAAAAAATTCGTTGTTTGTAATTCTTCATATCTTTCAAAAGCGCAATTAGTTCCTCAGGGTTTATTGATTTTAATTCATCAATTTGCATGATATCTCTCAGAGGAGAATCTTCTCCATATTTTCCATAGTTCATTAATCCATTTCTAAGAATGTTTCCTTTTTGGGTTTTTCCGTTTTGACGACCCTTATAAATTTTTTCAACATATTTATTATAGGCATCTTTATCTGCTTTTCCATTATCCCATAAGTGTTCTAGTAGTTCTAGTCCCTTAGATAAATTTTCTTTCAATCCGTTTAAGCCAATGTACGTTTTATTTCGTCCCGTTATAACATAATAAGAGATTCCTAATTTATAAAACTCTTTTTTAAGTTCTTCATTTGTGAATTTGTCTGTTCCAATATATTCAAAATAACCAGCCGCTAGAGATAATTTTTTATCATTATCGCGCCCCATATCAAAAATGATATTCATATCGAATAAGTCGTTTTTCTCATTTAAAACATAAGAAAATTTAATACCATTGTCTGTTTTAAGTTCTTTAATAGCTGTTTTATAGTCGACAAATTTAGGCTGTAGGGGATCCGATTGTTTTTTGTTAAAGACTTTAATATATTCTGAACTTTTTTCTCTATTTAACTTTACAGGCGTAATTCCAGGATTTGCAACTTTTACAATATTTTGATCTTCCCCTTTTCTCTTGTAGGTAATTACATAATTATCTCCATAAAAATTATTTGCAAAACTGACTAATTGTTTTTTTGAAATCTTTTTTAATTCATCTAAAAACTGAACTCTTTTCGACCAATTTTGATTATAAATAAAAGCATTTACATACGTATCTGCCAATGCTGAATTGTTTTCATATTGTTTAGTTTGGCTCAATTTTAAGTCGTTTACAACAGCCTCAATCATCCAATCTTCAAATTCCCCTTTTTTTAATTTTTCAATTTGAGCTAATAACAACTCTTTAACTTCATCTAAAGATTGACCAGATTTAGGAGAACCTGTAAAGGAATGGTATCCATAATCATTCAAAAAAGTTGTGGAACAGCCGGCTCTTTGTACTAATTGCTTTTGATTTAAATTTAAATCAATAATACCAGCATTTCCATTCGTCATAATCATATCGCACAATGTGACTAGTTTTTCCTCTTCTGTATTGACCCCTTCAGATCTGAAAGCAATGGAAATAGACTCAGACGTTGGCCCAAAAACTTCTTTAATCACTGGTGACGTAATTTTGTCTTCTTTTGGTAATGTTGGATGCGTCAATTCTTTTCTTTCATACTTTCCAAAAGCAGCATTCACTTTTTTAATTGTTGAGTCAAATTCGAAATCGCCAACTAAAATAATTGCCATATTATTCGGAACATAATATTTGTTAAAATAGTTGTGAATATCATTCATTGAAGGGTTTTTTAAATGATCTGCTGTACCAATAGTAGTTTGTTGACCGTATGGATGGTTTGGGAATAAGCCTTCTAACATTGCTTTATAACGCTTTCTAAAATCACTGTCTTGGCTGCGGTTAAATTCCTCAAAAACGGCTTCTAGTTCTGTGTGAAATAAACGTAAAACCAAGGTGCTGAATCGCTCTGACTCTAAGGTTAACCATTTATCAAATTCATTTGCAGGAATTTTATTTGTGTATACAGTTTGTTCAAACCAAGTATATGCATTTGTGCCTGTTGCTCCCAGGGAAGCTGACATTTTATCATATTCATTGGCAATAGAATAATTTGATGCTTCTAGAGAAACTTTATCAATTTTTTTATAGAGTGCTAATTTTTGTTCAGCATTTTTTTCTGCACGGTGTTGTTCATACAAGGAAGATATTTTATCAAGATATAACTTTTCTTTTTTCCAATCTGATGTTCCAATTTTATGTGTTCCTTTGAAAACCATATGTTCTAAATAATGAGCCAAACCTGTAGATTCTTTTGGGTCGTAATTAGAACCTGCTCTAACTGCGATATAAGTTTGAATTTTAGGTTCATCTGAGTTCTGACTTAAATATACTTTTAAGCCATTGTCTAAGGTATACAATCTTAAGCCTGTGGGATCATTTTCTACGATTTCATAGTTCAATCCGTTTGTGTCTTCTTCTGAAGTTACCTTGTAACTTTTTTCTCTGTTAGTATTACAACTTATTGTGGCTAATAAAAAACTAACACATAACAATTTAATTTTTTTCATTATTTAAAAATTTAGGGTTAAAATAAAAAAATCTGTTGAATTTACGAATTCAACAGATTTAAAACAAATTTTATATAAAAGTTTAACAATTTATCATTATTTCTTGTTTATTTTAAGACTTTTGCAATTACCTCACCAATTTTAGCAGGAGAATTCACAACATGAATTCCATTTTCAGCTAATATTTTCATTTTAGCTTGTGCTGTGTCATCTGCTCCACCCACAATTGCTCCAGCATGACCCATTGTTCTTCCTGCAGGTGCAGTTTGACCTGCTATAAAACCAACTACTGGTTTTCTATTTCCGTCAGCTTTAATCCATTGTGCAGCCTCAGCTTCAAGATTTCCACCAATTTCACCAATCATAACAATTGCTTCAGTTTGATCATCATTCATTAATAATTCTACAGCTTCTTTTGTTGTTGTTCCTATAATTGGATCGCCACCTATACCAATTGCAGTTGTAATTCCGTACCCTTGTTTTACAACTTGATCTGCAGCTTCATAAGTTAAAGTACCTGATTTAGAAACGATTCCAACTTTCCCCTTTTTGAAGATAAATCCTGGCATAATACCAACTTTAGCTTCGTCTGGTGTAATCACTCCAGGACAATTTGGGCCAACTAATCTACAATCCTTAGTATCTATATATGCTTTTACTTTGACCATATCCGCAGTTGGGATTCCTTCAGTAATACAAATAATCACTTTAATACCTGCATCAGCAGATTCCATGATTGCGTCAGCAGCAAAAGCTGGTGGTACAAATATAATTGAAGTGTCTGCTCCTACTCTATCTACAGATTCTTTTACTGTATTAAAAACGGGTTTTCCTAAATGCTCCAAACCTCCTTTTCCTGGAGTCACGCCTCCAACTAAATTCGTTCCGTAATCAATCATTTGACCTGCATGAAATGTACCTTCACTACCAGTAAAACCTTGAACAATAATTTTTGAATTTTTGTTAACTAAAACACTCATTGGTTTATTTTTTTGTTTTTTTTCAGAAGCAAAAATAGTTTATTGATTGTTTTAAAAAAAGTATTTTAAGATTTCTTTCTTTCTTTTAAAAAACGTTTTATTTCTGCCATTTCTTTTAATTTTTCTCTCGACTCTGAAATAGGAGTACCAAAATAACTTTTTCCTCCTGCAACAGATTTTGTAACTCCTGTTTGTCCTAGTATGATAGCCCCTTTTCCTATTGTAATTCCGCTATTTGTTCCTACCTGCCCCCAAATTGTTACTTCGTCTTCAATGATTACACAACCTGCAATACCAGTTTGTGAAGCAATTAAACATTTATTGCCAATAACCGTATCATGTCCAACATGAACTTGATTGTCAATTTTTGTACCTTTTCCAATTTTAGTGTCCCCAGTTACTCCTTTGTCTATTGTGCATGAAGCACCTAAATCTACTTCGTCTTCAAGTACAACTCTACCTCCTGAAATTAATTTGTCAAAGCCTTCAGATCTATTTTTGTAATAAAAGGCATCCGCACCTAAAACTGTGTTTGCATGAATTGTTACATTGTTTCCAATAACCGAGTTGTCATAAATAGTAACATTTGGATGAATTGTGCAGTTTTTACCAATTTTTACATTGTTACCAATAAAAACATTTGGTTGAATGATTGTATTTTCTCCAATAATTGCAGAGCTAGAAATACTTTCTTTTGATGCAATAAAAGGATTGAAATGTAAAGTTAATTTGTTAAAATCACGAAAAGGGTCATCAGAAATTAATAATGATTTTCCGATAGGACACTCAACTTTTTTATTAATTAGTATTGTTGTTGCTGCAGAATTTAGTGCTTTCTCATAGTATTTTGGATGATCTACAAAAACGATATCTCCTTTTTCTACAACATGTATTTCATTGATTCCTGAAATTTCAAAATTAGGATTTCCAACATATTCTACTTCTAGTAAGGAGGCTATTTGTTTGAGTGAAAGAGTTTTTTTAAACTTCATGAATCTTATTTTTTACTACCGTAAATTATAACTCTTGCAAAAGTGAATGTAGAATAGTAATTTTTGAAAAGAAAACATCTGGATTAAATCCTAACTTATTGATCCAGTTATCATACTTATTATCTCCAAATGTTTTTAAAGAAACAAAACAGTGAAAAAATCAAAAAAATAATGGTCAAATGTGAATTTTTCTCTCTTAATAGGAATAATAAAAAGTATGTCTTTTTAATCTTACTTCTTTCTATTTTACCTTTATTACACTATTCTTTTTCAGTTTCATTAATTTTTTCTAATTCATTTTTTATTTATTCTTTTATTCTTTCTTGATAAGTTCCTTTTGCAGTTTCTACTTTAATTTTATCACCTTCATTGATAAACAATGGGACATTGACCGTTGCGCCACTTTCTACAGTTGCAGGTTTTGTTGCGTTTGTAGCTGTATTTCCTTTAATTCCTGGTTCTGTATGGGTCACTTCTAATACAACACTGGCCGGCATATCAACAGACAAAGGCATGTCGTCTTCAGAATTAATAATTATCGTTACAATTTCACCTTCTTTCATAAGCTCAGGTGAATCTAAAACAGATTTTTCTAATTGAATTTGAGAATAATCTTTTTCATTCATAAAATGATAGGTTTCTCCCTCATTGTATAAATATTGAAATTTATGAGTCTCTACACGAATGTCCTCAATTTTTCTTCCAGCAGGAAAGGTATTGTCAACTACTTTTCCGTTTGTAACACTTTTTAATTTTGTTCTCACAAAAGCAGGGCCTTTTCCTGGTTTAACATGTAAAAATTCTACTATTTTGTATATGTCGTTATTGTATTTGATACACAATCCGTTTCTAATATCTGATGTTGTTGCCATTCTGATTTTTTAATTAGTTTTATAATATCCTTTCATAATTCCTCTGTGTGAATCTTTAATAAACTGAATGATTTCATCCCGTTCAGGAGTAGCTTGCATTTCAGCTTCTATGATCTCTATTGCTTGGGTATTATTATAGTTTTTTTGAAATAGTATTCTGTAGATATCTTGAATTTCTCTAATTTTTTCTGTAGAAAACCCTCTTCTTCTCAATCCAACTGAGTTAATTCCAACATATGACAACGGCTCTCTTGCAGATTTTACAAATGGGGGAACGTCTTTTCTAACCAAAGATCCTCCTGTTACAAATGCATGATTACCAACGGATGCAAATTGATGGACTGCAACCATACCAGCTAGAACAACGTTATTTCCGATGGTAACGTGTCCTGCTAGGGTTGTATTGTTAGAAAAAATACAATTATCTCCAACATAACAATCATGAGCAACATGGCAATAAGCCATAATTAAACAATTATTTCCGATTTCAGTTTTCATTCTATCAGAAGTCCCTCTATTTATTGTGACACATTCTCTAATGGTTACATTATCTCCAATTTCTACCGTAGTTTCTTCATCATTAAATTTTAAATCCTGAGGAATCGCAGAAATGATAGCACCTGGAAAAATTCTACAATTTTTACCTATTCGTGCACCTTCCATTATTGTAACATTAGAACCTATCCAAGTTCCTGAGCCTATTGTTACGTTGTTATGAATAGTGGTAAAAGGTTCTATAACTACGTTTCTAGCAATTTTAGCTTGTGGATGGACATAGGCTAATGGTTGATTCATACTTATTTTATTTTTGAAATTTGTGCCATTAATTCAGCTTCTGCAACAATTTTTCCATTGGCATATGCATACGCTTGCATATGACAAATTCCCCTTCTGATTGGTGTGATTAACTCACATTTAAATATTAGGGTATCTCCAGGTAAAACTTTTTGTTTAAATTTTACTTTATCCATCTTCATAAAATAGGTAAGATAGTTTTCTGGATCTGGTACAGTATTTAATACTAAAACTCCACCACATTGAGCCATTGATTCAACTTGTAAAACTCCGGGCATTACAGGTGAACCTGGAAAGTGGCCAACAAAATAATTTTCATTCATCGTCACGTTTTTCATCCCCACCACGTGTTTATCGGAAAGTTCTATTATTCTATCAATCAATAAGAAAGGCGGTCTATGTGGCAAAACATCCATTATTTGATGAATGTCCATCAAAGGAGTTTCATCTAAATTATATTGTGGAACATTGTTCCTTTTTTCTAATTTAATAATTTTAGCTAATTTTTTTGCAAACTGGGTATTGATTAAATGTCCAGGTTTATTAGCAATCACTTTTCCTTTAATTCTAATACCTACAAGAGCTAAGTCACCAATTACGTCTAATAGCTTGTGCCTTGCAGCTTCATTAGCCCAATGTAAAGTAAGGTTGTCTAGAATGCCATTTGGTTTTATGGCAATATCATCTTTATTAAATGCTTTTTTTAGTTTTTCCATTGTGCTATCAGACAATTCTTTATCTACATATACAATAGCATTGTTTAAATCACCACCTTTAATTAGGTCATTTTCTAAAAGCATTTCAATTTCATGTAAAAAACTAAAAGTTCTTGCAGCGGCTATCTCTTCTTTAAAATCAGAAATTTTAGCAAGGTTAGCATTTTGTGTCCCTAATATTTTAGTACCGAAATCGACCATGGTAGTAACTTGATATTCATCTGAAGGCATTAAAATAATTTCACTACCAGTGACTTCGTCTTTGTAAGATATAATTTCTTTAACAACATATTCTTCTATATCTGCATCTTGTTCTTCAATTCCTGCTTTTTCTAATGCTTCTACAAAATATTTAGAAGAACCATCCATAATAGGCGGTTCTGATGAATTAATTTCTATTAATAAATTGTCTATATCTAATCCAACTGCGGCAGCTAATACATGTTCTGAAGTTTGAATCTGAACACCATTTTTTTCAAGGTTTGTTCCTCTTTGGGTATTGACTACATATTCTGCTTTTGCTGCAATTATTGGCGAACCTTGAAGATCAACCCTACAAAATGCAAAGCCGTGATCTATAGGAGCTGGCTTTATTGTCATTTTTACAGTATTACCTGTATGAATACCTACGCCAGATAAACTTACTTCTTTTTGAATTGTTTTTTGTTTCTTACTCATTGTTTATTTTTATTTTTGAGTATTCAACTCTTTTTCTATATGGTTAATTTTTGATACTATTTTTGGTAAATTTTTGAAAAGAACGTAGCTTTTATTGAAATCTGAATAATTATAGGCAGGTGTTCCTTGAACAACTAGATTGTTTTTTAAGTTTTTTGAAATACCAGATTGTGCTTGGATTTTTAGGTTGTTTCCTAAAGTTAAATGCCCTGCAATACCAACTTGTCCTCCAATCATACAGTTTTCACCAACTTTTGTAGATCCAGCAATTCCAGATTGTGCTGCAATCACTGTATTTTTTCCAATCTCTACATTGTGTGCAACTTGTATTTGATTGTCTAATTTAACTCCCTCTCTTATAACTGTTGAGCCCATAGTAGCTCTATCTATTGTACAGGAGGAACCGATGTCTACGTTATCCTCAACAATTACATTGCCAATTTGCGGTATTGCTTTGAATGATCCATTTTTATTTGGTGCAAAACCAAATCCATCAGATCCTATTACAGTTCCTGAATGAATTTTACAATTATTTCCAATAATGGTTTCAGAATAAATTTTCACTCCAGAAAATAAAACACAATTATTACCGATAAATACATTGTCGCCAATATAAGAATTAGGATAAATTTTTACATTTTCTCCTATTGTGGCATTTTCACCAATGTATGAAAATGCACCTATGTATTCATTCACACCAATTTTTGCTGATTCAGAAATAAAACAGGGAGCTTCTCTTCCTATTTTATGGTCTTTTACTTGATTGTAAAATTCTAATACTTTCGAAAATGCTTCGTATGCATTTTCGACACTGATCAATGTTGTGGTAATTTTTTTTTCTGGTTTAAATCCGTTATCAACTATAGTAACAGAAGCATTTGAAGTGTACAAAAAAGGATAATATTTTGGATTTGAAAGAAAAGTTAAAGACCCTTTTTCACCCTCTTCTATCTTAGAAATCTTAGAAACCTCTACCTCTGGGTTTCCGACAATAGTACCTTCTAAAATGTCTGCTATTTGTTGTGCTGTAAATTTCATTATTTGCAAAAATATAAAATTTATAGTGATTTGGCTAATATCATTCTACTTTGGATAACAAATAAAGTGTTTTATTACTGGATTTGTAAGTGCTTGAAGGTTTAATTGGTCTGAAGCTTCAGCAATATCTCTTAGATTTCCTTTTTTATTTAGGATATAAATAGGTTTTTCTTGATGGTAAGCTTGATTTTTAATACTATTTGAAAAAACAAAGAAACATACTTCGCTCTCAGAAAGTGGAAAATTTTTATAAACTTCAGCTTGTTTTTTATTTAAATACAATTCATTAAATTTTTCTTGCTGAATTTCAATTCGAAGTAATTTTCTATCTATAATCATTTGTGATAATAAAGAAAGTACTTTGTCTTCATGATGAACCCACTGTTTGATCGCTGATAAAACGTCATAATCATCTAATTTAGAAAACATTTCTAATGTTTTATCATTAAAATTTACTTCAGTTATTTGATTGTATAAAAAATATTTTAAAGCAGCACTTGCAAATAGATCTTCTCCTTTTTCAGCCAATTCTTTTGCTCTTTTTAAAACATTTACAAGCATATTTTCTGCAACTAATCCTGTTTTATGAAGATATACTTGCCAATACATTAACCTTCTAGCAATTAAAAACTTCTCGACAGAATAAATTCCTTTTTCTTCGATAACCAATTCATCGTTCTTAACATTCATCATAGCAATTAATCTGTCTGATGAAATATTTCCTTCTGTTACACCTGTGTAAAAACTGTCTCTCTTCAAATAATCTAATCTGTCAATATCTAACTGACTTGATATTAATTGATATAAAAATTTGCGCGTATAATTTCCTTCAAATATTTTTATTGCCAAAGTTAATTTCCCTTCAAATTCTTTATTTAATTTCCTCATAAATTTTAAAGAAATTCCTTCATGAGAAATACCATTAACAATACTGTGCTCTAGCGCATGTGAAAAGGCTCCATGACCAATGTCATGTAATAAAATAGCAATGTAAAGTGCATTTTCTTCTTCTTCTGAAATGTCAACTTGCTTAAATTTTAATACTCTTACTGCTTTTTGCATCAGATGAATGCAACCTATTGCATGATGAAATCGTGTGTGATTTGCCCCTGGATAAACCAAATTTGTAAATCCCATTTGAGTTATTCTTCTTAAGCGCTGAAAATAAGGGTGCTCTATAAGATCATAAATTAGTGTATTGGGTATTTGTATAAACCCGTATATAGGATCGTTTAGAATTTTTAATTTATTTGGTTTTTTAGTTTTCAATGGAAATTTTTTATCAATCCTTGGCAAAATACAACCATTAATTTTTTTTGGCAATATTTTATTATTTTTAAAAGTAAAAAAGCATAACAAATGGTTACTTTTATCGGTGAATGTTAAAATATAATAGCAAAATATGAGTAGGATACAAATTTTATGGGTTGATGATGAGATAGAATTATTAAAACCTCATATTCTTTTTCTTGAACGAAAAAACTATAAAGTAACTTCATGTACAAATGGAACTGATGCCATTGATATGGTTGATAGTGAAAATTTTGACATCGTTTTTTTAGATGAAAACATGCCAGGTTTATCTGGTTTAGATACACTCACTGAAATTAAACAAAAGCAAGCCAACCTTCCTATTGTTATGATTACTAAGAGTGAGGAGGAGTATATTATGGAAGAAGCAATTGGATCTAAAATTGCAGATTATCTAATTAAACCTGTAAATCCAAGTCAGATTTTATTAAGTTTAAAAAAGAATTTAGATCTCTCTCGATTGGTTTCCGAAAAAACCACCTCTAATTACCAACAAGAGTTTCGTAAAATTTCAATGGATCTAGCAATGGTTAACTCTTATGAAGATTGGATTGATGTTTACAAAAAATTGATTCATTGGGAACTGGAACTTGAAAATATCAGTGAGTCTGGAATGTTAGGTATTCTAGAAAGTCAAAAGTTAGAAGCAAATACTCTTTTTTTTAAGTTTATAAAAAAGAATTACGAAGACTTTCTAACAGCGCATGACAAACCTACTTTTTCACATACTTTATTTAAAGATTATGTTGTACCAGAGTTAAGCAAATCACAGGGAGTATTATGGATTGTAATAGACAATTTACGATACGATCAATACAGAATTTTAGAACCATTCATTAACAATTATTACAAAAAAGATATAGAACATTCCTATTTTTCTATTTTACCAACAGCAACTCAATATGCAAGAAATGCTATTTTTTCTGGACTAATGCCTTCTGAAATGGAATCACGTTATCCAAATTTTTGGAAAAATGACACAGACGAAGGGGGAAAGAATTTATTTGAAAATGACTTTTTATCAGCACAAATTAAAAGACTTGGATTAAACATAAAACACGAATATTATAAAATAACAAATCTTAAAAACGGTAAAGATCTTGCGGTTAATTTTAATGGAACTAAAGAAAATGATTTAACAACTGTTGTGTATAATTTTGTTGATATGTTGTCTCATTCTAAAACAGAAATGGAGGTTATAAAAGAATTGGCTGGAGACGATAAAGCTTATAGAAGTTTAACTTTAAGTTGGTTTAAAAATTCACCGTTGTTTGAAATCATTCAGAAAGCTCAAAATTTAGGACAAAAGTTAATTATTACAACCGATCATGGGACGATTAACTGTAAACACCCAACCAAAGTAATTGGTGATAAAAACATTAGTGCAAACCTTCGTTATAAGACAGGTAGAAGTTTATCTTACGAGGAAAAAGATGTGTATGCTGTTAGAAATCCAAAAGACATATTTTTACCAACGATTTCAATGAACAGTGCGTATGTTTTTGCAAAAGAAGATTTATTTTTTGCGTATCCAAATAACTTTAATCATTTTGTAAAATATTATAAAAACACTTATCAGCACGGAGGTATCTCTTTAGAAGAAGTCATTATTCCATGCGTAGTTTACAGCCCGAAGTAAAGAATGAATTAAAATATGAATCTAAATTCACAATAATATTTTAATAAAAACTTGATAGGTTTCTTACTTTTGTAGTATGAATAAAAATTATACTTTAGAAGATTTACCAACTATTGCTTCTGAAATCATTGCATCAGTAAAGTCAAAACAGCTTCTTTTTTATGGAGAAATGGGGGCTGGAAAAACTACTCTAATTAAAGAAATTTGTAATCAACTTGATGTTTTAGACACTATATCTTCTCCTACTTTTTCACTTGTAAATGAATATAAAACTTCAAAAAATAAAAAAGTTTTTCATTTTGATTTTTATAGAATTGAAGATGAAGAAGAAGCTTTAGATATGGGTATTGAAGAATATTTTGATACTAAGAATTGGTGTTTGATTGAATGGCCAAAAAACATCAAAAATTTATTACCTTTAGATGCTGTTCAAATTTATTTATCTATTTTAGATAAAGGGCAGCGAAATATTCAATTAAAATAAATATATTATGAGTTCATTCTCTCCTTTCAGCAAAGAAGAATTACTTCCACAAGAAGAAATGTTAGAGATTAAAAAACAAAAAGGAGAACTTTTTATTGGTTTGCCTAAAGAAACATATTTGGGAGAAAAACGTGTTTGTTTAACTCCAGATGCTGTTTCTGCTCTGTGTGCACATGGACATAGAATTGTTATAGAAACTGGCGCAGGTGCCCACGCAAATTACTCTGATCGCAAGTATTCTGAAGCCGGAGCAAAAATATCCTATGATGTAGAAGAGGCTTTTAAATGTAATATTGTTTTAAAAGTAGCTCCACCCTCAGAGAAAGAAATTGGATATATGAATCCGAAGGCTATTTTAATATCCTCTTTACAATTAAAAACCCAGCATAAAAAATATTTTGAATGCCTAGAAAAAAAACGGATTACTGCTGTTGCTTTTGACTATATAAAAGATGAACATGAAACCTATCCAATTGTAAAATCATTAAGTGAAATTGCCGGAACTGCTTCTGTTTTAATTGCTGCTGAATTAATGAGTGGAACCAATATTGGTAATGGTTTGATGTTTGGAAATATTGGAGGTGTACCTCCCACAAGTGTTGTTATTTTTGGAGCTGGTACTGTTGGTGAATATGCTGCAAGAGCAGCTTTGGGTTTGGGAGCAAGAGTTAAAGTTTTTGACAATTCAATAAGTAAACTTAGAAAACTACAGCATTCTTTAAATGCACCCATTTACACATCAACATTACAACCCAAGTCAATTGCTAAGGCCTTAATGAGAGCTGATGTGGCAATTGGGGCTATAAGAGGTAAAAATAGATCACCAATTTGTGCTACTGAAGAAATGATAGAAACTATGAAAGAAGGTGCTGTTATTATAGATGTAAGTATTGATCGTGGCGGTTGTTTTGAAACTTCAAATATAACAACACACAAAACACCTACTTTTATAAAACACGGTGTTGTTCATTACTGTGTACCAAATATTCCAGCTCGTTATGCAAGGACTGCTTCTTTGTCAATAAGTAATATTTTCACACCATATCTTTTGAATATTGCTGATGAAGGTGGATTTGAAAATGCAGCACGTTTTGATAAAAGTTTACGAAACGGAATGTATTTTTATCATGGAATTCTTTCCAATAAAACAGTTTCAGATTGGTTTAATTTGCCTTATAAAGACATTAATTTGTTGATTTTATAATACACTTTAAGTAAAAAAATTATCTTTGCTTTTCAAATTTTTATAATGCTGATTAAAAGAATTTTATATTACCTCGTAGGTGTTGCGATAAGCTCTGTTGGAGTTTATTTTTTCTGGCAAAAGAAAAAAGCAACTTTCGATTACGGAATGGATGCAAGGACACTAAAAACAATTAGAATTAGAACACGTCTATTTACCAGTACTGCTATAAATTCTATGCAGAAATTTGGTATTGATTCATTGAAAATTTCTACCATTTTAAACAATGGAGACGTTGATTTTGGAAGGGGAAATCCCAGAGAAAAACCTTGTGCAGAATATTATATTACAGGAAAAAAAGAATTAAAAAAAGTAAGTTTATTGGTAAAGCGTTGCGATTCTTCTGCTACTATTGAAAATGTATTTTTTGATTAAAATTCATCCCATTAAAATTTTTAATGGATTTTATCTCATCACTTAAATTAATGTAAACTTATTTCAAATGATGATGGTAATGTTTTTCTATCTTTTCAACATTTTTAATAGTTTTTTTCACCCAATCATAATACAGGGTTTCTTTTTCTTCTTTACTTAGTTGCCAATCAATTGTAGAATTTCTCAATTTTGTAGTTGTCTCCTGTAAAATAATTGCAGCAGCCACAGAAATATTTAAACTCTCTGTAAAACCCACCATTGGTATTTTTAAAAACCCATCTGCTTGTTCTTTTACATCGTCCGATACCCCCTCTGATTCTACTCCAAATACAAATGCTGATTTTTTTGAAATATCAAATTCATGCAATAAACAAGAATTATTATGAGGTGTTGTGGCGATAATTTGATATCCTTTCTCCCGTAAATTGTCTATGCAAATTTTAGTGTTATTTCCATCAGATTTATAGCGCTTGGAGCTAATCCATTTTTGAGAACCTTTTGCAACATGTCTAGAAACTTTATTTGTGTATTTATTCTCGATAATATGTATATTTTGTATCCCAAAAATATCACAAGTTCTAACAACTGCGCTGGCATTGTGTGGTTGAAAAATATCTTCTAATACAACCGTAAAATGTTTTGTTCTATTTTCTATAACCCTCTTAAATAGATTTTTTCTCTTATCGGTTAAAAAAGTTTCAAAGTAGTTTAATAGTTTTTTATCAATCATATATTACAAACTTAAAAATTATTATTTTTACTCATGATAAAAAAAGTAGTTGTTTTAACTGGAGCTGGTATTTCTGCTGAAAGTGGCATAAAAACATTTAGAGATTCAGCGGGATTATGGGAGGGACATAATGTTATGGAAGTTGCTTCTCCTAGAGGTTTTTATAAGAATCCAGCATTGGTTTTAAATTTTTACAATCAACGTAGAAAACAATTACAAATGGTCTCACCAAATATAGCACATCTTAATTTAGTGACCCTAGAGCGGTATTTTGATGTTAAAATAATCACTCAAAATGTTGACGATTTGCATGAAAGAGCGGGAAGTTCTGAGGTTATTCATTTGCATGGAGAACTTTTAAAAGTAAGGAGTTCTATTGATGAGAATATCGTTTTAAATTGGAATAAAGAATTAGTACTAGGTGATTTGTGTCTTAAGGGAAGTCAATTACGTCCGCATATTGTTTGGTTTGGTGAAAGCGTGCCAATGTTAGAAAAAGCGATAGAAATTACACAAGAAGCTGATGTTTTGGTAGTTGTTGGTACTTCTTTGCAAGTCTACCCTGCGGCAAGTTTAATTGATTTTATAAAACCGAATACTCGAATTTATTTTATAGATCCACAACCTGCCATTTTAGAAAGGAATTTTTCTAATTTAACAATTATTAAAGAGGTTGCCAGTGTTGGAACAAGTCAACTACTTAGTTTATTAGTTGATTAAAATATTGAAAAATTTCTCCTTTAGAAATTGAACTCCCTTTTTCTATTAAATCAAATATTTCTATATTTCTCTCAGAATTGTAGGGTTTAGATCCTTTAAAAATTTCTACAGAGTTATCCATAGGGTTTTTCATTAACCACTCAAAACCTTCTTGTTCTAAAAGATTAATATCCCAATTTATCTTAATGGCTATTCTGTGAATCTCTTTCTCTTCGCATTTAAATAAATTTAGTGAAGTTTTAGAAAAATGTTCTATATAGTTTGTTTTTGTTAAAACATCATCCCAAACAACATCCGAAAAAATGTTTATTTCTTCCTCTGCTACTTTGGGTTTCTCTTTTTTAATTTGATTCCATTCTATTACATCGATGCTTTGGGTTGCCAAAAAACGGGCAAAATCTTCGTGTAAACTTTCAAATTGTTCTTTTGTTAATTGTCTATATTTCATGTATTCTTTTTAAAAAAAAGAGCTCGTTATTTCTAACGAGCTCTTGGAGTATTATTTAAATAAGTTTCTTATTCAGAAACTACTTCAAATGTAATTTCAGCAACTACTGCTCTGTGTAATCTTACACTAGCTTCGTATTTACCTAATCTTTTTACAGAACCACCAACAACTTTAATGAATTTCTTGTCTAATTCTGTTCCTGCTTTTGCAAGAGCCGCAGCTAAATCTATATTGTTTACAGAGCCAAATAATTTGTCTCCAGAACCAGTTTTGGATGCAATTTTAATTTCATACCCTTTAATTGTTTCTGCGATTGCATTCGCATCTTCAATTAATTTAGCTTCTTTATAAGCACGTTGTTTTAAATTCTCTGCTAAAACTTTCTTTGCAGAAGAAGTGGCTAAAACGGCTTGTTTAGTAGGAATTAAAAAGTTTCTACCATAACCGTTTTTAACAGATACTATATCATCTTTAAATCCTAAATTTTCTACGTCTTGTTTTAATATCAATTCCATGTCTACGTCTTTATTATTTTAACATATCTCCAACGTAAGGCATTAACGCTAAATGACGCGCTCTTTTAATTGCTTGCGCAACTTTACGTTGATATTTTAGTGATGTTCCTGTTAAACGTCTTGGTAAAATTTTACCTTGTTCGTTTACTAAATACATTAAGAAATCTGCATCTTTATAATCGATATACTTGATATCTTTCTTTTTAAATCTACAGTATTTTGCTTCTTTTTTAGTGTCTATGTCTAATGGCGTTAAATATCTAACGTCAGCAGACTTGCCTCCTTTTGATTGTTGTTCAATTGTTGCCATTGCTTATTTTTTTGTAGATTTAACACGTTCAGTTCTAACTTTAGCCCATGCTGCAGCATGTTTGTCTAATCTAACAGAAAGATAACGCATAACGCTATCATCTCTTCTAAATTCTAACTCATATGCAGGAATTTCTTGACCAGCAATTTTGAACTCTAATAAGTGGTAAAAACCACTTTTCTTTTTTTGGATAGGGTATGCTAATTTCTTTAAGCCCCAATCCTCTTTTGAGATCATTTCAGCTCCTTTGGAAACTAAATAATCTTCGAACTTTTGTACTGTCTCCTTTATCTGAGTATCAGATAAAACGGGATTCAAAATGAAAACAGTTTCGTAATGATTCATAAATTAAATATTTATCGTTTATTTTAAGGATGCAAATATAGTAACTTTTTTAGATTTAAAAGCATATTATTTAGATTATAATTTCAAGACTTTTTAACGGATTAAATCTTGGTAAGATACTGATATATAAATATCTGAAACAAAGATTTCGTTTCTTTTCTCTATTTGTCTTTTTTGACTATATCTATTAACATTAATCATTCTTAACATAAAAAAAAGAAAGGCATCTTTTTAGAGAAAATGTTTGTTGTTTTAATTGATGCTTGTGTTTGGAATACTACTCCACTTTTTTTATTCCTCTCTTTTATCATCACTTTTTGATGCTTTGTTCCAAATTTTTATTTCGTCCTCTTCATTTACACCTTCTAGAATCTCTACATTTACACCATCTGAAGTTCCTAATTTCAAAGTTCTTTTTTCAAACTTACCATCACCTATTTTAACTTCTACATATGGCTCTTCTGTCTTTCTATCAAACTTTAACAATGCTTCTTTTATAGATAATATGCTATCTTTTTTTTCTAAAACGATATCTGCATTGGCACTGTAACCTGCTCTGATAAAATAGTTATCATCTAAAATTACATCTGCTTTTATTTTAAATTGAACTGCTCCCCCTTCTTCGGTTCCTTTAGGTGCAATAAAATTTAATTTGGCAGGAAATTTCACTTCTTCAATTGCTCCTATAGAAATTTCAATCACACTCCCTTCGATTAATTTACTTACTTCAGATTCATCTACTTTTCCTTCAAAAATCATTTTACTCATATCTGCAATTGATGCAATTGTAGTTCCTGCATTAAAATTATTTGATTGAATGACTTGATCTCCTTCCTTAACTGGTATTTCTAATATAGTACCCGACATTTGAGCTATAATATTGGTATTAGCCGAAGCACCAGATCCTGAAAAACCTTTTTTAATAATTTGATAGTCATTTTGGGCGTTTTTTAAATCTTGTTTTGCTTGATTATAAGTTAACTCTACTGTTTCATAAGCAGATTTAGCAATTACACCTCTTTCAAACAATTGCTTGTTTCTATTATATGAAACTCTAGTATTGTTCACTCGTAAGGTTACATTATCAACTCTTCCCTTTGCACTGATTAAAGATTGTTCATTTGGAACAACTCTGACAGTAGCAATTAAATCACCTTTGTTAACTTTTGCACCCTCACGCAATAAAATCTTATCTATAATACCTGTTATTTGTGGTTTTATTTCAATTTCTTCTTGAGGCGTAATTTTACCGGTTGCGACAGTTTTCTTTATAATTGTGGTTTTAAATGGACTTTCCGTTTCATAAAGAATGCTATTTTTTTTATTTTTCATGCCAAACCATATCATGGCTGCTGCAAATAATATTACAATAATTCCTAAAATAAATTTTGCTCTGTTGCTCATAATTTTTAATTGTTTTATTCTTCTCTAAGTGCTTCTATTGGTTTTACTATTGTTGCCATGTGCGCTGGGATTAAACCAATAAGTGTTCCTAGTAGTATTAATGTTGTAAAGGCGGCGACAATAATTGGAATGTTTACTGTTGGATTTACTAATGCAGCATCTACTCCACTACCCCATTTAAAATCAATAAACATCAACACTAATCCTCCAAAAATAATTCCCATCATTCCTGCAACTGTTGTTAAAAAAACAGCTTCTAACATAATTTGCTGTCTTATGCTTTTGGGTGTTGCACCCAAAGCTCTTCTAATTCCTATTTCATTTGTCCGTTCTTTCACTGTAATTAACAAGATATTTCCAATTGCAAAAACACCAGCAACTAATGTTGCAATACCTACAAACCATGTTAGAAATTGCATTCCTGTTAAAAACCCTAATAACCGACCAATTTCTTTACCGAGATTTATACTACCAAAGGCCCTATTGTCCTCTGGATGAACTTTGTGCAAATTCTTTAATGTTAAAAGAATGTCTTTTTCCATTTGTTCAATATCTATTCCATTATTTGCCGTAATCATCATCCAATCTATATTATCGGCAGTATTGTAAACTTTTTTAAATGTCGAAAAAGGAATATAAGCAGAGTCTCCGTCAAAATTAGCTGTACTTGATGGTTCATAGACGCCAATTACTTTAAAATTAATATTGTTAATTTTTATATATTGTCCGATGGGTATTTCATTTTTATCAAATAATTGTTTGTAAATATACTCTGATATAACAGTTACTTTTGCTACTGATGACATATCATTTTGATTTAAAAATCGACCGTAAATTATTTTTTTCTTCTGAATCTCATCTAAAATTGGGAAGTCTCCACTTACTTGAAAATTACCAGATTTAAATTTATTCACAATTAAATTCATTGTTTGGTTTCTTGGAGCCAATAATTTAATTTCTTTAGAATATTCAGAATTTAATACTTCAATATCTTTCATATTTAATCTAAATCTTCTCCCTTTTTGAAAGCCTTTAAAAGGTGTGTTTGTAGATTGTGTCCAAATAAAAACACTATTAGTTGCAAAATTACCGAAAGCTTTATTAAAACTATTTTCCAAACCTCTTGCAGCACCTAATAAAACAACTAACAAAAAAATACCCCACAAAACTCCAATAATAGTGATGCCAGTTCTCACTTTGTTTTTACGAATGCTTCCGTAAATTTCCTGCCAAGTATCTGAATCGAATAAAAATTTCATAATTAATCTGCTCTTAATGCTTCAATAGGTTTGATTCTTGCCGCTTTTTTTGCAGGAACATATCCCGCAATTAACCCTGAAAGGATTAAAATAATTGTTGCTCCAATTACAATTCCTGGACTTACACTTGGGTCTTTAATAAAATATTTTTCTTCTAAATTATTGCCTATTAAACTCAGTGTATATGTTCCGATAGACAATCCTAGGTAACCTGATAAAGTTGTAATTAGTACAGATTCTTGAACAACCATACCAACGATCGAAGATGGTTTTGCCCCCAATGCTTTTCTGATTCCAAATTCTTTGGTCCGTTCTTTTATTACAAAAATCATAATATTACTAATACCTATAATACCTGCTATTAAGGTTCCTGAGCCAATAAAAGCGATGATTAGATACAGGGCAAATGTGATCATAACAACAATTTTATTAGCCTCTGCCATATTTCTTACAGAGAGCGCACTTTGATCCTCTGGATGAATATTAAGTTTTTTTCGCATATCACGTTCTACTCTTTTACCAAATGCGATGGCGGCATCTGTACTTAAATTTGGATCGTAACCCAAGTACATTTCATTTATATTATCATTATTACCAAAAATCATTTGAGAGGTAGACAATGGAATATATGCTATTCTCTCTTCGTTATCACCTCCTTCATTTGAAAAAATCCCAATAATTAAAAAAGAGCTTCCATTTACATTTACTCGTTTTCCTAAAGCTGGTTTTTCTCCAAATAAATCTTTTTTTAGTAGTCTACCAATAACAATTACTTTCGATTGTTGTTTTAGATCTCTTTCATTCAGATACCGGCCCTCATTAATCCTTGATTTTTCTAGAAACTGATAATCCGAGTGAACAGCTCTTACATAATAATTACTTGCTTTATTTTTGTATTTAATTAAAAGGTTGTTATTAATTCTTCCAGATTTATATTGAATATCATCTTCATATTCTTCTTCAATGTAGTTATAGTCGTTGTTTTTTAATTGTATTCTTCTACCTGTTTGCAACCCTTTGTATGGTTTCGTAGTTTTCCAAACACGAATAAACATCTTATTTTGTGTCTGATTTGCAAAAGCGCTTTTGAAAAAATTTCCCAGCCCATTGGCAACACCAAAAAGTAATGTGAATAACAATATTGCAAAAGCAATCGTAAAACCAGACATTACAGTCCGTAATCTGTTTTTATTTATACTTTGAAATATTTCTCTCCAACGATCTAAATCAAACATACTAAACTACTTTTATGAGTTCAGTTAATTTATCGCTGATAATAATACCGTCTTTTAAACGAACAATTCTTTTGGTTTGTTCAGCTATTTCCTCTTCATGGGTAATTACAAAAACAGTCATCCCTTCATTATTAATCTCCTTTAATAAGTCCATAACTGAATCTGAAGTAGTAGAATCTAAGGCTCCTGTTGGCTCGTCTGCTAAAACTACTTTGGGTTTGGTTACCAGGGCTCTAGCAATGGCTACTCGTTGTTTTTGTCCTCCAGAAAGTTCGTTAGGTAGATGGTTTGCCCAATTTTTTAAACCTACCTTTTCTAAGTATTCTAGGGCTACTTTTAAACGTTCTTTCCTTTTCATACCTTTGTAGTATAGAGGCAATGCAACATTTTCTAAAGCAGTCTTATATGAAATTAGATTAAAAGATTGAAAAACAAAACCTAGAAATTTATTTCTAAGAATAGCTGCTTTTTTTTCATTCATATTTTTTATAAGTTGATCATTCAAATAATAATCACCTTTATCATGAATGTCTAATAACCCAATGATGTTCAATAAAGTAGATTTTCCAGAACCAGAAGATCCCATAATAGAGACAAACTCACCTTCCTTAATATGCAAATCAATACCTTTTAGAACATGAAGCGAATCTTTACCAATAGGGTAAGATTTATGAAGTTTTTCTATTTTAATCATTGGTTAAAAAAATTAATACGAAGATACCTAAAGTTATAGGTTTTTGTTTTTATAAGAGAAACCCATTATTTCCTGGTTAAAAATATAAGACGTTTAATGTATATATATGTTACAGGAAATATAGTAAAATATAAAGTATCTTTGTAGTATTAAATTTATTTTATAAATAAATGATTGATTTACCAATAAATAAAAAAATTATCATATTTGATGGTGTTTGTAATTTGTGTAATAATACTGTGTTAAAAGTCATTAAATATGATAAAAAAAATATTTTTTTATTTACAGCATTACAATCAGATAAAGGGAAAGAGATTATCAATCATCTAGGAATTGATTTATCTAAAGTTGATTCTATTATTTTATATGAGCCAGGTATTTCTTACGATATAAAATCTACTGCTGCTCTAAAAATCATGCAAGAATTTAAAGGGTTTTGGGTCTTGAGTCGATTGTTTTTAATGACTCCAGGATATGTTAGAAATGTCATATATGATTTTATTGCTAAAAAGCGGTATAAATGGTTTGGAAAAAGAGAAAACTGTATGATACCCACACCAGAATTAAACGCTAAATTTTTAAACTAGAAATGAATTTTCCAAAGGATGTAAAGTGTGTTATTTTTGATATGGATGGAGTTATTATAGATTCTGAAGAAATACATAAAAAAGCGTATTATGAAACTTTTGCCTCTATTGGAGTTGATGTTTCAGATGATTTGTATAAAACATTCACAGGTTCATCCACAATTAATACCTTTCAAAAGCTAATAAGTCATTTTAATTTGTCTTTGAATGCACAAGATTTGGTTTTGGCCAAAAGAAAACGATATGTGAATTTCTTTGAAAATGATTCAACGTTACATTTGGTAAAAGGTGTTGAAGAATTGATAAAGTATTGCTATGATAAAGGTTTGACTTTAATTTTAGCATCTTCTTCTGCAATGGTGAATATTGATAGAGTTTTTAATAGGTTTAATCTACACAGCTATTTCACTGCTAAGATTAGTGGAGCAGATTTATCAGCATCTAAACCACATCCTGAAATTTTTGAAAAAGCCGCTATTTTAGGGAATACATCTAAACCAAATTGTATAATTATTGAAGATTCAGATAATGGTATCAAAGCAGCAAATGACGCAGAAATATTTGTTGTTGGGTACAAAAACCCAATGGCAAAAGACCAAACTTTAGAGAATGCGAATTTTGTAATTGATGACTTTATAGTTTTAAAAGAACAAATTTAAGTCAGTGTTTGATCAACTCTTTATACTTGTTATTCAATATTCGAGGATATTACGATCACTTAATCTTCAGGCGGGTATCCATGAATTTTTTCAAAATCTCGATCGAAATTAGATCTTAAATAAGCATTTAATTTTTTTCGGTAATCATCTTTCAGCCAGGTTACAAAATTATGTGTGCTTTTAGAAATACATTTTGCATATCTATTTATTCTATCATCTATTTCTTCACCCAGCATTTTTGCAAGAATTAATGCATCAAATACATCTTCACTGTTTTCAATACACATTTTTGCATGATGTATTATAGATTTTTCTAGAACTCTTTTTGACGATTCTCCTTGTCTTATGGTATCAATATATACATTTTTCATATCGAAATAAGTATCTGTAGATTTTGAAAATTCGCTTTTCACATCAGCAGGTAATTCATATCTAAAAGTACTTTCTATCTCTTCATCAGAAAGAATTGCATTTAAATAGTAATCGGGAGCTCTAAACATTTTTTGCCAATCTAGATCAGAACCCCAGGGACCAAATCTGTGAAAATTATTACCCAAGTCTATCACGTCAAAAGTATTTTTATTATCCAATACTCTTGAACCACGTCCAATCATTTGATAGTACAAGGTCAACGATTTTGTTGCTCTATTTAATATGATAGCTTCAATAGTGGGTTCATCAAATCCTGTAGTTAAAATACTTACAGAGGTAATAATTGCATTTGGTGTTTTATGAAACCACTTTAAAATTAGTTCTCGTTCACTTTTGGTATTTGTATTGTCTAGGTGTGCAATAGGATATCCTGCTTTTTTAAAGGCATGAAATACCTGAATAGAAGTATTAATTCCATTGTTAAAAATTAATGTTTTCTTTCCTTTAGCAGTTTCTTCATATGCAGCAACTAATTTAGAAAGCATATCTGAATTGGTGTATAAATCTTCAGAGGACTTTACTGTATAATCTCCATTTGCTCCAACTTCTAGGGAAGTTAAACCAACATTATAAGAATACAAATTTGCACTTGATAAATATTCATTATCTATTAAATGTTGAATAGATTCACCGACAAATAATTCTTGATAATTCTCATACATTGGTAATTTTATATTAGAACTTAATGGCGTTGCTGTAACTCCTAAAATAAAAGATTCATCAAAAAATTTAAAAATTTTTGTAAATGAATTGTAGTGAGCTTCATCAACAATAACCAAACCAATATCTGAAATATCTAATTTATCATCATTCAACCTGTTTTTTAGGGTTTCAACCATTGCAACAAAACAACTATATTCGTCTTGGTCATCTAAATTGGCAGTAGAATTAATGATTTTATTGGTAACACCAAACTCGCTCAACATTTTGGAGGTTTGCTTGCTAAGCTCAATTCTGTGTGTTAAAACAAGCACTTTCTTTTTAAAAATTTCTATATACCGTCTGACAATTTCAGAGAAAATAACTGTTTTCCCACCTCCTGTTGGAAGTTGATATAATAAATGATAGTCTTTTGGCGCATCCTCAAACCTTCTAAATATTTCTTGAAGAGCATCTTTTTGATATCCGTATAATTCTTTAACTGATGTTTTTACTGAAGAAGTGTTTGTTTGTGCCAAAGCAATATGAATTTGTTTAGCAAAAATAAGACTTAAAAAGGGTTTATAAAGAATTTAACAGTTATTTAATTCATTTTTTTTTAAATTAGAAAAAAACTGTTGAATAAATAATTGACCAATAGTATATTTGGCATAATTATTGAAAATTGCTATCTAAAAAATGAAAAATTTACTTCTACTTTTTATTCTCCTGACTTCAATAAATCTTAAGTCTCAAAATAAATTAAAGGATTTAGTTGATGGTTTTACCTCTAAAAATCAGTATTTTAATAAGCATCAAGAAGAATTATTCTTTCTTCATACAAATAAAACAACCTATTTTTCAGGAGAAGATATTTGGTTTGCCGCATATGTTTTTGATAAACAGACCGAAAAACCATCTCTGTATACAAAAAACTTACATTTAAATTTATATGATCAAAATTATAAAATAGTTGATCAAAAGTTATATTTTGTTAACAAAGGTAAAGCTCACGGAAAATTTAAATTACCAAAAAGCAATAAATCAGGAAGTTATTATATCGTTGTTGATACAAATTGGAATAAAAATTTTAAAGAAGGATTTATTACTAAAATTGAAATTATTAATTTAAACAACCCAGACACGGCTATTGTTAATTCTGAAATTGTTCATTCACTTGATGAAAAAGCAAATAAGAACAAAAACATTCACAATAAAGAAGATTTTTTAATTAGAAGAAATACAAAACAAGAAAATTCATCAATTTTCAATTTCAATACAACAACGAATATTATTAATAAATATAAAGGAAATATTTTGTTTGCAGTTCTTCATAAGGATGATGTTTTAAGTTCCTGTGCCCCTTTAATAGTTGATCAAAAAAAAAAAAATACACAGTTAAATTTGATTCTATCCTTTTTTTTAATGGGGTAAATACTATTACTTTATTTGATAAAAAAAATCATGTAATTGCAAATAAACATTTTTGGAATTTTGATTCTAAAGTTGAACATCTACAAATAGATAAAAAAATAAAGAAAAAAGACACATTGTTTTTGTATTTGAAATCACCTGAGAACATTCGAAAGGGAACTTTGAGTATTTCGGTTTTAGCCGAAGAAAATAAATTCATTTCTACTAAATCTACTATTTTAAAAAGTTTTATTGATCCTAATTTTAATAAAATAAAAGCAAATTCAAAATTGTTAAAAAACTATTTAAATAGTAAAAAATCATCTCTATTCTCTGGAAAAAATCGTAAAAAAAATAAAAAAACATACTTTAAACAGGAAACAGGAATTACAATAAGCGGAAAGCTAATTTCTAAGACTAAAAAAACAAATGGTTATAAAATAGCGATGACCTCAAAAAAAAATGAACTATTTTTAGTTACAAATCTGAATAAGGACATGACTTTTAAATTTGAAAATTTATACCTTAAACATCCTACAAAGTATTCATTAGCCCTACTTAACAAAAATAAAAAAATTCAAAATTCAAAATTTTATATCTATGATAATTATTATGATTACACAGCAGAAAATATTTTAAAAAATCAAAAAAATGTCTCTAATGAAAGTTTTAATTTATCTAAAGTGTCTTTAGATAAATTAAATTACACTAGAAAAGAAGATGTTATCGATTTGGAGGAAATTGTCATAAATTCTTTTATTGATAAAGAAAAAAAAATACTTGATAAGTACAAAAATATAAGAGCAGCTGGTTTCACAGATTTTTATGTCCCCAATGACAATTTAGCTATTGGAACTGATATTTTTCAATATCTACAAAATGTTCCTGGTTTAAGAGTATATTATCCTCCACTGACTAATACTCCTCTTATATTTAACACAAGAGGTCAGAGCAGCATAACAGGAAGCCAATTAGTCAATGTTCAGTTAAATGGAATTCCGTTAGGAGAGGAATTAGATCCTTTAGTTGGATTATTAACAACAGATTTTGAGATTATCATGGTAAATCTTAGTGGAGCTGGAGAAGGACTTAGGGGTAGTAATGGAGTCGTAAATTTAATTCTTAAAAATAGTTTTGATGATAACTCAAAAAGAAAGTCTTCAAAAATAAAATACAAAGAAACAATGAAAGGTTTTGAGGTTACACCTGAAAAATATAAAAAATCAAATATTGTATTTGATACTTTTGAACAACAAAAAAATTATGAAACAATTGATTGGTTGCCTAATGTAAATATAGAACCTAACAAGCCAACTGTTCTAAAGATACCAATACTAAAAGAGCATAAGAATATAAAGTTAATAATTAATGGATTTGATAAAAATGGAATATTAATACATAATAATTTTATAATTTCAACTGATTAATTTTCTATATAAATTTTGATAAATTTATCGTTGAAATATCATTATGGGAAACATTAAATATCGAAACTCCGTTTTTAATCACCAATAATTGAGGAGATTGATGTATTACTTGAAAAGAATTTTCTACCTCATTAGATACACTTCTATAGTTTAATAAATCTAAATAATAGACTTTTAATTTTTGATGTTCTTCAGTAAATAACCTTTCAAATTGTTTGATAAGGATTCGACTAATTCCACAACGAGTTGAATGCTTGAAGATGAATACAGATTCGGTTTTAGACAATTCTTTTATTTCTTCCAACTGATTAATAGAAGTCAAAGGAAGCCATCTTAAAAATGATTTTTCTTCTTCTTTTGAAGAATTTACTTCTCTTTTTCCAAAAAAATTATTTAAAATCCCCATTCTTTTATTACAAATATATGAAACTTTCATCATTTAATAAGTAGTTCACAGACTACTTTTACAGATAAAATTTCATTATTGTAAAAACTTTAGAATGCCTTATAAAGGAGTGTTTTATTTGGTAGAAATAGATTTAAAATTACATTTCTTTGACCAAAGTAAAAATGTATCTTTGTTTAAATATTAAAGTATGTTTTTTAAAAGATACTTTACAACAATGTAAAACAATAGAAAATCGGTTTGGCTGTTCAGAAAAACATAAACATACAGAATAAAAAAGCACGTTTCGAATTTGAAATTTTAGACAAGTTTGTAGCAGGAATCCAGTTGACTGGAACAGAAATAAAGTCTATTAGATTAAGTCAGGCAAGAATTACAGAGAGTTTTTGTGAATTCAATGATCGTGGAGAATTGTTTATTGTAAATATGTATATTCAAGAATATATGTTTGGTCACCATTTTAATCACAAACCAAAAAGTGAACGTAGATTATTGTTACACAAACGTGAATTGCGAAGCTTAAAAAAAGATGTTGAAGCCAAAGGAAATACAATTGTTCCTCTAAGACTTTTTATTAATGATCGAGGTTTTGCTAAATTAGAAATTGCATTGGCAAAAGGAAAACAAACTCACGATAAGCGTGAAGTTTTAAAGGAACGTGATTCAAAACGTGATTTAGCTCGAATTAAAAAGAATTTTAACGCATAATGGATTTTCTTAGACTCATTCGTTATAAGAACCTTTTAATGGTTTTACTAACGATGTTTTTAACTAAATATGCCTTAATTGATTCACAAATACAGCCCCCTTCCTTTTCTAATTTTCATTTTTTTCTCTTATCTGTTAGTGTTTCTTTTATTACTATTGGAGGATATCTTATAAATGATATTTTTGATAGAGATACTGATGCAGTTAATACACCTAATAGGCTTTATATAGGACAAATTATTTCATTAAAAAAAGTAAAATATTCATACCTTTTTGTATCCTTATTAGGATTTTTATTAGGATTCTATCTTTCAATAATAACCGACTTACTCTACTTAATTTGGCTTTATTTTTTCTGTGTATTTAGCTTGTTTTTTTATTCGTATTATTTTAAAAAAAGTATTCTTTTAGGAAATATTCTTGTCTCAATTTTATCTAGCCTAACGATACTTTTAACTTATTTATTTCATAAAAAATCTTTAACTGGATCTTTTGTTGAGGAAACTTCTCTTTACACTTTAGTCATAGGATATTCAATTTTTGCTTTCCTTACCACTCTTATTAGAGAAATTATCAAAGATATAGAAGATGTTCAAGGAGATTTAAAAATAAAAGCAACTACTTTACCGATTGTAATTGGAAGAAAAAGAGCAGCTCAAGTCGCTTTTCTTTTTTCATGTATCTTACTCATTTTTCTTTTTTTAATTTTACAACTTTACAGAACTAAGTACCTGTTTTTGGGATATGGAATACTTTTTATTTTAATTCCATTACTTTATTTTATGAGTAAATTATGGTTTTCAGAAAGTAAAAAAGATTTTTCTAAATTAAGTACTCTTTTAAAAATTATCATGTTACTGGGAATCATATCCATGTTGTTATTTAAGATAGAGCATCACTTGGTCAATTAGAAATTATAAAGAACATAAAATGTTAAGAGAAAAATTAAAAAACCATACCATAATTTTAGCATCAAGCTCTCCCAGAAGACAACAGTTTTTCAGAGAATTAGATCTAGACTTCGTTATTCAAATAAAAGAAGTAGAAGAAATTTACCCAAAAGAATTAGAGGGTACAGAAATTACAGACTTTTTAGCTGATTTGAAATCAAAACCTTTTACAAATTTATCTAAAAATGATCTGCTAATTACGTCTGATACTATTGTTTGGTTACATGACAAAGCCCTTGGAAAACCGAAAAATGAAGATGAGGCTTTTACAATGTTAAAAGAACTGTCAGGAAAAAAACATGAAGTAATCACATCAATAAGCATAAAAAGTGTAGCATTTCAAAAAATAATTAATGACATAACTACAGTTTACTTCAAAGAAATAACTGACGAAGAAATCAATTACTATATAAAAAATCACAAACCTTTTGATAAAGCTGGAGCCTATGGGATTCAAGAGTGGCTTGGTTTTATTGCAATACATAAAATGGAAGGAAGTTATTTCAATGTAGTAGGATTGCCAATTCATAAGCTTTATAAAGAATTAATGGATTTGTAATTTTTTTTTAAATTTAAGGTGTTTTTACATGATGTTAAAAACTCTTTTTTCTATTAGCAATTTTCTTTCTTTAAAGTAAAATAAAAGTTTATTTTTACACGGAATTTTACAACACAACAAATTATAATGAAAAAATACACATACACAGAAAAAAAAGACACTCGTTCTGGTTTTGGAGACGGATTGACTGAGTTAGGAAGAACAAACCCAAATGTTGTTGCTTTATGTGCCGATTTAATTGGTTCTTTAAAGATGAATCAATTTATTGATGAAAATCCTGAAAGATTTTTCCAAATTGGAATAGCAGAAGCTAACATGATGGGAATTGCTGCAGGTTTAACAATTGGTGGTAAAATTCCTTTTACAGGAACTTTTGCAAACTTTTCTACAGGGAGAGTGTATGACCAAATTCGTCAATCTATTGCGTATTCTGGAAAAAATGTTAAAATTTGTGCTTCACATGCAGGTTTAACGCTAGGAGAAGATGGCGCTACACATCAAATTTTAGAAGACATAGGATTGATGAAAATGTTGCCAGGAATGACCGTAATCAATACTTGTGATTACAACCAAACCAAAGCAGCAACTATTGCAATTGCAGATCATAATGGTCCTGTTTATTTGCGTTTTGGAAGACCAGTAGTTCCTATTTTTATGCCAGATTATAAAGAAGAAAAATTTGAAATTGGAAAAGGAATTCAATTAACTGAAGGAACGGATGTTACTATTGTTGCAACAGGCCACTTGGTTTGGGAAGCCCTTCAAGCATCTGAAGAACTAGAAGCCCAAGGGATTTCTGCAGATGTAATTAACATACACACAATCAAACCACTAGACGAAGACATTATTTTAAAATCTGTAGCTAAAACAGGTTGTATCGTTACTGCCGAAGAACATAATATCATTGGTGGTTTGGGTGAAAGTGTTGCAAGAACTTTGGCTTTAAATACTCCTACCCCTCAAGAGTTTATTGGTACAAATGATACCTTTGGAGAATCTGGAACTCCAGCTCAATTAATGGAAAAATATGGGTTAAATGCTATTTCTATTGTAAATGCAGTAAAAAAAGTAATTTCTAGAAAGTAAAGAATTTTTAATTTTTTACGTATACTTTGTAGAATTTTAAATAAAAATAATGAAAAAACTACTTTTAATACTATTCGTAACTTTTAGTTTGAGTCAAATAACAACTGCACAAATGGCTTTTGGTGTAAAAGCAGGTGTTAACTACAACTCAAATTCAATTGGAGAAGTAAGTTCGGATGTTTTTAAGGGAGCAGAAAGTAAAACCGGGTATCATGCAGGTGTTTGGGTTCGTTTTAAAATACCTGCAATTGGTTTATACTTTAGGCCAGAGCTAGTTTATACAAATTTAGAAAATGAAGTTATATACGGATTTTCAGATGAAACAACTTCTTACACATTTCAAAAAATAGACATTCCTTTGTTAATTGGTAAAAAAATATTTGGAGTTGGAAATGTGTACGGAGGGCCTTCATTTCAATATATTTTAAATTCAGACTTTAGCTTTAATGATATTACTGATGTAAAATCTAATGGGTTTACACTTGGCTTGCAATTAGGAGGAGGCATAGAACTCGGTAAATTTGGAATTGACGTTCGTTGGGAAAGAGCTTTTTCTGGTGTAGAAAGTACCTTTATTCGTGCAACAGGAGGCCCGGTTAATTTTGATACAAGGGTGAATCAAATTATTTTAGGTCTATCCTATAAACTATAAAAAAAATATTTGTACAAAAAAGCTCTTGAATTTTCAAGAGCTTTTTTCATACATTTATATAAAGTGTTATTTAATAGCTGGATTTAAATAGTCCGGTAAAGTAGGATTATTTACATCGTTAAAGTCATTTGCGGGGTTTCCATCTCCATTAGTATCTTCATTTATTGTTAAAACCCCATCTCCATCATCATCTCGGTCAATATAATTTATCAATCCATCACCATCAGTATCATCATTTCTTGGATCATCATTACCGTCTGGGTCTTCAAAAATTGAGGCAACACCGTCATTATCATGATCTGTGTCTTTTACGAAATCATATAAGTCAATATAAAATAGTAAACATTCATTTGGTAAAATATTTCCACTTCCAAAGTTTGCATAGGCCAAACCAGATGGAATAAACAAAACTCCTTTTCCACCATTTTCAAAAGTTATAGGACCATTGTCAGTAATATTATCTCCTCCCTTAAAATTGGTAAATCCATGAGCCCATCCTCTTATTGCACCGTTTAGTTTAAACCAAATATTGTTATTACTATCAAAAGTACCGCTGATACTGTCTGTATTTACAATACGTTGTCCATTATATTTTACAAATACAGAATCCATGACAGATGGCTTTCCTTTGTCTATTGATGGAGTCCCTATTTGAGCTGTATAATAATATAATGTATAATCAATGTCATTTTCAGTAATGCTCATGGACTTTAGATTATCTTCATCATCTTGAAGGGCAATTTGACCGGGAACTAATGCCTTTACAGCATCTGTAGAAGTGTCATAGTAATGATTTTTTAAAAATTGAACCAAGGTATCATTGTCTATTAAAGCTTGCGCTTCATGGTCAAAATCATCTAAAGCAATAGAGGTATCACTACCACATGAATGTATTAGAATTATTGCAAATGCTATTGCTAAAATATTTTTTATTTTATTCATTTAATCTTTAAATTTGAGCACGCAATTTACCAATTTTATACCTTTGTAAAAAGACAAACATTATATTTTAACTATTTTTATGAGAATTGACAAATATTTATGGTGTATTAGAATTTTTAAAACAAGAAGTATTGCAACCACAGCTTGTAAAAAAGGACAAGTCAAGATAGATAATAAAAATATAAAGCCCTCTAAAGAAGTTTTTGGCGATGAATTAATTTTAGTTCGTAAAAATCAAATTAATTATCAAATAAAAGTTTTAGATTTACCAGAAAGTAGAGTTGGTGCAAAATTAATTGATTTATATAGAAAAGATCTGACACCAAAAGAAGAATTTGAAAAAACAGCACTTTTAAAATTCTCTAAAGATTACTATAGAAAAAAAGGAGCTGGTAGACCTACAAAAAAAGACAGAAGAGATATTGATAATTATCAAGATGATTCAAAAGAATAGATATGACAACATCAAGTAGCATTATTTTAAATCAATTGCAAATTTCTCAAAAAATTAGAAGAATTGCATATCAGATATACGAAACAAATACTTCAGAGAAAGAGGTTGTACTTGCAGGTATTGTAGGCAATGGTTTTATTTTTGCTGAAAAAATTGAGGAATCTTTAAAAGAAATTTCTTCTTTAAAAATAATAATATGTAAAGTTTATATCGATAAAAAAAATCCATTAAACCCGATTACCACCTCTTTGGATATAAAAGATTACGAAAATAAATCTTTGGTTTTAGTAGATGATGTATTGAGTTCTGGTACTACTCTAATATATGGAATAAAGCATTTTTTAGAGGTTCCATTAAAAAAATTCAAAACAGCTGTATTAGTTAATAGAAATCATAAAAAATATCCTGTAAAAGCTGATTTTAAAGGAATTTCTTTATCAACATCCATAAAAGAGCATATACATGTTGAGTTTTCTGATAAAGAAGCGATTGCATATTTAGTTTAGCAACTTCTTCAATTCTTTAGCGACTTCTTTTTTAGATTTAGCATCGATTTCTACTGTAATTTTTGCCAATTCATAATACAGCCGTCTTTCAAAGAGATGTTTGGCCACAAATTCGGGTATCTTATCATCTGCAAGAGAAGCAATTAAAGGACGTTTACTTTTTTTCTTAATCAACCGATCAATCATCGTTTTTGTTTTACCTTGTAAGTAGATTGATACCGTATTTCCTTTATTAATCTCCTCCATATTATTTGCATAACAGGGGGTTCCTCCTCCCAAAGCAAGAATAAATTGATCTTTAGTATTAAGAACTTCTTTTAAATATTTATTTTCTATCACCCTAAAATAAACCTCTCCTTTTTTCTCAAATATTTCAGCAATAGACATTCCCTCTTTGTTAATTATATAGTCATCTAGATCTAGAAATTTCATTGATAACTTTTTAGAAAGTAGTTTCCCAACACTAGATTTTCCAGAAGCCATATACCCTAATAATACTATTTTCATTGATTTATTATTTTATGCAAATATCTATAAAAAATCTCCAATTTAATACCAATAATTCCAATCATTGATAGTATATTTGCACTCGGTTTACAAAATTAGACCTGGTAGCTCAGTTGGTAGAGCATCTCCCTTTTAAGGAGAGGGTCCTGGGTTCGAGCCCCAGCCCGGTCACAAAAAATGTTAAGCGATTGCTTAACATTTTTGTTTTACAGTAAGCGCACGTGGCGAAATTGGTAGACGCGCAGCCTTGAGGGGGCTGTTTTCGCAAGAAAGTGGAAGTTCGAATCTTCTCGTGCGCACTTTGTAAAATTTTTAACTCCTCTTTTGAAAAAAACGATAGGTTTTTTACAAAAAATTAACCTTCCTGAATGCTTTTTATTACTAATATTGCAATATGAAAAGATTCTTAGCTATTTTTTACCTGTTTGCAACTTTAGGTTCGTTTTCTCAGAATGATTCCATTCGTGTAAGAAATCTAAAAGGACAGATTGTTCATGGTGAAAGTAAAAAATCTTTAAGCGCAGCTCACATCTTAAATCTAAATACTGTTCAAGGAACTATTACAAATGATAGGGGATTTTTTGAAATACCTACAAAAATAAACGACACTATTTTGGTTTCATATTTAGGTTTTGCTTCTATAAAATTAAAAATCACAAATGATTTATTAAAAGGGAATGAATTATTAATTGCACTTTATGAAAAACCTGAAGAAATTCGTGAGGTTGTTATAAAATCTACAAAATTAATTGGTGTTTTAGAAATTGATGTAAAACAAGTACCAAAGGATCGTTTTACTAGGATTAAAATTAATGGGCTACCCCAGACATATGAAGTTGGAAGACCCAAGCCAAAAGACTTCTCCTCTCCTATTGCTGCATTATTTCAACCTGTTGATTTCTTGTACAATCTCTTTGGAAAAAAACCCAAACAGTTAAAAAAATTGCAGAAACTTAAAAAAGAAGATGATTTGCGTAAAATGCTAGCTGGCAAATTTGATAGAGAAGTAATGATGGAGTATTTACAAATGGACAGGCAAGAACTTACTGAGCTATTAACAGATTGTAATTACTCTGAATATTTTATAAAAAAAGCTTCAGATCTTCAAATGATTGAGGCTGTTTTGGATTGTTATGAAAATTACAAAGCACTCAAGAAAGGAAAAATTGAAAGAAACAAAATACCCGTTAAAAATTAATTGAGCATTCAGTGATTAAATTATATAGAATGTAATTTCTATAATCTTTCTTTTAGTCTTTTCTAATAAAAATACTAGGCACAAAAAAATCCAGCTTTCGCTGGATTTTATAATTAAATAGTATTGGTTATTGATTACCTAATATAATAGGCATTCCAGATTTTCCAGAACCAATAACAATAACTTTACTATTGGGAGATTCAGACAACTTAATTGTAGCTTCAATTCCTTTGTCCTTTAGGATTTGATCATTTAAAGAAGCACTTAAAATTCTATTGGCATCAGCCTTACCTTGTGCTTCAATAATCTGTTTTTCTGCTTCTTTTTTTGCGGTAACTAATCTAAACTCATATTCCAAAGATTCTTGCTCTTGCTTTAACTTTCGTTCAATAGCATCTTTGATTGTAGATGGCAAAGTTACATCTCTCACTAAAATTTCATTTAATTGAATATATTGTTTGTCTAATATTTTTTTGGTCTCTTCAAAGATTTCTGTTTGAATCACATCTCTTTTACTAGAATATAATTGCTCAGGTGTATATCTACCAACAACACTTCTTGCAGCAGATCTAATTGCAGGTTGTATAACTCTAGAGATATAGTTTTCTCCTTTTTCTTGGTGTAATAAACCAATTTTTTCAGAATGAGGCTGAAACCATGCAGAAGCTTCTAACTGAATCTCTAATCCATTAGAAGACAATACTTGCATTTTTTCAAAAAGTTCTTGTTGTCTTACCTCATAGATAAAAACTTTATTCCAAGGCGCAACAATCTGAAAACCTTCACCAAGAGAAGGTTCGTCAGTTACAACTCCTCCACCAAATGTTTTGTATAAAACTCCAGCCTGACCAGATTTTATGGTTACTGTAGATTTTGAAAATAAAATTATTGCTGCGACTGCTATAATAATTAAAAATAATCCCCCTTTAGGAAACTTAATATCAACTTGATTATTTGCCATTTTGTTTGTTTTAAAAATTCATTCAAATCTACAATATAACTTTGTTAAACACAATCTATATAATCATAAATTTGTTTGGAACTTTAGGTTAAGATTAGAAGGGTTGTTAAAATATTCAAAATAGAACTTCTGATTTATTCTGCAATCTATCATAGGTTAATTTTTTAAACATTAAAATACTTATCTAGCGCTATATTGTCCATTATGAATGTATCTCTTAATTTACAATGTTTATAATTTTCCGTGGTATTTCCTCATAAACCATTCTAAAGATAATAAGAATATTATGCAACATAAAATCCATTTCCAATCGATTAAATTTTGCTCTTTAAAAATTGATTTTTGAGTGATGTAAAAAGATTTATTCTCTAAAAGTTGATATTTTAATTTTTTAAATTCTTCTTTAAAATAAAGTTTTCCATCTGTTTTGTTAGCTATTTTCAGAAGTTTTTTAGAATTTGCATTGGTAAACTGTTCTTCTAATTGATATTCAGTTATTTTAAATGTACCAGATTTAGTTATATCTTCACCCACTACGGAAACTTCATAATTGTAATTTCCTGAGGCTAGGTTTTCAATTTCCGTTTGGTAAGAATTCTGAACTAATGAAAAGGGGAATTTAGTCGTTTTATTTTTTTTAATGTTGGTAATTGTTATTTCTATAGAGGCTCTTGCATCAAATTTATAATTTTTATCTGTGAACAATGCGGCTATGTTAATGGTAGAATTTGAAGGATACAAGTCTTCAATATTAACTTCCAATCGATTCCTTTTTTTGTTTGATACTAAATATTGTATCAAATTATCAATAAATTCATCAAAATCTTGAAAAGTGTTTGTGTTTAGGTAACTAGCTACTCTCCATTTCCAGAATCCTTCTCCAAATAAAACCCCTGATTTCTGATTATTATCCTCAAAAGTTACCAATAAAGGTTGCTTATTTTCTATTCCATTGATTTTTTGAAACAGCAATATTTGATGTTCTTTTGAAATGATAATATCACCAAACTTATCTTTAAGTGGAGGTAATTGATGAAATCCAATATCCTTTTGTGAAAAAGTTAAAAAGGAATTGTTAAAAACAGCTTCATAAGATTCTGTTTGATTGATGGTATTTCTTGCTATTTGAAGTTGTTGTTTGTTGATGAAATTCCAATTTGTATTTGTACCAGAAATTAAAAAAAAATTCTTATTTTTAGTCTTAATTTGTTTAAAAACATCCTTAAACTTATTATTTACTTGATTTAGAATAACTAGCTGATAATCATTTATTTCTTTTTTAAATTTATTGATTAAAAAAACATCAACACTACGTTGTTTGTTCTTCTCTATTGCTTTTTTTAAAGCTCCTAAATCTGGGTGTAAAACAGACGTTAAAATCAAGATTTTTGTTTGTTCATTTATGACTTCTACAGAGAAATTTTTGATATTATTTATTGTGTTTTTTTCACCTTTAATTGTTTTTAAGGAAGCAGTATAAAAATGCAGCCCTTCTTTATTTGATTTTAAGTTGGTGGTGATTGTTTTAGAATTATCTGATGGTGAAAATTCTATTTTCTTTGAAAAAATAGTTTTTCCTTTTTTAGAAATTGAAAATTGAGATATAATTGTTTTATCTCCCTGGTAATTCAATAAAACTTCAACTGGAAATTTATTTTTTATATAACTGTACTTATTGACATTTAACTGACTAATTTTTAAATCTTTATATTGAATTGTATCACCAAAAAGAATTGGATAAATTTTTTGATTCGAATTGATAAATTCATAGTCATAGCCTATTGTTTGGTTACCATCAGTTAATAAAACTACTGGTGCAATCTTATTCTCATTCAATTCATTTATAGAAGAAATAGCTTCTGAAATATTGGTTTCAGAATCGGTAAAAGTAAGAGTATCTAAAGTATTTAATTTACTGCCGAAAGAATATTCTTGAATGTCAAATTTTTCATTTATGCTTTTATCTTCTTTTATCTTCTTTAAGAAAGAAGTAATGTTTTTATCTTCATTAAAAAATAAAATAGAGTTAGAATTATCAGCTAAAACTGATAAAACTGGCTTTAATGATTCTAATTCTGTTGTTTTAATTTTAGGGTTTATCAACAGTAGTATCAACAAAAAAAGACTGGAAGTTTTTAAAAAAAACAACAAAAAATTATTCTTATCTCTATATTTTTCTTTGTAAAAATATTGAAGAAATGCAGCTAAGCCACTCAATACTAGCGAAATAATTATATATATAACAGTCTGTATTTGCACTAATTTTTATTTAATGTGAAAGATATAAAATAAGTATTTAAAAACTTTAAAGAATCTAAAAGTAATATGTTTGAAATAAAAGTTATTTATTTCTAAACTCTTTTACGACTTGTGATAAAATAGACTCCTGTTAACAAAATGAGAGAAGCTATTAAAGATTGGGTTGTTAATTTTTCATCTAAAAAATACCACCCCATGAATAATGCAATGACAGGATTTACATATGCTGAAGTTGCAACCTTCTCTGGTGAAACAACTTTTAATAGATAGTTAAAAGCTGTAAAAGCAACAACACCACCAAAAATGATTAACATAAGCATTGCTATTTGAACATTTGAACTCCAAGTTAAGGGAGAACTCCAGTGTTCATTTATGCTAAAACTACCTGTCAACAAAATAAAACTCGCTGCTAACATTTGATACCCTGTACTCACCAAAAAGCTTTTAGGTAATTCAACTTTTGACACAAAAACACTTCCATAACTCCAACTTAAAACGCATGTTAGAATCATAAAAATGCCCAGTAAACTTCCTTCAGGGGTTGTTAATTCTCTCTGATTTACTAATAAAAACATCCCGAACATACCAAGAGCAACACCAATTAGCGATTTTTTTTGAAATGGTTTTCTATCGATTAATTTTAATAAAAACAAAACAAATAAAGGCTGTGTAGATGCCAATAGTGCTCCAAAGCCACTATCTACATATTTTAAAGCCCAAACGAAAACACCATTTCCATAAACCATAAAAAAAAATGAAGCGGCTACTGAGTTTAATAATTCCTTTTTAGAAATACATAATTTTTGCTTATAGAAAATGGCCAAACCAATCATTAAGACTCCTGCAATAAAAAAACGAATGGAAGCTAAGAAAAAGGGTGGTAATTCTGATACAGCTATTTTATTAAATAAATAAGTTGAACCCCAAATAATATAAATTGCTACAAAAGCTACAACAATAAGTACTTTAGAAGTTTTATGAAGCATCTATTTTTTTTTCAAACAAATTTACTATTAAAATAAGCACGGTTTCTGTTATGTTTAATATTTAAACTGCTTTAAAGATGTGAATCATCAAATTACTGTATGAATCAGTAAGGTGCTTCATTGAACACTTTGCTAAAGGCAGCTGAATAAAAAATCTAGTGATGTCTGCTTTTTAATTGTGCTTCAATATCTTTTAAAGTGAAGCCTTTTGCTTGCAGTAACATCAAATAATGGAAGAATAGGTCTGCAGATTCATATAAGAATAATTCCTCATTATTATCCATTGCTTCTATAACAGTTTCAACAGCCTCTTCTCCTACTTTTTGAGCGACTTTATTAATTCCCCTGGCAAACAAACTGGCAACGTATGAATTTTGAGTGTCTTTATTCTCGATTCTTTCTGTAATAATTTTCTCTAAAGTTGAAAAGAAACCATAATTAGACGTGTTCCCTTCATTCCAACAAGTATCAGTACCTTTATGACAAGTTGGTCCTTTTGGATTTACTTGAACCAGCAATGTATCCTTGTCACAGTCTAATTTAATATCTATTAAATCTAATGTATTTCCACTTTCTTCACCTTTTGTCCAAAGTCTATTTTTAGTTCTACTAAAAAAAGTAACTAATTTTGTTTGAAGAGTTTTATTCAAGGCATCCTCATTCATAAAGCCGAGCATTAACACATTTTTAGTGGTTGCATCTTGAATAATTGCTGGGACTAAACCATCTTTATTTTTATTAAAATCTATATCCATTATCATATTTTTAATTCCATTTTTACATCTGCAGATTCATAATAAGAATCTTTAATTTCAACCTGTGAAAATCCAATTTTTTCATAGAGTTTAATTGCGTCTACTAATTTACTACTTGTTTCTAATATAACAGTTTCTATTTTTTTTTCTAAACAGATATCAACACATATTTGAATTAATTCTCTTCCAATCCCCAACCCTTTATAATTCTCTCTAACCCCTAATTTTAGAAGTTCAAAAGTATTTTTATTAACAGGATTCAAGCATACAGTTCCCGCAATTTCGTTATTAGCATGTGCTAAAAAAATTAATCCTCCATTTTTAAGATACTTACTAGGATTGTCTAAAAGATCATCGTCAGCTTTTTCATACAAATCATATTTGTATAGCCACTCTAGAGAAATCTCTTTAAATTCTTGATGGTATCTGTCTTCATATTCTTTTATTTGAAAATCTTTCATTTTACAAAAGCTAAATTCGAATTGGGATATTGTTATTAAAAAGCTCTTGTTTTAACTTAATAATTGGGATTTCTCCGAAGTGAAAGACACTTGCTGCCAGAGCTGCATCGGCTTTACCTTTTTGAAAAGCATCAATAAAATGTTCAATAGAACCTGCTCCACCAGAAGCAATGATTGGAATGTTCAATTCGGATGATAATTTTGACAATGCTTCATTTGCAAAACCAGATTTTGTACCGTCATTATTCATAGAAGTAAATAAAATTTCTCCTGCTCCACGCTTTTCAACCTCTTTAGCCCAATCAAATAAATTTAATTGAGTAGGAATAGTTCCTCCTGCCAAATGAACAATCCATTCTCCGTCAATTTTTTTTGCATCAATCGCAACAACAACACATTGACTTCCAAATTTTTCAGCCAATTCATTTACCAAATCTGGTCTTTTTATTGCCGATGAATTAATAGATATTTTATCTGCTCCAGATTTTAATAATAAATCAACATCTGAAATTGATGAAATTCCACCACCAACGGTAAAAGGGATGTTTACTTGCTCAGCTACTTTTAAAACCATTTCTATCATGGTTTTTCTACCATCTAAGGTTGCAGAAATATCTAAAAAAACCAATTCATCTGCTCCTAAATCAGCATATTGTTTTGCTAAATTTACTGGATCTCCTGCATCTATTAAGTTTACAAAATTCACCCCTTTAACCGTCCGCCCATTTTTAATATCTAAACAAGGAATTATTCTTTTTGTAAGCATATTATTGATTGATTATAAAATTTTCTAATTGTTTTAAACTAATTTTATTTTCGTAAATCGCTTTTCCAATAATAGCAGCCTCACACCCACTTTCTGCCAATTTAGGCAATTCATTAAATGTAGATATACCACCTGAAGCAATTAGTTTTATAGGTTTTAGATGTCTTAAAATATCGTTATAAATATTAAAACTTGGCCCTTGTAACATTCCATCTTTAGAGATGTCTGTACAAATTACATAGTGTATTCCCTTTTTTTTATAATTTTTAATAAATGGAATCAATTCCAAAGAGCTTTCTTCTAGCCATCCGTTGGTTGCAATTTTACCTCCAGAATTATCTGGATAAAAATCAGCACCTAAAATAATTTTATGACTACCAAATCTTTCAATCCAACCTTCAAAAATTGAGGTATTTTTTACGGCGATACTCCCTCCTGTAATTTGGTTTGCTCCTGAATCAAAGGCAATTTCTAAATCTTTATCAGATTTTAATCCTCCACCAAAATCAATACTTAAACTAGTTTTGGAGGCAATTTTTTCCAGTACATTATAATTGATTATTCTACTAGCCTTTGCACCATCTAAATCAACTAGGTGCAGGTGTTTTATCCCTGAAGCTTCGAATTCTTTGGCAACTTCTAATGGGTTTTCATTGTAAATTTTCTTCGTGTTGTAATCTCCTTTTGTTAAACGAACACATTTCCCTTCAATAATATCAATAGCTGGTATTATTCTCATTTTTATAATTCTATAAAGTTTTTTAAAATTTTAGCTCCTTCTGTTCCACTTTTTTCTGGATGAAACTGAACACCATAAAAATTATTTTTTTGCAAGGCAGAAGTATAAGAGATTTTATAGTCTGTTGTTGCAATTGATTCATCACAAGTCTCTGCATAGAAACTGTGAACTAAATACATGAATTCTTTTTCTTTGACCCCATTAAACAATGCAGACTTTAAATCAAATATTACATTCCAACCCATTTGGGGTACTTTTAGAGAATTTGTAAAACGTTTTACATCCACATCAAAAATACCCAATCCTTTTGTATTTCCTTCCTCAGAGAATCGACACATTAACTGCATGCCTAAACAAATACCTAAAACAGGTTGTTTTAATTTAGGAATCACCTCATTCAATCCACTTTCTTTGAGCATTTTCATAGCAGAACTTGCTTCTCCAACACCCGGAAAGATTATTTTATCTGCTGCTTTAATTTCATCAATATTATTTGATAAAATAGCATTGATTCCCAATCGTTTAAAAGCAAACTGAATGCTTTTAATATTCCCAGCTCCATAATCTATAATTAATAATTTCATTTAATAGATTTTGTCTATTTATAGTTACAACATTCCTTTTGTGGATGGAAGAAACATCTTATTTGAGTCTCTTTTTACAGCCATTTTCATTGCTTTTGCAAACGCTTTAAAAATACCTTCAATTTTATGATGTTCATTAACACCTTCCGCTTTTATATTTAAATTACATTTTGCACCGTCTGTGAATGATTTAAATAAATGAAAAAACATTTCTGTTGGCATATCACCAATTTTTTCTCTTTTAAATTCTACCTCCCATTCCAACCAATTTCTTCCACCAAAATCAACAGCAACTTGGGCTAAACAATCATCCATAGGTAAGCAAAAACCATATCTTTCTATGCCTAATTTAGACCCTAAAGCTTTGTTGAACAATTCACCCAAAGCAATCATTGTATCTTCTATGGTATGGTGTTCATCTACTTCTAGATCACCTTTAACATTAATTGTTAAGTCCATTGCACCATGTCTACCTATTTGATCTAACATATGATCGAAAAAAGAAAGTCCAGTATTGATGTTGTTTTTACCAGAACCATCAAGGTTTACCTTACTATAAATCTCGGTTTCATTCGTTTTTCTTGTAATTTCTGCAACTCTATCTTTTAGTTTTAAAAATTCATAAATTGTTGACCAATCAGAACTTGTTAGTGCAATACAATCTATAATTTCTTGCTTTGAGGATGTTATTTCATCAGCTCCCAGCTCCGTGTTTCTTGACAAATAAATACCTTTGGCTCCTAAATTTTTTGCCAATTCCATGTCTGTTATTCTATCTCCCAAAACAAAAGAATTTTTTAAATCATAATTTTCGGAGAAATATTTTGTTAACAAACCTGTTCTTGGTTTTCTTGTTTGGGCATTTTCATGCGGAAAAGTTTTGTCTATGAGGACTTCAGAGAAAACAACTCCTTCTTTTTCAAAGGCCGTTATAATTTTATTTTGAGCAGGCCAAAAAGTATCTTCAGGAAAACTTTTAGTTCCTAAACCATCTTGATTTGTTACCATTACCAATTCATAATCAAGTTCCATAGCTATTTTAGCCATGTATTGAAAAACTTTTGGATAAAATTCTAGTTTCTCTAGACTGTCTAATTGGTAATCTTGTGGCGGCTCTATTACTAAAGTTCCGTCTCTATCTATAAATAATACTTTTTTACTCATTTTATTATTTTTAGCAATCCCGATACGAGCTCAGAATTATATTTATTGTATTGACTTTAATGCTCTGATCAAACGCTGGTTTTCTTCACAAACTCCAACGCTTATTCGAAGACAGTTGTTACATAAAGGTTCTGTAGTTCTATTTCTTATAACAATTCCATATGCTAACAATTGATTGTAACGAACTGTAGCGTCATCAACTTTAATCAAAAGAAAATTACCGTCTGAAGGGTATACTTTTTCAATATAACTGACACAACATTCTAATTCTTTTTTAAGGCGTTTCCTTTCGCTTATCAATTGTGCAACTTCATTTTTAATTTCATCCATTTTTTGAAGTTTACTAATTGCTCTTTGTTGTGATAATTCGTTGACGTTGTAGGGCGGTTTTATAGTATTTAAAATAGTTATAATTTCTCTAGACGCATAACAAGCTCCTATACGAATTCCTGCCAAAGCATATGCTTTAGATAACGTTTGGGCAACAATTAAATTAGGGAATTCCTCCAATCTTGCCAACCAACTTTTTTCCTCTGAAAAATCAATATATGCTTCATCTATAATGACCAACCCATTAAATTTTAGAAGTAATTTTTCAATAGAGCGAGTATGCATACTATTCCCTGTTGGGTTGTTGGGAGAGCATAAAAATAATATTTTGCTATTTGTGTCTGCTTGATCTAAAATTTGATTAACAATAGGTTGAAAATCATTGTCTAAAAGTACTTTTCTATTTTCTATGGCATTAATATCTGCTAAAACAGCATACATACCATAAGTGGGTGGTAACGTAATGAGGTTGTCTTGGTTTGGCTCACAAAAAGCTCTAATAATTAAGTCTAGGACTTCATCACTTCCATTTCCTAAAAATATATTTTCTTTATTGATACCTTTAATTTTAGACAACATTTTTTTTACATTATGTTGATGTGGATCCGGATATCGATTTACCCCGTTTTCAAAAGGGTTCTCATTTGCGTCTAAAAAAACCATCTCTTTTGAAGTTGCATCCTTATAATCATCCCTTGCAGAAGAATAAGGCTTCAGAGATTTGATGTTTTCTCTAGTTAAATTGTTAATATTAAATTTTTTTTTCATAATATTTTTTTTGAAAGGACACTTAGAAAGTATTAATTTATAAGTCTTTTAGGCGGATTGAAACTGCATTTTTATGGGCGTATAATCCTTCTACTTCTGCCATTAACTCTATTGTTTTTCCTATTGTATGTATTCCTTCTTTAGATATTTTCTGAAAAGTAATACTTTTTGTAAAACTGTCTAGATTAACACCAGAATAAGCCTTGCTAAATCCGTTTGTTGGTAATGTATGGTTGGTTCCTGATGCATAATCTCCAGCGCTTTCAGGGGTGAAGTTTCCAATAAATACAGAGCCTGCATTTTCAATATTTTCGATATAATACTCATTATTATTCGTGCAAACAATAAAGTGCTCAGGACCATATTCATTAATTAATTCCAAAGCTATTTTATTGTCTTCAACAAAAATAGATTTAGAATTATTGATTGCTTTTTGAGCAATATCGACCCTTGGCAATTCTAACAATTGTTTTTGTAGTTCTTCTGAAACTTGATCAATGAACTCCTTTGAAGTTGAAACCAATATTACTTGACTGTCTGCTCCGTGTTCTGCTTGACTTAATAAGTCTGATGCAACATAGCTTGCTTTTGCAGAATCATCTGCAACAACTAATAATTCACTTGGCCCTGCTGGCATATCAATTGCAACTCCGAATTTTGTTGCCAACTGTTTCGCAACAGTTACAAACTGATTTCCAGGTCCAAATATTTTATAAACTTTCGGAATACTTTCTGTTCCGAATGTATATCCTGCAATAGCTTGAATTCCACCAACTTTAATAATTTTTGTAACACCACATAAATTTGCAGCATACAAAATTGCCGGATGAATTTCTCCTTTTTTATTTGGTGGAGAACATAATACAATCTCTTTACAGCCAGCAATTTGAGCTGGAATTGCCAACATTAAAACTGTTGAAAATAGAGGAGCTGTTCCTCCAGGGATATACAAACCAACTTTTTGAATGGGTCTTTTTTCTTGCCAACAAGATACCCCTTCAGCAGTTTCTATAACTACTTTTTCTGTTTTTTGAGCGGAATGAAACTTGGTGATGTTTTTCTTTGCAAGATGGATTGCTTCTTTTAATTCATCAGAAACTTCTGTAATTGCTTTGTTTATTTCTTTGACAGATACGATAGCCCTTTTTAAAGAAACTCCATCAAACAATTCTGTGTATTTGTATACTGCAGAATCACCATTTCTTTGAACATCATCAAATATTTGGTTGACAGTATTTTCAATATCGTCAACTGTTTTTGTTGGTCTTTGTAATATTTGCTCCCAATTTTCTCTGGCAGGATTTATAATTTTTTTCATCTTATAATACCATTTTTTCAATTGGGCAAACCAAAATACCTTCTGCACCATTTATTTTCAATTCATCTATAATTTCCCAAAATTGATTTTTACTAATAACAGTATGAACAGAGCTCCATCCATTTTCCGCTAATGGTAAAACTGTGGGACTTCTCATGCCAGGTAATAAATTTAAAATTGTGTTTAATTTATCATTTGGTGCATTCAATAAAATATATTTAGAATTTCGTCCTTTTAAAACAGCTTGAATTCTAAATTGAATCTTTTTCAAAACAGCCAATCTTTTATCAGAAATTTCCGGAGAAACCGCCAATACAGCCTCAGAAGTTAATAGAACTTCAATCTCTTTTAATCCATTTTTAAATAAAGTACTTCCACTCGAAACAATATCACAAATTCCGTCAGCTAAACCAATATTAGGTGCAATTTCTACAGAGCCATTAATTTGATGTAATTGTGCTTCAATATTATACTGTTTTAAAAATTTCTTAACAGTTTCTGGATATGAAGTGGCTATTCTTTTTCCTTCTAAATCTCTTAAAGAACTTGCTTTAGAATCTTTAGGAACAGCAATTGAGACTTTGCATTTAGAAAAACCTAAGCGTTCGATAAATTCAATATCAGCTCCTTTCTCAATTAAAACATTCTCGCCAATAATTGCAGCGTCTACAACTCCATCTTTTAAATATTGGGGAATGTCACCGTTTCTAAGATAAAAAATTTCTACGGGAAAATTTCTTGCTGATGCTTTTAACTGATCTTTTCCATTATCGATAGAAATACCAATATCTTTTAAGATTCTCATTGAATCTTGATTTAATCTTCCTGATTTTTGAACTGCAATTCTTAATGTACTCATGTTATTTTATTTGTTGCTTGAGCGAAAGAGTTTAAAATTAAAAAAACCCGTTTGATGAGCTCAAACGGGTTTATTAATATCTTGATTTTATTCAATACATCATTAAATCGCTTGATTGCAATTGTGAAAATAATGGTGATGTGTTTGAATAAATTTCATCTTTAACTATTATGTTGCAAATATTCTAATTTTATTTTTAATTACACAAATATTCTCTTTAAAAAAAAAGCGAAACTTAAATTTTTATCAAAATTAAATTATTTGTTAAAAATTATAGATTATTATTATTTATGCTATTGAATGTTTTTTAGGATTTATAATAATGAAGTTCTGTTTATTTATTTGATATTATCATTCCATTCTTTAGGTATGGGCTCCTGTAACTTCCCAAGAGATTTTGCTATAATCATTGAAACAGTTGCGTCTCCCGTAACATTTACTGTTGTTCTACACATATCTAAAGGTCTATCTACCGCAAAAATCAAAGCCAAACCAATCGGTAATAATTCTTCCGGAAAACCAATAGACTCTAGTACAATAACCAACATTACCATACCGGCACTTGGAACTGCTGCACTTCCTATTGATGCTAATAAAGCTGTTGCAACAATGACTATTTGATTTGAAAACGTAAGTCCTTCTGGCCAAATAACTTGCATAATAAAGACTGCTGCTATCGCCTGGTACAAGCTTGTACCATCCATATTAATCGTAGCACCAACTGGTAATACAAAACCTGATACTTCTTTATCTACCCCTAAATGTTCTTCAACTCTTTCCATAGTTACTGGCAATGTAGCAGCACTAGAACTTGTTGAAAAAGCTAATAATTGAGCTGGACTTATTTGTTTTAAAAACCAAATAGGTGATTTCTTTGCATAAACACTTACCAATACTAAATAGAATCCTATCATTAAAAGCAAACCACCTACTACACAAAATGCATAGACTAAAAGTTTTAAAAGTATTTCTGTATCATCAAAGGCAATAATTACATTTGCCAATAATGCAAATACTGCATAAGGTGCGAAAAGCATTATTAAATCAACCATTTTCATAACTACTTCGTTCAAAGAATTAAAAAACTCCATTAAAGGTTTTGCTTTCTTTCTTGGAATTAATAACAATGAAATTCCTACAAACAAGGCAAAGAATATTATTTGTAGCATACTTGCATTTCCTAATGATGTGAAAATATTACTTGGAAAAATATCAACAAGGGCCTGTAATGTACCTGCATCATTTTGCGCTGAAGCTTTTGACAACTTGTCTACAACACCAGATGATGTTTCATATTTAGATTTAATTTTTTCGATGGTATCTGAAGACATCCCAACACCTGGTTTCACTATATTGACAATACCTAATCCTATAATAATAGCAACCAATGTAGTTATCATATAAATAACCATGGTTCTTAATCCCATTTTTTTGATTTTTGAAATGTCTTTTAAATCAGAAATTCCTTTTATTAAAGAGGCTAGAATTAAAGGCACAGCAATTAATTTCAATAAATTAATGAATATTGTTCCAAATGGTTTTATCCAATCTATAACAATCTCTTTACCTCCCTCAATAGAATTCATAATAAAACCAAAAATGATTCCTACAACCATTCCTATTAAAATCTTCCAGTGCAGTGCTATTTGTTTCATTAAAAAGTTTAAGATTTTAGTATACCCTGCAAGTTAAAAAAAAATTATAACTAACGAGACTTTATTTTATATTCTCAATAAATATGGATATTAATTATTGAAACACTAAAAAAATTATTAAATAGAAATTCTGAAAAAATTAAAAAAGTTTAGTAATTAGTTAAATAAAAATCTTAATTAAATAAGTATTAGTTTATGGAAGTATAATACTTTAGAGTTTTTAATAGTACTTTTATCAATTTTATAAATCCTGTTTTTTATAACAAGATTTATAGATTTCTTCATAAATAGGAAGAATATTGTCTAATGAAAATCTTTTAGTGTGTTCCTTTGCGTTCTGCTTAAATATTTCTAATGTTTCCTGATTTTTTAAAATAGAAATTGCATTATTTGCCATTTCGGTCACGTCCCCTAAATCGCTTAAATACCCTGTTTTACCATGAATATTTACTTCAGGTAACCCCCCTGTATTTGTTGAAATTACGGGAGTTCTTGCCGCCATCGCTTCCAATGCAGCTAATCCAAAACTCTCGGTTTGAGATGGTAGTAAAAAAATATCTGAATAGCATAAAATTTTGGTGACTTCTGAACTGTTTCCTAAAAAAAGTACATCGTTAGAAATTTTCAATTTATTGACTAGGTTTTCAGCTTTTGATCTTTCAGGTCCTTCTCCTATTAATAACAATTTTGAAGGAATTTCTTTGTGGACTTCATAAAAAACTTTGATCACATCTTCTACCCTTTTTACAGGTCTAAAATTACTGACGTGGGTTAAAATTCGTTCATCAGGTTTTGCTATTGCAGCTCTATTGCATTTTTGCTGATGTGCTTTGTCATATTTTTGTGTGTCAATAAAATTATATATAACCTGAATGTCATTTTTAATTATGAAAAGTCTGTTGGTTGTCTTTTTTAAATCATTTGAAACCGCAGTAACAACATCAGAATTGTTAATACTAAATTCCACCGCTGTTTTGTATGTTGGATGGCTTCCTACAAGGGTAATATCTGTTCCATGTAATGTAGTTACTACTTTTACAGAAATCCCTTTTTCTATCAACATTTGTTTTGCCATATATGCTGCATATGCATGAGGTATAGCGTAATGAACATGTAAAACATCTAACTGATATTTTTCTACCACTTCTACTATTTTGCTTGAAAGAGCAAGCTCATAAGGTTGGTATTGAAATAAAGGATATTCTTCTAAAAGTACTTGATGAAAGTGTAAATGATGAGAAATAAAATCCAATCGAACTGGTTGATTGTAAGTAATGAAATGCACCTCATGGCCTTTATCTGCTAATGCCATTCCTAATTCTGTAGCCACAACTCCACTTCCTCCAAAAGTTGGATAGCAAACAATTCCTATTTTCATATTTAATTATTGAAAATTTAAATTAATTATATTTATTTCAATATGTATGTTGTAAATATAACAGTATTCTTAGAGTTAAGTTCTAAATTTTAGAATAAAAAAACCTACAATAAATTGTAGGTTATAGTATTAAAAATACTGTAAAAAATCAGTATTAATAATCTCCTAAAGTTACAGGGTTTTGAGACAATGCATTTTCTAATTGATCATCATTCGGTGCTTTCCCGTGCCAAGCGTGTGTATGCATCATAAAATCAACACCGTTACCCATTTCAGTATGAAGTAAAATACAAACTGGTTTGCCTTTTCCTGTTTGTAATTTAGCGTCCGCTAAACCAGTTAAAATAGCATCAATATCATTTCCCTTTTTAATATTTAAAACGTTCCATCCAAAAGCTTCAAATTTTGCTTGAATACTTCCCATTGGCAATACTTCATCAGTAGAGCCATCTATCTGTTTTCCGTTTAAATCAATAGTAGCTATTAAGTTATCAACTTTCTTTGCTGATGCATACATGATTGCCTCCCAATTTTGGCCCTCTTGTAGCTCTCCGTCACCATGTAAAGTATACACTAATTTATCATCTCCATTTAATTTTTTAGTTTGTGCAGCTCCTATACCAACAGACATTCCCTGCCCTAGAGAACCAGAGGCTATTCTTACGCCAGGCAAACCTTCATGAGTAGTTGGATGCCCTTGTAAACGAGAATTTAACAATCTAAAAGTTGCTAATTCTGATACAGGAAAAAACCCACTATGCGCCAGAACACTATAAAAAACTGGAGAAATATGACCATTTGAAAGGAAAAATAAATCCTCATTGTTTCCATCCATATCAAAATCTGAAGAATACTCCATTACTTCTTGATATAAACATGTAATAAATTCGGCACATCCTAGAGATCCCCCTGGGTGTCCGGAATTAACAGCATGAACCATGCGTAAAATATCTCTACGAACTTGTTGTGTGAAATCTTGTAATTTTAGTGTTGTTGGCATTTTGATGTTTTGATTTGTTGACAAAAGTAATTTTTTTAGTTACAATTAACAAGATTATTTATCAGCAAAAAAAAGGGTTATTAACAATTAAAAATGATAAATTTAAAATAGTCCATTTTAAATTATGGAGATCAAGTTTTTTGTTTCTTCTTTTTGGCAGCAGGAAACAAAACATTATTTAAAATTAATCGATAACCAGGAGAAGTTGGGTGTAAATCTAACTCTGTTTTTGGGTCTCCAACTCTGTGGGTGTAATCTTCAGGATCATGGCCTCCATAAAAGGTAAACATCCCTTTTCCTTTTGTTCCATGAATATATCGAGCCTCTCTATTTGTTCTGTTTTCTCCTAAAACCAATACATTTGTTTTTACTGTATTTCTGTCAAAAGAAGTTGTTTGTCCCATAAAACCTTTCACAAGAACAGTATGATTTTGAGTTAACATTGTGGGAATAGGATCCCATTTAGCAGAAAATTCTTTCAGTGAAAAATAATCTGATGTCTTAGGTATTTTTCGTTTCCGAGTCATGTCTATTGAAGAAAACTCATATGTTATTGGATTTCTAACCAATTCAAAGTCTTTGAAAGCGAATGTTTTATTGTAGTTTATTTTAGATTGGTAATTCGTTTCTGTAGCATCCCCATCGAACATCGCTTCAACGATATCAACTCCCTCTGCAGATAAAGATATGTCAAAACTATCGGTTGCAGAACACATAGCGAACATAAACCCACCTCCAATAACATAGTCTCTTATTTTTTTAGTGACGGCCAACTTTTCTTGCGAGACTTTTGAAAATCCCAATTCATTCGCTAGTTTCTCTGCGCGTAACTTTCCTTCTACATACCAGGCTGCTGTTCTGTAAGAACCATAGAAACGACCATATTGTCCTGTAAAATCTTCATGATGTAAATGAACCCATTCGTATAGTATTAGTTGATCATCCAATACTTCTTTGTCATAAATTACTTTAAAAGGAATTTCAGCATAGGTCAAAACCATTGTTACAGCGTCATCCCAAGGCATTTTATCTTTTGGTGAATATACAGCAATTTTGGGTGCTTTTTCTAAAGTTACTGATTCTTGATTAGAGGATGGAGAAGAAATCTCTTGCAGAATTATCTGTGCTTTTGCATCAGAAATAATTTGATAAGAAACACCTCTTATCTTACATTCTTTTTCAATAACTTTATTATTCTCTATTAAAAAAGCACCTCCATCATAATTTAATAACCATTTTGATTTTAATCCTACTTCTAAACCAAAATAGACAATTCCATAGGCTTTTAAATGATTTTTCTGATTATCATAGCTCATTGGAACATAAATAAAGGAGGCCCAAATTGAGTTTGATACCATAACAAATAAAAGTACAGTTACAATTTTTCTCATTTTAGAAACAAAAAAATACAAGTACGAGGAAACAATGATGCATTTGAACAATTTAAAAAGGAACATCGTCAGAATTATCACCAAAAGCATCTTTAGGCTCTATTCTTTGATCAGGAAAAACATCTTCTGGAAAATCTCTATTCATAGAAGATTGAAACTCAGAACTAAAACCTTCTTCTAAATCAGAAAATTTTGCAAGATGACCAGTAAATTTTAAACGAATATTATCCAAACCACCATTTCTGTGTTTTGCTACAATAAATTCTCCTTGTCCTTCACATGGTGTATGTTCATCATCATCCCATTCTGTCATTCCGTAATATTCTGGTCTAAAAATAAAGGACACAATATCTGCATCTTGTTCAATAGCTCCAGATTCACGTAAATCTGATAAAAGGGGCCTTTTACTTCCTCCACGTGTTTCAACAGCACGTGATAATTGAGAAAGTGCAATTACAGGAACTGCTAATTCTTTTGCCAATGCTTTTAGGTTTCTCGAAATCATTGAAATTTCTTGTTCACGATTTCCGCCTGCTTTTCCACCGGCAGTCATCAATTGTAAATAATCAATTACAATGATTTTTACACCGTGTTGAGATACCAACCTTCTCGCTTTAGCACGTAAATCAAAAATTGATAAAGAAGGAGTGTCATCAATGAAAATTGGAGCATCTGATAATTTTTTAACTTTTACGTTAAGTTGTTCCCATTCGTGAGGTTCTAAATTTCCTTTTCTTAGTTTTTCGGATGTTAATCCTGTTTCAGATGAAATCATACGAGTAATCAACTGAACAGATGACATCTCTAATGAGAACACTGCAACCCCGTGATTAAAATCGATTGCCATATTTTTGGCCATTGAAATTACAAAAGCAGTTTTACCCATACCTGGACGAGCAGCAATAATGACTAGATCTGAGGGTTGCCATCCAGAAGTTAGTGCATCCAGCTTCGTAAATCCGGTTGCCAAACCAGACATTCCTTCTTGATTTCCAATTTCTTGAATTTTTTTAAGAGCTTGTTTTACAAGAGAACCAGCGTCTTCCGAACTCTTTTTTAAGTTTCCTTGTGTGACCTCAAAAAGCTTTCCTTCTGCTTCATCCAATAAATCGAAAACATCGGTGCTTTCATCATATGCATTTTCTATAATTTCGCTTGAAATTGAGATCAATCTTCGCTGAATGAATTTTTGAAGAATTATTCTTGCATGAAATTCAATATGTGCAGAAGATGCTACTTTTTGTGTAAGGCGGATAAGGAAGAAATCACCACCAACAAATTCTAATTTGCCGTTCTTTTTTAATAAATTAGATACTGTTAAAAGATCTATAGGCTCAGAATTTTGAAATAACTCATAAATTGCTGCATAAATTTCTTGGTGTTTCGAATCGTAAAAAGCATCTGAACTTAGGATGTCTATTACATCATCAATTCCTTTTTTATCAATCATCATTGCTCCTAATACAGCTTCTTCTAACTCTACTGCTTGGGGAGGTATTTTACCTTTTTCAAGACTAATGATTCTTGATTTATCTATTTTTTTAGCTGTTAAAGAGGTTGTTTTTTCCATCATAACAAATGTACTTTTTTTAGCTTGAAACTACTTTCTAATATACTACTTTAATTTGTGAACATTAAATGTAAATAAAAATGTTATTATCTTGTTAATAACCAGTCAACTTCCAAAATGAAATACTATTTTTACACAGATGAAATGGAATAAAAAACATATTTTTTTGACGCTTTTCTTACCATTTCAAATGGTATTGATGAGATTAGCGGCAAGAAACCCTGAGCTGATTGAACATTATTATTCCAATGGAATCTATCCAATCATTTCAGTTTTTTTTAGAATCACTTTAGGGTGGATTCCTTTTTCAGTGGGTGATTTTTTATTGGCTTTTGGATTGTTTATTTTTTTTCGTTTTATATTTAGATTGATAAAAGGTAAATTAAAAAACTCAATTCCAAAAATTTTTCACTTTACCTCAATTTTATCAATTATTTATTTCTGTTTTTATCTTTTTTGGGGCTTGAATTATTATAGACTACCTCTTTCGAAAAATTTAAATTATGAACATCAAAAGTATTCTAACAAACAACTTCAAAATGTTACTGAACATATCATTAAAAAATTAAATGAATATCAATTTAAAATAACAAAAAATGATTCTTTAATTGTGGTCCCCCCCTATTCTCATAAAGAAATTTATAAAATGGCTATTTCCGGGTATGACAATTTATCTCAAATTTATCCGCAATTAAATTATCAATATCCTTCTGTAAAAAGCTCTTTAATGAGCGGAATACAATCTTATAATGGTACTTCTGGTTACCTAAATCCTTTTACAGGTGAAGCACATATAAATGATAAAATACCTAAATCGAGTTCTCTTACAACTACCTGTCATGAAATGGCACATCAAATAGGATATGCTGCTGAAAATGAAGCCAATTTTGTCGGTTTTTTGGCAGCTAATTATAATGAAAATAGTTATTTTAAATACGCAAGCTATAGAATGGCATTTGGATATTGTTTTTCAGAAATCAAAAAACGTGATAATGATTTGTCAAAAAAACTTTTAGCAACTGTGCATTCAGGAATAATAAAAGACTTTAGAAATAGTAGTCTTTTTTGGAAATCTTACAGGAATCCTTTTGAGCCCATTATAAAAAAAGGTTACAATGCTTATTTAAAAGCAAACAAACAAGACAAAGGAGTTGCTTCTTACAATTATGTGGTTGATTTATTGATTTCATATTTTGAAACTTCAGAAACTCTTTAATTTTTTTTAATTATATGTTAAATTATTTGATTTTAACACAATTTTAATTACTTCTATTTAAATTACCAATCCAATATAAATAGAAGTAATCAAATGAAAAAACTACTCTTAATATACCTATTTTTATTCGTAATTTCTTTGCAGTCGCAAGATTACTTTCCAACTAATACAGGAGTAAAAACATCCTTTACTAATGCAGTAGCCTTTAAAAATGCTACTATTTATATCACTCCACAAAAAATAATTAAAAAAGGAACTCTACTCATTCAAGATGACAAAGTAATTGCTGTTGGCAAAAAGGTTCGAATTCCCAGAGGTGCAAAAACAATTGATTTAAAAGGAAAAACGATCTATCCTTCTTTTATTGATCTTTATTCTAGTTTTGGTATTCCAAAACCTAAAAAATCACTTTTACAAAGGGGAGGATCAAAACCACAATATGATGCAGAAAGAAATGGATTTTATTGGAATGACCATATTCGATCAGAGACAGAAGCATCTACTTTTTTTAAATTCGATTCTAAAAAAGCAATTGATTATTTAAAAGCTGGTTTTGGTGTTGTAAATACTCATTTACAAGATGGAATTATGAGAGGAACTGGAATGCTAGTCGCTCTTAACCCCAATTCCTCTGATGCTTATAGAATTTTAGAGAATAAATCTGGACATTTTTTATCGTTTAACAAAAGTGTCTTATCCAAACAAGGGTATCCAACATCAAAAATGGGTGCAATGGCTTTATTGAGGCAAACTTATATGGACGCAGACTGGTATGCATCTGGTAAAGTAAATAATAGAGATTTGTCTTTAGAAGCTCTTAATAGAAATAAAGATGCCATACAAATTTTTGAAACAGGAAGTCATTTAGATGCATTAAGAGCTGATAAAGTAGGAGATGAATTTGGAATACAATATACAATTGTTGGATCTGGTGATGAATTTGAAAGAATTAGTGATATTAAAGGAACAAATGCAAACTTTATCATTCCTATTAACTATAGAGCTGCTTATGATGTTTCTAATCCATTGTTAGCCAAAAATATTGATTTAGGTGATATGAGAAGATGGAACCAAGAGCCCTCAAACTTAAATTTACTTTCTAAAAGTGGAGTGAGGTTTGCATTAACAACTCATAAGTTGAAAAAACTGGAAAATTTTCATAAAAACCTTCAAAAAGCCATTGCATATGGTTTTGATAAAACAATTGCTTTACAATCTCTAACCTCCATTCCTGCAGAAATTATTAAAAACAATAAAATAGGAAACTTAAATGAAGGCAGTTTTGCAAACTTTATTATTACTTCTGGAGATGTTTTTGATTCTGAAACTACCATTTATGAAAATTGGGTTCAGGGTAAAAAAAATGTAATCAATTCTATGCATATTAAAAACCTTTCTGGCAGTTATAAATTGTATGTAAACAATAAAAACTATGATTTATCCATATCTGGCAAAGGAGTTAATCAAACAGCTTCTATAAAGGAAGGCGAAAAATTAGTAAAATCTATTTTTTCTTACAAAGACAATTGGATTTCTATTACAATAAATGAAAACAATGAATATATTAGATTGCTTGGTCAAACGATCAATTCTTCCAATGTTATGAAAGGAACTGCTTATGATAGTGCAGGAAATGAATCCTTTTGGTCAGCATCAAAAATTTTTAAAAAAAATACTAAAAAGAAAGATGCTGAAAAATCTAATGCTATTGCTATTACCGTACAAAAGGTGAGCTATCCAAATTCAGGATTTGGAAATTTTTCTCAGCCAATACAAGAAACAATTTTAGTCAAAAATGCAACAGTTTGGACAAGCGAAGATGAGGGAATACTTAAAAATACCGACATCTTATTAAAAGGAGGTAAAATTACAGCAATTGGTAAAGATCTCAAAGATAATAGCGCAAAGATCATCGATGGAACAGGAAAACATTTAACTGCAGGAATTGTAGATGAACACTCACATATTGCGGCTTCTGCTATTAATGAAGGAGGTCATAACTCTACTGCTGAAGTTACAATTGAAGATGTTGTAGACCCTACAGATATTAATATTTATAGGAATTTATCTGGTGGTGTAACTTCAATTCAAATTTTACACGGTTCTGCAAATCCTATTGGAGGTCGTTCTGCAATTATAAAGCTAAAATGGGGTGAAAATGCAAAAGAAATGATTTACAAGGACACCCCGAAATTTATAAAATTTGCACTTGGTGAAAATGTAAAACAATCTCGTTCTAATTCGAGTTTTAGATTTCCACAAACAAGAATGGGAGTTGAACAACTGTATGTAGATTATTTTCAAAGAGCTAAAGAATATGACGCTTTAAAGAAAAGCGGAAAACCTTTTAGAAGAGATTTAGAACTAGAAACTTTGGCTGAGATTATAAATAAAGAACGTTTTATTTCTTGTCACTCATATGTGCAATCGGAAATTAACATGTTAATGAAAGTTGCAGACCAATTTAATTTTAGAATCAACACTTTTACTCACATTTTAGAAGGATATAAAGTTGCAGATAAAATGAAAGCACATGGCGTTGGAGCCTCTACCTTTTCTGATTGGTGGGCATACAAATACGAAGTAAACGATGCCATACCCTACAATGCTGCTATTATGGCTAAAGAAGGTGTTACTGTAGCTATTAATTCTGATGATAGAGAAATGTCAAGAAGATTAAATCAAGAAGCTGCAAAAACTATTAAATATGGCGGTATGAGTGAACTTGAAGCTTGGAAAATGATAACTATTAATCCTGCAAAATTATTACATTTAGAAGATAGAGTTGGAAGTATAAAAGTTGGCAAAGATGCAGATGTTGTTCTTTGGAGTGGTCATCCATTATCCATTTATACAAAAGTAGAAAAAACGATTATAGAAGGAAAAGTGTATTTTGATATTTCTACTGATTTAGAAAAACGTATCGCAATAAAAGCTGAAAAAAGCAAACTAATCGATATGATGTTAAAAGAAAAAATTAGAGGTGAAAAAACCCAAGTTCCAATGAAAATAAAAGATAGAAACTTTCATTGTGATACAGAAGAAATATAAAACTAAAAATCATGAAAAAAATTATATCTCGTTTGATGTTGTTCTTATTTTCAATGCATATACTGGCACAACAAACACCCGCAAACGATCAACTAGAACCTGTTTCAATTGAAGGAGCCATAGCTCATTTAGGAAATGGAAAAGTAATTCCCAATTCTTTAATTATGTTTAAAGCCGGTAAAATTATTTTTGTTGGAAGTGCCATGGCAAAAATTGCACGAATCGGCAAAGTGATTAAAGCAAATGGGAAACATGTGTATCCGGGTTTTATTGCTGCAAACACCTCACTAGGTTTGGTTGAAATTGATGCTGTAAAGGCCTCTTCAGACGAAAGAGAAACTGGGTTTATGAATCCACATATTAGAAGTTTAATAGCATACAACGCAGAGAGTAAAATCGTAGAATCTATGCGTCCAAATGGTGTTTTTATAGCACAAGTTACTCCAAGAGGAGGCACAATTTCTGGAACATCTTCAATCATGCAATTAGATGCTTGGAACTGGGAAGATGCAAGTCTCAAAATAGATGATGCAATTCATATAAATTGGCCGAGTAGTTTTACCCGTGGTAGGTTTTGGCTAGGTGAAGACCCAGCATTAAAACCAGACAAAAATTACATTAAAAATATAACTAAAATTACCTCTTATTTTAAGGATGCTAAAAATTATCTAGCTGGTGATAAATTACAAAAAAACATACCATATGAGGCAACTAGGGGTTTATTTGAGGGTTCACAAAAACTCTTTATCCATGCAAATGGACAAAGAGAAATTACAGACGCCATTCATATTAGTAAGAAACTAGGAATTGATAATATTGTACTTGTTCATGGTGAAGGTGCAGATAATATTTCAGATTTATTAATCAGAAACAATATTCCTGTTATTTTAAATAGACCTCATAGAAATCCAAATAGTGAAGACGATGCCTATGATTATACCTATACAATTGCAAAATCATTAACAGATAAGGGAATTATAGTAGGTATAGGTATGGAAGGGCAAATGGAAAGAATGAACACAAGAAACTTGCCATTTTATGCAGGAACGTTTGCAGCACATGGTTTGGAAAAAGAAGTCGCTCTTCAATTATTGACCTCCAATACGGCAAAAATTTTAGGAATAGATCATTTAGTAGGAACTTTAGAAGTTGGTAAAAATGCTACGTTATTTATTTCTAAAGGAGATGCTCTGGATATGAGAGGAAATATACTTACGGATGCTTTTATACAAGGAAGAAAAATTAGTTTAGAAACGCATCAAACAAAACTTTGGAAACGATATTCCAATAAATATAAAACAAAATAACATCCTTTTTAGAATAGCTTATATTGTAGTTTCTCAGAAAATAAACGTTTTCAAACAAATAAAATAGAAGCACATACAAAATAAACATACTAGTACCTGCTATTTGCTTAAAATTTTGACTGGTTATTTATAGAACAAGTAAATTATTTTTTACCTGAGTGACAATACCTATATTTGCTTTGATGAAAGAAATAACCAGCATTCAAAACTCGTACATAAAAAACTTACTAAAACTGCAAGAGAAAATACGAGAACGAAAAAAGCAAGGCTTATTTATTATCGAAGGGAAACGAGAAATTTCACTCGCAATTTCCTCAAATTATGAGTTTGATACAGTTTTATTTTGTCCAGAAATTATTTCAGAAAATGAAATTTTACACTTTTTTAATAAGAATATTAATAGAATAGAAATTTCTAAAAATGTATATAAAAAATTAGCTTATAGAGATTCAACAGAAGGAATTATAGCTGTAACAAAAGTAAAAGATTTTTCTTTAAAAAATATTCAATTTAAAGTTGATAACCCCTTAATTTTAGTTGCTGAAGGTGTTGAAAAACCAGGAAATATTGGTGCTCTATTAAGAACTGCTGATGCTGCAAATGTTGCTGCTGTTTTTATCGCAAACCCTAAAAGTGATTTGTACAATACAAACATCATAAGATCTAGTATCGGATGTGTTTTTACAAATAAAATAGCTGTAGGGACTTCAGAGGAAATAGTTGCTTTTTTAGAAGAAAAGAAAATTAATATTTATGCCGCAACTTTGCAAAATTCAAATCAATATTTCAAAGAAAACTACACCAAAAGTGCAGCAATTGTTGTTGGTACAGAAGCCACTGGTTTATCAGAAACCTGGAGAAATGTCGCAACCAAAAATATAAATATACCAATGCAAGGACAAATAGATTCTATGAATGTTTCTGTTGCTGCTGCAATTATTTTATTTGAAGCAACAAGACAAAGAAATTTTAAGGAATAACAAATGAATTCAACTACCCTATTTATTATCATCATTTCAATTTTAATTATCAGTTTTATTATTGATAAAGTTTTAAATACTCTTAACGAAAAATATTTTGATAAAAAAATACCTGAAGAATTAAGTGATATTTATGATCAAAAAGAATACGAAAAATCACAAGAATATAAGAAAACAAGTGCTAAGTTTTCGAAAATAACTTCATTCTTAACCACTCTTCTAACCCTAGTTTTCTTTCTAATTGATGGTTTTAAATTTTTAGATATTTATGCCAGAACTTTTACAAATAATTCGATTTTAATCGCTTTAATTTTCTTTGGAATTATTATTTTAGGTTCTACGTTTTTATCGATTCCTGTATCCTATTACAATACTTTTGTAATTGAAGAAAAATTTGGTTTTAACAAATCTTCAAAAAAAATATTTTGGATAGATAAAATTAAAGGGCTGTTTATAAGTATGATTTTAGGAGGAGGAATTTTAGCACTCGTTATTTGGTTTTATCAATTGACAGGAAGTAATTTTTGGATTTATTCGTGGGGTCTTGTTACTATTTTTTCTTTGTTTATGAACATGTTTTATGCAAAATTAATTGTTCCGATATTTAATAAGCAAAGTCCTTTAGAAGAGGGAGAATTAAAATCAGCTATAGAAATGTATGCCCAAAAAGTTGGATTTACCATCAATAATATTTTTATTATAGATGGTTCTAAGCGCTCTACAAAAGCAAATGCTTATTTCTCTGGTTTCGGTTCTCAAAAAAGAATTACCTTGTATGACACCTTGATAAATGATTTAGAAACTGATGAAATTGTTGCAGTTTTGGCACATGAAGTTGGTCATTATAAGAGAAAACATATCATTTTTAATCTGATATCTTCCGTATTACTCACTGGGTTAACACTCTATATATTATCATTATTTATCAACTCTCCTATTCTCTCAGAGGCATTAGGAGTATCTAGACCTAGTTTTCATATCGGTCTAATAGCCTTTAGTATTTTGTATTCACCAATTTCAGAATTCACTGGATTATTCATGAATTATATGTCAAGAAAATTTGAATATCAAGCAGATAATTTTGCAAAAGACACTTTTGAAGGTAAAGATTTGGTTACTTCACTTAAAAAATTATCGAAAAATAGTTTGAGTAATTTAACGCCACATCCAGCTTTTGTTTTTGCATATTATTCACATCCAACCTTATTAAATAGGATTAAAAATTTAGAATCTTAATTTCTTGTTTCTTAACATTCTTATTGCTAATTTCACTTTGAGTTAGATTTAAATTTTAAACACACATTTGGAGTATACAGCAACTATAGAAGAAGAAAGTAAAGAAATAAAAAATCGGTACAAAGATTTACTAAAGGGAACTTATGAAGTGTTGTCTAAAACGGACAAAGAGCTAATAAGAAAAGCCTTTGATATTTCTTTAGATGCTCATTCTAAACAACGAAGAAAAACAGGTGAACCTTATATTTTTCATCCAATTGCAGTTGCAAAAATTGTAGCAAATGAGATTGGTTTAGATGCAATTTCTATTGCTTCTGCCCTATTGCATGATGTTGTAGAAGATACAGATTATACAATAGAAGATATGGAGCATCTTTTTGGTAAAACGATTGCAAAAATTGTAAAAGGTCTCACCAAAATCTCTCGATTAAACAAAGAGCAAGATGCTTCTATACAAGCTGAAAACTTTAGAAAAATGCTCTTAACTTTAAACGATGACGTAAGAGTAATTTTAATAAAGATTGCAGATAGGCTCCATAATATGCAAACAATGGATGCAATGCCTGCTAATAAACAGGTAAAAATTGCCTCAGAAACTTTATATATTTATGCACCATTAGCTCATAGATTAGGTTTGTACAATATTAAAATAGAATTAGAAGATTTAGGTTTAAAATATACTGAACCCGAATCTTATAAAGGTATTTTAAATAAGATTACAGAAAGTAAAGTAGATCAACAAAAATATTTAAAACGATTTGAAAATACGTTAAAGTCAGGTTTAGATAAAGAGAATTTTGAGTATGAAATAAAAGGTAGATTTAAATCTATTTATTCTATTCGAAAGAAGATGATTACACAAAATGTAACATTTAATGAAGTTTATGATAAGTACGCAATTAGAATTATATACGAACCTAATTCTAAAGATGATAAGTTTGATGCCTGGAAGATCTATACGATTGTTACGGATTATTTTAAACCCAACCCGTCTCGTTTAAGGGATTGGATTTCTCAGCCAAAATCTACAGGTTATGAGGCACTTCACATCACAGTTGTTGGCCCAGATTCACAATGGGTAGAAGTTCAAATCCGTTCAAATAGAATGAATGAGATTGCAGAAAAAGGCTATGCGGCTCATTTTAAATATAAACAAGCAGAAAGCAATGACGATGGTCTGGAAAGCTGGTTGAATAAATTAAAAGAAACATTAGAAACTCAGAGTCTAAATGCAGTAGATTTTGTAGAAAACTTTAAATTGAACTTATACTCTAAAGAAATTTATGTTTTTACACCCAACGGAGATTTAAAATCACTCCCCAAAGATGCAACTGCTCTAGATTTTGCTTTTTCAATACATACCGATATAGGTTTAAAATGTAGAGGAGTTAAAGTAAATGGTAAGCTAGTGCCATTAAGTCATCAGCTTAAAAGTGGAGATCAAATCGAAGTAATTACAACCGCTAACAATAAACCCAATTCAAGATGGTTAGACTTCGTAATTACAGCAAGAGCAAAAGCCAAAATTAGAACTGCTTTAAAGGAAGAGGAAAAAATAATTTCAGAAGAAGGTAAAGCAATTTTAATGCGAAAACTTCGTCATTTAAAAATCCCTTTTAATGAAAAAAATGTAAATGAGTTGGTCAATTATTTTAAATTAAAGACAAGCTTTGATTTATTCTTTAGAATCGGTAATGGAGCGATAGACAATACACTATTAAAAGCCTTTGTGAGTCAAAGAAATCGAAAAATTTTTAACTTTTTTAAAACAAAATTAAGAAGAAATACTGCTCAAAAAGGATATGCAGATACAGATGAAGTTTCAAATAAATATGATGCCTTAGTTTTTGGTAAAGAAGAACAAAAGTTAGATTATAAATTATCAAATTGTTGCAACCCTATTTCAGGTGATAAAGTATTTGGTTTTGTTACAATTAATGACGGAATCAAAGTTCATAAAATGAACTGTTCGAATGCAATTTCGCTTCAATCTAATTATTCTTATAGAATTATGCCAGCTAAATGGATCGATTCTACCAAACAAGATTTTAAAGTAATTTTACGAATATTTGGGGTTGACAACCAAGGTATGGCAAATAATGTAACCAGAATTATTTCAAACAATATGGGTGTTTTTATTCACAGCATAAATATTAAAGGGAATGAAGGTGTTTTTGATGGAAAATTATCCATAAGTGTTAAGAATAGTTCACAATTAGAAAAATTAATTAAAAACCTTTATAAAATTGAAGGAATAAAAAAAGTAGACCGTGTTAATACTTTGTAAATATCATTTGATTAAAAGTATCCTTTTATTCAGAAATAACTGTAAATTTGTTTTTTGTAAAAATCATTCATAAAATGAGTAATTCTCTTGAAAATCAAGAAGTAGTGAAAAAAGTTTTCAGTACGTATCTAGAAGAAAATAAGCACAGAAAAACACCTGAACGCTACGCTATTCTTCAAGAAATATATGTAGCATCTGAGCATTTTGATATTGAATCTCTCTACATAAAAATGAAAAATAAAAACTATAGAGTTAGTAGAGCAACACTCTACAATACAATAGATTTACTTTTAGACTGTGGTTTAGTAAGAAAACATCAGTTTGATGGTCAATCGATGGCTCGTTATGAAAAAAGTTATTTTGATAAAAATCACGACCATGTAATTTTTACTGATTCTGGAGAGGTCAAAGAATTTTGTGATCCAAGAATTCAAATCATCAAAAAAACAATAGAAGAAGTTTTTGATATTGACATTCATAATCATTCACTCTATTTTTACGGAACAAAAAAGAACAAATCTTAAATTAACCAAACAACAACTCAAACAACAAATTAACACAACTAAATGGCTGTAGATTTATTACTAGGATTACAATGGGGAGACGAGGGTAAAGGTAAAATAGTAGACGTACTTACAAAAAATTACGATATTATTGCACGCTTTCAAGGTGGCCCAAACGCTGGACATACTCTAATTTTTGATGGAAGAAAACATGTTTTACATACAATACCCTCCGGAATATTTCATAAAACAGCATTAAATGTTGTTGGTAATGGAGTTGTTATTGATCCTGTAATCTTTAAAAAAGAACTAGAAAACCTTGATCAACATGATATTGACTATACGTCTAAATTATTAATTTCTAGAAAAGCACATTTAATTTTACCTACACATAGGTTGTTAGATGCTGCTTCAGAAACTTCTAAAGGTAAGGCTAAAATTGGTTCTACGTTAAAAGGAATTGGACCCACTTATATGGACAAAACTGGAAGAAACGGAATGCGAGTTGGAGACTTAGAATTGGATAATTGGAAAGATAAATATGATGCTTTGACTGAGAAGCATCTTAAGATGTTAAATTTCTTTGATGTTCAAATAGAATATGATTTAAAGGAATTAGAAGCAGAATTCTGTAAAGGAATTGACAAATTGAAAACTTTAGCATTTATAGATAGTGAAGAGTTTTTAAATACTGCTATTAAAGAAAAGAAATCAATCTTAGCAGAAGGAGCTCAAGGTTCTTTATTAGATATAGATTTTGGTACCTACCCATTTGTTACCTCATCCAACACAACAGCTGCTGGTGCGTGTACAGGACTTGGGGTAGCACCAAACAGAATTGGTGAAGTTTTCGGTATTTTTAAAGCGTACACAACACGGGTTGGCTCTGGTCCTTTTCCTACAGAGTTATTTGATAAAGATGGAAAAAAAATGGCTAAAATTGGTCACGAATTTGGTGCAACAACAGGAAGAGCAAGAAGATGTGGTTGGTTAGATTTAGTAGCTCTAAAATATGCTGTAGATGTAAATGGAGTTACGCAATTAATGATGATGAAAGGTGATGTTTTATCTGGGTTTGACTCATTGAAAGTTTGTACAACTTATAACTACAAAGGAGAAAAAATTAGTCATTTACCCTACAATATCGAACCGGATAATCTTTCTGTAAATTACACTGAATTTAAGGGTTGGAATGAAGATTTAACAAAAATGACTTCTGCAGATCAATTGCCACAAAGTCTATTAGACTATGTTGCTTTTATTGAAAAAGAAACTGGTGTTCCGGTCTCTATAATCTCTGTTGGTCCAGATAGAAAGCAAACAATTACACGTTAAATATAATATCTATTAAAAAAAGCTTCTTTACAAAACAAAGAAGCTTTTTTTTCTTAAAGAATTAAAATCTACTACTGCTCTAATTATCAAATTTCAGTATACTTTAATGGATAGCTATCTTCTTTTCATTATTTTTGTTTTAAACTAATAATTTTGAAAAGAATATTTATTTTACTTTCTCTGCTTTTTTCCTTGTATACTTTGTCACAATCAAAGAAAATTAATTACGAAGCTGAAATTCAAGAAGTCGATGAAGAAAAATATCCTGGTGCTACTATATTATTGGGAAATGTTAGGATGACTCATGATGGCATTATTTTAACGAGTCAGCAAGCCTTGTTCTACAAAGAGAAAAATTTCTTTAAAGCAATCGGTAATGTTTATATAAACCAAGGTGATACGATCACACAAACAAGTAATTATTCAGATTACGATGCAAATTCTAAACAAGCACTATCTTGGGGTAAAGTTGTTTTGAAAGATCCAACGATGACTTTAACTTCAGATACATTGCATTTTGACAGACTTAATCAAAAATTGTATTACAAAAGCTTTGCAACAATAAAAGATGAAACAAATACTTTGAAAAGTAAAAATGGGAATTACTATTTAGAAAATAAAAAATTTACTGCAACCACAAGAGTTACTGTGGTAAACCCAAAGCATAACTTAGAGTCCAATCATTTAGATTATTACACAAATTCAGGACTTGCCTATTTATATGGGCCATCTACAATTACCAATACTCAGGATGAAAATAGAATTTATTGTGAAAGAGGTTTTTACAATACAAAGACAGATATATCTCACTTTGTGAAAAGTGCAAAACTATACTTAAAAGAAAGAACTATAGAAGGGGATAGTTTGTATTATGACAAAAAGAAAGGTTTTGCTTCCGCTACTAATAATATACGAGTCATAGATACTGTTAAAAATTTTATAACAAAAGGCAACTACGCAGAGATATTTGAATTAAAAGACTCTCTTTTTATAGTTAAAAGAGCAGTTGCTATCTCAATTGTAGATAAAGACTCAATGTTTATTCATGGTGATACAATATTAGTTACTGGTAAACCTGAAAAGAGAATCATTAGAACTTACCACAATGTAAAAATTTTCAAATCAGATTTACAAGGTAAATGTGATTCTATCCACACATTTCAAAAATTAGGATTAACAAGAATGTTTAAAAATCCTGTAATTTGGTCTGAACAAAATCAAATTACAGGAGATACAATTCATTTAATATCTAATACAGAAACTGAGAAATTAGATTCATTAAAAGTTTTAAACAATTCATTCATTAGTTCTAAAGATTCTATTTCAAAAAAAGATTTCAATCAAATTAAAGGTAGAAATATGTTTGGTAAATTCGAAAAAAATAAACTTCGTCTACTTTTAGTAAAAGGAAATGCTGAATCAGTATATTTTAATAGAAATGAAGAATCACAGGTTCTAGAGACTATTACAAAAGAAGTCTCAAGTAATATTGAATTCACTCTTTCAAAAGGTCAAATTGAAACCATAAAATACTTGAAAACTTCAGACGGAAATACATACCCTCCATCCCAGTTACCAGATGATGTAAGAGAATTAAAAGGGTTTGTTTGGCGCGAAGAAGAACAACCAAAAACTAAGAAAGACATTTTTGTTAAAGGGTATAAAAAAAACTTTTTTCTTGAAGACAATGAAACAACAAATTATTCTAAACCAATAGATGAAAATAAGAAGATTCAGGATGATCCTAAACAGAATTTATCTATAAAAAATACTAAAATTTGAAAAAAGATTTTTTCAAATATCAAGCACAAACTTCACCCCAACCACTTTCTATAGAAATTTCTAAAGCAAAAGGAAGTTTTATTTACGATATTTCAGGTAAAAAATATTTAGACTTTGTCGCTGGAGTTTCTGCAAATAGTTTAGGTCATAATCATCCAAAAGTCACAAAAGCTATTATAAATCAACTGGAAGCATATGCTCATGTAATGGTTTATGGAGAATTTATTCAACAACCGCAAGTAGAATTATGTAAATTATTAGTGGAAAACTCTCCAAAGAATTTAAATTCTGTTTACATCACTAATTCCGGAACAGAAGCAACAGAAGGTGCTTTAAAATTAGCAAAAAGAGTTACAAATAGAGCTGAGATAATTGCTGCAAAAAATTCCTATCATGGAAATACAATGGGTTCTATGAGTGTTTCAGGTGTTGAAAAACAAAATTCTGCATTTAGACCTTTAATTCCTGGAATAAGGTTTATCGAATTTAATAATCAAAATGATCTCAATAAGATAACTTCTAAAACTGCTGCAATAATATTAGAAACAATTCAAGGAGGTGCAGGTTTTATTGTACCTCAAGAGGATTTTTTATCAAAAGTAAAGCAACGCTGTACAGAGGTTGGTGCTTTGTTAATTTTGGATGAAATACAAACGGGTATAGGTAGAACAGGAAAATTTTGGGGATTTCAGAACTACAATGTAATTCCAGATATTATAATTACTGGGAAAGGTTTGGGTGGTGGAATGCCAATTGGTGCTTTTATTTCCTCTTTTGAAAAGATGAGCTTATTGAAAGAGCATCCTAAATTAGGACATATTTCAACATTTGCAGGTCATCCAGTAATTTCTGCTGCAGGTCATGCAACAGTTACCGAAATACTTAATGCTAATTTAATTAATGAATCTGTAAGAAAAGAAAAACTCATCAGAAAAAACTTACAACATTCTTCAATTAAAGAAATTAGAGGAAAAGGGTTAATGTTAGCAGCAATTTTAGATACTCCAGAATTGGCAGCAAAAGTGATACATAAATGTTTGGAAAAGGGGTTGATTTTATTCTTTTTGCTATTTGAAGGAAAAGCAATAAGAATTTCTCCTCCACTTACGATTTCAGATAAAGAGATCTTTATGGGTTGTGAAATTATTTTGAATTCTATAGACGAAGTAATTTCTTAAATGTAAGATTTAGTTAATAATAATTCATTGAGTTGTTGATCTTGTTTAATTTTAATAGGAGATTCGGATCTGGGCAATTATTTTTATAAAACTCAATATTTTTTTTAGAAGCGACACCAGGATAATCTCCAAAATAACTTTCTATATCTCTAATAATTTGAAAATGTAAATGAGGAGAATAGTCGCCATTTACAGAAGAATTTCCTATAAAACCTATCGTAGTTCCTTTTAAAACTTTACTACCTTTTGAGAGGTTTTTTAGTGATGATATAGATAAATGACCATACAACGTATAAAATTTTTGTCCATCAATTTTATGCTTTAAAATTACAGTTGGCCCATAATTTCCATGGTTATTATTATTTTTAAAACTATGAACCTCGCCATCTAATACAGCTAATACTTTTGTATCTTGTTTACACCATAGATCAATTCCTAAATGAATATTTCTTTTATCATTTTCTTTTAAGTTTTTAAAATAATTACTCCTATCATATAGATTTCTTTGTTCTAGATAACCACCAAAAGCTACTGAGAAATTACCTTGATTCAAATATGAATGAAGGTAATTTTCCCAATCTTTAGAGGATGAAATATCAAAATCAAATTCTTCTTTATTTTTTTCAGAAAGATCTATTTTAATATATTTATTCATGGAAATATCAGCATCAATTACTGGTAAACCTTTTTTTGATAGCTGATTTAAAAATTGATTAAATTTTTCTAAATTCATAATTATAAAATAGCTTTGAAATTTATTTTTATTGATAGTTTTTTACCCTATATACAACAGATATTCATAAAGTTAAACGCCCATAAAAAATAAGAAAAAAAACCTAAGTTAAGAACTTAGGTTTTTGTAATCAATAAAATAATTTATTTTTATGATCTAACTAATTGCTTCAAAGAAGGCTTAAATTTTGTTAATACAATACCATCAACAGCTGCTTCATATTCTTTCATAGTAGGTGTTCTACCTAAAATTGTAGACAATACAACTACTGGTGTGGATGACAATAAAGATTCTCCCTTTTTCTCACCTGAATCTTTAACAACTCTTCCTTGAAAAAGACGTGTAGAAGTAGCCATTACAGTATCACCTGGTTCAGCTTTTTCCTGGTTTCCCATACATAGGTTACATCCTGGACGTTCTAAATACAGCATGTTTTCGTATTTTGTTCGAGCCAAACCTTTTGGGGCATTGTCATCAAATTCAAAACCTGAATACTTCACTAAAACTTCCCAATCGCCTTCTTCTTTTAATTCGTCAACAATATTATATGTTGGAGGGGCAACAACCAATGGCGCTTTAAATTCAACCTTACCTGTCTGAGATTCAATATTCTTTAACATTTGAGCCAAAATTTTCATATCTCCTTTATGAACCATACATGATCCAATGAATCCTAAATCTACTTTTTTAGTTCCGCCATAATAAGACAATGGTCTAATCGTATCGTGTGTATAACGTTTGGAAACATCCTCGTTATTTACATCCGGATCAGCAATCATTGGTTCTGCTATTTCATCTAAATCAATTACAACCTCAGCATAGTAATTTGCATTTTCATCTGGAGCTAAAGCAGGATTATCACCTGATTTAATCTCAGCAATTCTTTTATTTGCAATGTCAATTAATCCTTGAAGAACTTGTTGATGATTGTCCATTCCTTTGTCAATCATAATTTGGATTCTACCTTTTGCAATCTCTAAAGATTCAATTAAAGTTTCATCTTCAGATATACAGATAGAAGCTTTAGCTTTCATTTCTGCGGTCCAATCTGTAAATGTAAATGCTTGATCAGCAGTAAGAGTTCCAATATGAACCTCAATTACCCTTCCCTGGAATACGTTATCGCCTCCAAACTGAGCAAGCATTTGAGATTGAGTAGCATGAACTACATCTCTAAAATCCATATAATTTTTCATTGCTCCTTTAAAGGTAACTTTCACTGATTGAGGAATTGGCATTGAAGCTTCACCTGTGGCTAATGCCAAAGCAACAGTTCCAGAATCTGCTCCAAAAGCGACACCTTTAGACATTCTTGTATGAGAATCTCCACCAATAATTATTGCCCAATCATCGATAGTTATATCATTAAGAACTTTATGGATGACATCGGTCATTGGATGGTATTTTCCTTTAGGATCACGTGCTGTAATTAAACCAAAATCATTCATAAACTTCATAAGTCTAGGAATGTTCGCCTTAGACCTATCATCCCATACTGAAGCAGTATGACAACCTGATTGGTATGCACCATCAACAATTGGAGAAATCACTGTTGCAGCCATCATCTCTAGTTCTTGAGAAGTCATAAGTCCTGTTGTATCTTGCGAGCCTACGATATTTACCTCAACACGAACATCAGAACCAGCATGTAATACTTTACCTGGTGTAGTACCAACCGCGTTTTTATTAAATATTTTTTCTACAGCAGTAAGTCCTTGTCCTTCAATAGAAATTTCTTTTGATGAGGCATAAACGGGTATGACGTCAATCCCTAAAACTTTCGATGCAAATGTTTGAAGTTTTTTACCAAATACAATAGCGTACGAACCTCCAGCTTTTATAAATTCTGTTTTTTGAGGTGTTAATGATGCAGAAATATCTACTAATTCCTGATTACCATTATACAATTTTTTATCTTTAGTATTGACTGTAAGAACAGTTCCTGTTGCAACAGAAAATTTTTCTTTTAAAATAACTTCTCCATCAGCATCTCTCAAAACATTACCATCAGCATCTTTCTGTTTTACCCAGTTTTTAAGATCAATACCAATACCTCCAGTTACACCAACAGTTGTTAAAAAGATCGGAGAAATCCCATTTGTACCTGCAATAATTGGTGCAATATTAATAAATGGAACATAGGGGCTAGATTTTATACCTGTCCACAATGCAACATTATTTACACCTGACATTCTTGACGAACCAACACCCATTGTACCTTTCTCTGCAATTAACATCACTCGTTTGTCTGGATGTTCTTTTTGGAGTGCTAGTAATTCGTTTTGTTGCTCTTTGTTATGCTCAAATAAACACTGACCGTGAAGTTCTCTATCGGATCTTGAATGAGCATCACCACCAGGTGACAATAGATCTGTTGAAATATCTCCTATTCCTGCAACAAAAGTAACAATTTTGATTTCTTCAGGAATTTCAGGAAGTTTTGTAAAAAACTCAGCTTTGGCATAACTCTCTATGATCTCTTTAGCAATCAAATTACCATTATTAAATGCTTTTTCCAAACGAGTTGTATCGGCTTCATATAGAAAAACCTGAGTTTTTAAAACATTTGCAGCTTCTTTTGCTATTGATAAATGAGACCCTAAGGCTAAATCTAGTAAAACAGCTACTGAAGGTCCACCTTTCATGTGAGATAATTGCTCAAAGGCAAAAGAAGATGATATTTCTTTTACTATAGAATCTCCTAAGATAATCTCTTTTAAAAATTTAGCCTTTACAGCAGCAGCACTAGTAGTTCCCGGTAAAACATTATAGATAAAAAAGTTGAGAGAATCTTCTCTATACTCGTTTTCTAAATCTTTAATTTGCTCAATAATTTTAGTTAATAATATTGAATCGTCAATTGGTTTCGGATGAAGTCCCAGAAGTTTTCGTTCTTTTATCTGCTTAAGGTAATCTTTATATATATTCATGAAAAAAATCTTTAATTTAGGTATGACTTATAAATTAATTTTATGTCAGGAGTTAAAAGTTTTTTGGTTTTATTTAATCGCTACAAAATTACATTATTTATCTTGATTTTAAAAGACAAAATAGATAGTTAGCTCTTATAGTTGTATAAGAAAAAATATTTTTATATTCTTCAAATTTTAAACGATTAAAATAGAGATATTATAATTTTTAATTTAAAAAAAGTATAGAAAATGCAGATTAATAAGCCGAATTCTGTTCCTGTAAAGGTCCTTATCATTTATCTAGCTCTAAAATTACTTTTAGAATCTATCTGCCTACCCTTTAGAATCGAGCGAGAAGCTCTCAATCTCTAATATACATGGCATTTCACCTCATAGAGTTTACCTGGTTTCACTACAGCCTAACTGTACATACTTTCTGTTGCACTTGTCCCTAACTTACGTTGGACGGATGTTATCCGCTATGATACTCTTTGGTGTCCGGACTTTCCTTCACGCATTCGCATGACGATAAGGTAAATCGGCAATTTCCATACTCTTTTAAATCATTCTGTACTCATAAAAAAACCCACTCAAAGTTTGAGTGGGAAAAATTGCTATGAAAAAGAAAAAGTTATTGATTGCTCAATAACAATACAAATATATAATACATTATAATAAAAACCAAGAGTTTTTCGATTGAATAAATACATTTTGCTATTTTTTTTATATTGTTATCAAATTGTGTTTTTTTACTATTAAAAAATATATTTTTAACAATTTAACGATTTTATCTTAAAAAAACCATTCTATTTTCAGATAAATATTATGATTTGTATAATTATTAAAAAACTATAAATTTTAATAATAATAATAATAATAAGATAAGGGCTTCTATTTACTGGCTAAATGACTTAACTGCCTTAAATTAATTGTAAAATTTATTCATAAATAAGTTTTTTAGAATTAAATGAATCGTTTAAAAGTTGATTTTTTAAAAGCAAAGTATCTGAAAATTTGACTTTATTAAAACAGTTTTCTAATGGACTTATTTTCTTTAAAATTATATGAAAATATAAAGACCTTATATTTTATTTTCTTAATTTAAAGAGGTATTAAATTGTTTTGATATTAAAGAATAAAAACCCACTCAAGGTTTGAGTGGGAAAAAAATTGCTATGAAAAAGAAATGTTGCTAATTGTTTAACAACATTATAAATATAAGTCAATACAATGTCAGTAAAAAATATTTTTATTAAAAAGAAGTGTATTTTAAAATACTATTTACATATGTTTACGAAAACATATCTTTTACTTTGTCAAAAAATGATTTATCCGATTTATTTGGACTTGGAATAAAATTTTCGTCGTCAGACATTTTTTCAAAAAACTGTCTTTGCTCTTTGCTTAACTCCTTTGGTGTCCATACATTTATGTGGATTAGGAAATCACCAGTTCCATAACTTTCTATGCTTGGCAAGCCTTTTCCTTTTAATCTTAATATTTTACCAGATTGAGTTCCAGAATCAATTTTAATTTTAACTTTACCAGTAACTGTATTAACCTCTTTACTTGTCCCCAAAACAGCTTCTGAAAAATTAATATATAGATCATAGTGAATGTTGGTCCCTTCTCTTTTTAAAGTATCATGTTGAATTTCTTCAATGACAACTAATAAATCACCTGAAATTGATTTTTTACCTGGAGCATCATTTCCTTTACCACCTACTTTTAATTGAACTCCTTCTGTAACTCCCTCAGGTATGTTTATCGAAACAGTTTCCTCTGTTACAATCAAACCTTGTGAGTCGGAGCCATTTGGTTTGTTATGAATTATTTCTCCTGCCCCCATACAAGTAGAACAAGTTGCAGCGGTTTGCATTCTCCCTAAAATAGTATTGGTTATTCTCATTTGCTGGCCAGAACCATTACAAGTAGGGCATGTTTTATAAGTGACTCCGTCTGCTTGTACTTTTCTTCGAACTTTTACTTTCTTCTCTACTCCTTTGGCAATCTCTTCTAGGGTTAATTTTACTCGAATACGCAAGTTACTTCCTTTTACACGAGCTTGACGTTGACCACCGCCACCACCAAAACCTCCGAAGCCACCTCCGCCTCCAAAAATGTCTCCAAATTGACTGAATATGTCATCCATATTCATTCCGCCACCGCCAAAACCACCACCGCCTTGAGGTCCATCAAAAGCTTGATGACCGTATTGATCATACCGAGCTTTTTTATTTTCGTCACTTAAGATTTCGTAAGCCTCTGCTGCTTTTTTAAAGTTTTCTTCTGCTTTTTTATCATCCGGGTTTTTATCTGGATGATATTTAATTGCCATTTTTCTATAAGCTTTCTTTATTTCTGCCTGTGATGCAGATTTTGAAATGTTTAATACTTCGTAAAAATCTTGTTTTGCCATTCTTTAGACTTGAAGAATTAAAAAATTAAAAGATTAAAATCTACAATTCTTAATTCGTAATTTATATCATTTTTTATTGTCCAATTACAACCTTTGGATACCGAATAATTTTATCTCCTAATTTGTAACCTTTTTCAACACAATCAATTACTTTTCCTTTTAAGTCTTCTGTAGGAGCCGGAATCTGAGTAATTGCCTCGTGAACTTCTGCATCAAAAACCTCTCCTGGTTTTGTTTCTATTTTAGACAATCCTTTTTGCGCAAGTGTATTATAGAATTTTTGATAAATTAATAAAACACCTTTACCCAATTCTTCTGATTCTTTGTCATCATCGATATGTGACAAAGCTCGTTCAAAATCATCTACAACTGGCAGTAAAGATGTCATTACTTCTTGTCCTGCTGTCTTATAAAGCTCTATTCGTTCTCTAGTAGTTCTTTTTTTATAGTTTTCAAATTCTGCAAAAAGACGTAAAAATTTATCTTTTTCTACTTGAAGTAACTCTTCTGAAGTTGGCTTTTCTTTTGTAATTTCTTCTGCAACTTCTTGATTTTCTTCAACTTGCTCTACTTTTTCGGCTTTGCTTATTTCTTCTTCTTTGATTTCTTCTTTCTTACTCATTCTATACAATCATTAAATTATACATTGGTATTTACAAAAATGTTGCCAACAAAAAAAAAGTGTCAAACTGACACTATTTTATGTTTTATTTTATTATTGATTCTTAATCTTCAATTCTTTCAATTTTAGCACCAATAGCTTTTAAACGAGCTTCTATATTTTCATAACCTCTGTCTATTTGTTCAATATTGTTAATAATACTTGTTCCACTGGCAGATAATGCTGCAATCAATAAAGAAATCCCCGCTCTTATGTCTGGAGAAGTCATCTTTGTAGCTTTTAACGAACTTTTAAAATTCTGACCAATTACAGTTGCTCTATGTGGGTCACATAAAATTACTTTCGCGCCCATATCTATCAACTTATCTACAAAGAACAAACGACTTTCAAACATTTTTTGATGAATTAACACTGTCCCTTTGGCCTGGGTTGCAATGACTAAAACTATGCTTAACAAATCTGGAGTAAAGCCTGGCCAAGGAGCGTCTGAAACAGTTAAAACTGAACCATCTATATAATTTTGTATTTCATAAGATTCCTGTTGAGGAATATAGATGTCATCTCCTTTTTTCTCTAATTTAATTCCTAATTTTTTAAATACATTTGGAATTTGTCCAAGATTTTCCCAGCTTACATTTTTAATAGTTAATTCCGATCGTGTCATAACAGCAACACCTATCCAAGAACCTATTTCAATCATATCTGGTAAAACAGTGTGTTCCACAGCACCTAGAGATTTAACCCCTTCAATAACTAATAAATTAGAACCTACCCCAGAAATTTTTGCACCCATAGAATTCAACATTTTAGACAATTGTTGAATGTAAGGTTCGCAGGCTGCATTGTATATTTTTGTAGTTCCTTTTGCTAAAACAGATGCCATTAGAATATTAGCAGTTCCTGTAACAGAGGCTTCGTCTAATAACATTTCTACCCCCTGTAATTCTTCAGCCTCTACACCATAAAAGTGCTCTTCCTTATTATACCTAAATTTTGCACCCAACCTAATAAAACCTTCAAAATGGGTATCTAATCTTCTACGACCAATCTTATCTCCTCCAGGTCTAGGAATATATCCTTTTCCAAATCTTGCTAATAATGGACCAACAATCATAATTGAACCTCGTAAAGAGCTTCCATCTTTCTTAAAATTTATTGATTCTAAATATTCTAAATTAATTTCATCTGCTTGAAAAGCATAGGAGTTTCGATTTATTTTTTCGACTTTCACACCTAATTCTCCAAGTATAAAGATCAACTTATTTACATCAATAATATCTGGAACATTATGAACTACAACTCTTTCTGTAGTTAGTAAAACTGCACAAAGTATTTGTAAGACTTCATTTTTTGCTCCTTGAGGAGTAATTGTTCCATTTAATTTATGACCGCCTTCAATTTTAAATGATGCCATAGACTCTTATCTTTTTCTATTTTTGTGTTGATTATTATGGTGTGGTTTCTTGTGATTATTTTTAGAGTTATTCTGTTTTTGCCCTTGAGTTCGTGGTTTTCTTAGTAAATTTTTACTTTCAGAAAGTGCTTCTTCAGTATTTCGTATATCTAACTTACCGTCAGATAAGTCATGCAAATGCTTAAAAATTACGCCATCATCAACTGTATCTTTGTTCCAGTTTAAATAGCATTTTTTCATATGATTGGCAATTGTAAATACCAATGCTTCCTTTTTATCACTTTCTTCCCAACTTAGAGCAGTATTTATCATTGTTTGAATATTATTTCCATAATATCGATATCTTGATGCTGATTTTGGGTAAGCTAAAGCTTCTGGTTTTTCTTGTAACTCTTCTTTAGAGGGTTGTGGATAAGGAGATTCTGCATCTAATTTAAAATCTGCCATTATATACAACTGATCCCATAATTTATGTTTAAAATCAGGGACATCACGTAAATGTGGTTGTAAATTGCCCATCACATCTACTATAGCCTTTGCCATTTTATCTCGTTCCTGTTTAGTTTCTAAGGCTAAACAATGGTCAACTAATTTTTGAATATGTCTTCCATATTCTGGAATAATCATTAATGGTCTTTCTGAATTGTACTCTAAATCGAACGTCATTTATTTATTTTTGAGAAGTCTCTTACTATCAAATAGTATTTATAAATTTATAATTAGGGTCTAGATTTGTTCTAGACAAAACGAGTTTGACTCTTACTAAAATTTAAGCTGCAAAATAGGAATTTATTTTTAGTTTTGTTGAAGATTTTTAACCAATCACTTTTAATTTTGCAAATTGTAATAATAATTTCTTTTTTCCAACGGTCCCAAATTTAATTTCTGCTTTTTTATTTGGACCATTTCCTTCTAAAGAAATAACTTCTCCTCTACCAAATCTATTATGTTCAACGATATTTCCAATAACTATTTTTTTATCAAATAAATTTGTTTTTGACGTTGTAAGTGAAACCTTTTTTAAATTTTTAGGGAGTATAATTTCTTTCTTTTTTATTAAATCGCGTTCTATTTTTTTACGTTGAATTGGTTTTTGAAAACGAATTCCTTTGGGTGCGTCGTCAAAAATGCTTTTGTCGACAAAATTATTAATTGAGGGTTCTAAGGTTTTTGGAGTTATATAATGTAGATATTGATCATCTATCTCTTCTAAAAATCTACTAGGTTCAGCATCTACTAATTTACCCCATCGATATCTAGTTTGTGCATAAGATAGATAGGCTACTTTTTCTGCTCTGGTTAATGCTACATAAAATAACCTTCTCTCCTCTTCTAATTCACTTCTAGTATTCATACTCATTGCTGATGGAAATAAGTTTTCTTCTAAACCAACAATATAAACATACAAATACTCTAGTCCTTTAGATTGATGAATGGTCATTAAAGATACACTTGGTTTAGCATTATCCTTTTTGGCATCAAAATCTGTAGCCAAAGCAACATCTTCTAAAAAAGAAGTTAAAGAAGTATCTTCACCTTGTTCTATTTTATCAGTTATAAAATCTTTAATTCCATTAAGAAGCTCCTGAACATTCTCTACTTTACTTACAGCTTCTGGTGTTCCATCTTTTTCTAAATCTTTAATTAATTGTGTTTGTTTTACAACTACTTCAGCAATTTCAAATGCGTTTTTTGTTTGCAACTCTATTTGCAATCGCAAAAGCATATTCATAAAATTCTGAAGTTTGTTTTTAGTTCCTGAATTTATTTTTAGATCAATTTTGTCTATGTATTTTATAATGTCGAAAATCGATTTTTTGTAATGATTTGCTGCTATTGTTAGTTTGTCTATTGTAGTAGCGCCGATACCTCTTGCAGGGTAATTGATAATTCTTTTTAATGCTTCTTCATCATTTGGATTGATAAGAACACGTAAATAAGATAAAATATCTTTGATTTCTTTTCTTTGATAAAAAGAAATTCCACCATAAATTTTATAGTCAATTCCTTTTTTACGCAAAGCATCTTCAATTGCTCTAGATTGTGAATTTGTTCTGTAAAGTACGCAAAAATTATCTGAACTTAATTGATGGTTCATTTGGTTTTCCCAAATAGATTGTGCCACAAAACGACCTTCCTCTCCATCAGAAATTGTACGCATCACATTGATAGCATCTCCTGAGTCGTTACTTGTCCAAACTTCTTTGTCTAATTTTGTTTTATTTTTTGATATTAGGGAGTTAGCGGCATTGACAATATTTTTCGTAGAACGATAATTTTGCTCAAGTTTAAAAGTGTTAACATCAGGGTAATCTTTTTGAAAATTTAATATATTTTGAATGTTTGCTCCTCTAAAACTATAGATACTTTGAGAATCATCACCAACTACACAAATATTCTGAAAACGATCAGCTAAAGCTTTTACTATTAAATATTGTGAATGATTTGTATCTTGATATTCATCAACCATAATATACCTAAAACGATTTTGATATTTTGCTAAAGAATCTGGAAAACGTGCTAATAATTCATTGGTTCTTAGTAATAAATCATCAAAATCCATTGCACCAGACTTAAAACACCTGTCAACATATTCTTTATAAATATCTCCAACTTTTGGTCTACTAGCATGTAAATCTGACTCCTGTAAATCAGCATTATTAAAATACGCTCTCACCGTTATTAAGCTGTTTTTAAATGAAGAAATTCTACCTAAAATTTGTTTTGGTTTGTATCGTTCTTTATCTAAATTCATTTCTTTAATAATCGAACCTATCAACCTAACAGAATCTTGGGTATCGTAAATGGTAAAATTTGAGGGAAAGCCTAACTTATCTGCTTCTGATCGTAAAATTCTTGCAAAAACAGAATGAAAAGTACCCATCCACAAATTTTTAGCTTCACTAGCACCAACAACTCCTGCAATTCTTTCCTTCATCTCTCTTGCAGCTTTATTGGTAAATGTGAGCGATAAAATATTAAATGCATCAACACCTTGCTGCATCAGATGTGCAATTCTGTAGGTTAATACACGGGTCTTTCCAGAACCTGCTCCTGCAATAATAATCATTGGGCCGTCTTTTTGAAGAACAGCTTGTTTTTGTGCTTCGTTTAATGAATTTAAGTAATTATTCAAGAGATCTTATTTAGAAGTATTTAAAGTGTGAATTTAAGTATTCTTTACTGTTAATAATAAGAGATGTATTTTTTTTATTCACAATTTTTACACTTAAAAAAAGTACATATGTTTTATAAAATAGTATTCAATGGAAGATACATTAGTAAAAAGTATCGCTTACATTCTACCTGCTGTAGTTACAGGTTTCGTAGCTTATTATATGTTTAATGGATTAGTCAAACAATAAAATACTTCAAAAAAGCTAAAGCCGAATATAGAGCAAGAATTTGAACATAACTTAGTACAGTAAATCTACATTTCCGACGATTCTTGGATTGCTATTTTAGCAACTAAAAATGCAATTATCAATAAATTAAAACAGGTTGCAGAAATGTCAAATACAACCAATGACTTGATAAAAATATTTTAATCACTTATTCTCAACGAACACCACCAACAGCAATTGCAATTGCAATTATTAAAAGTGAGGTAAAAAAAATACTATGAAAAAAGGCTCCAAAATTGGAGCCTTTTCGTTTATACTTTATTTATAAAATGTTAAAATTGTAATCTCACACCAACTTTATAATTTCTACCTCTTGTTGAAAACCCTAGGATATCATCATAATCTTCATCTAAAATATTAGTTACTGAAGCAAAAAAGGTAACCGTATCATCTAATAGTTTATAATTTGCATTCAGATCTAATAAATTATACTTTGGTAAATTAGTTTCAACTGTTGAGAAAGTTTCACTGTCATAATATCTTGCAAATCGATTCCCCACATTCTTATACATTAATGAAACAAAAGTATTTTGAGTTGGATAATATTCTACATTCGCAACCAACTTGTTTGATGGAATATAATCTACATCAGCACTTTTATCTGTATAGGTATAACCCACATTAAATTTTACTTTTTCAATTGGTCTTAAGGTAATATCAGCCTCAACACCACTTACTTTTATTGTTTCTGAGGAGTTTGCATAAATTCCCCAAGGTGCAGCATTTAGGTTGTTAAAAATAATTGCTTCATCTTCAGTTCTATTAAAATAAACAGCTCTAAAATCTACCAATTTTTCATAAGATGAATCGAAACCGAATTCAAAAGTTTTACTTGTTTCTGGAGTTAAATTAACATCACCATACACAGAAAATAATTGATATGTACTTGGCGCTATAAATGCTGTACTATAAGAAGTTATTCCTCTAAAATTAAAATTATTATCATCTAAAATTTGATACGAAGCATTTCCATCATACACAAAATGATTTCCATAATTACTATGCATATTTAGTCTACTTCCTAAGTTTACGCTTAAACCATAATCAGAAATATAAACCAAAGAGGCATAAGGGTCTATAGTATTAAAATTAGCTGTTTTTTTATCAATATCACCAAAAGGAGTTTCTGTATTATTAGTATGTTTTTGATAATTAAGCCCTGTAATTAATTGAATTTCGTTTGAAAAATCGTATTTATTAACTAGGTCTAAGTTAGTACTTTCACCTTTAAAAATTGAAGTATTAATGGCATTAGAAAATGTACTAAAGTTAATATCAGTTCTTTTAACTTTATTAAAACTTGCTAATAAATAAAACTCTCCTTTATTGTATGTATAACTTGGTTTAATACCAAATCTTATTTGAGTTTGATTTCCATTGTTTACATCAGAATCTGCCCAAATTCCACTATCATAATCATATTCGAACTCATCAAAATTTAAGAATGATTCAATAGCTAATTTTTCATTGAATTTGTATCCTAATTTTACCAATCCGTTTTTGCTGTAATACGCATCATCTTCAAAAACAGTGTTCGTATTACTTTTTGCTGCAGACATTCCATCTGTTCCTGTTAAACTAAAAGAGGTCAAAAAATTAAAATCCCCTAAATTTCCATTAATATTTACGTTCTGATTTTTATCTGTAAAAGAAAAGTTAGTTGAATTTACATCATTATTAGTACCTAAACTAAGTTCATAAGAACCAGAAATTTTGTTTTTTGAACATTTCTTTAGAATGATATTAATAACTCCTGTTGCTGCTCCTGATCCATATAAGGCTGAAGATGCTCCTTTTAAAATTTCTATGCTTTGAATTTGATTTAAAGACAATAAACGTACATCATATTCTTGACTAATCAATGACGGATCTGAAACAGGGACTCCATCAATTAATATTAAAACTTGTCTACTTCTACCTCCTCTAACATAAGTACTTCTTGGTTCTGAAGAATTTGAGTTAGTTCCTTTAATTTCAATACCTGGAATGTTGTTTAGTAAATCTATGACTGTTTTACCAGCATTATTTACAATGTCTTTTTGAGTGATTGTATAAATCACTTTCCCAGAATTTTCTTTTTTTAAGTTGAATTTAGTTGCGGTTACAACCACCTCATTCAACATCTCTACTTTCTCCTTTTGCGCTACATTTTTTTGCGCAAAAATACTTGTGCTGACAAAACTACATGCCAAAACACTCACAATTAATAACTGCTTGTTCATTTTTTAATAAATTTGATTTACATTAAATCAGGTAAATTTCGTGTACAGTAAAATAGTAGTACATAAACTTTTATCCCGAAAGTTTTTAACACATGATTATTGGCAGGTCTCCTGACTTGTTTTTATGTTACTTTGCCTTCCCATCATACTAAAATAATTAGTATTGACAGTGGCTAAAGTTTAAGTAACATCCTCTAATGAGGTACTGAAAAAAAAACAGTATGAACTTACAGTTGCGGGAACAGTTCTGGATTTTCACCAAATTCCCTTTTAATTTGATACAAAATGATTTTTTATATCAAAACCAAAAATCGCCGTAAATATAATTTAAATATTGATATTACAAAATTGTTTTGTAATCTTGTTATCAAATTAAATTTAATGAAATTTCTGTTTCTAAAAGTTTTAACTACACTATTTCTTATCGTTGCTGTATCTTGTAAAAAAGAAATAAATACAGCGTTATTAAAACCAAAATCTACCAAAATTAAATACGCAAAAGGTTTTGATATTATTGAAAAAAATGGAGTAAAAAAATTAATTATAAAATCTGCTTTTCAGAATTCTAAAGAAATTTTCAGTTTTATTATTGAGAAAAAAAATAACGATAAAACTTTAAATGATCCTTTTAATCAAAAAATTTTAGTTCCCATAAATAAAATAGTAGTAACGTCGACTACTCATATTCCTATGGTAGAGCTTTTAAATGAAGAAGCGGCTATTATTGGATTTCCTTATGGCCATTATGTATCTTCAAAAAAAACAAGAAATTTATTGGATGCAGGTAAGATTACAGAAATTGGAAACGAAAGTTCATTGAATACAGAAATTTTATTAAATATTCAGCCTGAATTAGTTGTTGGTTACGGTGTTTCATCTGCTGATAAAACTTTAACTTCAATTAAAAAAGCCGGAATAAACGTTATTTATAACGGTGACTGGTTAGAAGAAACTCCTTTAGGAAGAGCAGAATGGATTAAATTTTTTGGTGTTTTATTTGACAAAGAAAAACAAGCAGATAGTATTTTTAATGTCATAGAAAAAAATTATATAGCCGTAAAGAAAAAGGCATTAAAATCTGAAATAAAAGGGAGTATTCTTTCAGGTGCAATTATGAGTAAAGACATCTGGAACTTACCTGCTGGCGAAAGTTTTGAAGCACAATTTTTAAAAGACGCCAATTTAAATTACCTATGGAAAGACACTAGAGGAAAAGGAAGTTTATCTTTGAGTTTTGAAAGTGTTTTTGACAAAGGGGCTACTGCCGATTTTTGGATTGCACCAGGATACTTTTCATCAAAAGAACAATTATTGAAAAGCAATAAACTATATGCTAAATTTAAAGCATTTCAAAAGGATCATATCTATACATCATCAACTAAAAAAGGAAAAACAGGAGGAATTATTTATTATGAATTAGCAACTACAAGACCCGATTTAGTCTTAAAAGATATTGTAAAAATTACCAATCCTAGTCTATTTCCGAATTATACCTTAACTTTTTTTGCAAAAATGTTGTAATATTATAGAACTAAACAAAAGAAACATTTAGTTTTTTAACTTTGAAGAAATCCTAAATCCCTAAAAAATGAAAAAATTATTTCTATTTCTATTTCTGTTTAGTATCTCTATTTTTATTTCGTGTAATAAAGACACATCTGCTAGCGAAGTCCTTTTAAATGAAAAACTTACTCTTTTAGAAATCGTCAACAGCACTCCAAATGAAGCCACTTGGGTCAGTAAAACTCAAATGAAGTCTCGTAACGGAGAATCTATGGGGTATGGTGTTATTTTAAACCCTAATTCTACTAAATTGGTTGTATTTCTTGATGGTGGTGGTGCTTGTTTTAATGGGTTAACATGCAGCCAAAATCCAGATAGTTATTCTAAAGAAGATTTTTTGAAAGGGATAGTTTCTAATAAATCTCTTCTTATAAATCGAAGTTCTAACGAAAATCAATTCAAAGACTGGAATCTTGTATTTGTCCCCTATGCAACAGGTGATGTTCATTCAGGTACCAATTCATCTGGAAATGTACCAAATAATGGGCCGAAAAACCAAAGCATGGTCGGCTTTAATAACTTTACCATTGTCCTTGAAGATTTAAAGGGTTATTTTGATTCCAATGGAACGATTACTGAACTTGTTTTTATGGGATCAAGTGCCGGTGGATATGGAGTTTTATCCAATACATTTCAATTGACAGACATATTAGCAAAGAACATACCTACAACAGTAATAGTGGATGCAGCCCCAGTTTTTATGGACAAATCAATACTTTCTCCTTGCTTATTTGATATATGGAATTCAGATTCATTGTGGAATATAAATTCAGCCTATCCCAAAGATTTAGATGAGACAGTTCAAAGTGATTATGAGTTCGATATTCAAAAATTATATGAGTATTTATCTCTAAAATTACCGAATGTTAACTTTGGTCTTTTAAGCTATTATGGAGATACTGTTATTCGTTCGTTTTATAGTTTTGGGCAAAATGATTGTACATATCCACCCACTTCAAGCATTAGTAATAATAATTTTAAAATTGGACTTTTAGATTTAAAGACAACGGTACTAGATGATCTTAAAAATTGGAAGGTTTTTTATGCGAATGGTACGGGGCATACTTTTTTGAGTGATGAAAATTACGATCAAACTGTAAATGATACAAAACTGAACAATTGGATACTACAATTACGTCAAGGAAGAGCTAAAAATCTTACTGAATGAATAGAAACGCTTCATAAAGAATCAATTCTATAATTATTGATTAAAATCTGTTATAAATGTAACTTAATATTAGATTTTAATTTTTTTGTTATTTTCCAATGTTTTTTCTCGCATGTAAAGAAATAGCGGAAAAGTAAAAGCAATTGCAATGAAAAAGGTCAGAGGAATTAAAATCCACCAATGTTTTATTTTTAGTTTCAAAGATTCCGGAATCATAAATACAAAAAAAGTGAATACAACTATAGTTAAATCAGCACCAAATGATTTTCCTGCAAAATTAGATTCAGCTTCATTGAAAAAATGAATAAGTGAAGGGTTTTCTGTAGTTTGAAAATATTGAATATTATAATACCAAGTATATAAAACACCCAAAACTGTCAATAATAAATAGAGGTGTTTTAACTTCATTTTTAAAATAATTTAGTTTGACTTTTATCATCTCTTTTTCTATCTTCTGCTTTCTTTTTTTCAATTGATTTTTGCAACGCTATTCTAGCTTTTTCTTCGACAGAGATCTCTTCCATAACTATTTTTTTAATTTCTAATTCAGGAACCTTAATTTGTATTTCATCCTTTATAATTTGTTCATCAATAACCTCTATTTCTTCAGATGTGAGCTCTTTTGGTTCTTCAAATGGCAAAGGGTCTAATAAGTTTATTTGTTTAATTTTTTCAGATGTAAGCTGATTTCCTTGCGCTTTGATTCCTTTAATAGCGATGAATTTTTCTAGATCTACTTGTTCGTTCACTAAACTTCTTTTTGAGTATTGAATTTCAACAATTGGTCTATAATCTAGAGCTACTATTTCTAATTGTGATTTTGGATGATCAGTGATAAAAACTTCCTCTTTTTCTGGAACTTCAATTAAAAAACGTTTTATATAATAACGTTCTTTTTCTCCATCAAAATATATAGCAGAAATGGGTTTATTCAATTTCCATTTTTCTAATACAATCATGTCATTCTCGAAATGCATTGCTAAATCAGGTTTTACAACTTTTACCTTTCCGCTTTGGGTAATAATTAAAAGTTTATCTTCTGCTCTAAATTCACCTAACAACTCTCCCCTATCATCAACATTTAAACGTTGAACAGCATCATCAAACCAAATTTTACGGGGTTTTAATGTAGACACACCTTCTGATTTAAAATCGATAGATTTTATAGCATATTTGGTAATCGTATTTCCTCTTACAGCTCTACCTTTTACTGCTAAGTCTGCAAAATCAATATCCCATTTTAATTTTTTAATACTACCAACAGAACGTAAATTTATGCTTACTATTTCAGCTTCACCATTGAGGTTTGCTGAAAAATAATGTACAATAGATCCTTTATTTCCGTTGGTTAAATCATAATCTTTGTCACGCGTAACAGAAGTAACATTAAAACGTTTCATATAACTTGGTCCACGAGAACCATCTCTGTACATAAAATTATAAACTGTTCTCTTGTCTTTCTTTTTAAAAACAGCAACATGAATGATGTTTTTTCCAACAAAAGTCTTAGAATGTACTTTTGTTACTGACATTTTACCATCTTTTCTAAAGACAATAATATCATCAATATCTGAACAGTCGGTTACAAATTCGTCTTTTTTTAATGAGGTTCCAACAAAACCTTCTTCTCTATTGACATATAATTTAGCATTATTCATGGCAACTTTTGAAGCTACAATATCGTCAAAAACCTTAATTTCAGTTTTGCGTTCTTTCCCATTTCCATAAGTAACTTTTAGACGTTTAAAATAAGCTACAGCAAACTCAATTAAGTTTGCTAGGTGATTTTTTACAACGGCTATTTTGTCTTCTAAACTTTCTATAAATTGTTTGGCTTTGTCAATATCAAATTTTGAAATTTTCTTGATTCTAATTTCAGTTAAACGTGCAATATCATCCTTAGTAATTACTCGTTTTAAATGTTTAATATAGGGTTGTAAGCCTAAGTCAATGGCTTTAATTACTCCTTCCCAAGTATCTTCCTCTTCAATATCACGATAGATTCTATTTTCTATAAAAATACGTTCTAAAGACGAAAAATGCCATTGTTCTTCTAGTTCATTTAACTGAATTTCTAACTCTTTTTTAAGGAGATCAACCGTTAAATCCGTAGAGTGCTTTAGCATTTCTGAAACGCCTACAAAAACCGGTTTGTTATTTTCAATTGTACACGCTAAAGGAGATATTGAATTTTCACAATTTGTAAAAGCATAAAGCGCATCAATGGTTTTGTCGGGTGAAACATTTGGTGGTAAATGCACTAGTATTTCTACTTCTGCAGCAGTATTGTCCTCAATTTTTTTTATTTTAATCTTTCCTTTTTCATTGGCTTTTATAATACTATCTATTAAAGATGTTGTTGTTGTACCAAAAGGAATTTCATTAATAACCAATGTCTTTTTATCAAATTGTGAAATTTTTGCTCTAACACGAATTTTTCCACCACGTTTTCCATCACTATAATTTGTAAAATCTGCAATTCCACCAGTCAAAAAATCCGGGAAAATTTTAAAACTTCTTCCCTTTAAATATTTAATTGAAGCATCTATCAGTTCAATAAAATTATGAGGCACTATTTTAGTAGATAAGCCTACAGCAATTCCTTCTGCTCCTTGCGCTAGTAGTAGAGGAAATTTAACGGGCAAGTCTATGGGTTCTTTTCTTCTCCCATCATAAGACATTTTCCAGTCTGTTGTTTTCGAATTAAAAACAACATCCAATGCAAATTTTGATAATCTTGCCTCAATATAACGAGAAGCTGCTGCACGATCTCCTGTTAAAATATTTCCCCAATTTCCTTGCATATCAATCAGCAACTCTTTCTGACCAATTTGAACCATAGCATCTGCAATTGAAGCATCTCCATGCGGATGGTATTGCATTGTATGTCCAACGATATTAGCAACTTTGTTGTAACGACCATCATCTAAATCTTTCATAGAATGCATTATTCTACGTTGAACAGGCTTTAATCCATCTTCTATAGACGGCACAGCTCTCTCTAGAATTACATATGAAGCATAGTCTAAAAACCACTCTCGGTACATTCCTGTGACTTTGGTAATGGTTTCTTGTTGTGGAGTATCTAACGCCTCATTTTGATTTGTTAGTTCTTCTTCGTGCTCGTTTTCGTTTATTTCTTCACTCATGTTACACTTCGTCTTCTATAGTGTCTAACTCAACTTTTAAATTCTCGATGATAAATTGCTGTCTGTCTGGTGTATTTTTTCCCATGTAAAACTGCAACATCTGCTCTGTAGACATTTCTTTGTCTAACATTACTGGATCCAAACGAATATCATCTCCTATGAAATGAACAAATTCATTCGGTGAAATCTCCCCCAAACCTTTAAAACGGGTTATCTCTGGTTTGCCTCTTAATTTAAGAATAGCAGCTCTTTTTTCTTCATCTGAGTAGCAGTAAAAGGTCTCTTTTTTACTTCGAACTCTAAATAATGGTGTTTCTAAAATGTATAAATGTCCTTCTTTTATTAATTCTGGAAAAAATTGTAAGAAAAAAGTAATTAATAGCAAGCGAATATGCATTCCATCTACATCTGCATCTGTGGCAATTACAATATTATTATATCTCAAATCTTCAAGACCATCTTCTATATTTAATGCTGATTGTAATAAATTAAATTCTTCATTTTCATAAACGATTTTTTTACTCAATCCGAAAGAATTTAAAGGCTTTCCTTTTAAACTAAAAACTGCCTGTGTATTTACATTTCTCGACTTTGTAATAGAACCAGATGCAGAATCTCCCTCTGTAATGAATAGGGTGGTTTCTAGATAGTTTTGTTTTTTAATATCCCCTAAATGAATTCTACAATCTCTTAATTTTTTATTGTGTAGACTTGCTTTTTTAGCTCTATCTTTTGCTAATTTTCGAATTCCAGAAAGTTCTTTTCTTTCTTTTTCTGCTTGAACAATTTTCTTTAAAAGTTTGTCTGCTACATCGACATTAATATGGAGATAATTGTCAAGTTTTGTTTTTATAAAATCATTGATATAAGTTCTTACAGTTGGTAAGTTTCCTCCCATTTCTGTAGACCCCAATTTTGTTTTTGTCTGACTTTCAAAAACAGGTTCCATTACTTTAATGGCAACTGCAGAAATAATAGATTTACGAATATCTGATGCTTCAAAATTCTTTCCATAAAACTCACGAATTGTCTTTACAATAGACTCTCTAAAAGCTGCTTGATGCGTTCCTCCTTGTGTAGTATGCTGACCATTTACAAAAGAGTGATATTCTTCTGAATATTGAGTTTTACTATGTGTTATTGCCACTTCAATGTCATCTCCTTTCAAGTGAATTATTGGATATAACATATCTTCAAGGTTGTTATTATCTTCCAATAAATCTTTTAAACCATTTTCTGAAAAGAATTTTTCGCCATTAAAAATGATCGTTAAACCAGGATTTAAATACACGTAATTCTTTAACATTTTCGCTACATATTCATTTCTAAATTTATATTTTTTAAAAATGATTTCATCAGGAATAAATGATACTTTCGTACCTTTTCTTCGGGAGGTTTCTTCTAAAAATTCTTGATCAGCTAGGTTTCCTTGACTGAACTCTGCAGATGCAGATTTCCCCCCCCTTGACGATTCAACTCTAAAAAAAGACGAAAGTGCATTTACAGCTTTTGTTCCTACTCCATTTAAACCTACAGATTTTTTAAATGCTTTTGAGTCGTATTTACCACCGGTATTCATTTTAGAAACAACATCTACAACCTTTCCCAAAGGAATTCCACGACCATAATCTCTTACTGTTACTTTACTCCCTTGAATAGATATTTCAATGGTTTTTCCGGCTCCCATTACATATTCATCTATAGAATTGTCTAAAACTTCCTTTACAAGAATGTAAATTCCGTCATCCGCAGAAGAACCATCTCCTAATTTACCAATGTACATACCTGGACGCATTCTAATATGCTCTTTCCAGTCTAAAGATCTAATATTATCTTCTGTGTATTTTGTTTCTTGACTCATAAAATAGTTGACAACAATTAGCTTTGAAGCCCTTGCTAAATTAAGGTTTAACCCCTAAAAATAAAATGGCATTGCTAATTAGTTATCAACAGGATTTCAACGGAATATCAATAGATAATTTGGTATAAAAATCACAATAAAAAACAATTTGTTATATTTTTAAACAAACAATGGGAAACGTTGCTATTTGCCTATTTTTACGGCATATTAAAATATGCAAACGTGGAAAAATCACAACTCTTAGAAATCGCGAATAAATATGGAAGCCCTCTGTACGTTTATGATACAGATAAAATTCAATCTCAATACAATAGATTGACAAGTGCTTTCAGTACTGTTAAAAATTTAAAATTAAATTATGCTGTTAAAGCATTATCTAATATTAATATTTTAAAATTCTTCAAAAATATTGGTGCTGGTTTAGACACCGTTTCTATTCAAGAAGTGCAACTGGGTTTAACAACAGGAATTGATCCTAAAAAAATAATTTTTACACCCAATGGAGTCTCTCTTAAAGAAATTGAAGAAGTAGCAAAACTTGGGGTTCAAATTAACATAGACAATTTGTCAATATTAGAATCATTTGGACAAAAACATCCAAAAATTCCTGTATGTATTCGTATCAACCCACACATCATGGCTGGCGGAAATTCTAAAATTTCTGTTGGTCATATAGATTCTAAATTTGGTATTTCCATTCATCAAGTTCCGCATATCAAACGTGTTGTAGAAAACACGGGAATGAATATTAACGGAATTCATATGCACACTGGTTCCGATATACTTGATATTGATACTTTTTTACGTGCTTCTGAAATCTTGTTTGATGTTGCAAAACAATTCGATAATATAGATTTTATTGATTTTGGAAGTGGTTTTAAAGTTCCATACAAAGAAGGAGATATTTCTACTGATATTGAGCAATTAGGACTACAACTCTCTGAAAGATTCAATACATTTTGTTTGGAGTACGGCAAAGAAATTACTCTAATGTTTGAGCCTGGTAAGTTTTTAGTTTCAGAAGCTGGTGTTTTTCTAGCAAAAGTGAATGTTGTAAAGCAAACAACATCAACAGTTTTTGCTCATGTGGATTCTGGTTTCAATCATTTGGTAAGACCAATGATGTACGATTCCTATCATCACATTACAAATATTTCTAACCCAGAAGCAAGAGATCGCTACTACTCTGTTGTTGGTTATATTTGTGAAACTGATACCTTTGGTTCTAATAGAAGAATAGCAGAAATCTCTGAAGAAGATATCCTATGTTTTCATAATGCAGGAGCATATTGCTATTCTATGGCATCGAATTATAATTCTCGTTATCTTCCTGCTGAGGTTATGATTTTTCAAGGAAAAGATTACTTAATTAGAAAAAGACAAACCATTCAAGATATCTTACACAATCAAGAAATCATTGAATTTTCTAATATTGAAAAGAATGCAACGGCAGAAGTTGCTGTCTAAAAATAAAAAACTAAATTTAGCCACGAGTTCACGAATAATTATTCTGTGAGTTCGTGGCTTTTTTTATTTAAAAATTTAGAATGAAAATTAGACTTTCTACTGTTGCAGATATTTCAAACATCATGTCCCTTATTCAAGATGCTAAAGACTATTTAGCTTTGCAAAAGATTGATCAATGGCAAAACGGATATCCAAATACTTTACAAGTCGAAAAAGACATTTTAAGAGGTGAAAGTTATGTTTTAATCAATGATGAAAATAACATTTTAGCTACTTCGATGTTCACCATAAACCCAGAACCTAGTTATAAAATTATTGATGGGAATTGGATCATAGATGAAACAAAAAGATACGGCGTTATTCATCGAATGGCAGTTAAAAAAGAATTCAGAAAAACAGGCTTGGCCAGCCTTCTTTTTGATGCCTTTCATCAAGAATTAAAGATAAAAAAAATTCATAGTTTAAAGATTGACACCCATGAAGATAACATTAGCATGCAAACCCTTATCAGAAAAATGGGATATCAATATTGTGGCATCATTTATACTAGTTATAAAGCTAAAAGACTGGCTTTCGAAAAAGTGATTTTTTAAAAATTCATCTTGAAATTTTCATTAATATTCTCCAAAAAAAATACATTTTTTAGTTTCGTTTAAAAAGAATTTTTAATCATTATATGTACAAATAAGTACAATTACGGACCTTTAAATGACTTTACTACCTTACTTATCAACTTTACTACAAAAATCCTAAATATTTTCTTACATTCGACCCTCAAATCTATTCAATGAAAGTCTGTATTGCCGAAAAACCAAGTGTTGCAAGAGAAATTGCCTCTATTCTGGGAGCCAATACAAAGCGTGATGGTTTTTACGAAGGAAATGGCTATGCCGTTACCTATACTTTCGGCCATTTGTGTACACTTCTTGAACCCAAAGACTACAAACCTCATTGGAAAAGTTGGGATTTAAATAACTTACCCATGCTGCCAGTGCGTTTTGATACCAAGGTTACAGGCGATACAGGGATTAAGAAACAATTCAATATTGTAAAATCGTTGTTTCATAAAGCAACAGTTGTAATCAATTGTGGAGATGCTGGTACTGAAGGAGAATTAATTCAACGTTGGGTAATCAATCAATGTAATTACAAAGGAAAAGTACAACGACTATGGATTTCTTCATTAACAGAAGAAGCTATAAAAGAAGGTTTTAAAAACTTAAAACCCTCAGAACAATATGACAATTTGTATTATGCAGGATATTCTAGAGCAATAGGAGATTGGTTATTGGGTTTAAATGCAACACGCTTGTATACTGTGAAATTTGGTGGTTACAAACAAGTTTTATCCGTTGGTAGAGTTCAAACTCCAACACTTGCCATGTTGGTTAATCGTTTTAAAGAAATAAAAAATTTTAAACCACAACCCTATTGGGAACTACAAACCACCTACAGAAATACCCTTTTTAATTATGAAGAAGGTCGGTTTTTAAAAAAGGAAGATGGTCAAGTTTTAGCCAAAAAGGTAAATGAATCTGACTTTGAAATTGTTTCCTTGACCAAGAAGAAAGGAAAAGAATACCCCCCAAAATTATTTGATTTAACCGGGCTACAAGTCTACTGTAATAATAAATTTGGATTTTCTGCAGATGAAACATTAAAAATTGTTCAGAAGTTATACGAAATGAAAGTAGTAACCTACCCAAGAGTTGACACTACTTTTTTACCCAATGATGTCTATCCTAAAATTACTGGAATACTATCAAAACTATCAAACTACAGCCAATTAACACAAGTTCTTTTAGGCCAAAAAATAAAGAAATCTAAACGTGTTTTTGATGATAAAAAAGTCACAGATCACCACGCAATAATACCAACAGGAATTCAAGGAAACTTACAATACAATCAACAACAAGTATATGATATCATTACCAGAAGGTTTATAGGTGTTTTTTATCCTGATTCAGAAATTTCCAATACTGCTGTAATAGGAAAAGCTGCTGAAGTTTCGTTTAAAACGACAGGAAAAGAAATTTTAACCAAAGGTTGGCGAGTTGCTTTTGAAACTGAAGAAAATAAAATTAAAAAAGAATTAAATAAACAATTGATCCTTCCTGCATTTGTGAAAGGTGAAAAAGGAACACATAGACCATCGTTTTTAGAAAAAGAAACAAAACCACCAAGAAATTATACTGAAGCCAGTTTATTACGTGCAATGGAAACTGCTGGAAAACAAGTAGATGATGATGAGATGCGGGAGTTAATGAAAGAAAATGGTATTGGAAGACCTTCTACCAGAGCAAGTATTATTGAGACTTTATTCCGAAGAAAATACATTGAGCGTAAAAAGAAATTGGTGTTACCAACTCAAACTGGAATTGACTTAATCAATATTATCGATAACGAGTTATTAAAATCTGCAGAATTAACCGGACGTTGGGAAAAGCGGTTAAAAGAAATTGAACGGGGTGAATTTAATGCGGGAAATTTTATTAACAATATGAAAAAAATGGTAGATGAATTAGTATACGAAGTTCGTGCTAATAAATCTTCAAAACGAATTTCTTCTGAAAGTTCCAGAGCAACAGAAAAAGTTTCAAAATTAAAATCTAACAAAGCAGTATCAACCTCAAAGAAACACGTTGTAAATAAAACCTGTCCGAAATGTAAAAAAGGAAAGCTTTTAAAAGGCGGAACTGCTTTTGGCTGTTCTGAATACAAAAACAACTGTAATTTTAAAATTCCATTTAAATTTTACGGTAAGAAAATTTCTGAAAATCAAATTATTCGATTGCTTCAAAAAGGCTGTACTACTAATTTAAAAGGTTTTACAGTAACTTCAGGAAAAGTTGATGGTGTACTGTGTTTTGATGAAAATTTTAATTTAAAACTTGAGCAAAAAGAGCTAAACTCTACTCCTATCAAAAGAAATGACAATACATCTGATAAGATTTCCTGTCCTAGATGTAAAAAAGGCACTATTTTAAAAGGAAAAAAAGCATACGGATGCTCTGAATATAAGAGCGGATGCGATTTTGTTTACACCTTTCAAAACATCAAAAAAATAGCGAATGGACAGCCTTTAACAAAAGAATTAGTGCTAAAAATAATAGCAAATTAAAAGCAATGCCTATTGTATGAATAGATTCTAATCATTTGAGACCTAAATTATACCCATAACTTTAGAGTAAAACTAATCAATCATATTTTTAATATAAAAATTTTCTACTTTCTCTCTTGCCCAGGGTGTTGTTCGTAAAAATTTTAAACTTGATTTATAGGTAGGATTATTTTTAAAAGCGTTAATATTTAGAATATGTCCCAGTTCTTCCCACCCATATTCTAGAAAGAGTTGTTCTAAAATAGTCGCTAATTTTATTCCGTGTAAGGGATTATTTGGTTGGTCTTTGCTCATTTATTTTTATTTGAATTTGCTATTTTTACTATTTCATCAGAACTAAATATCGATTGATATACGTTGCTTTCAGCTAGTTTCTGCATACAACTTACTATGTTTTCAGGAGAAATGATCTTGTACTTTTTTAAAGGTCCTAAAAAAAAAGGATCTAACAAACTCATTACTCCTTTAGCAATTCTTTCTCCAACTCTTAACTCATCACGATTTCCGCCAATTAAAGAAGGTCTTAAGATATAGGTGTTTTTAATGTTTTGCTTCAAAACGTCACGCTCCATTTCGCCTTTTGTTTTGTTATAAAAAAGGGAACTTGAAACATTCGCTCCCATTGAAGACACTACTATGAATGTCTTAATGTTATTTTTAATAGCTAGTTTTGCTGCGCTTACAGGAAATCCATAATCAATTGCTTTGTACACTTCTTTATCTTTTGTTTTTGAGGCTGTAGTTCCAATACAACAAAAAAGAACATCCCCCGTAAATAGCTCTTTGTAGGTTTCTAATTTAAATAGATCTATTAAATGCTCTTCTATTTTTGAAGAACTTTTATGAACAGGATTCCGAGAAAAAAGTTTGATTTTTTCAAAGGATGTATCTCTGATTAACTTTTCTAAAAGAAAACTTCCTGTTAACCCTGTTGCTCCCAAAATAATAGCTGTTTTACTCATTTTATTTGATAGTATACGACTACAAAATTATTGTAATTTACTGAATCATAAAAATATTAGTCAGTAAGATTTAGAGTTTCTAAGATGATCAAGGGATCTTTTGTTAATGGAGTTAAAAACTAAGAGAAGCGATTTTAATCTTTTAAATAATATTAACAAATTATTAGTAGATGTTTATTGATGATTTTTCAATAATTTAGCTTCAATTAAATAAATATTGATGAAAAATATTGCTTTAAATGATATTCATATGGCTATCGGCGCTAAAATGGTTCCTTTTGCAGGCTACCATATGCCCGTTCAATATGAAGGAGTTACCATAGAACATCAAACGGTAAGAGAATCTGTTGGTGTTTTTGATGTCAGCCATATGGGTGAATTTTTAGTTAGCGGAGAAAATGCGTTAGCCCTACTTCAAAAAATCACCTCTAATGATGTTTCTAAACTAGAAATTGGGGATGCTCAATACAGTTGCTTTCCGAATGAAGATAACGGAATTGTAGATGATTTAATTTGTTATAGAATAAAAGAAAATGAGTATTTACTTGTAGTTAACGCTTCAAATATTGAAAAAGATTGGAATTGGATATCTAAATTCAATGAAACTTTTGAAGCTGAATTAAAAAATATATCTGAAGAATATTCTTTGTTGGCAATTCAAGGCCCTAAAGCTATAGTTGCAATGCAATCATTGTCCTCTATAAATTTATCAGAAATTCCATTTTATACATTTAAAATTGGTGATTTTGCAGGAATTGAAAATGTAATTATTTCTGCAACTGGTTATACAGGTTCTGGTGGATTTGAAATCTATTGCAAGAATGAGGAAGTAATACAAATTTGGGACAAAGTTTTTGAAGCTGGTGCAGATTATGGAATTAAACCAATAGGTTTAGCTGCTAGAGACACGTTGCGTTTAGAAATGGGGTATTGTTTGTACGGAAATGATATTGATGATGCAACTTCACCAATACAAGCTGGTTTGGGTTGGATTACAAAGTTCACCAAAGACTTTGTAAATGCTGAAGCGTTAGCAAAAGAAAAAGTACACAAACCAGAAAGATGTTTAGTTGCTTTTGAACTCAAAGAAAGAGGAATACCTAGAAACGGCTATGATATAATTAATGGTGATGGTATTAATATTGGAAATGTAACTTCCGGAACAATGAGTCCGTCTCTTCAAAAAGGAATTGGAATGGGATATGTACCAAGAATGTATGCAAAAGTTGGAACACAAATTCAGATACAAGTTCGAAAAAAAGCAATCCCTGCAACAATAGTAAAATTGCCTTTTTACAAAGGATAAAGCATCTTGAGAAAAAAATAATTATTCATTCTATGGATTCGCAAACCCAAATCGTATTAGCCGATGCAGTTTGAGAAGCTGTTTTGAGAGAAAAAATTGATAAAAATCCAATGTTATATATTGCTATTTCAGGTATGATTTAAAATTAAATATTGTCGCTTATTTTTACAGACACCACTAGTGTCTTTCAAATTCACAAGGATATTTATAAGTACTATCTTCTTCTCTGAATATTTCGCTGCTAAATGTGCGTTTACTGTAACTAATTTCTAAACTTATTTCGATTAACAATAAATTTCAATTTCTGTTTCAAATCCTGACAAGAATTATAAATCATCTTTTCGTTTGATGGAAATGGTATCTCACGCAATCTAATTAAATCTATAAAAGAAGGTTCTAATGCCCTTTTATCTCCTTTAAACTGCGCATATCTATGCTGAAAAATAAACTCACTTGCTATTGGATATGTTTGTGTAATTTGCTTTGTATTAATATCTATATATTTTACTTGACCTGTTACTTTGGCAGATTTAAATTGTGTAAACTGATACACTTCGCATAGAACAGTTACTATTTTATCTACTTTAATTTTATTACCTTTATTGTCTAAAACTTGATCCCCATTGTTATCTAAAAGATATGTAAAGCCGTCTTTAATATCTTTTTCTTTGATAATTTCTTTCTCTCTAACTTGCTCTGGCGAGACCTGAATATTTCTTAAATTCAATTCCAAACCAAAATCATATTTTATCTTATTATTTTTAGTTCCATGATAGACGGTCCATAAATCATTTAAACCAGAGGTATTAAAATTTAGCATATCTTCCTCTAATCTTTTGGGGATTACTTTTTGGGTTTGGTTTTTCATAGATACAATTACAAAATCTAAACCTCTTTCTCTTGCAATATTTGTTAAACTACGTACATTTTTATAGTTAGGATTTATCTTTTCAATATACTCTAAGTCTTCATAAGCAGCTCTATAATCATACTTGGTATTGGCATTAAATAGCTTCTTTACCTTTGTATATAAATAATCTGATAATTGGTTTTTATTTTCTATGATGGCATCATCATAATTAGTAAATTGAAAGTTAGCATTTCTATTTTCTTTCGTAATATACAACGGTAATAGAGGTTTTAAAACTTCTTGCCTTCTTTTCAGCTGTTCATATAAAACAAAAATAGTTTCAATATCTTCCGGATTATTATTCTTCTTTAAAAAATTTATTTTGGCTAAATCTTTCACTGTTACTTTTTTAAAAGCCGCTTCTAGGAGTAAAATATAGGGTTGATTTCCTTTTTTAGTCTTATTTCTTTTTAAATTTTTTATGGCAGTATTTATTGCACTATCATAATTTCCATTATTAATAGCTTGTTGTGTGTTTTTTACACTACTACATGAAATTATCAAAAAAATAAGGACTGTGAAAAGTAAGGTTTTCTTCATACTAGAGGTTGTTTAAAATTATGTAGCAATCTACATGCCAAAGTCTATTTTAAATATTTCTTTTATTTACACATTAAAACGGAAGTGCATAACATCCCCATCTTTAACAACATAATCTTTCCCTTCTACTCTCATTTTACCCGCTTCTCTTACTTTTGATTCAGAACCGAAAGCAACATAATCATCGTAAGCAATAGTTTCTGCTCTAATAAAACCTTTTTCAAAATCTGTATGAATTACACCAGCTGCTTGGGGTGCAGTAAAACCTATTGAAATTGTCCAAGCTCTCACTTCTTTCTCCCCTGCCGTGAAATAAGTTTGTAAGTTGAGTAATTTATACGCAGATCTAACCAATCTAGAAACACCAGCTTCTTTTAGACCAATATCTTCTAAAAATAGTTGTCTTTCTTCAAAATCATCCAATTCTGTAATATCTGCCTCTGTACCCACAGCTAAAACAATTACTTCAGCATTCTCATCTTTAACTGCTTCTCTAATTTTTTCCACATAATGATTTCCTGATACAGCTGAATTTTCATCAACATTACAAACATACAATACTGGCTTGGCGGTTATGAACTGAAGGGATTGAACAAATCCTAGTTCTTTTTCTGAAAAGTCTAAAGCCCTTACAGAGATACCTTTTAACAATGTTTCTTCAATTTTTAATAAAACAACTAGTTCTGCTTGTGCTTCTTTGTTACCAGTTTTTGCTGTTCTTTTAACTCTTTCAAGTCTTTTTTCAACGGTCTCTAAATCTTTTAATTGTAGTTCAATATCAATCGTTTCTTTGTCTCTTACAGGATCTATAGAAGTATCAACATGTATGATATTGTCATTATCAAAACAACGTACAACATGTAATATTGCATCAGTTTCTCTGATATTTGCTAAAAATTGATTTCCTAAACCCTCTCCTTTACTTGCTCCTTTTACCAAACCTGCAATATCTACAATCTCTACAGTTGCAGGTATTACCCGTTCTGGATTTACCAATTCTTCTAATTTTTCAATTCTTTTATCAGGCACGTTTACAACACCTAGATTTGGCTCTATAGTACAAAAAGGAAAGTTAGCACTTTGCGCTTTTGCATTTGATAAACAGTTAAATAAAGTTGATTTCCCTACGTTTGGTAATCCTACAATTCCGGCTTTCATTTACATAAATTTTACAATTGCAAATATATATAGGAAGTTTGATAAATTGAGGAATAAAATCAATAAAGAAAATAGATACCTATATTTTTATCAATAATTTTTTAAAAATATAAGTAAACAAACTGTCTGATGGGTTTATTTGGAAATCATTAAAACAAAACTCCTTATTGGAAAATAACAACAGGCGATTCAGCTTATTTACAAGTTTTATTCCCCTCAAATAAATAAAACACGCAACTTTTAAAAGTTGCGTGTTTTTCGTTGTAATCAGTTAAAGTTAATTTATGCGAACAAAATATTACCATACATAAAAAAAAATCTGAGTTTCTTCAAGATTTTTTATTACAGGTTATTTTAACTCGTGTGCATGAAGCGTTGTTTCTCCAACAATTCTTCTTCAGTCTCAACATTATCATCATCTGGCACACAACAATCTACAGGGCATACTGCAGCACATTGTGGCTCTTCATGAAAACCTTTACATTCTGTACATTTATCTGCTACGATGTAGTAAATTTCGTCCGAAACAGGCTCTTGATCTTCATCTGCATTTACAGAAGTTCCATTTGGTAAAACTGCATTCCCTTTTAAATCTGTTCCGTCTGAATATTTCCAATCATCAGCTCCTTCATAAATTGCTGTGTTCGGACATTCTGGTTCACATGCACCACAATTTATACATTCATCTGTTATTATAATTGCCATAATTTTATATTCTGTTTTTGTACCTTTGCAATTGCAAAAATAAACCCAAAATTATAGACAACCAAAATAAATGATTAGTATTCAAAACAGAATTACTGCATTCGCAAAATTAGGGGACTTTTTAAGTCAGTTTTCTATTGATAATATAAAAAAAATTGATAACATTGAGCATAATGAAATATTTTTTGATGGATTTTTACATCAGATAAAATTAGCAGAAGAAAATAATTCTTGGTTTACAAAAGAGAATGTTATATTTTCATTAAATACAATATCTAAATCACTAATAGAAAGCAACTTAAAATCATTTACCGAGAGCTTTAGTTTAACCACTAGTTCTTCAAAAAATGTTGCTATAATTATGGCAGGAAATATCCCTTTAGTTGGATTTCATGATTTTTTATCGGTCTTAATTTCTGGTCATTCTGTATTGATAAAGCAGTCATCAAATGACAAACATTTATTACCCTATTTGGCAAAATATTTAGAATATGTAGAACAAGATTTTAAAGGTAAAATCACTTTTACAGAAGAAAAATTAACAGATTTTGATGCAATAATCGCCACGGGGAGCGATAATACAGCTCGTTATTTTGAGTATTATTTTAAAAATAAACCGAATATCATAAGGAAAAGTAGAAATTCAGTGGCCGTAATTTCCGGAAATGAAACTGAAGACGACTTTATAAAATTGTCTGATGATATTTTTCAGTATTTTGGGTTGGGTTGTAGAAGTGTTTCAAAATTATTTGTCCCAAAAAACTACAATTTCGATTTATTTTTTTCAGGAATGTTTGCAAAAAGAGACATGATTAAGAATGCAAAATATGCCAATAATTATGATTACAATAAAGCAGTTTATTTAATGAGTCTTTATGATTTATTAGAAAACGGTTTTTTGATGATTAAAGAAGATCAAAGCTACTCCTCGCCTATTGCAACCGTTTTTTACGAGTATTATGAGGACGAAATAACATTAAAAAGAAAATTAGAACAAGATAAAGAAAAAATTCAATGCATTGTTGCTAAAGATTTTATAGAAGGTGAAATCGCCTTTGGTCAAACACAACAACCATCGTTAACAGATTATGCAGATGGTGTGAATACATTAGAATTTTTATCAAAAATTTAACCTTCAAAGAAAGATATTGATATTTTTAAAAGGTTGAGCATATTATATTTGCTTAAATTACTAATTAAATTAAAAAAAGTTTAACTTAAAACGTATTCATTTGAAAAAACATAATTTTAGTGCAGGTCCTTGTATATTACCCCAAGAAGTTCTCAAAGAAGCATCAGAAGCAATTTTAAACTTTAACAATGATTCGTTGTCATTGATTGAAATTTCTCACAGAAGTTCCTCTTTTGTGGCTGTCATGGATAAAGCACGTGCTTTATCTCTAGAATTATTAGGATTAGAGAATAAAGGTTATAAAGCATTGTTTCTTCAAGGTGGTGCAAGTTTAGAGTTTTTAATGGTTGCATATAATTTATTGAACAAAAAAGCAGCTTATTTAAATACAGGAACTTGGTCTGACAAAGCAATTAAAGAAGCAAAAGCTTTTGGTGAAATGATTGAAGTAGCCTCTTCAAAAGATAAAAAATATTCCTACATACCAAAAGGATACAACATTCCTGAAGACGCTGATTATTTTCACTGTACTAGTAACAATACTGTTGCAGGAACTCAAATGAAAGAATTTCCAGAAACCAATGTTTCTATGGTTTGTGATATGAGTTCAGATATTTTCTCTCGCCAATTGGATTTCGAAAAATTCGATTTAATTTATGCTGGTGCTCAAAAAAATATGGGTCCTGCTGGGACAACTCTGGTAATTATCAAAGAAGACATTTTAGGCAAAGTTGAAAGACACATTCCCTCAATGCTAAATTACCAAGTTCATCTTGATAAAGATAGCATGTTTAATACACCTTCTGTTTTTGCAGTATATGTATCAATGCTTACCTTACAATGGTTAAAAGATATAGGTGGTATTAAATTTATTGAAGAAGTAAATAATAAAAAAGCAGCGCTTTTGTATGATGAAATTGATAGAAACTCATTATTTAAAGGAATAGTTGCTAAAGAAGATAGGAGCTCAATGAATGCAACATTTATTTTAACAAACGAGGGTTTAACAGAAACGTTTGATAATATGTGGAAAGACGCTGGAATAAGTGGTATAAATGGACATAGAAGTGTTGGAGGATACAGAGCAAGCATGTACAATGCTTTGCCTCTGTATAGTGTTCAAAAATTGGTTGATGTGATGCAAGAACTTGAAAGAAATCAATCGTAATAATTAATTTTATCAAAACAATAAAGATGAAGATATTAATAAATGACGGATTTTCTAAAAGTGGTATTGATGCTTTAGAAAAAGGGGGATTTAAAGTAATTAACGTTAAAGTTGCTCAGAATCAGTTAGAAAATTACATAAATGAACATACCATTGATGCAATTATAGTAAGAAGCGCAACGCAAGTCAGGCAAGAATTAATTGAAGCTTGCCCAAGCTTAAAATTGATTGGAAGAGCTGGAGTTGGACTTGACAATATTGATGTAGAATATGCAGAAGACAATGGATTACATGTAATAAACACTCCTATGGCCTCATCTAGCTCTGTTGCAGAGTTAGTATTTGCTCATCTTTTTGGAGGTGTTAGATTTCTTCATTCATCAAATAGAGAAATGCCTTTAGAAGGAGATTCTCGTTTCAAAGAATTGAAAAAAGCATATTCTCAAGGAATAGAATTAAGAGGAAAAACAATTGGTATTATTGGTTTTGGTAAAATTGGAAAAGAAGTTGCTAAAATTGCTATTGGTCTAGGAATGAAAGTTTTAGTAACAGACAATCAAATAATAAGTGCTCCCATCACATTGGATTTTTTTAACGGTCAAAAAACTACTTTTACTATTGAAACAGTAGACAAGTCAGAAGTATTAAAAAATTCAGATTTTATCACTTTACATGTGCCAGATCAAGATAATTATATCATTACAGCAACAGAATTTGAGAAAATGAAAGATGGTGTCGGTATCATAAATACTGCAAGAGGTGGTATTTTACATGAAGTTGATTTAGTAAAAGCAATAGAAAGTGGTAAAGTACAATTTGCTGGTTTAGATGTTTTTGAAACAGAACCAACACCTGCTGTTCAATTATTAATGAATCCTGAAATTTCTTTAACCCCTCATATTGGAGCAGCAACGAAAGAGGCTCAAGATAAGATAGGTTTAGAATTGGCAAAACAAATCATAGAACTTTTAGGCTAATGAAATCAATTGCTAAAAATTTATTACGAATTAAACAATCAATTCCTTCGAATGTAACACTAGTTGCCGTTTCTAAAACAAAACCAATAGAAGACTTACAAGAGGCTTATAATGCGGGTCAAAGAATTTTTGGTGAAAATAAAATTCAAGAAATGGTCGAAAAATATGATATTTTACCCAAAGACATTCAATGGCATATGATTGGCCATTTACAGAGCAATAAGGTCAAATATATGGCTCATTTTGTAGATCTAATTCATGGTGTTGATACTTTAAAAAAGCTCAAAGAAATTAACAAACAAGCCAAAAAACATGACAGAGTAATTAAATGCTTATTACAAGCAAAAATAGCTAAAGAGGATACTAAATTTGGTTTGTCTTTTAGGGAGATTGAAGAAATTTTATCTTTACAAGAAATCTCTGAATTGGAGCATATAAAAATTGTAGGTTTTATGGGAATGGCAACATTTACAGACGATCAAAAACAATTAGAGGAAGAATTTTTTTCTTTAAAGACTTTTTTTTACAATCAGAAACTGATCCATACTAGCGATAATTGTAATTTAGAAATACTGTCTATGGGTATGAGTGGAGATTACCCTTTAGCAATTTCTAATGGAAGTTCGATGATTAGAGTAGGAAGTTCTATATTTGGTCAAAGAAATTACAATTCATAAATATCCTATTAAAGAAAATAATTTGTACGCTATTTTAGACATTGAGACAACTGGAGGTAAATTTAATGAGGAAGGCATTACAGAAATTGCAATCTATAAATTTGATGGACATACTACTATAGATCAGTTTATTAGTTTAGTGAACCCAGAAAAACCCATTCAAGAATTTGTTGTAAAACTTACCGGAATCAGTAACAAAATGCTTAAAAATGCACCCAAGTTTTATGAGATAGCGAAACGTATTATAGAAATTACTTCAGATTGTATTTTAGTTGCTCATAATTCTTCTTTTGATTATAGAATTCTTTGCACAGAATTTGATAGATTAGGATATCGTTTTAACAGAAATACTTTGTGCACAGTAGAATTAAGCCAGAAATTAATAATAAATCAACCTTCATATAGCTTGGGGAAACTAATAAAATCGTTAGGAATTCCAATGTCAGATAGACACAGAGCTTCTGGTGATGCATTGGCAACTGTGCAATTATTTAAATTATTATTAGAAAAAGACCTCAATAAAACGATCATCCAAAGCTCTATAAAATATTTTGATAGAAGAGGTCAAAAAGAAAAATTAAAAAACCTAATAGATGAAACCCCAGCAATACAAGGTGTTTTTTATATTCACAACATCAATGGAAAGGTCATCTATTTGGGAAAAGGAAAAAACATAAAGAGAGAAGTAAATAAACTCTTTTTAAAAGGAACTAAGAGAGCACTAAAAATTCAAGAGAGAGTGGAAAAAATTTCTTTTGACAAAACTGGAAATGACCTCTTTACTAGTTTAAAATACAACTTACAACTGGATGTTTTATCTCCAAAATTTAATAGTAAAGAGCAACAAAAATTGATCACCAAAGACTTTAATAATGATGATTTTATAATTATTGAAAAAGGAAGAACAATTGATGAAAATGCCATTATATTGGTAGAAGACAATGAAGTTTATGGATATGGATTCACAAATTTAAATTACCAAGAAAATAAAATAGACATTTTAAAATCTATTTTAACTCCTATTGATAATAAAATAAAAACTAAAAATATTATTAAAAATTATCTACATAAAAATAAAATACACAAAATAATTCGTTTGTAAATAAAACATATTGAGCTATTTATGAACTCATTTTATTTATTTTTAAAGTCTTATAATACCGATCTGAAAAAATATCGTTTTATTTTTAACTGAATAAAAATATCACATTTATTTAAGAAATTATTTGTTTTATATTTGAACAATAAACAATATACTTTTGGAAACAAAAAAACAAAAAGATACTCCTTGGAAAGAAAGAATTCATGAAATTATTTATGAAGCAGACACCAAACAAGGTAAATTATTTGACGTTATTTTATTAATTGCCATTTTAACTAGTATTGTTCTAGTAATGTTAGAAAGTATAAACTCCATAAACAGTAGATATGGTTTTTTATTAAATATTTTTGAGTGGGTAATTACAATTCTCTTTTCTTTTGAATATATATTAAGAATTATATCCATAAAGAAGCCTTTTAAATATATTTTTAGCTTTTATGGAGTAATTGATTTTTTCTCTACGATACCAAAATATCTTTCCCTTATATTTATTGGATCTCATCACTTTGCAGCATTAAGAGCACTAAGATTGTTAAGGGTTTTTAGAATTTTAAAACTGACAAGATATATTGGAGCTTCAAATAAATTACTAATTGCATTAAAAGCAAGTAGAGCTAAAATTGCTGTTTTCTTATTTTTCATACTTATCTTATGCGTCATTTTAGGTGCAGTAATGTATATGATTGAAGGAGAAGAAAATGGTTTTACTAGTATTCCAAAAAGTATTTATTGGGCAATTGTTACTATGACAACGGTTGGTTATGGTGATATTGCACCACAAACTGCATTTGGGCAATTTATTGCAAGTATCATTATGATTTTAGGCTACGGAATTATTGCTATTCCAACTGGTATCGTTAGTTCAGAAATAACAAAAACACATGCAAACACAATTGATACCAATACCCAATCTTGTGGAAATTGTGCTACTGAAGATCATAAAGATAATTCTGAGTTTTGTTATAACTGTGGTCGTAATTTAAATTAAATGAAGTCTAATAATTTTGTAATTACAATTGTAGGTCCTACTGCAATTGGTAAAACTGCCTTAAGCATTGAACTTGCAAAGCACTTTAATTCTGATATTATTTCTTGTGATTCTAGACAATTTTATAAAGAAATGACAATTGGCACTGCTGTTCCTGAAGCAAATGAATTAGCAGCTGCTCAGCATCATTTTATTCAAAATAGAAGTATTTTCGAGGAGTATAATGTAGGGGCTTTTGAAAAAGATGCACTTACTAAACTAGATAAACTATTTATAAAAAATCCAATTCAGGTGATGGTTGGTGGTAGTGGCTTATATATAGATGCAGTCTTAAAAGGTCTCGATTATTTCCCTGAAATAGACCCTCAAATTAGAGCTAATCTAAATACTATATTAAAAAACAAGGGGATTGAAAACCTTCAAAATCAATTAAAAGAATTAGACATAGAAACTTATAATTCTATAAAAATAGACAATCCTCAAAGACTTATTAGAGCATTAGAGGTTTGTATAGGATCTGGCATCGCCTACTCAACTTTTAAAAACAAACCCAAATCACCAAGAAAATTCCATTCAATAAAAATCGGTTTAAAGGCAGATAGAGAGATTGTCTACAATAGAATAAATATCCGGGTAGACTTAATGATTAAAAACGGGTTGATAGAAGAAGCCAAAAGTTTGTATAACCATAAACATTTAAATGCACTTCAAACTGTTGGTTATAGAGAACTATTTTCATATTTCGATGAAAATTTCACGAAAGAGTTTGCCATATCAGAAATTAAAAAGAATACGAGACGATTTGCAAAAAGACAAGAAACCTGGTTTAAAAAAGATCAAAATATAGTGTGGTTTGATTATCAAACGGGAACAAATTCTATTATTTCCGAAATTTCTAAAAAAATTAAAGGAATAAACCGTTGACAAACTTTTGTAATTCATTGACTTTTATATCTTTGCTTTTCAAAAAAATAAAAAAAAAATGAAATCAAAAATTATATGTGTTTGTTTTATTATAATGAGTACAATTACGGTTGGTCAAACTAAAATTGGTACTGTAGATAGTGAGTATATTATAAGCTTAATGCCAGAAACTACCGTCGTTATGAATAGGTCTCAGGCATACGGAGCAAAATTAGATTCTTCTTTCTCGGTAAAAGTAAAAAAATATCAACTAAAAGTTGAAGACTTTAAAAAGAATGAAAAAACACTTGGAGTTTTGGCTAAGCAAGCTGATTATAATGAAATTACAGAAATGGAAGCTGATATTAAAAAATATCAACAAAATGGAAGTCAATTAATGCAATTAAAAAAGAATGAATTGATGCGTCCTTTGTATAAGAAACTAAGTGATGCTATTTCAGTAATTGCAAAAGCAGGTGGCTATTCTCAAATTTTAACAATCACAGGAAATGAATTTGCTTACATAGACAACAAATTTGATATTACAGAATTAGTAATAAAAAATCTTGGCCTTAAAGTACCCACAGCAACTAAATAAATTTTTAATTTATCAAACAATAGACCTACCTTACATTAAGAATAGTCCACAAAAAAAGCATCCAAAAATGGATGCTTTTTTACTTCATACAGTAACTAGTTACTTACTCAAGTACATTTTTCGTCTAGCATATAAATTGTAGAATTCGTCATCTTTTAAACTATCTATAAACAAAATACTTTCTCCGGTAGATTTCATCTCGGGGCCTAGTTTCTTATTCACATTATGAAACTTTTTAAAAGAAAAAACAGGTTGTTTTATGGCATATCCTTCCAATTGAGGATTGAAATTAAAATCTGTAACTTTTTTCTCACCTAACATTACCTTCGTTGCGAAATTCACATAGGGCTCTTTATATGCTTTTGCTATAAAAGGAACTGTTCTAGAAGCTCTAGGGTTTGCTTCAATAATATATACAACATCATCTTTAATAGCAAACTGAACATTTATTAAACCTACTGTTTTTAACTCTCTGGCGATGGTATGAGTATGATCTTTGATCTGTTGCATTACTAAATTCCCTAAATTAAATGCAGGCAGTGTAGCATTAGAATCTCCTGAATGAATCCCACAAGGCTCTATATGTTCCATAATACCAATAATATATACATTCCCATCTGCATCACAAATAGCGTCTGCTTCTGCTTCTATAGCACCATCTAGGTAATGGTCTAATAATAATTTATTATTAGGTATTTTATGTAATAAATCTACTACATGAGCAACTAACTCTTCTTTATTAATTACAATTTTCATTCCTTGACCTCCCAAAACATAAGAAGGTCTAACCAAGATTGGAAAGTCTAATTGGTCTGCTAGAGCTAACGCTTCATCTGCAGTTTCTGCAATTCCAAATTCTGGATAAGGAATGTTGTTGTTTTTTAGAAGCGTAGAAAAACTTCCTCTATCTTCTGCTAAATCTAAAGCTTCAAAAGAAGTTCCTATAATTTTAACACCATATTTCGTTAGCTTTTCAGACAATTTTAATGCTGTTTGACCTCCTAATTGTACAATAACACCTTCAGGTTTTTCATGTCTGATAATATCATAAATATGTTCCCAAAAAACAGGTTCAAAATATAATTTATCTGCAGTATCAAAATCTGTAGATACTGTTTCAGGATTACAATTTATCATAATTGTTTCATACCCACACTCAGCCGCTGCTAAAACCCCATGAACACAACAATAATCAAATTCAATTCCTTGTCCAATTCTATTTGGACCCGAACCTAAAACTATTATTTTCTTTTTGTTAGTTACAATGCTTTCGTTTGCAATAATAATTTCTCCATCTGCCGTTTCTATTTCATTTTCAAAAGTTGAATAATAATAAGGAGTTTTTGCTTTAAATTCTGCAGCACATGTATCTACTAACTTAAACACACGTTGCACTTTTAATTCGTCTCTTTTTTTATAAACTTCGCTTTCTAAACAACCCAACATATGAGCTATTTGTCTGTCTCCATAGCCTTTTTGTTTTGCTTCCAACAATAAATCTCTACTAATAGTACCAATTGAGTAGGTAGAAATTTCTTTCTGCAATTGAAATAACTCTTCATATTGTTTTAAATACCACATATCAATTTTAGTGATATCATAAATCTTGCTCAGTGGAATTCCCATTGCAATTGCATCGTAAATTGCAAAAACACGATCCCAACTTGCATTGGTTAATTTATCGATAATTTGGTTATAATCAGTATAACCTTTTCCATCTGCACCTAATCCATTTCTTTTTATCTCTAAAGATTGAGTTGCTTTATGCAGTGCCTCTTGAAAAGAACGTCCAATACCCATTACTTCACCTACAGACTTCATTTGCAAACCAAGTGTTCTGTCTGAACCCTCAAATTTATCAAAATTCCAACGTGGTATTTTAACAATTACATAATCTAAAGTTGGTTCAAATAAAGCTGAAGTAGATTTTGTAATTCCATTTTCTAATTCATCTAAAGTATAACCAATAGCTAATTTTGTAGCAACTTTTGCAATTGGATATCCTGTAGCTTTTGAAGCCAAAGCAGATGAACGCGAAACACGTGGATTGATTTCAATTGCAATAATATCTTCTTTATCATCTGGTGAAATAGCAAATTGCACGTTGCAACCTCCTTCAAAATCACCAATAGAACGCATCATATGAATTGCCATGTCACGCATTTTCTGAAACGTAGTATCTGAAAGCGTCATTGCAGGTGCAACTGTTATAGAATCTCCTGTGTGAATCCCCATAGGGTCCATATTTTCAATAGAACAAATAATAACAACATTGTCGTTTTTATCTCTTAACAATTCAAGCTCGTATTCTTTCCAGCCCATCATTGCCTTGTCTATCATTACCTCATGTATTGGTGATGCTTCTAGACCTCTACTTAATAATTCATCAAAATCATCTGGGTCATAAACAATCGAAGCACCTGCTCCACCTAATGTGTATGAGGAGCGAATTACCAGAGGAAAACCAAATTCCTGTGCAATTTCTTTTCCTTTTAAGAATGAAGTTGCTGTTGCTTGAGGTGCCATTGATACACCAATTTTTAGCATCAACTCCCTAAACTGTTCTCTATCTTCAGTAATATTAATAGCATCTATGTCTACACCAATTAATTTTACATTAAAATCCTCCCAAATTCCTTTATCATCTGCTTCAATACACAAGTTTAAAGCAGTTTGACCTCCCATCGTTGGTAAAACAGCATCAATTTGAGGATGTTCTTTTAAAATTTGAATAATTGATTTTGTAGTTAATGGCAACAAATAGATATGATCTGCCATTGAAGGGTCTGTCATAATTGTTGCGGGATTCGAATTAATTAAAATAGTTTCGATTCCATCTTCTCTTAAAGAACGTAATGATTGTGAACCAGAATAGTCAAATTCACAAGCTTGTCCAATAACAATGGGTCCAGATCCGATGATTAAAACTGATTTGAGGTCTTTTCTTTTTGGCATTGTAAGTTGTTGTATTGTTAAGTTTTACAAAAATAGTTAGTGGTTGGGTATAAAAAAAGGTGTTACTTAAAAAAGTAACACCTTATATATTAACAATTGTTAATCATTTATTTTTTATGTCTAGATTCAGATGAAACCGAGATTTTCTTTCTTCCTTTTGCTCTTCTACGAGCCAATACCTTTCTACCGTTAGCAGAAGCCATTCTTTCCATGAAACCATGTTTGTTTCTTCTCTTTCTCTTTGACGGTTGGTAAGTTCTTTTTGGCATTATCTGTATTTTTAAATATCTTCTATTATTGTTTGTTGCTCAATCAAATATACATCGATAAAAGCGTTGGCAAATATACAACTGTTTTTATTTGTGACAAATACTATTTCAAAAAAAAATAAAATAATTTTCATCCCTATAAAACTTCTAATTTTTTCAAATGTTTTTACCTTTTTTATTTGTGATAAATTTTAGAGTTAGTACTTTTGTACAAACCTAAGAATACCATGAGTAATACTAAATACGTTTTTGTAACTGGAGGCGTAACTTCATCACTTGGAAAAGGAATTATTGCTGCTTCTTTAGCAAAATTACTTCAGCAAAGAGGCTTTTCCGTAACCATTCAAAAATTAGATCCATACATAAATATAGACCCAGGTACATTAAATCCATATGAACATGGAGAATGTTATGTAACAGATGACGGTGCTGAAACGGATTTAGATCTAGGTCATTACGAGCGTTTTTTAAATATTCCAACAAGTCAAGCGAACAATGTAACTACTGGTAAAATTTATCAAGCTGTAATTAACAAAGAACGTAAAGGAGAGTTTTTAGGAAAAACCGTACAGGTTATTCCTCATATTACTGATGAAATTAAACGCAGAATTCAAATTTTAGGAACTTCTGGAGACCATGATATTGTAATTACAGAAATTGGTGGAACTGTAGGTGATATAGAATCTCTACCATATGTTGAATCTGTTAGACAATTGTTATGGGAAAAAGGGGAAGAAAATGCAATCGTAATTCATTTAACATTAATACCTTATTTAGCGGCAGCTGGTGAATTAAAAACAAAACCTACACAACACTCCGTTAAAATGTTAATGCAAAGCGGTGTAAGTCCTAATATTTTAGTGTGTAGAACAGAACATGAAATCTCTGACGACATCAAACGGAAATTAGCATTATTTTGTAACGTAAAGAAGGAAGATGTTATTCAATCAATAGATGCGGAAACAATTTATGATGTTCCTAATCTGATGTTAGAAGAAGGTTTAGATGAAGTTGTTTTAAAGAAATTTAAATTATCTACAGAAAAACAACCTGAATTAAAAGTTTGGAATGAGTTTTTAAAAAAGCACAAAAATCCAACTTCTGAAGTAGAGATTGCTTTAATTGGAAAATATATTGAATTACAAGATTCTTATAAGTCAATTACAGAAGCGTTTATTCATGCTGGTTCTTCTAATGAAACAAAAGTAAAAGTTCGATGGGTACATTCCGAAAGTTTGACACCCAACAATATTGAAACCAAGTTAAAAGGAGTTAACGGAATTTTAGTAGCTCCTGGCTTTGGTGATAGAGGAATCGATGGGAAAATAAAAGCAGTGCAATATGCAAGAGAGAATAATATTCCCTTTTTCGGAATATGTTTAGGAATGCAAATGGCTGTTATTGAGTTCTCCAAAAACGTTTTAGGTTTGGTAGACGCCTTTTCAACAGAAATGAAACAAGAGTGTAGAAATCCTGTTATTAATTTAATGGAAAGCCAGAAAGAAGTTACTAATAAAGGAGGTACTATGCGTTTGGGTGCATGGGACTGCAAAGTTGCCAAAGACTCGAAAACATATCAAGCTTATCAATCTGAAAATATTAGTGAACGACACAGACATAGATATGAGTTTAATAATGAGTATTTAGAGCAGATTGAACTCAAGGGTATGAAAGCTACCGGCATTAATTCTAAAACAGGTTTGGTTGAAATTATTGAAATTCCATCACATCCTTGGTTTGTTGGGGTTCAATACCACCCAGAATATAAAAGTACTGTACTAAAACCTCACCCTTTATTTGTAGATTTTATAAAGGCTTCTTTAAAACAATCTAAGAATTAAGTTGAATCAAAAATTAGTACAAAAGGGAATACTATTTGATTTCTATAGTAACAAAACAATAATCATGGCAAAACCAATCATAAACAACTGAATTTTGCTACATTTGATCGCTTTTATTTTTTACATATCAGCAGAAATGACAAATTGACATTTTAAATAAACACATGGAACAAAAAAAATTCGATATCAATTCTTTCATCGGAATGATTTTATTAGGGGGTATTTTATTATACTGGATAAATACAAACAAACCAGATGAAACTATTGAAACATCAATCAAAACTGAACAAGTTGTTGCTTCTTCAAAAAAATCAACAGAAAGTAGTAACCTTTTTTTTGAGAACGATTCTTTAAAAAAAGCCGCTATCTCTAATGCATTGGGTGCATTTGCACAAAGTGCTATTAACGGTTCGGAAGGAACTTCAGTTTTAGAAAATGAATTGGTTAAGTTAACTATTCATAATAAAGGTGGACAAATCATAGAGGCTCAAATTAAGAATTATCAAACATATGATTCTTTACCTCTATATATGGTAAAAGACAAAAATGCGTCTTTTAATATTAATTTCGGAACAACTGATAATAGAATTTTAAATACCAAAGACTTATTTTTTGAACCAACAATCTTTAAAAACGGAGAAAATACCGTTGTCTCTATGAAGTTAAAAGTTTCGGATGATAAGTTTCTTGAATATAGATACGAAATAAAACCTAACGAATATAGGGTCGGTTTTGCCGTTCGATCACAAGGTTTAAGCAATATTATCAACGCATCGAATCCAATTAATTTAAATTGGTCTCTTGACGGATTCAGACACGAAAAAAGTTTAAAGACTGAGAATACTATGTATTCTTATTATTATTTTAAATCAGAAGATGAAGTTGACTATTTAAATGCAGGTAAATCAGATTTGGTGAATGATGTCGATTGGGTTGCCTACAAACAACATTTCTTTACGTCAAATTTATTAACAGATACCCCTTTTAACAATGCTACAATTACCACTACTGATTTGGTAAAAAATGAAGAGATTGATACTGTTTTTACAAAAAGATTTGAATTAAAGACCCCTTTGGCACTCTCAAATGGAGAGTTGAACTACAATATGAAATGGTTTTATGGTCCAAGTGATTATAATTTACTAAAAACGTTTGAAGGAACAGATCTAGATCAAACAGCTGATTTGGGTTGGGGAATTTTCGGTTTTTTAAATAGAACGGTATTTTATCCGGTATTTAATTTCTTAAAAGGGTTTTTATCTAATTTCGGGTTAATTATAATTTTAATGACAATTGTTGTTAGAATTATCATGTCTCCTTTGGTGTATAAATCCTATTTATCCAGTGCAAAGATGAAGGTCATTAGACCTGAATTAAATGCCTTAAATGAAAAATATCCTGGAAAAGAAAACGCAATGAAGCGTCAGCAAGAAACTATGGCAATTCAAAGAAAAGCTGGAGTGAGTATGCTGTCGGGTTGTATTCCTGCATTATTACAAATGCCTGTGTTTTTTGCATTGTTTAAATTTTTTCCTACAAACTTATCCATAAGACAAGAAAGCTTTTTATGGGCTCCCGATTTATCATCTTATGATACAATTTTCACTTTACCATTTCGCATTCCTTTTTATGGAGATCACGTTAGTTTATTTCCAATATTAGCATCCATAGCTATCTTCTTTTATATGAAAATGAATCAAAGTCAGCAAGCAAATATGCAAGCACCTACTCAGGAGGGGATGCCAGATATGGGGAAAATGATGAAGTACATGATATACTTCTCTCCTATTATGATGCTCTTTTTCTTTAACAATTACGCTAGTAGCTTAAGTTTGTACTATTTTATCTCTAATTTATTAACAATTGTAATTATGTTAGTGATTAAAAACTATGTAATTGATGAAGATAAAATTCATGCTCAAATTGAGGAAAACAAAAAACGTCCTGAAAAAGCAAAAAGTAAATTTCGACAGAAAATTGACGCAGCAATGAAACAAGCACAAGAGCAACAGGCATTACAAAAAAGAAAGAAATAATTAACAATACTTTTTATCAAAACCGAAACTTAATGTTTCGGTTTTTTTTTTCAAATACGTTTAGATTTTGAAAAGTTGAATTAAAAGAACTAATCTTTATTTTCAGAGATAGAATCTGAGTTAAAATCCACTTTTCGTTCTTTAAATTTTCGGGTACCCTCATACAATTCATATTTTACAAATTTACAATCTAAATCACCGTTTTTAAGAGCTATTCTTTTAGAAGTTCGCAACCCTACAGATTTTAATGCAGCAATATCTGACGTAATTAACCACGCAGAGGAACCCGGATAATTGTGTTTTAAAGTATCCCCTATTTTCTTATAAAATTCTTCTACATCTATATTTAAACGCTCTCCATAAGGAGGGTTGAATAAAATTGTAGTGTTTCCAAAAACTTCTTTTTTAGAGTTGAAAAAGTTTACATGATGAACTCCTATAAACTCATCTAAATTAGCATTTTTTATGTTGGCGTTTGCCTTTTGAACAGCTGAGGGTGCTTTATCAAATCCCATAATTTTAAAATGAGAAGAACGTATTTTCTTTAATAAAGAATCTTGAATTGTAAAATATAAGTCTTCATCATAATCTTTCCAGTTTTCGAAAGCAAATAATTTTCTATTGATATTTGCAGGAATGTTGTTTGCGATCATTGCTGCTTCAATTAGAATTGTACCAGAACCACACATTGGATCTATAAAATTTTCTTCACCTGTATACCCAGATAATAAAACCATACCCGCAGCTAAAACTTCATTTATAGGTGCAATATTTGTTGCTGTTCTGTATCCTCTTTTATGTAAAGAGTCTCCTGAAGAATCTAAAGAAACTGTTAACCATTCTTTTTGAATATGAATGTGAATTTTAACATCAGGATATTTTAAGTCTACATTTGGTCTTTTATGATATTTATGACGAAAATAATCTGCAATTGCATCTTTAGATTTTAATGATATATAGTGAGAGTTAGAAGTAAAATTTTTAGAATTTACAACTGCACCTATTGCAAAAGTGCCCTCGGTATCTAAAAATTTTTCCCATTTTATTTTCTGAATTGATTCATAAAGATCTTCTTCATCATAAACTTTACAAATTTTTATTGGCTTTAAAATCCTTACAGCAGTCCTCAGTGCAATATTTGCTTTGTACATAAAACCTCTATCTCCTCTGAAAGAAACGCTTCTTACCCCTTCTTTTACATCCTGTGCTCCTAAGTTTTTTAATTCTTCGGCCAATACACTTTCTAAACCAAAAAGTGTTGTTGCTGTCATTTTAAAATCGTTGTTCATATTCATAAAAATTGAGTACAAAAATACATTTTATTAACAGGATTCATAGTAATTAAATTTTTCATTTTTTGAAACGTAAGATTTGGTTACTTTTACAGGCTTAAATAACTTATGAAAACAAAAGATTGGTTTACAGATTGGTTTAATACCTCCTACTATCATATTCTTTACAAAGAAAGAAATGATAAAGATGCAGAATTGTTCATGAAGAACATAACTTCTTTTTTGAACTTGCCAAAAGATACTCATATTTTAGACCTACCTTGTGGTAAAGGTCGACATTCTTTGTTTTTAAACTCTTTGGGTTACAGAGTTACAGGAGCAGATTTAGCTAAAAACAGCATCCGTTCTGCCAAAGAATTCGAGAATGATACTTTAAAGTTTAAAGTACATGATATGCGCCAATCATTGGATTATAATTATGGTGCTATTTTTAATTTATTTACAAGTTTTGGTTATTTTGAGGATGATATAGAAGATCTTTTAATTCTTGACAACTTTAAACAAGGATTAAAAAAAGAGGGCTATTTTGTTTTCGATTTTTTAAATGCTGAGAAAGTAAAATTAAATTTAGTAACCAAAGAGACAAAAACTATAGACAATATTACTTTTAACATCAAAAGAGAAGTTAAAAATGGTTTTATTTTTAAGTATATTTCTTTTTTTGCCGATGATAAAAACCATTTTTATACAGAACAGGTTAAATATCTAGATTTGTACAAAATGAAAACTTATTTTGAAAAAATTGGTTTTAAGATTACAGATATTTTTGGTAATTATCATTTAAAAAATTTCGAAGCAAAAACTTCTGATAGATTAATTATTATTGCAAAATGACTTATATATACTTATTAGCTTCTGTTTTTTTTGGTTCTGTGTTGGTTTTTATCTTAAAACCATCAAATAAATTTGTTCGCTTAGTATTGGCTTTTAGTGGAGCTTATTTACTGTCTGTAACCATTTTACATTTGTTGCCAGAAGTTTACACTGAAACTAACAATTATAAAAAAACAGGAATCTTTATTTTATTAGGTATTGTTATTCAATCTATATTAGAATCTTTTTCTAAAGGTGCTGAACATGGTCATATACATATTAAATCTAATGGAAAAGAATTTCCAACATTACTCTTTATTAGTCTATCTGTGCATGCTTTTTCTGAAGGACTGCCAATTCATAATACCGGGGAGAACTTATTATGGGCAATTATAGTTCATAAAATTCCAATTGCAGTGGTCTTAACTACTTTTTTAATTCATAGTAATTACTCAAAAAAAATGATAGTTCTGTTTTTAATTACTTTCTCCTTAATGAGTCCTCTAGGTGTTTTATTGGGAGATGAAATTTCTTTTTTCGAAACTTATTCTACTGAAATTACTGCTATTATAATTGGAGTTTTCTTACATATCTCCACTGTAATACTATTCGAAAGCACTGAAAATCATAAATTTAACCTAAAGAAATTCATAGCCATACTTTTAGGTATTATATTAACTATTACAACTTTATAATCATTAATTAGCGACTTCACTAATAAATTTAATACGCATTAAACGAAGTTCTTCATCATCATAATCACCATCAAATTCATTTAAAGCATCTTGAATTTTATCTGATTCAGCTTCCATAAAATAATCATGAATTTCTTCTTGCTGATCTTCGTCAAGTAAATCATCTAGAGAATAATTAATATTCAACTTTGTGCCAGAAAAAATAATAGATTCCATCTCCTTAATTAAACTTCCCATTTCTAAGCCTTTTGATTTTGCAATATCAATTAATGGTAATTTTTTATCCGTATTTTGAATGATAAATAACTTTAATCCAGAATTAGTTCCTGTACTTTTTACAATTAAATCATCTGGTTTTAAAATATCATATTCTTCAACATAGTTAGAGATAAGTTGTATGAATGGTTTTCCAAATTTTCTTGCTTTTCCTTCTCCTACTCCGTGAACAGTAGAGAGTTCTGATAATGAAGTTGGGTACTTTAAAGCCATGTCATCTAATGAAGGATCTTGAAAAACTGCAAATGGAGGAACTGCTAGCTTTGAGGCAACACTTTTTCGCAAATCCTTTAATAATTTAACTAATTTTTCATCTGTAGCACCACCAGACGATTTTAAATTTGTGATGATAGAATTATCATTTGATTCATTATAAGAGTGATCTTCTGTCATCATAAATGAGGTTGGATTATTTATATAATCGAACCCTTTTTCAGACAACTTAATAACTCCATATTGCTCAATTTCTTTATTGATTAAATTAACTACTAAAATTTGTCTAATTAAAGCCATCCAATATAGTGCGGATTTTTCTTTACCAATCCCGAAAAAAGTTTGTAGATGTGTTTTATGAGAAATTAAAAGAGCATTTTCTTTTCCTATCATGGTATTAACAATCTCTTTAGCTTTGTACTTTTGTAGTGTGTTTTTTATAACTTCCAATAACTTTTTTACATCATTTTTCGCTTCGTGCTTTTTCTTTGGATTTCTAGAATTATCATCCATATCAGCTCCATCTCCAGTTTCAATATCAAAATCTTCACCAAAATAATGTAACAAATACTTTCGCCTATTCATGGAAGTTTCGGCATAACCAACAACTTCTTGTAACAATGCGTGACCAATTTCTTGCTCAGCAACTGGTTTACTTGCCATAAATTTCTCTAATTTCTCTATGTCTTTGTATGCATAGAAAGCCAAACAATAACCTTCTCCATCATCTCGACCAGCTCTACCAGTTTCTTGATAATAACTTTCTAAACTTTTTGGAATGTCATGATGAATTACAAAACGAACGTCTGGTTTGTCTATTCCCATACCAAAAGCAATTGTAGCAACAACAACATCACAATCTTCCATCAAAAACATGTCTTGATGTTTTGCCCTTGTTTTTGCATCTAAACCTGCATGGTAAGGAACAGCTTTAATACCGTTAACTTGAAGAATTTGAGAAATTTCCTCAACTTTTTTACGGCTTAAACAGTATATAATTCCAGATTTACCCGTCCTTTGTTTCACAAAACGAATAATATCTTTATCTACATCATTTGTTTTTGGTCTTACTTCATAGAATAAGTTTGGCCTATTAAAAGATGCTTTATATCTATTTGCATCAGTAATTCCTAATGTTTTTAAAATATCTTCCTGCACTTTTTCTGTTGCTGTTGCAGTTAAACAGATAACAGGAACATTATCAATAGCCTTGATAATATTTTTTAAATTCCTGTATTCTGGTCTAAAATCATGACCCCATTCAGAAATACAATGTGCTTCATCGATTGCAACAAAAGATATTTTTTGGTTTCTTAAAAATGTAACATATTCATCTTTAATTAAAGATTCTGGTGCCACATATAGAAGTTTGGTAATTCCGTTGGCAATATCCTCTTTTACCTGACTTATTTCAGACTTGTTCAAAGACGAATTTAAAACATGAGCTACTCCATTGTGTTCAGAAATACCTCTAATAGCATCAACTTGATTTTTCATCAAAGCTATTAAAGGAGAAACTACAATTGCAGTTCCTTCTGACATTAAAGCTGGTAGTTGGTAACAGAGAGACTTTCCTCCTCCTGTTGGCATTATTACAAAAGTATTATTATTTTCCACAATACTTTTAATTACTTTCTCTTGTAATCCTTTAAATTTATTAAATCCAAAGAATTTTTTGAGGGGGGGATATAAATTCATTTGCGTAAATATTCGTTCAACATGAAAAACAACTCACAAACCTTCTATTATATTTGTTGTAATTATTATTTATAGTAAATTTGCTTGTTACTTGCATTTAAAGATATAAATTTTTATTAGTATAAAATACTATAATATTGAAAAAAATTAACACCATCATAAAAACTGCCAAACAAACTATTCTAACAGAAAGTAATGCCATTGCTAATTTAGCTAATTTAATTGATGTTGACTTTGAAGAAGCAGTGAAGTTTATTTTAAATTCTAAAGGGAGAGTCATTGTAACTGGTATTGGCAAAAGCGCAAATATTGCCACTAAAATTGTTGCAACATTTAATTCTACTGGAACTCCCGCAATTTTTATGCATGCAGCTGATGCTATTCACGGAGATCTAGGAAATGTTCAAAAAGACGATGTTGTAATTTGTATCTCTAAAAGCGGGAATACTCCAGAAATAAAAGTCCTAATTCCATTAATTAAAAATTATGGGAATAAAATAGTAGCTATTACTGGTAATATTGAGTCTTATCTGGGAGAGCATGCAGATTTCACATTAAATGCTTTTGTTGAAAAAGAAGCATGTCCCAATAATTTAGCACCAACTACGAGCACAACTGCACAATTAGTCTTAGGAGATGCATTGGCTATATGTCTTCTTAATTCTAGAGGATTTTCTAGCAAAGATTTTGCAAAATACCATCCAGGTGGAGCTTTAGGAAAACGGTTATATTTGAGAGTATCTGATTTAATAAAAAATAATCTTGTTCCAAAAGTAACTGCAACTGACAGCATTGCCAAAGTAATTGTTGAAATTTCAGAAAAGAGGTTGGGGGTTACAGCAGTCCTAGATACTCACAAAATAGTTGGTATTATAACCGACGGTGATATTAGAAGAATGCTTGCTAATACAACTGATATTTCTGAATATACGGCAAAAGATATTATGGGTACAAACCCTAAAACTATCGATAGTGAAGCAATGGCTATAGATGCTTTAAATACCATGGAAAATAATAGTATTACACAAATATTAGTTACAGACCATACTAAAAATTACATAGGTGTTGTTCATTTACACGATCTAATTAAAGAAGGAATTTTCTAATGGCAGAAAAACAAAAAGAGATGTCCTTTTTAGGGCATTTAGAGGAATTAAGATGGCACTTGGTAAGAAGTGCATCTGCAATACTTATCATAGGAATTTTACTATTTATATTTCAAAAAGAAGTGTATGAAAATTTTTTACTAGCGCACAGAAAACCTGATTTTATAACGTATCAGTTATTTTGTGATTTTTTTACATTTTTGGGTTTTGATAGTAGTTTTTGTAATGTTTTTTTTAAAGATAACTTAATAAGTCTAAAGCCAACTCAGCAATTAATGAATTCTATTTGGTCTTCATTAATATTAGGAATTGTATTATCATTTCCATATTTATTATGGGAAATTTGGAGATTTGTAGCTCCCGGTTTAACCAAAAATGAAGTAAGTAAATCAAGAGGCTTTATTTTTGTAGCTTCCTTTTTATTTTTCTGCGGTATTGCCTTTAGCTTTTATGTAATAGCACCCATCTCAATTCATTTTTTGTATAATTATCAAATTACAGATTTAATTCAGAATAATTTTACAATGGACTCTCATATAGGATTAGTTACCAATATGCTACTTGGAGTTTCCATTTTATTTGAATTGCCTGTACTCGTTTACTTTCTAACAAAAATAGGTTTGGTAACACCTCCCTTTTTAAAAAAATATAGAAAACATGCCTTAGTTATTGTATTGATCTTGGCAGCTATCATTACTCCACCTGATGTTGCGAGTCAAGTAATTGTTTCAATTCCTATTCTTATTCTATATGAAGTAAGTATTAGAGTTTCAAAAATTGTAGTAAAAAAACAAGAAAAAGATGCACAAAAAAGTCCAAGAGTTTAATGACTATCGTCAGAAAATGAATGATAAAATAATAGCTTCTGACAATAAAATAATTAAGCGAATTTTCAACTTAGATACAAACGCTTTTAAAGAGGGTCATTTACCATTAAAAACAAAAGAATTATTAGGTCTAGTGGCTTCTGCTGTATTGAGATGTGATGATTGTGTGCAATATCATTTAGAATCTTCATTCAAATTAGGTGTTTCCAAAGAAGAAATGATGGAGACGATGTCGATAGCAAATTTAATTGGAGGGACTATTATGATTCCTCATTTAAGAAAGGCTTTAGAATATTGGGAGGCATTGGAAGAAAGCGATTTATAATTTATTTAGGACTTCAAACGCTATCATTTACTATATTTGATCTATGATTTTAAGAGCAGAAAATATTCAAAAAATTTACGGAAGCAGAAAAGTTGTAAAAGGAATTTCATTGGAGGTAAAACAAGGTGAAATTGTTGGGCTTTTAGGTCCGAATGGGGCGGGTAAAACAACTTCTTTCTATATGATTGTTGGAATGGTTAAGCCAAATGCAGGTAAAATTTTTTTAAATAATGAAGAAATTACTGAAGACCCAATGTATAAGAGGGCTCAAAAAGGAATTGGATATTTAGCCCAAGAGGCATCTGTTTTTAGAAAATTATCAGTTGAAGATAACATTATGTCTGTATTACAATTCACTGGTTTGTCAAAAAAACAACAAAAAATAAAATTAGAATCTTTAATTGAGGAATTTAATATCGGTCATGTTCGTAAGAATAGGGGCGATTTATTATCTGGAGGTGAAAGACGTAGAACTGAGATTGCTCGCTGTTTAGCGTCTGATCCAAATTTTATTTTACTTGATGAACCTTTTGCAGGTGTAGATCCGATTGCCGTAGAGGATATACAGAGTATTGTTGCTCAATTGAAAAATAAAAATATTGGTATTTTAATTACAGATCACGATGTTCAAGCAACGCTAGCAATTACAGACAAAACCTATTTGATGTATAGTGGTGGAATTCTGAAAGAAGGGTCACCAGAAGAATTAGCGAATGATGAAATGGTACGAAAAGTATATTTAGGAAATGACTTTGAGCTGAAAAGGAAGAAAGTTTTTTAATTTTTAAAATTCTAACTTTTTTCGGTAATTGCTTATTAGTGATAAAGCTATATAAATTAGTATTATTAAAGGGATTGAAACATATTTTAAGAAGAGAATCATTGGTATAGAAACAACTAAAAATAGATACTTCATTAAATTTTTTTTTATAGAATACTCTTTAAACTTTAATGAAAATAATCCTAATTCAGCATTCATTAAGTAGGTTAATAATAGGATTATGATACACAAAAAATAATTGTTATCAATTAAATTTTGTGCAATTTCAAAATCTGAATATTCTTTAATTAAAGGCAAAGAAATAACAAATAAAGTCATCGCTGGAGTTGGCAGACCTATGAAAGAATCTGATTGTCTTGTGTCAATATTAAATTTAGCCAATCTGTAACAAGCTCCTAAAGTTACTATAAGCCCTAAAAATGGCACATACGAATGCAACACCCATTCATCTTTAAAATTAAAGGGTACAATTTGATTATTTGATAGCAAATTAAACATAATAATTCCAGGAACAACGCCACTTGTTACCATATCAGCCAAGGAATCTAATTGTTTCCCCAACGCTCCTGAAACATTTAATATACGTGCGACAAAACCATCAAAAAAGTCAAAAAAAATACCAATAGCCACAAACAATCCAGCTAAAGTAAAATTAGCTTGTACAGCAAAAATACAAGCTACTGTTCCACAAAAAAGATTGCCAAGCGTTAATAAATTTGGAATGTGTTTTTTTAGTGTCATTTTTATTTAGAATATTAAGCTAAAATAAGAAATCAAAATTTACTGGTTTTCATTATTCTTTAATTTTTATCATATTTGTAGTATCTATAAAATTCTATGCCTGTATTTACTTCAGACTTCTCTCCTACCTTGCCATTTAAAAATGGTTATTTTAATACCATGTATAGACCCCTTTTTATGAAAGATATTTGTGGCTATTCAAGAAAAAGAATTACTACATGGGACCATGATTTTATAGATTTAGATTTCTCATTCGTTGGTTCTAAAACATTAGTATTGTTGATTCATGGACTGGAAGGAAGTTCAAAATCTAATTACATGGTATCTGCATCCAAACACCTTAATAAAAAAGGATTGGATACAGTTTGCTTCAATTTAAGAGGTTGTTCTGGCGAAGACAATTTGCTTTTAAAAACCTATCATAGCGGAAAAACAGAAGATGTAGATTTTGTTGTAAACTACCTCATAGAAAATTACAAATACAAAGATATAATTATTATAGGGTATAGTCTCGGAGGGAATTTAACGTTAAAATATCTAGGAGAAAAATCTGGAAACATATCACCGATTATAAAAGGTGGCATTGCTGTTTCTGTTCCAATTGATATTGCATCTGCTGAAAAAGAAATGGATAAACTAAAAAACAAGTTGTATATAGAACTTTTTTTTAAAACCATGAAAAACAAATTATTACAAAAGGCACACAGATTTCCTGAATATAAATTAGACAAGGATAAATTATTTAAAGCAACAAAGTTCAAGCATTTAGAACTTTTATATACAGTGCCAGTTTTTGGTTTTAAAACTCCTGAAGAGTATTGGGAAAAAGCAAGCTCTAAACCTTATTTGCATTCTATAAAAAAACCAACTTTATTGATAAATGCAAAAGATGATAGCTTCTTGTCTAAAGAATGTTTTCCTTTTAAAGAAGCTTATGATTCAGATAATTTCTTTTTTGAAAGAACAAATTATGGGGGTCACGTTGGTTTTATGTCATCTTTTAACCCCTCGGAAAACACTTGGCTTGAACTTAGAATTGAACAATTTATCAGAGAAAATATTCAAATAAACTTATTGTAAACAATAACTCTAAAAAACTACTGTTATTTTAGTATGTTTTTAGATATTTGTTAAAGATAATTATTACAACTTTGAAATATAAAATTTTATTTTTAGTTCTATTTTTCCCACTGCTATTATCTGCACAAGCATATACGAGTTATTCTAATGAATTTTTAACTATTGGAGTGGATGCAGCTGGATTGGGAATGAGTAAAAGTGTTGTGGCTAGTACAAATGATGTAAATTCAATATACTGGAATCCGGCAGGTTTGGTTAACGTAAAAGATTTTCAAGGATCACTAATGCATGCTTCCTATTTTGCGGGAATTGCAAATTACAATCATGCAAGCTTTGCGATGCCAATTGATCAACAAAGCGCTCTTGGTATTTCTGTAATTCGATTTGGTGTTGATGATATTTTAAATACAACAGATTTAATTGATGGTGATGGAAATATTGATTTTAATAAAATCAGTCTTTTTTCGTCTGCTGATTATGCTTTTAATATTGCATATGCTAGAAATCTGCTTTTTAAAGATCTTAAATTTGGTGTAAATGCGAAGGTAGTTAGACGAATTATTGGTGACTTTGCTTCTTCTTGGGGATTTGGTTTTGACGCAGGAATTCAATTTGAGCGAAATTCTTGGAAATTTGGATTGATGGCAAGAGATATTACCGGTACTTTTAATAGTTGGGCAATCAATGAAAGTGAGTTTGAAAAAATTAAAGATGCCATTACTTTATTGCCTGGACAAAATCAAGAGTTACCTGAAACAACAGAAATAACAAAACCAAAATTACAATTAGGTGTTGCAAAAAATTGGAAAATTGGGCGTTTCTTCAACCTTCTTTCAGAAGTAAATGCAAATATACGTTTTGCCAAAACAAATGATCTTTTTTCTTCGAATGCGATAAGTATAGATCCAGCAATGGGACTCCAATTAGATTTAGATGAATTGGTTTATATTAGAGCTGGTATTGGTAATTTTCAATACATTACAGAATTCGATAATACCAAAGCAATCTCTATGCAACCTAATTTTGGTCTAGGTTTCAAATACAGTGGAATAAAGGTGGATTACGCGTTAACCAATATTGCAAGTGTTGGCAATGCTTTGTATTCAAATATTTTTTCAATTACAGTTGATTATAGTTTTTTTAGACGTTAGTTCTTATGAAAAAAAAATACTTTTTTTTACTATTTTTTCTTTCAATTTATTCTATTGGATCAGCACAGTTTCAACTTTCCGAAGACTCTGAAATAAGCATTATTACAGCTGGCCCAGGGGAAGAATTATACGAAGCTTTTGGGCACTCTGCCATAAGAATTAAAGATCCTGTTATAAATTTAGACATCATTTATAATTATGGGATTTTTGATTTTGATCAACCAAATTTTTATACAAATTTTGCCAAAGGAAATATGATTTATAGTTTAGCTCGCTATGATTTTAAATATTTTTTAGCAAATTATAAAAGAGATCAGCGATGGTTAAAACAACAGGTTTTATTTTTAACACTACAAGAAAAACAAGCTTACTTTTCTTATTTAGAGAAAAATGCACTGCAAGAAAATAAAAACTACCTCTATGATCCGTATTTTAATAATTGTGCCACTATATTAAGAGACATTACAAAATCTATTTTAGGAGCTAAAGTTGAATTTAATACTCATTTTTCAGTGTCAGAATTAACCCTAAGACAATTAACAAATAACGAAATTCATTGGAATTCATGGGGTCGTCTTGGTTTGAATTTAATTGCAGGGACAAAATTAGATCGAAAAGCTTCTTTTGAAGAATATATGTACTTACCAGATTATCTTTATAGTTCATTTAAAAATGCTACTATTTTTATAAATAATCAGCCCAAAAAAATCGTTGAAAGAGAAGATTTTATTTTAAATTTTTCAGAAAAAAAAATAGAGACACCTCTCTTTAACCCTTTTTTAATAATGAGTATTTTTTCTTTTTTAGGATTGTGGATTACCTACAATGATTTTAAAAATAATAAAAGAACAAGGACTTTAGATTTTACACTTTTTTTTATGAGTGGACTGATTGGCTGTGTGTTATTTTTTCTATGGGTTTTATCTTCACACAGTACAGCACCAAATAACTTAAATGTGTTGTGGAGTTTTGCTCCGAACATCTTTATTTCATTTGTAATGCTTCAAAAGAAGCACTACAAATGGTTGCAAAGATATTTGTTAGTATTGCTTGTTTTTTTAGCAATTATTCCTTTTTTGTGGTTGGCTAAAGTTCAAGTATTTCCTATGACTATTATCCCCATATTAGTGTTGCTATTTGTAAGGTATTTGTTTCTATATCATGCATTATTTGCCTCTAAAAAATAAGATTGTAGTAAAGGTTTTTATTAAAATTTTAAAGTCTAAAAAGGCATTTCTTTCTTTAATATAATACAAATCATAACGCAATTTAATTTCTTGATCTTTTATTGTATTTGCATAAGGGTATTTTACTTGAGCCCAACCAGTTAATCCGGGTCTTATTGTATTTCTAATTGAATAAAAAGGAATGATTTCCTCTAATTTTTTAATAAATTTAAGTCTTTCTGGTCTTGGTCCAATAATACTCATATCTCCTTTCAGAATATTAAAAAATTGAGGAAATTCATCGAATCTGGTATTTCTTAAAAATTTTCCAAAAGGGGTAATTCTAGGATCATTTTTTTTGGACCATACGGCACCATTTAATTCAGCATTTTTAATCATAGACCTGAGTTTATAGATTTTAAACGGTTTTCCGTTTAGTCCGATTCTTTGCTGTGAATAGAAAAGTGATCCTCGATTAGCGACAAGGTTTCCTAAAAATATAAATGGAATTAATATCAAAAAAATACCAATCCCTAAAAGGGAAATAGTAAGATCCAAAAATCTGATTGCTAAAAGATAAAATCGACTGTAATTGTTCTTACTATAGTTTATGTAATTATAAAAATTATTTTTTAAATATGCTTTTGGGATTCTAGAAGTTACTTCTTCATAAAACGATTCATAACTTATAATATGTATCCCCTCTCCAAACAATAAAATAAGCTCTTTATTCACACTATCTGTAATTTCTGATGACAAACCATCTAATGAAACAATTACTTCCAAAACAGCGTTTTTATTGATAAATGAAGAAAGATTTACTTTTGTTATGTCATAAAAATTATCAATGCCAATTACCTTTTTGTCAGATAAATACCCGTTAATATTATGAATATTGTCGTTTTTTATTCTTGTGAGTAGATTTTTTATTTTATCAGACTTCCCAATCAAAACTATATTTTTAAAATATTTTGGAGAACAAATCAAACACATATACAAATACCTCCATATGATCACGGGGAAAGAAATGATTAAGAATAAATAAATAATTTGAATCCTATTTCCAGGCAATGAGGGGGTTATGTAGGGTGTGAAAATATAAAATATTGTGGTAAATAGAGCGGTTAAAATTATACTCCTTACAATATTAAATCTATTATTTGAAACATTTAAATCATACAATAAAAAAATCTCACCAAAAATTAAATAATATAGAAGCAATAGAAGGATCCATTTTAAAGAAAAAAGACCAAAATCAGTAAAATAATTAAAATCAATAAAAAATGATGAAAAAAACAAACTACTTAAAAGTATTATTATATCGACGACTCTTAATAATAATTTTCTTTCGGAGATATTATGAATTGAATTTGCAATCATTTTAGCAATTTATGTATACATTACAAGTCGAATAATACGTTACTTTTTTGTAAGACAAATCAACAATCCAATACAAATTTTAATTGATCTAACCGTTTCTAACTTATTATTAACTTGTTTCTATTCTATAATGAAATAATACTATGGGAGGATAAAAAGAATATTTTTGTGCTTTAAAAGATATTAAGCCACAAAACTTAATCTTGTCTTTTCGTAATTTTAGCTTTTTTTTCATAAATACTAAAATTACTTCACTGCTAATATTAGTATTTAATCTATACTAAATATAAGAATTAAAAGATAAAGTACAAAAACTAAAGTGTTAAAAAAAGCTGAAGGGAACTAGAGAAACCAAAATGATATCTAAAAGACTTAAAAGAGCCTTTCTCAAAGAAATATTACTATAAAGATGATGATGTATTGACTATCTAATTAAGCTTATTTTGAGAATTGTTAATAAATTTAGCTTATTACTAATATTAACTATATTTTTTAAAACCTCTGTACGCCCATACAATCATTAAATATATTGATGTTATAAAAGATAAATTTTCTACATTTTTATACAAATTCCAATTCCATCTGACCATTTCTAATTTGTTATTCGATATTGAATTACTCCTATCTCTATAATGAGCTAATACTATGGGAAGACCAAAAGCATATTTTTGTATTTTTAAGATTTTAAGCCACAAACCATAATCTTGTCTTTTCCTAATTTCAGGAAAAAATATTTTACCCAAAATTTTCGTATTATACATTGCTGTTAAACATCCTATTTCATTGGAATATAACATGCTATTGTAATCTAATTTATCTTTACAAGCTATAATCTTATTCTTAAAATTTCCTTCTTCATTTATAATATCGTAAGAGGTGTAACTTAATCCACAATTCATTTTTAGCATAAAATTTATCTGAAGCTCTAATTTTTTTGGGAGCCATAAATCATCACTATCTAAAAAGGAAATAAACTCTCCTTTTGCTAAAGAAATTCCTTTATTTCTTGCTAAAGCGGCACCTGAATTATTTTTTAATTGAAATAATTTAATTCTAGAATCTTGTTTGCAAAAAGTATTTATAATCTGGGTGCTTTTATCTTTTGAAGCATCATCTATAATTAACATTTCCCAATTTTTATAGGTCTGATTTAAGACACTTTTTATTGTTTCTGAAATAAATTTTTCGGAATTATAACTGGGCGTAATAATTGATACTAATTTAGAATTCATATTAAATGAGTGAAATAAAACTTTTTAATTTTCCGTTTTCAGATTTTAAAACGCATTTTTCGTCCAATTCGAATTGGATGTCGGAACCAAAATACTTGACAAATTCTAAATTCATTTTCTTCCGCTCATCTCTCTGAAGTTGTTGTTCAATCCGAACCAAGAGGATTCCTTTTTCTTTTTGAATAATTTGATAATTTAATTTTATACTGTATTGTAAATCTAAATTTTTAAAAATATAATAAAATGTAAAACTTGGATAAATTTCAGTATTTCCATAAATAGGTAAACCAATTCTACCTGTAACTTCCTTCAGAATTTTATGATTTCTACCACATTTACATTTAAATTCAGACTTATCTAATTCAATATAATCACCCAATTTATATCTGATAATTGGAAAAGATTTCATTTGTAAATTAGTCACAATAATTTCATGGTCAATTTCTTCTACTAATACTCCTTCCATATTAATATGCATATTTCCTTCAGGGCATTCAAATGCGATAATCCCAGATTCTGTAGCACCATACTCACTGATTATTTTTGTGCCAAAAGCTTTAATTACTTCATCATGATAACTCTTAAAAATTTTCTCTGAGGTACCTTTTACCATTTTGATGCCTTTGGGTTTTATCAACCCCTTTTTATTAATGAATTTTGCTGTTTGATATATCATCGAAGAATAACCATGTATGTAGGTTGCTTTGTTTATTTTTTTAACAAATCTTTTTAAATTATGAGAATTGTAGTTGAAAATTCTAAATCGGTTTTGTATAAAATCTAAAAAAGATGTTTTCATTTTTTTTAAAAAGGAAAAATTAAAACCCCAAAAATAACCGTTTAAATCCCATGGATAGACTCCAAACCATAAATAACTTTTTTGAATAGTTGCTCTATTAAATGAATCTGCAGATTCATCACGCTGAAAACGCAAAGATTGTCCTGAGCTACCTGAAGTTACTGCTGTCAAACATTTGCCTTTCCAATTTGTATGTATATCAGAGTTGTTTTCTATAAGATCTAGCTTTTCTAATATTGGTATTTTTTTTAAATCATTTAATTTATTTAATTGAGAGGGATGAAAATTATTTTCTTTGAAATGATTTTTATAAAAAACAGAATTTTCATAAGAATAAGTAATTAATTCTTTAAGCTTAAAAAATTGATATTCTTTTAACTTTTCTAAAGACCAGTTTTGACTTTCATAAAGAAAAGCTGTATGTAAAGATATCGACGGATTTCTTAATTGAACTCCAATCTTATATAAAACTTCATACAACATTATTTTAAGATATTTAACCATTGATTCCTAACCGAACTCCAGTCAAAAAATTCTGCCTTTATTCGAGCTTTTTTTGCTAGTGAAATACTATTTTTATCTACAATTTCAATTATTCTCATAGACATTGCTATTGCATTATTTTTATCAACCAAAATACCATCCCTATTGTTTTCTATTAAATAAGGCAACCCACCAACATTGGTAGAAACGATTGGTAATCCTAAAGCCATTGCTTCTATGATGCTTATTGGTGTATTATCTACGTTGGTAGTATTGATGAATATATCATAGTCATCAGATTTTTCATGCCATTCTTCTTTAGATAATACACCCGTAATTTCAATACTATCCTGTAATTTATATGTATTAATAAGCTGCAGAACATCATCTAATGTTCCATCTTTGTCGGGGCCTATCATACATAGAATTGCTTTTGGATATGTTTTTTTCAATTCTTTTAGAACCTCTACGGCCATGGAAGGATTGTATATCTTAGCAAAAGCTCTTACATACAATAATTTAGGGGCTATTTTTTTTCTTTCTTTAAAAGTATAGTTGGCAATTGGAATTACATTTGGAATTAAAATAGTTTTAAATCCTTCTTTTTCAAACTCATATTTTAAATATCCTGACGGAGCAATATTTTGATAAGAATTTTTAAAAATTAAAGATGATAATCTTGGGTTCTGTTTTAATCGATAAGGTAAATTTCCACCGTGAAGAATGGGTAAGTATTTCAGGCTAAAGAATCTGCATAGCTGAGACGTTAACAAAGCATAGTAAAAGTTAGAGGTACTAAAAGTATCTATTAGTACATAATCAACTATAGAACGATAACGAACTAAATCATAACACATCTTTAGTAAACGGAAAAATGTATTGGATTTTGAAGAACTTTTGTAAATAGTAAACCCCTCTATACTTAACAAACGACTTAAAACATCCATTGAGGTCGCATAATTTGTTTTTTTAGCAAGGTTGTTTCCTATGTATAAAATAGTTTTATTCATGATCAATTTTAATTAAACTTAACCCGTAAACAAAAGCGGGAAAAGCTATTCTCATTGCAGAATGATTGATTGTTAAAAACCAAAAAACATAAAATGACATTAAAAAAGCTCTTTGATAGTTAGTACTAAAGTATATATTCTGAAGTGGTTTCACTAAAAGTATTAATAATGCTAAAATACCCAGTAAACCATGCTCTTCAATCAACCTAGTTATTTCATTATGTGAGGCTGCAGTTATTCGTTTTCCACTTTCTATTCTTTTATATTTCCCATTACCTACTCCAATACCTAAAATTGGTGACTCGTAAAAATTTTCTAATTGTGCAGAAAAAAGTTGAAACCTTCCTGCAGAAATATCTTTTTTTTCAATTCCTGTAGCATTCTTATTTGAATATCTATTATCAATCATTCCTCCCGTTATATCAGAGGTATACAACCAAATTCCTAAAAATAAAATAAGAGTAATGAATAGGAACTTAAAAACTTTAATAAAAGTGTTCTTTTGATACAAGAGCATGAACAAAACAAAAATAAAAAATGCAAAAATTGCAGTTATCATACCTCCTCTTGAAAAGGTTAGCAAGCCTCTATACGTAAAATACAATAAAAAAATTATATCTAAAAATATGGATAAAGATAATTGGACTCTCGTAAATATAAATACTGATAAAATAAAAACTCCAAAACCAATAATGGTAGCTACCTGATTGGGTCCAAAATCACCAGAGGTAGAAAAGTTTGAAGATCCATGAAAAACCAATTCTTCTAGATCTGGAGTTCTAAAATACACAAAACTGATTATCGAAAACACAGGTAATAAACAAACAAAAAGCAATTCTTTTAATTGTAATATTGTAATGGTTCTTTTGAAACAATATAGGGCAAAAAAACCCAAAGATATTGGACCACTTAAATTGAATGCTATTGATTTTCTTAAAGATTCTCCCAATGGAACTTGAGTAAATACAATACCAATTACTAAAAATAATACATATACTAAAAATGATATTGAAGTCTTTTGTTTTACTGGCCCCCAAATTATACCTAATATGGAAAATAAAATTATTCCGTATTTTCCAGTTTCATACAGTAAGAATCCATCAGACATGCGAATAAAAACCTCTGCACCAACCAAATAACTCGCTAAATAAAGTGCTTCTTCATTTTTATTTTTCTTAAAGGTGATAATAAAAATAAAAAATCCAATTATTAAAACCCAAAATAGCTTTAGGATTATAGATCCTTTTAATAGAGTTGATACATATCCCATAAGAATATGAATGCCAATAAAAAGTAACCTATTATTTAGTATGTATTTAATCAATTTGTTTAGTAGTTATTTTTAAAATATTTCTTTAATAATTCTGTTAATGTAATGTTCGTATGTAAATTTCTTTGCCAATTGAAAATTATATTTTTTAATTTTTTCTTTTTCATTATTATTTAATTTCATGGCTAAATATATTTTTTTTTTAATTTCTTTAGATGTTATGGGATTAATTAAAAATCCATTGATTTCATTCTTTATATATTGAGAAATACAGGAAACATCTGAAACGATTGGAATACAACCAAAATTCATTGCTTCACCAATAACTTTAGGAAAACCCTCACTCTTTGATGGAAGAATAATAAAATCACACTTAGAATAAATATCACTTATAGCGTCCTTTGCTATAAATCCGTGAAATATAATTGTTAGATCAATTTTTTTTGCATTTTCCTCAAAACTACTTTTCATAGCACCATCTCCAATGAAATGAAAAATGAGATTGTTTTTAACATTTAAATCAATTATTGCCTCTAAAATTTTATCAACACCTTTGTGTTTGTTCAAAGAACCAACAAAACAAAATTCTATTGCTTTTTTATTTATCTTCTCATGTTGAATTTTTTCACCTATTTTCCTATCATTTTTATCTAAACAAGGGTTTTCAAATGGAATAATATTATTTCTTTCATTAAGCCATAAACCATTTACAGTAATTTTAGTATCTTTAGATGTGAAGTTTTGTAACCATTTTTTTTGAAGCTTATTTCCTAAAGGCATACTCTTGTCTTTCCAATTACCAGCATATTTTACCCAGTATTTTGTATTATAAAAAAATCTCAAAAAAGGTAACACATAAATACCCATTCCTGTAGGAGCTCTAAATTGAATATAATCTACATCCTTTAATATCTTAAACATTCTATATAAGTTTAGAGGAGCCGTAAATAGAATAGACAACTTTTTAAAACCTTTCCCGCCTGATGGGATTAATGCTTTGAATGTTATTTTTGAACTATTGTAAGATAATGCACTTTTGGGAGCTGTAGTTTTGTGTAAAGGAGCTATATGAACTATCGAATTTGTTACACTAGCTAATTTGTTAATTTCTTTTATGGTAGGTCCCCAACCTTTTATCCTTCCCGAAGAGTCAATGTAGTGTTCAGTATGTGATATTATTGCTATTTTCATAATTCTAAAACCTTTACATATTTTTTAATGATGTTTTTCCATGAAAATTTTGATGCCCATAATTTTGCTTCATTACTATATAAAACGTAATTATTTAATATATCGTTAATTGATTTTTTAAACTCTACTGGATTATTATTCTGAATAAGAATACCTGATTTATAATCTAAAATAGCATCTTCTATTCCACAATTTTTTGCACCAATTGCTGGTATACCTAGATTATTAGCTTCCAAAATGGCAATACCAAACCCTTCTACATCTCCAGAAATGGTATTTTGACTTAGCATTGTAAAAATATCACTATTAAGAAGTAAATCATTTTTATGCTCCTCACTAACAGCTCCATGAAAAGTCATGTAAGAATCAACACCTAACTTTTTTGCAAAATCTAAGAATTCATCTTTTTTGTATGGTAGACCAACTATATGGTAATGAATTTCTGGATATGATTGTATCAAAGTTGGAAGAGCATTAATAACATTTCTTTGACCTTTTCTCTCAGTCACAGAACCAACCGTAATTAAACTTGGATAACCTCTTTTTTTATTTATTTTTTTCATCGGATTCTCCAATAATTGAAAACCGTTTGGAATGACAGTTATATTTGATAAATTTAAATAAGAAACTAAAGATTTCGTGTAGTTTGATACAGCAATAATATGGCCAAATTTTTTTAGTGATACATCTATAGATTTTCGTAATATTTTATTTCTAAAATTCACTTCTGATCCGTGAATTACAGCTATATATTTTTTACCTTTAAAAAAAAGAGATGAAAGTGCAATTATCCAAAGTGAGAATTTACCAGATGCAATTATTATTTCATTTCTATACGTATGTTTAAAAATCTGAAATATTCGATTTATATACATTATGACACGAATAGATTTACTTTTAATTCTTATTATTTTAAATGACAGCTTATTGTCAAATAAGATTTCACTGTGTCTGTTTATCAATCTTTGGTCAGCAATTACACTAACTTTGTATTTGTAGCAAGTTAAGTTTTTAGCAACATTATATGCATGATTCCCAATACCTCCTGGTTCTGGTGGAAATTCAGAGGCGATAATTAAAACTTTTTTATTAATATCCATATTACTTAAAATAAATATTATATTGATTAAAGTTTATTAAGTCATATACTTGATTATACTACCCTTTTTTATTTTTACACTTGCTAATCTCCAAGATTTAATAACTTGAAATAAAATAACTGGCCAAATAAGTAACATTAGTAAATAAGAAAAAAATATCAATTTTTTATTCCCTTTGTGCTTGTAATTTATTATTGATGGTGGTACTGTTTTTAAAAGACTGTAAATAGTCATTTTTACACCGTAATATTTTCTAAACTGATACAACACACTAGGTATAGGACGTGGAGAAAACCATTTTTTAGGTCGAAAACCATCCCAAGACCCCATTTGTCTTAATCCTCCAGTTCCTACCTTTAGGTGTAATCTTTTAGCATATGGATTGGATATATTCTTAAAACCAAACAAAAAGGCTCTCAAGCCATATTCACCATCTCCCATTCTCTGTTTCTCATATTGTCTATCAAACAAGCCAATAGCTTTAAAGACCTCTCTTTTAATCAAAACATTTCCAGTATCTAGTTGTTCTGAATATTTGAAAAAGGAATAATTATCAGGAACTCTTGCTCCAACAATAGATATAGATACCCCTGAAGAGATATCAGCGTTAAAAAAATCAAGACATTTAATATGATTTTTAATCCAGTCTGATTCAACCCGACTGTCATCATCAAACAATAATAAATAAGCAGCATCAGATAATTCAACAGCTCTATTACGTGCTAACCACAGTGCCTTTTCTTTTTGATGTATGAGTTTAATATCTAAGTTGAAATTATCATAAAATTTCTTTTGAAAAGGTTCAGACTGATCAACAACAATAACATCAAAGTTTTGATAGTCTTGGTTTTCTAAATCTTTTAAAACATCTTTTAAGTATTCATAACGATTTAAGGTGGGAATAACAATACTTACTTTGGGTTGTGTTTTTAATAACTTTGAATCCAAACAATTCCATTCTGAATATGTAAGAGTATTCTTTGTTATTAACGATCTTGAAACTTTAAATGATTTTATAAAACCATTAATTTCTTTAAAAGGATTATTAAATGTGATTAATCTGATAAAGAAGATGTAATAATACCAAAATGTACTAAAATATTTTTTCACAAAACGGTATTCATCAACAATAGGAAGCTCTTCCATAAATTCAATTCTTTTTACCTCTGCTATATATCCTTTTTCAATGGCTTGATAAGAAAGGTCATAAGTTCTAGCTCTTATTGAATCATACTCTTTATCTACCTTTAAATAACTTAAGATATCATCTGGTATTTCAGAAACTATAGGGTATATATATTTACCATTGCTATTCGGCAATGTAAAATAACTAGTTGGTTGAAGATATTTAAGAAATGAGAAAAGAATAGTGATTTGATTTATAGTTTAATATTAGTTATCTCTAATTTAAGCAATATTTTATTAGTATTCTAATAAATAGGTCTAATCATTTCAACTATAAAGTACATTATTCAGTATAAAAATCAATGAATTCTTTTTGTTGTTTTTCTATATTGAATTCTATTATAACTCTTTCTATGGATTGTTTTCTAATTTTTTCTTTATTGCTTTCGGGTAAGTTGATTACTTCTACTATTTTATCAGCTAATAATTTGGGGCTATTTTTTGGAACAACCCAGCCTGTTTTATTGTTTAATACATTTTCTGACAATCCCTCTGCATTGGAAACAATAGGTAAAACTCCCATAGATTGGGCTTCTAAAACAGCATTACAGAAACCTTCTTGCAAACTATATTGTATATATATATCACTGTTCTTAAAATAATTTAAGGTCTCTTTGTGACTAATTTTCCCTATAAAAATAATATTATTTATTAAACCTAACTCATACACTAAATACTTCAACTTCTCTTCCTCTGGACCATCGCCAATAATTTTATACTCAAAATCTATTCCTCTATTTTTTAAATTTTTTAATGCTACAATAACACTTGTATAATCTTTTATCCAATGCAATCTACCAATTGTCATTAATTGTAATTGATTTTTTTTTGAAGCATCATTCAATGATTTCTTTTTAAAAAAAAAAGTGTCTATGGCAGGAGTTATTTTTTGATAAGGAACATTATTTTTTAACCCATTAGTATAGGCCAGGTTTAATATATGATTAGATATGACATGAAGTTTATCTATGCTTTCCCATAATAAATCATAACATTTTGGGTTTTTAAGTGGATATATTCCTATGTCAAACCCTCTCAAACTTACCGCCATTTTAGCACCTATTGCTTTCGCTAAATTTTCTCTTCCAATTGCTTGCGTTGCAAAGCCAAAATGTAACCAATCTAAATTTGTTGAAACAAGTATATGTTGGTTTATGAATATTTTTTTAAAAATTTTACTAAAACTAACATTGGATTTCTTTTCAAATACTATAAATTTCCACAAAGTAAGGGGTTTTCTTAAGACAAGGAATAAAAACCCAAAAATAGATTTCAAAATACCAAAACCATTTATATTTGGAGCTTTCTTAATATTACAAAAATTAAAACCATTGTTTGTCTGTTTTACAAACAATACAACTTCAAATCCATGCTTTTGTAATCCTTTTATTTTTGAAATAAAAAAAGTTTCAGAATACGATGGAGTATTACTCAATACAATGCCTATTTTCATTTATTATATTTTAACAATAATTTGTTTCTAAAATTTAACGAGGGTTTTTCTATTAGATAATAGGAAATTAAAGCAGAAATAAAAATACCTACGATCAAATAGGCAGAAATTATAAAGAAGATTCGCACACCTAGATTTGCAATATCTATCAAATGAAAATAATTTCGAAACGCATGGCCAAAAACCACCATCAAAATTGATAGACCTCTTATTCCGTCTAGGGATGGAATTCTATGTATTAATTTTGAACTCATCTCAATTTTAAATAAACTTTTTCTGTTTTCTCTACCTCGTGCTCAATTTTATAAGCGTTATTAATATGTATATTAAATTTGTAGCCAATCTTTTTGTTCTCGGAAGAATCTTGAGACATATATTGTTCTAATTTAATTGATAATTCTTCAATATTACCAGCTTCAAACATATGATCTGGATATTTTTCAAGTTGATCTTTGATGCCCGGTATTTTTGAAGCTATTACATTTATTCCACAAGCCATCGCTTCTAATAAAGCTACTGGTGACCCCTCTCCTTTTTCTTTAGTTGGTAGTACAAATAATTCTGATGTATTTAGATAATCATTGATATTTAACACTTTACCAGTGAAATATATTGTTTTATTAAAATTTATTTTTTCAAATTGCTTTATCAACTTTTTACCATAATCATTTTTATGATCACCTACAATAAATAATTTCCAATTCGTGTGTTTGTTTTGGATTTTATCAAAAGCCTCTAACAAAATTTCAATACCTTTTACTGGAACTAAATTGGCAACACAAATGACAATCCTATCAGTTTCATTTAAATTGTATTTTTTTCTAATATCCACCTTAGGAGTGTAAGGGTAAAACTCCAATGTGTCAACACCTCTCGATATTAAACTAATTTTTTTTGATTGAGGAAAGAATTTATTGATCATGTCTTTATTTTGAACTACAATATGTCTAGCTAAAAAAGACCTAAGTTTCCAGCCATTGGCAGAACTCCCTCCCCAATTCATGTTTTTCTTAGTATACACCCAAGTAATCCCTGCCATTTTAGCAGCTAAAGGCTCTGAATAATCCGGTGCATAGTGAAAGCTATGAATGATATCCGGATGTATTTTTTTCAAAAAACGAGATATCTTAAACGTATTTAAAAGTCCCTTTGCATAAGGTTTCATTTGAGTTGTGTAATCAAACAGATGCACTTTCAAACCACTTTGTTTAACCACTTCAAAAAATTTACCTCTGTCGTGCATGCAAAGTATTTCAGGAACAAAGAGTTCTTTGTTCAATGAAAGCGCTACTTTTAACAAAGCTTTACCACTACCTGCTGTGTCAAAATTGGGTATGGTAAATAGAATTTTTATTTTTTTAGATTTTCGTGCCATTGTTGTAATGAATAAATAGTAAATAAAAACCATTTATGATCTTTTGTTCCTTGTTGGTGTTCTTCCCAAACAACTTGTAATGTGTTTGTATCAATATTAAATTTCTTAATGAAAGTAGTATTAAAAATACCTTTGCTAATTTCTTCTTTTAAATCCTCACGCAACCATTTCGACAAGGGAACAGAAAAACCACGTTTTTTGTTATCTATAGGAGGGTTTGGAACTAATTTTCGTAGTAAATCTTTTAGTATTTGTTTTTTTTGAGATTTTTGTAATGATAATTTAGGGTGTATTTTCAATGCTGCTTCTATGACTTTTTTCTGAAGAAAAGGTACACGAACTTCAATAGAATTAGCCATACTCATACGATCTACTTTGGTCAATGTCTTTTGCATCATCCCGTAAAACTCAGTTTTACGCATTTCATGTAAAAACTGATTTTTGGTCAATTTTTCTGAATATTTGTAAAACGGTAAAGTCTTTTCATCAATACCTACCATTGAAGGAAATACTTTTTCAAGTATACTTGAATTAGTTCTTGAATGTAATTCTTTGTGAGCTTGCGCTAAATTATCAGCAAGAATGCAGGAATTAATATATTTGTTTTTAAAAATCAATTTATCCAAACCATAAGCTAAATATCGCAGTCTATGAGGTAGCCAAGTAAACTTGAAATTTTTATAGACAGAATGAAATCGTTCATATCCAAAAAACAATTCATCTCCCCCATCACCTGATAACATTACTGTAAAAGACTTAGAAGCATTTTTTGTCAATTCGTATGTAGGAATGATAGAATAATCTGCAAAAGGTTCTTGTAAATTACGCATGCAATCTTTGAGAATTTTTTTTGCGTCTGAAGCAACCATCTTCTCAAGTAATATATCAACTCCAATAAGAGAAGCGTATGTTTTTGCATCTTCAGATTCATCGTGTACTTTACTATCACTTCCAATAGTGAATGCTTTTAAATCTTCTTTACTGGCTTTGGCATAAGTTGTCACCAATGGAGAATCAATACCTCCTGACAAAAATGTCCCTAATGGAACATCCGCCTCTAATTGATCTTTGACACTTTCTTTAAGTTTACTGTCCAAAAACTGTAAAGCTTCTTCCTTATCAGATATTAAATCTTCTTCAGAAAGCGCAGGAAATTCCCAATAGATATATTTTGAAAGCTTTCCCTTGGAGTCAATGTTCACATATTCCCCAGGATATACCTGAAACGTATCTTCCAAGATACCATAAGGTGCGGGTATATAGTGCATTTTTAAATAGGTTTTTAAGACCTCTTGATCTATTGCATTGTCAATAGAATTTTTATGTTTGGCGACCTGATCGTAACGACTTCCAAAAACAACATTTCCTATGTTATAGGAATAAAACAATGGTTTGATACCCGCAAAATCACGAATCAATGAAATTGATTGATCGTCAATATCAAACAATGCTATGGCAAACATTCCCTCTATTACATCTAAGGTTTTTTGAATTCCAAAACATTCAAAGTAATTTACCAAAACCTCTGAATCACTCTCGCTTTTGAATATGTAACCTTTGCAGAGCAATTCCTCCTTCAATGAAATGAAATTATAAATTTCTCCGTTAAATACCATGGCAAACTTTTGGTTCATAGAAACCATAGGTTGGTTTCCATTTTCTGAAACATCCATAATTGATAAGCGTCTAAATCCTAATTGAACACTATTAGAATCTGTCCAATAACCTGACATGTCAGGACCTCGGTTTGTGTTCAAATCGTTGGCCTTAAGAAATTGTTCTTTCTCTGAAAGTAGAGTGTTTGGAAAATATTCCCCGTAAATACCACACATAATTATACGTTTTTAAAAAATAAGGACAATGTCAATAATGTACTCACTGAGTGAGAATAATAAACTTGATCTTCTTTATAAAATAAGTTTAGATAATCTTTGATCAAATCAATATCAATCTGATATGTTAGCTCTTTTGATTGTATGTAATCAATTAATTTACCTTTATCGTCAGCTTCTAAAAATTGTAGTTCCCAATTGCGTTGCACAAATTTTTTACCTTGAAAATTTTCAAATTCAAGTTTTAGTTTGTCAAAGATTCTGAATGGCAATCGTAAATGAGTTTTTGCCAAATGATGATTGAATAGGTTAAATGGTTTTGCGTCCTGCCAAACTATTTTTGCAACAGCTGTATGGGTGCTTTTAATGTATTCTATTTGAATCTGTCTATCATTTAAAAGTGATTCTGGAACTTCACATATAAACTGGCACATACGATCATCGTAATAGGGTAAATATATTTCTTTGTTCCTCGCAAAGACTGACAAGTTAATGGATGTCCATCTTGGCGCCCAATACATAGATTTGAAAGCTCGAATCTTCGCATTGGAATTATCTATTTTTATTTTAGACAATAAGGTTAGTATTCTTCTATCGAGATAGTCTTCAAATTCCCCTTCTAATTTCCAATTTTTCCATAAAGAAGTAGCTAATTCTAGTCCTCCTTTTTTTACGATTTTTTTCTTTAGTAAAGTAAGTAATTCTTCATCAGAATAATTTAGTTTAAGATTTTCGGAGTCAAATAATACATCTCCCCAATGACCTAATGAAAAAACAGTTCCTAGTTCTTCAATCTCATCAATCACTGACATTTGTCTTGGATGGGTAAATTCTGAATAACACTCATTAATTCTGGCTAATTCTTCTATTTTATCCCACAAATAATTTTTAGGGATTGTAAATTGTTGGAATGAAAAATTACATTTTTCAGCAATTTTTTTTGAGATTCCTGCTTCATTATATCCGTTTTCAAAAGAATAACTATAGGTATTTACTTCAACCCCTAATTTATGTAATGCAACAGCTTGACTTCGACTGTCTAAACCACCTGAAATAGGTAAAATAACCTTTTTATCTTTACATTGCTCTTTGACAATTTCTTCAAACAATTCACTAAAATTGGTAGTAGCTTCATTTAAATTAATTTGTTTGGGTTTATAATACCATTCAAACCACGGTTTTGACGAAATCAAATATCCGGCGTCATCAATTTTATTAATACTAGCAGGAGGCAATACTTTTTTATCTTTCCAATACGTATCCGTGTCCAGGAAAAAACCCAAAGCACTAAACACACTAATAGCTTTATAGTCTAACTCATGAGGTTGATCTTTCACGTTTATGAAAGTTTGTACTATAGGGATAATGGGGGTTTTAATTGTTTTCATACACTTTTTTATAAAGTGAAATCATACCATCCACCATTTGTTTACTAGTATGCTGAGTAGTTGCTTTTATATAAGCAGCGTTCACTAGTTGTAAAATATCTATTTCTTGTAATTTAGAAAAAATTGAAATTTTATTAGCTATGGCTTTAGGGTTTCTCGTTGGTACCAAAAAACCAGTCTCGCCATCCACTATCAATTCTGACATGCCTCCACAGTCAGTCGAGAGCACGGGTAATTTAGACAACATTGCTTCTAAACAAACATTGGCAATGCCTTCTTCTACTGAAGGCAATAAAAATAAATCAGATTCCAACATCTTTTCATAAACTTTCTCTTGAGAAATTGAATCTAAAAAAGTTACAGAATCTTTCAAATTCATATCATTAACTAGAAATAATAACTCTTCAGAATTTTTAACTCCTACAATCGTATAATGAAATGGAATTTTTCTTTCTTTTAACAGATACATCGCTAACACGGCTGTCCTGTAATCTTTTTTCCAATGATCTCTACCAATAGATAAAATCTGTAGTTGTTTTGAAATATTCCAAGTTGTCTTTGTTTGAAATGAATCAGTGTCAAATCCGGAATAGACAACATGATCAATTTTTGATGAAGATGCATAAATTTCATTTGATTTTTCTTGGATGGCTTTTGATACGGAATGGAATCCGTCAATTTTTTTAAAAACCCCCTCCAAGAAAAGCTTATTCTCTATGTTTGCAAAAGGGCGAACGTTGATATGAAATCCTCTTTGGCTTAATATGGTTTTAGTATGAGTGGGTAATTTTAGATTTTTTGAATAACTGAGTACACTCACCCATTGGAAATGCAATATGTTAGGTTGTATTTTGTCAATTATTAATTGAATATTCTCTTGTTGTATCTCTTTCCTTAAACCTCTTAAAGTTTTAGATAGAAGTAGAATTTGCTTCTTAACATTTAAGCCACGAATTTGTAAACTACGTGACATAAATGAAAATTTAGAAGTGTTAGACCCCAACCCAATGTATTGAACACCTTCAATTTTAGTATTGACTTCTTCATTAAATCCAATCACAAATACTTGATGATTGGTTGATAGCCCCTTTATCAATCTATTGATAAAAGTGGTTGTTTTAAATGAGCCATCGAATATTACTATCTTCATATTATTTGACCAGAGAATTGTAGAGATTTTCAAATTTGTCTAGTTCAACTTTTGGTGAAAAGCCCTCTAAAAATGATGAATTATATTTTGCTAATTTATTTTTGTTAAGATTTTTGCATTTTAAAATAGCATTTTCTAATGTTTTAGGTACGTTTATATCAAAAACTTCGCCGTTAACACCTTCGTCTATCAATTCCATCATTCCTCCTTGATTGGATATTACACAAGGAATATTATGCGAAATTAAATCAAGTAAACCATTTGAAAGTGCCTCATAAAATGAGGGTTGAACTGCTAAATCATAATTAGTGTATTCTTCCTTTAGTTTATTATTATCTATAAAACCCCTTAAAAAAACATTTTTTTCCAGTCCTAATTGTTTAATTCTAAATTCATAAAAACTTCTTAAGTCACCTTCTCCATAAATATCAAGACAAAAATTGAAACCATTTTTTTTCAGATTATATAGTGCATCTAATAAATAGAAATGCCCTTTAATCCAAACTAATCTTCCTATTGAAATAATTCTAGTAATATTGCTGTTTTTTTGATGTTCTATCTTAATGGAAGAAGTTTTTTCTATACTACGGTAAATAACACTTACTGGAATGTCTAAAGATTTTTTATCAAAAAGTGATTTCATATAATAACTAATTGTGTGAACATGTGAAACATATTTAATTTTTTTATTAAAATCTTCACTTTCACTTTTTATCACCAAATCTGATCCTCTAAATGAAACTATAATGGGCAAACCTTTAAGTTTAAAATATTTCAATATAGTTTCTGATACTGTATGAAAATGGTGAACGTGAATCAAATTCACATTAGATTGTAATAAATATCTCCATTTTAACGTAAATCTAATTTTTTGTTTTAATTTAAAATTCTTGGTTACACATTTAAAATCGTAATCAAAAAAAAATAATTTTACAAGAACTTTTAAAGTTGTGTAATCCATTTTTATTCCATCAAAAGAACCGACTGATAAAGCTTTAACCTTATTTTTTTTCTTAAAAATATTGGAAGCAAATACCATGTGAATAGAATCATGTGATTTAACACTTATTTGTTCTAAAAAATTAGAAGTATAGTGCTGATTTGGATCACCATAAGACATTAATATGTGGGCTATCTTAATCAAAATTTAAATACTTTCTTGAGTTTTTTAGATACTTTTTCACATATCTTTTTAAATCTATAATTTAATTGAAATGAAAAAGGTAATTTTAAATCAAATTGCTTGAAAGACCAATACAATTCAATACAAAATGTAGAATTGAATAATTCTACAAAATCTTTTTCATACAATACATCTTGTAATTGAGACTTAATCTCATCATATGAAATACTTGAATTTTCGTTTAATTGTTTTTTAGTTAATTTTTTACCACCTCTAACAACACCGATATGAAAACCATGCCATGGTCTTGCTGTTTTAGTGAGTAATAGAGGATCAAAATTAAAACAATCCTTTACTAATTTGAATAATGTGTGTTCATCACGTTCTAATTTTTTTAAATACTCTTCTGAAAAAACTTTATCATTCAATATTCTAAATATTAAGTCTTCTGTTTTGTCATAGTATGGAGCAACTTCAAAAAAATGTAAACCCGTTAATCTTTCGGAAACACCTCCATTTGGTAAGAATCTAACTTTATTACTAAATGGTAAATTTATTTTTTCCATCTGTGATTTATGAAAATCAAAGAGTGATTCATTTTCTTTTAAAATTAAAATATCAACATCTCCAACGTAAACATATTTATACCCCTTTAAATAATCTCTTGGTAGTAAATACCTTAAAACTCTTGGTCCTCCACCGGAAATATCTTTATGTTCAACAAAGATATTCTCATAAATATGAAAGTTTTTAAGATTATGAATACTACTTTTTACGTAAGAACTTATTTGTCCTTGACTAAAAACAAGTATATCATTGTCTGGATAATTTTTATTTATAAAATATATGTAGGACGGTATATATTTTTCATATGTTCCAAAAACATAAACTACAAAAGCGTTTTTATTTTTGATATTTGAATTTATCATATGTTGTACTGCTTAGATTTTGATAAAACATTACCTAATCTTTTTTGTTTTGGATACTTACCTGTCCCAAAATAATTAGATTCTAAAACATCGACTTTGAAGCAGTTCTCAATCTCATCAAATTTATTCTGATTATCGAAACCTACAACGGTAAAAAAGTATTCTCCAGAAGTTAGATTAAAATCATCTATTTCAAATCTAACTTTACATTTATCTTTTTTAAGATATAGATTATTAAGTGTAAAAATATTACTGTATGATGTTATAGGAACACCTGAAACATTCTGAACTATAATAGTGATAGAAATATCACGCTCAAGTTTTGTTTTATTTACTAAGACAAGATCTAAGTAAACTAGTGCCCCTGAAGGAATTTGATTAACACCTTCAATTAATAAATTATTTTCATATTTATATGAGAAATTATAATCTGAAAACAATGCTGTTCTTGAACCAGATCTTTTTTTATGATAAAGTAATCTTGTTTTAGATACATCACTCTTAATAGATAGGTAGTTTATAATGCCATCTTTTACTTTACCATTATAAATTAATCTACCATTTTCTAAAACTATCAATTTAGAACATAAACTCTGTATTGCAGCCATATCATGACTTACAAACAAGACAGTCCTACCTCCTTGAGAAGAAATATCCTGCATCTTTCCAATCGCTTTCTTTTGAAATTCTGCATCACCGACAGCCAATACTTCATCTACAATTAATATATCCGGTTCCAAAAAAGCAGCCACTGCAAAGGCCAAACGCACTTTCATTCCACTTGAGTATCGTTTTACAGGAGTATCTATATAGCGTTCACAACCAGAAAACTCAATGATTTCATGGAGTTTAGAGGTGATTTCTTTTTTGGTCATCCCTAGAATAGCACCATTTAAAAAGATATTCTCTTTCCCTGTCATTTCTGGGTGAAACCCTGTACCAACCTCTAATAAAGAGGCTATTCTTCCTTTAGATTTTATTGCACCGGTTGAGGGGGCAGTTACTTTTGATAATATTTTCAACAGCGTAGATTTACCTGCACCATTTTTACCAATAATCCCCAATACTTCCCCACGTTTTACTTCAAAATTAATATGTTTCAATGCCCAAACATATTCTGAGGTTCCTTTTGTAGATCGGTCGTTCGATTCTCCAATTTTTAAATATGGGTCTTCTTTTCCTCTTATTTTTGCAAAAAATCGATTCAAATCATGACTGATAGTTCCTGTACCAACAAGACCTAAACGATATTGTTTGGATACGTTTTCTACTTTTAATATGATATCGTCTTTCGTCATTATATCGTGTCTATAAATGTTTTTTCTGTCTTGTTAAAAATTAGAATCCCAAGTAACAATGCTACAATTGAGGAAATAATCGTGTATAAGATTCCAAATTGAGAAACGTTTCCTTCGTTTAACAATAAATAGCGAGCCATTTCTATGATATACCCCATCGGATTGTACATTACCAACCACTCCACTCCCTTTTCTTGAAATAAGGACAGTGGAATCACCACCAAAGAGATATACATGAGTAATTGTATTCCAAAACTTACTAAAAACGTTAAATCTCTATATTTTGTGACCATAGACGAAATAATCATCCCAAGGCCCAAACCCAATATTCCCATGCATACAACTAGTATAGGAAACAGAAACAAGTATTTATTTGGTCTAATGACTGCACCTAGATAAAAGGCATAGTAGATATAAAAGGCTATCAAAATAAGTAATTGTATCCCAAATTTTAATAAGTTGGATACCACAATAGACATTGGCATAATAATTCTCGGAAAATATACTTTTCCAAAAATTTGTTCATTTTTCTTAAAGGTATCTGAGGTAGCTGTGAGGCATTCTTTAAAATAGTTCCAGGTAGTAATTCCTGCTAAATTGAATAAAAAGGGAGGAATACCTCCAGTTTGTATCCCTGCTACATTATTAAAAACCAAGGTAAAAATTACAGACGTAAATAAAGGCTGAACTAAATACCAAAGTGGACCTAAAATTGTTTGTTTGTATAAAGTAATTAGGTCTCTTTTTACAAAGAGCATGAGTAAATCTCGATACTGCCAAACTTCTTTTAGGTTTAAATCAATGAGTTTGGTTTCAGAAGATATTTCGAAAAGCCATTTTTCTTTTTTCATTTTTTAGTATCATAGCCCTTACAATATAACTTTTTTTTAGCGAAAAAGCTAGTTTTTTCTTTTAAACGTTTAATTTTACAGTAGATAAAAAGAATAATTATGAAACCACAAATCATAGAATGTGTTCCGAATATTAGTGAAGGACGTGATATTGAGAAAATTACTACAATTGCTAATATCGTAAGAACAGTTGACGGAATTAAACTCTTAGACATCGATCCAGGTAAAGCTACAAACAGAACTGTAATTACTTTTGTGGGTGAACCAGGGCAAGTTATAGAAGCTGCTTTTAGATTGATACAAAAAGCATCCGAACTAATTGATATGAGCAAACAAACTGGAACGCATCCTAGATTTGGAGCTACAGATGTTTGTCCTTTGGTACCCATTGCAAATATCTCTATGAAAGAAACGACTGATTACGCACATCAACTGGGAAAAAGAGTTGGAGAAGAATTGGGAATTTCTGGTTATTATTATGAAAATGCAGCCAGTTCAGAAGAACGTAAAAACCTAGCAACCGTTCGTTCTGGAGAGTATGAAGGTTTAAAAGAAAAATTATCTAACCCCAATTGGAAACCCGATTTCGGTCCAACCGAGTTTAATCAGCAAATCGTTTCCTCTGGAGTCACCGCTATTTCTGCACGTGATTTTTTAATTGCCTACAATGTCAATTTAAACTCTACATCAACAAGAAGAGCAAATGCCATTGCTTTTGATATACGAGAAAATGGACGCGTTAAATTAGTGAACGGAAAAAAAGTTTTAGATGAAAATGGAGATCCAGAAAGAATACTTGGTAAATTAAAAGCTGTAAAAGGAATTGGATGGTTTATTGAAGAATACGGAATTGCACAAATTTCATACAACTTAACCAATATTTCAATTACATCCATGCATGAAGCATTTTACGAAACAACTATAGCAGCAACAAAACGTGGATTGCGTGTAACAGGTTCAGAGCTAGTTGGTTTGGTTCCACTACAAGCAATGTTAGATGCAGCCGATTTTTACCTCAAAAAACAACAACGCTCTTTGGGTATTAGCGAAAGAGAAAAGATAAAAATAGCAATAAAGTCGATGGGCCTAGATGATTTAAAACCATTTAACCCTCAAGAAAGAATTATAGAATATGTGATGAATGCTGAGGCAAGTAAAAAATTAGTGGATCTTTCAATAAGAGATTTTTCTGAGGAAACCGCATCAGAATCTATGGCTCCTGGTGGTGGAAGTATTGCGGCTTATGTTGGCGCTTTGGGGGTTTCTCTTGGAACTATGGTTGCGAATCTCTCTGCTCACAAACCTGGCTGGGATGAGAAATGGATGTTTTATTCTCAATGGGCGGAAAAAGGACAAGAGTATAAAAATCAATTGCTTTTCTTAGTTGATGAAGACACCAATGCATTCAATAAAATAATTGCTGGATTTCGATTACCAAAATCTAATAAAACAGAGGTTACAATAAGAAATGAAGCTATTGAAAACGCGACCAAGTATGCAACTGAAATTCCTTTTAAAGTAATGGAAACTGCCTACAACTCAATGGAGGTGATGCATGCAATGACAAGAGAGGGATTACAAAACTCCTTATCAGATGCTGGTGTTGGAGCATTGTGTGCCAGAACTGCAGTGATTGGAGCGTATTTTAATGTCCGAATTAATGCTAAAGATATTAAAGACAGAGTTTTTGCTGATAGAATTCTTGAAAATGCTAAAAATATCTTCCAAAAAACAATTGCTAAAGAACAAGAAATAATTTCATTGATAGATTCTAAAATGTAATGAATTTTAAAATTATACCTTTTCAAGATCATTTCACTAATTCATTTTATGAATTAAATATTGAATGGCTTGAAGCTTATTTTTATGTTGAAGAGTTTGACAGGGAAGTTTTAAGTAATCCTAAACAATATATTATCAATAAAGGTGGACATATCTTTTTTGCAATAGAAAATCATACAGTAATAGGAACAGTAGCCCTAATGAAATCTAAAAATAATAATTTTGAACTTACTAAAATGGCAATAACCCCAGAGAAAAGAGGAAATAAAATTGGGCAACTTTTAATGAAATACTGTATAGATTTTGCAACAAAAAATAATTTTGAAAAAATAATATTATATTCTAATACGATGTTGGAAAACGCCATTTATATTTATAAGAAACATGGATTTATAGAAATTCCTATGGAAGAAAAGACCCCTTACAAACGAAGTAATATTAAAATGGAATTAGTGTTAAACAATCCATATAAATCAACTGAAAATAATTAAAATAATGAATAAAGTTGTTCTTTTAATTTTATCTTTCTTCATAACAATCGTGTCTTTTTCCCAAAAAAAAACTGCTGTAAAAGGAATTATACTTGATCAAGAAAATTTTTTAATTTCTTATGCTAGTGTTGGTATTATTAATAAAAATATTGGAACTACATCAACAGATGAAGGTAGTTTTTATTTAATGGTCACTGACAAAGAAATGAATGATACACTGCAAATTTCATCCATAGGTTATGATACTTATAAAGTTCGTATTAAAGATTTTATAAGTCAAAAAAGCCATAAAGTTATTCTGAAAGAAAAAACAATTGAACTTTCAGAAATTTCTTTAGTGTCTACTGAATATTACGTAAAAAAAGCATTGAAAAACTTAAAAAACAACACTGTTAGAAAAAAACATGAACTAAAAATTTTATACAGACGCTGGTCTGTAGAGGATGATATCTGTCGTTTTTATATTGAACATTTTATGAATGTAATTGATAGAGGACCCTCTTCTTATATCTCAAAATACTCAATTCAAGAAAGCAGAAAATCTTCAGAATATAGGTTTATAAAAAATTCCCAAAATCGACATGCAATTGAATATATGGAAATCAATAATCCGTTAAGAGATGGAATGTTTTTGAATGATTATGAATGGAAAAAAATTGAAAACTCAAGCTATGATGGTGAAGATGTTTTGGTTGCTGAAGGTTCAAATAATGGTATAAATACTATAAAATTATACATCGGATATGATAGCTATAAAATTTATCGTCTTGAAATAATTAGAAGTCCTCCTAAAGTAGGAAAATATTTAAACGCGATTTATCTATATAAAAAAAATAATGAAGGTAAATTATATTTAAGCTACCACAACAGAGAATGGGGAGGTTCAGCAAAAACTCCAAAAAGTGTCAAACGACTCCACGCTCTAAAAAACAAATCTATTAAAGAGTTTACCCCTGTAGCATACAGACATGAAGTTTTTGTTTTAGAAATTGAAGAAGATGAAAAAAAGTTTGAAACGTATAAAACTATTGAAAAAATGGATATGACTCTATACGAGATTCCCTATAATGAGAATTTTTGGAACAGCATAAGTTTACCGCCAGAAACTAGTTTTTATAAGAAAAATATTAGAGAACTAGAATCACTATTTAATGTACCGATAGCTACACAATTTAAATATTCAAATCGATAAATGTTTAATTTTTGAAATAGTATTGAAAGAATTATAAGAAACTCTGAATGGCCAAATCATAGCCTTTTAAACCAAATCCAAATAAAACCCCTTTTGCCACTGGAGCAATGAAACTTTGATGCCTGAATTCTTCACGAGCATGCACATTCGAAATGTGTAATTCTACAACAGGGGTTTTGATCCCTTTCACAGCATCTCCAATACCAATTGAAGTATGTGTATATGCTGCAGCATTCAAAATGATACCGTCGTAATCAAACCCAACTTGATGTAATTTATCAATAATTTCACCTTCTATATTTGATTGAAAGTAAGAGATTTCTACCTCTTTGTATTTTAATTTAAGTGTTTGGAAGAATTCCTCGAAGGTAAGAGAGCCGTAAATTTCTGGTTCACGCTTTCCTAGTAAATTTAGATTAGGTCCGTTTATAATAATGATTTTCATAATGCAAAAATACAAATTATTTTATATAGAAAAAGTGGGCATATGAACCCACTTTAATTCATAGTAATTTGTCCAATATTATTAAAATTTATATTGCAATGTGGCCCCTATTGAATTTGCTTTAATTTCTATGCCATCTATTGTAGAAGAATTCGATAGTTGAGTTTCATAAGACCCAATTACAGTAAAGCTTTCAGAAAGATCAACACCAAGTCCGATAGATCCTGAAAATAGTATAGTATAATTAAAATGAAGGTAGTATTTGAATGAAACTAAATTTTTAAGTACCTTCCTCATGTGAAATGGAATCAAGCAATTACAGATTATAAACATCATCTAAATATAGAAAGAGGGCTCTCTAAAAACACCATAGATAGCTATGTCAATGATATTAAAAAGTTAATTTTTTTTCTAGAAAAAAATGAGGTCTCTATTTCTCCGATATACATAGATAAAGAATTCATACAAAAATTTATTTATGATGTTGCAAAAAAAGTAAATCCAAGAAGTCAAGCTAGAATAATTTCTGGATTGCGAAGTTTTTTTGAGTATTTAATATTTGAAGATTATAGAAAAACAAATCCCACAGATTTAATTGAGACTCCAAATATTGGACGAAAATTACCAGACACACTATCTGAAGATGAAATTAATCAACTAATTGCATCCATTGATCTAAGTGATTCTCAAGGAGAAAGAAATAGAACTATTTTAGAAACAATGTATAGTTGCGGTCTTCGAGTTAGTGAACTCATTAGCCTAAAAATTTCTGATCTATTCTTTGAAGAAGGCTTCATAAGAGTGATTGGCAAAGGAAATAAGCAACGTTTTATCCCTATTCATACTACCGCTCAAAAATACATCTTAAATTACACAAAACAGGTTAGAAATCAGATGACACCAAAAAAGGGATTTGAAGATACTGTTTTTCTCAATAGACGCGGCAAAGGGCTTACAAGACAAATGATTTTTATTATCCTCAAAGATTTGGCCTTTAAAATAAATTTATCTAAAAAAATTAGTCCACATACATTAAGACACTCATTTGCGACACATTTATTAAAAAATGGTGCTGATTTAAGAGCTATTCAGCAAATGTTAGGTCATGAAAGCATTACAACTACAGAGATATACGTTCACTTAGATAAAAGTTATTTGAAAGAGATTGTAGAAACCTTTCATCCTAGAAAATAAAAAATCCTGTAAAAACAGGATTTTAAGAAATATTGACCAATATTATTTCGCCACGTTGACAGCTCTTGTTTCTCGAATTACTGTCACTTTTACTTGACCAGGATACGTCATATCATTTTGTATTTTTTGAGAAATACTAAAAGATAATTCTGCTGCTTTGATATCATTTACTTTTGTACTTTCAACCATTACGCGTAATTCCCTTCCTGCTTGAATAGCATATGCTTTTTGAACACCTGGAAAACCGAAAGCTATATTTTCTAAATCTTTTAATCGTTGAATGTAAGAATCTAACACTTGACGTCTTGCTCCTGGTCTTGCTCCAGAAATTGCATCACAAACTTGTACAATTGGAGAAATTAAACTTTTCATTTCAATTTCATCATGGTGCGCACCAATCGCATTGCAAACATCAGATTTTTCACCATATTTTTCGGCCCATTCCATCCCTAATAATGCGTGAGGAAGTTCGCTCTCTGTATCAGGCACTTTTCCAATATCGTGCAGTAAACCAGCCCTTTTTGCTACTTTAGAATTTAAGCCCATTTCTGCGGCCATAATTCCACAAAGATTCGCAACTTCTCGAGAGTGTTGTAATAGATTTTGCCCGTAAGAAGAACGATATTTCATTCTACCAACAGTTTTTACTAATTCTGGATGCAATCCGTGAATTCCAAGATCAACTACTGTTCTCTTACCAACCTCAATAATTTCTTGAGTAATTTGCTTTTCAGTCTTTTTTACAACTTCTTCAATTCTTGCAGGATGAATTCTACCATCTGTTACTAATTTGTGCATAGACAAACGAGCAATTTCTCTTCGAACAGGATCAAAACACGAGAGAATAATTGCTTCAGGAGTATCATCAACGATAATTTCAACACCTGTTGCAGCTTCTAGAGCTCTAATATTACGCCCTTCTCTACCTATAATTCGCCCTTTAACATCATCAGACTCTAAGTTAAACACAGAGACACAATTTTCTACTGCTTGTTCTACTCCAACTCTTTGTATGGTCCCTAAAACTACCCTTCTAGCTTCTTGTTCAGCCGTTAATTTTGCTTCTTCAATTGAAGTTTGAACAAAAGCCATTGCTTCTGTTTTGGCTTCATCTTTTAATGATGTTACCAATTCTATTTTTGCCTCATCTGCTGATAAACCTGAAATTTGCTCGAGCATGTCTACATGGCGCTTGTGCATTTTATCAAGTTCAGATTCTCTATTGTCTAAAAAGTCTAATTTTTTATTGTAGTCGTTTTCTTTCTGCTCTAAAGACTTGTTAAGTCGTTTGTTTTTATCAACTTCAGATGCTACTTGAGATTCTCTATCTCTAATTCGTTTTTCAACATCAGAAATCTTTTTTTCTCTACCAAGAATAACTTTTTCATGCTCAGATTTGAGTTCTATAAACTTTTCTTTAGCTTGTAATATTTTCTCTTTTTTTAAAGAGTCGGCATCTATTTTTGCTTCTTTTAAAATTGTAGCTGCTTCTTTTCTAGTTCCACTAAGTAACTTTTTTTCTCTTGCTTTTTCCATAGCTTTTGCTATCAAAAATCCAACTGTAATACCGACTAAAAGTCCGACTAGAATAGAAAATGTTATATTATCCATAATTTTGATTTATAAAAAAAGCCTACATTAGTTTGTTTTTTTAAACTCCATTATGGTATTTATAGGACTAACTAATTGATCAAGGATCCACTTGGTACTGAAATAAATTCAGCAGCTATGGCTTGCTTTTACAATTAAGACTCATCCTTCATAATTGAATCGTGTTGAGTTTAATAAACAATTTACTAACGTAGGCAGTGTGTTGTTAATGTATATTTTAATGAACTTATTTTAAATGAGAATCTACTAAATCTGTTAATTCCTTTATCTTATCTACTACTTCTCTGTTTGTAAAATCCTCTTCAATCGATGAAATTTCTACTTTTGAAGCAAATTGCAATGCACACATAGCTAAAACATCTTGTTTATCACTAACCGCATAATTTTCTTCATACATAGAAATTAATTTATTAATAGCATTTGCGGCTTTTCTCATGCCTTCTTCCTCTTTGGTATTGCTAACACTCAAAGGATAAGTTCTACCTGCTATAACAACATTAATTTTAAGTTTTTCCACAATTTAAAGAACTTTATTCATGCAACTGAATGATGCACTTATCGATTTCTCGAATTAACGTATTTATTTTGAGTTTCGTATCTCTTGTATTTGTACTACTGCCGTCTATAGTTTTTGCAATCTTGAGCAGATCATATTGTTTTTTTTGTTCTGCTAATAACTGGTCTCTTTTAAATAATTGATGTTGTAATTTTGTTGTACTTTGAAGCAATATTTCATTTTCATTCTTTAAAAATTCATAATTGGAAAGTAAGTTTTCTAACTTATCTTCCAGTAAATGAATTGCTTCTATTGTATTACTCATCTTTATTATAAGAATAAAACTATACCTACAAAGTTAACATTCTGTTTGATACTTTACAACATTTTGTTGCTTTTTTACTAATCTATTGAAACATAATACATTAGTTAAAAGATGTTTTTTTAGTATTTTTACAAAAAATAAATTCAGATTGAAACACCTTTTTTTCTTATTGATCATAGTATCAAGTTTTGTAAGTTTTTCTCAAGAAAAATATCCAAAAAATTTTTTTAGAAACCCTTTAAACATCCCAAGTGAATTGGCTGGAACTTTTGGAGAATTAAGAAGTAATCATTTTCATTCTGGAGTAGATCTTAAAACCCAAGGAAAAGAAGGTTTAAAAGTTTATGCAACTGCAGATGGTTATATTTCTAGAATTAAAGTGGCTCAATTTGGGTATGGAAAAACTATCTATATTACCCATCCAAACGGATTCACTTCTGTTTACGCACACTTAAGCAAGTATGCAAATCAAATAGAAGCGTATGTAAAATCAATTCAGTACAAAAAAGAAAAGTATCAAACTGGAAATTTATTTTTCAAAGAGAATAAATTTCCTGTTAAAAAAGGAGAGGTTATTGCCTTCTCTGGCAATACAGGAAGTTCTGGAGGACCTCATTTACATTATGAAATTCGAAATACAAAAACAGAAAAAATAATCAACCCTTTGCTTTTTGGTTTGAATCCAGAAGATACAATTTCTCCAGTATTTCAATCACTAAAAGTGTATCCTTTGGGTATAAATTCAAGAATCAACAATCAACATAAAAGTTTTATACTTTCGGTGAATGAAATCGATAAAGGCAGCTATATTGCTGATAGGTTTTTAGCTTCAGGCAGTGTTGGTTTCGGAGTTCATGTTTTTGACAGGTTGAATAATGTTTCAAATAAAAACGGAATTTACAGTTTAGAAATGCGGGTAAACGGAAAACGTTTTTATCATCATACTGTTGAAACATTTTCATTTACAGAAAGTAAATTCATTAATTTGCACATTGATTATCCGCACTACAAAAAATACAGTAGACGATACCAAAAAACATATAAAGAGTCAGCAAACAATCTCTCAACTTATAAAAATTTAATTAATGATGGAATTATAACTATTAAAAATGGGCTCAATTACTCCATAGAAATAATTGCTAAGGATTTTAAAGGAAATACAAGTTCTTTAAAAATACCAATTCTAGGTAAAAACCCAAATACGATATACACCCCACAAAAAGACACAACTGAATTTAAAATTATTGCAACCGAATTTCAAAAATTCAAAAAAGAAAATATTACAATTGCTTTTCCAAAAAACACCTTTTACAAGGATGTGTTTTTAGACTTTAAAGTCGAAAAAGGAATTGCAAAGATACATACACCTTCAATTCCATTAGATAAAAGTTTTACATTAACTTTTGATGTTTCTAGCTATTCTGAAATCGAAAAGGAACAACTATACATCGCCAATATAGAAAACCCAAAATTCCCATTCTATCAAGAAACAAGAAAAAAAGACAGTATATTTTATACAACCACAAAAACTTTGGGTAATTACTCCTTATTAATCGATGACAAAAAACCTGAAATCGATCTACTATACTTTAAAGATGCCCAGTGGATCTCCAAACGAAAAACTCTTAAAGTTAAAATTTCAGATAAAGGTTCTGGTATTAAAAATTATAGAGCTACCATCGATGGAAAATGGATTTTAATGGAATACAATCATAAAAAAAGAATATTAACGTATAATTTTAGTGACAAAAGATTGTCTGGTAGCAAACATATCTTTAAAATTGTAGTCTCGGACAATGTTGGAAATACGAATACACTTTCTGCAACGTTCTTTAAGAAACAACTAAACTAACTTCCGTGAAAAAAGCTTTCCTGTTTTTATACTTTCTCCCTATTATTGCTTTTGCTCAAAAAATGACAATCCTTAAAGGGACGATTAAAAATAAAGAAAAACAACCCATAGAAAATGTTTCCATTAAATACAATAATGTTGGAACCACAACTGATAAAAATGGAAATTATCAAATTAGGATTCCTTTCAAAGAAGAAATCACATTAACTTTTAGCCACATCTCTCACATAACTTTTTCTAAAAAGTATACTGCAAATAGTAGAAATATTGTACGACTTTCTGTTGTTCTTAGTTCAAAAACAGAAGAATTAAAAGAAATAGTAATCAGAGAGAATAAAAAAAATATAGACGGTTTTAAAAAGATTGATATAGCTGTTGTTAAAAACGTCATTGGTTCAAACGCTGGGGTTGAAAATATTTTAATGACATTACCCGGAGTCAATAATAACAATGAATTAAGTACTCAATACAATGTAAGAGGAGGTAATTTTGACGAGAATTTAGTATATGTAAATGGTATTGAAGTCTACAGGCCATTTCTAATACGATCCGGACAACAGGAGGGTTTGAGTTTTATAAACCCAAACATGGTGCAAAATATTAACTTTTCTGCAGGTGGTTTTCAAGCAAAATATGGAGATAAATTATCATCTGTATTAGACATTACCTACCGGAAGCCAACAGAAGTTTCAACAACGGCAGACATAAGCTTTCTAGGTGCAAGTGCAACATTTGAAGCTCCACTAATTAAAGATAAATTAACATCTATAAGTAGTTTCAGATATAGAGATAATAGTCTTTTTGTAAATAGTAAACAGATTGAAACTAATTTTAGACCTAAGTTCATCGATTTTCAAACTTTTCTAACGTTCGCAGCTTCAGAGGATTTAAAATTAAATTTTTTAGGAAATTTTTCCTTGAACAACTATAATTACAAGCCGATATCTAGAAGAACTCGTTTTGGAACAGTCGCAGACCCATTAGAATTGATTGTTTTCTATAGTGGACAAGAACAAGACAATTATCTAACGCTGTTTGGAGCTATTTCTGCGGAGTATAAAGCAAATGACTTTTTAACTCTTACAGGAACCGTTTCTCGATACAATACTCAAGAGGAAGAACATTTTGACATTGCTGCTGCTTACCGTCTTGGAGAAGTTGATGCGAATATCGGTTCTGAAAATTTTGGTAATGTAGAATTTTCTCAAGGAATAGGATCTCAAATTAATCACGCACGAAACGATTTAGATGCTTTGATAACCAATGCACAAATAAAAGGAAAATACAAACTCAACAAAAAACAATTTGATTTTGGTGTGAAATTTCAAAAAGAAGACATTAAAGACCGCATTCGAGAATGGGAAGTGATAGATTCTCTTGGTTTTTCAATTAGACCTCCAAATCATGTTGGCAACAATCAACCTTATGAACCTTTTGAAGGCCCCATAATTCCATATAAAAATGTGAGAGTTGAAAATGAAGTACAAATCAATCGTATTTCCGGATATCTACAGTTCAATAAACGTTTGTTTTGGAATGATCATGAGGTTTGGTATAATGTTGGAGTAAGAGCTCATAACTGGACCGTTCAGGGGAATGGAATTGCTTCTAAAAACCAAACAATTATTAGTCCTAGAGCTCAATTCTCAATAAAACCAAATTCTCAGAAAGATCTCCTTTTTAGAGCCTCAGCAGGTTGGTATTCTCAACCACCTTCATACAGAGAGTTAAGAGATTCAAATGGAAAAATAAATATAGATTTAAAAGCGCAAAAGTCAATCCATTTTGTAACTGGTTTGGACTATAGTTTTGAGATGTGGCAAAGACCTTTTAAACTTACCACAGAACTGTACTATAAAAATTTAACCAACGTTAACTCTTATACGATTGATAATGTAAGAATAAGATACCGTGCAGATAACGATGCAACTGCTTTTGCTCAAGGATTTGATCTAAGGTTGAATGGTGAGTTTGTTCCCGGTAGTGATAGTTGGGTAAGTCTTGGATATTTAAAAACTGAAGAAAACATCAACAACCAAGGCTATATTTCAAGACCTTCTGACCAACGTATAAAATTTGGTATTTTATTTCAAGACTATGTTCCTAGCCTACCAGACTTAAAAGTATATTTAAACCTGGTCTATAATACTGGTGTACCCGGCGGATCGCCTTCCTATGCTGATGTGTATAAATTTCAAGAGCGCCTTAGAGATTACAAACGAGCTGACCTTGGGGTCTCTTATATTTTTAAAGACGCTAACAAAGTAAAAAATATCGGATGGATGTCTAAATTTAAGGAGTTAAGTGCTGGTTTAGAGCTTTTCAATATGTTTGACATTCAAAACTCAATTACCAATACTTGGGTAAGAGATGTATATTCAAAAACTCAATTTGGAATCCCTAATTTTATGACTGGTCGTGTTTTAAATTTAAAAATTGCAATGAAATTATAGTATTTAAATTTTAAAATTTAAACAAAAATTTGAAAGCATTATTTTAATATTTGATCAGCATGCGCTTTCGTTTTAACCTTGGTAATTATATTTTCAATAATACCATTCCCGTCGATTACAAAAGTGGTTCTATGAATTCCGTCATATTCTTTACCCATAAATTTTTTAGGACCCCAAACATCAAATGCCTTAATTACTGTTTTATCTTCATCTGCGAGCAGTGGAAAGGGTAATTCATGCTTATTTATCCAATTTTGCTGCCTTTTAGCAGAATCTGCACTCACCCCTAAAATGTCATATCCTTTTGCTAAAAAAACTTGATAATGATCTCTTAGATCACAAGCTTCTGATGTACAACCTGGTGTACTCGCTTTTGGATAAAAGAACAATACTAATTTTTTTCCAGTATAATCTGATAAACTGATTGTATTACCAAGATTGTCTTTCGCTTGAAATTGAGGAGCATGATCTCCTAATTGTAATGATGTCATATTTAGATTTTTATAATATTATTAATTATGCAAGTTACAAAGTCTTAAAATATAATTCCTATAAGTTCCACAAAAATTACTTTACATCTTTGTACATTTGTTTTTCATAAAATGAAGACATGAACAAACAAGAAAAAGTTCAATTTGTAATAGATACACTTCAAAAACTCTATCCAGAAATACCAATTCCACTTGATCATAAAGATCCGTATACCTTATTGATTGCTGTTCTTCTCTCTGCGCAGTGTACAGATATACGAGTGAACGCGATTACACCTATTTTGTTTGCAAAAGCAGACAATCCTTTTGACATGGTAAAATTGACTATTGAGGAAATTAAAGAAATCATTCGACCTTGTGGTTTATCACCAATGAAAAGCAAAGGCATTTACGGTTTGTCAAAAATTTTAATTGAAAAATACAATGGTGAAGTTCCACAAAGTTTTGCTGGCCTAGAAGAGTTGCCTGCAGTAGGTCATAAAACTGCCAGTGTTGTTATGAGTCAGGCTTTTGGAATCCCTGCATTTCCTGTTGATACACATATTCATAGATTGTTATGGCGATGGAATTTGACGAACGGAAAAAATGTACAACAAACAGAAAAAGATGCGAAAAGATTATTTCCGATTGAATTATGGAATGATTTACACCTTCAAATTATTTGGTATGGTAGGGAGTATTCTCAGGCAAGAGGTTGGGATTTAGAGAAAGATAGCATCACTAAAACGATTGGAAGAAAATCTGTCTTAAGTGAATATTATCGTAAGAAAAAGTCTTAAAAAAAGCTTCCACAAATGTGGAAGATTTTTTTCATTTAATTCAAATTCAATTCAATAGAATCTTTTGATTTAATTTTTACAAAAGTGAGCGATTTGGAAAAATTAATCAAAAATTGAATTGTTTCTTTTTTTGGTTGCACCTGAATACAAGATGACTTTTTTGTTGAGTAAAGTTGCATCATATAATTTCAATTAATTGACTTGTTCTAAGTTAATAACGATACTTTTATATGTTTAGTATTAATTAACTAAAATAATTTTATGCTGTTCTATTAATTTTCTCATATTAATTAGAGCATACCGCATTCTACCTAACGCTGTATTTATACTAACTCCTGTGTTTTCGCTTATTTCTTTGAAACTCATGTCTTTGTACATGCGCATCACTAAAACTTCTTTTTGCTCTTCTGGCAACTCTTCAACAAGAGCTTTAACATCATTATAGATTTGCTCTTGAATCATTTGTCTTTCTGCATTTAGATTTCCGTCACCTAAAACAGAAAATATATCAAATTCATCTGTATTTTTAAAGGAAGGCATTCTGTTAGACTTTCTAAAATAATCGATTACTAAATTGTGAGCTATCCTCATAACCCATGGTAAAAATTTACCTTCTTCGTTGTAATTCCCTTTTTTTAGGGTTCTAATTACTTTTATAAAAGTATCTTGAAAAACATCTTCAGTTACCTCTCTGTCTTGAACCTTACTGTAAATGAAATTTAACAGCCTTTGCTGATGTCTTTTTATTAAAATCTCTAAAGAAGCTTCTTTGCCCTGGATATAGTCACGAACCAGGGTACTGTCTGCAATTGATTTTTTTTTCACCATAACAACTTTTTTAAAAGAACAGGTAGTTCTTATAATTTATTAAAAATTAATAATATAAAAGTAGTTTTTTAACTATATGGAATTAGTTTGGTGATTATTTTCAATTTCAAATATCATTATTATTTTTTTAAACAACAAATTATTTAAGATATTTCATTTATATTTTTATAAAATGGTTTAAAAAATAGTATTTTTATAGGCAATATTAATTGATACATGAAGAGAGGTATTTCAGAAGTAAGTCCAAAAGAAAACATTATAATAAAAGGAGCAAAACTCCATAATTTAAAAAATATTGATGTTGTCATACCAAGAAACAAGCTAATCGTAATAACAGGAGTTTCTGGTTCGGGAAAATCCTCCTTAGCATTTGATACATTATATGCAGAAGGTCAAAGACGTTATGTTGAAAGTTTGAGTTCCTATGCACGCCAATTTTTAGGAAAATTACACAAACCAAAAGTAGAGTATATAAAAGGAATAGCACCTGCAATTGCTATTGAGCAAAAAGTAAACGCCACAAACCCGCGTTCTACAATTGGTACATCAACAGAAATATACGATTACATAAAGTTACTGTATGCAAGAATTGGCACAACCTTCTCTCCCATTTCTGGAAAAAAAGTAAAGAAAGATACCGTCTCTGATGTCGTAAATTTTATAAAAGAATTTGAAAAAAATACAAAACTACTTCTCTTATCGCCGATTATAATTGATGAAAATCGAGATTTAAAAACCGTATTACAAGTTTTAGAACAACAAGGTTATGCACGTCTAAAATGGAATGGTAAAGTATATAGAATTTCGGATTTACCACAAGATAAATTCAATAATGAGGCATTGTATCTAGTTGTTGACAGAATCATTACCAAAGATAACGAAGATTTTTACAACAGAGTTTCAGATGCTATTCAAACTGCTTTTTTTGAAGGTAAAGGAATTTGTTTTATAGAGAACTTAGAAGATCATTTGGTGTCTGAATTTAGCAATAAATTTGATTTAGATGGCATGTCTTTTCTAGAACCGAATACTCATTTATTTAGTTTTAACAATCCTTACGGAGCTTGTCCGACTTGTCAAGGGTATGGTAATGTAGTTGGAATTGATCAAGAATTGGTCATCCCAAACACGGGATTATCCATTTTTGAAGATTGTATATTTCCTTTTAGAACAGCTGCTTACAAGCATTACAAAGAAGCCCTCATAGAAGTCGCTTATTTGTTTGATATTCCGATTCACAAACCCTGGTTTGAGCTTTCTGTCAAACAGAAAGAAATTGTTTGGAATGGCAATGCATCATTTAACGGAATTCATCATTTTTTTAATGCTCTGGAAGAAAAGAGTTATAAAATTCAAAATAGAGTGATGCTCTCTCGGTATCGAGGAAAAACAAAATGTACAACATGTAATGGTTCACGCTTGCGTAAAGAAACCAATTATGTTAAAATTAATGATAAAACAATTTCTGAATTAGTTACCCTACCTCTGGATGAATTATCAGACTTTTTTAAAAATATTGAACTAGATAAGTACGAGCTAAAAATTGGAAAACGTTTGTTGACAGAAATCAACAATAGATTGCAATTTTTAACCGATGTTGGCCTTTCATATTTAACAATTAATAGAGCTTCAAATACGCTCTCTGGAGGTGAGAGTCAACGGATCAACCTAGCAACATCCCTAGGTAGTTCTTTGGTGGGATCTATGTATATTTTAGATGAACCTAGTATTGGTTTGCATCCTAAAGATACAGAGAGATTGATTGGAGTTCTGAAGGATTTACGAAACTTAGGAAATACTGTTGTGGTGGTAGAACACGATGAAGACATCATGAAAGAAGCAGACCATATTATTGACATTGGTCCAGAGGCCGGAACATTCGGCGGGAATGTGGTCGCTGAAGGTGATTTTAAAGAAATTTTAAATTCCAATTCATTAACAGCTAAATACTTAAATGAGGAGCTAAAAATTGAAGTTCCCTCCAAACGTAGGACCTCAAAATTTAGTATTCAAATAATTGGCGCAAGAGAAAATAATTTGCAAAATATTGACGTGACTTTTCCATTAAATTGTTTGTCTGTAATTACCGGAGTTTCTGGTTCTGGGAAAAGTACTTTAGTGAAAAATATTTTATACCCATCCATGCAAAAAAAAATAATTGGTTATGGTGAAAAAATTGGCCAACATACAGAAATAAAAGGAAATTTTGAAAATATAAAACACATAGAATTTATAGATCAAAATCCTATTGGTCGCTCCTCCCGATCCAATCCTGTAACTTATATAAAGGCTTATGATGATATTCGAATGTTGTATTCAAATCAGAAGATCTCAAAAATTAGAAATTATAAGCCAAAATATTTTTCTTTTAATGTTGAAGGTGGCCGTTGTGAAGTTTGTAAAGGAGAGGGTGAAGTTACTATAGAAATGCAATTTATGGCAGATGTACATTTAGAATGTGATGTGTGTAATGGGAAACGTTTTAAAAAGGAAATTTTAGAAGTAAAGTTTGATGGAAAATCAATTGATGATATTCTAAACTTAACGATAGATGATGCTGTTCAATTTTTCTCAGAAAATTTAGCGACTAAAATTTCACAAAAGCTAAAACCTCTTCAAGAAGTTGGTTTGGGGTATGTTCAATTAGGACAATCCTCTTCTACTCTTTCTGGTGGTGAAGCGCAAAGAATTAAATTAGCCTCCTTTTTGGTCAAAGGAAATACGAAAGACAAAGCCCTATTTATTTTTGATGAACCTACAACAGGTCTGCATTTTCACGACATCAAAAAATTAGTAGCGTCTTTTACTGCTTTGATTGAAAAAGGGCATTCTATCATTGTGATTGAACACAATATAGAACTCATAAAATGTGCTGATCATGTCATTGATTTAGGGTTAGAAGGTGGAAAAAATGGAGGGAATCTTATTTTCCAGGGAACTCCAGAAGAATTGGCTAAAAATAAAAAGTCTTATACTGCTAAGTATTTGGCAGAAAAATTGGAACCTTAAAATTACTCAATTCTTTTTAAAAAAATGCAGTACAAAAAAATCCTTCTCAAAAGAGAAGGATTTTATTTTTGGGTGGAAGACGGGACTCGAACCCGCGACACTCGGTACCACAAACCGATACTCTAACCAACTGAGCTACAACCACCATATAATTGCGGGTGCAAATATAAATGTTTTTTCTTTTCTACAGAAAGAAAAAATTAAATTAATTTATCTAAATTTTCTACGGCAACATAACGTTCTGCTGTGAAGCCTTCTGCAAATTCAACACCAATTAACCTCCCTAAATCTTTGGCTCTATACTGAACACTATCGGTAAAATTTTCACTACTTATTGGTGTTTCTGGCTCCTTACTTCTAGGGTTGTAAAACTGAGAACCATAAGCCAAAACAGCTTTTATTTTAACCTCCATGAAATCAGACACATTCACTACAAAATCGGGAGTACTACTTTTCCATTGCAGATAATGATACACTTGCTTAGGCCTCCATTTTTCTTGCTGCTGCCCTTCCAATTCTGTTTCAATCTTTATCAATCCACTTAAAAAGCAAGCATCAGATACTAAGTTACTTGCTTTTGGATGGTCTATATGTCGGTCATCAACTGCATTACACAATACAATTTCTGGTTGATACTTGCGAATCATTTTTATGATTTGTAATTGATGAGTTTTGTCGTTTGCAAAAAAACCATCAGCAAAACGTAAATTTTCTCGAACAGAAATTCCTAAAATTTTTGCTGCAATAGCTGCTTCTTCATCTCTAAGATCAGCGGAACCACGACTGCCTAACTCTCCTCGAGTTAAATCTACAATTCCTACTTTTTTACCCAAAGAAACTTCTTTTGCAATGGTAGCTCCGCAACCTAACTCTACATCATCAGGGTGGGCTCCAAATGCTAAAATATCTAATTTCATATACGTTAAATGTCTCTAATTTTGTGACTCTTATACTGCAAATTTAACTCTTTTGTAAAAAATACATTCGTAATACAGAGTGTTTGTTCTTAACATCAAAAGTAACCTTTTTTTGAAATATCAATTACGAAATAAATAAAGACGCTTAATTTATATAATTTTAAATTTTATACTTCAAGTTACTTAACTTTAAAGAGTATAACATCTACAAAATAATATTCAATCATAATTTATTCAGTTCTTTCTTCTATTAATTTATTACTTGCTAATTTAAGAATTCCGTGTTCTATACACTAAAAAAATGAATATCTTCGTAAAATGATAACTGTACTACTTGTTGGAAATGGAAATGTAGCATCTCATTTGTTTACGGCTTTTTCTAATGCTGAAAACATCTTGGTTGAGCAAATAAATTCTAGAAACTTAGAAAGTATTCCGAATGCAGATATTACAATTATTTCAGTGTCAGACGATGCAATTGCAGAAGTATCGTCAAAAATTAAAAACCCTTTTGTTGTTCATACTTCAGGGGCATGTGCTCTCAACGAATTAAAAAACACGACAAAAAAAGGTGTTTTTTATATGCTACAAACCTTTACAAAAGAGAAAGAAGTTGTATTTAATGAAGTCCCTTTTTGTATAGAAACAGAGAGCAATGAAGATAAAAAATTACTTGAAAAACTTGCAAAATCAATTGGCAAAAAAACATATAAAGTTGATTCTGAGCAACGAAAAGCATTGCATATTGCTGCGGTATTTGTAAATAATTTCACAAATCACATGTATAAAATAGGAAATGATCTTTGTAAAGAATATCAAGTACCTTTTGAGATATTACAGCCTTTGATTAAAGAGACGGCTATCAAAACCGAATCGCTATCACCTGAAAAATCACAAACTGGACCAGCAATTAGAAATGACAAAAAAACAATCAAAAATCACTTGAATTTGTTGAATCCTCAGCAAAAACAAATCTATACACTCATCACAAAATCAATACAAGATGGAAATTAGCTACAAACAATTATTACCCAATATTCACACGTTAATATTCGATGTAGACGGTGTTCTTACAAACGGAATGGTAACCATAATGCCAGATGGTGCGTTGATTAGACAAATGAATATCAAAGATGGCTATGCTTTAAAAACAGCGCTAGACAAAGGATTAAATGTCTGTATTATTTCTGGCGGAAAAAATGAAGGTGTTAGAACTCGATTGGCAAATTTAGGAATTAAAGATATTTATTTAGGAGCTCATGATAAAGTTCAACAATTTAACGAATTGGTGAAAAAGTATAATTTAAAACCAGAAAATGTAATGTATATGGGAGATGATATTCCTGATTACCCCGTGATGAAACTAGTTGGTTTGCCATGTTGTCCTGAGGATGCAGTTCCGGAAATTCAAAGTGTTTCTAAATATATTTCTAATAAAAAGGGAGGCGAAGGATGTGTGAGAGATATTATTGAACAAGTATTACGAGTTCAAGGAAAATGGGAAAATAATTATAGTGCAGCTTTTGATTAATGCGAAATTAGTGCGTTAAAAATTCTGCTATAATCCCACATTTAAAAGCAATAATTTAAAAAATGAGATTTCTAGCGAATCAAATAATTCAAAAATATACAAATGAAAAAAATATTATTATCACTAGTTCTAATTATTATTTCAAGTTCTATAAATGGGCAAAATATTTTTGGTAAATGGCACTCTACTAATGAAGATTCTGGAGAAATAGATTCAGTAATTGAAGTATACAAAAAAGACGGAAAAGCCTATGCTAAAATAATTGACATTAAAGATCCAACTCGAAGAAATGCTATATGCACCCAATGTCTGGATGATAATAAAAATAAGCCTATTTTAGGATTAAACATTTTAACTGGCTTAAAAAAAGAAGGAAAAGAATGGTCTGGAGGCACTATTTTAGACCCTAGAAATGGGAAAATTTATAAATGTTATCTCCAATTATCAAACCCAAACACTCTCAAAATACGGGGATATATCGGCATTTCATTGTTTGGAAAAACGGCCTATTGGAAGAGAGCTGGATAAATTAATATGGTTTCTAATTTCTTTCCTCTAACATAGGTACAAATGCGAAATCTCCTAATTCGTGTTTTTCAAATTCTTTTTCAGATGTACGAATAAAAAGGGTCATTATTTGTGTTTTATCTCCTACAGGAATCAACAACCTTCCTCCTACTTTTAACTGAGCTAACAATGGTTTTGGTACAATTGGTGCTCCAGCAGTAACAATAATTTTATCAAAAGGTGCTTGTTCTGGCAATCCTTTATAACCGTCACCAAATATAAATTTCTTAGGATTATATCCTAATTTTGGTAAAAATAAAGAAGTTTTTTTAAATAATTCACGTTGTCTTTCAATAGAATATACCTCTGTTTTCAACTCTAATAAAACAGCTGTTTGATAGCCAGATCCTGTTCCAATCTCTAATACTTTTTCTCCGTTTTTCAATGCTAACGTTTGAGATTGAAAGGCAACAGTATATGGCTGAGAAATTGTCTGTCCTGCAGCAATAGGAAATGCTTTGTCTTGATACGCATGAGACTCAAAACTACTGTCTATAAATAAATGTCGTGGAATCTTACGGACTGCCTTCAGTACTTTTTCATCATCAATACCCTTTACTTGTAATACGTTAGCAAGTTGATTACGAAGCCCTTGATGTTTAGATGTGTCTCTCAATTTTAACAAATTTTTGAAGTCTAAAAATAGTAATTAATCTATATAAATACTCATAAAATTGTATCTTTGTTTAGGGATTGTTTTTAAACCAAAAAACACGAAATTAATGTCTCTAAGAAAACGGATACTGATCTTATTTCAGTAAGAATAAAAAAAGCATCTAGATACCTGTAGATGTTTTTTTTAACTTTGTTCTGAAAGACTTAAAATATATTATATGCTTAAAGTTGGAGTTTTGGGTGCTGGCCACCTAGGAAAAATTCATTTGCGATTGTTGCAAGAATCAAAAAAATATGAATTAGTCGGTTTTTATGATCCTTCTACAGACAATGCTAAAAATGTTGCTCTTGAATTTGGATATACTTCTTTTTCATCGATAATTTCTTTAATAGAAGCCGTTGATGTTGTTGATATTGTCACCCCTACACTCTCTCATTTTGAGTGCGCAAAACTGTCCATAGAAAAAGGCCGTCATATTTTTATTGAAAAACCAATTACAAAAACAGTTTTAGAAGCTGAGGCTATTAAAACGTTGGCAAGCCAATATCATGTAAAAGGACAAGTTGGCCATGTAGAGCGTTTTAACCCTGGTTTTACAGCAGTTAAAGACGTGATTTCTAATCCAATGTTTATAGAATCTCATCGATTGGCAGAGTTTAATCCTAGAGGTACTGATGTACCTGTGGTTCTAGATTTAATGATTCATGATATCGATATCATTCTTTCCGTAATTAAATCTAAGGTGAAGAAAGTACATGCAAGTGGTGTTGCTGTTATTTCTGATACTCCCGATATAGCAAATGCAAGGATTGAATTTGAAAATGGCTGTGTTGCAAATTTAACAGCCAGTAGAATCTCTATGAAAAACATGCGTAAAACCCGTTTTTTTCAAAAGGATGCCTATATATCTGTTAACTTTTTAAGCAAAGAATCTGAGGTTGTTAGAATGAAAGACGTTCCTGAAAACCCTGACGAATTTGCAATGATTCTACAAAACGCAGAAGGAATTAAAAAACAAATTTATTTTGAAACTCCAGCAGTAGAAAATAACAATGCCATTTTAGACGAATTAGAAACATTTGCAGATGCTATTAAGAATAACACATCACCGGTTGTTACTTTAAAACAAGGTGCAGAAGCATTAAGAGTTGCTCAGATGATTATTGATTGTTTTTAATAAAAAACAGAAAGTTAATAAGAAAGTATTGTTGGATTTAAAGAAATGTAAACACGCATAAATACCCCTTAAAAAAATGAAAAATATAGCTATTATTGGTTCAGGAACAATGGGAACTGGCATTGCACACACCTTTGCACAATTTAATTACAATGTTCATCTCATTGATATTTCAGAAAATTCTTTGAAAAAGGGGATGTCTGAAATTGCTTGCAATCTAGATAGAATGATTGCTAAAGAAAAAATTTCTGAGGCAAAGAAAATCCAAACTTTACAAAAAATTAAAACATTTAGATCAATAAAAGAAGGCGTTAAAGATACGCATCTAGTTATTGAGGCTGCTACTGAAAATACTACTTTAAAAGCTACAATTTTCAAAGAATTAGATGAAACTTGTGCAGCAGATACAATATTAGCAAGTAATACTTCTTCTATATCAATTACTCAAATTGCTGCGGCAACTAACAGACCTGATAAAGTAATTGGAATGCATTTTATGAATCCAGTGCCAATGATGAAATTGGTTGAAATCATTAGAGGTTACAACACTTCTGATGAAGTAATGCAAACAATGGTTGAACTTTCAAAAAAAATTAACAAGATTCCAGTAGAGGTAAATGATTATCCTGGTTTTGTTGCCAATAGAATTTTAATGCCAATGATCAATGAATCTATAGAGACTCTATACAATGGAGTTGCGGGTGTTGAAGAAATTGATACGGTTATGAAATTAGGAATGGCGCATCCGATGGGACCGTTACAATTAGCAGATTTTATTGGTTTAGATGTATGCTTGTCTATTTTAAATGTATTGTATGATGGATTTAAAAACCCTAAATATGCCCCTTGTGTATTGTTAGCAAATATGGTTACGGCTGGTAAATTAGGCATAAAATCTGGAGAAGGTTTTTACGATTATTCACAACATAAAAAAGCAGAGAAAGTAGCTAAAATGTTTTCTTAATAGTAGCTCAACGATAGGATTAAAATAAATGATAAAAAAAAAGTCTCTCACCTTACTATTGTTTTTAACTGTTATTAGTATAAAGTCTCAAGAAAGAAAAAAAAGTATATTTTCAATAAAAAAAATTGGTTTTATTTACAATAGTGCTTCAGCAAATAATTTTTTATTTAATGACAAAGATTATAAGTATACAACTAACACATATAAGTTTCAATCTATCTACGATATTGGTAAATGGAAAAATTTTGAGTTTCAATTAATTGTACAGCCACAATTACAAATCATCAAGCATCAATTATTAAACGAACAATTTGTATTGCCATCGGAGGAAAATTACGAAGAAAAAAGAACCGAATATACAACTCTTAAAACGATACATCTTTATGCATTTGAGTTGGGTTTTATAATACAAAGAAGAATCATTCAAAAATTAAAAATTCAAGCATCCATTGGATTAGGAGTTGCTAGTATCAATAAAAGAACAGAAAGACTCGCAAAAGGATTTACTTTTATAGAAAATGGAGCATTCGGTTTTTCTTATCAAACTTCCGTTAAAACTTTTTTATATGTTGGCGGCAATGTAGGGCATGTTTCTAATTTAAACTTTAAATTACCAAATAGTGGATTTAATATTTTAGGATATGAAATTGGTTTTTCATACATCTTATAAAAATATTTATCCCTTAAATTATCATAAGCTTCTTTATCTATTTGCAAAAAGTTGTTGAAATCTCCAATACACCATACTCACAAGTCTTCTGATTCGTATCGGACTTGTATTTCATTATTTGAAACTGTTCAAAAAAATTGTTAAACATTTAAGAAAATAAACGATAGTATTAATTGATAGTTTTAATATATTTATCAAAAATTCTTATTTCAAATGACAATTACCCAATTAAAATATGTTTTATCCGTTGCAGAACATCAAAATTTCACGATAGCGGCAGAATATAGTTTTGTAACTCAACCTACTTTAAGTATGCAAATACAAAAGTTAGAAGACGAACTGAATGTCAAGATATTCAATCGTTCTAAGAAACCTATTGAACTTACAGTAATTGGACAAAAGATAGTAAATCAGGCGAAAGTTATTGTAAATGAAAGCAATCGAATTTTAGATATCGTACATCAACAAAAAGGATTTGTTGGAGGTGAGTTTACATTGGGAATAATACCGACAGTCATGCCTACCCTATTGCCAATGTTTTTACAAAATTTCACAAAAAAGTATCCAAAGGTAAAATTAATTATAGAAGAATTAACCACTGAAGAAATTATACGTAAATTATCTGATGGTCATATAGATGCTGCGCTTGCAGCAACTCCATTAGAAAATGAAGCCATTATAGAAAGACCTTTATACTATGAACCTTTTGTTGGATTAATTCCTGAAAACCACAGGCTATATAACCAGAAAAAAATCACTTCTGAAGAGTTAGAAATGGAAGATATTTTACTCTTAGAAGACGGACATTGTTTTAAAGACAGTGTTATAAATTTGTGTAGAACTCATAAAATTGACAATAAAATGGGTTTTCAATTAGCAAGTGGAAGTTTTGATACTTTAATTAAACTGTCTAAAGAGGGCTTGGGCATGACCCTACTGCCGTATCTTCACACCCTAGATTTGAATGACATAGATAAAAATCATCTACGAGAATTTACAGACCCGACTCCCGCAAGAGAGGTCAGTTTAATATACCACAAATCACAATTAAAAATGCAATTGATTGAAGCTTTAAAAAAGACCATTGATGGTGTTGTTAGAGGTGCAATTTCTTTTTCTGATGTAAAAATAATAAGTCCTTTGCCAAGAAAATAAAAAAACTATGTAAACTAAAAGGAAGCTTTTAACTTCCTTTTAGTTTGTTTTAAGAGTACATTTTATCGCGCAATTCTTTAATTTTAGGATCTGACAAATACTCATCAAAAGAAGTATGTCTATCAATGACTCCTTTTGGTGTTAACTCTATTATTCTATTGGCAACAGTTTGAGCAAATTCATGATCATGGGTTGTGAACAAAATCGTACCTTTAAAGTTAATTAATGAATTATTTAATGCTTGTATAGACTCTAAATCTAGATGATTTGTTGGCTCATCTAACACTAAAATATTTGCTCTCTTCATCATCATTCTAGAAAGCATGCAACGTACTTTTTCTCCTCCAGAAAGCACATTACTTTTCTTTAAAGCCTCTTCACCAGAAAAAATCATTTTCCCTAAAAAACCTCTCAAAAAAACTTCTTCTCGTTCTTCTTCGGTTTGTGCATATTGCCGTAACCAATCTACAAGATTCAATTCTCCATCCTGGAAAAAAGAAGAATTGTCTAGAGGTAAATATGATTGTGTTGTAGTAACACCCCAATCATACTTTCCTGTATCTTGTTGTTCATGATCTGTTATAATTTGATAAAAAGCACTTACTGCTCTAGAATTTTTAGAAATAACCGCAACTTTATCTCCTTTATTTAAGTTGATGTGGATCTTTGCAAATAATTTTTCTCCTTCAAATTCTTTGGATAAATCTTCTACATTTAAAATCTGATCTCCAGCCTCTCTGTCACTTTTATAAATAATGGCAGGATACCTTCTACTTGAAGGTTTAATTTCATCAACATTTAATTTCTCTATCATTTTTTTTCGAGAAGTTGCTTGTTTTGACTTTGCCATATTTGCAGAAAAACGTCGGATAAATTCTTCTAACTCTTTCTTTTTATCCTCCGCTTTTTTGTTCTGCTGTGCTCTTTGTCTTGTTGCCAACTGACTAGACTCATACCAAAAAGTATAATTCCCAGAATAATGATTTATTTTACCATAATCAATGTCTGAAATATGAGTACAAACAGCATCTAAGAAGTGTCTATCATGTGAAACTACAATAACACAATTATCAAAATTTGCAATAAAATTTTCTAACCAAGCTATCGTTTCAAAATCTAAATCATTTGTTGGCTCATCCATAATTAGTACATCAGGATTTCCAAACAATGCTTGTGCAATTAAAACACGTACTTTTTGCTTACCGTCTAAGTCTTTTAATAAGGTATAGTGTAAATTTTCAGAAATACCTAAATTAGATAGCATTGCAGCAGCATCAGAATCTGCATTCCAACCATTCATTTCTTCAAAAATTATTTGAAGTTCTCCAATTTTTTCTGCATTTTCATCTGTATAATCGGCATATAAATCATCTATCTGCTTTTTAATTTTAAACAGTCCTTTGTTTCCCATAACAACAGTTTCTAAAACGGGAAACTCATCAAAAGCATAATGATCTTGGCTTAAAACAGACATTCTTTTTCCTTTCTCTAAATGAACTTCACCAGAGGTAGGTTCTTGAACACCAGAAAGAATCTTTAAAAACGTTGATTTTCCTGCACCATTTGCACCAATAATTCCATAACAATTTCCTGTTTGAAATTTTGTATTTACATCATCAAACAAAACTCGTTTTCCGAATTGTACAGATAAATTAGAAACTGATAACATATACTTTTTTTTTAATTTTGTGCAAAAGTACAAATTTGATTTATCTTTTACAGCATTGATTCAAATGCTTTTAAATAAATATTAAATGCATCTTTTACGACTATATTAAGAACTATATTAAGGGCTATTTTAACAATGAATTAACAACAAGAGCTTAGATGAATACTTAAATTTGTAGTCATTGAAAGCATTTATATCATATGTTTAAATACTTATATCCACTATTACTAGCTATTACAGTTTCTTTTTTTGTCGGCTGTAGTTCTAATACTAAACACACAGAAACATATTTTGGGGGGAAAATCATCAATCCAAAATCTGATTATGTGGTGTTATATTCCATGGATAAAGTTATAGATACTATGTACCTTGCTAAAGACAATACCTTTTTAGGAAAGTTAGAGAGTGTAAATGAGGGATTGTATTATTTTATGCATGGAAATGAAAATCAATATATTTATTTAGAGCCGCAGGATAGTTTAATGTTGCGTTTAAATGCATGGTCTTTTGATGAATCTATGGTTTTTGCTGGTAAAGGAGCTGAAAGAAATAATATTTTAATTGATTGCTTTTTAGAAGATGAAAAAGACAATCGAATGTTTTATAAACTAAACCATCTTGAGGCCAATGAATTTCAAAGAAAAATAGATTCTTTGCTAGCGCTAAAATTAGCTACCTATGAAGAATATGTTTCGAAACACCCGAATGAAACAAATGGTTTTATCCAAATTTTAAAAATAGCGCTTACCCATCCTATTTACGCAAGAATTGAAAGGTATCCAATAGCTCATGTAAAAAATAAAAACAAAACAGAATTTCATACCATTGATAGCTCTTTTTACAACCATAGAAAAATCATACCCATAGATAATGACTCGCTTTTATATTATCCACCATATTCTAAATATGTCAGAAATTTTTTATACAATACCACTTATTCCCTAGGGCATAAACCAATGTCTAATGAATATTCATCTGATTTTACAATCGATTTACTTAAAACGATAGATCATTCAATAACATCTAAAAAATCTAAAAATGCGTTCTTAAAGCAAACAGTCATTGGACATTTCTATAGAAAATCTAGTTGCGATGTTAATAAAAAAGCTTTCAACACCTACTTTAATTTAAGCACGAGTGCTAAAGACAAATTACTCGTAGAACAATTATTATCAGACTGCATGTCTTTTCGAAAAGGACAAAGAATAGTAGACTTCATGATTACCGATTTTAATAACGGATCAAACTCTATAAAAAAACTTACAAAAAATAAAAATTCACTGTTATTATTTTGGAATCCTTCCTATATTACAACTGACTACATTAGCTCAAGAATAAACTATTTATCTCAAAAATTTCCAGACATACAATTTATTCAAATAAAAATAGACGGTTCTATAAAAGATAGAATACATCAACTCGATATAAAAAATCAATTTTTCATCAACTCCAACAACTCGGCTAACAAGTTCTTAACGAGTAAAATGCCCAGAACTATAATTCTAAATAGAAAAGGTGTTATCACAAACGGTTTTGCTTCTATCGCCTCTAAAAAAATTCATACCGAATTGAAATCCTTAAGTAAATACTAATTCTCTTCTTCAATTTGTAATAATAATGTACATTTGCATGATTTTAATTTTGAGGCTAACTCATTAAAAATCAGGTCGAATTTATAATCGGGTTTACAGGTGAGCGTTCTGTGAATCCACAAAATCACAGTAATGTCAACATTTTTAGAATTAGGTTTAAAAGAACCTATCACCAAAGCATTAACAGATTTAGGGTACGAAAAACCAACTGTTATTCAAGAAAAAGCAATTCCACGAATCATTTCATCTTCATTAGATTTAAAAGCATTTGCACAAACAGGTACAGGTAAAACTGCAGCTTTTAGTTTGCCAATATTAGAGCTTTTAGATGCTAGTAATTCTAATGTTCAAGCAATTATTTTATCTCCAACAAGAGAACTTGCAGTTCAAATTGGAAATAATATCAAAGATTTTTGTAAATATCTTAAAGACGTAAGAGTTACAACAGTGTATGGAGGTTCAAGTATAGAAGATCAAATAAGATCTCTTAAAAGAGGATCACAAATCGTTGTTGGAACTCCGGGAAGAACAGTTGATCTTATAAATAGGAGAGCTTTAAAGTTGGGAAATATTCAATGGTTGGTTCTAGACGAAGCTGATGAAATGTTAAATATGGGGTTTAAAGACGAATTAGACAAAGTCTTAGAAGCTACACCAGAAACAAAACAAACGTTGTTATTTTCTGCTACTTTCCCAAGAGAAGTTGAGGCTATTGCAAAAAACTATATGACCAACCCCGTAGAAATTACATCTGGTCAAAAGAATAAAGGGGCTGATAGTGTTAGTCATGAGTATTACTCAGTTACTGAGAGAACTCGTTACCCAGCTTTAAAAAGAATTGCAGATTTGAATCCAAATATTTATGCCATTATCTTTTGTAGAACAAGAAGAGAAACACAAGAAGTTGCAGACAATTTAATAAAAGACGGTTACAATGCAGACTCACTTCATGGAGATTTATCTCAAGCACAAAGAGATTCTGTAATGGGCAAATTTCGTAAAAAGACAATTCAAATATTAGTAGCTACAGATGTTGCTGCTCGTGGATTAGACGTAAGCGAATTAACACACGTAATTAATCATAAATTACCAGATCAAATAGAAAATTATACACATAGAAGTGGTAGAACTGGTAGAGCTGGTAATAAAGGAATTTCTATTGTTTTAGTAAATGGAAAAGAGAAAGGGAAATTAAGACCTATCGAAAAAATTATTCAAAAGAAATTTATACAAGCCAAGGTGCCTTCAGGGAAAGAAATTTGTCAGAATCAATTAATGAATCTAATTGATAAGGTGCAAGCTATTGAAGTAAATGAAACTCAAATTAATGAGTTTTTACCAAGTATTTATGAGAAATTAAAAGATTTAGACAGAGAAAAACTCATTCAAAAATTTGTTTCACTGGAGTTTAACACAATGTTAGCCTACTATGAAAATGCAAAGGATTTAAATGATTTATCGTCAAGAGACAACTCAAGAGCTAGATCGGTAAATGAAAACATGACACGCTTTTTTATCAATATTGGTAGAAAAGACAGTTTAAATCCTGCTAAATTAATTGGACTAATTAATGACCAAAACATTGGTGATAAAATAGAAATTGGTGCCATTGATATTCTCGATACCTTTTCTTTCTTTGAACTAGATAAAAACTTTGAAGTCAAAGCTTTAGAAACTTTTTCTAAAAACCAACCAGATTTTGATGGACGCTCAGTAAATATAGAAGTCACCAAAAAAGAACGCTCGGGTGGCAGAAGAAGAGGCGGCTCTAAAAAACCTTTTGGTAAAAAAGATGGTGGATTCGGTAGACGAAGAAGTTCGGAAAGCTCTTCATCTAGAGGTAGAGGAAGGTCTAACAGACCTGACAGATCTGAAAGAAAATCGGGAGGTGACAGAAGGTCTTCTGGTGGATTTGGAAGAAAACGTAGAGAAAGTTAATCCCCAAATAAAATAATAAATAAAGCCTATCATTACAATGATGGGCTTTATTTATTAAGAAAATTTGAAGTCTCTAAAAAAATAATTTAATCAACTTTTAGCTGAAAGCAAAATTGTCTCAAATAAAAATCATATTGAATACCTTACTTTTAAAATCAAATCACATATTAAAATACTTATAAAAATTTAGAGTTTTAAAAGGCAGCTTGAAAAAAAATGATATTCTAAAATTAAATCTTAAAAGGGCAATTGTTTAAATTATACTACCGTTTTTAATACTTTTAGTTCCTTCACAAAATTGAGGTAACTTTCTTTTCTTTCCTTCTCAAAACGATTACGGTTCTCAAGAACCTCACTTTTAATCATCAATTGAGATTCGTTAAGCACCGACTCATCAATAGAATGAATAGAAAATAAATAAAATTCAATAATAATAGGTAGAACTGATAGCCCCTTGTTGGTGGCAATATATTGTCTACTTTTTTTTGTTCCTTCAGGATCTAATAATTCAATAAATCCGAAAGAATTCATCGATTTTAACCTATTTGAAAGGATGTTGGTTGCAATGTTTTCTTTTGAGCTTCTAAATTCTTTAAATCTAGTTTTTTTGTGTAAGATAATGTCTCTTAAAATTAAAAGAGACCATTTGTCTCCTAAAAGTTTTGTGGAGAAGGCGATTGCACATGTAGGGTCAAGTGTTTTCATTTTATTAAAATTAAGTTACTGCAAGATATTTAATTTAATACCCAAAACCAAATTAAAACAATTAATTTCAAAATAAAGTTGGTAAAAATTTATATTATTGTAAATTGGAGGCTAATTAACTTAATACACATCAACATGAAATTTAAACTATTAGTATTTTTAGTCCTATCGCTCTCTATTTTAAGCTGTAACAGTAAAGGAGGTTCTTATCTTGGAGAAGGTGAAAATAATGGAAAGTCATATACTTTTGGCGATGATTCTTCCACTAAAACTATCTTAAGAATCTCTGAAGCATATTCAAATCAAAACGCAGATCAATTAAGTACCTACTATGATGCAACTTTTCTGGGTGAAAATGGCAAGGCAAATACAGAAAAATGGTTAACGTCAATGAATTCAATAAGTATGAAACCTTATAAAGTTATTCCATTATCTATGAATGGAGAAGATCAACAAGTGTTAGCATGGTCTAAAGAAGAACGTGATTATAAAAATGGTTCTTATGAAAAATTAGATTTAATGGAGTTGTTTGTTCTAAATAAGCAAGGGAAAGTAAAAGGATTTAAACAATGGAAATCCATAGATTCTGTAAATTTCGGAAGCTCTTATGGAGGAAAGTATTTTGGTAAAAAGCCAGGAGAATATACTGGCCGCCCTTTTGTGTTTTCAAATAGAAATGAAACAGAAATGCTGGAAACAATGGTAGATCACTATAATAAATTAGACATTACTGCAGTGAGAGCATTTTTTGCAGACGAAGTAACCATTAATGATTATCAAGGAAATGTTACAAAGCTGAGTAATAAAGAACTTGCTGGAATGTTTAACAACTTCAAATCTGTTAACTGGACACCTTATTCTATAATCCCCATTAAAATAGCGAATACTGATGCTGCATCTGGAGTAATGATGTTTTCAAATGAACGTAGAGTTTTTAAATCTGGGAAAATTTGGGAAAAAGAACTAATGGAAATGTTTTACTTTGATTTGGATGGAAAAATCTCATCATTAACTCAATTTGCAAGATAAAAAAGTATATCAACTTATTTTTTTAAATCTAAAACCGTAACTAAATTGTTTACGGTTTTTTTTGTGCGAGTATTAAAAGCTTTGCAAAGCTTTTAATAAAATTTTTAGCTGGATTATTTTTTTGAAATCTCAAATACATATTTATCATATTTTAGACTGAATATATAAAATCTTTACATAAAAAAAAGAGGTAGCTATTTTGAATTTATGATTTCATATGTGAGGTATCTTAAACGATTATTTTTCATAAAAAAATGGAATGATAGAGCAACTAAATTTAACGAAAGGGGTAATCTTTTGAAGTGAAATTATAGAAGTTTATACTTATTTAAAAATACTATAAAACAACACAAACGAGTCTAAAATAAAACAAAATGATATAAAAAATGCTACTAAAAGTTTTTTATTTATGCTAAATTGTTAAAAAAATCTTCTGTTATCTGTAACGAGGTCAGTATTTACAAAATGTCCTTTATAAAAGTCAATTCTAGATGCTTTAACAGCAACAGGAAAGAAGCTTTTTCCTTTAGAGACCATTTTAAAGGAATTTTCACTAAGTATTGAGAAATTTAGTTTACCATCAACTAGATTCGTTAAATCAGAGATAAAGTTTGAGTCGATAGAAAAATCAGTTTCTATTTCAACAACAAGATTTTTAGCAAATAAAATACCCGAAATTATGAGTATATTATTTTTGTTGGCATTTTTCAATAATGCCTTATTTGGATGCTTAAAATCTGCATTTGATAAATAATTTTGAATTTCGCCAACGGGTATCTCTTTCGTAATTGAATGATCGTAGCTAATACTTACTTTTTTACCTGATACTATTTCTAAGGACATTTTAAACTCTCCCAGACCTAGTGAATCTAAAATATCTTCTAACAATGAAATTCCGATATTAAATCCGTATTCGTCTTTTGTGGTAGCATCTATTCGAAGAGCTTGATTTTCTATCTCATACAGAACAACAGAACTTGTAAAGGCATGTTGTAAGTGAGCATAATAAAGTTCTACATCATTAAACATAGTTTTCAACCACAATTGTAATAAATTATGGTTTCGAATAGGTCCTTCTATCAAGTCGTATCCTTGTTTCCTGAGAGTTTTTGTAAGATTCATTTCGGGTTTGTTATTTCTATTAATTACTCTTTTTAACCTATGATAATTAGGTGTCAATAAGATAAAAACACAATATCACGAGGATGTTTTTAACATCCATAGATACTATTTGATATAAAGCATTAGAAACTAATTATTACATTAAAAAGCTAAAAAAACCCTTTTTAAAAAGAGCTATTTTTTCATATAATAACCGATGTGAAGTATGACTTTTTTTTGACAGACTTAGGGGGTCCGATAAAAATACTAATAAATATAATAAAATTAATTTAAAAAATAATGGGCTTTTTTGTAAGGATCCTTTTTTTATTCATTAAAAATGAAAGGGTGTTGTTAGTATTCTCTGTTAATATTATTAAAAAACTCAAACTAAAGAGATTTTTAAAAAAATTAAAGTAAAAAAAACGAGAGGATTGACTCGGTTTTATATCTATTCATAAAAATTTATTGCATTGAAGCTGCAATTTTTCTGTACGTCCCATTTTCTAACAATACTCGAATCGCAGAAAAAGCCGTAATAGTTTCGTCTATGTCTTCTTGAGTGTGAGTTGCGGTTGGTATTAATCGTAAAATAATTAATCCTTTGGGTATGACTGGATACACAACAATAGAACAAAATATCCCATGGTTCTCTCGTAAATCATTCACCATTGCCATGGCTTCTGGAATATCTCCTTTTAAGAATACAGGAGTGATACATGTTTGTGTAGTTCCTAAATCAAAACCAGCTGCTCGTAACCCAGATTGTAAAGCATTGGTGTTTTTCCATAATTTTTCTTTTAACTCTGGCATGGTACGTAACATGTCTAAACGCTTTAAGGCACCTTTTACCATAGCCATCGGTAAGGATTTTGCAAATGTTTGCGAACGCATGTTGTATTGTAAATATTGAATAACTTCATTACTCCCCGCTAAAAAAGCACCAATACCTGCCATCGATTTTGCAAACGTTGCAAAATATACATCTATTTCATCTTGCACCCCTTGTTCAAAACCAGTACCTCTACCTCCTTCTCCAAGGGTTCCAAATCCGTGAGCATCGTCTACTAAAATTCTAAAATTATACTCTTTTTTAAAAGCGATAATTTCTTTTAAACGACCTTGTTCTCCTCGCATTCCAAAAACACCTTCAGAAATCACTAAAATTCCTCCACCTGTTTTTTCTGCCATTCTTTTTGCACGCTTGATATTTTTTTCAAAACTTTCCATATCGTTATGGCGATATACAAAACGCTTTCCTGCATGAAGACGCACACCATCTATAATACAAGCATGTGTATCCATATCATATACAATAATATCATTTTTGGTAACCAAAGCGTCTATAGCAGACATAATTCCTTGGTACCCAAAATTTAATAAATATGCTTTTTCTTTGTCTACAAAGGCAGCACATTCTTTTTCTAGTTGTTCATGTTTGGGTGTATGACCAGACATCATTCTTGCACCCATAGGATATGCCATTCCATGATCTTTAGCTGCTTCTCCATCAACTTTTAACACCTCTGGATGGTTGGCGAGTCCTAAATAATCATTGATACTCCAAGTAACTACTTTTTTCCCATTAAAAGACATTCTATTAGAAATTGGTCCTTCTAACTTTGGAAAAACATAATACCCCTCTGCGATATCTGCCCATTTTCCAAGAGGTCCTTTGTCTTCTTTTATTCTTTCAAATAAATCTTTGGTCATATGTAGTGTTTTTTATTTTTTAATCGAGGTACAAAGTAACCGATTTTTTTGCATTTTATCAAATTGTAAAGTGCACATTTATTGTTACAAAAAATCGTTTTCTTTCATCCAATCATCGCTGTAAATTTTATTCATATATCGAGAACCATGATCAGAAAAAATTAACACAACAAAACTGTCTTCAGTAAACATCTCTTTTGCTGCGTATTGTTTTGTAGCTTGCATCACTGCACCACTTGTATATCCTAGAAACATCCCTTCTTTTTTAACAATGCTTCTTGCTTCTAGAGCAGCGTCTTTATCAGATACTTTTTCGTAAACGTCAATCACATCAAAATCGGTAGCAGTTGGAATTAAGTTTTTACCCAGACCTTCAATTTTGTAGGGACTCACCTCATTTAAATCAAGCTCTCCGGTCTCATGGTATTTTTTTAAAACAGAACCAATAGCATCTACTGCTAAAATTTTAATATTAGGGTTTTGCTCTTTTAAGTATTTTCCGGCACCAGAAATAGTACCTCCTGTTCCGCTTGCCACCACCAAATGGGTTATTTTACCTTCTGTTTGCTCCCAAATTTCTGGCCCTGTACTTTTATAATGTGCTTCCGTGTTTAGCTCATTAAAGTACTGATTTATATATACAGAATTCTTAGTTTTTTTGTGAATTCTTTTGGCAACTTCATAGTACGATCTTGGATCTTCTGGAGGAACATTAGCTGGACAAATATGCACCTCTGCTCCCATAGATTTGAGCAAATCTATTTTGTCTGTTGACGATTTATCGCTGACCGCTAAAATACATTTATAACCTCTTACAATACTTATCATAGCCAAACTAAAACCTGTATTACCTGAGGTAGTTTCTACTATAGTAGCTCCTTTTTTAAGGATGCCTTTTTTTTCTGCATCCTTGACAATGTGTAAAGCGATTCTATCTTTTGCTGAATGCCCTGGATTAAACGCCTCAAATTTAGCATAGTATGAACCTGGAAGACCTTTAGTTACTTTATGTAGTTTAATCAGTGGAGTTTCTCCTACTAATTCTAAAATTGAATTGGTAATTCCTTTGTTTCTAATCATTCTATCATAATTCTCAAAGTTGTTGCTATAGTATAACGGAAAGTCAAAATTTATCTTTTATTTGATAAAAATCTCTTCTTTACAATCGCAACAAAACTGTTTTTCTTTGAAAGTTTTACAAAAATACATTTTAATCCTCAAATATTGAAACTGTTTTTAAGACTTCATCTTTTCAGCAGCTAGTTTGTTTTCTAAAGCCAAAAAGAAAGTGTACATTTTTGCAGTTTCTTTTAAGGCATCAAACCGACCAGATGCACCACCGTGTCCTGCCTCCATATTGGTATCTAACAATAGCAAATTGGCATCTGTTTTCAATGCTCTCAATTTAGCTACCCATTTGGCTGGTTCCCAATATTGAACTTGCGAATCATGAAAACCGGTGGTTACCAATATATTTGGATACTCTTTTGCTGTTATTTGATCATAAGGTGAATAAGATTTTATATAATCATAATATTCCTTGTTATTAGGGTTTCCCCATTCGTCATATTCGCCTGTTGTTAGAGGAATACTTTCATCTAACATGGTAGAAATAACATCTACAAACGGAACGGATGCAATGATTCCGTTGTACAATTCTGGATTCATATTTACAATTGCTCCCATTAGCAAACCTCCTGCAGACCCCCCCATAGCATACAAATGCTTTGGAGAGGTAAATTTTTTCTCTATTAAATATTTAGAACAATCTACAAAATCGTTGAAAGTATTTTTTTTGTTCAACATTTTTCCATCTTCATACCACTCTCTACCCAAATACTGACTTCCTCGAATGTGAGCCAATGCATACACAAAACCTCTATCTAACAAACTCAAACGAGTCGTAGAAAAACTATCAGATATTGTATACCCATAGGAACCATAAGCATATTGTAAAATTGGCGTTTTCTCAGATAACTCTGTGTCTTTGTGATATACCAATGAAATAGCAATTTGTTTTCCGTCTCTAGCCGGAACCCAAATACGTTTACTCAGGTAATTCTCTTTTTTAAACTTACCGCCTAAAACCTCTTGTTCTTTTTTAATATTTTTTGATTGATTCTTCATATTAAAATCAATTACTGAACTTGGTGTTGTGAAAGAATTGTAGGAATATCGAATCACATCAGTATCAAAATCTGGGTTTGAATACACTCCCGCAGAATACGTTTCTTCTGAAAAAGGCAAGTAGTAGTCTTCCTGACCATCCCATCTTTTTATTCGTATTTTATTTAAACCATTGTTTCGTTCTTCTAGCACTAAATAGTCTTTGAAAATTGAAAAATCTTCTAACAAAGTACTATCTCTATGCGGAATTACATCTACCCAATTTTCTTTACTTGTTTTCGAGACAGGCGTTCTCATTAACTTAAAATTAAGGGCATTGTCTTTATTGGTTAACAAATAAAAATGATCTTCAAAATGTGCGACATTATATTCTAAATCTCTTTCTCTTGGCTGCAACATCGAAAATGGAGCCGTTGGAGTGTCTGCATCTACATACTGAGCTTCTGAAGATACCGAACTGTAAGACCCAATAATGATGTATTGATTCGATTTTGATTTTGTTACATAAGTTCCAAATGTATCATCTTTTTCATGAAAAACAAGGACATCTTCTGAGGTTGGTGTACCTAAAACATGTCTATAAATTTTAACACTTCTTAGGGTAACAGGATCTTTTTTAGTGTAAAAAATAGTTTTGTTATCATTAGCCCATACAGAACCTCCAGTAGTATTTTCTATGATATCTTCATAAATTTCTCCTGTTTCTAGATTTTTAATTCTTAGAGAATATTGTCTTCTACTCACAGTATCAGTTGCAAAAACCATTAACTTATTGTCTAAAGAGATATTTAACCCTCCTAATTGATAGTAATCGAAACCTTTTGCCATTTCATTGACATTAAAAAGAACTTCTTCAACAGCCTCTAAATTTTCTTTTTTCCTGCTATAAATAGGGTATTGTTTTCCTGTTTCATATCGTGTAATATAAAAATACCCATTCTCTTTATAAGGTACAGAAGAATCATCTTCTTTTATTCTACCTTTCATTTCCTCAAATAACTCCTCCTGAAAAGGCTTGGTGTATTTTGTAACTTCTTTATAGTAGGTGTTTTCTTCCTCCAAGTAGTTGACTACTTTTTGAGTTTGTGCGTCTTTATCGATTGCATTTTTTTGTGCGTCTGACAAACGCATCCAAAAATAATTATCAACTCTAACATCAGCGTGTTTCTCTAAATTTATAGCTATTTTGTCTGCTACCGGGGGTTTTGCATCTGTACTTTTCATGGTTTCATTTTTACAAGCAGTTGCAAATGTAAGGCATAAAACAATCATAGGAATAACTATTTTTCTCATTTTTTGGGTGATTTAAATTCTTTGTAAATTAATAAATTTGTGTTAATAATGAATAATGTTTGGAGACATGTCAGGAATGATGAACAAGTTAAAAGAAGCGCAACAAAAGTAGAACCAACAAAACAAGATTAAACACTGATTTGATAGATGAAATATCTGCAAATGGTCAAATTATGGTATTGCCAACAACAAATGGGGGAAATCAAATCAATATCTATCAATAATTCTTTATTGTCAGACGCTGAAGAAAGTTATAATAGCCCCATAACAGCAACGATGGCAAACAAAGCATATAATGATAGTGTTATAATTGTAAACACTCCTATAAATTTATAATGTGACTTTAGCATCTCAAAAGCTTTTGCCAAAGTATCCTCATTTTTGTCAACTAGTGCTTTTTTCATTTTATTAGAAAATTGTAGTAAATAATAAGCCGGAAAGAAGTAGATAATAGCAAGCCCTAAATTTGTAATTAACATTGTAAATCCCAAAGAGTTTGGGGTACTAGTCTGCTTCTCCATAGCTATTTCAAAAATTGGTGTTGCAAAAAAAGCAAACACTAATAAAACACCAACTAAAACAAAACCAAGAATGGATAAAAATTTAGCCCACTTTGCGATTTCAGCTAAAAAATTTCTTGATGCATTGGTGATTGTTAATTGCTCTAATTGTTGAATGGGAGTATGTGTGGTCATATTTTTTTTTATTTTATTCAAAAATAAACAAAAAAAAGAAGCCATGAATTCGCAAATATAAATTTATGATTTCATGGCTTAAATATAATTGTGACTTGAGATTATTGAAACTCAGTAATTGTTTTCTTAATGATTGAAATACATTCCATCAGTTGTGTTTTATTGATTACTAATGGTGGTGCAAAACGAATAATATTACCATGAGTTGGTTTCGCCAATAAGCCATTATCTCTTAATTTCATACAAATATCCCAAGCGGTAGAACTCTCTTCAGAATCATTAATTAAGATTGCATTTAATAACCCCTTTCCTCTAACAGACTTTACCAAATCGTGTTCCTCTGCAAAATCAGCGATTTCAGCTCTAAATATCATTCCTAACTCATGAGCATTTGTAGCTAAATTTTCTTCTGAAACCACTTCTAAAGCAGCAATTGCTGTTGAAGCTGCAATAGGATTACCACCAAAGGTAGACCCATGATTCCCGGGTTTTATAACGTCCATAATCGAATTATTTGCCAAAACAGCAGAAACAGGGTACGCACCTCCGCTTAATGCTTTACCAAGAATTAAAATATCTGCTTTTACTTCTGGAGTTCCAGAACAGTTTTTGTCTTCACATGTACAATTTCCACAAGTTGCTAAAAGCCTTCCTGTTCTGGCAATTCCAGTTTGAACTTCATCTGCAATAAAAAGTACATTGTGCGCTGAACACATTTTTTTTGCAGCTGCTAAATATCCTTCAGAAGGAACATAAACACCAGCTTCACCTTGAATAGGCTCCACTAAAAAAGCTGCAATATTTTGATTGCTTTCCAATGTTTCTTTTAAGGCCTCTAAATTATCATATTCAATTTTTATAAATCCTTTCGTATACGGACCAAAGTTTTTTCTTGCAATAGGATCATTAGAAAAAGAAATGATGGTCGTAGTTCTTCCATGAAAATTATTTTCACAAACTATAATTTCTGCATTATTTTCATCAATTCCTTTAACCTCATACGCCCATTTTCTGGCCAACTTTAAAGCCGTTTCTACAGCTTCTGCTCCTGTATTCATTGGTAACAATTTGTCGAAACCAAAAAGTTGAGTCGCAAATTTCTCATACTTTCCTAGCACATTATTGTAAAATGCACGCGAAGTTAGCGTTAGCGTTTGTGCTTGTTTTACCATAGCACTTATAATTTTAGGATGACAATGCCCTTGATTTACAGCAGAGTAAGCGGACAAAAAATCATAATACTTTTTATCTTCTGCATCCCAAACATATACCCCTTCACCCCTACTGATAACCACTGGTAAAGGATGATAATTGTGAGCCCCATGTTTGTTTTCTAATTCGATTGCTTCTTTTGAAGTTAATTTGTCTAAAACAGTCATTTTTTCGTTTTAAATGTTTATAATTAAATAAGCATTCCTGTTCTACCTTTATCCTTTCAGCGAGAACTGAAAATTCAGCGTGGGAAAGAAATCATCCCCGAAGTTATACAAAAGTAGTGAAATATCTGGAAATGAAATTAATTCTTATGTAATAGACAATGCATTTAATTTCCTTAATTTTGCAAACCATTAAATCATAGAAAATGCCACGTAGAGAACGAAATAAATTTGTAAAAAAAAATCAAGTTTTAGAATTAAAAATTGAAGATTACGCTTTTGGAGGAAAAGGAATTGCAAGAATTAAATCTGAAGAAGGTAGTTTTGTTGTTTTTGTTCCAAATACCCTACCCGGCCAATTGGTTAAAGCTCAGATTCAAAAATCGAGTAAAAAATATGCGGAAGCCAAATTAATAGATGTTTTAGAATCCTCTAAAGATGAAATTGAAGTACCATTTCAAGACATTCCAGGAGCACCCTACATTCAATTACCAATTGAATTACAACATCAATACAAAAAGGAGAGTACCTTGTCTCTTTTTGAGCGAATTGGTAAAGTAGATAATATCAAAGACCTTTTTGATACATTTATTACATCACCTAATGTATTTCATTATAGAAACAAAATGGAATATGGTTTTTCTGCTATCGGTTACGATAGAATAACCAAAAGAGATAAAGATGAATTTACACTTGGTTTTAAAAGACGTGGAGTTTGGTGGATGGGAGATAATTTAGAGAAAGACTCTGGTTTGTTTGACAAACAAATGGAAGACCATCTAAAAAATATTAGGCACTATTGCATAGATACTGGTTTAGCACCCTGGCACGGTCCTAAAAAAGAAGGCTTTTTTAGGTACTTTGTTGTTCGTAAATCATTTAAAACTGATGAATTATTATTTAACTTAGTAACCACCTCACCCGATTTAAATAAGTTTGATTTACATAAATTTACCAACTTTTTAAAAGGTATTTTCGGAGATCGATTCGCAGGTTTATTACACACAATTAATGATGAAACTGGTGATAGAACCATCGCAACTTCCGGTCATATAGAACTAATTTACGGGAAAGATAAAATCGTAGAAGAATTGTTGGGTTTAAATTTCGAAATAAGTATGAAAAGCTTTTTTCAAACAAATCCAAAATGTGCAGAGAAACTATACACAAAAGTAATAGAGTATGTTTTAGAAGACAAATCTAAAGTAGACAATACAGTTGTTATGGACTTATTCTGTGGAACAGGAACTATCGGACAAATTGTAGCTTCTAAAAGCGAAAACTCGAAAATAGTAGGTGTAGATATTGTTGCTTCTGCCATTGAAGATGCTAAAAAGAATGCGAAAAGAAATCATATAAAAGGAGTTCAATTTTATGCTGCTGATGTTGGAAAATTTTTAACAACACATCCAGAATATGAACATACAATAAAAACAATTATTTTAGATCCTGCAAGGGCTGGAATTGCTCCAAAAACCTTGCAAAAAATAATTAATTTAAATGCCGATAGAATGATCTATGTTTCCTGTAACCCTGCAACACAAGCAAGAGATACAGTACTATTAAAAGAAGCAGGTTATGCACTTAAAAAAATTAGTTTGGTAGATCAATTTCCACATACTGCTCATATAGAAACAGTAGTATTGTTTGAGAAAGAGAAATAAACATGTACTGTCTTAGTCATAATCTACCTTTATTTCTCTTCTTTCTTTATGTAATTTATAGTCCTTAAAAGTATTATTAATGTCTAGCTTAACAATATTAAAATGAGATTTCACATTCATTAAAAATTCGTTCTTTATTGAAACTGATTTTATGTTTTCTCTATATTCAGATAAAAAACAAATCACTTTTGTATGATGTTCCCCTGATTTTATATCTAATATTTGTGGTATTAATTTTTCTCCATCAATCTCCCAACTCGTTGTTTTATTTAAATAGTTACCAAAATCTTCTTTGGTAACTTGTAAACTTATAGATTCTCCAAACTTTATATAATTTTCTTCATCAAAATCGATTTCAAGCAGCAGTAAATGTCCCCTTTTTATAACATTAAAACTGGCAGAAATAGATTCGTGTATAATAGTTTTACTATTGATATTAAGTAATGTAAATAAAGTTATAATTAAAATTCTCATTTTACTATAATTTTAGTTTTTCCTATAGTACGTCCTTCTATTAAAATACTCAATAGATAAATTCCAGAAGTTGGTATGTTATTTATTTCTAAAACCCCAATTCCTGATTTTTCCTGAATAATTTGTCCAGTAATCGAAAACAATCTCACTTGGTATTTTTCTATATTGGTAGAAATTATAGAAAAATTACCATTATTTGGATTGGAATTTACATAATACCCCAAATCTTTTAAATCTAAATCTTTAGTACTTAAAGAAGTTCCACAACTTTCATCAAAACTAGTAGATGGATCATCTGTAGCAAAAGGATTGATATTTGCATTCGTATCATCACAATCAAAAGCCTTTACAAAACCATCTCCATCTGCGTCAACATCATTTAATGCAGAGGCACTACTAATAAAACTTTCGTTAAAGTTACCTTTCATACATCTAGAGATTTGAGGGAAATCTTGCGTTACCACATAATAATAATCAAAAGTTTCTTGACCTTGTGCAGTATTTAAAGTAATAGGAGCTTCAATTCCATTGCACTCATCTAAATCTCCTTTTCCTGCAACGTACCCAAAATCATTGGTATATTTTCCAGAATAAGGACCACAGGGAGCACTAATTCCGTCTCCAGGACGTAAACCACTTTTCAACTGAAAACTTGGATACATTTCTTTTATATTACCCTCTTTATCGGGTCCAAAACGATATACTATAGGAAAACCATCTGCAGCCCAACCCACTTGTAACACTGCTGCTGGTGGCGAATTAAGTGTAGAAATACCTTGTTCTAATTCTTCTACATATTCATACATATTACCATGGTAATGATAGCCTGAATTGGGGTTTACATGTGCTGAAGCACAATCCAAACCAACAAAATCTCTACCATTACCAATATTTGTAGTAGGTTCAAAAACCCAATCCCAATTGTATTGTCCAGTATTTACATCTTCAAAAATAAAAGGTGTCGCTGGTGCAGGCATCATATATACTCCGTTTAAAGCAATACCAAAAAAGTTAACTGGTCTTCCGTTAGCTCTTGTTAAATCCGTAACTTCTCCAGATAACTTTGGTTTTAAATCAAATTTATAAACTCTATAATAAGGTTCAGGCATTCTGTCTGCAACATAATTAAAAGTATGATTAGGGTAATTATTGGAATATACTACTCTATCATCTTGTTCTATAAATTCGTAGTAAACACTCGGGTTTGACGGCGTATAACTACAATCTATATTATCATAAGTTAGAACATCAACAGTACCACAAGTATTATTACAATCATCAATTGTTGTTTCAGTTCCGTTTTTAATTCCATCATTACAAGACCAATCATTTCTAATGGTCTGAGCTTCTTGCTGTAACATCGTTTTTATAGTTTCTTGTTCAGAGGTTAAGCTTCCTATCAAATTAGTTTCTTCTTTGATATCTAAAACAATATTGTAAAACTCTTCGTTACCGTTTTCATCTTCAATTAATTTATAGGTATCATTTCTAGTGGCCCAAAATTCTATATTTCCATTTTCATAATCTGTATAATTTATTTTTTTTGGAACTTGATTTTCAAATGACAGCGAAGGTTTTAAACTTAAACTATTATCTGTTCCTCCCAATAATTGAACTCCTGCCAATTCAAGAATTGTTGCGTGTAGATCGGTGGCTTGAACCAAACTCGTTTCTACTTCATTTACTCTTTCTACAGATTTACCTGAAATGATTAATGGCACTCGAATTCCGCCCTCATATATTGAAGATTTCGCATGACCATTTGGCCAATAATTATTTGCTTGACCTGGAGTACCATTGTCACCAATAAAAATAATGACGGTATTTTCAAGTGTTTCATCATCCATACTTTCTAAAAGTCTATTAATTTCATAATCCATGGACTCAATCATAGATAAGTAGGTAGTTCTATTGTTTGTTGGTGTAGTTGTATAAGTTCCGTCAGGAGGACTTTGAAAAGGCGTATGAGGAGCTACATGCGCTAACCATAAAAACCAAGGTTTTGTTTGATTATCTATCCAAGATATTGCGCTATTGGTTAGATGACTGGTTGCATATTCTTTTACTTGTTCTTCATTTTCTTCTGAATTTACTTTAGTCCAATCATAATAATCATCTACCTGACTCGTAAAAACACCTTCATAATAAGGTACACCAGAATCTTTTGGGTGGCTATAATTTTTATTATTCCCTCCAAGATGCCATTTCCCAATAAGCCCCATAGCATAATCTGTTGGGCTTTGCTCATTTATTTTCGTAAATAGTGAAGTATGGCTAGTCCCTAAAACTAAAGGCGGTCTCATAACTCCTGTTTTAATACCATATTTACCACTCAGTATTGCTGCTCGTGTGGGAGAACATTGAGGAGATGCCCAACAATTGGTGAAAGAAAGTCCTTTTTCTCTTAATGAATCTAAGGTTGGTGTAACCGGTAAATTACCGCTAATTCCAAATCCAGGAGTAACATCAATACCCATATCATCTGCAATTATTAACAATATATTTGGTGATTGCTGTTGGCTAAAAAATGAAGATGTATAAAAAAAAAAGTATTAAAATTGTTCTTAAAATTCTCATTTTCAATTTATTATTATTCATTAAAATTTACAATTTTGTATATAAAAGCTTTTTAAGAAAAAAAATGTATGGTAATTAAAATTTTAGACTCATTGTTATGACAAAGGTTTAATTTTGAGTCTGAATACTTATTTTAAAAAAGTAAATTTGCAGTAGAAATATCAAATCAACTCAAAATTTATGAATAATTATACTTTATTTCTGAAAATGAAACTATTTTAGCATTTAAAACTACACATGAAAAAATTAACAGACTTCGAAATAGAAAAAAAAATAGAATCTTTGCAGGATTGGGATTTTTATGAAAATGCATTGCACACCGATTTTGAATTTGATAACTTTAAAGACTGCATGTCAGCAATGAATAGAATCGCATTTGAATGCGAAGCTTTAAACCATCACCCAGAATGGACGAATGTCTACAACACATTAGATATTAAATTAACAACTCATGACGCTAATGGTGTTACAGAATTAGATTTTAAATTGGCAAAAGCGATCAATACAATAGTAGAAATTGAGGAATAGTATGAAAAAAACAATACTCATTTTAGGTTTTATTTTAATGGTAATTACCTCTTGTGAAAAAGATGATTATTGCTTAAAAAATCCAGTAACCCCTAATTTAGTTTTACGTTTTTATGATGATTCCAATAAAGAAACATTAAAAAATGTAGACGAATTGTATGTTTGGGCGGCAGGAAAAGACAGTCTTTTTTCTGGGGTAAAAACAGATTCAATATACATTCCTTTGAACACTACTGAAACTGAAACAATCTATTATTTTTCTAATGGAACATCTGTAGATACCTTTACAATTTCTTACACACCAAAAGAAGAATATGTCTCTCGTTCTTGCGGTTATAAGATGGTCTTTCAAGAGGTAATTTTTACATCAAATACTTCGTGGATTCAAAATTTTACACCAACAACATTAACAACTATAGCCACAGATAATGCAGCACATGTTCAAATATATCATTAACATTTGTTTCCTTTTTGTTTCTGTTGTTGTATTTTCACAAGAACAACCAACAAAGGAAATTATAGATTCTGAAACAGACTCAATTGTTTATAAGACTAATTACGGATTAAGACTAGGAATCGATATTAGCAAACCAATATTAAGGCAATTCAACAGCTCTTATAATGGCCTTGAACTTGTTGGAGACTTCAGGCTTTCTAAAGTATTTTATGCCGCTTTAGAAATTGGTTTTGAAGAGGAAACCACACAAGAAGATTATACCAATTCAACCGCAAAGGGAAATTATATTCGGATGGGGTTTAATTTTAATGCATACAAAAATTGGTTGGATATGAACAATGAAATCTTTGTGGGATTTCGATACGGATTTAGCCTTTTTGACCAAACCGTAAATAGCTACACACCAAATATAAACTCGACTTATTTTCCGGCAAATACAATTACTACCTCGATAAAAGCTGAAGGATTAAACGCACATTGGTCTGAATTTGTAATTGGGTTAAAAGCAGAAACTTTTAAAAATGTATTTGTGACATTTAGTGGCTCTTATAAAATTTTAATAAGTGTAAAAGATCCTGAAAATTTTAAATCGCTATATGCCCCCGGATTTAATCGAATCTTTGAAAGTGGAACTGGTTTTGGTTTTAACTATACACTTACCTACTTAATTCCATTTAAAAAGAAATAAAAATAGAGTGCTCTATTCAATTTTTAGTAACTTTATAGTTCTGAGTTTTTAAAATAAATATTATGAATAAAATACCAAGTGTAAATTTATCAGATTTTCTTTCTACTGATGCCAATAAAAAACAAGAATTTGTTGATAAAATTGGCCACGCTTATGAAAATATTGGCTTTGTAGCCTTAAAAGGACATTTTTTAGACGACCAATTAATTGAAGATCTCTATACAGAAATAAAAAACTTTTTTGATTTACCAAATGCCACTAAAGAAAAATATGAAATTCCTGGAATTGGAGGACAACGAGGTTATGTTTCTTTTGGTAAAGAATCTGCAAAGGGTAAAAAAGAAGGAGATTTAAAGGAATTTTGGCATTTTGGTCAATATGTAGATGCAGACTCTGTATATGCAAAAGAATACCCCAATAATGTTACGGTAGAAGAGTTAAAAAAGTTTAATGAAGTTGGGAAACAAACCTACAAAATGTTAGAAAAAACGGCGAAATATGTCCTTCGTTCTTTAGCACTGCATTTACACTTAGAAGAAACGTATTTTGATCATTTTATTATCAACGGCAATAGTATTTTACGTCCAATTCATTATCCACCAATACAAACAGAACCAAAAGGAGCTGAAAGAGCCGCCGCACACGGAGATATTAATTTAATTACCTTATTGATGGGTGCTCAAGGTAAGGGATTACAGGTTCAAAATCATAATGGAGATTGGATTGATGCTATGGCAGCTCCTGACGAACTGATGATAAATGTTGGAGATATGTTATCGCGTCACAGTAATAATAAACTAAAATCTACAATTCATAGAGTTACAAATCCTCCGAAAGAATTGTGGGGAACTTCCCGGTATTCAATTCCGTTTTTTTTACACCCAATTTCCGAGATGAAATTAGATGTTTTAGAAAATTGTATAGATGAAAACAATCCAAAACAATTTGAAGATATTACTGCAGGAGAATTTTTGGAGCAACGTTTAAAAGAATTAGGTTTAAAAAAATAAAAACATCAATGTAGAGGTTCTATTCTATAAAATATAGATTTAATAGTCTAAAATCATCTCTTAAATTGAAGAAAATTCTCAAATTAACAACTCCTTTTAAAGGAAATGAAATTATCATATGGACTTAAAAGAGCAACTAAAAAACCTATTTCCAGAGCACAAAGAGGCCGTTGAAGTAGTCAAAAAAGAGGCTACTATTTGGTTACAAGATGCCCCTATTATTTGTAAATACGAAAAGCGAAAAGGCAAACCCATTACAATATTAGAGGGCTATACAGGGGCTACTTCAGATTTTAAAATTCTCGCAAAGGAAATTAAAACAAAACTTTCTGTAGGCGGAAGCTTTAAAGATGATAAAATAATTATACAAGGAGATTTCAGAGATCGAATCATGGCAATGTTAAAAGATAAAGGTTTCAAGGTAAAACGAGTTGGTGGCTAATTGTATCAAAATGTATAGCATTAAAATTTGCAACTAAGGTTTTCTAAAAAATAGCTCATTTTTAAAATTTAAATTTCATCATACATGTCAATAAAAAAATCTGAACTTATCTTAAATCCAGATGGTAGCGTATATCATTTGAATTTAAAACCGAAGCATATTGCTTCCACTATTATTTTTGTTGGAGACCAAAATAGAGTTGATAAAATTACTAAAAACTTCGATTCAATTGAATTTACAACACAAAAACGTGAATTCAAAACAACCACAGGAACTTATAAAAACAAACGACTTTCAGTAATTTCTACAGGGATTGGACCAGACAATATAGATATTGTTTTGAATGAACTCGATGCCTTGGTTAACATCGATTTACAAACAAGAGAGCCAAAAGAAAATACAACTGCTTTAAGAATCGTTAGAATTGGAACCTCAGGGTCTTTACAAGCAGACATACCCGTAAATTCTTTTGTTATTAGTTCTCATGCATTGGATTTAAATGGCATGTTGCATTCCTATAAAATAGATACAATTTCTTCTCCTGAAATTGAAAATGCATTTGTAAAACACACCAACTGGAGTTCTAAAAAAGCCGCACCTATTCTTATTGAAAACAATAAAAAATTAGAGGAAAAAATTGCTTCAGATCAAACATTTAAAGGAATAACTGCCACTGCAGGTGGATTTTATGGACCTCAAGGAAGAGTGTTACGTTTGGCTTTGCAAGACAGTGAATTAAACAAAAAAATTGACAGCTTTCGTTTTGAAAATCATAGAATTACAAATTTAGAAATGGAAACATCAGCAATTTATGGATTGTCTAAATTATTAGGGCACAAGGCCCTTTCTATTAGCGCAATTATGGCCAATAGAGCCAATGGAACCTTCAGTGAAAATCCAAACAAATTAATGGAAGATTTAATTACATACACACTTGAAAAATTAGTTGAGTAAATGACCCATTTAAAAATCGGTGGAGTTCCAGAGCATTTTAATTATCCCTGGTACATCAGCTTAAAGAACAAAGAATACAACAAACACTCTATCCAACTTCGTTGGCAAGATTTCCCGGGAGGTACGGGCGCGATGTGTAATGCCTTAAGAAATGGAGAGATAGATATGGCCATTGTACTTACAGAGGGTATTATTAAGGATATTGCAGCTGGAAATCCATCAAAAATTGTTCAAACATTTGTAGAGAGTCCTTTACTTTGGGGAATTCATGTAAGTGCAAACTCATCATTTAAAAAAATTGAAGACTTAGAGCACGCTACCATTGCAATTAGCAGATATGGTTCTGGATCTCACTTGATGGCGATTGTAAATGCAACGAACCAAGGATGGGATGTTGACCAATTAAAATTTAAAGTCGTAGATCATTTACAGGGAGGAATTGAAGCATTATCAAATGGAAAAGCTGATTATTTTATGTGGGAACATTTTACCACGAAGCCCTATGTAGATGCTGGTGTTTTTAGAAGAATTGACAACTGCCCTACTCCTTGGCCATGTTTTGTAATTGCAGTTAGAAATGAAGTTTTAAAAATGAATTTTAAAGAAGTAAAAAAGGTTTTAGAAATTATTAATAAAGTAACAAAAGACTTTAAAAAAACAGAAGCTATTTCTGAAACTTTATCTAAAAAATACGATCAACATGAAGAAGATATTTTACAGTGGTTGAAAGTAACAGAATGGAATGCTGGAACACCAGTTGCAGAAAGTTTAATTACAAATGTGCAAAATAAAATGATTGCATTCAACGTTATTAAAGAGAAGAAAAAATCAAAAGAATTCATAAAAAATATGTATTTTTAGTTTTCAAAAAAACAAAATAATGAAAAAATTAGTTTTTATTTCCCTGTGTATATTAAGTATAGTGTGTTTCTCTTCTTGTAGAAGCATCTCAAGTCCGTGTGGTCTGGCAGACCAAACAACTCCTATTCAAAAGACCACGAAGACAGTAGATCTCTCAAATAAATTAGCGTAGAATTCGATTTTTGGTTACCATTCGATTTCTTTTTTTCCAATTAATTTTAAATATTCGTTTGTCTTCGTAAAATGCTTAGACCCAAACCAACCTCTCCACGCTCCAAGTGGTGAAGGATGTGGTGCTGTAAATATTTTATGTTTTGATGTATTTATGAATGCTGTTTTACTTTCTGCAAATTTTCCCCAAAGCAGAAAAATTATATTTTCTTTTTTATCAGAAATTTCTTTTATAACGGCATTGGTAAAGGTTTCCCATCCTTTATTTTGATGACTACCCGCCTCATTTGCTCTCACAGTTAAGGTGGCATTTAATAATAAAACACCCTGTGTTGCCCACCTATCTAAATTTCCACTCGGAGGAAAATCGATGCCAATATCATTTTTAATTTCTTTAAAAATATTAACTAAAGACGGAGGATGTTTTGTGTGTTCTTTCACAGAGAAGCATAAACCGTTGGCTTGCTGTTTGCCGTGATAAGGATCTTGCCCAATAATAACAACTTTTAGATCTGTAAAAGCACACAAATTAAAGGCTGAAAAAATATCATTTTTATCGGGGTAACAGGTATGATTATTGAATTCAGACTCAACAAAATCGGTTAATTTTTTAAAATAAGGTTTGTAAAACTCTTGCTGCAAAATATTTTTCCAACTATCGGCTATTTTTACCTGCATTCTTTGTTATTTTTGTGACAAACTCAAAGATAGTATTTTGTACAAAAGTATCTCAGAAAAAACATTACAAGATTTAGAATTTTCAACCGTTTTACAACATGTATCAAAACATTGTATCTCCGGCTTGGGAAGAGAGAGCGTGCGTGAAATTAAACCTATACAAAGCAGAAAAAAATTATTTATAGAATTGCATATGGTAAACGAATACCTCTCTTCCTTTGAAAGTGAAAATAGGGTTCCAAATCATGGTTTTGATACTATTACTGAGAGTATTAGACGATTGGCAATAGAAAATAGCTTTATAGAAACAGCCGCCTTTTTAAAAATTGCAGCAACTTCACTGACGGTTAATGAATTGATAAAATTTTTTAAGAAGTTTCAACTCCAATTTCCAACTTTTTATACACGCTCTCAAAAAATAGAATTCACCACCTATATAGATGATGAAATTAAAAAAATCATTGATATTTCTGGGGAAGTAAAAAACAATGCTTCTTCAGCTTTAAAACAAATTAGAAGAGACATAAATAACATTCGTGGTAAAATTGGTGCCAGTTTTTCAAGTGCCTTGTCAAAATCTGTTGCTGCAGGATATTTAGATGATATTAAAGAAACAATTATAGACAATCAACGTGTTTTAGCTGTTTCTGCAATGCATAGACGAAAGGTTTCTGGAAGTTTATTGGGGTCTTCAAAATCTGGTAATATTGTCTATATCGCTCCACAAGCAACACTCGCTTATAGCAGAGAATTTCAAAATTTAGTCTATGAAGAAAAGCAAGAGGTTATTAAGATATTGCGCGCTTTGGCAGAAACAATTCGCCCCTTTACCCCACTTTTAGAAGCCTATATCACATTTTTAGTACAAACAGACGTGGCGGGAGCAAAAGCTAAATATGCAAGAGAGATGAATGCTGTTTTGCCTAAAATCACGAGCGAAAAAAAAATTTATTTCAAAAATGCCGTACATCCCATTTTATGGAGAAAGAATAACGAACAAAGTTTAGAAACTATTTCTCAAACCATCAAGTTGAGTGAGGAACAGCAAATTATTGTCATTTCTGGTCCTAATGCGGGCGGTAAAAGTATCACATTAAAAACGATAGGCCTTTTACAATTAATGTTGCAAAGTGGTATTTTAATTCCAGTAGATGAACGGAGTCAAACCTATGTTTTTGATAGTATTCTAACTGACATAGGAGACAACCAGTCTATTGAAAATCAATTGAGTACCTACAGTTATCGCTTAAAAAATATGCGTCATTTTTTAAGAAAATGCAATGAAAATACCTTGTTTTTAATCGACGAATTTGGAACGGGTTCTGACCCTGAATTGGGGGGTGCCTTGGCAGAAATTTTCTTAGAAGAATTTTATGAAAAAAAGGCATTTGGAATTATTACTACTCACTATTCTAACTTGAAAGTATTGGCAAACGAATTAGACAATGTTACCAATGCTAATATGCAATTTGATGAGCGTTCTTTAGAGCCATTATACAAATTATTTGTTGGGCAAGCGGGTAGTTCATTTACCTTTGAAGTTGCCCAAAAAAATGGAATCCCATTTAGTATAATCAACAAGGCAAAAAAACGGGTAGAAACTGAAAAAGTACGTTTGGATAAAACCATTTCTAAACTTCAAAAAGAAAGAAACAGGTTACAAAAAAATTCTGATAATTTAGAAAGTCAGCACACAAAAGGAAAAGAATATTTGACTAATTTACAAGAGAAAGAGCAACGAATTCAAGAAAAATTAGCTGGTTTTCAAGAATTGTATGACAAAAATCAGAAAATGCTTTCTCTTGGAAGAAAAACCAATGAATTACTTCATAAATATTTTCAAACAAACAATAAAAAAGAGCTTATCGCCAGTTTTAATAAATGGGTTGCAGATGAAAAAGTAAAACATGTTAAAAAAAATCCTACGAAACCGAAAACAACTTCTCAAAAGAAGAAAGCCATTGTTGTAAAAAAACAACTAGAAGAAGTCATAAAAAAAGTAGAAAAAGAAGTTTTAGAAAAAGTGGTAGTTGTGAGAAAAGAAAAGAAAATTGCAGCCGCTAAAATAGCCAAAGAAAAATCTGAATATGTTTATAAAATTAACGATAGAGTAAGAATTGAAGGCTCTAATTCTATTGGTACAATAGACAAGATAGACAAAAAAGGTGTCACAATTAATTACGGTATCTTTACAACAAAAACCTCAATTGAAAAATTAGAATTGGTAGAGAAAACAAAGAAATAGTTTTAAACCGATACATTTGAATAAAAAAAGCGCTCAAAATTTGAGCGCTTTTTTGTTGTTCTTATCTCAAAAAGAGAATACTAGACGTTGGCTGCTAACCAGTCTCCTACTTCTTTTGTTCCATAGGCTGTTCCTCCATCTGCTAAATCTTCAGTAACGATTCCTTTGTCTAAAGCAGTATTTACTGCATCTCTAATTGCTTGTCCCTCTTCTTGCAACCCAAAGTTTTCAAACATCATTGCAGCAGATAAAACAGTGGCCATAGGATTGGCTATGTTTAGTCCTGTTGCTTGAGGGTATGATCCATGAATGGGTTCAAATAAACCAATACTTTTCCCTAAAGAAGCACTTGGCATTAACCCCATAGAACCAGAGATTACAGAAGCTTCGTCTGTTAAAATATCTCCGAATAAGTTTTCAGTAATCAATACGTCATAACTGTTTGGCCATTGCACCAAACGCATGGCAACTGCATCTACAAATTCATACGAAACAGTAACTTCTGGATAGTCTTTTTCCATTGCCTGAACGGTTTCTCTCCACAATCTTGAAGTTTCCAAAACATTTGCTTTGTCTACACAACATAATTTTTTGGAACGAGTCATCGCCAATTCAAATCCTTTTTGAGCCAAACGCGTTACCTCTGCTCTTGTGTATACACAATTGTCAAATGCTGTTTCCCCACCATCTTTTCTACCTTTTTCACCAAAGTAAATTCCTCCAGTTAATTCACGTAAGAAAACCAAATCAGTTCCTTCAATGCGTTCTCTTTTTAAAGGAGACTTGTCTAACAAAGAAGGAAATGTAAATGTGGGTCTTACATTGGCAAATAAGCCCAATTTTTTACGCATTTTTAACAAGCCTTGCTCTGGACGAACTTTTGCTGAAGGGTCGTTATCAAATCTTGGATGACCAATGGCACCAAATAGAACGGCATCAGAAGCAACACAAATTTCGTGTGTTTCATCTGGATAAGGCTCTCCAACTGCATCTATTGCAGCTGCGCCCGTTAATGCTGGTTTCCAATTAATTTCGTGCTTGAATTTTGTTGCTATAGCATCCGCTACTTTTACAGCTTGGTCTATTACTTCCGGTCCTATTCCATCTCCTGCTAATACTGCGATATTTAATTTCATTGTTGTGTTTTTTTGACTCTTCTTTGTTGGTTATGTATTGAAAAAATAGTTTCTAATTTGTAGGTTGTTTCTGATGCTAGATTTTAAAGTACTAGAAAGTAATTGGCAATTTATAGGATATTCAACATTTTTTCTGTGGCTTTAATTGCGGATACCGTTTGGTCGGAATCTAGACCTCTAGTTATAAATTCCCTTGCTGTTGTTTTCCAGGTGATAATCGTTTCACAAAGAGCATCAGAATGACTCCCTGGAGGAATTCTCACAGCATAATCTATCAAATCTGGTAGGTTTTTTTTACGATGTGTTTTGTATAATTTTCTCAAGGCATTCATAAAGGCATCAAACTGACCATCTCCTTGTGCATGTGCTTCATAATGCACTCCTTCTACCTTTAATTGCAAAGTAGTTGAAGGTTTCATCCCCTTAGAATGACCTAGTACGTAATTTTCCACAACTACATTTTTCTCTATGGTATCACTGTCTAAAACATCAGAAATAATATACGGTAAGTCTTCTTGGGAAACCACTTCTTTTTTGTCTCCTAATTCTATGATTCGTTGGGTTACTTTTTTAAGCTCTTCGTCATTTAAACTCAAGCCTAAATCTTGTAAGTTTTTTTGAATGTTTGCTTTTCCAGAGGTTTTCCCCAGCGCATATTTTCGTTTTCTTCCAAAACGTTCTGGCATCAGGTCGTTAAAATAAAGATTGTTTTTAGAATCACCATCTGCATGAATTCCGGCAGTTTGCGTAAAAACATTGGCGCCTACCACGGGTTTATTTACAGGAATTCTAAAACCTGAAAATGTTTCTACCAGCTTGCTCACTTTGTGCAATGCTTTTTCATTTACAGAAATTGAGACATTTTTTACAAAATCATTAATCACTGCAATTACACTTGCCATTGGTGCATTTCCAGCACGCTCTCCCATTCCGTTAATTGTTAAATGCAATCCGTTTGTCCCTGCATGTATCGCTTGCATTACATTTGCAACCCCTAAATCATAATCATTATGCCCATGAAAATCGATATGCATGGTTGGGTATTTCTCACGAACTTCAGTTATAAATATAAATGTTTCTTCAGGAGTTAATACCCCTAGGGTATCTGGTAATAATACACGTTCAATATTCTGACTGCTTAGAAAATCTAAATATTCTAGAACATAGGCTTTCGAATTGCGCATTCCATTCGACCAATCTTCAAGGTATACATTGGTTTTAATGTTGTGCTGAGCAGCTAATTCTATCGTCGCTTTGATATCTGCAAAATGTTCTTTTGGTGTTTTTTTTAGTTGATGTGTTAAATGATTTAAAGATCCTTTGGTTAATAGATTTTGTACGGTAGCGCCTGCATCAATCATCCAATCAATAGACTTCCCTGCATCTACGAAGGTTAACACCTCAATTCGATCTAAAAATTTATTTTCAATTGCCCAAGAAGTTATTTTTTTAACCGCTTGCAACTCTCCTTCAGAAACACGTGCAGAAGCAATTTCTAAGCGATCTACTTTGAGTTCTTCGAGCAATAATTTGGCTATTGTTAATTTTTCGGATACTGAAAAAGACACTCCTGATGTTTGCTCACCATCTCGGAGTGTGGTATCCATTATTTCAATTTTTCTACTAGCCATAATCAACCTCAAAAAGGATTCTTAAAAGGGTCTTGTTTCTGCAAATGCAGAAATTTCATTTTCCATATTTTTTAAATAATCAATGTCATCAAAACCGTTTAACATATTTTCTTTTTTGTAGGTATTGATCTCAAAAGATTCAGATTCTCCTGTAGCCACTAGTGTTACTGTCTGGTTTGGCAAATCAACTTTAATTGCTGTTTTTGGATCTGCCATGATTGCAGCAAACAAGGTATCTGCAAATGCTGGTGAAACTTGCACAGGCAATACCCCTACATTCAAACAATTATTTTTAAATATATCTGCAAATGCCGATGAAATTACACAACGTAATCCAAAATCGTACACAGACCATGCTGCGTGCTCTCTTGAAGAACCAGAGCCAAAGTTTCTACCACCCACTAATATTTTAGAACCTGCATAAATTTCTTTGTTTAAAGGAAAATCTGCTTTAGGTGTTCCGTCTGAATTGTATCTCCAATCACGAAAAAAGTTGATGTCGAAATCTACACGTTCTGTAGCCTTTAGAAAACGAGCAGGAATGATTTGATCTGTATCTACATTCTCTGTTGGTAATGGATATGCTGTACTAGTTAGTACTTGAAATTTATCGTAAGCCATTTTATTTTGCTTGTAGCCTTTTGCTTGTAGCTGAAGGCAAATTTAATTATTATTTACAACGCTATTGGTACACAACCAAAAGCGAACAATTTTATGCTGTTAATAGTGTTCTAGGATCTGTTACCACTCCCTCAACTGCAGATGCTGCAGCTACTAGAGGAGATGCCAATAATGTTCTAGACCCTGGTCCTTGTCTTCCTTCGAAGTTTCTGTTTGAGGTTGAAACTGATAATTTTCCTGAAGGAATTTTATCATCATTCATTGCCAAACAAGCAGAACATCCTGGTTCTCTTAATACAAATCCTGCAGCTGTGATAATGGTATCTAACCCTTCTGCTTTGATCTGATCTACTACTTTATGAGATCCAGGTACGAGCCAAGCGGTCACATTCTCTGCCTTCTGTCTTCCTTCAACAATAGAACAAAATGCTCTAAAATCTTCGATACGGCCGTTTGTACAAGATCCTAAAAACACAAAATCAATTTCTTTACCAACCATAGAATCGCCTTCATTAAAAGACATGTATCCTAAAGATTTTTTATAGGTATCTACACCACCTTCTAAACTTTCTGCAGTCGGAATTGATTTTGTTACGCCCATTCCCATTCCTGGGTTTGTACCGTAAGTAATCATCGGTTCTATCTCTGATGCTTCGTAATTAAATTCTTCGTCAAATTCTGCTCCTTCTTCTGTATAAAGTGTTTCCCAATATTTCATTGCTTTGTCCCAATCTGCCCCTTTCGGAGTTTGAGCACGGCCTTTTAAATATTCGAATGTTTTGCTATCAGGAGCAATCATACCTCCACGTGCACCCATCTCTATTGACAAGTTACATACAGTCATACGACCTTCCATAGACATGTCTTCAAAAACATCACCTGCATATTCAACAAAATATCCAGTGGCACCAGAAGTGGTTTGTTTTGCAATAATGAATAAAGCCACATCTTTAGGGGTAACACCGATGCCTAATTTACCCTTTACATTGATACGCATCTTTTTAGGTTTTGGTTGCATGATGCATTGAGTAGACAATACCATTTCTACTTCAGAAGTACCGATACCAAAAGCAATAGCTCCAAATGCTCCATGAGTAGACGTATGAGAATCACCACAAACAATTGTAGCTCCGGGTAATGTGATTCCGTTTTCTGGTCCTACTACATGCACAATTCCATTGTTTTTATCTCCTAAACCCCAGTGAGAAATACCATGTTTGGCAGCATTGCTTTCTAAGGCATTTAACTGGTTTGCAGATAGTGGATCTGCTACCGGTAAATGTTGATTTATTGTGGGTGTGTTGTGATCTGCTGTAGCGAATGTTCGCGATGGATATACAACACTGTTTCCTCTACTTTCTAGACCTAGAAATGCAACAGGACTTGTAACTTCATGAATAAAATGACGGTCTATAAAAAACACATCCGGGCCGTCTTTAACCTGACGAACAACGTGTGAATCCCATACTTTGTCAAATAATGTATTTGCCATTTTTGTAACTTTTATAATAATTTTTATAACAGTTACCAAAAATACAATATTATTAGATTTTTTAAGGACTACGGTCAATTTACTCTATTATATCCAACTCTTAAAGATGAATGCAAGAAACTAATAAACAAATAGTTAACTTGTTTCAGAATACGATGTCTATTGATCTTATAAGGTTGTGATTTTTTGAGAAGTAGCACTTTCTATTTTAAGAGCAAACAAAAGTCGATGACTTTAAAATTGATGAACACTAAAAATGAATTTGGCCTCAATAGATTTTTTAAAAATAAAATTTTTGAAGTATTTAAAACTTTTACAATCTAAAATAACAACCCTTTGAACAAGGCTTTCTTCCCCTTTGCTATTGATATATTTCATAAAAAACACTATCTTTATGTTCACTGCTATGAAAAAAATAATTTTAAAAACTGCAAGACATCGTAATAAAGATGTAATAATCATCAAGTTTGGTTGTAAAAATGAGATAAAATCACATTTAGAAACACTTAAAAATGTTTTTTGGAGCCGGACTCTAGGCTGCTTTTATGTTGGGTCATCTTTAGAAAATTTAAGAACTGTTTTTAATCATCTTAAAGGTAAAAAATGGCCCATTGATTCCCTGGAATTAGAATCTTTTATTCACAAAAAAACATTAGAAGAAAAGAAAAATTCACTCTTGATAAAGGAGATTCCTGATGACTTTAAAATAGAATTGGAAAAATTCAGAAAATGGTTATTACAGAAACGTCTTAGTGAAAATACTGTAGATACTTATCTAGAAGTTACTAAAACATACATAAAATATGTACTTTTTAAAAAAGCCAATCTATTTTCAACGAAGGTAGTAGAGGCTTTTAACTACGATTATATTTTTCTCCCAAAAAAATCAATTTCTTATCAGAATCAGTTTATCAGTGGTATCAAGAAGTTTTTCGAATACAAAGGATATCTCTACAATAAAATTCATATAGAAAGACCAAAAAAAGAAAGAAAATTACCTATAGTTTTAAGTACAGGTGAGGTAAAAGATCTTTTTGAAACGATTACGAACTTAAAACATAAGGCATTATTAAGTCTTGTGTATTCTGCAGGTTTGCGAATTGGAGAAGCCATTAATCTAAAAATAACCGATATAGATAGTAAAAGAATGTTGATTCACATTCAACATGCAAAAGGAAAAAAAGATCGATATACACTTTTATCTACTGCTTTTTTAAAAATATTAAGAGAATACTATATTGCTTTCAAACCCAAAAAATATCTTTTTGAAGGACAAAAGGGTGGCAAATACAGCAATACAAGTGCACAAAAGGTGTTAAAAAAGGCATTATTCAAAGCAGGTATAAGAAAAAAAATTACGCTACATTCATTAAGGCATAGTTTTGCAACCCATTTATTAGAAAAGGGAACAGGTATTCGATATATTCAAGAACTTTTGGGGCACAGTAGCCCAAAAACAACAATGATTTATACTCATGTTACAGAAAGAAGTTTAAAAAAAATTAAAAATCCGTTTGATGATTTATTTTAAGAATTTATTTTTAAGTACTATTAGGATAATGATCACTAAACTTCCGTTTATCCTCCTAAAAAGGAGGGATAAGCAGATAAATGTTCTGCATATAAACAAGTTGGCAACAATCAAACGGAATTATTACAAATAGTAATTTGATAAATGAAATTTAGCATAAAACTACTACTGATTGTCTCGTTTGCATCCTTATTGTTTGGATGTACTCAAGAAAACAAAACTGATATAACGGCTGCTGATATACTTGGAAATCCTGAATACTTGGCATTTTCATACGGAGGATATAGAGAAAATACTAGGGAGGTTGTGCCTACAATTGAGCAATTGAAAGATGATATGAAAATATTGTCTGCAATGGGAGTCAAATTAATAAGGACTTACAATACTCAACAATATGGTCATACGGCTAATCTCTTGCAGGCTATTAAACAATTGAAAGACGAAGATTCAAGTTTTGAAATGTATGTGATGTTGGGTACTTGGATAGAATGTGAAGGAGCGTGGTCTGTATCTGCCAATCATAAGGCCGGAAATGTAGAAAATAATACTGCCGAGATAGAAGCTGCCGTGAAGATGGCCCAGACATACCCTGATATTGTGAAAATCATTGCTGTGGGAAATGAGGCGATGGTACAATGGGCAATTAATTACTTTGTATATCCAAATGTCATTCTCAAATGGGTGAATTACCTCAAAGAATTGCGGGACAGTGGAAAAATTCCATCAGGAGTATGGATTACTAGTTCCGACAACTATGAGTCTTGGGGAGGAGGAGCAAAAAGCTATCAGACAGATGAGTTAGCAGCATTGATAAAGGCAGTTGATTTTATATCACTCCATACCTACCCTTTTCATGATTCACATTACAATCCTACATTTTGGGGTGTGCCTGAAGAAGAGGAAGATATACTTAAACTGAAAAAAATTGAGACTGCCATGCTAAGAGCAAAGAATTATGCTATTTCTCAATATCAAGGTGCTGTTGATTATATGACAAGTCTCGGGATTAATAAGGCTGTTCATATTGGTGAAACAGGATGGGCAACTATTGCTAGTTCCTCCTATGGAGTCACGGGTTCGAGGGCTGCAGATGAATACAAGGAGAAGTTATATTATGAGCACATGAGAGATTGGACTAATACAGAAGGCATGTCTTGTTTCTATTTTGAAGCCTTTGATGAACAATGGAAAGATCAGGGAAATTCTTTAGGGTCAGAAAATCATTTTGGGTTGATCAATCTAAAAGGAGAGGCCAAATTCGCATTGTGGGAGATGGTAGACGAAGGCGTATTTGAAGGATTGACACGAAACGGTTTACCTATTACCAAAACCTATGAAGGAGATAAAAGCAAATTAATGGAAGATGTTCTTGCGCCACCATTAAAAAGTGAAATGGGCTTGCTTGAAATCGCTACCGTGAATGAAGACCGAAAAATTGATCAAGCTGTTGCTGAAAGCACTTATGTGGTGGTTCATGAAACTCTGGTGCCTGAAGGGGTAAATAACATTTCTTATCCCAGTGCAAAACTGAAACTGAATGCCTGGGAGGGAACTTGTGGTATTGAAATGTCACAGGATAGAATCATAGAAGTTAAAACTGGAACTGGAGCATGGTGGGGATGTGCATTAGAGATTGCTGGAGGAATAGGAGAAAATCTTTCTAATTATAAATCGGGAAAATTGAATTTTGAAATAAAAGGAAACACCATCTCATCTTTCCAAATAGGCTTTCAAACAGGATCATTTGCGGAAGGAACTCAAACAAATAATCAAATTATTTTTGGTCCTGAGACCAACTATTCAATTACAGAAAAATGGAAATCCTATTCAATTCCTATAACTGAACTCGATCAAGGAGCAAATTTAAATGACGTTACAGCCCCTTTATTTTTTAGAGGAGAAAAGGAT